>Ga0209347_1000087_pt1 | contig 261410 bp, 246 predicted proteins | sample AutmiccommuBRH23_FD_187382 | JGI IMG/M metagenome (GOLD analysis project Ga0209347, IMG submission 187382) | Deep subsurface microbial communities from Mt. Terri, Switzerland - Autotrophic microbial communities BRH/23 (SPAdes) (version 2) | ecosystem: Environmental > Aquatic > Deep subsurface... | reverse complement strand
AAGGCAAGCCCTTCAAGGTCATGATCATCGCCATTGCCCGAAAGATCCTCATTACGGCCAACGCCATGATCCGGGACAAGACGACATTCCAGGCAGTGTAAAAAGAATCCGCAATACAGTTGCCAGCCACCGCGCGTCGGCGCGGTGAATGACTCCTTCGACACCCGCATCAAAGAGTCTTCCGGCTCGCGGACGCTCGCCGCTGGATCCCGGATCAAGTCCGGGATGACGGAAACTAATTGCAGATCCGCTCCACCATCGACTTGACCAATTTCCATTTCCCCTGTATTTAGCCTATCAGTTAATTAACCGACAGGCTAACAATGACCGATCCCCTCTCCGATACGCTGTTTGCGCTGGCCGACCCGACGCGGCGGGCGATCCTGGCGCGGCTTTCGCAGGGCGAGGCGACGGTCAATGAGCTCGCCGCCCCTTTCGACATCAGCCTGCCCGGCGTGTCAAAACATCTGAAAGTGCTGGAGCGGGCGAAACTGATCTCGCGCGGCCGCAACGCCCAATGGCGGCCCTGCCGGCTGGAAACAGCGCCCTTGCGGGATGTCGATGACTGGCTGACGGACTACAGAAAACTCTGGGAGAGCCGCCTCGACCGGTTGGAGATCTATCTGGCCGAGCTGCAGGCGAAACAGGTCGGCAAGGACGGGAGCAAGCCATGAGCGACACAATCGAAATCATCAACGAGCGGGTGTTTCCGGCCGGCCGGGCGGCGCTGTTTGACGCCGTCGCCGACCCGGACAAGCTTGGCCAGTGGTGGGGGCCGGAGGGCTTCACCAACCATATTACCGTCTTCGATTTCAGGCCCGGCGGCGACTGGCTCATCACCATGACCGCCGACAATGGCACGGACTTCCACAACCACTGGACCTTTGACGAGATTGTCCCGGGACAGACTGTGCGGATGACGCACCACGATCCGGTTCACGTCTTCACGCTCGAAATGCGTTTTGCCGACGAGGGAGAGCGCGCGCGGCTCATCTGGCGCATGCACTTTGACCGCACCGAAGAGAACGAGGCGATGGAAAAATTCATGCACGCCGCCAATGAACAGAATTTCGACCGGCTGGCGCGCCTGCTTATCAAGGGAGACCACTGACATGTCCGCAGAGCTTGATCCGAGCAAGATCTTCCGCTTCGACCGCACCATCCCCGCGCCCCGCGCGCTGGTGTTCGAAGCCTTCTCCGATGCAACCCATCTCGATGCCTGGTGGGGGCCGGACGGCTTCGCCAACGAGACCCACGAGATGGATTTTTCCGTTGGCGGGCTGTGGCGCTACACCATGCATGGCCCGGACGGCAAGGTCTGGCCCAACTGGATCCGCTACACTGAAATTTCGCGGCCGGCGCGGATCGCCTACGACCATGGCGGCGAGCTCAGTGAGCCGGCCCATTTCCGCGGGCTGATCCAGTTCGAGGATCTGGACGGCCAGACCCGGATCTCGATGGTCCTCATCTTCGACACCACCGAGGCACGCGACGCCACGATCAAGTATGGCGCGGTGGATGGCGGCCGGCAGACGCTGGCGAAGCTGGAAGCCTATGTGGTGGGGTTGCAGCAGCGCGGGGGGTGATGGGGGCGGTGCGCCGATCGCGCCCGGCGCTTTCGCAGGGCATGGCGGGAGGGCGTCCCGGACCGATCCGCCAAGACGGCGTGGACGGCGTTCCGGCAAGATCCGCCTTCCGGGGCCTTTCCTTTGCCCTTGAAAGTTGAGCCGAGTCCTGTTTTAGGTCTGTAGTCTCAGCCATACCAATACGTGGTCGTCCTTTAAAATAAATATCTTAGCTGATTTTCAAATGTAATCTCCCCATCTCCAGCCTATTAGAAGATAAATTTACTCTTGCGTTGCCATAAAAAACACGCTTAAGTTTAATAACAGGCATTTGAATTCATTTCATATCAATAACTCGCTGAGCGTCAAAGCAAAGCGGCCTTGGGAATGCGTATTCCCGGGGTCCGGCTGTTCTCGCGGTGGACTGAAACCAACAGAGATTCCACCAAACGACTGGTCAGCGACCTCCGACCGATGCCTTCGAAGGAGCAAACCGTCATGCATTCAATCAAGCGCATTCAATATGGTCTCGCCGCCGGCGTAGCGATTGCGGGTATCGCCCTTGTACCTCCGCTCGCAGGCCCCGCCAGCGCTCAAATGGCTATTCCGTCTGATGTTCAGGAAACCTGCGTCGTGGAGCCCGCCACGTTCAACGGTTGGTTCGAGGGCGGACAACCGACGCCGAACGGCGCGGTCAATCCTCCCAGCAGCGTGACCTTCACCAGCGACAATTCCGCCAATGACGGCCCGGACGTCTGCAATTTCTACCAGTGGGGCGCGCAAATGTTCCTGTGGCTGACGTCGCCGGCCGGCGACGATCAGTGGGTCTTCGACTCCCCCGCCTTCTTTGATGTCTCCCCGTCGATCAACGGCAAGCGCACGCTGATTCCGAACACCGGCGGCGTCGGCAACACGTTTGCCCTCAGGGCCGCGAAGCCGGAGGATATTGGCGAGACCGGTCAAGCCGGCGGAAGCGGCGTGCTGCTGTCACAGCAGCAATCGCTGGTCTACTACGGCATCCACATCAACGAGGTTTACGGCTATTTCCTGACCGGGCAGATGGGCGGCAGCCTGCCGGGAGCCACCACCTTTCCCGAGAACGAAGCCGATCTCGCCGCCGTTCAGGCCTATGTGAACGGCAATTTTCCGGGCGTCGATCTGGCCGATCCGCAAACCTTGACGATCGAGCTGAAAACCTCGTGGGTCGATGCCAAAACCGTGCCGGACCCCAGCCAGTATGTGATCATCGAGGCCCAGGTCCCGGCCTATGACAAGACCAAGGCCGTGTGGACAGTGAATCCGGACCCGGAGGTGTTGCCCCTGGCGCTGGTCGGCATGCATGTTGTCGGCACGGTTCAGGATCACCCCGAATTCATCTGGGCGACCTTCGAGCATGTCTCGAATGCGCCGGATGCCGACTATTCCTACACCAACACGGGCGGCCAGACAGTCAACCAGCCCTACAGTTCGGCTGGAGAATACCTGTTCATGGCCACGGGCGGCGGCCAGGCCGATGCCAACGCCGAATGCATGCATCTCGAGAAGGGAAATATTGTCCCCACCCTCTCGACCAAAACCACCACGCCGCCGATGACCAATTGCACAGGCGGTATCGTGCCGTCGAACACGGTGCGATCGAATCCGTGGGGAAGCGCTTCAGCCGCGCAGACCGATGCGGTTATCAAGAACAACACGCTTGTGCTGTCGATCAACAATTCGGTGATGAGCCAGTTGAGCGACGGCGACATACGCAAGAACTATGTTCAGATCGGCGGCCTCTGGACCACCACCCCGCCAACGGGCGGCGATGCGCCGATTCCGAACCAGACCGGCAACCAGACGGCGAATATGCGCGGCTCGCTCAATCTCGCCAATGCGACGATGGAGACCTATCATCAGAGCGGCAGCGCGGCCTTGAACTGTTTCGACTGTCACCAGCTGAGCGCCGGCGCACCCAACAGCTTCGAAGCCTTCGGACTGTCGCATATCTACTCGGAAATCCAGCCGCTGGCCTTACCTAAATGCACCGCGGCGGAGGGATCCTTGCAGTTCCTGGAAGGCGGCGTGACCTGCCAGGGCGCACAATCGGTGGTCTCCGCTAGCCCGCCCTGCGGCAATCAGAACTACCAGCCCTTTTCCGTTGGTGGAGGCCTGGGAACCTGGGAAACGCAGGACCAGTGCAGTGGCGGCGGCGGACAGCAGCCCTATCGCTCGGAAAGCGGCGCCGAGAGTTTCATGTGGTATGCTTGCACCCGCTATCCCGGAGATTGCTGACCGAAGGGAAGACGGGATGGAGACATCGCCGAAGCGCGCCCTCTGATTGCACCCTCCCCCCGTTTCCCTTATCATCCCCGTGGTGGAGGGCCGGGCCATGGCCAGGAACATTGTCATTCTGCTTGATGGCACGTCGAACCAGATTTCCGGCGATCGGACCAATGTGCTCAGATTGTATGGCAGCCTTGAGCGGTCGAGGAAGCAGCTGGTGTTCTATCAGCCGGGCGTCGGCACCTTTGGGCTCGTCGGCTGGTGGCAGCGGTTCAAGTCGAAGGTGCGTATTGTGCTGGGGCTCGCCACCGGCGCGGGCATTTCCGACAATGTGATGGAGGCCTACCGGTTTCTGGTCGAAAACCATGAGTATGGCGACAGGATTTACATTTTCGGCTTTTCCCGCGGCGCCTACACCGCCCGGCTGCTCTCGGGCTTCATCCGCATCTTCGGGCTGGTGCGGCCCGAGCAGCTGCAGCTGGTGCGCTATGCCTGGCGCGCCTATGCCAGGCTGGGCCAGCCCGGCAGCAAGGATTTTGAAGCCGAGATCGGCCATTTCCAGAAGGTGCTGGGCGGCGCCGGCGTGCGCATCGCGTTCCTCGGCCTGTGGGACACGGTGGCCTCGGTGTTTGACTCCAAGGCGGGTTTTCCCTGGCTGACCATCACCCAGAAAGCCTACACCAACCGCAACGACCGGATCAGGACCGTCCGTCATGCGGTGGCCATCGACGAGCGGCGCACCTATTTCCAGCCGTCGCTGTGGGAGCCGGGGCAGATCTATGAGCAATGGTCGCAGGCGACCCGGTCTTATGAGAAGTCGCCGCAGGATTTCGAGGAGGTCTGGTTTGCCGGCTGCCATGGCGATGTCGGCGGCGGCCACCCGGACGCCCGCAGCGGGCTCGCGAAAATTCCGCTGGAATGGCTTTATCGCGAGGCTGTGGCCGCGGGCGTACTCGGCGATGACAAGGTGTTCGAGCTGCTCACCCATGGCGCGCCCTCGCCGGGCAGCGCCGAGCCGGACCCGGAGCTCGCCCGTGACGAGGCCGAAAAACGGCACAAGACCTATGGCGCGCCCGACCCGCTGGCCGACATCAACAATTCGATGACCCCCGGCTGGGCCCTTGTCGAATTCCTGCCGCGCAAGGTGCCCAAGACATCGTTTTACCGCCAGCTGCAGTTCGGCAAATATTATTTCCCGGTGTTCGATTACCGCCGGGTGCCCGAGGGCGCCAGGCTGCATGAAGCAGTGATCGAACGGCTTGAGAAGCGCCCCGATTACAGGCCGCCCAACCTGCCGGAGAGATATGAGGTGGTGGGGACGCGGGTCCAGCGCGAGCTGTAAGCCAAGTCCCCTCCCCAACCCCTCCCCACAAGGGGGAGGGGCTCATGCGTGTCATGCATCCTGCCAACTGTTGAGTTTCAACAAGCTGAAAGCCTGATGATATGAAGGCGAGTGCCGCCGGGTTGAGCCCCTCCCCCTTGTGGGGGTCCGAAGGACGGGCGAGACCCGTGGCTCGCCCGGTTGGGGAGGGGTTTTCATCCTGCCAGCCTACTTCCCCGTCTTGCCAATCCAGTCGGCGAAGCTGCCGAGCCAGGCTTCGAGGAAGGTCCTGGTGGCCTCGTCGGTGATCTCGCCATCGGCGCCGAAATGCTCCGGCTTGTAGGTGTAGTAAAGTTCCGGGGCTCCCATCACCGCGGTTCCCACGGCGACCATCGAGGTGCGCAGATGATGCTGGGCGATCGCAGTGCCGATGGCGCCGGGCGAGGCGCCGGTGATGGCGACCGGCTTGCCGCCCCAGGAATTCTTGCCCCAGGGGCGCGTGCCCCAGTCGATGGCGTCCTTGAGAACGCCGGGATAGCTGCGGCTGTATTCCGGCGTGACGATCAGCACCGCGTCGGCGGCCTCGATCGCAGCCTTCAGTTCTGTGACCGAAGCCGGGATATTTTCCCACAAATCATCATTGTAGTGCGGCAGGCTGGCAAGATCGGCATGGACGAAGTCCATCCGGCCTGCCGCCAGCTTTTCCAGGCCGGCGGCGAATTTGCGATTGATCGAGTCCTTGCGCAGCGAGCCGATCAGAACAGCAATTTTTGTCATTGGGATTTCCTTGTATAAAAAAGTGACTGACGCTACTTATGAAACCAATAGACAGGCCACAAGACGGCACTTTTTCGAACCTGAGGCACCCCGATGAAACCACCTGACCTTCACCTCTCCGGCCAATGCCAGGTCGCCAATGACGTCATTTCGCTGGTCGGCGACAAATGGAGCGTGCTGGTGGTCAGCACGCTCGGCAATGGCACCTTGCGCTTTTCCGAGATCAAGCGCGCGGTCGAGGGGATCTCGCAGAAAATGCTGACGACCACCCTGCGCGGGCTCGAACGCGACGGCTATGTCACCCGCACGGTCTACCCCACCGTGCCGCCGCGCGTTGACTATGAGCTGACAGAACTCGGGTTTGAATTGCTCGAGCCGGTGTCGGCGCTGGGAAATTGGGCGATCGCCAATCACGCCCGGGTGCTGGCGGCCCGGCGCGCCTATGATGACAGGGCCGGCTGAACGCCAAACTTCAAGAAACCCGCGCGGCGGATCAGAGCGCCGGGCCGGGAACCAGGCGGCTGCCGTCGGTGAAGCGGGAAAACCGGAAGCGCGACAGATCATGGCCGGTGGGGCGGCCGGCGGCGAGATGGGCGACGGCCTTGCCGAAACCCGGACCGATGCCAAAACCATGTCCGCTCATGCCGGTGGCGACGATCAGCCCGTCAAGCCCGGGCACCCGGTCGACCACCGGCACCACGTCGGGCATGGCGTCGATCATGCCGGCCCAGACATCGGTGATCTCCGGCGCGCCAAGCGCCGGAAAGCGCGCGGCGAAGCGCTGGCGCGCCGGCTCGATGCGGCGGCGCTCGGGTTCAGGATCAAGCACCCGGCAGCGCTCGAACGGGGTTTCCTCCTGGGCGCTCCACTTGCGCGCCGTCCCCCAGGCGTCGGGATGGTGCCGGGGCGCCGCGGGCAGAAAGCGGGTGGCGCCGAGCGACCGGACCGCGACCGGAAGCCAGGTCAACAGATGCCGGAAGGCGTCCGGCCCGATCATCAGATCATGTGTGCCGAGCGCCGAGATCGTGTAACCGCCATCCTGGCGGCGGCGGAAGGCCAGTTCCTCGTCATGCGCATTGCCTGCGAACATCTGGGCCATCGGCGCGGTGCGGGCCACGGTTGAGCGCACCGACAATTGCGGTATCGACACGCCATGGCGCCTCAGCAGCAGCGACGACCAGGCGCCGCCGGCGACAACCACCTGGCCGGCCTTGATGAAGGCGTGCTCGGTGTGGACGCCGGCAATTTTCCCGGCCGCCGTCTCGAAGGTCCGCGCCGCGCAATTCTCGCGGATGCCGACGCCTTCGCTGCGGGCGAGCTCCGCCACCGCCGGCACCGCGGCCCAGGGCTCGGCCCGCGCGTCGGAGGGCGACCACAGCCCGCCGGCCCAGCGCCGCCCGCTCGCGCCGGTGTCGATGAGATCCGCCACGCCCGCTCCATCGAGCAGCCTGACATCGAGCTGATGGCGTTTGGCGATGTCGAGCCAGCGCGCCTGCGCGTCGAGGTCTTTTTGCGTGCTCGACAGATAGAGAATGCCGGAGCGGGAAAAGCCGGTGCGATGGCCGGTATCGGTGTCGAGCTGCTGCCACAGGCGCGAGGCTTCCATCATCACCGGCAGTTCGGCCTCGTCGCGGCCGATCTGGCGGATCCAGCCCCAGTTGCGCGACGATTGCTCGCCGGCGACGCGGCCCTTTTCGACCACGAAGGCCGAAAGTCCAAGCCGGTTGAGATAGAGCGCGCTCATGATGCCGATGACGCCGCCGCCGATGACGACGACATCGACCTCGGAAGGCAGCGGATCGGAAAACCGGATCGGCGTGGCAAGGCTGATCGGGGCGGCAGGACGGGATGACATGAAAGCTCCGGGGATGGGTCAAGACAGGCGGCGACTTCGGCAGAGACCGGTTTTGCGGCCGCTTCCGGCCGAAATCAAGGGGCGGAAACGGATATCTGAGCGCGGTTTTGTCTCACCCCTCGCCTGCAACGGCAATCGTCACCAGCACCGGGGCGTGGTCGGAGGAGCGCTCCTTGGTCGGGCCGAGTTCGAAATGGTCGTCATAGACCTCCACCTTGGTGACAGTGCCGCGGCGGCGCGGGTTCTTCGGGTTGAGACCGTTGGAGACCACGCAATAATCCAGCACCGACCCGGTGTCGATGCCGCCATGGGTGTTGGGCCGGACGAGCCCCTGCATCGGCGCGAGGTTGAAGCTGTCATAGAGCTTGTAGACATGTTTGAGATAGGCGAATTCCTCAGGCACGGCAGTGGCGGCGACGCTGCCCCAGGACCAGACCCTCTCGGCCTGGGTGAGGATCGAGACCGTGTGCGAGCCCGGCGCCTCGTTGAGATCGCCCAGGAGAATGACCGGCGCCTCCGGATCGGCGTCGATTGACTGCCGGAACAGCCGGTAGATCGCGCCGGCCTCGGCGGCGCGCTTGGCCACCTGGTTGACGCCGGCCATGGCGCGCTCGCTGTAGGCGGTGCGGATCTTGCCGCCCCAATCGGCAAGCGCATCGATGATGTCGTCATCGACAAAGGCGCCCTGGGATTTGAAGTGGCAGACAAAGATCCGGGTTTCGCCGATCCCCGGCAGATCGATCACCGCGTCGACCGGCGTGCGGGAGAAATTGAAATCGGCGTCGATCACCGTGTCGTCGGGCACGCCCGCGACGCCCGACAGCGGCCTGACGCTGACGAATGGATGGCGCGAGGCGATCGCCACCGTGGCGTTGACATAGACCGCCGGATCATCCGCGTCGAAGATCGGGTGTCCTGTGCAGAAGAAATAGGGATAGCCGCTCACAGCCATCAGCGCCCCAAGCTCCTGATGCGACACCACTTCCTGGAAGCCGATCACATCGGCGTCCATTGCCGCCACCGTTGCCGCGATCCAGGCCTTTTTCTCGGCCCACTGTGCCGGCGAATAGGTCGCTGACGGCTTGCGCTCGTGCCAAAAAATGCCAGGCGCCGCGAAATGGTAGAGGTTGAATGTCGCAAGCTTGAGATCAGTCATGGTGGTCTTCTCCGGATCGCCGGCAGTGTGCCAGCCTGGCACGACGGCGTCGAGATGGCGGACACAAGCACTTCGGCCAGCGTCAAAATCGCCGCCGATTTTTTCAGGTGAATTTTCGTGCCGGATTTGATAAGCGTGGGAGAAGGAAACAGGAACGGCTGCGAAGTGTCCGCTTCGGGGGCCGTTTCATTTTTGTGTGCTGCCGCCATTTGACCTGGCGTCAGCACGACATGACAAGGATAGTACCGATGGTTGAGAAGGTTCCGATGACGCAAGGAGGCTACACCAAGCTCAGGGATGAACTGCGCTGGCGCCAGCAATCCGAACGGCCGCGGATCATCGAGGCGATCTCCGAAGCGCGCGCCCATGGCGACCTGTCGGAGAACGCCGAATATCATGCGGCGAAAGAGGCCCAGAGCCACAATGAAGGCCGTATCGGCGAGCTCGAGGACTATGTCGGCCGCGCCGAGATCATCGATCTGTCGAAAATGTCGGGCGACACCATCAAGTTCGGCGCGACGGTGAAGCTGGTCGATGAGGACACCGAAGAGGAAAAGACCTACCAGATCGTCGGCGACCAGGAAGCCGATGTGAAGGAAGGCCGGATCTCGATCTCCTCGCCGATCTCGCGGGCGCTGATCGGCAAGTCGGTCGGCGACAGCGTCGAGGTTGTCGCCCCCGGCGGCTCCAAGGCCTACGAGATCCTCGCGGTCAAGTGGGGCTGACCTCCCCGCCGCTCTTGCCCCGGACATCACCATGACCCCTGATCCCGCCGGCAGCCTTGGAGACCCCAATGGCGAGGCCGGCGCGGACATGGTGTTCGTGCTCAACATGCACCGCAATTTCACCGGCGTCTCGGCCACGGCGGCGGCGGCGGTGCGCCAGCAGATGAGCCGCTACGATGTCAAGCTTGTGGGCGGCGCCCTGCCCTTCTGTCCAGACCCGATATCATTCCGGCAGGCCGTGCGGCTTTCGCGCCACAAACCCACAGGCAGAAATTTCCATATCTGGCATGTGCGCCGCAACCCGGAAATGTTGGCCGGAATTTTCGCCCGCGACATGCTCAGGCTGCCGGTCAGGCTGGTGTTCACCTCCGCCGCCCAGCGCCGCCACAGCGCATGGCCGCGCTGGCTGATTTCGCGCATGGACGCGGTGATCGCCACCACGCCGGAGGCTGCCGTGTTCGTGCCCGGCGCTCACGCGGTTGCGCCGCACGGTGTTGACACCGAGCGCTTTCGTCCCGCCCGGTCCCGCAGCGAGGCCTGGGCGAAAAGCGGCTATCGCGGCACGGCCGGCATCGCCACCATCGGCCGTATCCGTCCGGAAAAAGGCACCGACCGGTTCGTCGCGGCGATGATCGCGGCGCTGCCCCACCTGCCCGGATACACCGCGCTGGTGATCGGCAAGGCAGCGCCCGAGCACAAGACATATCTTGCCGGACTGAAGGACCAGGTTGCCGCTGCCCACCTGAGCGGGCGGATCCAGTTTCCAGGCGAGATTGATCCAGCCGATATGCCCGGTCTGGTGCGCGGGCTGAGCCTCCTGGTGGCGCTGCCGCGCTATGAGGGCTATGGCGTCACGCCGCTGGAAGCGATGGCCTCAGGCGTGCCGTTCGTAGCAAGCGACACCGGATGGTTCGAGGAATTCTCCGGCGGCGGCGCAGCGGGCGTTGTGATCCCCGACGGGGATCCGCAAAGTGCGGCCAATGAGATCACCGCCATTCTGGGCGATCCGGCCCGCCACGCGGCAATGGCTGATGCGGCGCGCGCCCGCGCGGTCGAGCACTTCAGCATTGCGGCCGAGGCCGACGCCATCAATGCAGTCTATGAAGAGCTGTGGGCCGGCGACTGAATCGCCGAGGACCGGGAAGGCTAAGATGCGGCTTTCGCCAGTTCATAGAAGGAATTGTTGCGGCTCCGTCCGGTCAGAATGTAGCCATGCCGCTGGAAGGCGGCGGCGCAGCCCTCATAGTCGCGATCCTGCTCAGGGTGTTCGATCACGATGCGGCGCGGCAACAGCTGCGGCGGGGCCTGATCGAGGAATGGCGGCAGCGCCTTGTCCTCGTGGCCTTCAATGTCGATCTTGAGCGCGTCGATCCGCTCGATTGCGGCTTCCGTGAGCACCGAAAGCAGCGTCCGCACCGGGATCGGGCCGTCCACGTTTTCCACCACCGCGACGATGGCGTCATCATTCTTGCGCACGGCGAGACTGCCGGAGCCGTCGCGATCGCTGACCGCGCAGGCAAAGGCGGTGATGGTGTCAAGGCCGCTCAATGCGGCGTTGCGCATCAGCCGGGACGTCATCATCGGATTGGCGTCAATCGAAATGCAGCGGCCATTGGGGCCAGCGATCCTGGCCAGCGGCAGGCTGTAGAGCCCGATATTGCAGCCGATATCGACGATCACCGGACCAGGCGCCGCGCCTGGCGCCGCGCCATCCGACAGCGCCGCGCCGAGAAAGTCGATATCCTGCTTGTTGTAGTCGGTGTTGAGCAGGATGCCGTATTCGATCAGATTGCGGCCGCCCTCCAGCCGGAAGGTAGCGCCGCGGAAATCGATGTCGATCGGGCCGCGGCCGAGCGCGAAAACCAGCCGGCTGACGCTGGCGCGAAAGACGCCGCGCTTGAGCGGGCTCCGCCTGGCGAAATCAATCAGCATCCGTTGCGCCCTGTTGGGCGGGCAAGGCCTGAGCGACTGCCGGTCCACGGCCTTCGCCGACCAGCGCCCGGCGGCGAGCGGTTTCCACTCCGCGCCGCTCACAGCGCCACCAGCCCTTCGTCCTTGACCTGACGGATGGTCAGCATGGTGCGGACCGTGTCGACATTGTCGGTGGCGGTCAGTTCCTCGATGACGAAATCCTGGAAATGGGTGAGATTGCGCGCCACGCAATGCAAGAGAAAATCGCTTTCGCCCGAGACCATCCAGGTCTCGCGCACGATTGGCCATTCCTTGGTCCTGGCGGCGAAGGCCTTCAGATTGGCGTCCGACTGATGCTTGAGGCCGATCAGGCAGAAGGCCACCAGATCAAAGCCCAGGCTTGGCGCATTCAACTGCGCCCGGTAGCCGCGGATGATTCCGGCCTGCTCGAGCTTGCGCACCCGCCTCAGGCATGGCGGCGCCGAGATGCCGACCCGCTCCGACAACTCCACATTGGTCATGCGTCCATTGCCCTGCAGTTCACGCAGGATCTTGAAATCGATCGCGTCGAGTTCGGCCTTGATCGCCATGGGGTCTTTCCTGTTTCGCGCAACGCATCCCCCGTCAAAGACCAGGATGACGAAACTTTATTGCGTGAGTGCGCAGCCTGTGTAAAGCCTCGACCGGCTTTGCGCACGCGAAGTTCTGTGCGTAACTGGTCCGCAAGCTTGAAACCTGTGCCTGCCCGTACCTAAATGGGTATCAAATCGAACGGCGCGATGGCGTCAGCCGTAAATTGCAGGCTTTCGTCATTGATATGTCATCGAGGATGGCTCAAACCAGCCCCTCGCACCCCATGCTTCAGGATCGTCCCATGCCCACTCGCCATGTTCCCGTTCTCATCATCGGCTCCGGCCCCGCCGGCTATACCGCCGCGATCTACGCCGCGCGCGCCATGCTCAAGCCGGTGCTGATCGCCGGCATGGAGCAAGGCGGGCAGTTGATGATCACCACCGATGTGGAGAACTACCCGGGCTACGCCGATCCGGTGCAAGGCCCGTGGATGATGGAGCAGATGCTCAAACAGGCCGAACATGTCGGCGCCGAGATCGTCAATGATGTCGTCACCAATGTCGAGCTGACGGCGCGGCCCTTCACCGTGACCACCGATACCGGCGCTGTGTGGAGCTGCGACGCGCTGATCATCGCCACCGGCGCCCAGGCCAAATGGCTGGGCATTCCGAGCGAGAAGGATTTCATGGGCTTTGGCGTCTCGGCCTGCGCCACCTGCGACGGCTTTTTCTATCGCGGCAAGAAGGTGGTTGTGGTCGGCGGCGGCAATTCCGCCGTCGAGGAAGCGCTCTATCTTTCCAATCTCGCCGCCGAGGTCACCGTGGTGCACCGGCGCGACGCGTTCCGCGCCGAAAAGATCCTGCAGCAGCGGCTGTTTGAAAAACCCAATGTCAAGGTGATCTGGGACACCGAGGTGACCGAGTTCCTCGGCGCCGCGGCGGTCAAGCCGATGCCGGCGACGGTGAACGGGGTGAGGCTGAAGAACCGCATCACCGGCGAGATCACCGACATGCCGATTGACGGCGTGTTTGTCGCCATTGGCCATGCGCCCGCCGTCAGCCTGTTTACGGACAAGCTCAAGCACAAATCCAACGGCTATCTGTGGACAGCGCCGGATTCAACTGCCACGGATGTACCGGGCGTGTTCGCCGCCGGCGACGTGACCGACGATATTTACCGTCAGGCGGTGACCGCCGCCGGCATGGGATGCATGGCCGCGCTGGAAGCCGAGCGGTTTCTGGCAGGCCATGTCAGGCAGGCGGAAGCCGCAGAATAGGCGCACAAGCGCCAGATCAAGGCCCGAGCAACGGGCCAGGGGGACGGGAGTTTGGTGCCACTCGACTGGGATAAACTGCGCATTTTTCACGCGGCCGCCGAAGCCGGGTCATTCACCCACGCGGCGGAAAAGCTGCATCTGTCGCAATCGGCGATCAGCCGTCAGGTGTCAGCGCTGGAAATGGATATCGGCGCCAAGCTGTTTCACCGCCATGCCCGCGGCCTGATCCTGTCCGAGCAGGGCGAAATCCTCTATCAGACGGCGCATGAAGTGCTGATGAAGCTCGAATCGGTGAAAAACCGGCTCACTGAAACCCGCGAGCGGCCCTCGGGCAAATTGCGCGTCACCACCACGGTCGGCTTCGGCCAGGGCTGGCTCACCGAAAAGGTGCAGGAATTCCAGGCGCTCTATCCCGATGTCCAGGTGCAGCTGATCCTCGACAATGAGGAACTCGACGTCAACATGCGCCAGGCCGATTGCGCCATAAGGCTGCGCCAGCCGCAGCAGCCCGACCTGATCCAGCGCCGCCTGTTCACCGTGCATATGCATGTCTATGCCTCGCCGGCCTATCTCGCCCGCCACGGCGAACCCAAGACCATCGAGGATCTGGATCATCACCGAATCATCACCTTCGGTGAACCGGCGCCGGCCTATCTGACCGACGTGAACTGGCTCGAACATGCCGGACGGACGCCGGACAATCTGCGAATGGCGCATTTGCAGATAAATAATTTGCCGGCTGTGCGACGCGCGACGCTGAATGGCGCCGGCATATCGCTGCTGCCCGACTACATGATCAATCGCGACCTGGCGCTGGTGCAGCTCAACATTCCGGCCGATATCCCGACTTTCGACACTTATTTCTGCTATGCCGATGAGATGAAAAACGCGGCCAAACTCAAGGCCTTCCGGGATTTCCTGATCTCCAAGGCGCGCAGCTGGAGCTACTGACGTGGCGGCGCCGTGCGCGATTTCAGACCGGCTGTTTGAAGCAACGCCAAAGGCAAAAGCGCCGCGAGTTGCATAAATTTCGATCAGTCATGCGGTAATTGCATGGCTGGCATGCACATCCTCCACTTGCGCAATGCTCAATAAAGAACCATATCGATTACAGCTGATGCATCTTTGACGGCCTACTCCTCCCAGTGCCGTCGCATGAGCTGTTCCCCTCTGGAGGTTTATTGACCTTCATACCTATTGGGCCCGAGAGCAATCTCGTGGCCCATTTTTTTTGGCCGCCGTCGCGGCGCGCGGCCGCTGCGCGGTCTCCGCATGGCTGCCATGCGCCGCTCTCTCTTGTTCAATGCCAGGGAAAGCACCATATCGATTGCAGCTGATGCACCTTTGGCGGCCTACCCCTCCCAGTGCCGCCGCATGAGCTGTTCCCCTCTGGAGGTTTTTGACCTTCATACCTATTGGGCCCGAGAGCAATCTCGCGGCCCATTTTTTTGGCCGCCGTCGCGGCGCGCGCGGACGGCGGCAGGTCAGTGCTGGCCGGTCATGATGCCGACAGGCCCTGGCCGCCGGGCGCCGGGCGCCGGCGGACTTCCTCCGGCCCTGACGACGGGGCAAGGCATCCGAGGCTCGCGAGCGTTTCCCGCACCGCCTGGTCGATCGGCGTGCGCGGCTCCTCGCCCAGAAAACCCACCAGCCGGTCATTGCGCAGGCGCAGAGCATGCCGCCACAAATAGCGCATCTCCATGAGTTCGCGGAACAGCGGCACGAAGGGTTGCGCCAGACGCAGCATCCACCACGGAAATGGCTTGACCGGCAACTTGGCCTGGCCGGTGACACGGCGGATGGACAGCGCCAATTGCTGGCCGTCATCATCCCAGAGCCCTTCCATGTGGAAGCGGGCAAAGGCCGGCAATTCATCGGCCCTGAGCACCAGCCGCACCATGGTCTCGGCGACATCGGGCAGATAGGCCCACTGATGGCCGACGCCGGGAGAAGCCGGATTGGTGATGGCTTTCAGCGGCGCTCCGGGCTTGACCACGGCCTGGGCAAACCAGTTGTTGCCCGCGCCGGGGCCGAAGAAATCCCCTGCCCGGACCAGGATGACCTGGATGCCGCCCCTTGCGGCGGCTTCAAGCCGCTGTTCGAGCGCCACACGGATCCTGCCCTTTTCCGAGACCGGGTGCTGCGGACTGTCCTCTGTCACCTGGTCAAACGTCTCGGGTCCGTAATTGTATATCGTGCCCGGCATCACGATGCGGGCGCCGGCTGCCTTGGCGGCGGCGATGGTGTTGTCGATCATCGGCAGCACCAGCGTGCCCCAGTTGCGGTACCCGGACGGATTGACCGCATGCACGATCAGATCGGCGCCGATCGCCGCCCGCATCACGTCGTCCCGGTTCATGGCGTCGCCGCCGACCCAATCATAGTGCCGCGCCTTGACGGCGTGATCAGCGGCCTTGCGGTGCATTGCCCGCACATCATAGCCATTGGCCAGCAGCTTTGCGGCAACCGCGCCGCCTATGCCGCCGGTGGCTCCGAGCACCAGCGCCAGCGGTTTCCTGATGATCATAACTGCGTTGTCGTGCGTGTCAGTCATAGCCGTTCTCCATCGGTTTCGATGAGGCATAATGGCCGGCGGCGGAATTAAACGGAATTGCGATAATATCTGGATCTGCTATACATTTTTGTATGGATAAGTTTTCTCTCGACTGGGGTCACTACCGGACCTTTCTCGCCATCCTCGAACAGGGATCGCAATCGGGCGCCGCGCGTGCGCTCGGGCTGACCCAGCCGACCGTCGGGCGGCATCTCGATGCGCTGGAGCTGGCCGCGGGCAAGCCGCTGTTCCTGCGCTCGCATCAGGGCCTGCTGCCGACCGACACCGCGCTGGGCATGCGCTCCTATGCCGAGACCATGGCGGCAAGCGCCGCGTCACTGGCGCGCGCCGCATCCGGTGACGCCATGAGCCCCGAGGGCACCGTGCGCATCAGCACCAGCGAGGTTATCGGTCTGGAAGTCCTGCCGCCGATCCTGGCCCAACTTCAGGAACGCTATCCGCGCCTGTCAATCGAACTCTCGCTCTCCGACGCCGTCGAGGATCTTCTCCGCCAGCAGGCCGACATCGCCGTGCGCATGGTCGAGCCGACCCAGGGCGCCTTGGTCAGCCGCAAGATTGGCGGCATCCCGATCGACCTGTTCGCCCATCGCAGCTACCTCGAGCGGCACGGAACGCCAAAAACACTGGAAGACCTGTCCGCGCACCGGATGATCGGCTTTGACCGCCATTTCGCCTATGTTCGCGAGGTGCTGAAAAACTATCCCGCGATATCGGATCTGCGCTTTGCCTTCCGCACCGACAGCAATGTCGCCCAACTGGCGATGATCCGCGCGGGAGGCGGCATCGGCATGTGCCAGGTGGGACTTGCCGCCCGCGATCCGGATCTGGTGCGGGTGTTGGCCGGGCAAATCGAGCTGCAGCTTATGACATTCCTGGTCATGCACGAAAATCTCAAGGCGGCGCCGCGCTGCCGGGTTGCCTTCGATGCCCTGGCCGAAGGCTTGCATGCCTATCGCGCGACAATACCCGGACTGGCATCCTGATCCGCCGGACCTGGAAAACATCGCGGAACTTTGGCTTGGCCGCCGTGTTATCAAGCGTTGTTCCGTGCTCAGGGAGTATCCATGTCGATCACAATCATACTTAATCAGGACGGCGGCACCATCCGGGGAATGGATGCCAGGCAGTTCGGCGACATGGTGGCGTCCAGACTGTCCGACACTGGCGGCGACTGCCGGGTGCGGCTGGTGGACGGCAAGCATCTGGTCGAAGCGCTGGATGAGGCCGCCCATGACACTGACACCGGCACCATCGTGGCGGGCGGCGGCGACGGCACGATTTCGGCCGCGGCGGCTGCCTGCTTCAGATCCGGCAAGACGCTGGCCGTGCTGCCGCTGGGCACCATGAACCTGTTCGCCCGCAGCCTCGGGCTCCCGCTCGAACCGGCGGATGCGCTCGAGGCGCTGGCGAATGCCCAGGAACGCCAGCTCGACATCGCCACCGCCAATGGCCGCCCCTACATTCACCAGCTTTCCGTCGGGCTGCATGCAGGGATGGTGAACAAGCGGCTGAAACTGGACACCTCGACCCGGCTGCGCAAGATCTCCTCCACCATCAAGTCGCTTGGCGAGGTGATTTCCCGCCCGCCCCGGTTCGACGTCGAAATCGACGCCGGCACGGGACGGCAACGCCACGTCGTCTCCGCCATCTCGGTGTCCAACAATTTGTTTGGAGAGACGCCGCTGGCCTATGCGGCTCTGCTGGACGAGGGCGTACTTGGCCTTTACCGCTCCCGCGCGCTCAGCTCGGCCCACGTGTTGCGGCAGACCCTCAACGCGGCGATCGGCAAGATCAGGGATGACCCGGACATGGAGGTGGAATCGGCCCGGCGGGTCTGGCTGAGGTTTCCCAATCCGAAACGCGGCGCCAAGGCGGCGATCGACGGCGAGATCATCCCGCTGGAGCAGGAGATCGAATGTATCTGCCATGCCGGCGGCTTGCGGGTGCTGGCGCCGCAAAGCTACGCCGCCCGCGTCAGAGCTGATCCAACAGCGGCCTCCTGACGTAGACGGGCTTGTTGTCCAAACCAGAGAGGCCTTCCCGTGACCCGACGAAGCGAGACCGAGCGGCGCATTGCAGCGGCGCGTCCCCGCATGACGCAGACAGGGGAGACGGCGCGATGATCCCCGCCGGTTTTCTCAAGGCCTGGGCGGGAACCGCCCTCTTCATCCTGGCCATCGACGCGGTCTGGCTCGGCCTCGTCGCCAAGGGATTTTACAGAAGCCAGCTCGGCGATCTGATGTTGGAAAGTCCCAGGCTGTCGATCGCCGCGCTGTTTTACGTGATGTATTCGGCCGCCGTGGTGATCCTCGCCTCGGCGCCCGCCGCGCGGTCAGGCTCGATCCAGGACGCACTTCTCCTGGGCGCGATCTTTGGATTTGCGGCCTATGGAACCTATGACATCACCAATCTGTCGACGCTGAAAAACTGGCCGGTGATGATGAGTCTCGTCGACATCGCCTGGGGAACGGCGTTGACGGCGCTCGCGGCGGCCGCAGGCTTCTGGCTGCTGCGCTCAAGCTGAATCGAAAACGACCGCCCCAAAGGGGCGGCCGCAAGCATTTGACCGGGGTCTGCAAAGCCGTTCCGGCCTTGCATTGACCTCGATGATCAGCGCAGCGCCGCGCAAAAACGCTGGATGCGGTTGCAGGCCTCTTCGAGCAGTTCCTCCGACGTGGCGTAGGAGATGCGGAAATTCGGACCGAGGCCGAAGGCCGAGCCGTGCACCACGGCGACGCCTTCGGTTTCGAGCAATTCGGTGACGAAATCCTCGTCGGTTTCGATCACCTTGCCCGAGGGCGCGGTCTTGCCGATCAGCCCGGCGCAGGACGGATAGACGTAGAACGCGCCTTCCGGCACCGGGCACTTGATGCCCTTGGCCTGATTGAGCATCGACACCACCAGATCGCGGCGGCCGCGGAAGATTTCCTTGTTCTTCGGAATGAAATCCTGCGTGCCGTTGAGCGCTTCGACAGCCGCCCATTGCGCAATCGAGCAGGCGCCCGAGGTCTGCTGGCCCTGGATCATGTCCATCGCCTTGATCAGTTCGATCGGGCCTGCGGCGTAGCCGATGCGCCAGCCGGTCATGGCATAGGCCTTCGACACGCCGTTCATGGTCAGCGTCCGGTCCTTGAGTGCGGGCTCGACCTGCGCCGGCGAGGTGAAGACGAAGTCGCCATAGGTCAGGTGCTCATACATGTCGTCCGACAGGATCCACACATGCGGATGGCGCATCAGCACTTCGGTGAGCGCCTTGAGCTCGGATTCCGAGTACGCCGCGCCCGAAGGGTTGGAGGGCGAATTGAACATCAGCCATTTGGTTTTCGGCGTGATCGCGGCTTCGAGATCGGCCGGCTGCAGCTTGAACCCGTTCTCGATCGTTGTGTCCACGAACACCGGCGTGCCGCCGCAGATCGCCACCATTTCCGGGTAGCTGACCCAATAGGGCGCCGGGATGATGACCTCGTCGCCGGGGTTCAGCGTCGCCATGAAGGCGTTGAACAGGATCTGCTTGCCGCCGGTGCCGACAATGGTCTGCTGCCAGTCGTAATCGAGATTGTTCTCGCGCTTGAACTTGGCGGCGATCGCCTTGCGCAGCTCCGGGATCCCCGAAACCGGGGTATATTTGGTCTCGCCGCGGTTGATCGCGTCAATCGCCGCCGCCTTGATGTTGTCGGGCGTGTCAAAATCAGGCTCTCCGGCGCCAAGCCCGATGACATCGCGGCCCTTGGCCTTGAGTTCCCGCGCCTTCTGGCTGACGGCGATGGTGGCGGACGGTTTGACCCGGGAAAGGGCGTTGGCGAGAAAGGCCATGGAATGCGCTCCGGTGCTGAGACGTTTTGCAATTGGCGCGACGCCCGCGCCCGGCGTTTTCTATGTCGCAACCACGCCTGTGATGCAAGTCGTCAGGCGCGCCGGAACCGGAGAATTAACCTGTGTTAAAGGATTTGTCCGCTAGGATATCATCTTAAGTCCGTCCGTTAACCGGAGGCCTGAGCGCAATGCCGGGGCGTCGTGAACCGCATTTTCTGCAAGATGACCGGGGCTTTTACACCTCCTCCTACGGTCCCTTTGTGCTGCGTTCCGCGTTTCAGCCGATCTTCAGTCAGACGGATGATGGCCACCTGACAATCGAGGCGTTTGAAGCGCTCATTCGCCCCCAACGCGACGGCAAGCCGGTGTCGCCGGCGCATTTCTTCTCTCTGGTCGAAAAGTCCGATGCGCTCGCCATCGATACGCTGTGCCGGGAATTGCACATTCTCAACATGGGCAAGCTCGGCCGCAGGAAGGCCCGGCTTTTCATCAACTTCAATCCGGGTCTGTTCGACGCCATCGCCGACACCGACGCCGAAATCGACCGGATGGTCGAGGTCACCATCAAGGCGGGGCTGAGGCCCGGCCGCCTTGTCTGTGAAATCACCGAACAGGGCAGCGGCGACGAAGATGTGCTGCACCGGCTGGTGGCCGGTTTGCGCGCGCGGTTGTTCAAGATCGCCGTCGATGATTTCGGCGCCGATGATTCCGATTCCAGGCGCGTGGACGAACTCGAACCCGACTTCATAAAATTCGACGCCGCATGGGTGCGCCGCTTCACCGAAACGTCCGCCGGCAAGGGATTGCTCAAGCTGATGGTGGAAAAATTCATCGACCAAGGCATTACGGTGCTGTTCGAAGGGCTTGAGGAGGATCACCAGGTCGAGTTCTGTCAGCAAATCGGCGTGCCCCTGATGCAGGGCTATGCGCTTGCACGCCCGGAAATCGTTCCGAAAACATTTGACGACCGATTTCCCGAACCCGAGCCGTTTCAAATCGGCGATCCAGCCTACCGCGACCAGACGACGCCGCCGATCTCCGTGGGGGTTTACACCGATGCTTTCTCCCCGCGCCCCGCATCCGCGCGCCGGATGGCCACCTTCGGCAAGCGCACCCGTTAACCGAAGCGTTAACCGGAAACATAAATTCGCCACCACAAAAATCCGGCCTCGCCACAATCCGGTCTGATTGGCGGCGCGTTCTGGAGGTTATCTCAACCCCGAACAACAAGAACGGGGAATGACCATGCTTCCGGATGATGACTTCCTGCTCTTCAAACCCGCCCGGCGCGAAAGCGCCGCCATCCTCAGGATTGCGCTGATGGCGCTGATGGGATGCCTGTTGCTGCTGTCCGTGCTGGTGCTCCAGGCGCGGGCAAAGCCTGATTCCGACGCTCCCGGCAAAGCCGGGACCGTCCAGACCATGGCGCACCCTCCACTTCAATCCTGCGGCCCGAACGGCCCGGTCAGGCCGGTTTGCTGAAGACAGCCCGGCGGGCCGACACTTCAGCCAGCGCCTGATCGGGATGAGACAGACCGGGGATCACCAGCGGCGCGCCATCGTGGCGTTCGATCACCAGCGACCCGGCGCCGGTGATCCAGCCGGAAAGCCCGCGGCGCAGCGACACTGCGGTCACCGCCGGATAGGAGACAATCACCGGATCCCGCGCCGGAAACCCCGGATGCGCCTCCAGATGTGCGCCACGCAGCGTCAACCGCGTGGTCGACAGCCGCAGCCCGGCATGGGCAAGCAGCACCGGCACGGCAATCGCCAGAACCATCAGGCTGACACGGGCCAGCGGCCCGTTGCCCCGGCCATCGAGATACAGGAAAAGCCAAAGTGCGGCATAGCCCGCCGCCACCGTCAGGCCCGGCAGAAACAGCGCGACAGCGCTGGCGCGCCAAGCGGCATGCCGCCGCCGGAGCGGGGCGGAACCGGTGCTTTCCTGTTCAAATTGCGAATCGGCGCGTTGCATCAGTGCAATTGTATCCGGAATTTTCCGCGCGTCACGCGGGCGTTTCCGCGCCACATGCGCGCGCTTGCCGCGCCGGGGGCTTTTCACGCGGATCCGACGCCCCATATGGATCCCACAGACCCGACGGAACAAGAGGTGACGCATGACCCACCAAACCACCCTGACACCCCACCGGCGCCTCACCGCCGCCATCGGGTTCACGGCGGTCTTCTTGCTGGCTGGCGCCTCCGCCGTGACGGCGCGCGAAACCATTCCCACCCAGGAAGTGATTGTCGATGTGGAAGTGCTCGCCAGCGGCCTCGACCATCCCTGGGGCGTCGAGCCGTTGCCGGACGGCGCCATCCTCGTTACCGAGCGCAGCGGCGCGCTGCGGATGCTGCGTGACGGCGAAATGTCGGCGCCGATTACCGGCCTGCCCGAGATCGCCGCAGAGGGTCAGGGCGGACTGCTCGACATCGCGCTGGCCAATGATTTTGCCGGGAGCAGGACGATTTTCCTGAGCTACAGCACAAGCGGGCCGGGCGGGCTTGGCACCGCCATCGCGCGCGCCCGGCTTTCCGAAGACGAAACCGCGCTGTCGGACGTCGTGGAGATTTTCCGGATGAACCGTTTCTCCGAGGTCGACAGGCATTTCGGCTCGCGCATCGCCGTGGCGGAGGACGGTACCCTGTTCTTTTCCATCGGCGACCGCGGCGAGGATGAGCGGGCGCAGAATTTTGGCGATCATGCCGGCGCGGTGCTCAGGATTGCCGCCGATGGCGCCATTCCGGCGGACAATCCCTTCGCCCCCAAGGACCCGAATGCCAAGGGCGATGAAGCAGCCGCGCTCTGGTCGAAAGGCCACCGCAACCCGCAGGGCCTCGACATTGATCGCAAGACCGGCGTTCTCTATTCGGTTGAACATGGCGCCCGTGGCGGCGACGAGGTCAACCGGCCCGAGCCGGGCCGCAATTACGGCTGGCCCGAGATCTCCTATGGGAGGCATTACACCGGTGCGGAAATCGGCATCGGCACCGCGGCGGATGGTTTCGAGCAGCCGGTGCATTACTGGGATCCATCGATCGCGCCGGGCGGCATGGCCGTCTATCGCGGCGAGATGTTTCCCGAATGGGACGGCGATCTGCTGGTGGCCGCGCTCAAATTCCAGATGCTGGTCCGGCTTGATCTTGATGAGGAGACCGGCGAGGTGCTGGGGGAGGAACGGCTGTTCAAGGGAAGTTACGGCCGCATCCGCGATGTCCGCGTCGCCCCCGACGGATCGGTGCTGATGGTGACCGACGAGGAGGACGGCGCAATCATCCGGATATCGCGAACGCCGGTGTCCGAATGATCAAGGGCATCCCCGATCGCCGGCCCCGGCCGGCCGAGAACCAATGTTTGGAAGGCCGGCGTCTGGCATGATGAAAACTCTCCTGTGGAGCAGCATCACGCTGCTTGGCGTGCTCACGCTCGCCCTTGTGCTGATCGGCCGTCAGCGCGGCTGGGAATTGATTGCCGGGCCGCCCGACCATGGCCAGTATGATTTTGCCGCCGGCCGGCGCAGCCCGACCGCCAATGACGCGCTTGCCTGCACAGAAGGCCTTTGCACCGATCCGGATTTCGAAATCTCCGCCATGGATGGCGACCCGGCGAGTGTCATCGAGCGTTTGTCGCAACGGTTCGCCGCCATCGACCCGCTGGCGCGCCGGGTTGATGACCGCAGGGATCCGGCCAAGGCGCGGTTTGTCACCTACTCGCCGATGATGCGGTTTCCCGATGTGATCCACCTCGAAGCGGTGGCCATGCCGGACGGCCGCAGCGGGCTGATGGCCTATGCCCGCGCGCAGCTTGGCAAAAGCGATTTCGGCAAGAACCGCGCCCGGCTCGAGGCGTTGCTCGCCGCGCCTTGAAAGCCGCGGCACTCGGTCGTGCTTCGGATCGGGCAGATCAATTGCTCTTGACCCTGGCCTTCCTTTGTTTTTTAAGCGCCACGATTCCCTCGGCAGCTTCTCCGGCAGCGCCGGTTTGACGCTTGATCCGGGCGAACGCACCTGCTAGCCGAGGGTCTGCATCCCTCCTGCCCGGACCACGTCCATGCCGCGTCATCTCGCCAATCTGCTGCTGCTTTCGGCCGGCGCCATCTGGGGCGCGGGCTTTGTCGCCCAATCAACCGCCATGGACAATATCGGTCCGTTCCTGTTCATCGGCCTGCGCTTTGTCGTCGCCGCGATCGTGCTGGCGCCGTTCGCCTGGCGGGAAGCCCGCAGGAGCAGTCATCCTGTTTCCGCCGCCCATCTTGGCGGCTTCGCCCTGATCGGACTGGCGCTGTTTTTCGGAATGGCGCTGCAGCAGGTGGGACTGACCATCACCACGGTGACGAATTCAGGCTTCCTCACCGGCCTCTATGTGGTGTTTGTCCCCTTCATCACGCTCTTGGTGCTGCGCCAGCCGCCGCATCCGCTGATCTGGCCGGCGGTGCTGATGACATTCGCCGGAATCTGGATGCTGGCCGGCGGTAGCCTGTCGGATCTCAACAGCGGCGATCTGCTGACCATCGGCTGCGCCGTGATGTGGGCGATACAGGTCATTCTGATCGGCCGTTTCGTCGCGCCGAGCGGACGTCCGCTGACGCTGTCCTTCGTGCAGTTCGCGCTGGCAGGCCTGCTCGGCCTTGGCGTCGGCCTGAGCGTGGAACGCTTCGATCCGGCTGCGGTGATCGCCACCCTGCCCGAGATCCTGTTTGCCGGGGTGATCGCCACCGGGCTTGCCTTCACCCTGCAGGTGATCGGACAGCGCTACACCACGGCGCCGCAGGCCGCGATCTTCCTGTCGACCGAATCGCTGTTCGCGGCTTTTTTCGGCGCGCTGATCCTCGGCGAGCAAATCCCGGTGATCGGCTATGCCGGCGGTCTGTTGATCTTTCTCGCCATTCTGCTGGCCGAACTCGGCCCGATGGCGAGGCCCAGGCCTGCTTCGTGATCAGGCATCCGGACGACGGTTGGCGTCACTGCCATAATCCGGGCAAAATCGCGGCAGCGTGAAGCTGTTGCAGGCCTTGCATTTCTGGCTTCGAAGGCTTGCTGACGGGCTCGGTCGCTCCATCGATGCGTCACAATATGGCGACATTATGTTATTGTTATTGTTCATTTTATTTACGCCAAGTGATTTGCGTTGCGGTTCTGCCAGCGCCTAGGTTCGCCCTGCACGCACCAATCCCGGTGCGAACACAAGGGAGAAACGACCATGAAGAAGATTCTCATTGCTTCAGTTTCAGTTCTGGGCCTGGCCGGTGCGGCCTACGCCGCCGAAGTCGAAGGCGTCGTCACCAATTATGATCCCGCCACCAAGATGATCGTTCTGGAGAGCGGCGAGGCCTTCACCGTTGCGGACGGCGTCTCGCTCGATGGGCTGCAGCCCGGCGGCAAGGTGGTCATCACCTATGATGACGGCACCACCGACGCCACTGCGGTAACTGTGGTCGAGTGAATTTGACGGTCTGGCCGGATGGGACGCCTGTCCGGCCAGACCTGGCAAATCAAGGCGGAGAGATCGTCAAAAAGCCAACCCGGCAGCAATCGGCAACAGCCGAATTGGGACGCTTTCAGCCTTGATAATATACCTTTTTCCCGCTTGTGCGGGTCAAGCCACCGGCGCCTATCAGCGCCGTCCCGCCGTCACCGACCGGCACATCCGCCGGACGGCTGCGGACCGGGACAACAACCAATGGAAAACACCATGAACAAGTTCGTAGCCATCGCTTTCGCATCCGCCGCCATGATCTCGTCCGCCTTCGCTGGCGAAGTGTCAGGCGTCGTCAAGTCCGTTGACGCGGCAACCGCCACAGTCGAGCTGGAAACCGGCGAGACCTTCAAGGCGGCCGAAGGCGTCGTGCTGGGAGGTGTCGAAGCCGGCAAGACCGTCACGGTGGCGTTCACCGACGGCACCGCCGACGCCACCGCGATCTCGATCGTCGAGTAATCGCAAACACTTGGCCGGACCGCACAGCGCGGCCCGGCCAAGCAACCGCAAGGGCAACAGCAAGCAACAGCCAAGGCCCTGGCAAGCGTCATCAAACTTTTGCTTGCCAATTTCCGACAAAACAATCATCTTTTGGCTGTTCGGGCAATTTGCGAACACGGGAAGACCAGAAACATGCGGGCCGAAGGCGCAGAAAAAACTTCGGGCGACTGGGATGAAAGCCCCCACACCAAACGGTGCAAAAAGGCAAAGTCGTTAAAATCAGGACCTTTCCACACACTTCAAAAACTGCCTGCCATAACCCTCGCGCGAATGCGGGATATGACATGATGCTCGCCGACCGGATAAACCGCGTGGAGACCGGTAGGCAATCAAAGGACCTGACAGCATGGCCGAAACTGGTATCGTAAAATTCTTCAATGTCGACAAGGGCTTTGGCTTCATCAAGCCTGACAATGGTGGCGCCGACATCTTCGTGCACATCTCCGCCGTTCAGGCTTCGGGAATGACCGGCCTGGAGGAAAACCAGAAAGTTGCCTTCGACACCGAGCCCGATCGCCGCGGCAAGGGACCGAAAGCAGTCAATCTTCGCCTCGCCTGATCGAGGACACTGCATGCCCGGTTCGGCGTCGTTCCACTGAGTGCATGCATGGGCTTAAGGGGTTTACGGCACCCATTGCGCGTTAATTGACGCGCAATGGTGCCAAACCATTTGCATGAGAGAACCCGGCGGTCCCGATCGCCGGGCTTTTGCATGTCTTTTCCGGCAGGTTCCGCCAGAATTTCGCCAACAAGAGGAGTTACATGTTTCGTTCAGCCAGCGTTCAGCTTCATCTCGATAAGGTTCTGACAAGCCGGAAACGCCGGTCGCAACATGATCCGTCAACCGGAGAGGACACTTCGATGAACAAATTCGCCAAAAAGCTGGGTATCACGATGCTCACCGCGGCGACGGCGCTTGCGCCGCTGGTGACTGCCGCCGAGGCCGGTGACAGAAACTGGCGCTACGACCGCAGTTATAACACCACCAACCGCAACCTCAACTACCGCGAATACAGCGACCGCATGCAGCAGAACCAGCAGCGGTATGTTTACCGCCAGCGTTATGCGCCCCGCGACCGTATCTACCGCGGAAACCAGCGCGTCTACCGTCACCGCGGCAATGATGACGCCATCGCGCTCGGCATCATCGGCCTGGGCGTCGGCGCCATCATCGGTGGCGCGATCGCCAACAGCTACGACAACCCGCGCGTGATCTACCAGCAGCCAGCCGCGCCCCGCCCTGTTCGTGGCGGTTATCTCGAGCCCTGGACCCAGTCCTGGTTCACCTATTGCGACAACCAGTACCGCTCCTTCAATGCCTCGACCGGCACCTATCGCGGCTATGACGGCAACGACCATTTCTGCGTCGCCAAATAGTCCCGATCTGATACCCATACCCGCAACGCCGCGTGCTCCATTGGATGCGCGGCGTTGCTGCGTTGCGACGTAGGCATTGGCCGATAACGGCGGCCCGGCGCTCTACAGACCTGTCAAAAACGGATTGGTGCGGCGTTCGTCGCCGATCTTGCCGCCCGGGCCATGGCCGCAGATAAAACCCACCTCGTCACCCAGTGGAAACACCTTGTCGCGGATCGAATTGAGCAGCGTCTGGTGATCGCCGCCAGGCAGATCGGTGCGGCCGATCGAGCCGGCGAACAGCACATCGCCCAGATGCGCGAACCCCTCGGCGCGATTGAAGAAGATCACATGGCCGGGCGCATGGCCCGGCGTGTGCGAGACCTCGAATTCATGGGCGCCGAAGGAGACCGTGTCGCCGTCGTTCAGCCATTGGTCGGGCACGACATTGCGCACAGCCATCTCGACGCCGAACATTCTGGCCTGGTCCTCAAGTGTCGACAGCAAGGGCAGGTCGGCCTGATGCGGGCCGATGATCTTGACGCCAAGCTTCTCACGCAACTCGTCGGCGCCGCCGGCATGATCGATATGGCCGTGCGTGAGCCAGATCGCCTCGATGCTCAGGCCATTCTCCTCGATGGTCTGCAGGATCACATCGACATCGCCGCCGGGATCGATCACCACGCCCGACTTGGTGTCCTCATCGAACAGCACCGTGCAATTCTGCTGAAACGGGGTGACGGGAATGATGCCCGCGCGCAAAGTGCCCATGATGGATTTCCCTTGTTGATCTGTTCATTGGGAGCGCCGGGTTTTTATGTCACCCGTCCGCGGCCGTTTTTTCCAAGTTGCGCCGCGCCCTACTCGGCGGCCTTGCCGGCCAGCGCCAACGAGCCGGAATAGCTGATCTGCGGGAACGGGATCGAGATGCCGTTCGCGTCAAAGGCCAGTTTGGCGTCCCTGGTCATGTCACGGCTGGTGGGCCACCAATCCGCCGTCCGGGTCCAGTACCGCAGGGTGACGGCGACGGCGCTGTCGCCAAGTTCCGAGACAAAGGTCTCGGGTTCCGGAATGTCGAGGATGCGCGTGTCGGCCTTGGCCAGATCAAGCATCACCGACTGGGCCTTTTCGATGTCGTCGTCATAACCGATGCCGATGACAAGGTCGTAACGCCGCTCCGGGTGCCGCGAATAATTGGTCACCGGAACATTCCACAATTGCGAATTGGGCGCCATCCGGTAGACGCCGTCCAGGGTCTTCATTTCGGTGGCGAAAAGCCCGATCTCGACGATGGTGCCGGAAATTCCGCCGGCATCGATATATTCGCCGACGCGAAACGGCCTGAGCACCAGCAGCATGATCCCGGCGGCGATGTTCTGCAGCGTGCCCTGCAGCGCCAGGCCGATGGCGAGGCCGGCCGCGCCCAGCGCGGTGATGATCGAGGCGGTCTGCACCCCGAACTGGCCGAGCACCATGATGATGACGACCATCAGCACTGCATAGCGGACAAAGATGGAAAAGAAACCGATGACGGTCGGGTCGATCCGGTGGGTTCGGGACAACAGCCTGCGAACCCAGCCGCCGAGCAACCGCGAGATGGTCCAGCCGACAATGAGAATGAGGATCGCGCCAATCACCGAGAAGGCATAAGTGACAGCCAGGATCTGAAGACCGTTGATCGCCTCGCCCCAACTGCCCAGTGCCTGCCCCAATGACGATTCGGATGCTGCGGTCATCAAGTCTTCCATACTGTTTGTGAACCCTCTTAGGTTTGCCGTGAGGCCGAATTATTGAATCTACAGCCAGCGATGGCAACGAAGCCGCGGGAATATTGTTCCTCGGGACACGACAAACAGGATCTTGGCGCCGGGGGCCGCCGGTCCGGCGAACCGCCCGCTGGCTCAGACCGGCAGCGCCCCGCCCTCCTTCAGCGTGTCGAGCACGATCGCCGTCTTGACGTGCTGGACAGATTCATGCGGCAGCAGCACGTCGCTGACAAAGGCCGAAAGCGAGCGCAGATCCGGCGTCACCACCTTGATGATGTAGTCCATTTCGCCGGTCAGGGAATAGGCTTCCAGCACCTCCGGCAGGCTCCCTATCAAACGGGCGAAACGCTGGGCGTTGTCGCGGTTGTGCGTCGCCAGCGTCACCGTGATCAGGTTGACGATGCCGATCCCGAGCTTCTCGCGGTCAAGCTCGGCGCGGTAGCCCTTGATATAGCCATCCCGCTCAAGCCGGGTCCGCCTGCGCGAGCATTGCGAGGCCGAAAGGTTGATCTGCTGCGACAGATCATTGTTGGTGAGCCGCCCGTCCTGTTGCAACAGCCGAAGCAGCTTGCGGTCAAATTCATCCAGATGCACGTTCACGCCGCTTTTCTCCACATTCCCTCACAGTTCATGCACAGTTTCCCAATCGATCGCGCCATATGCATGCACCTTGCGTCAACTATGCGCCATCATGCGCATCAGTCAACAAGCGCCGGGCATTCACGATCCGGGCATGATCACCGAGGAGAGACGAAAATGGGTCCGTTCCCGCACGATGCGCCGCGCGCAGGCATTTCCGAAGACAACCCGGCAGGCACCAACGGCTTTGAATTCGTCGAGTTCGCCCATCCCGATCCCGCGGCGTTGGAAGCGCTGTTTGCCCGCATGGGCTACGAGCCGGTGGCGCGCCACCGCACCAAGGCGATCACTGTCTGGCGCCAGGGCGACATCAATTACATCCTCAACGCCGAAAAAGGCTCGTTCGCCGACCGTTTCGTCAGCGTCCACGGTCCTTGCGCGCCGTCCATGGCCTGGCGCGTCGCCGACGCCAGGCAGGCGCTCGCCCACGCGGTGTCCAAGGGCGCGGAGGAATATACCGGCTCCGACAAGACGCTGGATGTTCCGGCCATCGTCGGCATCGGCGGCTCGCTGCTCTATTTCGTCGATTTGTGGGGTGACGAAGGCTCGGCCTATGACGCGGATTTCGAATGGCTCGGCGAGCGCGACCCCAAGCCCGAGGGCGCGGGCTTCTACTATCTCGATCACCTCACCCACAATGTCATTCGCGGCAACATGGACAAATGGTGGGATTTTTATCGCGACCTGTTCAACTTCAAGCAGATCCATTTCTTCGACATCGAGGGCAAGCTCACAGGGCTGGTCTCGCGCGCCATCACCTCGCCCTGCGGCCGCATCCGCATTCCGCTCAATGAATCCACCGACGACCGCAGCCAGATCGAGGAATTCCTGCGCAAATACAATGGCGAGGGAATCCAGCACATCGCCGTGGGCACCGACGACATCTATGCGGGCACCGACTGGATCGCCGACAAGGGCGTCAAGTTCATGCCGGGTCCGCCCGACACCTATTACGAACAGTCCAAGACCCGCGTGCACGGCCATGACGAGCCGATCGAGCGGCTGAAGAAACATGGCATCCTGATTGACGGCGAAGGCGTGATCGATGGCGGCATGACCAAGATCCTGCTGCAGGTGTTCTCCAAGACGGTGATCGGGCCGATCTTCTTCGAATTCATCCAGCGCAAGGGCGACGAGGGCTTTGGCGAGGGCAATTTCCGCGCCCTGTTCGAATCCATCGAGGAAGACCAGATCCGCCGCGGCGTGTTCAACGACGCCGCAGAGTAGCTTCGGCAGACCGCAAACAAATAAAGGCGGCAGTCCTTTCGGAGAGCCGCCCTCAACTTGTTGGCATGCTGTCAGGGATGGGCGGTTCCCTATCCTCCGTCATTCCGGCCTTGAGCCGGAATCCAGCGACGGCGCGTCCGCGCCGTGAAAGAGTCTTTTGCGATCAAGGACTTGATCGCGCTGGATGCCAGCTTTCGCTGGCATGACGGCTGTTGATAGTCTGCCACCCCAAGCGACAAGAAGCCGTAGTTGCGGGGTTTGTCAGCAGTCTCGAGGCGGCGGACCTTTTGGAGCGCAGCCTTTTTCATGGTGTTCTGGAAAGACTATTCAGCCGCCGCGCGCTTGGGCTGGACTTCGGCCATGTAGTCGTTGACCAGGTTCATGGCGATCTCGCCGACGCTGAAGTTGTAGGGACCGATTTCCGACACCGGCGTCACCTCGGCGGCGGTGCCGGTGAGGAAGCACTGCTCAAAGCCGTCGAGTTCCTCCGGCATGATCGCGCGCTCGATCACCTCATAGCCGCGCTTCTTGGCCAGCCCGATGACGGTGCGGCGGGTGATGCCGTCGAGGAAGCAATCGGGCGTCGGCGTATGGATCTTGCCATCCTGAACGAAGAAGACATTGGCGCCGGTGGCTTCGGCCACCTGGCCGCGCCAGTCGAGCATCAGCGCGTCGGCATAGCCGCGCGCTTCGGCGCGATGCTTGGACAGGGTGCAGATCATGTAGAGGCCGGCGGCCTTGGAGCGGCACGGCGCCGTGCGCGGGTCCGGGCGGCAGTATTCGGCGATGTCGAGGCGAATGCCCTTCATCCGTTCTTCCGGCTTGAAGTAGCTCGGCCACTGCCAGATCGCGATCGCCAGATTGATCCGGTTGTTCTGCGCCGAGACGCCCATCATCTCCGAACCGCGCCAGGCGATCGGCCGGACGTAAGCATCCGCGAACCCTTGCCGCGCCAGCAGTTCGACACAGGCGCGGTCGATCTCGGCGACGCTGTAGGGGATCTTGAAGCCGAGAATGTCGCCGGATGTGTGCAGCCGCTCGGTGTGCTCGGTCAGCTTGAAGATCTCGCCGCCATAGGCGCGTTCGCCTTCGAATACGGCGCTGGCGTAGTGCAGACCGTGGGTCAGCACATGGATCTTGGCGTCCTTCCACGGCACGAACTCGCCATTGAACCAGATTTCGCCCTCAAGCTGATCAAAAGGTACCGACGCCATCACGTTTCCTCCGGGCGGCGAGCCGCCGTGATATTGAGTGTCTGAAGCCGGCGCCGGTGTCCGTGAGGCCAAGCGCCGGACCGGGCGCGGCAACGGGCAAGGACAAGCCGGCGGGCAAGGCCGGTCCGCCTTGCATGCAATTGATAGCTAGCAATTACGCCAATTTATGTCAACATAGCTGACGTATTCGAAAGGAAATGTCGTCATGAGCCGCGCCGGCGCACGCAAGCCCGTATCCGAGGAAATATGCGACCATCCGATGGGCGATGAGGAAGGCATTGATTTCGAGATCATCGAGCTGGTGTTTTTCGCCTATCGCGATTTTACCTCCGATCCCGACGCCATCCTTGGCACATTCGGCTTTGGCCGGGCGCATCACCGGGTGGTCCATTTCGTCAACCGTGAGCCGGGACTGACGGTTGCGGCGCTGCTCGAGACCTTGAAGATCACCAAGCAATCGCTGGCGCGCGTTCTCAAGCAGTTGATCGATTCGGGCTACATCACACAGGTCGCCGGCCCCGAGGACCGCAGGCAACGCCGGCTGTTTCCGACAGCCGCCGGCCGGGACCTTGCCTTGGCATTGGCCAGGCCACAGTCTCGCCGTATCGCCAATGCACTTCTATCGCTGGACGAGAGCGGACGCGCGGCGGTCAAGACATTCCTGTCGGGCATGATCAACCCCGCCGTCCCGGCGCCCGGACATGACGATTTAGTTGAGGGAGAAGACCGATGACCACTTCCTTGCCGGGCGATGACGCGGCGCATCTGCTTATTGTTGACGATGACACCCGCATTCGCGAATTGCTCTCGCGCTATCTCTGCGAACAGGGATTTCGCGTCACCACCGCCGCCGACGCCGCCGAGGCGCGCCGCAAGCTGGACGGGATCGATTTCGACCTCTTGATCATCGACGTGATGATGCCCGGCGAAAGCGGCCTGTCGCTCACGCGCTCGCTGCGCGAAGCCAAGACCGTGCCGATCCTGATGCTGACCGCGCTGGCCGAGGGCGACGCCCGGATCGACGGACTGGAGGCCGGTGCCGACGATTATTTGCCAAAACCCTTCAATCCGCGCGAACTGGTGCTCAGAATCAACAACATTCTCAAGCGCGGCGGCCAGCCGGCGACGCCCAAGGTCGAACAGGTGGTGTTCGGCCCCTTCACCTTCGTCATCGCCCGGCGCGAACTGAAAAAATCCGGCGAACCGGTGCGGCTGACGGACCGCGAACGCGAGATCATGGTCACCTTCGCCGAAAACGCCGGCGACACCGTGCCCCGCCACGAGCTCGTCGGCGCCGATGTCGACGTTGGCGAACGCACCATCGACGTTCAGATCAACCGGCTCAGGCGCAAGATCGAGGAAGATCCCGCCAATCCGGTCTGGCTGCAGACCGTGCGCGGAATCGGCTACCGGCTGAGCGTCGAGACCTCAGCCTGACCTGCCGCGCAAAATGTGCGGCGGTTATGCGATACCGACATTCCAAGACAAAAGGTTTCAGCGGGCCGGGCGCTTGTGGATGAACAGGTCGTAGAAGGCCATCACCACGGTCAAACCGACGACGATGCCGAGATCGAGCCTTGGCAGCTTGTAGATCAGCACGCCAAGAAAGCCGCAAAGGATGATGAAGGCGATGATCGTGAGAATTCGTTCCATGCTCGTCAGTCTCCCTGGCCGTCGGTTTCGAGGTGCTTCACCAGCCATCTGGCGGTTCTGAGCAGCCGGGCGTCGCCGCCGCGCGGCCCGACAAGTTGCACGCCCATCGGCATCCCGTCCTCGTCAGCAAACAGCGGCAGCGTGATGGCAGGCGTGCCGCACAATGTCCAGACCGCATTGAACACCGGATCGCCCGTGCTTTCCAGCCCCTTTGGCGCCGAACCGGGTGCGGCGGGTGTGATGATGGCGTCGCAGCGCTGAAAGATCTCATCTAAGGCGGCGTAGAGATAGTCAGGCCAGTCAAGCGCCGCGATGTAGTCATGCGCCAGCACCTTGCCGCCCTTCTCGAGCGCCGCGCGGGTTCCATCGGACAGGAGGTCGAGGCCGTCGCGGGAAAACCGGTGATAGAGCTTGGACATCTCCGCCTGATTGATCCGCGTGCGCACGCTCACAGCCTCGGAGAAGGCAGCCGGCAGCTCGGCCTCGAAACAGCCCTCGCCGAGATGGCCTGACAGTTCCTCCATCGCCTCCCGGCACGAAGGCTCGGCCTGGTCCCAGTAGGGCGAACGCACGAAGGCGAACATCGGCGTGACCGGCGCTTGGCTCATGGCGACAGACAACAGCCGCGGATGCGGCGCCGGCGCCGTCAGGCGGTCGGCATCGTCATGCCCGAACAGCACCTCCGCCAGCATCGCCGCATCCTCGACCGAACGGGCGAAGACCCCGACCCGGTCGAGCGTCGGCGACTGCGCCAGGATACCGGTGCGCGCAATGCTGCCCGCGGACGGCAGGAAACCGGTGACGCCGCAGAAGGAGGCGGGCCGGATCACCGAGCCGCCGGTCTGCGTGCCGACAGCCAGCGGCACCATGCCGGCGGCGACGGCCGCGGCGGAACCGGAAGACGAGCCGCCGGGCGTGTGCGCCGGATTGACCGGATTACGGGTCTTTCCCGGGTGCATCAGCGCCAGTTCGGTCGTGACCGTCTTGCCGATGATGATGGCGCCCGCCGCCCGGAGCTTCTGCACGATCGCCGCATCGCGTTCGGGAACCCGGCCAGCGTCGATCACCGTGCCATTGGCCGTCGGAATGCCTTTGGTGTCGATGATGTCCTTCAGGGCGACCGGAAGCCCGTGCAGCGGTCCAATCGGCCGCCCAGACCGGCGACGCACGTCGGCCATTTCGGCCTGGCGCATGGCGAAAGCCGGATCGAGCCATTCGAAGGCCTGGATTTCGCCATCCAGCGCCGCGATCCGGTCGAGACAGGACTTGATGTAGTCCGTGGCGTTCATCGCGCCACTGGCCATGCGGTCCCGCGCCTCGATCGCGCTCAGGCCGGCCAGCATCTGATCAACGGCCATAGAACAGTTCCGGCAGGTAGTAGACGATCTGCGGGAAGGCATACATCAGCGCCATGCAGATGAAGACCATCAGCAGGAACGGCATGACCCCGGTGAAGATCTCCGTCAGCTTTATTTCCGGGGGCGCTATCCCCTTGAGATAGTAGGCTGACATCGCCATCGGTGGGGTGAGGAACGAGGTCTGCAGGTTGAGCGCGACAAGAATGCCGAAAAACAACGGATCGATTTCGAAGATCGCCAAGAGCGGCAGGAAGATCGGCACGAAGATGATGATGATCTCAGACCATTCCAGCGGCCATCCCAGAAGGAAGATGATCAGCTGCGCGAGCAGCAGGAACTGGAACGGTGTCAGGTCCAGGCCCATCACGAATTCCGAGATGATCTGTTCGCCGCCAAGATAGGAGAACACCGAGGAGAAGGTGTAGGAGCCGACAAACAGCCAGCACACCATCGCCGTGGTCCGCACCGTGAGATAGACACTTTCGCGCATCCGCTGCCAGGTCATGGCTCCATAGGCGATGGCGAGAACCATGCCGCCGATCGCACCGATGGAGGCAGCTTCCGTCGGCGTCGCCAGGCCGAACAGGATCGAGCCGAGCACCGACAGGATCAGGAACGCCAGCGGAAAGAACGAGGTGGCGACCAGGAACAGCAACCGTCCCAAGGGCACATCGGGCACTTCCTCATCGGTCGGACGCGGCGCGGCACTCGGCTGCAGGATCGAGCGGCCGACGATATAGACCAGATAGAGCCCGACGAGGGTGAAGCCCGGCAGAAGCGCGCCGGCATAGAGCTTGACGATGGAAACGCCCGACGACGCGGCATAGACGATCAGCATGATCGAGGGCGGGATCAGGATGCCGAGCGTTCCGCCGGCGCAGATGATGCCGGAGGCGAAAGCCGGGTCGTAGCGCGCTTTCAGCATTGCCGGCAGCGCCAAGAGACCCATCAGCGTCACCACGGCGCCGACAATGCCGGTGGCGGTGGCAAACAGCGCGCAGGTGACCAGCGCGGCGACGCCCATCGATCCGGGAACCCGCTTGGAGGCGAGATTGAGGGTGGAAAACAGCCGGTCGACGATGTTGGCGCGCTCGACGATATAGCCCATGAACAGGAACAGCGGCACCGCCGTCAGCACCTCGTTCGACATCACCGTGTAGGTCTGGTTGATGAACAGGTCGAAGATGCGGTTGTTGAAGAACCCCTCGATCCACAGCGAGATGCTGTCCCATGTGGTGGCCAGCTCATCGAGCCGGAAATAGGAGCGCCACATCCGCGACGGATCGTAATAGGCGTAATAGCCAAAGCCGATGCCCATGGCCATCAGCGTGAACGCGATCGGAAAGCCCAGGAACACCATGAAGATGAACAGGCCCAGCATCATCAGGGCAATTTGAGGGTCAGTCATATGTGTCCGCCAGTCTCGGCCTCGTCGGCCCGTTTCATCAACAGATCCTCGGTCTCGCGCACGTCTTCATCGGCCTCGAGCCACTCACCGGTGCGGATGCAGACGATGCAGCGGAAAACCTGGGCGATGCCCTGGATGAACAACAGAATGCCCGCGGCCACCATCACCATCTTGAACTGGTAGATCGGGATGCCCGCGGGACTGTTGACGCTGACTTCGCCATAGCCCCAGGAGCGCGAGGCATATTTCCATCCCGTCACGATCAACGCGGTCACGCCGGGAAAGAAGAACAGCAGATAGAGCACCAGATCCACCTTCGCCTGGGTCTGCGGACGCCAGAGACGATAGACAAAGTCGCCGCGCACATGGCCGCCGCGCGACAGCGTGTAGGCGCCGCCCATCATGAACAGGGAGCCATACATGATAAAGGAGATGTCGAGCGCCCAAGGCGTCGGCGCATTGAAGAGGTAACGCGAGACCACTTCATAGCCGGTGCCAAAGGCCATCAGGATGATCAGCCAGGCGAAAGCCTTGCCGAAGGCCGCCGACAAGGAGTCGGCAAAACGTATAAATTGCACCATGTTCAGCCACTTTTCCGTGTTGGTGGAGCGATCCAGACAGACGGTCCCCATCTGTCTGGATCGCTCCACCAGATCAATAGCTCGTGGGCTGATTTTTCGAAACAGATGGGAACCATCCGTTTCGGTCAGACCACTAGGGGATCCGGCGGAGCATTGTCCGCCGGATCATTGCAGCAATCAACCGGTCAGGTTTACATCTTCAGCTTGCCTGGGAAGTAGTGCTCATAGGCCAGGCCCAGGTCAGGCGCGTTCATCAGTTCGTAATAGGCGACCTGCTCGACCCATGCACGCTGGCTGTCCATGACCTTCTTGTTGAAGGCATCGCCTTCCAGATCGGCGATGAGCGTGTCCCAGGCTTCCAGCTGCGCGGCGAGGATTTCCTTCGACGTGCGGTGGACCGTGACACCGTTATCGGCCTGCAGTTCCGCCAGGTCCTTCGAATATTCGCGCATCGCAAGCGCGAGGTTCGATGTGGCCGAGGCTTCGACGGCATATTTCATGATCGCCTGAAGGTCGGGATCGAGATCGTCCATGAAGTCCTTGTTGAAGATGAACTCGAAGGCTTCGGACGCCTGGTGGTAGGACGAGAGATAGTAGTTCTTGGCCACGTCCTGCGCGCCGAAACGGCGGTCGGAAGAGGGGTTGTTGAACTCGAAGGCGTCGATCACGCCGCGTTCCATGGCAGGCACGATTTCACCGCCGGGAAGCTGCGCCACCGACATGCCCATCGACTGCAACAGATCGGCGGCAAGGCCGACGGTGCGGTATTTGAAGCCCTGGATATCGGCAACCGTGTTCACCTCGCCCTTGAACCAGCCGAACGGCTGCGCGGGCATCGGCATGCCCATGAAGCCATAGACGTTGAGGCCAAGCACATCCTGCGTCAGTTCGCGGTAAAGCTCCGCGCCGCCGCCCTGATAGAACCAGCCCAGCATTGTGGTGGCCGAGCCGCCGAAAACCGGGCCGGTGCCAAAGAACGAGGCCGCCTTGGACTTGCCGTACCAGTAGACCGGCACCGTATGGGCTGCGTCCAGAACGCCGTCATTGCAGGCGTCCATGACCTGGAACGCGCCGACGATCGCGCCGGCAGGCAGCAGGTCGATTTTGAGGCGCCCGCCGGACATTTCCTCGACCCGGGCGGTATACTCGCGGGCAAAGTCCATCCAGATGTCGGACGCAGGCCATGAGGTCTGCATCTTCACCACCAATGGCGACTGCGCCAGCACCGCCGGCGCGGACAGTGCGCCCACAGCGGCGACGCCGCCCAACATCGAACCCTTCTTCAAAAACGACCGCCGTGAAACGGATTTCTCGCTCTGGTCTTGCATGACCAATCCTCCCAGTTGGTTGGTATTCAAACTTTGACATATTATGTATCGAGCAACCCGATTGAGATGACAACCCAGTGCTCGTACGACTAAAGACCAATAGGATCAGTGTCGGCCATGTGCGCCTCCCATTATACGGCCACCACCATAAACGTCGACAGACCCTAGCCCTCTGCCCCTCGCGGACGCTATAAGCAAGCAGACGGCCGGTCACGCCGCAGGATAGACCAGCCGGGGGTGAGGCGCCAGAGCATGACCAGCATCGAATCGATTCGCCGCGAATATGAACGCTATCCGCCAAGCGGCATCCGCCGGTTCACGCGCTGGTTCACCAAGCGGATTCCGACCCGGCTTTATGCCCGCGCGCTGCTGATCATCATCGTCCCGATGGTGCTGCTGCAATCGGTCGTCGCCTTCGTGTTCATGGAGCGACACTGGCAGACAGTGACGCAACGGCTTTCGATGGCGGTGACGCGCGACATCGCCGCCATCATAGACATCATCGGCACCTATCCGCAGGACCAGAACTACGACCAGTTGATCCGCATCGCGCGCGAGCGGCTGGAGCTCAACATCGCCATCGAACCGCCCGGCGACCTCCCCGCCCCGCGGCCCAAGCCGTTCTTCTCGATCCTCGACCAGATTCTCTCCGAAGAGATCACTCGCCAGATCAAACTGCCGTTCTGGATCGACACTGTGGGCAATTCCAACATCGTCGAGGTGCGCATCAAGCTCGAGGACAAGATCCTCAGGGTGTTTGCCAAGCGCAGCCAGGCCTATGCCTCCAACACCCATATTTTCCTGGTGTGGATGGTCGCCACCTCGCTGGTGCTGCTGGCCATCGCCATCCTGTTCCTGCGCGGCCAGATCCGGCCGATCCTCAAACTCACCCAGGCCGCGGAAAGTTTCGGCAAGGGCCAGCGCATGCCCGACGATTTCCGTCCCCGCGGCGCCGACGAGGTGCGCCGCGCCGGCATCGCCTTCATCAAGATGCGCGAGCGGATTGAACGGCAGCTGGAACAGCGAACCGCCATGCTGTCGGGCGTCAGCCACGATCTGCGCACCATCCTGACCCGGTTCCGGCTGCAACTGGCGCTGGTCAGCGACGGGCCCGAACTCGATGACCTCAACAAGGATATCGACGACATGCAATCGATGCTGGACAGCTATCTGTCCTTCGCCCGCGGCGAGGCGGAGGAAGACGTCGGCACGGTGAGCCTGAAGAGCGTGGTCGAAAAGGTCGCCGCTGACGGACGCCTGCGCGGCACCAATGTGACGGTGTCGGTGGAAGGCGACGACGAGATCAATGTGCGGCCAAACGCGTTCGCCCGGCTGTTGACCAATCTGGTCTCCAACGCCTGCAGGCATGGCGACGAGGTTGCCATCAACGCGCAGAACCGCGGCAAATGGCTGACCATCGCCATTGATGACGACGGTCCCGGAATACCGGAGGACGCGCGCGAGGACGTATTCCGGCCGTTCTACCGGCTGGATGCCGCCCGCAACCAGGATGAAACCGGCACCGGACTGGGATTGGCGATCGTGCGTGACATTGCCCGCAGCCATGGCGGCGACGTCACCCTGTCCGACAGCGCCATGGGCGGTCTGCGGGCGACGGTGCGATTGCCGGTCTGAGCGCCGTCTGCTGGCGGCGCCTGCGGGCGTCTCACATCAGCCGGGAGCCGTCGGCGACCTTGCTGTCGACGCTCGCCAGCACCACGGCGCCCTCGGCGTCGTGAAACCCCAGCGTCAGCACTTCCGACATGAACGGCCCGATCTGCCGCGGCGGGAAATTGACCACCGCCATCACCTGCCGTCCGATCAGCGTTTCGGGCGAATAATGCTCGGTGATCTGCGCCGAGGATTTCTTCTCGCCGATCTCGGGTCCGAAATCGATCCTGAGTTTGATCGCCGGCTTGCGCGCCTCCGGGAACGGCTCGGCGGCGACCACGGTTCCGGTGCGGATGTCGACCTTCTCGAAATCGGCGAAATGAATGGTCTGGCTCATCAATTGATTTCCTAGGCCGGATCAGCCGGCCAGTTCGCGCGAGCGGTTGGCGGCGGCGCTCAACGCCTTGTCGAACAGGGGCTGCATGCCGTCATCGGCCATCAACACCGCCAGTGCGGCCGCCGTCGTGCCGTTGGGCGAGGTGACATTCTGCCGCAGGATTGACGCCCCGTCCGGGGATTGGTGCATCAGTTCACCAGCCCCCGCAACGGTGGCGCGCGCCAGGCGCATGGCGAGGTCCGCCGGCAGGCCGCATTTGCGCCCCGCCTCCGCCATGCACTCGACAAGATAAAACACATAGGCCGGACCGCTGCCCGACACCGCCGTGATGGCGTCGATCTGGGCTTCATCCTCGACCCATTCGACCGGTCCGCAGACCGACAGCAATTGGTCGATCTGCGTCCTGGCTTCGGAACTGACCGCCGCATTGGCGACCGCGCCGGTGATGCCGCGGCCGACCATCGCCGGCGTGTTGGGAATCGACCGCACGATGGCGCCGCCGAGACGCTGTTCGAAATAGGCAATGGTCTTGCCCGCCGCGATCGACAGCGTGACGGTCTCAGGCCCGACCAGCCCGGTCAGGCCCGCCACGACCTGGTCCATGATTTGCGGCTTGACCGCCAGCATCAGAATGCCCGCGACCAGGCCTTCCGGCGCGGCGCTTTCAAGGCGCACACGAGCCGATGCCAGCCGCAACGACATGGCGTCGGAGGGGTTTGGATCAATCACCACGATGGCCGCAGGATCAGTGCCGGCGGCAAGCCAGCCATTCAGCATCGCGCCGCCCATGTTGCCCGCGCCGACAAGGACGAGAGGGCTCGACACGGAGATCATCTCACGCCTCGCCGCGGGTTTCGAACATCACAGCCGTAACCGCCGACTGGGCGTCCATGCCGGACCAGACGACAAACTGGAAGGCCTGGAAATAGGCTTCGCAGGTATCGAGCGCGTTTGACAGCATCACCTCGACCTGACGGTTGGTCGGTTCGGCGCCGCCCGCCAACAGCAGCGACTGGCGAAACAGGATGACGTGCTCATGCTGCCACAGATCAAAATGTCCCATCAGCACCTGGCCGTTGACATGCGACAACAGCCGCATCACCTCGGTGACGCGAACCTCAGGCACCTTGATGTCGAAGGCGCTGGCGATGTGCAGCGCTTCGCAATCCTCCATCCAGGAGAACGAGACGTGATAATCCGTCCAGTGGCCTTCGACCGTCATGGCGATCTCGTCCTCTCCGGACCGCTCAAACGTCCAATCGTTCGCCGCCGCCACGAATTCGATCATGTCCACCGGATTGGAATGCCGTTCGATTTCGATATTGCTGAGATTCATGCCCCACCTGGTGTTGATTAAAGCGCCTTGCCAACCGCATCGAGCGGCAGCAGGCAAATACGTCCGTCCGCCATGATTCACCCATTGCCCCAGGGCGTCCGTACGTCACGGCTCCCGGAGGAGCCTGTGTGCCGCCCATTCCGAATCATCATTTAGAATCAGTGTATAAATGCAGAGTCCGAGCGCCAGCCCCCCGGCGCCATTTTGTCAGTGCGAGCCTGTGGACCAAGCTGTCAAACTGATTCCGCCGTGACTCATAACCGACTCACGCATAAGGCTTTTTGAGCCTCATGGACCGGTGGATAACCTGTGCAAAAAAACTGGGGTAAAACCGGCCTGTCAGGCCTTTTCGGACGGCTTCGGCCTGGAAGCCGACGATTTTGCCGCCGCGGCGGGCTTTTTGGAAGGCTTTGGCTCCATTGCATCAAGCCGCGCGGACAAGGCGTCATTTTCCTCGCGCGCCTTGATCGCCATGTCGCGAACCGCCTCGAACTCCTCGCGCTTGACCAGGTCCATCGAGTTGATCAGCCGCTCGAGCTGGCTGCGCATGCCGGTTTCCACTTCCCGCCGGACGCCCTGCGCGGCTCCCGCCGCATCGGTCATCAGCTTGGCAAGTTCATCGAGAAGTCGGTTCGATCCGCTGTTCATGGTCTTCTTCCCTGTCTTGGGCCTGTTCCGGTCCGGCTCCGGCGCTGTTGCAAATGGGCTCTCGGTACTTCCGAGGTAAGCGCTCAAGCCATCAGTTGCAAGCCAAAGCATGGAGCCGCAAGGCTTGCGCAAAGCTCGCATGCCATGGCACAGCAACAAATCGTCCGCTTGACGGGCCGAAAATTGCCTTGATGGCGTGACAAACTCCGGCCCGCGCCCTTTCCGGCGCACCGGACAGGAAGGAAGCCGCATTGGAGTTTACCGCAACGCTGTTGTCGCTGATAGCTTTCCCGGAGATCGATCCGGTGATTTTTTCGCTCGGCCCGGTGCAGATCCGCTGGTATGGCCTGGCCTATGTGACAGGCATTCTGCTGGGCTGGCGCTATGCGCGGCGGCTGGTTGAAAACGCCAGGCTCTGGCCCGCGGGCGGGTCGCGCATGACCGCGCTCGACATGGATGATTTCCTGCTCTGGGCCACCGTCGGCATCGTGGTGGGCGGCAGGATAGGCTATGTCCTTTTTTATGATTTCGCCGCCGTCGCCGCCAATCCGGCCCGCGCGTTTGAAATCTGGAATGGCGGCATGTCCTTCCATGGCGGTTTGCTGGGCACGTTGGTGGCGATGATCCTGTTCGCCCGCCGCCGCGCCATTCCGCTGTTCAGCCTGTTTGACGTGGTCTGCGCCGTCGTGCCGGTGGGTCTGTTCTTCGGCCGGCTGGCCAATTTCATCAATTCCGAGCTCTGGGGCAAATTGACCGATGCGCCCTGGGCCTTTGTGTTCCCCACCGGCGGGCCGTTTCCCAGGCATCCGACCCAGCTCTATGAAGCAGCCCTTGAAGGCCTGCTGTTGCTGGCCGTGCTGGCCTGGCTGATCTACCGCCACAAGGCGCTGAAACTGCCCGGGCTGGTCGCGGGCTGCTTTGTCATCATCTATGCGCTGTCGCGCATCATCGTCGAATTCTACCGCGAGCCGGACGTGCAGATCGGATATCTTGCCGGCGGCTGGCTGACCATGGGCATGGTGTTGTCGCTGCCGATGCTGGCCGTCGGGGTCTGGGCCGTGGCCAGCGCCAGATCGCGCGCCCATGCGCGCGTCTAGGCAGACGCGGGAAAGCCCGGTGATGACCCCGCTCGCACACAAGATCGCCCGGCTGATCCAACAGACAGGCCCCTTGCGCATCTCGGATTATTTCGCGCTGTGCCTGGGCGATCCGGACCATGGCTATTATCAAAGCCGCGAGCCCTTTGGTTCGGCGGGCGATTTCATCACCGCGCCGGAAGTCTCGCAGCTGTTTGGCGAGATGATCGGCATCTGGCTGGTGCATGCCTGGCAGGCGCAAGGATGCCCCACCCCGGTGCGGATTGCCGAAATCGGCCCCGGCCGCGGCACCTTGATGTCGGACGCGCTGCGGGTCATCGCCCGTCTTGCCCCCGAACTGTATACCGCATCAAGCGTTCACCTGGTCGAGACCAGCAAGCGCCTGCGCAATGAACAGCGCCAGACGCTGGTGCGGGTCAAGGAGCGGGTCTCCTGGCACTCCGCGTTTGAGGAAATTCCGGCCGGATTTACCCTGGCGGTGGCCAATGAACTGTTTGACGCGGTTCCGATCCGCCAGTTCGTTCAGACGCCCGAGGGATTTCGCGAGCGCGTGGTGGGGCTCGACGAGTCCGGCTCGCTGGCCTTCGGGCTTGGTCCGGGCGGCTTCGATACGGCGCTGCTGCCCATCGCCGAAACACGGATTCCCGATGGGGAAATCTTCGAGCTCTCACCTGCCAGGTCAGGCATCATGCAGGCGATGGCGGCGAAAATCGTGCGCGACGGCGGCTCTGCGCTGGTCATTGACTATGGCCATCTGGTCAGCGGCTTCGGCGACACCCTGCAGGCGGTTTACCGGCATGATTACGATCCGCCATTGGCCCGCCCGGGTGAGGCCGATCTGACCAGCCACGTTGATTTCCAGGCGCTTGCCGAAGCGGCGCGCGCCGCCGGGGCCTTTGTGCATCGCCCGATCAGCCAGGGCGAATTTCTTGTCGGCCTCGGGCTGGTGGAACGCGCCGGCGCCTTGGGAGCCGGGCGCGACGCATTGACCCAGGCCGCCATTCGCGACGCCGTCAACCGGCTCGCCGGCGAAGGCGAAGGCCGCATGGGCGCGCTGTTCAAGGTGCTGGCCATCAGCGGCGCCCCGGCCAGGATCGCGCCCTTTGATTCGCTTGCCGCTTGAGTGCTAGAATTGACAGACACGATGCGGACGGCCACCATTCGCCAACTCACATGCGGACTCTGCCAGGCTCTGCCAGACTCTGCGGATTCGGACCCCCGGGGTTCAGGGAGGACCAGATCATGACGGTTGACCGCCGCGCGCCGGACCCGGTGCGGAGCGCACTTCTGGATGGCGCATCCTCAGGCAACAGGATTTCCCACGGGTTTTTCAGCCGCGCCGGAGGCGTGTCCGAAGGGCTTTACCGCGGTCTCAACGTCGGTCTCGGCTCGAAGGACGACCGCGCCCGCGTCGAGGAAAACCGGGCGCTGGTAAGCCGCTGGTTCGACCTCGGCCCTGACCGGCTGGTGACAGTGCATCAGGTTCATTCGCCCCGCGTGCACATAGCCACGGCTGAAAACCGAAGCGAACGGCCGCAAGCCGATGCGCTGGTGACGAGAACGCCTGGCCTGGTGCTTGGGGTGTTGACCGCTGATTGCGGTCCGGTGCTGTTTGCCGACCCGGACGCCGGCATCATTGGCGCGGCCCATGCCGGCTGGCGCGGCGCTTTCGACGGCGTTCTGGAAAGCACCGTCGCGGCGATGCAGGAGCTTGGCGCGGAACCGGAGCGGATCGTCGCCGTACTCGGCCCGTCGATCAGCCAGCCCAATTACGAGGTCGGCCCGGAATTCGTGGACCGGTTCCTCGACCAGGATCCCGCCTTTGATATCTATTTCCAGGCGTCCGCCAAGCCTGGCCATGCGCTGTTTGACCTGAGGCAGTTTACCCTCGACCGGCTGCGCTCGGCCGGGTTGAATGCCGGGATGCTGTCTGACTGCACCTATGCCGATGAAGCGGCATGGTACTCCTACCGGCGCGCCACCCATCGCAATGAACCTGATTACGGACGACAGATCTCCGCCATCGCCATCAAGGAGAACGCCCATGGCCCTGCATTTTGAACGCGAGGAATACGCCGCCCGGCTGGACAAGCTGAAAGCCAGCATGCAAGCGGAAAAGCTCGACGCCATGCTGCTGTTCGCCCAGGAGAGCATGTACTGGCTGACCGGCTACGATACGTTCGGCTTTTGCTTTTTCCAGTGCCTGGTGGTCAAGGCCGATGGCACCATGACGCTTCTGACCCGCTCGGCCGATTTGCGTCAGGCCCGGCAGACCTCGATCATCGAACGCATTGCGGTGTGGACCGACAGGACCAACGCCGACCCGGCGGTGGATCTGAAAAACCTGCTGGCCGATCTCGACCTGCTCGGCGCGCGAATCGGCGTCGAATACGACACCCATGGCCTGACCGGCGCCAATTGCCGCAAGCTCGACAATCAGTTGCAGAGTTTCGCCGTACTGGTGGATCAATCCTACCTGGTCAGCCGGCTGCGGCTGATCAAGAGCCCGGCGGAAATCGTCCATATAAGGCGGGCCGCAAGCCTTGCCGATGCCGCGCTCGACGCCGGCCTGGCCTTGATAAAGCCGGGCGCCGAGGAGGCCGACATCCTTGCCGCCATGCAGGGCGCGGTGTTTTCTGGTGGCGGCGACTATCCGGCCAACGAGTTCATCATCGGCTCGGGCGAGGACGCGCTGCTCTGCCGCTACAAGGCCGGACGCAGGCAATTGACCGACAATGACCAGCTGACGCTGGAATGGGCCGGCACATTCGCCCATTATCACGCCGCCATGATGCGCACCATCATCATCGGCGAACCGACGCTGCGCCACATCGAGCTCTACGAGGCCTGCCGCGCGGCGCTGGACGCCATCACCGCCATCTTGAGGCCGGGCACCACATTCGGTCAGGTCTTTGACGCCCATGCCGAAGTCATGGACACGCGCGGCTTGACGCGGCACAGGCTCAATGCCTGCGGCTATTCGCTGGGCGCGCGGTTTACCCCGAGCTGGATGGAACACCAGATGTTTCTTGCCGGAAATCCGCGCGAAATCGAGCCTGACATGTCATTGTTCGTGCACATGATCATCATGGATTCCGAGACCGGCACCGCAATGACACTGGGGCAAACCTACCTGACCACGGCTGACGCGCCGGAATCGCTTTCCGGCAAATCTCTCGACCTGATTATCGCGCCATAGCGCGCCTTCGCCAATTCGGCCCGCGCTTCCGGCGGTTGCGAAACCGGTAAAGATTGACAGGCTTGCCTCGGGGATTTCATAACTGAGAGGGAAACGGGCGGGGACGATGATGCGCGGCATCAAGATCATTGGCGCATTGGGCGCGTTGGCCATTCTGGTTGCCGGCTGCAACAGCACCGAGCAGACCCTTCAGCCGATTCCCGGAGACCAGCAGCTATCGCTTCAGAGTGCGGAGATTTCACCTTCGGCGGGCGCTCAAGCATTTCCAGGCACACCGGATCCGGCGGCGGGGCTGCAAAGCCCGGCAGTGTCCGCGACGCAGGCTTCGTTGCCCGCCGGCCAGTTGCGCGGGCAGATCCGCTTCATGCCCGTCATCGGCGCGCCGGTGAACGCGGTGACGCCCTTGTCGCGGCAATTGGCCGTGGAGGCGCGCAACCGGGGCCTCGCCATCCTGAGCGCATCGGATCCCGGCGGCGATCATGTGCTGAAGGGCTATTTCTCCGCCGACAATTTCGACAGCCAGACGACGGTGTTCTATGTCTGGGACGTGTTGGACACGGCCGGCAACCGGTTGCACCGCATTCAGGGCCAGGAGAGCTTCGCCGGCAGCACCGGCGATCCCTGGGCTTCCGTTCCCGCCGACGTGATGGAACGAATCGCCGCCCGGTCGCTCGCCGACTACGCGGCCTGGCGGGGCCTTTGAAGGCGCCCTGCCCGCGGTAAATCGGCGAACGGCTTTCCCGCAAAACCCTCGTCCATTGCGCGGCTTTACGGTTTGCCGGCGAAAAACTCCAACGGATTAACAGAAAAATCACGCCCTTCACCGATGCGTGCTTGCAATCACCAAAACCGCCGCTAAAAGGCGGGGCAACGGGTTGGCGCCCCGTCCCCATGCGCGACCCTGCGCATTGGCGTGACGCGGCCGGAACACAGGCGGTCCCAGATGAAGGTTTTCGCGGGAAACTCGAACCGGCGTTTGGCTGAATCCATTTGCAATTATCTCAATGTGCCATTGGGCAAGGCAAGCGTCCGGCGCTTTGCCGACCAGGAGATCTTTGTCGAGATCCAGGAGAATGTCCGCGGCGAGGATGTTTTCATTCTTCAGTCCACCTCCTTTCCGACCAATGATCACCTGATGGAACTGTTGATCATGATCGACGCCTTCCGCCGCTCCTCGGCGCGGCGGATCACGGCGGTGCTGCCCTATTTCGGCTATGCACGTCAGGACCGGCGCGCCTCCGGGCGCACGCCGATCTCGGCCAAGCTGGTGGCAAACCTGATCACCGAGGCCGGCGCCGACAGGGTGCTCACCCTTGATCTGCACGCCGGCCAGATCCAGGGCTTCTTCGACATCCCCACCGACAATCTGTTCGCCATCCCGGTGATCGCGCGCGACATCAAGGCCCATTACGAATTGTCAAACGTCGTCGTGGTGTCGCCAGACGTTGGCGGCGTGGTGCGCGCCCGGGCGCTCGGCAAACGGCTGGGCGCGCTGCTGGCGATCGTCGACAAGCGCCGCGACCGGCCGGGCGAATCGGAAGTGATGAACATCATCGGCGAAGTGGCCGGCAAGGATTGCCTGCTGATCGACGACATCGTCGATTCCGGCGGCACGCTGTGCAACGCCGCCGAAGCGCTGTTGGAAAACGGCGCCAAATCGGTCACCGCCTACATCACCCATGGCGTGTTGTCCGGCGGCGCGGTGGCGCGCGTGGCCGCTTCCAAACTGAAGGAACTGGTGATCACCGACTCGATCCAGCCGACCCAGGCGATCCAGTCCGCGCCCAATATCCGCGTCATTTCGACCGCATCGCTGATCGGCGAGGCGATCAACCGTACCGCCGCCGAGCAATCGGTCTCCAGCCTGTTCGACTAGAGCGTCGTGCGATTAGTAGGACGCTCTAATCTGGACGGCGCGGACCGCCGCTCAGGCGATAGCCACGGTGACGGCGATGCCCGCGAGCGTTGCGGCGAAGAGCACGGCAAACAGATTGAGATGAAAGCGCAGCAGCGCCACGCCGGCGCCGAGCGCGATGGCGAATGCCGCGACATTGAATGTCGCGAGATCCGGCGCAGGCAGGCTGAGCGGTCCGAGCGTGATTTCGCCGACTGAGGCAAACAGCACATGCAGCGCAAACCAGACCGCCAGATTGGCGATCACGCCGACCACGGCCGCCGTGATCGCCGACAATCCGGCTGACAGCCATTTGACCGAGCGCAGCCGCTCGATATGCGGCGCCCCGGCGAAAATCCACAGGAAGCACGGCGCGAAGGTGAAAAACAGCGCGATCGATCCGCCAAGCATGCCGCCGGTCATGGGCGCCAGCCCCGCCTCCCGCGCGCCGCCCAGAAACCCGACGAACACCAGCACCAGGATCAGCGGTCCGGGCGTGGTTTCCGCGAGTCCCAGCCCGGCCAGCATGTCGCCCGGAACCAGCCAGCCATGCACCTCGACCGCCTGCTGGCCGACATAGGCGAGCACGGCATAGGCGCCGCCAAAGGTGACGATCGCCGCCTTGGAGAAAAACAGCGCCATCCCCGCCAGGGCTTCAGGCACGCCGGGAACAATCAGCAGCAGCGCCAGCGGCGCAAGCCAGATCGCGCCCCAGATCGAGACTGTCCGCAAGGTCGGCCCGGTGAGGCCGGGGAGTTTGGCCGTCGGCGGATGATCCGCGCCGGGGTTGACTGTCGCCGCCTCGCCCGGCAACCACGCCGACGCCAGCACGCCAATCGCCCCTGCCCCCAGCACAATCAGCGGGAACGGCAGCTTGAGGATTGCGATGGCGAAGAAGGCCAGCCCGGCCAGCACAAAGGCAAGCCGGGTCTTGAGCGCCCGTCTGGATACTTTCAACAGCGCTTCAACGATGATTGCCAGCACCGCCGCCTTGAGTCCGAACAGTACACCAGCCACCACCGGCAGGTCGCCATAATGAAAATAGACCGCCGACAGCGCCATGATGACGGCGAAGCCTGGCAGAATGAACAAGAGGCCGGCCAGCAATCCGCCGCCGACGCCGCGCATCAGCCAACCCGAATAGGTGGCGAGCTGCATGGCTTCGGGACCCGGCAGCAGCATGCAGAAATTCAGCGCGTGCAGGAATCTCGGTTCATCCAGCCAGGCCCGCTCCTCGACCAGTTCGCGGTGCATCAGCGCGATCTGCCCGGCGGGGCCGCCAAAGGACAGCAGGCCGATGCGCCCGAAGACGCGGAACATCTCGCCATAGGACGGTATCGCCGCGGGGTGCTCATGCATGGCGATCATCCACCGGTTCGACCGGCAGGCCGGCCTGTCTCCAGCCTTCAAAGCCGCCTTCGACACTCATCGCATCCATCCCGAGATCCGTCAGAAACCCGCGCACCGCCTGGCTCACTTCATGCCCGTGGACGCAGTAGACCGCCACTTGCCGACCCGTAAATTCATCCGCCCAGTTTGCCGCGTCAAACGGGTGCCGCCAGAGCGCGCCGGGAATGGCAAGCCCCGACGCGGCCCGCGCCGCGGGTTTGCGGACATCGATGATGCTGACGAGCCCACCCGGCGACGAAGCCAGCGCGACCGGCGATATAGAAGTTTCATTATGGAATTGGGACATGGACTGGAATTGAGACATGGACAGGCTCCGCAAGATCTTGCGTGGTTCGCGGAGCTTGGAGCTGACGCTCTCAACGGGAGGTCCGGATTTCCCCGTCCCCGGAAGCTACATGCTGGATATTTGACGGTCAATGCGCAAAGCCGGCTCAATGCGCCTGCCCCGCTGCCAAGGTCACCGCGATAGACCGGGCGCAAGCAGCCCTTGCACAAGCATGTCTTCGAGCCAGACACTGAAGCCGTCCGGAGACACCGCTTCGACATCGCGCATCAGGGTGAAAAGCTCCGGACTCGTCAGCCGCCAGATGGTGTCCGCAGCAGCCGTGGTGGTCATATCGGGTCTGAGCGCTCCGATTCGCGCCAGCGCTTCGGCGACCGCCAACAGGTTCTTACGCCGCCCTTTATGCAATTCCGTGTACAGGCTCGCCAATTCCGGCTCCATGGTCGAACCAGAGCGCACCACCGCCATCAACGGGGCCACACCGACGAGCACATCAGCGATGTCGCGGGCGAACTGTCTGATCAACCGGGCAGGATCGGGCTCGGCCAGCACCGCCGCCGGACCCGCCTGTTCGGTCAAAGCGACCTTGGGTGTGTCACGGCGCACCGCACCAATCACCAGCAACCGCAAGATCGCGCGTTTGCTGCCGAACCCGGAATAGACCGTCTCCGCCGATACCCCGGCTTCAGCGGCGATCTGCGCAATGGTGGTCGCCGTCCAGCCCTTGCTGCGAAACAGCCCGTCGGCCGCGCCGAGAATGGCAGCGCGTGTTTGCGCCGCCTTCCCGGCACGATGGGTTGAACGATAGGGGCGCGGGGCTTTTTTCATCATATACAATTCGCTTTAGTAATACTAAGATGAAATATCTTCACCAGCAACCGCCAAGGAGCGGTCCCGCCATGAAACGCATGCATATCTACCTGGTCAACTTGCTGCCCGCATATTCCAGACTCCTGATCGCCTGCCAGGTCGGCGCAATCCTGCTGATCGCGCTGATTGCAGGCTCCACCTTCGGCATCTGGCAGGGATACAATCACGCGCTCTATTCGCCAGCCACGTTTCTGGAAGTTCACCAGGGCGCCGTGCGCGGCCTGAACACCTTGCTGCCTGCGATGGGCTTTGCGACGATGATACTGACGCTTGCGCTCACATTGCGCAGCGACCGCCACACTGCGGTACGCTGGCTATACTGGGCAACGCTCGCCATGCTCATCCTGGCCGGACTGATCACGCGCTTTGCCAATCAACCGATCAATATGGTTATCATGACCTGGTCGCCGAACACCATGCCCGACGGCTGGGCCGAAATCCGTGACACCTGGTGGTTCTGGCACATTGTTCGGACCTTTGTGTCGTTTGCGGCGCTTGCCGGACTGGCCACAGCCGTTGTCACGACCCGCCACGAACCCCGGATCTGACCAGATCCGGGCAAGGCCACTGCGCGCCTGCCGGGCAGGAGCCGGAAATGGCCGCCAAAGCTTGCAATCCGGCGGTTGCTCGGCTATAGCGGCCACGTCCGTGCAGACACCCTTGGAGGCAACGCGGATGAGGCGCCGGCAACGGCGCTTGATGTTTTTTGGGACCGGCGCATGCCGGATGCCGGAAAACTGCCCCAGTTAGAACCTCGAAAGGTATTGCCATGAGCAATGTTGCATATGAGCTCAAGGCCGAGGCGCGCGCACAGGTCGGTAAGGGGTCCGCCCGTGAACTTCGCCGCAACGGTTTGATTCCCGCTGTCATCTATGGTGACAAGAAAGACCCTGTTTCCATCACGCTTTCGCGCAATGAAGTCACCAAGAAGATCCATGCCGGCGGCTTCCTGACCACGCTTGCCACCATCGACGTCGATGGCACCAAGTACAGCGTGCTGCCCAAGGACTATCAGCTTGATCCGGTCCGCGACTTCCTGATGCATGTCGATTTCCTGCGCGTGTCGAAAAACACCCAGGTCACCGTGGAAGTTCCGGTTCACTTCGAAAACGAAGAGAAGTCCCCCGGCCTCAAGCGTGGCGGCGTTCTCAACGTCGTGCGTCACTCGGTCGAATTCCACTGCCCGGCCAACGCCATTCCGGACTCGATCACGGTCGACCTCACCGGTCTGGAAATCGGCGACGGCATCCACATCTCGCATGTCACGCTGCCTGAAGGCGTGGAGCCGACGATCACCGATCGTGACTTCACCATCGCCACCATTGCAGCGCCTGCCGGCCTCAAGAGCGAAGACAATGCCGCCGGTGAAGACGCAGAAGCTGCCGAGGGCGACAGCGAAGAATAGGCCACACCGGCCCGTATTCGAGGATCAGGCTCCATGTTGCTCATTGCAGGACTTGGAAATCCCGGCCCTCAATACGAAAGGAACCGGCACAATGTCGGCTTCATGGCGGCGGACGCAATTGCCCGCCGCCATTCGTTTTCCGGGTTTTCGAAAAAATTCCGGGGTGAGATCGCCGAAGGCACGCTCGCCGGCGAGAAGGTGCTGCTGCTCAAACCGATGACCTTCATGAACCTGTCGGGCGACAGCGTCGGCGAAGCCATGCGGTTCTACAAGCTCGGCCCTGCCGATATCATCGTCATGCATGACGAGCTCGATCTCGCGCCCGGCAAGCTCAAGCTCAAGACCGGCGGCGGCAATGGCGGCCACAATGGGCTCAAATCCATCGACGCCCATTGCGGCAAGGACTACAAGCGGCTCAGGATCGGCATCGGCCATCCCGGGCACAAGGACCGCGTCAATCCGCATGTGCTGGGCGATTTCGCCAAATCCGACGCCGAATGGCTTGAGCCGCTGCTCGACGCCATTGCCGATCATGCCGAGTTGCTGGCCAAGGGCGATGACGCCGGCTTTCTCAACAAGGTGGCCCTGGCCACCACCACACCGGCGGACAAGCCCGCCAAGCCGGCAAAAACCGGCGCCGCTGCTGGCGACAAACCCGTCCCGGCGGCCAAATCCCACATCCGCCAGGCCCGCAACACCGCCCAGCCGAAAATTCTGCCGACCTCCGGTCCGATGGCCGACATGCTGAAAAGGCTGTTTGGCCAGAAGGACGATTGACGGCGATGGACCGCAGAGACTTCGAGATCCGTGCGGCCGCGCCGGGCGACCTGCCGGCGCTGCTCGATCTTTACCGCCAACTCCAGCCGGACGACGCCGAGATCGGCGAACATTTGGCGCGCGATCGCTTCGACGAGATGCTGGCGCATCCCGGCATGGCGGTGTTTCTGGCCTTTTGGGGCGATCTCGCGGTCTCCACCATAACCCTGGCCATCATCCCCAACCTCACCCGCGGCGGCGCGCCCTACGCACTGATCGAGAATGTGGTCACGCACGCGGCGCACCGGCAGCGCGGTTACGCCGGAGCGCTGATCCGTCACGGCGTCAATCATGCCTGGGCCGCCGGTTGCTACAAGGTGATGCTGCTCAGCGGCTCGAAAAACCCCGCGACGCTCGATTTCTACCGCCATTGCGGATTTGTGCAGGACAAGACCGGCTTCCAGATCCGCCGCCCGGATGCACTGTAGGCCTGGAGCCTGCCGCGCCAGTCATGACGGCGCCACCTACCTGCTCCCTGGAAGATCAAGGGCGCTGTTTGTGACCGATCCGGAAACATAAATGCCGCAATATGGCGGCTATTGCGCCGATGGCGCCGCCCAAGGCTGCAAGGCCCAGCAAGGCAAAGCCGCGCGGTGCAGCCCCCGTGCCTGGGTATGTCGATGCCCGGCTTACCCCGTAAGTTCGGCGAGGCGTCGCCAGAACAGGTCGACCAAGCCGCTTATGCCAACATCGATCAAGGTTGCGATGCCAAGGGCCGCGCCGTCGACCAGCACCATGGCGCCGAGGCCGCCCAGGACCGTGAAAACAACCGAGAGCCTGAGATTGCGCAGGCTGTCGAGGCGGTAATAGCCCGCATCGTCATACTCGACGCCCCAGAGATGATCGCCCCAGCTGTAGCCGTCCGACACCAGAATATTGACCGCCGGCGTGTCGGACAGCTTGTCGGGAAACAGGTTGAACACAGCCCGAAAGACATGCGCCAGCACGCCGAACAACGCGAAAGCAATCCCCGCAACGACAAAATGCCAGGTGGCAAGTTCGGTTTCCATGACGGTTTCTCCGGCGTCTGACAGACCGCAGAATCCCCCAAAAACCTTTATGAGCGGTTGATCCCGTCAGGCGAGCGGGCGGTGATCGATGATCCCGCCCGCTTGCCCCATGGCTCGAAACCTGGCCGCTTGCACGCCGCCCGGCGCCTTAATCCGCTGCATGCGCATTCAGCGGGACCCGCGCATTGCCGTCGCCCGCTGTAGCAAGCTCAGCGCATCATTCCACCCATGCCCATGCCCATGCCCATCGACGGCAGCACGATGTCATTGGCGGCTTTCTTCTGTTTATCGTCAAGCACGCCGTACAATTCCTCGACCGCAGCCCGCATTTCCTTGATCTGCTCCAGCCGCGCCTGCATGAAGCCCTCATGCTCGCTCAGACGCTCCGGCAGGGTCTTGTCGGCATAGTCGTCGTCCGACATCTGTTCCACCATCGATCGCATCAGCCCGTTGTGGTTTTCGGCGTTGGCGCGCAAGGCGGCGGCGAATTTGTCCCACTGGGTCGACTGGTCATCGGTGATAGCCAGTTCCGTCTTGATGAACGCCAGCCGACCGTCGATCCGGTCCAGCATGCCGTCCCATCCAAAGCCCATCATCGGCCCCTGCCCCATCATAGGGCCGCCGCGGCCATAGGGGCCATTCATCATCATCTGCCCCATGCCCCAACGTTGCCACCAGCCGCCGCGGCCATCATCGTCGCTTTGGGCCTGCGCCATACTGCCTGAAATCGCAAGGATGGCCAGAACCGGGATCACCTTGACAAGGGTTTTCGATAACATCTCAATACCTCCAACTGGCCCGACGAAGGGCGGTTAATCATCCGCACATCCTGCACCCGATGAAAATTGACGCAATGATGTACATCAATACCGGCGTCGCCGCTGCGTTGCAGGCGGCGGCAGATCCGATCGCCCCTTGACGCGGCACGCCACATCCATACAAAGCCGCAAGTATCTTTCGAAGGACATCAATTCCATGGGTTTCAAATGTGGCATCGTCGGGCTGCCCAATGTCGGCAAGTCCACCCTGTTCAACGCACTGACGCGGACCGCCGCCGCGCAGGCCGCGAACTATCCGTTCTGCACGATTGAGCCCAATACCGGCGAAGTCGCGGTCCCAGACCCGCGCATGCAGAAGCTCGCCTCGGTGGCAGGCTCGAAGGAGATCATCCCGACCCGCATTTCCTTCGTCGATATCGCCGGCCTGGTGCGCGGCGCCTCCAAGGGCGAGGGTCTCGGCAACAAGTTCCTCGCCAATATCCGCGAGGTCGACGCCATCGTGCATGTGCTCAGATGCTTCGAGGATGACGACATCACCCATGTCGAGGGCCGCATCGACCCGGTCAGCGACGCCGAGACCATTGAAACCGAACTGATGATCTCCGACCTCGAGAGCCTCGAGCGCCGCACCGAACAGACCCGCAAGCGCGCCGCGTCGAAGGACAAGGAATCGATGACGGTGCTGCCGATCATGGAAACGGCGCTGAAGCTGCTGCAGGACGGCAAGCCGGTCCGCACCATGCTGAAGTCATTGGCCGACGAAGAGCTCGACATTCTCAAGGGCCTGAACCTGCTGACCTCGCATCCGGTGCTCTATGTCTGCAACGTGTCTGAAGCGGATGCGGCCACTGGCAATGCCCACACCGAGGCCGTCGCCAGGATGGCGGCTGAGCAGGGTGCGGAGAGCATCGTCATTTCCGCGGCCATCGAATCCGAGGTGGCGCAACTGCCTGATGAAGAGTCTAAGGAATTCCTGGCGGCGCTGGGATTGGAAGAAGCCGGTCTCGACCGGCTGATCCGCGCCGGCTATCACCTGCTCGACCTGATCACCTATTTCACCGTCGGGCCGAAGGAAACACGCGCCTGGACCATCGAACGCGGCACCAAGGCGCCAGCCGCCGCCGGCGTCATCCATACCGATTTCGAACGCGGCTTCATCCGCGCCTTCACCATCGCCTATGATGACTATGTGACGCTCGGCGGCGAAGTTCCGGCCAAGGAAGCCGGCAAGGCGCGCGACGAAGGCAAGGAATATGTCGTCCAAGACGGCGACGTGATTCACTTCCGCTTCAACACCTGAGCCGCCAATGAGGCGACCGCAGAGGCTGAAGCGTTCGTCGTCCGCGCCTGCAGTGCGACAACGCCGCCGGTCAGACTTTCTTGACCGGGCAGGTCGACATCCCGAAAAGCGAATAGAGCGGACAGGTGCCGAGCAGACCGGTCACCAAGGGCACACTGCCGATCAGGGCGAAATAGCGCCATGAGGCGTCCGGATAAATGAAGAATACGGCAAGCAGCGCCAAGCCTACAACGATGCGGAGGATGCGGTCGGCGGCGCCGACATTGGACTTGAACATTCCGGTGCTCCTTAATTCGCGTCCGGCGGTCCGCCGGCGCATGCATTAACACTACGCCCTGTCAGCACCGGCGCCTTGACAGGGATCAATCCGATCGGACCAGGATATCATGACCGCGCCTGGACCGGCGATGCCCGAAATGGCGGCCAGAATGGGCGCCGGAATTGGGGGGATTGATCAAGGCCGGCGGCAGGCAACCCTTTCAAACCTAAATGGAACCCTCTAAGTTGCGCACCGAAGCATCGCAGAGAAAGTGACCGATACCCATGCCCAAGGATGAATTCCTCCACTTCGAGGACATGAGCCCTGGAACCGTGTTCCCGCTTGGCCCCAAGAGCGTTTCCGCCGATGAAATCATCAGCTTTGCCATGGAATTCGACCCGCAACCGATGCATCTGGATGAAGAGGCCGGGCGCAATTCCATCCTCGGCGGCCTGGCGGCGTCGGGCTGGCACAGTTGCGCGATGATGATGCGGATGATGACCGATTCCTATCTGCTGCGCACGGCGGCGGAAGGCGCGCCCGGCGTCGACTTCGTCAAATGGCGGAAACCGGTTCTGGCCGGCGACGTGCTGCAAGGAGAAACAAGGGTGCTGGACGCGCGCGAATCCAAATCCCGGCCCGGAATCGGCATTGTCAGCCTGCGTCATGAGTTGAGAAACCAAAACGGCGAAACCGTGCTGGAATCGGAAAACCCGGTGATGGTTCGCCTGCGGCCAGCGGAGACCGCCCAATCATGATCATTGACCAAGCATTTGAACCGGGCACGCGCCAGGAACTGGGCGGCCATGTGTTCACCGCCGAGGCAATCATCGACTTTGCCCGCCAGTTCGATCCGCAACGCTTCCATCTCGATGCGGAGAGCGCCAAGGACAGCGTCTTTGGCGGCCTGTGCGCGTCGGGATGGCACACCGCCGCGACCTGGATGAAGCTCAACCTGGCATCCAATGCCATTGAGGCGAAAAAGGCCCAGGACGAGGGCCGCGCCTTGCCCGAATTCGGCCCCTCGCCCGGCTTCCGCAATCTGAGATGGTTCAAACCGGTCTATGCCGGCGACGAGATCTTCTACTCCCGCACCATTCGCGGAACCAGGCCGCTGGCGTCGAGGCCGGGCTGGTCCATCCTCGAATTGTCCTCGGAAGCCCGCGACAGCCAGGGCGAATTAGTTATGAGCTTCGATTCAGCCGCGCTGATCAGGTTTCCTGAGGCGGCTGACACCGAGTAGCGCCTGGGCCGCACCGCGCTGGCCCTGCTGCGGGCCACCGGCTCAGTGGCCTTCGTAGGAGACCAGCGTGCGCACCTGAACGCCCAGGTCCTCAAGTTTCTTGCGGCCGCCAAGATCGGGCAGGTCCATGACAAAGCAGGCCGCGACGATATTGGCGCCCATCTGCCGCAGCAGCTTGACCGCGCCTTCCGCTGTGCCGCCGGTGGCGATCAGATCATCAACCAGGATGACGCTTTCGCCCTCGGTCAGCGCGTCCCGGTGCATTTCCATTTCATCGACGCCATATTCCAAGCTGTAGGCCACGCTCACGGTCTCATGCGGCAGCTTGCCCTTCTTGCGGATCGGCACGAAGCCTGCCGACAGCTGGTGCGCCATGGCGCCGCCGAGGATGAAGCCGCGCGCCTCGATGCCCGCGATCTTGGAAACCCTGAGACCGGCATAGGGATGCACCAGTTCATCCACCGCCCGCCGGAACGCCCTGGGCGCGCCCAGAAGCGTGGTGATGTCGCGAAACAGGATGCCCGGCTTGGGATAATCCGGGATGGTGCGGATGGCGGCGCGAAGCTCGTTTTCAAGGTCGGTCATGGGCGGGGGCTCCAAAGAATATCTCAACTTGCGACGCGGCGGCATGAAGCGCAAGCGGCTTGCGGAGGCGCAATCGGCTTAAGCCGGACATGAAAACGCCGCCCGCAGGCGGCGCATTCGAACTAAACCCGGATCGATCCGTAGTCAGTGGCCCTTGCTTGAGTACACGGCCTTCTTGGTCAGGTACATCAGCGACGAGAAGATCGCCAGGAACAGGATCACCATGAAGCCGGTGCGCTTGCGCTCTTCCATGTGCGGCTCGGCCGCCCACATCATGAACGCCGCCACATCCTTGGCGTACTGGTCGACCGTCTCCACGGAGCCGTCGTCATAGGTGACCTGCCCGTCCGAAAGCGGCGGCGCCATGGCAAGCGTCGGACCGGCGATGAAATAGGGATTGTAATGGCTGCCCTCGGCCACTTCCACACCGTGCGGCGGCTCCTGATAACCGGTCAGCAACGAGTAGATATAGTTCGGACCGCTCTCATTGTAGCCGGTGAAAATATCAAGGATGAACTGCGGGAAGCCGCGCTCGACATAGCGCGCCTTGGCCAGCAGCGAAAAGTCCGGCGGCGCCGCGCCGTTGTTGGATGCTGCCGCAGCCTCCTCATTCGCGAACGGGGATGGAAAATGATCCGACAGCACCGCAGCGCGGGTGAACATGTCGCCATCGGCGTTCGGACCGTCTTCGACTTCGTAATTGCCGGCGAGTGTCTTGAGCTGCTCTTCCGAATAGCCCAGATGCTCAAGGGTGCGGAAGGCCACCAGGTTCATCGAATGGCAGGCCGCGCAGACTTCGGTATAGACCTTCAGGCCGCGCTGCAGCTGGCCCTTGTCGAAGGTGCCGAAGGGGCCTGCGAAGGACCAGTCGATCTCCCGCAGATGATTGATCGGGTAATGCGGCGTGCCGCCAGTCTGTTCCGCGGCGGAGGCCGGGCCGGCACCAATAATGGCGGCCAAAGCGAGCGGAACGATGCTTGCAAGAAGCTTTTTCATATCTCTGATCCTTTCCGTCGCGCCGCTCAGCCGCGTGTTTCTGGTGAGGCGGACGCGGACGACGCAGCCCCGCCATTGCCGCCATTCTTGGCAAGCACGGCCTCGGTGATGGAGTTTGGCAGACGCTTGGGCGTTTCGATCAGTCCCAGCACTGGCAGGATGACGAGGAAGAAGGCGAAGTAATACAGCGTCGAAACCTGCGCCATGGTCGTGTAGACACCTTCCGCCGGTTTGGCGCCAAGCCAGCCCAGGAAGATCGCGTTGGCGACGAAAATCCAGAAGAACAGCTTGTACCAGGGCCGGTACACCGCGGAGCGGACCTTTGACGTATCAAGCCACGGCAGCACGAACAGCACCGCGATCGAGCCGAACATGGCCAGCACGCCGCCAAGCTTGGAATCGATTGGTCCGATGTTGAAGGTGATGGCGCGCAGGATCGCGTAGAACGGCAGATAGTACCATTCCGGAACGATGTGCGCCGGCGTCTTCAACGGGTTCGCCGGGATGTAATTGTCGGCGTGTCCGAGGAAGTTCGGCATGAAGAAGATGAAATAGGCGAAAATCATCAGAAAGATGCTGATCGCCAGCCCGTCCTTGACGGTCGCGTAAGGCGTGAACGCCACCGTATCGGTCTTCGATCTCACTTCGACGCCGGTCGGGTTGGTCTGACCGGTGACGTGCAGCGCCCAGACGTGCAGGATGACAACGCCGACAATCATGAACGGCAGCAGGTAATGCAGCGAGAAGAAGCGGTTGAGCGTCGGGTTGTCGACCGCGAAGCCGCCCAGCAGCAATTGCTGGATCGGTTCGCCGATCCCCGGGAAGGCGGTGAAGAAGCCGGTGATCACCGTTGCGCCCCAGAACGACATCTGGCCCCATGGCAACACATAGCCCATGAACCCGGTGGCCATCATCAGCACGAAAATGATGACGCCCAGGATCCACAACACTTCGCGCGGCGCCTTGTAGGAGCCGTAATACATGCCGCGTGCGATGTGGAGATAAACGGCGATGAAGAAGAACGACGCGCCGTTGGCATGCATGTAGCGCAGCAGCCAGCCCGAATTGACATCGCGCATGATCTTTTCGACCGACTGGAAGGCGATCGCCGCATTGGCTGCGTAATGCATGGCCAGCACGATGCCGGTGACGATCTGCACCACCAGCATCACCGCAAGGATGCCGCCGAAAGTGTAGGCGTAATTCAGATTGCGCGGCACCGGATAGGAGATGAAACTGTCATGCACCAGCCGTGTCACCGGCAGGCGTGAATCCATCCACTTTCCGAAACCGGTGGTTGGCTGATAAGTCGAGTGATCGCTGCTCATGGTCTATAGCCCCCTCAGCCGATTTTAATGACGCTGTCAGACACGAACGCGAATGGCGGAACCGCGAGGTTCTCCGGCGCCGGGCCTTTGCGGATACGGCCTGCCGTATCGTAATGCGAACCATGGCACGGACAGAACCAGCCGCCGAATTCGCCGGCCTGGCCCAGCGGCACGCAGCCCAGATGGGTGCACGAGCCGACCATGACGATCCAGTTTTCCTTGCCTTCGCCCGCCGAGCGGTCAAGATCGGTTGCTTCCGCGGCCTCGGCGATGTTGGCGTTGCGGGCGATCGGATCCTTGAGATCGGCAAGTGCGACGGCCTGGGCCTCGGCAACTTCCGCGTCGGTGCGGTTGCGGATGAACACCGGCTTGCCGCGCCATTTCACCGTCAGCGACATGCCCGGCTCGAGACTTTCGACATTGACCTCGATGGAGGCCAGCGCCAGCGTCGAGGCGTCGGGGCGCATCTGGTCGATAAATGGCCAGGCAAAGGCGCCCACGCCAACTACCCCCGCCATCCCGGTGGCGATGTAAAGAAAATCGCGACGGGTGGGTTCGCCCGCTACTTCGCTGTGTGTCATTGGCTCACTCACGGCTCAACGTCCTCTTCAAGCTGCGTCCGGACCAGAATTCCGTCCTGTTACAGGCCGCTTTGACCCCACCCCTATAGGCAGATTCGGCCAAAGCCGACAATGCGGCGGAATTCTGTCAATCGCGCGGTTTCTATGCGGGTTGGAAGGAGAAGTCCAGACCGCACGGAGCCAGAAGGGCACATTGTCGCGGGGAAAACCGCAAGCCTATTCCGCCGCTTCGTCCACGCCGATGAAGCCGCCCGACTGCCGGGCCCACAAATCGGCGTAAAGCCCGCCCCGCGCGATCAATTCGGCATGGGTGCCAGTCTCGATGATCCGGCCGTTGTCCATCACCATCAAACGGTCCATCCGGGCAATGGTGGACAACCGGTGGGCAATGGCGATGACGGTCTTTCCGTCCATCAACTCGTCAAGATTGTCCTGGATCGCAGCCTCGACTTCCGAATCGAGCGCCGATGTGGCTTCGTCCAGCACCAGAATCGGCGCGTTCTTGAGCATGACCCTGGCGATGGCTATTCGCTGGCGCTGGCCGCCGGACAGTTTGACGCCGCGATCGCCGACATGGGCGTCGAGCCCCTTGCGGCCGCGCTGATCGGACAGGCCCTTGATGAAATCCAGCGCCTCGGCCCGCCGCGCCGCTTCGTAGATTTCCGCGTCATCGGCGTCGGGGCGCCCGAACACGATGTTCTCGCGAATCGAGCGATGCAGCAGCGAAGTGTCCTGGGTGACCATGCCGATGGCCTGGCGCAGCGATTCCTGGCTGACATCGGCGATGTTCTGGCCATCGATCTCGATCCGGCCCGATTGCAGATCGTAAAACCTCAGGAGCAGATTGACGAAGGTCGACTTGCCTGCGCCCGAGCGGCCGACGAGGCCGAGCTTTTCTCCCGGCGCGATGGTCAGCGAAAGATCCTCAATCACCGGCTTGGCGGCATCATAGCCGAACCGCGCATGCTCAAACCGGATGCCCGCCGAGCAAACCTCAAGCGTCTTGGCGTCGGCGCGATCGGACAGGCCGATCGGCCGCGCCACCAGTTCGGCGGAATTCTGCACAGTGCCGAGATTGCGCATCAGCCCGTTGAGCTGCGTCATCATCCGCCCCAGCAGCATGTTGAGCCTGAGCACCAGCGACAGGGTGAACGCTACCGATCCGACCGAGATCGCCCCGGTCAGCCACAAATTGATGGAAAACCCGGCGATCGCCGCGATCATCACCCCCGACAGCGCCGCCAGCGATGCGCGGACGCCGGTCAGGTGCCGGGTGAAGGGGATGATGGCCGCCATGAACTGGTCAAAGCCATCCCGGATATAGCGGTCATTGTCGGCTTCGCGGGCGTAGAGCTTGAGAGTCTGAATGTTGGAATAGCTGTCGGTGATGCGGCCGGTCAGCATGGCCGACGCCTCGGCGCTCGCCCTGGCATGACGCCGGATGCGCGGCACGAAAAACCGGGCCAGCAGTCCGAAGGCGGCAATCCACACCAACACCAGCGCCGACAGCCGCCAGTCGAGCTGCGCCACCAGGGCCATGGTGGTGGCGGTGTAGATCATGATGAACCAGACCACCTGCAGCAAGGACACCATGAAATCGCCGGTGGCCTGACCCGCCGCCCAGACCTTGGAGACAATGCGGCCGGCGAAATCATTCTGGAAAAACGCCAGATCCTGCCGCGAGACATGGGCGTGGGCCTGCCAGCGAACCAGATTGTAGAACCCCGGAACGACCGTCTGTTCCTCCACCAGCGCCGCGACCGTGACGACGACGAAGCGCGCCAGCACCACGACGAACAGCATGAAGGCGAGGGTCGGGCCATGCGCCGCGATCAGCCCGTCCCATCCCGCCGCGGGCTCGGCCGCGTCAAGCACATCGACCAGCTGGCCGACAAAATAGAACAGCGCCGCCTCAAGCAGCGCCACCAGGCCGCCGAGCGCCAGCATCGCCGCAAACGCGCCCTTGGCCTGGCCGACATAGTGCCACAGAAACGCCCTTGTCGAGGCCGGAGGACGGTAGCTCGAACGCCGGACGAACGGATCGATCCAGCGTTCGAAGAGTGCGAGGAAAGGTCGAAGCATCATGAGCGCAACAATAGGGCACGGCAGTGATTTGGCAATGTTGACAATCCCCTACTGTGCCGCCGTCGCATCCGCGTCGACATCGATGAAGCCACCCGATTGCCGCGACCACAGATCGGCATAAATGCCGCCCGACTTGATCAACTCATCATGGGTCCCGGTTTCGACGATCTCGCCCTGATCGAGCACCACCAGCCGGTCCATCTGCGCAATCGTCGACAGACGGTGCGCAATGGCGATCACCGTCTTGTCCTGCATCAGCGCAAACAGGTTCTCCTGGATCGCCGCCTCGACTTCGGAATCGAGCGCCGAGGTGGCCTCGTCGAGCACCAGGATCGGCGCGTCCTTGAGGAACACCCGCGCGATGGCGATGCGCTGGCGCTGGCCGCCCGAAAGCTTGACGCCGCGCTCGCCGACATGGGCGTCCAGCCCGCTCCGCCCGGCCAGATCCTCGAGACCCGCGATGAAATCGAGCGCATTCGCCTTACGCGCGGCCTCGATGATCTCGGCCTCGGTGGCGTCGGGCCGACTGTAGGCGATGTTGTCGCGCACCGAACGGTGCAGCAGCGAGGTGTCCTGGCTGACCATGCCGACCTGGCCGCGCAAACTGTCCTGACTGACCTGCGAAATGTCGTGGCCGTCAATCAGAATGCGCCCGGATTCGAGATTGTAAAACCTCAGCAGCAGATTGACGAGCGTGGTCTTGCCCGCGCCGGAGCGGCCGACCAGCCCGATCTTCTCGCCCGGCTTGATCGCCAGCGACAGGTTCTCGATCACGCCGCTCTGCTTGCCATAATGGAAGCGCACATTCTCGAAGGTGATGGCGCCCCGTTTGGCGACGATCTCGCCGGCGCCGGGCCGGTCGACCACGTCATGCGGCTTGACCATCATGCCCATGCCGTCCTGGACCACGCCGATATTCTCGAAGAAGCCGGAGACCTCCCACATGATCCACTGCGACATGCCGTTGATCCTGAGCGAAAGTCCGATGACGACGGCGATGGAGCCGACCGAGACAATGCCGGTCATCCAGAACCCGATCGACATCGCCGAGACCACGAACACCAGAACACAATTGTTGAAGTAAACAAGCGACTCGAACATCGTCACCTGGCGCATCTGCCGGTGCACGGACTCAAGGAACATGTCCATGCTCTCCTGCGCATAAGCCTCTTCCCGCCCCGCATGAGAAAACAGTTTGACTGTCGAAATGTTGGTGTAGCTGTCGACCACGCGCCCGGTCATCGCCGAACGGGCATCGGCCTGATCAGCCGAAATCCGCTTGAGCTTTGGCACGAAGTGCATGATCAGGCCGACATAGACGGCGAGCCAGAACAAGAGCGGCAGCACCAGCCGCCATTCGGCGCTCGCAACCATGCCGATCATGGCGATGAAATAGACGGTAACGAAAACGAACACATCGAGCAGCTTCATCACCGCTTCGCGAATCGACAGCGATGTCTGCATCACCTTGGTGGCGACCCGGCCGGCGAACTCGTTGGAAAAGAAGCTCAGGCTCTGGCGCAGCAGATAGCGGTGCATCTGCCAGCGCGCAATCATCGGATAATTGCCCAGAAGCGTCTGATGGACAATCAGCGAATGCAGCATCACCGTAATGGGCAGGCCGACAAGCAACACCGCGCCCATCAGCACAAGCCGCGACCATTCGCGTTGCACAAACCCTTGCGGATCCGCATTGGCCAGCCAATCGACGATGGAGCCCAGAAATCCGAACAGCATGACTTCGCCGATGGCAATCAGCGCGGTCACGCAGGCCAGGACCATCAACCACGGCGCCGCTTCGCGCGAATAATGCCAGCAAAACGCCACCAGCCCTTCGGGCGGCGCGGTGGGCGTGGCCGCGGGATAGGGATTGAGTTGACGTTCAAACCATCCAAACATGGATGTCTCCTTGAAGAAAACGGCCAGCCGCGCATGGGACATGCACGGACAGACCGAAGAAAAGCCTGAGCTCACGCGATGGCGCTTATTGCCCCTGGAACGGGGCACAAAAGCTGAAAGAGATACTGAAACCGCGATAAACCCGTTTCGTCAGTGGCCCATGGCCGCAGCCGGTAGACTGAGAGTAATGATGCGCATTGCAGCCTCCGTCGGGTTCGCGTTGAAGATCACCCTGTTTAGACCGGTTTCTCGGAATCCGCCAGATTGGCGCGGCCGGTTTGCTCGGAGGAACCGCATCCTTGCTTGATCTTGTGATAAAAAGACCACAGACATCATTGCCATGACCAAACCTCTGATCGCACTTTATCAACCCGACATTCCCGGCAACACCGGCGCCATCCTGCGGCTTGGCGCCTGCCTGGGCATTGGCATTCACATCATCGGCCCGGCGGGCTTCGACATGACCGACCGCTCGCTCAAGCGCGCCGGCATGGATTACATCGAAATGGCGGCGCTGACCCGCCACGACGGCTGGGAGGAGTTCGAGAACTGGCGAAAGGCCGAGGGCCGGCGGCTGGTGCTGATGACCACCCAGTCCGCCACGCCCTATATCGACGGCAGCGCCCACACCCTGACCGCCCAGGACGTGGTGCTGTTCGGCAGGGAAAGCGCCGGCGTGCCGCCCAAGGTCCATGACGCCGCCGACGCCCGCCTGACCATTCCCATGGTCGAGGGCCGGCGCAGCCTGAACCTCGCCATGAGCGTGGCCATCATCGCCGGCGAGATCACCCGCCGATTCGGCCTGTAACCGAGCGCCAGATCAGTCATAGCTGACGACCTCAAACTCGATGCCGTTCTCGTCGTCGAAATAGAACCGGCGGCCGGGTTCGTAATCGGCATGATTGAAGGTCGGGTAGCCCTGGGCCTTCACCCGCGCCTCGACAGCATCGAGGTCGTCGACAACCACGCCGATGTGGTTCATCGCACCGGTTACGTCCTTGCCCTGGGTATTGGGCGCCACGCCCTCTTTCGGGGTGAAGACGACCAGATAGTCATCTTCGGTTCCCACATGAATCGACCGGCCGCCATTGCGCGCGGCTCCCTGCCAGCGGATCTTCCAGCCAAACACCTCGCAGAGCCACGCGGCGGTTCTGGATGCGTCGGGAACGGTGAAATTGACGTGTTCGAGAACGGCTTGCGTCATGGGTCTGCTCCTGAAGTCGCGGGTAGTTGCCTGTGATGAAAGCCATGCTACTTTCTCAAGTGAACTTGAGGTCAAGAGGTTTTTTCAGTAATGGCGATCGACACCGGCAAGGGCCTGCTCTCCATCGGCGAAGTGGCCGCCCGCACCGGCCTCGCGGTCTCCGCCATCCGTTATTATGACGACGAGGGGCTGATTTCGGCGCGGCGCACGCCCGGCGGCAAGCGCCTGTTCATCCGCTCCGATATCAGGCGGCTGTCCTTCATCCTGATTGCGCAGCAACTGGGATTTTCGCTCGAGGAGATCCGTACCCAGCTCAAACAGCTACCGCTCGAGCGCACGCCGACCAAACGCGACTGGGGGAGAATCAGCCGCGGCTTTCGCGCCCATCTCGATGCCCGCATCGGCATGCTGGAGCGGCTGCGCGACCGCCTCGACGGCTGCATCGGCTGCGGCTGCCTGTCGCTCGACGCCTGCAAGCTCTACAATCCCGGCGACCGCGCGGGCGAGAGCGGCACCGGGCCGCGGCTGGTGGTGCAGAAGTCGGTGACGGGGTGAGGTTCAATCGGCAGCCGCGGCAAGGCGCATCAAACCGTGTTGACGTCCGTTAACTCGAAATCATTCCCCTTGAACAAGAGCGGCAGGTTCAGAGCCTTGGCGCACCCGTAGGACAGGCAATCGCCGAAATTCAGCGAAGCGGGGTGTCGTCCCTTGCCAAAACGCTCAAAGGCATCAAGGGCAGCAAATCCCGCCTCCGGCGGAATGGAAGCAATGCGGATTTCAAACGCATTCAGAAAATCTTTCAGTTCGGTTTGAGCCCTTTGCAGTGAGAGATTCTTTTTCTTGGCAAGGTTGACGACAACCTCCCAAACCACAGCTGCACTCACAACGCGCGTTTCCGCATTCCTCATTTGCTCCGCAAGCGGGATTGCATCAGCCTCTTTGGTCATCACGGCGACCAGAGCTGAGGAATCGATAAACATCAGTCTTCCTCGTAGAGACCGTCTATAAACGCTTTCTCGTCATACTCCGTCTCGCTTTGTTGCGTTCGCGCATTGAAGGCTTTGCTCCACGCCACCATGCGATCAACATAATCCTCTTTCGCGCCACGGTCGCGAAGCGCTCGTTCCAGAGCTTGCCTGACAGCCTCAGTCTTGGTCTTTGCCTTGATAGCAGCCTGATAGCGCTCGGCGAGCGCATCGACAGTTTCGTCCTTGATGAAAAGTGCCATGATACACACTCCTGTTCGAGCGACTATATAGGGGATATCCTTCTGCCAGACAAGGATATCCCTCAATCCGCCGTCGGCAGGCGGCGCATGGTGAATTCGATGGTGTCGTCGCCCTCGCCCGGCAGGATCCGCCAGCTCTCCACTTCGGTCCAGTAGGCGGCTTTCGGCCAGGTGGAGAACCATTCCCGCGCTTTTTCGCGCGCCTCGCCGCGGCTGAGGCGGTAGGTCTTGCGAACAAAGCCGCCGGGCCGGCCAGCGGATTTTTCGCTGCGCGAGCGGGCGATCTCTCGGCGCAGGCCGTCAAGCGGCGGACGGCGGGGGGGAAACTGGCTCATTGTCCTTCCTTGCTCGACCAATTCTAGACCAAAACAATTCGGGCTGCGAGTCCCTTGCGGCATCATGGCATGCCGCGCAAAGGCACGGTTACATCGCACCCGTGGGGCTGCTATGATCAGGCGGCAATCAGGACAAGGATTCTCCATGCAACGCCCCACCCTGCCGGTCGGCCTGCCCGACGACATCGAGGACAAGAAGACCACAGCGCAGCAATGGTTCGAGCAATTGCGCGACCAGATCTGCGCGAGCTTCGAAGCGCTTGAGGAGGAGGTCGACATGCCGCAAGCCAGCGGCGAACCGGGGCGGTTCGAACGCACGCCCTGGCAGCGCGACGACGGCGAGGGCGGCGGCGGCACGATGTCCATGCTGAAGGGCCGGCTGTTTGAAAAGGCCGGCGTGCACACCTCCACCGTCCATGGCGAATTCTCGCCCGAATTCCGCAGTCAAATCCCCGGCGCCGAGGAAGACCCGCGGTTCTGGGCCTCGGGCATTTCGCTGATCGCCCACCCGAAAAATCCGCATGTGCCGACCGTGCACATGAACACCCGCATGGTGGTGACCACAAGCCACTGGTTCGGCGGCGGCGCCGACCTGACCCCGGTACTCGACGCCAGGCGCACCCAGACCGATCCTGATACGCGGCTGTTTCACCGCGCCATGCAGATTGCCTGCGATCGCCATGAAGTCGCCGACCACCCGAAATTCAAGGACTGGTGCGACGAGTATTTTTATCTGCCGCACCGCGGCGAGCCGCGCGGCGTTGGCGGCATTTTCTATGACTGGCAGCACAGCGGCGAGGAACAAGGCGGCTGCGCCGCCGATTTCGCCTTTACCCAGGATGTCGGCCGCGCCTTCAACGTGGTCTATCCCAAGATCGTGCGCGCCAATTTCGACAAGCCCTGGAGCGACGAAGAGCGCACCGAGCAGTTGATCCGCCGCGGCCGCTATGTCGAGTTCAACTTGCTCTACGACCGCGGCACCATCTTCGGGCTGAAGACCGGCGGCAATGTCGCCTCGATTCTGTCCTCGCTGCCGCCGGTGGTGATGTATCCCTGAGCAGCGACTGACCCAAGCCGTCATTTGCTGTAACGCAACATGAATGCGGCAGTGCGGAAGGTGTTTTCCGAGATTTCAACGACAGGGTCGATGAGGTTCTGCGGCTTGAGCTTGTGCGGTTGAAGCAATGCCTGCCAAAGCGCGGCAGTTACTCGCAGAAGCGCCTGCAGGTGCTGTAGTTTCAATGGCTTGATCTGTCACAAAACTGTAACAATTCGCTTGCCAGCAAAGCAATGACAAGACACACTTCCCCTACCGTCAGGTCGCTTGCAGCCTGACGCCAAGGGAGGAAAGTATGAAAACATCGCTTCTGGCGGGCTTTGCGCTCGCTGCGTCGACCGTGCTTGGATCCGGTCTGGCGCTCGCCGACAGTCTTACTCTGTATTGTTCCGCCGATGAGGCCTGGTGCCAGCAGATGGCCCGGGGTTTCGAGGAGGAAACCGGCATCAAGGTCGACATGACCCGGAAAAGCTCTGGCGAGACCTTTGCCCAGATCAAGGCCGAATCCTCGAACCCGAAGGGCGACGTCTGGTGGGGCGGAACCGGCGACCCGCATCTGCAGGCCGCCAACGAGGGCCTGACCGAAGAATATGTCTCGCCGATGCGCGATCAATTGAACGACTGGGCCATCCGCCAGGCGGAATCAGCAGGCAACAAGACCATCGGAATCTATTCCGGCGCGCTCGGCTTTGGCTACAACACGGAAATTCTGGAGAAGAACAACCTGCCGGTTCCGGCCTGCTGGAAGGATCTGACCAAGCCGGAATACAAGGGCCATGTTCAGATGGCCAACCCGAACTCGTCGGGCACCGCCTACACAACGCTCGCCACCATGGTGCAGCTGTTCGGCGAGGAGGAAGGCTTCCAGTACATGAAGGACCTGCACAAGAACATCAACCAGTACACCAAGTCGGGTTCGGCGCCGATCAAGTCGGCGGGCCTTGGCGAAAACACCATCGGCATCGTGTTCATGCATGATGCGGTGGCCCAATCGGCCAGCGGCTTCCCGATCGTCACCGTCGCGCCCTGCGAGGGCACCGGCTACGAAATCGGCTCGATGTCGATCGTCGCTGGCGGCCGCAATCCAGAATCGGCCCGCAAATTCTATGACTGGGCCTTGAGCGCTGAGGTGCAGTCGCGCGCCAAGGAGGTCAAATCGTTCCAGGTGCCGTCCAACAAATCGGCGACGCAATCGGAACTGGCGCCGGATCTGTCGACGATCAAGCTGATCGACTATGACTTCGACAAATACGGCTCGTCGGACGAGCGCAAGCGCCTGCTGAAAAAATGGGACGACGACGTGTCGGTTCTGCCCCAGTAACCGGCGTGCGGGCCACGCAGGAGCCCGCGAATTTCCACCCGGCTGTCCTCCTCTGGATGACCGTCGGGTGGATCGGCTATGCCGTGTTGCCATGGTATGGTTTGCAGGACAATTTCTTCGCCCTATCATGGCTGTTTGACGGCTACCCGCTCGACGCGGAATTCGCGCCGGCGGCCTTCCTCGTGGCGCAGGGACAGAAACTGTGGCTGGCGCCCTTGGCGCTTCCGCTGCTGTTGCCTGTGTTGCTCTGGCGCCGGCAAAAGCAGGATCCGCTGTTTGGCTGGCTCCTCATCGCCATCGGCGCCTTCGGGCTGTTCTGGTTCTTTGCCCAGGGCTACGGCGTTGGTCTGCGCGGCTGGCGTTTCGGCTGGATGACCGAGGCTTTCGGGCCTCTGGGCGACCGCCAGTTCGGCATGGGCTATGGCGCCATGCTGGTGGCCGGCGCCTTTCTGTTCCTGCTCACACTGGGGCTGGCCGCCCGCGGCGCCGTGGGTGGCGATGTCTTTGTCGTCAGCACCATCGGCTTCATCATCGCCGTGGTCGGGCTGTTCATCTTCGTGCCGATCGCGCAGATGCTGGCGAGCGCGCTTGTGACCGAGGAGGGCAGCTATTCGCTGTCGACCTTCCTGGCCAAACTGTTTTCCAACAGGATCTGGAGTCTCGACTGCGTGACCGGCGGAACCCGCTGCGGCGTGGCCTGGAACTCGCTGTTTCTGGCGGTCGTCGTCGGCGTGATCACGACATTGCTCGGGCTGGTCTTTGCCCTCATCGCCACCCGTACCGATGTGCGGTTCAAGCGGCTGCTGCGCGCGCTAACCGTGCTGCCGGTGATCACCCCGCCCTTCGTCATCGGCCTCGCCATCATTCTGCTGTTCGGCCTGTCGGGCGCGGTGACCGAGGCGTTTTCCTGGCTGTTCGATGTCCAGGCGACGCGCTGGGTCTATGGCCTGCCGGGCCTGCTGATCGCCCAGACGCTTGCCTTCACGCCGATCGCATTTCTGGTGCTGATCGGCGTGGCGGAGGGCGTCAGCCCGTCGATGGAGGAGGCGGCGCAGACCCTGCGCGCCAGCCGCTGGCAGACATTCTGGACGGTCTCCCTGCCCTTGATGCGGCCGGGGCTCGCCAACGCCTTCCTGCTCGGCTTCATCGAAAGCATGGCTGACTTCGGCAATCCGCTGGTGCTCGGCGGCAATTTCGATGTGCTGTCGACCGAAATCTTCTTCGCCATTGTCGGAGCCCAGTACGACCAGGCGCAAGCCGCGATCCTGGCCATCGTGCTGCTGATCTTCACGCTCAGCGCCTTTTATGCCCAGCGCTTCTGGCTCGGCACGAAATCCTACACCACGGTCGCCGGCAAGGGCGACGCCGGCGTGCACCCGCCGCTGCCGCTCGGCCTGACAATCGTCATTTCCGCTCTCGCCGGATTCTGGATCCTTGTCACCGTGGTGGTCTACGCCACGATCTTTTACGGCAGTTTCGTCAAGCTGTGGGGCGTCGATAGCTCGCTCACCTTCGATCACTATATCCAGGCCTTCGCCATCGGCTGGAACGAATTCGGCCTGCACCTGAAAGGTTCCGCCTGGGCTTCGTTCTGGACGACGATCTGGATCGCGCTGGTCTCGGCGCCGCTGACCGCCATCATCGGCCTGCTGACCGCCTATCTGCTGGTGCGCCAGCGCTTTGCCGGCAAGAACGCCTTCGAATTCGGCACCATGCTGTCCTTCGCCATTCCCGGCACCGTCATCGGCGTCGCCTATGTCATCGCCTTCAACCTGCCGCCGATCGAACTCACCGGCACCGCCCTGATCCTGATCCTGTCCTTTATCTTCCGCAACATGCCGGTGGGCGTCCGCGCCGGCGTCGCCTCGATGTCACAGCTCGACAAGAGTCTCGATGAATCCTCGCTGACGCTGGGGGCAAACTCGTTTCAAACCTTCATCCGCATCATCCTGCCCTTGTTGCGGCCGGCGATCCTTGCCGCGCTGGTCTATTCCTTCGTGCGCGCCATGACCGCCATCAGCGCCGTCATTTTCCTGGTCAGCGCGCGTTACAATCTGTCAACGAGCTACATCGTCGGCCGGGTCGAGAACAATGAATATGGCATCGCCATTGCCTATGCGACGGCGCTGATCTTCGTCATGCTGGCCGTCATCGGCGCCATGCAGCTGATCGTCGGCAGCCGCAACATCGGCCGCCGTGGCACCGGCCACGCAACCAAAATAGAATTTGCAGGAGGCGGGTAAGTGAGCGTCATAGGCAGCAACGCCGCGTCGGTGGAATTCCGGAATGTCACCAAGATCTACCCGAACGCCAGGGTTGCCGCGGTCGACAACATTTCGCTGACGGTGGAACAGGGCAAGCTGGTGACGTTGCTGGGTCCATCGGGATGCGGCAAGACCACGACCTTGCGCATGATCGCCGGGCTGGAGCTGGTGTCCTCTGGAGCGATACTGATTGGCGGACATGATGTCACCCGGCTTCCCGCCACCGACCGCGACGTCTCGATGGTGTTCCAGTCCTATGCGCTGTTTCCGCATATGAGCGTGCGTGAAAACGTCGAATACGGGCTCAAATTTTCAGGTTACGCAAAGAAGGAAGTGGGCGAACGGGCGATGGCGGGCTTGCAATTGGTGGGGCTGCAGGATTTTGGCGCACGGCTGCCCAGCCAGTTGTCCGGCGGCCAGCAGCAGCGCGTCGCCGTGGCCCGGGCGCTGGTGCTTGAACCGCAGGTGCTGCTGTTTGACGAGCCGCTGTCCAATCTCGACGCCAAGCTGCGCCGCCAGGTGCGGGAGGACATCCGCGACATCCAGACCAAGCTCGGGCTGACGGTCGTCTATGTCACCCATGACCAGGAGGAGGCGCTCGCGGTCTCCGACCGGATCATCGTCATGAACAATGCGGTGATCGCCCAGGAGGGCACGCCGCGCGACCTCTATGACGCGCCGATCAACGGCTTCGTCGCCGATTTCATCGGCGAGGCCAATCTGCTCGAGTGCGAGATCGAGAGCGTTGCCGGTGAACGGGCAAGCATCGTCCTCGGCCCGGTGCGTCTCGACCTGCCCTCGCGCGGCATGAAACCCGGCGCCGCCAGGATCGCCATCCGTCCGAACCGGCTCGAACTGGTCAAGGCCGGAACGCCGAACGCGCTGCCGGCGCGGCTGAACAAGGTCACCTATGTCGGGCGGCATCTCGAGTGTTTCGCCGACACCGAAATCGGACCCGTCTTTGCCGTCTGCAATGATGTCGACGCGCCCTTCGCCGCCGGAGACGATATCGCCCTGCATTTTCCCGAGCGCGGGCCGGTGCTTATTGCCGGCTGAAGCTTTCCTCGGCGATTGCCTTTATCTCGTCGAAAATATTGGCGCCGCCGGCAATCACCACGGTGCCCTGGTCAAGATTGGAGGCGGCATCCGGTTTGACGATCCTGCCGCCGGCTTCCTCGATCATCAGCAATCCGGCGACGCAGTCCCACGAGTTCATGTGTTCTTCCATGAAGCCAAGCAAACGCCCCGCCGCGACATAGGCCAGCATCAGCGCGCCCGATGCATTGCGGAAGAAGACGCCGCCGCGCTCGATGACGGTCGCGACCGCGGTTGCCGCCGCCATCGCCGGAGCCCGGCCGGAAAAGCCGATGCCGATGGAGCCCTGCCCGATGTCACCGGTTTGCGCCGCGCGCATGGGCTTGCCGTTGACAAAGGCGCCGCCGCCCCTCGAGGCCGAGAACATTTCTCCTGAAGACGGTTCGAAAATGACGCCGATGACCGCTTCGCCAGCCTTGGCGCAGGCGATCGCCACGCACCATTGCGGAATGCCGCGGACAAAATTGGCGGTGCCGTCGATCGGATCGATCACCCAGTCATAGCCGCTTGAGCCATGCTTGCGGCCATGTTCCTCGCCGACAATGCCATCGTCGGGATAATGCTCCTGAAGTGCCGCCCGGATCAGGGTCTCGGTGTCCTTGTCGGCGTTGGAAACCAGATCCTGATGCCCCTTGCTTTCAATCACAAGTGCGTCGATGGCCTGGAAATGCTGTTTGGCGAAGGCGCCTGCCTGCCGGGCAAGCTCGATGGCGAAGGTCAGTCTGTCTTGGTCCGGCACGGCTTGTCCAATTTGTCTTGTTGTTGATGGCGGCGATGCTATGCCAAGCACCTGCGCCTGACCAGCCCGATCGCCCGGCATGCTTGCAGGCCGGTTTCCCTCCACCGATGTGTCAAAATCCGCAGGATTGTGCTATCGTTGCCGTCCACTGGCTCGGGCGGACCCCTGTGCGCCGGCCTGGGCGGACCCTTGGTTTTCGAGTTCGAAAAAGAGGAGACAGCCATGAAGACCTTCCATTGCGGATCCCTGGTTCCCGGATGCGAATGGCACACCCGTGCTGACAGCGAAGCCGATGTGGTGGCGCGAGCGGTGGACCATCTGCGCCTGACCCATGGCGAGACCATCATCCGGCCATCCATCGTCGAGCAGATCAAGGCGCGCATAAGCGACGAGCAAGACGCCGCCTGACCAGACGAAGACCGGTTTCCCGCAAATCCGTCAGGGAGCGCTCCTTGGGGAAGCGTCCTGTTGATCGTGCGCCGCCTTGTGCTTTTTCAGCGCCTCGTCGATCAGCAGATTTGCGATCTTCATGCGGGTCGTCGCCGCATCTCGCCAGTTTTCCGGCGCGCGGTCGGGGTGGTTGATGCGGGCAAATTTCCGGCGCTTCAATTGCAGCTCGGCCGGCGTGTCCGAAGCCAGCAGATCGATGTCCCTGGCGATCTCCCCGGGGCTCAGCCGCTTGAACATCGATACATCAGGCGCAGGCTTTGGCCGAGGCGCGAACATGTCGATTTCATAGGCGGAAGCAGCAATATTGAGCTGTTCGCTGTCCTGCCCTCCGTCCGGCCCGGACCCCGCCCCGACGAAGCTCGCATTGAAACCGCGCAGTCCGCTCCAGGGCGCGGAGCTTTGCACCGGAGCATCCGCTCTTTCCTGACCCAGGCGGTACAGCACGGTGTCGAATATGCTCAGACCCAGAATCATCGATCAGCCCTGTTTCCTGCCGCGGCATCGGGTTGGCGGCGCTGCAAACGCACAGCCACGCCCATGTCAGTATCAAAGCAAGGTTAACAATACGGATGAAACGGGTTGAAGTTGGGGCGCCCGCCGCATGGCGGAACGCGCTGCGCTCAGACTGTCCTCACATGGCGCAAATATGCGGACAGGAGCCGCCCGGGATCAGCCGGGCTCGGCCAGCAGCGCCTGCTTGTCGAGGGTGAAATTGCTGTCGATCCAGCGGTCTTCCAGCGCCGCCAGCTGCGCGCCCATATCCGGGCCGGGCCGAACGCCCCTGGCGATCAGATCGGCGCCCGCGACCGGAAACCGTGGCCGTTCCCAGTTGAGCGCGCGGGCCAGATGGCGGCTGTGTCCGGCGGTGTCGGTCAGCGCCGACGGATCGGTCGCGGCGCGCGTCCGGGCCGAGACCAACGACAGCCGGATGCGGTCGGCGAGCGGCTCCGCTCCATGACGGTAGAGCAGCCGGTCCAGCGCCGTGATCGCCAGCGTCGGCTGGATCGCCGGCGCCCCGGCCCATCGGGCCAGCCGGTCGGTTTCCGCCCGCGACATCTTCAGCCGCAGGGCGAGTTCCGCCATCCGCTGCGGATCGGGCGGCACGATCGCCATCAGCCGCAGCATCGGATCGGGATCCCAGTCGAGTGCGGTCTCGGTGGCGATCAGCCCGCCGATCGCATCAATGCCCCATTTCTCGCTTTCCGGCAGCACCGCGGTCAGCACGCCGGCCTGACGCATCCACAACAGCGCCCGTCCCGGATCGCGCGCCTTCAGCAGGGTCTTGAGTTCTTTCCACACCCGTTCGGCCGAGAGTTTTGCGAGGCTGTCGCGCGCCCGGGCGCAGGCTTTCAGCGCCGCCGCGTCGGGCCGGCCGCCGCCGTAATGGGCGAAGAAGCGGAAATAGCGCAGGATACGCAGATGATCCTCGGTGATGCGATCGTCCGGATTGCCGATGAAGCGCACGGTCCGCGTGGCGATGTCGTCGAGCCCGCCAACCAGGTCGATGACATGGCCGGCCTGGTCGGCATAAAGCGCGTTGATGGTGAAATCCCGCCGGTCGGCATCCAACTGCCAGTCATTTCCGAAGACCACTTTGGCGCGCCTGCCATCGGTCTCGGCATCATGGCGCAAGGTCGTCACTTCGAAGCCGCGGCCATCGATCACCAGCGTCACCGTGCCGTGATCGATCCCCGTCGGCACCGCCCGGAGTCCGTCAGCTTCCGCCCGCGCCATCACCTGTTCGGGCGCCCAGGTTGTGGCCAGATCGGTGTCGGAGACGGCAAGACCCATCAGCGCATTGCGCACCGCGCCGCCAACCACCCGCACCTCGCCGCCATCGGCGTTGAGCAGCGCGAATATCCGGACGAGAGCCGGATCCTTGAACCAGGCTTCCCCGGCCACGCTTGCAGCGCTGCTCATGCGTAAAGCCTTTCATACATGGTGCGAATGATCCCGGCGGTCACGCCCCAGATATGGTGTTGGCCGAAGGGCATGACGTAATAATGCCGTTCGATGCCCTCCCAGACCCGGCTTTCGCGCTTGTGATTGGCGGGATCCATCAGGAACGACAGCGGCGTTTCGAACACCGCGTCAACTTCCGCCGGATTGGGCACGATCGTATAGCCGGGCCGCACCACCGCCAGCACCGGCGTGATGTGAAACCCTGTTGTGGTCATGTAGACCGGAAGCCGTCCGACCGGCTCGACGAAGCGGCGGTCCAGCCCGATCTCCTCCTCGGCCTCGCGCATGGCGGCGATTTCGGGGCTGCCATCTTCCGGATCTATGGCGCCGCCCGGGAAAGCCACCTGGCCCGAATGCCGGCGCATTGCCAATGTGCGCCGCGTCAGGATCACCTGGGCATCGGGTCCTGCATCGGTCACCGGCACCAGCACCGCCGCTCCCCGCAGTTTTACGCCGGCCAGACTGGAGACCAGACCGGGATTGAGCAGATGATCGCCATGGCCGAGATGGGCGGGTTGCGACCCGAAGGCCCGGACCGGATCGTGACTTTGCGCGCGCTGGCGAAAGTCCTGCGCGTCAAACCTCAGCGGAATGTCGGAAGCCGCGCCGGTCAAAGCCGCGCCTCGAGTTCCGCCATCGGCATCACCGGGAAAGTCGCGCCGGCCGAGCGGATGACGAACAGCCGTTCGCCATCAACCTGGGCCTCTTCGCCGAGCGCCAGCAGGTCGTAGGTCACCGCGCGGTTGACCAGGGCTTCCAACCGGCCGCGCACCAGAAGGTAGGGCTTGAGTTGATCGTCCTCGCCGGTGGTGACGAATCGCAGCGGATTGTCCGGCCCGGCGCGCACCACATCGCCGACATTTGTCCGGAACGTCAGCACCTGACCCTCCTCTTCCTCGGCCCTTGTCATCTCGACGGCCAGGAATGGAGCATCGACGATGCGGATGCCGATCTTTTCCACAGGCGTGACGAGATAGGTCTTGCCGTCTTCGTCGCGGCGCAGAACCGTGGAAAAAAGCCGCACCAGCGCCGGCCGGCCGATCGGCGTTCCCATGTAGAACCAGGTGCCGTCGGCGCGGATTTCCATGTCGATATCGCCGCAATAGGGCGGATTCCAGCGCTCAACCGGCGGCAAACCATCCTTGCCGGCGTTGCGGTCGCCCTGGGCGCGTGAAATCAGCGCCGCGAGATCGGCGGCATCTGATTTCGTGGTGGTCCTTGTTTTCGCCATTGTCCTGTCCAGCTATGCGTATAGGTAACCAGATAGTCAACCGAACTGCACTTGTCAGCCATCCAGCGTGGAATAAGCTGTTTGGCAGCTTCGAACAGCAACGCGGAGATTCCCATGGGACGCATCGATACTGCCGCACAGCCATTGGACGCAAAGGTCGCCATCGCGGCCGCCGAGCACGCGCTGGCGGATATCTCGGCGGTCAAGAAAGCCGTGTCGGAAGTCATTTTCGGTCAGGAAAACGTGGTTGAACATACCCTGCTCGCGGTTCTCTCCGGCGGTCACGCGCTGCTGGTGGGCGTTCCCGGGCTCGCCAAGACCAAGCTGGTTTCGACGCTGGGCGCCGTGCTGGGGCTCAGCTCCAACCGCATCCAGTTCACCCCTGACCTGATGCCGTCGGACATTCTGGGCTCCGAAGTGATGGACCAGGACGAGGCCGGCCGGCGGTCGTTCCGCTTCGTGCCGGGGCCGGTGTTCACCCAGCTCCTGATGGCCGATGAAATCAACCGCGCCTCGCCCCGCACCCAGTCGGCGCTCTTGCAGGCGATGCAGGAATATCACGTCACCGTGGCAGGCGCGCCGCACGACCTGCCGCGCCCGTTCCATGTACTGGCGACCCAGAACCCGCTTGAGCAGGAAGGCACCTACCCGCTTCCCGAGGCCCAGCTCGACCGTTTCCTGATGCAGGTCGATGTGCCCTACCCGGAGATGGCGGCGGAACGGCAAATTCTTCTCGAAACCACCGGGGCGGAGGAATCCGTCGCCCGGCAGGCCATCAGCATGGAGCGGCTGGTGGCGATCCAGATGCTGATCCGGCGGATGCCGGTGCCTGAATCGGTGGTCGACGCCATTCTCGAGCTGGTCCGCTCCGCCCGCCCCGGCCATGGCAACGCCCGGGTGGACCAGACCGTTTCCTGGGGTCCGGGACCGCGCGCCGGTCAGGCCTTGATGCTGTGCGCCCGCGCCCGCGCGCTCTATGACGGCCGACTGGCGCCATCGATTGACGATGTCCGCGCGCTGGCCGAACCGATCCTGCAGCATCGCATGGCATTGACATTCGCCGCCCGCGCCGAGGGCATCGGCATCCGCGACATCATTGCCGGGCTCGTCACCCCGAAAGCCGGGTGAGCCGATGGCTCCAATCGGCCATCTGACCCAACCGACGCTGCGGCTTGATGCGCTGGCCCGCGCCCGCCAGCGCGCCGCACTTCTTCCCGATTGCCTGGCCGAGGCGCGGCGCGTCGCCAACACCGTGATCGCCGGCTGGCACGGCCGCCGCAAACGCGGCATCGGCGAGACATTCTGGCAGTTCAGGCCCTATGTCGACGGCGAATCGCTGTCGCGCATCGATTGGCGGCGCTCGGCGCGGGACGATCATCTCTATGTGCGCGACCGCGAATGGGAAGCCGCCCACACCATCTGGCTGTGGGCCGACCAGTCGCCGTCGATGCTGTACAAATCCGATGTGGCGCCGGTTGCCAAGGAAAGCCGTGCGCTGGTGCTGATGCTGGCGCTTGCCGAAATCCTGTCACGCTCGGGAGAACGCATCGGCTGCCCCGGAATCATGGACCCGGTCGCCTCGCGCAACGCCGCCGAACGGCTGGCCCTGGCGCTGGCCCATGCGCCGCTGCAGACAACCATGCCGGATCTCGGTCAGGTCGGACGGATGAGCGATGTGATCCTGATCAGTGATTTTCTCGATCCCGACGACGCGCTTGACCGATGCATCGGTCCGGCGGCGCGGCGCGGCATACGCGGCCACGCCATCGTGGTTTCCGATCCGGCCGAGGAGAACTTCCCCTATTCCGGCCGCACCGAGTTCCGCGATCCCGAAACCGGGGCGAAACTTGTCGCCGGCCGCGCCGAAACCATCGCCGCCGACTACCGCCGGGTCTGGCTTGCCCGCCGCGAGAACTTGGCGCAAGGCGTGCGGCGCCTGGGCTGGAGCTATCTCGCCCATCGCACCGACCGGCTGGCCTCCGAAGCGCTTGCCGCGGCCCATGTTCATCTGTCGGGCATTCCGGCGCCCAAACAGAAGATCCCGGCATGATCGCCGGCCTGCCCATCGCCTTCGGCGCACCGGCGATCCTGATCGGGCTCTTGGCCCTGCCGGTGATCTGGTGGCTGTTGCGGCTGACGCCGCCGCGCCCGCAGGCCGAACCCTTCGCGCCGATGGCCGTGCTGGCGCTCGTGCTCAAGCCGGAGGAAACGCCGTCGCGCAGTCCCTGGTGGCTGACGCTGCTCCGGTTGGTGATCGCGGCGCTGGTGATCCTGGCGCTCTCCGAACCTGTGCTCAATCCGCGCGACCAGGCGCTGTCGGTGGACGGTCCGCTGGCCCTGGTCATGGACAATGGCTGGGCCAGCGCGCCCGATTGGGAAGCCCGCACCGAGGCCGCGGAGCTGTTGATCAGCGAAGCCGAGGATCTGGATATCCCGGTCTCGATCGTTTTCACCGCCGACCGCCGCCATGACGCCACGCCGGGCACGGTCGAACGGGCGCGCGAACAGTTGCGCGCAGCCGGTCCCCGGCCGCTCCGGCCCGAGCGGGGCGCATCGGTGACCGCGTTGATCGCGGCCCTCGGGCAGACCCGCCCCGGCACCATCGCCTATCTGTCCGATGGCGTCGACACCGATGACGCCACGGAAGCGCTCAATCAGCTGGCCATGCTGGAACCGTCGGCGATCCGGATCATTGGCGCCGACGGCGCCCGCGCGCTGGCGCTCACCAACGCCGACAATGGCGCCGAGGCGCTGACAGTGTCGGCCAGCCGTCTTGAAACCGCCGCTTCGGAGAATTTCGGAGTGACCGCGCGCGACGGCAGGGGCAGGCAGATCGCCGCTGGCGAGATCCGCTTCGAGGCGGGGAGCAATGAGGCCACGGGCACCATCTCCGCCCCTTTCGAGATCCGCAATGACATTGCCCGCCTCGATGTGACCGGGTTCGACACCGCCGGATCGGTGCGCCTGCTTGATGACAGTTTCCGCCGCCGCCGGGTGGCGCTGGTCTCCGGCGAGGCGTCCGACATCGCCCAGCCGCTGCTCTCGCCGCTTTATTACATCAACCGCGCGCTCTCGCCCTATGCCGATCTGATCGAGGCCGACAGCGCCGACATGTCCGCGGCGATCCCCAGGCTGCTGGCCCAATCGCCCGCGGTCATTATCATGGCCGACATCGGCATCCTGCCCGACGACGTCACCGAGCCACTCAATGAGTGGATCGAGCGCGGCGGCACGCTGATCCGTTTTGCAGGCCCACGGCTGGCCGCGGCCCCTGCCGAGGATCCGCTGGCGCCGGTGCAGTTGCGCAAGGGCGAACGTGAACTGGGCGGCGCGCTGTCCTGGATCGAGCCGCAGCCGCTGGCCGATTACCCGGCGACCGGCCCGTTCGCCGGACTGCCGACGCCGCGCGATGTCACCGTCAGCCGTCAGGTGCTGGCCGAGCCCTCCGCCGACCTGGCGGCGCGCACCTGGGCGAGTCTTGCCGACGGAACCCCTCTGGTCACCGCCGCCGAGCGCGGCGCCGGCCGGATCGTGTTGTTTCATGTCACCGCCGAGGCCGGCTGGTCCAACCTGCCCATCTCCGGCCATTTCGTCGACATGCTGCGCCGCGTGGTGCAATTGTCGCGCGCGGTGGCCGGCGGCGGCGAGGCCGGATCGGGCATTTTGCCGCCCTGGCGGTTGCTCGACGCCAAGGGCGCGCTGGCGTCGGCAAGCGGCGACGCCAAACCGCTCAATCTCTCGGCTGGAGCCGCGCCCAGGGTCAGCATCGACAACCCGCCCGGACTTTATGGCGCGGAAGACGGTTTCGTGGCGCTGAACCTGTTTGCCGAGGGCGACACCCTTGCCACTCTCGATATTCCTGAATTCGAGGTGCCGGTCACCCGCGCGCCGATCGCGCGCGACAGCGCCGTTGATTTCAGGCCATGGCTGTTTGGCGCGGCTTTGCTCGCACTTCTGGCCGATACGCTGATCGTGCTGCTGCTCAACGGCGCTTTCCGCCGCAGGAGCGTCCGGCCGGCGCCGGCCGCGGCCGCCATGCTGGTCGCGGCCTTTGTCTCGGTGTCCATGGTGTCTCAGCCGGGCGATGCCCGCGCCCAGGACGCCCAGCCGGGTGACGCGGAACTGCTCGAAAGTCTCGACCGCACCCGGCTCGCCTATGTGATCACCGGCGACGACGAGGCTGACACCACCAGCCGCTACGGTCTCGACAGCCTGTCCCGTTTCCTCGCCAGCCGCACCGCGCTTGAGCCCGGCACCGCCATCGGCGTCGACATCGAGACCGATCAACTCTCGCTCTATCCGATGATCTACTGGCCGATGAGCGAGGATGCGAGCCTGCCCACACCCGCCGCCATCAGCCGGATCGACGCCTATATGAAAAGCGGCGGCACGGTGTTGTTCGACACCCGCGATCAGATCGTCGAACTCGGCGGCGGCTCCAGCGCCTTGACGCTGAGACTGCAGCAAATCCTCTCCAATCTCGACATTCCGCCGCTCGAACCGGTTCCGTCCGATCACGTTCTGACCAAGGCCTTCTTCCTGCTCGACACATTCCCGGGCCGCTATGCCGACGGGCCGCTATGGGTGGAAGCAACGGCTCAATCCGACAACCCGGCGGAGCGCCCGGCCCGCAGCGGCGACGGCGTCTCCTCGATCCTGATAACCGGCAACGACATGGCTGCCGCCTGGGCCATCGACGATTCAGGCTTTCCGATGTTCTCCACCGTGCCGGCCGACCCGTGGCAGCGCGAATATGCCTACCGCGCCGGGGTCAACATCGTCATGTACATGCTGACCGGCAATTACAAAGCCGATCAGGTGCACGTTCCGGCGCTGCTGGAACGGTTGGGACAATGACATGAGCCTGGCCTTTGACCCGTTCCTGCCGCTGCCCCTGATCCTGGCGATTGCCCTGGTCGCGATTGTGCTTGTCGGCTGGGCGATCGCCAAGCGCATGCGCGGCGCGGCGTTGCGCGCGCTGGCGCTTGCCGCGCTGGTGCTGGCGCTGGCCAATCCTGTCGCCAATTTCGAAGACCGCGAAGCCGTTACCAGCATCGTCGCCATCGTCGTCGACCGCAGCCCGAGCCAGAGCAGCATCGACCGCACCGCGCGCACCGACGCCGCGCTGAAGGCCCTGACCGAGCGGATTTCCCGTTACCCGGCCTTCGAGGCCCGGATCATCGAGGCGAGAAGCGACCCCGATGCGCAGTCGCCCTCGACCCGGCTGTTCGAGGCCTTAGCGTCGGGGATTCGCGATGTGCCGAGTTCGCGCCTGGCGGGCGCGGTGATGATCACCGACGGCCAGGTGCATGACATACCGGGTTCGCTGTCCGGGCTCGGTCTCGACGCGCCTCTGCACGGGCTGATTGTCGGCGATGAGGACGAGTTCGACCGGCGGGTTGACGTGGTGCGCAGTCCCCGTTTCGGCATCGTCGGCGAGGAGCAGGAAATCGTCTACCGGGTCAGCGAGGATGGCGCTGGATCCTCCGGCCCGGTGCCGGTGACGGTGCGGGTCAATGGCGAGGAGATTGCCACCGAAACCGCTGTCGCCGGGCAGGAAACCTCGTTCAACCTCAAGCTGCCGCGCGGCGGAGAGAACATCGTCGAATTCGTGGTCGATGTGATCGACGGCGAAGTCACCGCCGCCAACAACCACGCGGTTGCGCTGATCGAGGGCATTCGCGAAAATCTGCGCGTGCTGCTGGTGTCGGGCGCGCCCCACGCCGGCGAACGCACCTGGCGCAATCTGCTCAAATCCGACGCGTCGGTGGACCTGGTGCATTTCACCATTCTGCGGCCGCCGGAAAAACAGGACGGAACGCCGATATCGGAACTTTCGCTGATCGCCTTTCCGACGCGGGAATTGTTTGTCGAGAAGATCGACGAGTTTGACCTGATCATTTTCGACCGCTACCAGAACCGCGGCGTGCTGCCGGTGCTCTATTATGATTACATCGCCCGCTATGTCGAAGACGGCGGCGCGCTGCTGGTCGCCGCGGGGCCTGAACTCGCCGGCGTTGAATCGATCGCCGAAACGCCGCTGGCGCCGGCGTTGCCGGCCTCCCCCACCGGCGAGGTCGCTGATGCCGGCTACTATCCGCGCCTGTCCGTGGACGGCAAACGCCACCCGGTGACGCGCGCATTGCCCGGCGGCGCAAGCGAACCGCCGGAATGGGGCCGCTGGTTCCGCACCGTCGGCGTCGGCGAGACTGTCGGCGACGTGGTGATGCGCGGCGCCGGCGACGAACCGCTGCTGATCCTCAACCGCTTTGGCGAGGGCCGGATCGCAATGCTGCTGTCCGACCATGGCTGGCTTTGGGCGCGCGGCTTCGAAGGCGGCGGACCGCATGTGGCGCTCTACCGGCGCATTGCGCACTGGCTGATGAAGGAACCATCGCTGGAGGAAGAGGCATTGCGTGCGTCCGCCACCGGCCGGACCCTGGTGGTCGAGCGCCAGACCATGGGCGAGACCACCGGCCCCGCCACCATCAAGCTGCCCTCGGGCGAATTGCGCGACGTCGTTCTCACGCCCGCCGCCGATGGCCTGTTCAGGGCCGAGTTGACGCTGGATGAACCCGGTCTGGTGGAAGTCACCTCGGGTGACCTGCGGGCGCTGGCCCATGTCGGCGCGGTTGACGCGCCCGAGTTCCGCGCCACGGTTTCCACCACGGAATTGATCGCCCCGATCTCGGAGGACAGCGGCGGCCTGACCACGCGGGTCAATGCCGATGCGTCCAATCTGCCGCAAATCCTTCCGACACGGGCGGCGACCGTCAATGCCGGCAATCGCATGGGCCTGCGCGCCAGCAATGAAAGCGTGCTCAAGGGCGTCCGCTCGCTGCCGCTGTTCGGCGGACTGCTCGGCCTGGCCCTGATGATTCTGGCGCTGGGCGCCACCTGGTTCCGCGAGGGACGCTGAAGCGGATCACAGCTCGGGCATGAACGCATCCCGGCGATCCGCCCCTCGGCTTAACCTGCGAAACCTGTTGCTCAACTGGCCTTGGAAAGCACTTCCCCGGCACTGAAATAGCTCATCTGATCCTCGGCCCAGGCCTTGATGCCGTAGCGTTTGACCGTGTCGCGCAACATCGCCATCCGGTGCCGGCGCTCGTCTTCGGGCATCGCCAGCGCCTGCTCGATCGCGGTGTCCATCGACCGGTGCGAGAACGGATTGGTGATCACCGCCGAAGACAGCTCCACCGAAGCGCCGGCGAATTCCGACAGCACCAGCACGCCGTCGCCATCGGTGCGGGCGGCGGCATATTCCTTGCAGACCAGGTTCATCCCGTCAGCCAGCGGCGTGATCCAGCAGACATCGGCCAGTTGGTAATAGGCAATCAAATCCTTGAACGGCACGGCGGTCGAAATCAGCGCCACCGGCTGCCATTCGAACGAGCCGAAAGTGCCGTTGATGCGGCCGGCCACCTGTTCGATTTCGCCCTGGATTTCCTCGTACGCCGCCATGCTGCGGTTGGCGCCGACCGAGACATGCATCAGCCGCACATTGCCATGCAGTTCGGGATGGGTTTGCAACAGCCGTTCATAGCTCTCCAGTTGCTGGACGCCGCCCTTGGTGTAATCGGTGCGTCCGACCGACAGGATCAGCTTGCAGTCGCCCAGTTCCGCCCGGATGGCCCTGGCGTTGTCACGGGTCTGCTCTGACCCGGCCTGCTCCTGGATATAATCCCAGTCGATGCCGACGGGCGCACTGGAGATGCGGATGGTGCGTCCCTGGTACTGTACCGATTCCGGCACCCGCCGGTCGGACAGGGCGGTGCCCTCCCAGATGAAATCAGGATTGACGTCCTTGCGGACGACAGGGCCGACTTCCAGCAGGCTTTGGGCGACATGAACGAAATTCACCGCATAGCGCGGGATGTGAAATCCGACCACGTCGCAGGACAACAGGCTGTCGACGATCTCGCGCCGCCAGGGCAGCACGTTGAACATGTCGGCGGCGGGGAACGGCGTGTGGTGGAAGAACGAGATCTTCACGTCCGGCCTGAGCTTGCGCAGATAGCCGGGCACCAGCCACAGATTGTAGTCATGCACCCAGACCACGGCGCCGGGCGCGGCTTCCGCGGCGGCGGCCTCGGCAAAGGCCCAGTTCACCTCGCGGAATGTCGGCCAGTCCACGGGATCGTAATTGTAGCGTTCCTTGAAGGAATGCAGGATCGGCCAGAACGCTTCCTTTGAGGTGATGTGATAGAAGCTCGACACCTGGTCAGGCGTCAGAGGCAGCCTTGTGACCGAATATTTGCCATAACTGTCCTCGATCTCGATGACGCGCTCGAAATCCGGATTGGCGGCGTCCTCGGCTAGCTTCCAGGCAATCCAGGCGCCTTTGTCAACGCGGCCGAAAAACCCCTTCAGCGTCGGCACGATGCCGTTCGGGCTTTTGTTTTCCCGAAGCACGGTCTTGCCGTTTTCTTCAACCTCTTCATAAGGTTGACGATGATAGACGATGACGAGATCGCTAGCCATTACTCAGTATCCTTCCGGTAGGTCGTGCATGCCGAAGGCGCGGATTGCCTCCAATATGCCTGCAGCACCATGCGCGTGCGCCATGTGCAGGTGCTCAAGATCAGCAACGCGGCTGACCAGCTCTGGCTCAGAATTGCCGACCGCGACGGCGGGCAACCCGCATTCCAGCATAGACAGGTCGTTGAGCGTGTCGCCGGCGCACAGCACGCGGCCCGGCTCAATCGCCAGATGGTCCACCAGCCTGAGCAGGGACGGTCCCTTGCTGACGCCATCCGGCAGAATGTCGAAAAAGCGGTTGTCCGAGATCAGCGGTTGAAAGCCCATCTCCAGCACAATGTCCCAGGCGGACGGATCGAAGCTCTGGGCATCAATATCATAGCTGACGCGATAGCGGAAATCTGTTGGCTGCAGCGTCAGGCCGGGATGGCCGTCAAGCCTGGCGCGCACCCTGTCGCCGGCATTGCCCCACCGCTCGGCGATTTCGGCTTCAAGATGCTCGATCGGAACAATGCCGTTTTCCGGAGAGACCGTGGCGATGGTGGTGCCGACATCGCCCACCGCAAAGTCCGGCCACGGCACGCCGCGATCCCGGCACAGATCGCCGATGAATTGCGGATCCCTGCCGGTCACGAAGATCAGTCCGACCGTTTCGCGGTTGGCTTCGATCCAGCCATACAGGCGACGCCGGTCCTCTTCGCTGCCGCCGAGAAAGGTGCCGTCCAGATCGGTGGCGAGGACGAATTTGCGTGTGCTCAATCCGTCGACATATGCCGGGGCTGATATCATTGGATTGCCTCTGCTGCGATGGCGACGGGGTGATCAATCGAGATGGCCAGGCCCCGGCGTTCGCCTTCGATGGGCCGGGACCAGACTTCGGCAAATGTTTCGCGTACATCGGCGCCCTGATGCAGGATCCGGAACACGCTTTCGCAGATCGGCAGCTTGATCTTCATCCGGCGGGCCAGGTCCATGACCGAGACCGAGTTCACCTCGCCCTCGACAACCACCGGCTTGCCCTCAAAACATTGCTCGCGCGGGGTGCCCTTGCCGAGCTGGACGCCGAGCGACATGTTGCGCGAAGTTTCCGACGAACAGGTGAGGATCAGATCGCCCGCGCCAGCCAGCCCGGTGACAGTCTCGCGGCGGCCGCCAAGCACATCGGCCAGCGTCTTCATCTCGTCCATGCCGCGAACGATCAGGGCCGCCCGTGTATTTTCGGCATAGCCGGCGCCGGTGATCATGCCGCAGGCAATGGCGATGACATTCTTGATCGCGCCGCTGACTTCGACGCCGACCAGATCATCGGTGATATAGGGGCGGAAGAATTCGGAGCCGAGCGAAAGCGCCAGCCGCGTCGCCGGGCTCGACGCGGTGTCAAGCCTGTCGGAATAGGAAAACTGGAAGGCGACGGTGGCCGCGGTGAGATGGCCGAGCGCAGTTTCGGTGGCGAATGTCGGGCCGGACAAGGCGCCGATCTGGTGGCCACCGAGAATTTGCGCCGCCACTTCGCTCAACAGATATCCGGTGCCGGCCTCGATACCCTTGGCGCACAGCGCGACCGGAACACCCTCGCCCAGATGCGGGCGCATCTGAAGACAGATGTCGCGCAAGGTCCGCGACGGCGTGACCAGCAGCACCGCTTCCGCGCCATCAAGCGCCTCGGCCATGTCCGTGGTTGCCTGGATCCCGTCCGGCAGCTCAATACCAGGAAGGTATTTTGGATTTTCGCGGCTTGTGTTGATGGCCATAACCGTGGCCGGATCCCGTCCCCAGATCGCGGTCTCCCGGCCGGCGCGGCGCGCCACGGAAGCAAGTGCGGTCCCCCATGAGCCTGCGCCGATAACGCAGACTTTGGCGTATGGAACAGGACAAGCGGAGAGGTCGTTGTCTTGTGTACCTAGATAAGTCATATAGCTCTATGTAGGGCTTTTATTGCTGCAGTGCAACCAATTGCCCAATTCAAGCCAGCGGCGGACCAGCCCAAACGCGGATCGTCGGCCGCTTTTGCACAGCTTCAAATCACCGGTTTGAACCGCTTCCGGCCGCTGCCAATGAGGCTTTATCCGCGGTCGCGATGATGGATCTCGCCTTCGAGCGCCATCGCCTCCACCTCTCCAAAACAGGCGGCCAGCAGCCGGTGCGGATCGAATGGACCGGGCATGGTGAGCGCGCCCGGCTTTGTCCGGGCAAAGCCCAGTGGCGCATAATAGGGCGGATCGCCGACCAGGATCACGGCCTGACTTCCGGCTTTTTCCGCAGCGGCAAGCGCGATGCGAACCAGTTCCCGACCAATTCCGCGGTTCTTGTGCGAAGGCCGCACCGCCAGCGGGCCGAGCAGATGTCCGGCTGTGGCGCCTGCGAAAATCGGCGTCAACCGCACCGAGGCGATGGTTTCGCCACGATCCGCCGCGATGAAGGAAAGCCTGCGGTCATGCGGCCCCTGCTCGCGCACGCGTTCGGACGAGCGCACGAACCGGCCGGGGCCAAAGGCTTCTTCGTTGATCAGATTGATGGCCGCGTCATGAGACGCGTCTTCGGTGAGAAAGACAAGATCCTGGCAGGGCATGGAGTGGTTTCCGGATGAGAGCGATAGACGTGACTCGGCGCGCGCAGGGCGCGGTGGCGGTCTGTCAGCGTCGTCGCAAGGCCGTGGCGGGCATCCGGTTTTCCTTTTAGAGCGCCGTGCGTCCATTTGGACGCACAAAGGACGCTCTAGCACTTTGAACCCAGAGCATCCTGCATTCAGACGGAACCGCCTGAATGCAGGATGCTCTGGTGCATCGGCCATAGCAAAGCGTGGCTCTGTCGTCCAATGCAAAACGCACCGTTCACCCCCATTCTCTTCGCTTTTTTCGATTCCAGCCTTATGTCTGACCTCAAAGGAGAATGTTCATGGGAATGCTTGTGGAAGGCGTCTGGAAAGACGTCTGGTATGACACGAAATCAACCGACGGCCATTTCAAGCGCTCGGAATCGGCGTTTCGCAACTGGGTGACCGCTGACGGCGCGCCCGGACCGTCGGGCGAAGGCGGCTTTGCAGCCGAAGCCGGACGCTACCATCTCTACGTCTCGCTCGCCTGCCCCTGGGCGCACCGGACGCTGATCTTCCGCAAGCTCAAGGGCCTTGAACAGGCCATTTCCGTGTCCATCGTCGACCCCTATATGGGCAAGAACGGCTGGGAATTTCATGATCGCGACGGCGGCACGAAGGATCATCTGGGCGGAAAGGATTATCTCTGGCAGGTCTATGTCGCGGCCAAGTCCGATTACTCCGGGCGGGTGACCGTGCCGGTGCTGTGGGACAAAAAGACCGGGACCGTGGTGTCGAACGAATCCTCGGAAATCATCCGGATGTTCAATTCGGCCTTCGAAGGCATTGCCAAACCCGCGCCGGATTACTATCCGCGAGCGTTGCGCGAGGAGATCGATGAGATCAACGCCATCGTCTATGACAAGATCAACAACGGCGTTTACAAGGCGGGCTTCGCCACCAGGCAGAAGGCCTATGAGGAGCATGTCACCGAATTGTTTGACGCGCTCGACACGATCGAACGCCGCCTGACCGGCACTCGCTACCTGACCGGAGATACGATCACCGAGGCGGATTGGCGGCTGTTCACCACGCTGGTGCGGTTCGATCCGGTCTATGTCGGCCATTTCAAGTGCAACATCCGCCGCATCCAGGATTATCCGGCGCTGTCGGGCTATCTGCGCGAGCTCTACCAGGTGCCGGGCGTCGCCGGGACGGTGAACATGGATCACATCAAGAACCATTATTACGGCAGCCACGACACCATCAATCCGACCGGGATCGTGCCGGTCGGTCCGGAGATTGACCTGATGGCGCCGCATGGCCGCGACCGGCTCGACAAGGCTGCCTGACATAGAGAAAGGCGGGCCTCCAGGCCGTCTTCAAACGCGAAAGGCGCCTCCCGGACCGGGGAGCGCCTTTTGCTTTGATGGCCCGTGGACGATTGAACTGATCAGGTCCTGATCTTGTAGCCGGTCTTGAACGTCCACCAGATGATGCCGAGGCAGACGAACATGAACAGCGCGATCATCGCCAGGCTCAGCCCGATATTGATGTCCGCGGCGCCGAAGAAGGCCCAGCGGAAGCCGGAGATCAGATAGACCACCGGATTGAACAACGTCACCGTCTGCCACAGCGGCGGCAGCATCGAGATCGAATAGAAACTGCCGCCCAGAAACACCAGCGGCGTGATCACCAGCAGCGGCACCATCTGCAACTGCTCGAAATTCTTCGACCAGACGCCGATGATGAAGCCGAACAGGCTGAACGAGACGCAAGTCAACAGCAGGAACGCCAGCATCGCCACCGGATGCAGGATGTGAAAATCGACGAAGAAGGTCGCCGTCGCCAGGATCACAAGCCCGATCAGGGCCGATTTGGTCGCCGCCGCGCCGACATAGCCGAGCACGATCTCGACAAATGACACCGGCGCGGTGTGCAACTCGTAGATCGAGCCCAGGAATTTCGGGAAATAGATCCCGAACGACGCGTTGGAAATGCTCTGGGTCAGCACCGACAGCATGATCAGCCCCGGCACGATGAAGGCGCCGTAGCTGACGCCGTCGATCTGTTCGATGCGGGAGCCGATGGCCGCGCCGAAGACGATGAAATAAAGCGAGGTCGACAGCACCGGCGAGATCAGGCTCTGCGACAGCGTCCGGAAGAACCGCGCCATCTCGAACGAGTAGATGGATTTGACTGCCTGGAAATTCATGACTTGTCCTCGACGAGGCCGACGAAAATATCTTCGAGCGAGCTTTGCCTGGTCTCGACATCGCGCAGGATCAGGCCGGCCTTGCTCAGATCGGCGAACAGGGCGGCTATGCCGGTGCGTTCGCCATTGGCCTCATAGGAATAGGTGAGCGTCTGGTCATCCGCGGTGTAGTCGAGATTGTAAGACGCGAGCGATTGGGGAATGCTGGCGAGCTGCTGCATCAGCTCGATCCGCATCTGCCGCTTGCCCATGCGCTGCATCAGCGTGGCCTTTTTCTCCACCAGCAGAAGCTCGCCATTGTGGATGACCCCGACCCGGTCGGCAATCTCCTCCGCCTCCTCGATGTAATGGGTGGTCAGAATGATGGTGACGCCATCGGCCTTGAGCTGGCGCACCACATCCCACATCTCCTTGCGCAATTCGACGTCGACGCCGGCGGTCGGCTCGTCGAGGAACAGCACGCGCGGCTCATGGCACAGCGCCTTGGCGATCAGCACACGCCGCTTCATGCCGCCCGACAGCTCCATGGTCTTGGTGTCGCGCTTGTCCCACAGCGACAGCTTTTCAAGAATGCTCTTCGCCAGCGCGTCATCCTGGCGCTTGCCGAACAGGCCACGGGTGAAGCGCAGGGCGTCGTTGACAGTCTGAAACGGCTCCAGCGCGATTTCCTGCGGCACCAGCCCGATCAGCGAACGGGCCTCACGGAAATCATCGACAACGTCAAAGCCGCCGACCTTGGCCGCCCCGGATGTGGCGTTGACCAGGCCGCAAATGATCGAGATCAGCGTGGTCTTGCCGGCGCCATTGGGCCCCAGCAGCGCCAGGATCTCGCCTTCCTCGATATCGAGATCGACATTCTTCAGCGCCTGAAAGCCGCTGGCATATTGTTTGGAAAGATTCTGGATCGAGACAATTGGAGACATGATCTACTTTTCGCAAAAAACGGGACGCCCGGTTGCCGGATATGGTCAATGCAACAAACGCAGGTCAAAATTTCAAAGCTGCAGTTGGTGGGATTTAAGCAGGAACTCCCAGCGTTCAAGGGCCGCACCGGCTGTGAGGCGAATTAGGCGGAGGAATAGCCGCTCCTGCCGCCAGAAACTGTCAGCATCATAAGTAAGTATTCACTTACCAAATATCGCTGATTGGCGTCTCGCCCGCGAGCTCGGCAAGCCGCCTGCGCGTAGCCGCGGTAACGCCTTCGGGCAGCGCGTCGAGCGCGAAGAACCCCGCTTCGACGATCTCGCGGTCGGCCGCTTTCGGCTCGATCTGGCGAACCTCGCAGCGGTAGAAGGCGACATGGTCGCGGCGGCTGGTGCGGCTGTTGAAATAGACCGCCACCAGCGCCGCCTCGCCGGTGAGCTCGAGATTGCCCTCCTCGCTGAGCTCCTTGATCAGCGCTGCGCCCAGCGTTTCACCGCGTTCGACGCCGCCGCCCGGCATGTGCCAGCCCGGCACATAGGAATGGCGCACCAGAAACACCCGGCCCTCCCGGTCAAAACAGGCGGCGCGCACGCCCAGCGTCATCGGCCGCGAGAACGCAAACCAGATATGGATGATCCGGGTGACCAGCCGCGCGCGATGCGACCGCAATTCCGGCGGGCGGCCGCCAAAGCCGTCATCAATCGATGACGCCGGTTGCGGCCCGGGTTGTGGGTCGCTATGGCTTAATCCATGTTTCGATTGGCCCATATTTCCGATCCTCATCTTGGCCCCTTGCCGCAAATGTCGCTGCGCGAACTCGCGTCCAAGCGCATTACCGGTTATGTGAACTGGCATCGCAACCGCCGCAAGCAGCTTTTTGGCGACACTCTCGAGAATGTGCTGGCCGGCCTGCGTGACGCCGCGCCCGATCATGTCGCCATCACCGGCGATCTGGTCAATCTGGCCACGAGGACCGAAATCGAGGCGGCGCGGCTCTGGCTTGAAACCGGGTTCGAGCCCGCGGACGCCACCCTGGTGCCCGGCAATCATGACGCCTATGTGCCCGGCGCGCTGTCCCGCGCCAAGACGGCCTGGCGGCCGTGGCTGGTCTCCGACACCGACGATCCAGAGGCGCCGCTGTTTCCCAGCTACCGGCGTCGCGGCCCGGTGGCGCTGATCGGCATCTCGTCGGCCAACGCCACGCTTCCCTTCGCCGCCACCGGAGATTTCCGGCGAAAACAGGCGCGCGCCGCCGGCAAACTGCTCGACCGGGCGCGCCAGGACGGCCTGTTCCGTGTTGTCCTCATTCATCATCCGCCGGTGCGCGGCGCGGCGAGTTGGCACAAGCGGCTGCGCGGCATCGGCCGGTTTGGCAAGATGCTCAAGCAGCATGGCGCCGAGCTGGTGCTGCACGGGCACACCCATCTCGACACGCTCTATCATTTGAAAGGCCGCGACGGCCCGGTTCCGGTGGTGGGAATCGCCTCCGCCAGCCACGGCCCCGGCGGCAACCGGCCGGCCGCCGGGTTCAACCTGTTCGACATTGATGGCGAGCCGGGCAACTGGCAACTCGTTCACCGCCGCATGCGCATGACAGGCGAAGGTCCCGAATTTGCCGAAACTCAGGAAGGCCTGATCGGGGTCAGTTGATCATCGCCGAAATCCGGTCCCAGAACGCCACCACCAGCGCCGCCGAGCCGGCGACACAGCCAAGAATGAACCAGGATGCGCCCAGCACGAAACCGGCGCCGCGGCCGGGTTTGGGCGCCGGCTCTTCGGCAATGTCCGGCTTGGCCTCGGTCGACGCCATAACCGAGCTCCCGGCATCAGCGGCGGCCGCTGTCTCGCGCGGCGGCGCGTCAGTGGACGCCACCGCTTCCTTGCCCGCTCCGCCTTCGCCGTCCTCCGTGGAGGACTGCTGATCATCGCCGCCTGCCCGGCCGGACAGACCTGCGGTCATATCCGTGACAGCGGCTGAAGCCTTCATCGCCTCGAAATCGCCGGCCAGAATGCGTTCGCGCTCGATCACCCGCTCGGCAATGTAGCGCCCGACGGCATCGGCCGTCTGGGCCACGTCGCTGCTGTCGGAAATCACCACCCGGCCGAGCCGCGTGTCGCGGACGAAGCGGAAGATCCGCCGGTCGCGGCCCATATGCACATGCGTCACCGCATCGATCCACAGCCGCGGCTGCAGGCCGGGCGAAATGCCGAAATCAAAGCGGTCATCGGCCGGATCGAGATCATCGATCAGCGGCTGGATCTCAGCCGCCAGAAGTTCAAGCCGGGCGCGATCGGCGTCACGGATATCGACCACCACATCGGTTCGATCGGCGGCGGCGATTTTGACGTCACGCACAATGTCCGCCAGACGGCGGTCGGTGGAATGCGGTGTGGATCTGTCGGTCATGGCGCGGTTCCGGGCGGAATTGGTTAACAATGTCTTAGCACAGACCGGCATTGATGGCGACAATGCGGCGGCGGTGATTGCCCAAATGGTAAAGATGGCCGGTGCCTTGACCCAGCGCGGGAAGGATTGCGCTCAGCTCTTGCCCTGAATTGCCTGTTCAAGCACCCGGACGATCGCGCCGGGCGCTTCCTCCGGCAGCATGTGGCCGAGCCCCGGAAGCACGTTGAAGGCGAAGCCTGGCGGCAGCGCCGCGGGCGACGGACAGGGCAGAACCCGGTCGTCGGTGCCCCAGATCACCGCCACCGGCATGGTGAGCCCCGCCAGCGCCTCGCCGGGCAATACCCCCTGCCCCTGCTCCGGCCCGTCCGGGAACATCGCCCGGTAGGTTTCGTCAAGCGCCTCGATCTGGCCCGCCTTCGACCGCATGGCGACACAATGATCGATCACCGCCTCGGGCGTGACATAGCCGGCCGCCGCCATCTCGTCACGGCAGGCGCGGATCTCGGCCGCCGAGGTGGCCCCGGCATAACGCTCGAGCAACCCGGCATTGATCTCTTTGGCCATGCCGCCGGGCGCAACCAGCGTCAGCGAAATCACCCGGCCGGCCGCCCGCATGGCGATCAGCGCCGCCACCGCGCCGCCCATCGAATGCCCGGCAAGATGAAATTTCTCGACCCCTGCTTCATCAAGGCCTGCAAGAATGGCCTTGGCCATCCGCCCCGCGCCGCCGCGTCCATCGGAATTGAGCGAACCGCCATGGCCGGGCAGGTCGACGGTAATGATGCGGACGCTCTCCGGCAGGCCAGCCTTCACCGCGTCCCAGCCCGAACCGTCGCCGCCAAAGCCGTGCAGCAGCACCAGCGGCGCGCCGGTTCCGGGCCCGGTAAATTCCATATGCAGGGCCGTCATGGCTCTCTCCCCGATGTTCTAAAGCAAGCCGCCGCGCTTGATGGGGCGCGGCGGTCATTTTATCTGATGTCAGTTCTTTTCCGCCGCCAGCGCCCGGTTGGCCGCCGACACCACCGCCTCGAGCGAGGCCGCCACGATATTGGTGTTGACGCCCGCGCCATAGAGTTTGCCCGAGGGCGTTTCCATCTGCATGTAGCAGATCGCCGCCGCATTGGAGCCGTGCTGCAGCGAATGCTCGGAATAGTTCGCCACCGTCAGCTCGATGCCGAGATAGGTCGACAGCGCGTTGACGAAGCCGTCGATCGGCCCGGTGCCCCGGCCCTCTATGCGCCTGGTCTCGCCCCGATCGGTGATCTCCGCCGAGACGATCCGCACACCCTTGGCGTTGGGATCGGTGTGGGTGTGGTGATCGACATAGCTGAGCCGCGCGCCGGGCTGGCTGACATAGATCTCCATGAAGCTGTCATAGATCCGCTTCGGCGGCAGCTCGACGCCCTCTTCATCGGTGATGTGCTGGATTTCCTCGCGGAATTCCACCTGCAGATTGCGCGGCAGGTCGAGTCCGTAATCCTCCTTCAGGATATAGGCGATGCCGCCCTTGCCCGATTGCGAGTTGATCCGGATGATCGCCTCGTAGGAGCGGCCGACATCGGCCGGGTCGATCGGCAGATAGGGCACTTCCCATTCCGGCTTGTTGGCCTGGCGCAGCGCCTTCATGCCCTTGTTGATCGCATCCTGGTGCGAGCCGGAAAACGCCGTATAGACCAGTTCGCCGACGTAAGGGTGCCGCTCGGGGATCTTCATCTCGTTGGAATATTCAAACACCGCCTTGATCCGCTCGATGTCCGAACAATCGAGCTCGGGGTCGACCCCTTGGGTGAACATGTTGAGCGCCAAGGCAACCACATCGACATTGCCGGTGCGCTCGCCATTGCCGAACAAGGTGCCCTCGACCCGGTCGGCGCCCGCCATCAGCCCCAGTTCGGTGGCGGCGATGCCGGTGCCGCGGTCATTGTGCGGATGCAGCGAGATCAGCACATTCTCGCGGTTGTCGATATGCCGGCACATCCACTCGATCTGGTCGGCATAGATGTTGGGCGTCGCCATTTCCACCGTCGACGGCAGGTTGAGGATCAGCTTGTTCTCGGGCGTCGGCTTGATGATGCCGATCACCGCATTGGAGATCTCCAGCGCCACGTCCAGCTCGGTGCCGGTGAAGCTTTCCGGCGAATATTCGAAGCGGAAATCGCCGCCGGCCTTCTCGGCCATCTCCTTGATCATCTTCGCCGCATCGACAGCGATCTGCTTGATCCCGGCCACATCCTTGTCGAACACCACGCGGCGCTGCAGTTCCGATGTCGAATTGTAGAAATGCACGATCGGCCGCTTGGCGCCCTTGAGCGCTTCGAAGGTGCGGGTGATCAGCTCCGGCCGGCACTGCACCAGCACCTGCAGCGACACATCGTCGGGCACGCCGCCCTGTTCGACGCACCAGCGGGCGAAGTCGAAATCGGTCTGCGAGGCCGAGGGAAAGCCGATCTCGATTTCCTTGAAGCCCATGTCGAGCAGCAGCTGGAACATCCGCGCCTTGCGGTCATGCCCCATCGGGTTGATCAGCGACTGGTTGCCGTCGCGTAAGTCAACCGAGCACCAGATCGGCGCCTTTTCGATGCGCCTGGACGGCCAGGTCCGGTCGGGAAGATCGATCAGCGGATAGGCGTGGTATTTTTCGGCTGCCTTCGGCATGCCCTTCGGTCCGGAAGAAATATGTGCGGTCATGAGTGTCTCTCGTTTCCTGGCCCAGTCCCGGGAGCCGCGTCCTACAGCGCCGTGCGTTTTGGCAAACGCACAAAGGACGCTGTAGCACTTTAAGCTGCTGCATAATTCCTCAAATCGAATGCGATTTGAGGAATTATGCAGGAGCGACGTCAACCGGCCTCAAGCCGTCATGTTGCATTCAGGAAAAAATGTAAAGTCGAGAGAGGAGCAGGAGAGCCACGCGGCGGTTCGACCGCCGGACGCTCCTCAACGAGCCCGGCGATCGCCACTAAGTGCGAGAAGCAGAAGGCCGCCGAGCCGCGCATGCGCCACCGCCGCCGCTGTGAAGCGGGCAAATGACGACTGGTCCTGGCGCGAGGTCGGGTTCATGGGCGGATAAATACAGCGGGCGGGGCGGGATGGCAAGGGGGTGAGCCGCGAGTTGCAGTCTCGCGCTATTCGTACTTTCCATAACGCAGCAGAATCTGGTATGATTTAATCACACTGCGTGGCGTGCTGTTGAAAGGAAGACCAATCATGGACAAACGAACAATCAGCCTTCCCGATGAGCATGCGAGCTATATCGACCAGAAAGTCAGTTCTGGCGACTACGCCTCGGCAAGTGAGGTCGTTCGCGCGGGGCTTCGCGCTCTGCAGGAGCGAGACCGCGCTGTTGAAGACTGGCTCCGCAACCAGGTTGCGCCAACCTATGATGCAATGATTGCCGACCCGTCGCGCGGTATTCCGGCCAGTTCTGTTTTTGATGATATTCGCGCCCTGCACGCAGAAAAGACAAAAGGCTCCGCGTGAAACCGCGCGACATTGTCTTTGCGCCGGAAGCACGGGCGGATTTGTTGTCGCTTTATGAATGGATCAGCGTCAAGGCGAGCCCCCATGTCGCGATGACCTATATCGACCGAATCGAACGCTATTGCAGCGGCTTCGATCTGGCGTCACAGCGCGGTCACGCCCGCGATGACATTCGACCAGGCCTGCGCAAAATCGGCTTCGAGAGGCGCGTCACCATCGCATTCACGGTCACAGATCAAGCCGTCACCATCCTGCGCCTGTTTTATGGCGGGCAAAATTGGGAAGAGGATGTGTGACAGGAATCAGCTCCGTCCTTCCCTGCTTGCCGAGCAGATAGCCGCTCAAAGATCGACATCCCGCATCACGGACGGATCGCGCCCAAGCTCGATCCCGCCTGGAGCCGACATCAGAAACTCGCCGAAATTCGCCTGCGGCTTGGTCATGGCTTTCCGCGCCGCATCGGCGGCTTCGACGCTAACCAGAACAGCCGCCGGTTTGCCATGCCGGGTGATGGTGATGAACTCGCCCGAGGCCGCCTCATCGACCAGCGCCGCGAACTTGGCCTTGGCATCCGTCATACTGACGATGGACATGGGCGCCTCCCTTATTGTGGCTCGACACTGAGCAGACGATACAGCCGCTTGCAGACTGTTGGAAAGACCCCTCCCCAACCCCTCCCCACAGGTGGGAGGGGCTTCGCGCGCCTCTGGTTCGGTGCCCAAAATAACCAAAGCCGCCAAGAATTGAGATTTCGATGGCGCAATAGCGAGCACGGCTGGGTCAAGCTCCTCCCCCTTGTGGGGAGGGGTTGGGGAGGGGTTTATCTGCGAACCTCCGGGCTGCCTAAGGTGCGCTGAGCCTGAAACTCTCGACCGCGGCGCGGATGCGTTTTTCGCCGGTGGCGTCGCCGAGGAAGTGGAAGCCGACCACCGTGAAGGCGCGCTTCTTGTTGACCACATAGGCCGCGACGCTGCGCACGGTGGCGCCGCTGATTTCGCCCTGGTACTCGCGCAGGATCCCCGGCGTCTTGGCGAGACCGACGCCGGGATGGCTGGCCTCGGGCACCGCCAGGCGGTCCTTCATGAAGAAGATCTTGTCGGCCAGCACCAGTTCCCAGGCGTTGGCATAGTCCTTCACCGTGGAGGACTTGCCGAGGTCGACCACGAAGACGAGCACGCCTTCGACCCGGTCGGGATGCTGCATGTCGACGGAATAGGGTTCGGACTGGTCGGTCTTGTTCGACCAGATCGATGGCACCGCGATCCAGAAGTCACGATCCGTGTTGTGCCGCCAGATCAGCGTGTCCTCGCTGCCCGGACCTGGATCGACCGGGGCGTCGTCGTCTGTCTCTGCGTTCTCTGTGGCGTCCGTGTCGTCCGCGCCGTCCGTCGTGGCGCCCGCGGGCGGTGTCGCCGGGTCCTCGAGCACAAGGGTGGCCGCGCAGTTCTGGAACACCCGCATGTGTTCGTCAAAGATTTCGTCAGGGGCGGAATAGGACATCAGCAGGAACACGCGCGGCGCCGTCACCACCATCTGGATATGGCGGAACGGACGCACCTGGCCCGCCGAGTCCGAAGTCGTGTAGCCGGCGATCAGGTAGGGCGCCTGCTGCGCGGCAATCGGGGCGGTGGCCTCGTTGAGGATGCGGCCGTCCGGCACCTCAAGCAGCTTTGCCCTCAGCATCTGAAGCTGCGCGACGGCGGTTTTCTCAGCCGTCAACTGCCGGTCGATCACCTGGACGATGATGGTGACGTGACGGGCGTTTGCGCTGGTGAAGATACGGTCCAGGTTCTTGGCCTGATCAAATGACCAGTCCGACGGGAATTCGCAGGAGAACCCGGAAACATCCTTGTAGGTCCGGAAGCTGGTTTCCTGGGCCTGGGCAACATACGCGGCGGCGATCAGCAGGCACGCCGCCATCATCAGGCGCGTCAGGATATCTTTGGCTGGAGTAAGCATCGACCTCGACCCTCATATTGCGATCAGACGATATTGAGGGGTCAGTCGCGCCAAGTCATTGACCAGGGTCAATCCAGCGGCACAGCGGACGTGGCGCTGTTCCAGCTTTCGGCTGCCTCAGCGAATTCGATGGCTTGAGCCGCTCGCGTCGCCGCTGCAAGCCCCGGCAGGCGGGCAAAGCGCACTCAGTCCTGCGAAAGCCCCCCCTTTTTGACCAAATTCCCTTTTCTGCCTTGCTTGTGACACGGGATTTTCCTAATTGCCCCTGACGCCCGGGTCCGCGCGCCCGCGTGCAAACGCCCCTTTCCCGTGACAGCCAGGATGGATGAGAGCTTGATCCAGACGCCGTATTATCTGATCGACAAGTCGAAACTGCTGATCAACATGGAAAAGATCGCCCGCCTGCGCGAAGCGTCCGGCGCCAAGGCGCTGTTGGCGCTCAAATGCTTCGCCACCTGGGGCGTGTTCGATTTCATGGCCGACTACATGGACGGCACCACCTCGTCGTCGCTCAACGAGGTGCGGCTTGGCCGGCAAAAATTCGGCAAGGAGACCCACGCCTATTCGGTGGCCTATGCCGATCACGAGATCGACGAAGTGGTGTCTTACGCCGACAAGATCATCTTCAATTCAATCAGTCAGCTCAATCGCTTTGCGGGCCAGTCCGAAGGCGTCATCCGCGGGCTGCGGCTCAATCCCGGCGTCTCGTCCTCGACCTTCGATCTGGCCGATCCGGCCCGGCCGTTTTCGCGGCTGGGCGAATGGGATCTCAAAAAGGTCGAGCCGGTGATGGAGATGATCTCCGGCTTCATGATCCACAACAATTGCGAAAACAGCGATTTCGCGCTGTTCGACCGGATGCTTGGCGACATAGAGGGCAAATTCGGGCCGCTCTTGAAGAAGGCCGAATGGGTCAGCCTCGGCGGCGGCATCCATTTCACCGGCGCGGACTACCCGCTGGAAAAATTCGCCGAGCGGCTGAAGCGCTTTGCCGGCCAATACGAAGTGCAGGTCTATCTCGAGCCCGGCGAGGCCGCGGTCACCCGCTCAACGACGCTGGAGGTCACCGTGCTCGACACGCTCTTCAACGGCAAGCACCTGGCGATCGTCGACAGTTCCATCGAAGCCCACATGCTCGATCTGCTGATCTACCGCGAGAGCGCCAAGATCGAACCCAACACCGGCGACCACCGCTATATGATCTGCGGCAAGTCGTGCCTCGCCGGCGATATTTTTGGCGAATTTGATTTCCCGGCCGAGCTGAAGATCGGCGACCGCATTTCGGTGCAGGACGCCGCCGGTTACACAATGGTCAAGAAAAACTGGTTTAACGGCGTGCAAATGCCGTCAATCGCCATCCGCGAACTGGATGGCAGCCTCAGAACGGTCCGTGAATTTGATTACGCGGATTTCGAACACAGCCTCTCGTAAGGCATCTGACGATTGGACATAGGAGTTAGTCCCCCATCATGAAGAAGAACGTCCTCATCATCGGCGCCGGCGGCGTCGCGCAAGTTGTCGCCCACAAATGCGCCCAGAACAACGACGTGCTCGGCGACATCAACATCGCCTCGCGCACCAAGGCAAAGTGCGACGCCATCATCGCCTCGATTGGCGAGAAGAACGCCATGAAACAGCCCGGCGTGCTTGCCGGTCATGCGCTTGACGCCTTCGACATCGAGGCCACCAAGGCGCTGATCAAGGCGACCGGATCACAGATCGTCATCAATGTCGGCACCTCGTTCCTCAACATGTCGGTGATGCGCGCCTGCATCGACACCGGCGCCGCCTATATCGACACCGCCATCCACGAAGAGCCGGGCAAGATCTGCGAGACCCCGCCATGGTACGGAAACTACGAGTGGAAGCGCGCTGACGAATGCGCCGAGAAAGGCATCACCGTCATCCTCGGCGCAGGCTTCGACCCGGGTGTCGTCAATGCCTATGCCAAGCTCGCCAAGGACGACTACTTCGACAAGGTCACCGATGTCGACATCGTCGACATCAACGCCGGCAGCCACGGCAAGTACTTCGCCACCAATTTCGACCCGGAAATCAATTTCCGCGAATTCACCGGCGTGGTCTATTCCTGGCAGAACGGCGCATGGCAGACCAACAAGATGTTCGAGATCGGCAAGACCTACGATCTGCCGGTGGTGGGGCCTTCAAAAGCCTATCTCTGCGGCCATGACGAGGTGCATTCGCTGGCCAAGAACATGGATGGCGCCGATGTGCGCTTCTGGATGGGCTTTGGCGACCACTACATCAATGTCTTCACCGTGCTCAAATCGATCGGCCTGTTGTCCGAACAGCCGGTCAAGCTCGCCGACGGCACGGAAGTGGTGCCGCTGAAACTGGTCAAGGCCTGCCTGCCCGATCCGGCGTCGCTGGCGCCAGGCTACACCGGCAAGACCTGCATTGGCGATTTCGTCAAGGGCACCAAGGACGGCAAGGACCGAGAGGTCTTCATCTACAACGTCGCCGACCACAAGGACGCCTACAATGAAGTGGGCTCCCAGGGCATTTCCTACACCGCCGGCGTGCCGCCGGTTGCAGCCGCCATGCTGGTCGCCAGCGGCGAATGGGATATCAGGCGCATGGCCAATGTCGAGGAGCTCGATCCCAAGCCGTTCCTCAACATTTTGAACCACAACGGCCTGCCGACCCGCATCAGGGACGAGAACGGCGACCGCGCGCTCGATTTCTCCTGATCAATACCAGCGCCACGGCGCCCTGGGAGAGTGACACTGCAAAGCCCCTGCCGGGCATTGACCGGCGGGGGCACTTTTGTGCTGGCGGGGCCGCCGTTCGCCTGCCTGGACGCGAATAGAGCATCTAAAGAACGCACCACCAAAATTTGTCACTAAAATATTAATGGTTTTGCATGGTTTCGCGGGTTCTATGCAAGCTGGACCAATGAAGGCTCCAGGCGAAGGTGCGGGTGCAAGAGTGAAGCTTGATTTTTCAGCTACGGGCAAGGCCAGGATCATCGCTGGCACAGTGGTCGGCACGCTTTTCTGCATCGCGGCGACGATTTTCGTCGATTCCTACAATTTCCCAAATCTGACGGAGTCCGAGCTGAGACGTGCGCTGATGATCGACACCCTGCTGCCGGCCGGATTGGCGGTGCCATTGCTGTTCCTGCTGCTGCACAAGATGCGGCAATTGTCGATCGCTCACCGCGACATCAGCATCATCGCCACGACCGACAGTCTGACAGCGGTCCTCAATCGCGGCGCATTCAAGATGCTGGTCGACGCCTATCTGGAACAGGCCGTCAAGCAGCCGGCGCAAGCAGCCGGGGCATTCCTTGTCATTGACGCCGACCATTTCAAATCGATCAATGACCGCTATGGCCATCAGTGCGGGGATGACGCCTTGCAGCTCATCGCCCGGTCGATCCAGAGCTCGCTCAGGCTCGGCGATATCGTCGGGCGGATCGGCGGCGAGGAATTCGGCGTCTTCCTGCCAAAGGCGGGCCTCGATCAGGCAGGCATTGTGGCCGAACGGATTCGAGCGCAAATCCGTGAAATCGAATTCCCGCCGGCCACGAAAAAACATGTGCTTTCCGTCAGCGTCGGCGGCGTGTCCTTCGGCGGACAAACTGTCTACGACGACCTGTTCCGTGTGGCCGACCAGTGCCTTTACTCGGCCAAGGCCAGGGGCCGGAACCGGGTCATCTTCGAGCGCATGGCGGCCTGAAACGTCTTGCGATGACCGGGGCCTGCCGCCGTTCCTGCGGAAAACCCGATTGCCGCTCCAAGCGCTGGAACCGCTCTCACCTCTTGTGCCGGTACACCAGCACCTCCGGACCCGGTCGCTCCGCATCCGTCTCGATCTCGGCGCCCAGCCGTTCAGCCAGTCTGCGGGAACGGAAATTTTCGGGGGCGATATGGCTCACCAGCGTCTTGAGCCCGCGGACCTCAAAACCCCAGTCGCGCAAGGCCCGCGCCGCCTCAAAGGCATACCCCCTGCCCTGGGCCTCCGGATAGACCAGCCAGCCCAGCTCATGCTCGGGAAACAGCGGTCCGTGATTGATGCCGACCTGGCCCAGGCAAGCCCCGGTGTCCCGGCTCTCCAGCATCAGCGCGCCGTGCCCCATCAGCGGCCATTGCGCCAGATCATGACAAAACAGGCCCCAGGCGTCAGCCAGAGTGTGAGGCCCTTCCATATGGACGGCATGATCGGACATCATCAGGCCCGCATAGGCCGGCCAGTCGGCCATGGTCTGCTGCCTGAGCAGCAGCCGTTCGGTCTCAAGCGTCGGAATCAAAGGTCGGGCCTCCCATTTTTATCAAGCACAGGTCGCAAAACATAATCGTTTTCCGGATCTATACGCTAGAATGCTGTTCTGTAAGCCTGTACTCAACACATCACGGCGCAATGCAACAGGCCCAGTCCGCATTGTCACCAAACCCAGCCCGCGCAATTATCGGGGTATTGCCGCATGAAAGCCATAGACGATGCCGCGTGATTACTCAGCTTTCCTCTCACCCGCCGCCGGGCGGGAGAGCCCGGCCCAGCCGGATCCGCTGCTGCGACGGCTTGGCTGGCAGCCCTTCTTCGCCCAGCAGATCAGCGTCGACCAGTTGATCGAAACGCCGCCGGTCAGGGTGACCGAGGTGCACCGCAGCGGGCTGCGCATCCTGGGCGACGGCATCGACATGGTGGTGCCGCCCCGGGCCGACACCACCGTGGGCGACTGGCTGCTGCTCAATCACGATCTGCCGAGCTCAAGCCAGCTGCTCGAACGCAAGAGCCTGATCAAGCGCCGCGCCGCCGGCCACGACCGCTCGATCCAGCTGATCGCCGCCAATATCGACACGGCCTTCATCGTCACCTCCTGCAATCTCGATTTCAACGTCGCCCGGCTGGAGCGCTACATTGCGCTGGCCTTCGATGCGGGCGTCACCCCGGTGATCCTGCTGACCAAGGCCGATCTGTGCAAGGACCCTTCCCCCTATGTGAAGGACGCCGAGGCGATTTCCGCCGATGTCGCCGTGCTGACGCTGAATGCCAAGAGCGACGAGCCGAAATCGAAACTGGCGCCATGGTGCAAGCCTGGCCAGACGGTGGCGTTTCTGGGCTCCTCCGGCGTCGGAAAATCGACGCTGACCAACGCGCTGTCGGGAACCGATTCCGCCGCCACCCAGGACATCCGCGAGGATGACGCCAAGGGCCGCCACACCACCTCGCACCGCCAGCTTCACCTCCTGCCCGATGGCTGCGCCGTGCTCGACACGCCGGGCGTGCGCGAGTTGCAACTGACTGAAGCCGAGGCCGGCGTGGCGGAGGTGTTTTCCGATCTCGACGCGCTGTCGGCCACCTGCCGCTTCACCAATTGCCGGCATGTGAGCGAACCCGGCTGCGCCGTGCTGGCCGCGATCGAGAGCGGAGCCATTGACGAGGCGCGGCTGGGGCGCTGGCGCAAGCTTGTCGCCGAAGACCAGCACAACACCGCAAGCCTGGCCCAGAGGCGCTCGAAGGACAAGGCTTTCGGCAAAATGGTCAAGCAGGCCAAGAAGCACAAATCGAAATAGCGGTTACAAAAATACCCCCGCCGGCACGCACCGGCGGGGGCTTGACTGGTCAGCGAAGGCGGTGGATCAGATTTCGCTCTGGCTGGTGATGATCTTGCCGACGAGGCCATAATCCTTGGCCTGTTCGGCCGAGAGCCAATAGTCCCGTTCGGTGTCGGCGGCGATCTTTTCCACCGTCTGGCCGGTGGCCTTGGCGAAGATCCTGTTGAGCCGCTCGTTCATCTTGATGATTTCGCGCGCCTGGATCTCGATGTCGGAGACCATGCCGCGGGTGCCGCCCGAGGGTTGATGCAGCAGGAAGCGGGTGTTGGGCAGGCACAGGCGCTGCTCTTTCGGCACCGAGACATAGATCAGCGCGCCGGCCGACGCCACCCAACCGGTGCCGATGATCCAGACCTTGGGCTTGATGAAGCCGATCATGTCATGGATCGAATCTCCCGATTCGACATGGCCGCCGGGCGAATTGACGAAAATCCGGATGTCCTCATCGCTTGCCGCCGCCAGCGCCGCCAATTGGGCGCAGACCTTGTGCGCCAGTTCCTGGGTAATGCCGCCATAGATGAAGATCGAACGCGATTTGAACAGGTTGGCTTCCGCTTCCTTGCCCAACGGCAGTTCTGTCGTCTTTTCGTCTTCGTCGCTCATAAGCCAGTCTCCGTGTGTTTGCATGCTTGCCAGATAGTACGATCCGGCCCGCGAAACAATGGCGCAGAGCGAAACGGCTCTCAACAAGCAAACGGCGCAACGTGAAAACGCTGCGCCGTGTGGCGTCAATTGGACTGCGCGGACCCGGGATCAGATCCGGCACTCATCATGTGAAGACGTATCAGCCCTGAGCGACAGCCCGATCGCCGCCCTGTTCGGGCCGCGGACGGCGGTCGCCGCCGCGACGGCTGCGGCGCGGCTTGGCCGGCTGATCGCCATTCCGGTCGGCGCCGGCTGCAGCCGGATGATGCCGGTTGGCGCCTGGCTTGCCGGCCTGCTGGCCTTCGCCCGGCGCACGGCCCTGCCCCGGCTTTCCGCCGCGACCCTGGCCTTGATTCTGACCCGGCTTGCGGCCCTGGCCTTGCGGCTTGGCGCCCTGCGGCCGTGCATCCTGGCGCGGACGCTGGCCGCGGTTGAGCGGTGCGAAATCGCCATCGGGATCAGCCAGCGCGTCGACATAGGTGCCTTCCGGCGCCTTCTCGACCAGGATTTCCACCTTCAGCATCTTTTCGATGTCGCGCAGTAGCGAGCGTTCGTCCGGTGCGCAGAACGTCACGGCCGTGCCCTCGGCGCCGGCGCGCGCGGTGCGGCCGATGCGGTGGACATAGACTTCCGGCACGTTCGGCAGTTCGTAATTGATCACCAGGCTGACGCCCGGAACGTCGATGCCGCGGGCGGCGATGTCGGTGGCGATCAGAACCGGCGCGGTGCCGGCGCGGAAGCCGGCAAGCGCCCGCTCGCGCTGGCCCTGCGATTTGTTGCCGTGAATCGCCGCGGCATTGATGCCATCAGCTTCCAGCCGCTTGACGGCCTTGTCAGCGCCGCGCTTGGTGCGGGTGAACACGATCACGCGCTCGCCCTTGCGGTCGCGGATCAGCGATGCCAGCGCGCCGCTCTTGGCAGCGGTCGGCATGTGCATCACCGAATGCTCGACCCGGTCGGCAGTCTTCTTGGCCGGAATCACCGAGACTTCCGTCGGGTTTTTCAGGTGACGCGACGACAGCTCGCGGATTTCCTTGGGCATGGTTGCCGAGAACAGCAAGGTCTGCCGGGTGGCGGGCGTCATGGCCAGGATGCGCTTGATCGCCGGCATGAAGCCGATGTCGAGCATCTGGTCGGCCTCGTCGAGCACGACGACTTCGATTTCGTTGAGCGAGACGGCGCGCTGCTCGATGAGATCCATCAGGCGGCCCGGAGTGGCGATGAGAATGTCGACGCCGGCGGCCAGCGCCTTGATCTGCGGCTTGATCGACACGCCGCCAACCACCACGGTCGAGGTCAGGTGCAGCTTGCGGCCGTAATCCTTGACGCTTCTGGCAATCTGGGAGGAGAGTTCGCGGGTCGGCGCCAGGATCAGCACGCGGGCTTTCTTCGGCGCGGCTTTCTTGCCTGGGGCCATGCGGTGCAGGATCGGCAGCGCGAAGGCCGCGGTCTTGCCGGTGCCGGTCTGCGCCAGGCCGATCACGTCGCGGCCTTCGAGCACCAACGGGATCGCCTGCACCTGGATCGGTGTCGGCGTGGTCAGGTGCAAACCGTCAAGCGTGTCGAGAAGGGCCTTGGACAGGCCGAGTTCGGAAAAAGTCATGTAATATCTTTCGAAGCTGGGGACATACGTCGGGGGCGTGCGCTTCAAGCGCCGCCAATCGCGGACCATGCCCGATCACAAATAGTCCCCCCACTACGGAAAACCGCAATCGGAGGAGTTCGGGTTGGGCGCATCGCCGCTGGCCGACGCGAAATTTAAGGGTGGATGTCAGGGGAAGTCAGAACACGCTAATCAACGAAGACGCGTGCAGCGGCCGAATGGACCCCTATCCAGTTGGCGTCCTTAGGCCTGATAATTGCGGCGGTGTCAAGGCGGCGAGGCCGATTTCCGCTGCAACGCAGCAAGCAGGCTTAACGCCGCCATAGCTTTTCGCCATTCACCGCGACTGTGGCGGCTTGGACGATGGCGGAGAAAGCCAGCGGCGCATCGCCCGCGTCGCAAAACGTCGTATTTCCGGATTGCCATCCGCAGCGCGGCGAAATAGTTTCGACTGGTTCGGGTTCCCTGAAGGCCAAGCCTTCGGGGTTAAACGGGAACACGGTAGGGACGACCTCATCAGGGCCCGATCCGTGGCTGCCCTCGCAACTGTGAGCGTGAGCCGCATCCACAATGCCACTGGGAAATCCCGGGAAGGCGGATGCCGGTAATGAAGCGCGAGCCAGGAGACCTGCCCGGACAATGGCTGCCGCACAAGCGGTGGCCAATTCCAAACCTTGCACGATGGGTGCAGAAAGGCCTGAAAATGCATATTGAACCCGGCGTCGTCGACGGCGCAAAAATTGTCCTGAGCTACGCAACAGCCGCCGCTGCTGCCGGACTTACCCTGAAAATGTCGCTGGACACGATCACCAAGGACGGCGGCGTCGCAGCCCTTGCGGTGCGCTCGGTGTTCACCACGCTTCTCGTTTTCATCTTTTTCGAAGTGTTTCCGCACCACGCCGTCGGCGTCTCGGAAGTCCATCTCATTCTCGGCTCGACGCTCTACCTGCTGTTTGGCGCAGGTCCCGCCGCGATCGGCCTGGCCTTGGGTTTGCTGGCGCAGGGCGTCTTCTTCGCGCCCTTCGACCTGCCGCAATACGGCATGAACGTCACCACGCTCTTGGTCCCGCTCTATGCCATGTCGCTGATCGCCAGGCGGATCATCCCCGCAGGCACCGCCTACAAGGACGTCTCCTACAAACAGGCCTTAGCGCTGTCGACCAGCTATCAGGGCGGCATCGTCATGTGGGTCGGATTCTGGGCGCTCTACGGCCATGGCTTCGGCGCCGAGAACCTGTCGCAGATCGCCTCGTTTGGCGCGGCCTACATGCTGGTGATCATTATCGAGCCGCTCGCCGATCTCGGCGTCCTGGCGCTGGCCAAGTTGATGCACCGGCTTGAGGGCAACCCGGTGGTCAGCAACAGGCTTTACAGCCAGGCTGCCTGAGCGGACGTCCGTAATCTCGCAATGACAGACGCCGCGTGATCATTGTCACGCGGCGTTTTTTGTGGTGCAGCATCTCACGGGCCGTCAGATAAGTCTGGAGATGCAGCCACGGCGTGGATAGCATTGCGCCAGGCGATCGAGAGAGGACGACCAGATGAACATCGAGATGATCCGTGCGGCAAAGACCCGGCTTGAAGGCCATGTCCGGCGCACGCCGTTGCTGAGTTCCCCGTTCCTCAACGAGATCGCGGGGCGTCGCGTCTGGATAAAACCGGAATGCCTGCAACACACCGGCAGTTTCAAGTTTCGCGGCGGCTGGTCGGCTTTGTCGGGAATGGACCCTGACGTCCGGACGCGCGGGGTCATCGCCTTTTCCAGCGGCAATCACGCGCAGGGCGTGGCGCTGGCCGCGGCCCGGCATGGCGTCCGCGCCATCATCATCATGCCGTCGGACGCGCCGCAGATGAAAATCGACAACACCCGCGCGCTCGGCGCCGAGGTGGTTCTTTATGATCGCGCCACCGAGGACAGGAACGAGATTTGCGCGCGGCTGTCCGCCGAACACGGCCTGACGCTAATCAGACCCTTTGACGAGCCTCTGGTGATTGCCGGCCAGGGCACCTGCGGCCTGGAGATCGCCGAACAGGCTGCCGGGGAAGGCATCACCCGGGCCGACGTGCTGGTCTGCTGCGGCGGCGGCGGGTTTGCCTCCGGCGTCGCGCTGGCGCTCGAGGCGGACGCGCCGGGCCTTCGGGTCCGCCCGGTGGAGCCTGAGGGATTCGACGACATGGCCCGCAGCCTGCGCTCGGGCGTCATTGAGCGCAACAGCGGCCTGTCCGGCTCGCTTTGCGACGCGATCTTGACCCCGCAACCAGGCGACATCACCTTCCCGATTCTGGCGCGGCTTGGCGGCCCCGGGCTGGTGGTGAGCGAGGACGAGGCCATGCACGCCGTGGCGCTTGCCTTCTCCCGCCTCAAGCTGGTTGCCGAACCCGGCGGCGCCGTGGCTTTGGCGGCGGCCCTGTTTCATTCGGACGAGATCGAAGGCGAGGATGTGATTGTCACCATCTCCGGCGGCAATGTCGATGCGGATGTGTTTGGCGCGGCCTTGCAGCGGTTTGGCGCCTGACCGGCTTGGCTTTCTCCCGGCAGGCTGAAACCTGAAACCGGGCTGTGTGCCCCGCTCAGCCGAGCAGGACCCCTTCATCCTTGGCCTTGTGGCCGGGTTCGACATGAATGGTGACCTGCACGCCCTCCACCGCTTTTTTAAGCGCGGACTCGAGCCGGTCGCAGATCCGGTGCGACGTCTCCACGCTCATGGCGCCATCGACCACCAGATGAAACTCGACAAATGACACCCGGCCCGCCATGCGGGTGCGGATGTCATGGGCTTCGATGGCGCCATTGGCCTCCGCCCTGATGATGTCGTGGATGCGGCTCTCGTCGGCGGGATTGATCGCCCGGTCCATCAGCCCGTCGACGGAGGACGCGATCACCTTCCAGCCCTGCCACAGCACGTTGCAGGCGACGATCAGCGCCAGCAGCGGATCAAGCCGCGGCTGGTCGAACGCAAGCGCCAGGCCGAGCCCGGCGATGACGCCGACGGAGGTGACCACGTCGGAGAGGATATGATGACCATCGGCCATCAGCGCCGGCGAGCGGTGGCGCCGGCCAAAGCGCAGCAGCACCGCCGCCCACACAGCATTGATCAGCGCCGCCGAGCCGTTGACAGCCAGTCCGAGCGCCGGCGCCTCGATGCGCTTGGGCGCCAAGAGCCCGCCCACCGCCTCATTGACGATCAGCAGCGCCGCCACCACAATCAGCACGCCTTCCAGAACGGCGGAAAAATACTCCGCCTTGTGATGCCCGTAGGGGTGCCCGGTATCGGCCGGTTTCTGGGCATAGCCGATGGCGAAAAACGCGGCCAGCGCGGCGATCACGTTGACGATGGATTCGAGCGCGTCGGAATAGAGCGCGATCGAACCGGTCACATACCAGGCGACAAATTTCAGCCCCATCACGCCGAATGCCAGCGGGATCGACCAGAAGGCCAGTTGCCGGACGATTGTTGACGCCTGCGGCATAGGGACTATTCCTGCAGCGAGGCGATGTAGCCGATGATCGCGTCAACCTGTTCCGGCGTGGCGATGAATTCCGGCATGTCGGGATGGCCTGAATAGATCCGGCCGTCGGCAAATGCCTCCTCCAGCGCATCCATCGGGAAACTGTCGGACAGATTGCGGAACGGCGGCGCCGCCTTGTGCGGACTGGCGTCGGCCTTGCCGACGCCGTGGCAGGAGCCGCAATTGGTCTCAACCAGTTGCCGGCCCTGATCAATCGATGCATCCGACTGCGCCCATGCCGGCGCGACGCTCACCGACAGGCAGAGCGTCAGGCTTGCCCGCAGGGCCGCTCTTGAAACCGCATTCATCTTGAGGATCTGTCTCATGCCGCCGCCACCTTTTTCCGCCGCGCCAGATGCGCCACCACATTCTCGATCATCCGCATGCCGGCATCCTGGCCCAGCGTCATGATCGATTCGGGATGAAACTGCACCGCAGCTATCGGCAGGCTCTCATGCTCGATCGCCATCACCACCCCGTCATCGGTCTCCGCGGTAACACGGAATTCCTTTGGCAATGTGGCGTAGTCAGCAAAAATCGAATGATAGCGCCCGACGGTGACTTCCCTGGCGAGTCCCGAGAATATGATGCCGTTGGGCGAGGCCCGGATGCGCGATGGCTTGCCGTGAACCGGCACCGCCAGCTCGCGCAAGGTGCCGCCAAAACTCTCGGCCAGCGCCTGCAGGCCCAGACAGACGCCGAACATCGGCAGGTCGCGGGCGAGGCTCTTCTTGATCGTGGCGGCGCAATCGAAATCCTTCGGCCGTCCCGGCCCAGGCGACAGCACCACCAGATCCGGCGACACCCTGTCAAACACCGCATCATCCACCGGCGAGCGCACGGTGGTCACTTTCGCCCCGGTCTGGCGGAAATAATTGGCCAGCGTGTGAACAAAGGAGTCCTCGTGATCGACGAGCAGGATCGAGATCCCCTCGCCGACCTTGGCGGTTTCCCGTCCCGCAGATCCTGCATTGCCCAGCCGGGCGTCGCGGATCGCCGACAGCATGGCCGACGCTTTCAGCTCGGTCTCGGCTTCCTCTTCCTCGGGATTTGAATCATAAAGCAGCGTGGCGCCGGCGCGAACCTCGGCAATGCCGTCCTTGATGCGGATGGTGCGAAGCGTCAGCCCGGTGTTCATGTCGCCGTTGAAGCTGACCATGCCGACGGCGCCGCCATACCAGGCGCGCGGGCTCTTCTCGTTGTTTTCCAGAAACCGCATCGCCCACAATTTTGGCGCACCGGTGACGGTGACCGCCCAGGCGTGGCTCAGAAAGCCGTCAAAGGCGTCCATGCCGTCGCGCAAGCGTCCCTCGATATGGTCGACCGTGTGAATGAGCCGCGAATACATCTCGATCTGGCGGCGGCCGATCACCTTGACCGAGCCCGGTTCGCAGACCCGGCTCTTGTCGTTGCGGTCGACATCCGAACACATGGTCAGTTCGGACTCGTCCTTCTTGGAATTCAAGAGCTTGAGGATCTGTTCGGAATCCGAGATGGCGTCGTCGCCGCGCTTGATGGTGCCGGAAATCGGGCAGGTCTCGATCCGCCGTCCATTGACCCGCACGAACATCTCCGGCGAGGCGCCGACCAGATATTCCTGGTGCCCCAGATTAATGAAGAACGAATAGGGCGACGGGTTGATGGCTTTCAGTCGCCGACTGATTTCCGACGGCAGCGCCTCTGAGCGCTCGAAGAAGGTCTGGCCTGGCACCACCTCGAACAGATCGCCGCGCTGGAAACTCTCCTTGGCGCGCTTGACCAGTTCCGCATATTCGCCGGGGAAATGGTCGCCGCGGGCGGGAATACGGTCGGAAGGCTTGAACGGCTCGGGCGCGATCGCCGCATCGCGGCCTTCGGTGGTTATCCCGCCCAGCGCGAAGTCATAACGGTCGATCCAGGCCTTGGCGGCATGATGATCAACCACCAGGATTTCATCGGGAAGGAACAGCAACAGGTCGCGCTGATCCTCCGGCCGGGTCAGTTTCGGCGGCACCGGGTCGAACTGAAAGGCCAGATCATAGCCGAACGCGCCGTAAAAGCCGATATTGCCGTCCTCGCTCGAGTGAAACAGATCGACAATCACCCGGAGCACCGAAAACACGGTTGGCGCGCGCGACCGCTCCTCCTCCGAGAACACCCGGTCGGGCTCGGCAATGTCGATGCCGATCATCCTCGGCTCTCGCGCGGCGATGGCAAACTCCGCATGGCCTTCCAACCGGCTGGCGAGGATGGAAAGCAGCGCCTCGCCGCGGCCATTATAGGCCTCGATCGTGAGCTTGCGGCCCTGTGAGGAGATGCCAAGCGGCGGATCGACAATGGCCGTATCCCAGCGGGTGTAACGGCCCGGATACTCGTAGTTCGAGGAAAACACGGCGCCACGGCGGCTGTCGAGCGCATCGACATAGTCCGAGATCGCATCCGCATAAGGGGTCTCGCGCCGCCGCCGCGTCACCACAACGCCGCCACGCGTCTGATACTGCGCGGAATTGTCTGAAAGTTCCGTCGTGCCCATTTCCAAACTCCGTTTGGGCCGGTCCGGCGATCCTGATCCGGCGGGCCAAACAAAAAAGCCGCCGGACCTTGAGGTCCCGGGCGGCTTGTTGATCTTAAACGCGCATGCGTGGTCAAGGCCGCCTAGAAGCGAACCCACCACCAATTGTTCTGTGCCACATGCATAGTCATGGGACCGCTCATAGCGCAGCCCGGGTCTTGCTTCAAGTGGGGATGCAAGGGCTGGATGATTTCGATGCTGGTCCGCCCGACGTTTGGCATCGGAAACCCGGCTCCGCCGCTTGTGATGCGTTGCCGCTGTCTGGCAATGGACGCAGCGGCGGGTGGCTTGACATCGGCTCGGGCGTATCCCACATCTTGATCATGAAGATGCACCGAACCCAAATTGCTCGCTTGTTCAGGGCCTTTCCCATCGCGGAAATCTGACCCCTCGGTTCGGCATCCAACGCCCCCGGACCGCGGGGAGAGCCATGCGAGCATCCAAAATGTCTGGCGACACTTTGAGCGCTCCGCATCTGACGGCGTAAAATCACAAGATCAATCTTAACATGCCCCGTATCCACACTGGCCGGGGCATCACGAATGCGTGGAAAGTCCAATGCAACACAACACCCGGCGCAAGCCCAGAATTACAATCAGCGAAGGCGATTACAATCGCTTGAGCAACCTTGCCGCTGCCTTTTCGCAGCGCAGCCCCGAGATCGCCGCAAGCCTCACTGAGGAAATCGACCGCGCCCGCATCGTCAGCGACCAGTCCATCACTGCGGCCGTTGTTCGCATGGGGTCAGGCGTCACCTATGTGGTCGATGGCAATCAAAGCAAAACCGTGACGCTGGTCTATCCCGGTGACGCCAACATTGAAGAGGGGCGCATCTCGATCACCACGCCGGTCGGCACTGCCTTGATTGGCCTGAAAGCGGGACAATCGATCAGTTTTGCCACACGCACCGGCCAAATCCACGATTTGACCGTGGTCGAGGTCACGCAAGCCAGACAGCACGCTGTGGCCTGATGACCAAGACGCGGATCGGTTTTTCACATCCGGTGGGGGTGTTCCTTCTGACAGGGTCAACGCCCCTGCGCCGGAGCCATTCCGGTGCAGGGGCGACGGTGTTCCCTGACCCATCAAACGCGCCTTCAAAGCTGGCGCGGCCGGAGTTCCGCCATGTGGAAAAATTCAAAATGCACCTTGACCAGCAAGGATCTTGCAATCCTTGAAACCATGCACGATCGCCGGCACATGCTGGCTGACCCTGTCCGACAAGTCCTCAGACACAAGCTCGACACCGCCATCGTGGTGTTCTGTGAGGACATTGACGCCAACCTCGTGACCTTGAACACGCGCCTGCGCTACCGCATCGGCGACAGCCAACCGCAAACCGCCATCATCACGCAAGGCGCGATGGATGGAATGGTCGGCCAATGCCTGTCGCTGGAAACAGTGCGTGGGCTGGCATGCCTTGGATTGACCGAGGCCGCCGGCATTTCGCTTCCCAGGCAGGATGGTTCCGCTCCCGACCGCCTGGTCGTCGAAGCCATATTGTTTCAGCCCGAGGCGGCAAGGCGGGATCGCCTGAAACAGCAACTGGCGCGTCGTTCCCTGAGGCTGGTGCACTCAGTCAATACCGACATTGACGCGCCGCCGGAACGCTTCTGAAAAGGCATGGACCCCAAAACAGCAAGAACTCCGCCGCGCCAGCCTGTCTGGTTGGCCGGCGCGAAGCTCATGGCGTGCTGCCCGCTTTGCCCCGCCGGCGGCCATGAAGATGCAGCAGATGCAGGATCAGCCAGGAAAAGCTCGCCCAGGCCGCGCCCAGCGCCCAGCCGGCGGCGACATCGCTGGGCCAGTGAACCCCCAGATAGACGCGGCTGACGCCGACAATGACGGCCACGAAAACCGCGACCGCAAGCACGTAGATCCGCGCCCGGCGATCAGGCAGAAACCCGATCACCAGCGAAGCCAGCGTCAGGTAGGCGACCGTCGTCACCAGGGCATGGCCGCTCGGAAAACTCAGCGTGTGGACAGCGTCGAGATGATCGACCAGGTCAGGCCGTGGGCGTCCGTAATACTGCTTGAGCGTCTGGCTGAGAAGCGCGCCCGAACCGACCGCCAGCACCGCGTAGGCGGCCGCCCCGTAGCGCCGGGTCACGATGAAGAACCCGGCGACCGCCGCAAGCGTCAGGATGATCAGCGGATAGCCGCCGATCGCGGTGATTTCGATCGCCGTTTCCTGAAGCCAGGCAGGCCCCAGCGGTGTTGCCGGATCGCCCGGCACCCGCAGGCTTAAAAACAGCATCTCGTCCAGTTTCCGCATCTCGCCTTCCGCCATTTCCTCGGCGATCTCGATGAAGGCAAAGAGCCCGAGCGTCAGGATCGCGAAAAGAACGACAGGCAGCCGGTGGGCATTGCCGTTGCGGATGCCACTGGCCAGCCATTCCGTGACCCGGCCGGTAGCCCGGTTGGACTGGAAAAAATTTGTCATGCGATGCCCCTTCTGGTCCTAAAACCATCAACCCGCGGCTTGCCGCCTGGTTCCATGAAACGCTGTGACAGGCGGCGTTCATGACAAATGCTTAATCCATCCGTCACATCGCGGAAAGGTCGCACCCGCCATCCTCACCCGGTCCAGACCCACCCCGACCAATAGCAAAGGAGACCTCCATGGACCGCCCGCTTTCCCATCTGCTCATCTCCGGCGTCACCATTGCCGGAATCACGGCCAGCGCCGTCGCCGCCCAGGCCGCATCCGGATCAGTGTCCATCACCAAGAGCCGCGGCAATATCTGCATGGTCTCCAACGGCCTGCCCGATCATTCCACCGGCAGGTTTCCGAACTCCGGCAATCCGAACCGGATCGCGGCGCAGGTCATCGAGGTCTGCGTTCCGGAAAACCCGGTCAAGACCTCCCGCGCCACCCAATTGCGCGGCTCCACCGGATTTGCGCTCAACGGCGTGATGATCCGGCCGGGCACCGCGGATTACTATGATCCATCCTCGCGGCGCGGGTTCAGCCGCAACCCCGCGTCCGGCTGGAAACTCGATGGCAAGGGCGCGGGCAGCCAACTCGGGCTCGACAACAACAATGCCCATGTCGACCATCGCGGACTCTATCATTACCACGCCAAGCCGACCGGATTTCTCAAAGGCAGAAATTCCAGTCTGGTCGGCTTTGCCGCCGACGGGTTTGAAATCCATTATGTCGGCTCAAAAGCCAAATCCGGCTACACGCTCAAGCCCGGCAAGCGAAATGGCGGCCCGGGCGGCAAGCATGACGGCGCTTATGTGCAGGACTGGCAGTTTACCGGCGGGTCCGGCACGCTCGACAAATGCAATGGCGGTACACTGAACGGCAAGTTCGTCTATTTTGTCACCGACAGCTATCCCTATTTCCCGCATTGCGCCTGGGGCAAGGTCAGCCGCGATTTTGCCAGGCCATAGGCCCGCTGCCTGAATGCCCGGATCAACAGCGGCGATCCGGGCACGTTGATGTTCGTGTTCTCCAACCCCATCTATTTGTCACAAATGATTGATGCACATCATGGATGAAAGGGCCGGCATGGCCCATGAAACATCATCCTCAATTTTCACGGCCCAAGCAGGGGAAATCCAATGGATGAGCAGAACCGCAAGTCAAAGAGAACTTTCACCGAAGAAATCGAAGTCATGGGCAGCCAGCTCATTGAGAAGGTCAGGGATCTGCTCAAGCAAGGCAATGTCCGGCAACTTCGCATCAAGACATCGGGCGGCGACATCGTTCTGGAAACGCCGCTGACCTTTGGCGTTGTCGCGGGCGGAGCCGTTGCACTCGCCGCCCCGTGGCTGGCTATCCTCGGCGCCATCGCCGCCTTTGTCACCCATGTCAAAATCGAGGTCGTTCGCGAGGTCGAGGACACCGTCGACACCAAACCGGCAAGCCCCGCCGACGTCCCCGTCGCGGAACCCGCTGCAAAGCCCAAAGCCGCGACCAAGGCCAAAGCCAAAGCCGGCGCAACAGGCAAGGCCAAATCTTCACCCAAGATCAAACCGTCCAAAACCGTAAAACCATAAGAGCGGCGGCGGCGCGCGACACCGCTTGCGTCATCAAAATGAAACCCGCCGCGCGTAACTGTCAATGTTGGCTGGTGGCTTTGCGAGGAGCGCCGGTGGCCAATCCACCCGGAGGGATCACTGTGAGCGAACACACCAGCATTCTGTCAGAAAAAGCGCATTGCGCCCCATTCCCGGAGCAGATCGCGGCGTGCCGCAGCCTGCTCAACGACTATATCGCCAGGATCGACGCCGACAGCGGCGCCCTGTTGAGCGAATGGGAAATGGAGATCAAGCGTCCCGAATTTCGTCCCGGCGCAATCAACCTCGCCTGCTATCTGGCCGCGCGCCAGCATGATCTGACCGGCCTGCAAAACAGCCTCTCGGTTCTCGGCCTGTCGTCGCTGGGACGCGCCGAATCGCATCTGCGTCAATCGCTCGCGGCCGTCAGCGCGACGCTCGACGGCCTGTCCGGACTGCCCGCGACCTGGCCCGATCCGTCCGCGCTCGAAGCCGGGCTCGAACACATCACCACCGATCAGGCCGTGTTTTTCGGAGACTATCCGGGCGGGCGCAACACCCGCATCATGGTGACCATGCCACCGCAAGGCGCCACCGACATCGCCTTTGTCGAAAAACTCATCGAGGCCGGCGCCAGTTGCTTCCGCATCAACTGCGCCCATGACGGGCCCGATGACTGGTCGGCGATGATCGCCAACATTCGCGCCAGCGCGGAAAAGGCAGGCAGGCAGTGCCCGGTGCTGATGGACATCGCCGGTCCAAAGTGCCGCATCAAGAGCATCGATAACGCCGAACAGCGGTTGCTCCGCGGTGACCGTTTCAGGCTGCTGGCCAAGCCTGGGCGCACGCACAAGCGGCTGCCGTCAATCACCATCACATTTCCGGAGATCGTCGCCAAACTCCATCCAGGCCTTCAGGTCTGGATCGACGACGGCAAGATCGGCGCCCGGGTGGTCGAACTCATCGATGATGGCGCCATCCTGGAAATTACCGTGGTGTCCGACAAGGGCAAAAAACTCAAGGCCGAGAAAGGTATCAATTTTCCCGCCGTCGACCTTGAGATCGAGAATTTGACCAGCGCCGATCTGGCCGCCATTCCGTTTGTCGCGGCCAACGCCGATATTGTCGGCTGTTCCTTTGTGCAGCGCCCGGAAGACGTTCGCGGCCTCATGGCTGAACTCGCCAAGCACCGGGGCGACCGGCCGAATCAACCGCTGCTGTTGAAGATCGAAACCGGCATGGCCGTGCGCAATCTGCCGCGGCTCATCGTTCAGGCCGGCTCGCATCATCCGGTGGCCGTGATGATCGCACGCGGCGATCTGGCCATGGAAGTCGGCACCGAACGGCTGTCGGAAGTGCAGGAGGAAATTCTCTGGCTCTGCGAAGCAGCCCACATTCCGGTGGTTTGGGCGACACAGGTGCTTGAAACGCTTCTGAAGACCGGCGCGCCGTCGCGCGCCGAGGTCACCGATGCCGCCATGGGCCAGCGGGCCGAATGCATCATGCTCAACAAGGGTCCATATATTACCGAGACAATAGGGTTCCTTGCGGGTATCCTGCACCGGATGGACCGTCACCAGTTCAAAAAAACAGCAAGGCTTTCCGCGCTGACATCCTGGCGAGGCCCGCAACCATTGTGAATCGGGATTGCCTTATGCGCAGCGTCTATTGGGTCCCGATTGCCGTTGCGCTTCTGGCCGGCGCCGAACTTCCCGAGCAAGGTCCGGTCCCGATCAAGAAACCCGAGCAGTCCACCGCCGCTCCCGCCACGCCGGCGAGCCCGGCACAATTGCCAAGTCCTGAAGCGCCGACCCCGGATCTGCCATCTGCGGAGAAAGAGCCGCCGCCGCTGCCGGACATCACCGCTGCCGAAGAGACCGCGCCTGAACTTGCCAGTTGCGAAGTCGAGTTGCGTAAGCTGGAAGTAACATTTTCAAGACTTGACCCGATGACCGGTGATAATGGCTGTGGCGTCACCGCGCCTTACGCGATCACCGAAATCGCCAAGGGCGTGGCGCTCAGTCCGGCAACCCAATTGCGCTGCAAGACAGCTCTCGCACTTGCGCGCTGGGTTGCAGGCGTTGTGCTTCCGGCCGCTTCAACGCTGCCCGATGACGCCCGCCTCACTGAGATCAACCACGGTTCGACCTATGTCTGCCGCCGGCGCAACAATTTGCCGACCGGAAAAATGTCGGAACACTCAATCGGCAACGCCATCGACATCGTCGATTTCGAATTCGAGGGGCGCAAGCCGATCGGCATTTCGCCCCGCGCGGGCGACGGCAATATCGAAGAGGCGTTCCAGCGCGCCGTGCGCGGCGGCGCCTGCCTGCAGTTCACCACCGTGCTCGGACCCGGCGCCAACGCCAGCCACGACGACCATCTCCATCTCGACATCGCCGAACGCAGGGGCGGCTACAGGCTCTGCCAATGACGGCCGGGAACCGGCCGCCCGGCAATTCCTACAGCGCCGCGCATCCAATCGGATGCGCAAAGGTCGCTGTAGACCTTTGAAATAATGCATGTACGTTATCGCTCAAATGAATCCATTTGAACGCGACATGCATTAGAATAGCCCCTCGATCTGACCCTTGTCATTGAGGAAGATCTTTTCCGATGACGGCGTTCTGGGCAGGCCCGGCATGGTCATGATCTCGCCGGTGATGACGACGATGAAGCCAGCGCCGGCCGACAACCGCACTTCGCGCACCGGCACCGTGTGGTCGGTCGGCGCGCCGCGCAGATTGGGGTCGGTGGAGAAGGAATATTGGGTCTTGGCCATGCAGATCGGCAGATGACCATAGCCCTCCGCTTCCCACTGCCTCAACTGCTCGCGCACCGATTTCTCGGCGATCACCTCGCCCGCATGGTAGATCGACCTGGCGATGGTCTCGATCTTTTCAAACAGCGGCATCTCGTCGGGATAGAGCGGCGCGAATTGCGCCTGGCCGGATTCGGCCAGTTCAACCACCTTGTTGGCGAGATCCTCGATCCCCGCCGAGCCCTGCGCCCAGTGCTTGCACAGGATCGCTTCCGCGCCGAGCGTCGCCACATAGTCCTTCACCGCCTGGATCTCGGCTTCGGTGTCGGAGACAAAATGGTTGATCGCCACCACCACCGGCACGCCGAATTTCTTGACGTTCTGGACATGACGGCCGAGATTGGCGCAGCCCTTCTGGACCGCGGCGATGTTTTCAGTGCCGAGATCGTCCTTCTTGACCCCGCCATTCATCTTCATGGCGCGCACGGTGGCGACAATCACCGCCGCATCGGGTTTCAGGCCGGCCTTGCGGCACTTGATGTCGAAGAATTTCTCCGCGCCGAGATCCGCGCCGAAGCCGGCTTCGGTGACCACGTAGTCGGCGAGCTTCAGCGCCGTCGTGGTGGCCACCACCGAGTTGCAGCCATGGGCGATATTGGCGAAAGGCCCGCCATGCACGAAGGCCGGGTTGTTTTCCAGCGTCTGCACCAGATTGGGCTGCATGGCGTCTTTCAAGAGCACGGTCATGGCCCCATCGGCCTTGATGTCGCGGCAATGGATCGGGGTCTTGTCGCGGCGGTAGGCCACGACAATCGAACCCAGCCGCTGCTGCAGATCTTCAAGATTCTTGGCCAGGCACAGGATCGCCATGACTTCCGACGCCACGGTGATGTCGAACCCGGTCTGGCGCGGAAAGCCGTTGGCGACGCCGCCGAGATTGACCACGATGTCTCTGAGCGCCCGGTCGTTCATGTCCATCACCCGGCGCCAGACGATGCGGCGTGCATCGATCTCCAGCTCGTTGCCCCAGTAGATGTGGTTGTCGATCATCGCCGAGAGCAGATTGTGGGCGCTGGTGATGGCGTGGAAATCGCCGGTGAAATGCAGGTTCATTTCCTCCATCGGCACCACCTGCGCCATGCCGCCGCCGGCAGCCCCGCCCTTCATGCCGAAATTGGGGCCCAGCGAAGCTTCGCGGATGCAGATCATCGCGCGTCTGCCGATCCGGTTGAGCCCGTCGCCCAGGCCCACCGTGGTGGTGGTCTTGCCTTCGCCCGCGGGCGTCGGGTTGATCGCGGTGACCAGGATCAGCTTGCCGTCGGTCTTGTCCTTCTGGCGGGCGATGAAGGCGGCCGACACCTTGGCCTTGTCATGGCCATAGGGAACCAGGTCCTCGGCCGGAATGCCCAGCCTGTCGCCGATCTCCATGATCGGCTTCTTGGTCGCGGCCCGCGCTATCTCGATGTCGGATGTGAACTCAGCCATGGTCGTTTCCCCTTCCCGATCTCCTGCCGCATTGCTTGCGGACCCGTTGCTCGCGAATAGAGACTGAAAGCGAAGCCGATGCTGCCATGAAACCGGACGCGCAATGCGCCAATTGCGACACGCGGGCCACGCCCTCGCAAATCCCGCCCCCGCAGCGCGGATCTGGCGAAGGTCAGGCCCTCACCCGTCGCCCATCGCGATCAACCCGGCATTGCCGCCGGCGGCTGCCGTGTTGACCGAGACTGCCTGCTCGACCGCGAAGCGCATCAGGTAATGCGGCCCGCCGGCCTTGAAGCCGGTGCCCGACAGGCCCGAGCCGCCGAACGGCTGGGTGCCGACCACGGCGCCGATCATGTTGCGGTTGATGTAGACATTGCCGGTGTCGAGCCGGTCGATGACCTTGCGCACCGTGGCTTCGATGCGCGAATGCACGCCGAGCGTCAGGCCGAAACCGGTGGCGTCGATGGCGTCGAGCACCGTGTCGAGTTTCTTCGCCTTGAAGCGCACCACATGCAGAACCGGCCCGAAGATCTCCCGGTCGAGAGCGCTTGCATCCTTGAGCTCAACGATATGCGGGGCGAAGAACAAACCCTGGTTCGGCGCGTCTCCGGCATAGACCAGTTTCTGGGTTTTGGAGATGGTCGCAATGTGCGCTGCCAGCATGTCGCGCTGTGCTTCATCGATCACCGGCCCGACATCTGTCGACGGCTTTGACGGATCGCCGAGCTTGAGTTCGCGCGCCGCCCCCTCGATCATCTCGAGCATCTGGTCGGCGACATCCTCCTGCACGAACAGGAGCCTGAGCGCCGAGCAGCGCTGGCCAGCCGAGCGGAACGCCGACATCACCACGTCGTCGGCGACCTGTTCGGCCAGCGCCGTGGCGTCGACGATCATGGCGTTGAGCCCGCCGGTTTCGGCGATGAACGGCACGATCGGGCCGTCCTTGGCGGCCAGCGTCCGGTTGATCGCCCGCGCCGTGTCGGTGGAGCCGGTAAAGGCCACGCCGCCGATCTTCGGGTGCGAGGTCAGCGCAGCACCGACATCGCCAGCGCCCGGCAGGCACAACAGCACGTCCTTGGGCACGCCCGCCTCATGCAGCAGCGCGATCGCTTCATGGGCGATGAGCGGCGTCTGTTCGGCGGGCTTTGCGATCACCGCGTTGCCAGCGGCGAGCCCGGCCGAAACCTGACCCAGGAAGATCGCCAGCGGAAAATTCCACGGCGAGATGCAGACGAACACGCCGCGTCCGCGCCAACCCAGCCGGTTGTCCTCACCGGTCGGACCCGGCATCGGCAGCATTTTCGAGAACATGTCGCGTGACCGCGCCGCGTAATAGCGCAAAAAATCCACGGCCTCGCGGATTTCGGCGATGCCGTCATCGAGCGTCTTTCCGGCTTCCGCCGACAACAGCGCCATGAACCGGTCGCGCCTCGCTTCAAGCAGGTCTGCCGCCCGGTCGAGCGCCGCGGCGCGCAGGCCCGGATCGGTGCGCGACCAGTTCTTGAAGCCCTGCGCAGCGGTGGTCACCGCCTTGTCCACATCCTTGGGATCGGTGAAGCGCACCGTGCCGACAATCCTTGCCGGGTCGGATGGCGATCTGACCTCCTGCGCCGCCCCGCCCTTGATGCCGGGCGCCAACGGTTCCGCCTCCACTGCCGCCGCGGACCGCTCCATGCCTTCCAAGAGCGAGGCGAGCTGAAAGCGGTCGCCGAATTCAATGCCACGCGAATTGGGCCGGTCGGGATAAATCGCTACGGGAAGCGGGATCTGGCTGTTGCGCGCCGATTGCCCCCGGGCCAGCCCGAGCTTGGCGTCCGGGCGTTCCAGCAGCGAATCGATCGGAATGTTCTTGTCGCCGGCCACCGCCACGAACGACGAGTTGGCGCCATTCTCGAGCAGCCGGCGCACCAGATAGGCGAGCAGATCGCGGTAACCGCCAACCGGCGCATAGATGCGGCACGGCACGCGGTCATTGCCCTTGCTCAGGCTGTCATAGACCACTTCGCCCATGCCATGCAGGCGCTGGAATTCGAAGCCGCTGCGATCCTCGGCCATCTCGATGATGGTGGCGACGGTCAGCGCATTGTGGGTGGCGAATTGCGGATAGATGACATCGCGCAGATCGAGAAGCTGGCGCGCGCAGGCGAGATAGGAGAGATCCGTGGCCGCCTTGCGGGTGTATACCGCATAGCCTTCAAGGCCACGTTCCTGGGCGCGCTTGATCTCGGTGTCCCAATAGGCGCCCTTGACCAGCCGCACCATCATTCGCCGGCCATGTTTGCGGCAGAGGCCGGCGATATGATCAATCACCTGCGGCGCGCGTTTCTGATAGGCCTGGATCGCCAGCCCGAAACCGTCCCAGCCGGCAAGCGACGGATCGGCGAACGCGTGGTCGATAACGTCAAGCGACAATTCCAGCCGGTCCACCTCCTCGGCGTCGACGGTGAAGTTGAGATCATGCGCCTTGGCCATTTGCGCCAGCTTGACCAGATCCGGCACCAGCTCTTCGAGCACCTGGGTGCGATGGGTCGCCAGATAGCGCGGGTGCAGCGCCGAGAGCTTGACCGAAATGCCCGGACGGTCCGGCAGCTTGCGCCCGGCGGACACCTTGTCGGCCGACTTGCCGATGGCCGCGATGGCATCGGCATAGGACTTGAAATAGCGCTTCGCATCAGCGCGGGTGCGGGCGCCTTCGCCCAGCATGTCATAGGAATGGCGGTAGCCCCGCCCCTCGTTCTTGGCAGCGCGATTGAGCGCCTCGCCGATGGTTTCGCCCAGCACGAAATGATGGCCCAAAAACCGCATGGCCTGCTTGGTCGCGGTCCTGACCGTCGGCATGCCCATGCGCTTGACCAGCCCGCGCATCACCCCTTCGGGCGTTTCACCGGGATTGATCACCCGCGCCGACATCGCCAGCGCCCAGGCCGAGGCCGAGACGAACCAGGTGTCGCCATGGGTCTCGTGGTCGCTCCAGCCGCCCTCCTTGAGCTTGTCTTCGATCAGCCGGTCCTGGGTCAGCGCATCGGGGACGCGGAGCAATGCCTCGGCCAGCACCATCAGCGCCAGCCCTTCCCGGGTCGACAGCCCGTATTCACGCAGGAAATCCTCGACCCCGCCCATCTGGCCCGAGTCCGAGCGGATGGCCTGTATCAGCTTGGTGGCGCGCGCATCGATTGCCCGGTCCTGTGCGCCGCTGAAGACCAGCATCTCACTGAAGTTTCGGATCAGCCGGTCATCATCCGGGGCATGCGGAGCATGAAAAACGGTCAGGGCTGGCGATTTCGTGGCGGTCATGGCACTCTCCCGTGAATGACCCAAAATATCTCGTGAGAGGTGGATCTTATCACTGTATTTTGGATGAAATTACGTGTATTTCTCTATCAGTATAGATTTTCATGGAGAATGCATGAGGGAAATTGACAGGATAGATCGAAAGATCCTCCGCGCCATGCAGGATGACGGCAGGTTGACCAATCTTGAGCTGGCGGACAAGATCAGCCTCTCGCCCACAGCCACCGCCGAACGCCTCAAGCGGCTCAACCGTGACGGCTATATTACAGGATATGCCGCCCGGCTGTCTCCCGAAAAACTTGACCGGGGCATGCTTGTTTTCGTTGAAGTCAAGCTCGACAGGACAACTCCGGATGTATTCGATGCCTTTTCGCAAGCTGTACGGAAGTCAGATGACGTGATGGAGTGCCACATGGTGGCTGGCGGCTTCGATTATCTGGTCAAGGCGCGGGTGAAAGGCATGGAAGCCTACCGGGCATTCCTGTCGGATATCATCCTGTCTCTGCCAGGCGTCAGGGAAACGCACACATACCCAGTCATGGAAGAAGTCAAGAACACAGGAAAACTTCCGGTTTGATACACGCCTCTTCCCAACCCGGTTTCAATACTCCAAATTAAACTGTTAGCCGACAAGCTCTATGGTGGCGCCGGCTGACGAATGATCGTAGTCTCGCGTCTGGGGCTGTGGAGATTTGTAGTGAAGGACGACTTGCTCCCGATGAAACGCCACGAGGCTCTTTTCAACAATTTGAGTGCGATCAGGACCGAGATCGAACTGAAAGGGTTTTTACGCGCCCTTGCCACCGGTTTCGGCTTCAGGGGTTTCCTGATCATCGACATTCCCTCCGCCATTGAAAATCACTTGATGCCGATAATCGTGTTGTCCGATTTGCCGGCTGGATTTGTCGAGGCCTATGACGCTGTCGGACTATTGAAAAACTCTCCGGCTATCGCGTCGCTGCGCCGCTCGACGGCGCCGATTTCCTGGAGCGTCCGGGACGGACGCAGCAAGCGGCCTTTGCCCGAGGCAGATCACGCGGTGCAGCTTTTTGTTCAGCACCAGCTGACAGGCGGGGTGTTTTTTCCCGTCCACGGCGCCACCGGCGCGCGCGCGGCAGTGGGATTCATCGGCAACAGAGCGGAATTGACCCATGCCGAGATGGGTGATCTCGGGATCGTTGTCATGCATGCCTATGACATCTTCGCCAATCTGAAAAACAAATTCCAGCCCGTCACCAATGTATTGACGGCTCGGGAACTCGAAGTCCTGCATTGGGCAGCCCATGGAAAAACATCGACCGAGATCGGCTCGATCATTTCGCTCTCCGATCATACCGTCAATGCCTACATGAACAGCGCCATGCGAAAGCTCGATTGCGTCAACCGAACCCAGCTTGTCGCCAAGGCGCTTCGGCTGCACCTGATCAACTGAGCCGGTTCGAAAGCACCCGTGTGGGGTACTAGAGCCGATCATCTTTAGCTGGAAGCGATTTGATGGACAGGATTTTTCGCGTCAGCTAGGAAAAACCGCAAGCGCGATGCAGCGCATCGTGCGAGGATTTTGACGACGATGCCGCGGAAAAGACGTCCAAGCCTGGCGAAACCGGGAGCCTGGCTGAGGAGCGAGCCATTATTATCGTCCGAACTTGGTCTTTCGCGCTCTGGACTGCGTCGCGCGAGGCTAACGGCGCTCGCGCCGCGTCGCCTCCCGCTCCTAGCCAGATCACGAAATCCCGGCGTTCAAACGATTCCATCTAAAGATGATCGGCTCTAGGATCGGTCAGCGGTCCAGAATGGCGCGGATTTCCACCAGATTGGAGCGGAATCTCAGCACATAGAACCCCATCGTCGCCAGATGCGTCGGCATGATCCATCCGCTTTCATTGCCGTTGGAAATGATGAATGGCTGGATCTTGAGGGCGGAGGACAATTGCTCGTCCATCGAATCCCACAATTGGCCGAGATTGCGTTGGGCGACCACATCGCGAAAGTCCTCGCGGGTCGCCTTCAGGATGCCGTAGTACCCATAGAGCTGGCCGTAGGAAAACCAGAACCGGTCATCGGCGCGGGTGTCGAACCAGCCGGCGTTGTAGTTTTCCGAACGGTCGCGCAGGATGGCCGAGGTCGATCCGACGTCTGACGCGATCCTGTCCATGAACTGCACAAGATTGTCGGTGCGGGCATCATAAATCGCCTCGCATTTGGCAAGCCGGTCATTGAACACGGCCAGGTCGCCAATCGCCGAGCGGTAGAACGACGGCGTCGGCGTCTTCGGCCCGAACGGATTTATGCCGAAATACCAGGTGTATTCGTCAAACTGCATGGCGCCGCGTGCATCCTGCAGATTGCCGTCGACCTGGCTGGTGCCGCGCACGCGGCCGAGCGTATCGACAAATTCAACCGTGGTGCGCCGTATCGCCTGATTGACGCCACGCTGGAACGCGGCCTTGTTGTCAAAAAACGGCGTATGATCCCATTCGATCCCGAACAGCCCGGTCTTGTAGAGGATCATGGAAGAGATCCAGGCGTTTTCGTTGACGTTGAAATCGATCAGGTCCGAGGTGACAGACACCATCGCCGATGGCGCACATGATCCGTCCGGCATTTTTTCACCCGGCGTCACGGCAAGGGTTTCGCGCTTGGCTGGATATTCCGGATCGAATCCTGTCCAGACCTGGGTTTGCCAGAAAAAATAGCCGTAAAGCCCCAGAAAAACCAGAATAATGCCGCCGAAAATGGCCTTGAGCATAAAGCCCCGGCGCCGGTACCAGCCCGCCACGGTGACGAACGGCCACAGGATGACCGAGATGACCACGCCGACACCGCGGCCGATGGCGTGGAAAATGCGCTCAAAAAAGGCAATCACGGGTTCAAGCATCGTCTTGGTATCCTTCCAGTCCGTAGAGCCGCGATCTGAGCGCCGCCTTGTCATTCAGATAAGTCTTTCCGAGCACATCCACAACATGAGCGCGATAGCTTTCCGAATAACCGTCATAGGCTTCATAAAATCCCTGCTTGTCAAAGACGAAGCGGGTGATGAAGTCGAAGGGCGCCATTTGCGCCAGCAGCCGGTTTATCAACCATTGGTCCGGATGATCCGGCACGGCGCGGCAGAGCAAAAGCCGCCGGTCAGCCCGCACTTCGGCCATTTTCACCTGGCCCGTGGATGCGACCTCGCGCATGGCTTCCTGCAGGAACGGATAGATCCCTTCCTCCGCAATCAGGCTCGCGTTGCGGTGCATCCAGGTTTGCAGCCAGACCCGGTCGGTTCCGGCAAGGTCAGCGGCAGGGTCGATGCGGCGAATGAGGTCGTCGACCGCCATCTCGGCGCGATGGGCAAAGAACCCCGACGTCTCGACCCATGAAGCGCGCGGCAATTGCAGCCTGCCGGTCTTGGACAGATACTCGAAGATCCGGGCATGGTCGGCAGTGTCTATGTAGCTGACTTCCCAGGGGCGGGAGCGCTTGAAGCCCGGCGCATGGCTGTCACAGATGACCGTTGTGGTGCGGTCGTCGCGAAAGATGAACACGCCGCCAAAATGATTGGCCCAATAGGACGCGTGGGGAAACACCAGCTTGTCCGGCACCAGCGCGTTCTGCCTGATGTCGCCGGTCTCATGGGCAAGCTCGACCATCCGGTTGAGCATGACATCGTCGCGCCATCCGTTTTTCGACGATTTGAGCCGGTCGACAAGCTCGCGCAACTCGGTGGCCTTTCCCAGCATATTTTCCGCCGACATCACCCGGAAGCGCACTTCCTCGATTTTCAGCAGGTCCTCGACACCGGTCACCACGGCGACCGGATCCTCGATCTCGCCAAACAGCGCGTCCTTGATGGTGACGGCATGCACGGCGCGGCGATTGCCATCGAAAAACTCGTGCATCAGGCCGGCGGTGTTGGAAAACTGGGTGTGCACCACCGGCAGGTTTTCCTGCTCGGGCGTCAGGATGACAAAGCGCCGGTTGACGCCGTTGGGATCGAGATAGTCCATGTCGCCGAGATCCTCGGCGATCTCCGGCGAAAACCCGGTCATGTCGATGCGGAACCGCTCGAGCGCGGTTTGCTTCAGCCCGAACGCCTTGAGCGCCTTGTTGTAACGGCCGACCAGATGCGGCTCGTCGATGAGCAGCAACTGGCCGTAGATCAGCTCGTTGTCGACCAGCCGTTTCATGAGGATTGCTTGGTGATGAGAGAAATGCCCAAAGCGCCCGCGGCGCGGTTCATTGCTTTGTCGAGCGTCGCCAAGGGAATGCGCCGCCTCCGGGCAAGTTCCAGATAGGCGGCGTCATAGGCGCTGAGCTGGTATTCGTCACACAGAAGCTGGGTTTCGTTCCAAAGCGCCGCCGTACTTTCAGGATCGGTCCTGATCGGCAAGTCGGAGATCCGTTTGAGCGCGCCCTGCCTGTAATCCCGCGTGAGCCGTTTTCGGCGGACTGCTATCGCAAATCCATTTGCGATCTCGGCATGCCAATGGGCTGGAACCCATGCAGCCTGGTCGATCAGCATGTCGGCGACATGGTCCACAATTTCGGACTCCTCATCCGGAAACTGCCACGCAAAAATCACCGAAGCGTCGACCACAAAGCTCAAAACCGCCGGCCTTCCTCGATCATGTCCTTGATCGATTCGCCACCCAGCGCATTGCCGGCCCGGTTGGCGCGTACCCAATCAATCGCGGCGCGCACGCGCGCCTTGCGCTCATCGTCATTGCCGGTGGATACCAGTTTCGCCACGGGTTTGCCATGGCGGGTGATGGTCACTTCCTCTCCGCGCTCAACGCGCTCGATCAGCGCGCTGAGATTGTTGCGCGCCTCCAGAATACCGACCTCGTCCATGAGAACCTCCAATTATGGCTAGCGTGGCTAGAATATAGGCGTTACCTGGTCCGAATACAATTGCGATACTGGTTTTGTTGCCTTCGAGGTCAAGAACGGCGGCCATTGTCCCACAACCCTTTCGCCTTCATCGCCTCGATCTCCCGGATCGCGCGTTCGCGCTGACGTTCGCGCCGGATGATCTCGTCGACCGCCGTCGCATCCGAGCGGTCGGTGTAGCGGAACTCGGAATCGGCGTAGCGGTTGATCTCCTGCAGCACCATGTCGATGGTGAAGGGCTTGCGCAGTTCCGAGATCATGGCGACCTTGTCATCGTAAGGCTTGTGCATGAAGGCGTCCGGCGCCTCGAACCATTCATCCGGCAGGTCGATGTCCATCGCCCGCATCTTGATCGCATCGGTGATGTTCTTGATCGCCCGGCCGGTGAAGCGCGGTTCGGCCAGCTTGATCCGGTGCAGGTAATCGCCGATGTCGGAGATAGTCTTGACCGCGCCGCGCTCTTTCTCGAAGATCTCCCAAACCGCGAGCAACCCTTCCTCCTGCGGCCGGTCATGACCGTCATAGGATCGCGCCACGGCCTGCTTGATTTCCTGGCTTGCAAACAGATCGTGCGAGCCGAGCGGGATCGAATGGTTCTTGCCCGCGAGCAGCGCGAAAATATCGATGTAATCATCCAGCGATTGCGGCCCGTCGACCAGCCAGCGCGCGCCGGCGCGTTGCCTGAGCGCATCGTCGACATTCTCGGGATAATTGGAGAACATGCCGAAGCTGCAATTGCCGCGCACCACGGTCGAGGCGCCGGCGAAAGCCTCCATCAGCACGGCGGTGACTTCCTGCTGGCCGGCGGAAGCCCGGTCGTCGGAGCGCTTGGCGGCGACCTGGTCAATGTCGTCGATGGTGCCGAAGCCGATGGCGCGCGGATTGAGCACATTGTCGACAAAGGCCTTGCAGTTCTGCCCGGACTTGCCCTGGTAGGACGAGATCTGGTCGACGCCGAAATTCTCGTAGTGGAACGGGTAGCCCGCGACCTCGCAATAATCATTGATCAGGCCGGCCAGCATCTGGATCAGGATGGTCTTGCCGGTACCCGGCGCGCCGTCGCCGATGAAGGTGAACAGGAAGCCGCCCAGTTCGACGAAGGGATTGAGCTGACGGTCGAAATCATAGGCCATGACCATGCGCGCCAGCCGCATCGCCTGGTGCTTGGCCAGATGATTGCCGATGATCTCATTGGGCTTCTTGAAACTCATCACCAGCGGTTTGCGCCGTTGCCCCGGCGCCACGTCAAAACCGTCGAGGGTGAAATTGTCGCTCTCCAGCCTGAGATGCGACTGAGCGAAGGCGCTCAGCGCCTCAAACCTTGCACGCCGGCTGATCAGCCCTTCAATGGTGACGCGCGCCCATGCCCGCGCCCGGGATGTCATCGCCACCTCGTCCGGCGCGCCGGAAATGGCCTCGTCGAGCGCCGCGACAAGCGATTTCAACGCATCCTGCGGCGTGTCGAACAGGAACTCCGGTTCTTCCATGTCGTTGGCCGGTTCACTTTCGCCATCGACAGTCTGCAGGATATAGGCCGCAAGCGTGAAGGCCGCGACATAGGCCGAGGCCTGCAGCAGCCGCTTGAACCGCTCGGCCTCCTCGCCCTGCAGCGGCGCGCCCGAATTGCGCGATTGCAGGCTTTCGAGATCTGTCTGCTGGCCAAACAGCTCGCCCACGGCCAGCGCCACGGCGATGCCGCGACGGGTGCGGAACAGCAGCGTGTGCTGCGGGATCGACAACATCGGATCCTGCGCGCGAATGGCCTGAATGGTCTTGCCGAGCTCGACTTCGCGGGTCCGCCGCATGCCGCCGGTGGAGACCGTGGAGACGAACCGCCGATTGGTTCCCGCCAGCGGCGTTGACGAGGCGCTGTCCTGCTTGGTCAGCACAATGACCCGCGTCACCATGGCTTGCGCCACCGATTGGTGCCGGGCGATGTCTTCCTCGGAAATCGTTGTCAGGCCGGTTGTCTGGCTCATGCCCTCATACCTCGCTGATGATCTGGTTGCCTGAGATGACATGCACGGTGAAGCCGGAGAATATGCTCTCCGCCTCGCCCGAGGCATAGAGCGCCTGATAGGCCTCATGCGGCACCAGCGCGTGTTTTTGGTAGGCGCTCACGCCCTGGCGGGCGGCTTCCAGGTCGTCGGTCTCGATGTGATAGACATCCCGCGCCGGTTGCGAGCTCCACAGCCCGTGCCTGGCCGGGCTTTCGGCCTTGGAAAGCACCTCCTGCAGGGTCCATGTCAGCAGCCAGGCGTTGTCATCCTTGCGAACTTTCGACAGGATCGTCGAAATCCGGTCGCTGTTGTCGGTGACGCCGGCCGAATAGAATGGCCCCAGCACGAAACGGCGCAATTGCTTGGGGTGGAGGAATTCAAAATCCGCATCAAGGTTTTGCGCGATCGTCACCGGCGACAGCGAATAGGCGCCGTTCTTTTCCACTGACGCGTCAAAGGCGCGGGCAAACTCCGGATTGAGCAGCCCGCCGACGGGAAGCGGAATCTCGACATCGGGATTGAGCTTGCCATCCTTGACCAGCATCCGGGCGATGCCTTCGCTCGAATCCTCGATCGTCGCCATATAGACCATCGGCAGCGTCTTCGAGCCGTCGAACACCCCCCAGTGAACCACGTAGTAGGGCCGGCCGTTCTTCGGATTGATCGAGACGCGGATGGTTTCGGGCAGGATGAACGGCGCAAACAGCGCATCCTTGCCGATTTCCTCGAGATAGAGCCGTTCGGCGATCTGTTCTTGCAGCGCGGCGGGAAAGGCCCTGTGGCGGAGAATGAAATCCGCCATCTCGTCTTTAAGTGTGTCGACGTCCGGCATCGCCGCCAGACGCTCGTCCGCCGTCGCGCGATCATTTTCCAGCGTCAACACATTCTGGAACATCGGAAAGCCGCTCTCGGCCCGGCTGATGCGAAAGCGCTCGAGAAAGCCGATGCGGTTTTCCCAGGCCGAGAATGTAGCCTCGAGACGGTCGACATAGGGGATGATCACCTGACCGACCAGGCCATGGGCGTAAAGCGGCGACTGGTTGTCGGCCAGATAGACGCGCAAACCCTTCAGCGCCGCCCGCATCGACCTGAAGTAAGCCCCGGCGGCGCCGGTGTCAGCACGCATGGCCGGTTCCCGATCTCATCGCTGCTGGATAAATGCGCATCGGATTATCCAAAACCCGGTTCCCACTTTTTGGTCCGATGCACTAGGGCTGCACGTAGTTGGCGGAGTTGTGTTTCTCCAGAACCTCGGCGAAGCGGCGCGCAAACGCATCATCGGCAAGCTGCTTGCGGCGCTGGATATCCCGGGTCGACAGCATGTTCTTCTCATGCATCTCCAAAAGGTCGCCGATATGGGTCTGCGCCGCCGCGCCGATGCCGGCCATGGTTTCTTCCGCCGCGGTGTCGACCCGGCTGCCGAGCGTGTTGATCTTGTGCGCCACATCCTGCTGTGCCGCGGTCTTCAAGGAATCCTCAAGCGCCTTGTAAAGGACAATGCGCTGCTCGGTGTCGATGGTCAGCTTGTTGATCAGCGTGTTCTGCGCCGCGATCTGGTTGTTGAGCGAATCCACGAATGTCTGGAACATCGAGGTGTAGCGTTCCAGTGTCTGGCTTTCGGCCAGCAATTCCTGCTCTTTGGCCTGGCGTTCATTGTATTCGGTGGCAAGCTTGGAGCGGTCGCTTTCCAGGTTCGTGCGCGTCACCTGGTCAGTGGAGGCCGCGATCTGGTTCTCGATATCCATCAAGATGGGATTGATCTCTTCGATCCGCTGTTGCGTGGTTTCGAGATTGGCCATGGTCACCTTGCGGCGCTCGATCACCTTGATCAGGCTAGCCTCCGAGGTCTTGTAGCGGGCGTCGAGAATATCCTTCTGGTCTTTCAGGATGCCGGTGATGGTATCGGATTTTTTCAACAGTTCCTGCAGATTGCCCGACAGCGACATGTTCCTGACGCGATCCGATCGCATCCGTTGCGCCCGCGCCTTCGAGAACATCGCAATGAAGTTTTCCATGCCGGAAAAACCCTTCATGCTTTCAAACTCCGCGCCGAAGACGTTGGTGGCGTCTTCGAGCCCGATGATGAGATCGGCAATATTGGTTTCCATCATCCGTTGCTGGCGCAGCACGTCCTGGATGCGGGCATTCTCGATGTCAAACTGCGGATCGCCAAGTTCGGCGTCGGCTTCCGACAGCTTTTCGAGGACCACGCCGGAGGCTTCGATCTTCGACCGCATGTCCTCGACGACGGAGCGTGTCTTTTCAATTTCAGCGTCAAAGCTCTTGATGTTGGCCATGCCCGACTTCCCCGTTCCCGTGCGCCGCGCGTTTGGCGCTGATCCATAGAGCCCGCTCATTCCGGGCGATGAGACATTTGTAGCACCGGTTACCCGCGCCGCAAACATCATGCTTGTGAAACGTAGGTATCGTGAAGACAAAATAAAAGGCCGCTCCCGAAGGAACGGCCTGTCTGTTCGGATGCGGCTGGAAGTTATTTTTCAGCCGCTGCCGGATCCATCAGATAAGCGATGACGTTCTCGACTTCGTCGTCTTTCTTCAGACCGGCAAAGGCCATCTTGGTTCCCTTCACCACGCCCTTGGGATTGCGCAGATAGGTTTCCAGCGCCTCGACGGTCCATGTCGGAACCTCGGCTGCGTGATCGATCATTGGCTTGGAATATTTGAAGTCCTCAACCGAGGCAACGGGACGGTCGATGATATCCACCAGGTGCGGCCCGACCTTGTTTTTCGCTTCCGTGGCCGTGTGACAAGCAGCGCATTTCTTGAACACCTTGGCGCCCTTGGCGGCGTGGCCATCGGCAAACGCCGCAGTCGGAACCGAAACAGCAGCCGCAATGACTGCGCCAAATAGCATCGAAATCGAAATGCGCATAAACAGTCTCCGTTTTAGTTTCGAGATGATCGTTGTTATAGACGATCTTCAGGCAAGGGCAATGAGCCCTTCCACTCAGGACAACCGACACCAGGACCAAAAGTTCCAGAATCTGCGTCTGAAAAGGCCAAAAAGCTCTATTGCACTGCTTCCGGGTTCATTACATCGTCCCAGTGGCGGCGGCAATAGGACACATATTTCTCATTGCCGCCGACTTCGATCTGGGCGCCTTCGCGGATCACCTTGCCCTCTTCATCCATGCGCACCACCATGGTCGCCTTGCGTCCGCAATGGCAAATCGTCCGCACTTCCCGAAGTTCATCGGCCAGAGCCAAAAGCGCCTGCGAGCCGGGAAACAATTTTCCGCGAAAATCGGTCCGCAGCCCATAGGTCATCACCGGAATTCCCAGCCGGTCGGCGACGCGGGCCAATTGCCAGACCTGGTCCTCGGTCAGGAATTGCGCCTCATCGACAAAGGCGCAAGCGATCTCGCCATCGGATTTCAATGTCTCAAGCGCGAGATACAGATCATCTTCCGGCCGGAACGGGATCGCCTCGCTGTCCAGTCCGATCCGCGAGGCAATTCGCCCGACTCCACCGCGATCGTCAAACGCGGCGATGAACAACACGGTGCGCATGCCGCGTTCGCGGTAGTTGTAGGACGCCTGCAACAGAAGCGTCGATTTTCCCGCATTCATTGTCGAATAGCTGAAATAGAGCTTGGCCAAGGCGGGCTCCGCTGTTCACCGGTTCACAGGACTTCCCGGGCTCAGACACCGGGTTGCGTCACCGCGGCTCCCAAGCCGCCGCGCCGTTCCCTCTTGCCAACCGGCAGCCTTTATTTCCAGCCCCTTGGCGCCGCTTTCAACAGCCGTTTTCGCGGGCAAGCAAAAATATGGCGGGTTTGTGGCTTGAGTTCGCCGTCCAGAGGTGGTTGTTTCGGGCGATGGGAACACAGGAGAAACCAATCATGACAAGAAAACTGACCCTTACTCTTGCAGCAATCCTGCTCGCCGGAGCCACAACCGCGCAGGCAGCGGATTCCGAAGCCTGCAAGAATGTACGCTTCGCCGATGTCGGCTGGACCGACATTCAGGCCACCACGGCAGTCGCCGGCGTCGTGCTTGATGCGCTGGGATATACCCAAGAAGTCCAGGTGCTCAGCGTGCCGGTGACCTACCAGTCGCTCAAGAACAAGGACATGGATGTCTTCCTCGGCAACTGGATGCCGTCAATGGCGGCCGATGTGCAGCCTTTCCTCGACGATGGCTCGGTTGAAACCATCGCCCAGAACCTCGACGGCGCCGGCTATGGCCTGGTGGTGCCGACCTATGCCGCCGAAGCAGGCGTCAAGAGCCTGACCGATATCGGCAAGTTCAAGGACAAGTTCGACGGCAAGATCTACGGCATCGAACCTGGCAATGACGGCAATCGCATCGTGCTCGAGATGATTGCCGATCCGGCCAACGGCCTCGACGGCTTTGAACTGGTCGAAAGCTCGGAAGCCGGCATGCTGTCGCAGGCCGAAAAGGCAATCAAGAACGAGGAATGGATCGCCTTCCTTGGCTGGACCCCGCATCCGATCATGGGCGAAATGCCGATCGCCTATCTTGATGGCATGGGCGATTCGGGCTTTGGCGCGGCCACCGTGCATACCAATGTGCGCACAGGCTACACCACCGAATGCCCGAACGTCGGAACCCTGGTCAAGAACCTGTCCTTCTCGCTGTCGATGGAAAACCAGATCATGGACGCGATCCTCAAGGGTGAGGACGCCAACGCGGCCGGTCTTGCCTGGCTGAAGGCCAATCCGGATGCGGTGACGCCATGGCTTGCGGGCGTGACCACCTTCGATGGCGGCGACGCTGCCGCGGCTGTATCCGCCAAGCTCGGCATGTAACAAGCGCCTTGCGGTCCGGAACCGTTTGACACGGTTCCGGACCGCAACTGATGCCGGGGGACGAAGAGATGGATGGATTGGCGAATTTTGTCACGGCCTGGAAGATTCCGGTCGGACAATGGGGAAAAAGCTTCTTCAATTACCTGACCGACAATTTCGAATTCATCTTTGACGCAATCGCCGACTCCCTCAAATTCATGCTCGACGGCATGATTGACGGCCTCTTGTGGCTTCCGCCGCTGGTCCTTGTGCTGGCGATTGCCCTGATTGGCTGGCGCATTCAGAAATCCTGGAAACTGGCGCTCGGCATCGTGCTCGGACTGCTCTTCATCATCAATCAGGGTCTTTGGAAGGAAACCGTCGAAACGCTGGTGCTGGTGATTTCCGCGGCCTTCATGTCGATGGCCATCGGCGTGCCGATCGGCATCTTTCTGGCGCACCGGCCCAGGGTCTACACCTATGTGCAGCCGATCCTCGATCTGATGCAGACAATGCCGACATTCGTCTATCTGATCCCGGTGCTGATCCTGTTCGGTCTCGGCCTCGCGCCAGGCCTTCTTGTCACCATCATCTTCGCCGCGCCGGCGCCGATCCGGCTCACCTATCTCGGCATCACCTCGGTGCCCAGGCCGATGGTCGAGGCAGGCCAGGCCTTTGGCGCCTCCAAGCAGCAATTGCTGAGAAAGGTCGAGCTGCCGGCAGCCCTTCCAACCATCATGGCCGGCCTCACCCAATGCATCATGCTGTCCTTGTCGATGGTGGTGATCGCCGCGCTGATCGGCGCCAACGGGCTGGGCAAGCCGGTGGTGCGGGCGCTCAACACGGTCAACATCCCGCTCGGGCTCGAGGCCGGCATCGCCATCGTCATTCTCGCCATCATTCTCGACCGCATCTGCCGGGTTCGCATCGGAGCAACCTCATGAGCCATGACGCTGTTCGCGGCTCGGTCCGCATCGACAATGTCTCCATCATCTTCGGCGACAATCCGGTTGAGAGCCTGGCGCTGGCAGATGCCGGCAAATCCCGCACCGAGATCCAGGAACAGACCGGCGACGTGCTCGGTGTGCACAATTGCACGGTCGACATCAATGAAGGCGAGATCCTGGTGCTAATGGGGCTGTCGGGGTCGGGCAAGTCGACCCTGCTGCGCGCCGTCAACAGGCTCAATCCGATCAGCCGCGGCACGCTCATCGTCAATTGCGGCGACGAGACATTTGATGTCGGCTCCTGTGACGACAAACTGCTCAAGCAATTGCGGATGGACACCGTGTCGATGGTGTTTCAACAATTTGGTCTCCTGCCCTGGCGCTCGGTCGCCGACAATGTCGGCTTCGGCCTGGAGATCTCCGGCATCGCCAAGAAGGAGCGCGATCAGCGCGTCGTTGAACAATTGGCGCTTGTCGGACTGTCCGATTGGGCCGACCGCATGGTCGCCGAACTTTCCGGCGGCATGCAGCAACGCGTCGGCCTCGCCCGCGCCTTCGCCACCGGCGCGCCGATCCTTCTGATGGACGAGCCGTTCTCGGCGCTCGATCCGCTGATCAGGTCGAGGCTGCAGGATGAGTTGCTTGAGCTCCAGGCGCGGCTGGGAAAGACCATCATCTTCGTCAGCCATGACCTCGACGAGGCCATGAAGCTCGGCAATCGCATCGCCATCATGGAGGGCGGCCGCATCATCCAGTGCGGCACGCCGCGCGACATCGTCAATTCGCCGGTCAACAAATATGTTGCCGATTTCGTCGCCAACATGAACCCGATCGCCATGCTGACCGCGCGGGACGTGATGACTGCCGGCAAACCGGATGCCTCGCGCGGCCAATCGCCGCTGTCGGCGTCCGTCACCCCCGATACGCCGCTGTCGGAGGTCATGGATGCGCTGTCGCGGCGAAACGGCACCGTCGGCGTCCTTGACAAGGGCGTGGTGGCAGGCTCCATCACCGCCGACGACATTGTCCGGGGCTTGACGCGGCACCGCCGCTGAGCCGGACGGACGAATTTGCATTACATCAGGTGAAGTCAGGGAGAATGGAACATGGAAGTTAAGGGCAAATCCGCCATCGTGACCGGCGGAGGCTCGGGGCTTGGCGCGGCAACCGCGCGGGCATTGGCGAGCGCTGGCGCAAAAGTTTCCTTGCTCGACGTCAATCTGGTCCAGGCCGAAAAAGTGGCGCAGGAAATCGGCGGCAAGGCCATTGCCTGCGACGTTTCCAACGCCGCAGCGGCCGAGGCCGCACTTGCTGAAGCAGCAGAAGCCTTTGGCGAGGCCCGAATCCTGATCAATTGCGCCGGCATCGCCCCCGCCGTCCGCGTGGTGGGCCGTGACGGCCCGCATGATCTCGATATTTTCCGCAAGGTCATCGAAGTCAATCTTATCGGCAGCTTCAACATGCTGCGGCTGTTTGCCGATCGCGCCTCAAAGCTCGAGCCGCTCGCCGACGGCGAACGCGGCGTGGCGATCTCGACTGCCTCTGTCGCTGCCTTCGACGGCCAGATCGGCCAGGCGGCCTATTCGGCATCCAAGGGCGGCGTGCACGCCATGGCGCTGCCCATCGCCCGCGAATTGGCCCGCTTCGGCATCCGCGTCATGACCATCGCGCCGGGCATTTTCGCAACGCCCATGTTGCTCGGCATGCCGCAGGAGGTTCAGGACAGCCTCGGCGCATCCGTGCCGTTCCCGTCCCGTCTGGGACAGCCGGAAGAATATGCGAGCCTGGCCATGCACATCATCGGCAATGTCATGCTCAACGGCGAGACGATCCGTCTGGATGGCGCCATCAGGATGGCGCCGAAATAGGGCGAGTCCACCATGAAGGAACCGGTCAAGACCATCCGCGACACCGACGAGGCAGCCCGCCGGCTTGCGCGCCGCCTCATCCGTGGCGCGCGGTTTGCCGCCATCGGCGTGCTCGAGCCGGGCACCGGCTTCCCCTTCGCCAGCCGTGTTCTAACCGGAACCGATGTCGACGGCGCGCCGGTGATCCTGATCTCCGGCATTTCGGTTCACACCGATGCGCTGCTTGCCGATCCGCGCGCATCGCTGCTGTTTGGCGAGCCGGGCAAGGGCGATCCGCTGGCGCATGCACGCATCACCGTGCGAACCCGCGCCGAACGCGTGGCGCGCGACGACCCGGCCCATGCCCGGCTGCGCGCCCGCTTTATCGCCCGGCATCCCAAGGCCGCGCTCTATGCCGACTTTCCCGATTTCGCGTTTTTCCGGATGGCGCCGCATTCGGCAAACCTCAATGGCGGCTTTGGCAAGGCCTTTCTGCTGGAAGCGTCGGATCTTCTGATCACATCAGCGGCAATCGCCGATGTTGCCGAAATGGAAGCGGGCGCGATTGCCCATATGAATGCCGACCATGGCGACGCCGTCGATGCCTATGCGAAGGTCTTCGGCAAATCGAAGAAAACCGGCTGGAAGCTCTGCGGGATTGATTGCGCGGGCCTCGATCTCGCCAATGGCGACGAGATCCTGCGGATCGACTATGACGCACCGCTCGCCGCGGCATCCGAGTTGCGCCCGCGACTGGTGGATATGGCCCGCCACGCCAAAAACAGCGGGCCCAAAAACAGCGGGAATGTCGCGCAATCTGATTGAAATGGGCCTGAAATGGAGACGGGCGTCATTCGGCGGAACGACGCCCGTCAAGCGACAACAGGGAAATCCCCGCCATGCCGCCGGTCGCTGACGACAATGCACGCGTAAACTTGCACCGACCTTGCGTTGCAAAAGGCTGGTCTGCAGCCCAAGGCCCGCGATGGCGGTGCCTTGTCTGCCTCAGATGGAGCTCGCGCGGGAGACTCGAAAGGCATGCTTGATGCCGGTCCAGGCATCTTCACACCGGACTACATGATGGTCATGACAACCATGCGACCCGTGGCGGACAGCACGCCGATCCGAAGCTTTTACCCTGTCTTCACCGGAGCTGCGCTATAGCTGCCTGATGACGCAGATGAAAACCATCCGCTGGGGAATTTCCGGGACCGGCGCCATTGCACGCCGGTTCGCTGATGACATAAGGCATGCCGGAAACGCGACGCTCACCGCCGTCTGCGCCCGTGATGGCCAAAAGGCGCGGGATTTCGCCAGCGGCCATGCCGGCGTTTCAGCCTTCGATTCGTTGATCTCCATGATCAGCGCCGGGCTCATCGACGCCGTCTATATCGCCACGCCGAATGCTGTTCATCACGCCCAGGCGTTGGACTGCATCGCCGCCGGCATCCCGGTTCTGGTCGAAAAGCCGCTGACCGCCAATCTGCGGCAGGCGCTGGAGATCCAGACCGCGGCGGGCCGCGCCGGGGTCTTCGTCATGGAAGCGATGTGGAGCCGTAATCTGCCGGCGATCAGGGCCGCGCGCAAAGCCGTTCTGGGCGGCGCGATCGGAAAGGTCCGCCGGCTCGAAGCCGACATCGCATGGAAGGTCGAGTTCGATCCCGAAAGCCGGTTTTTCGACAAGTCCCGCGGCGGCGGCGCGCTGCATGACATCGGAATCTATCCGGTCTCGCTGGCGCGTTTTTTCCTGGGCGAGCCCGACAGTGTGACGGCATCATGGCGGGCGGCGCCCTCGGGCGCCGATGTCAGCGCCGCCATCACCATGCGGTTTGGCGACGCGGAAGCCAATTTGTGGTGCGGCTTTGACCGCGATGGATCCAACCGTTTGATCATCGAAGGCGACAAGGGCGTTCTGGTGCTCGGTCCCTTGTTCATCATGGCCGATGGCTTTGCCGTCTACCCGTCGCGCCGGCTGGCTGATCTGGCCCAGCCGGGCGGCAATTCGCTCGCGGCCAGAATTCGCAGACGCCTGTTCCGGAGCCTGCCGCTTGCAGGCACATCGCGGCATCGCCACAGATTTGAAGGTTCAGGCCTGCAGTTTGAAATCGAGGCCGCATCGGACGCCATATCGCAAGGGTTGCGGCAAGTGCCTGACAACAGTCTCGCCGACACGATCGCCGCACTCCGCATCATCGACGCAATTCTCGCAAGCCCGCCAGTGGCGGATCGGGTCGCGCTTAAAAACGCGAGCGAGGCTTGAACGCGCCAACGCCCGCGTTGAGCGCAAGAGCCAGTTCAGTCAGGTGCAAGGCGCGGGCACCCGAAAAATACGGCGCCTCCCCCTTCGCGATTGCCTCCGCCATCACCGCGATGCCGCGCGCGAAATCAATCTGCGACGGGAAGGCGGCAAGCTTGGCCGCCTTGGCCGGCGCGGAATAGGGTACCGGACTTCCGTGGGTCAGCCTGAGCGGCAGCACCCGGCCGCGCGCACGCTCGAACCGGCCCGCCAGTCGCTGCAGCAACGGCCGCTTGCCATCGAACCGGCTCAAATGCACCGGTGAGCGGTCATCCCACAGATCGCGCACCACGATCGTTCCCTCATCGCCCAGGATCGTCAGCGAGCGATTGCGCGGCGCCGCAAGCCCGCAGGTCAGCCGCGCGGTCACGCCGGAGCGGAAATTCAGGCACCCGACCGAGAAATCCGGCCCCATGACGCGATCCGAGGTCCCGGGTCCCTTGTCGGGAAAAGTCAGGGCGGAAAAGGCCTGGCCGGTCTCGACCGCGCCAAACAGCGAGACCAGCCAGCTCAGGCCATAACCGGCATGTTCGAGCGTACATCCAAGCTCAAACTCATGCAGGCCGGGCCATTTGGCTCCGGACCGCGAGCGCCACGCCATCCAGTTGTCCCTGAACACCGAACCGTCTTCCATCTCGGCATAGGCCAGCCGCGGCGTGCCGATCCGTCCGGCATCAATCAGGCTAGCGGTCAGCGCATGGGCCTCCGAAAGGCCATTGGCCGGCGCGCCGCACACGGTGAGGTTTTCCGTCCCGGCCAGCGCAATGATCTCGCTCGCCTGCTCGAAACTCATGCCCAGCGGTTTTTCGCAATAGACATGCTTGCCCGCCTTGAGCGCCGCACGGTTGAGCGCGAAATGGTTTTCCGGATTGGTCAGGTTGATGATGATCGTGGTCGTCTGATCGCCCAGGCATTCGGCCAGCGAGCCATAGGCGGGCGTGCCGTAAAAGCTGCAAAACTGCGCCAGCCGGCCGGCATCATGATCCCACACGCCGGCGATCTTGAGCTCGGGATAATTGGCAAGCGTCGTCATGTAGTAATCGGCGACAAACCCGGCGCCGACAAATGCGATTTTGGTCATGGATCATCGTCCCGGCAAACTGTTGTCCGAAACACTAGCCCATGGCGGGTTAAGATGCGATTGCCGTGCAGGCGGCATTGGGCCTATCGGGCGTCAGCCAGGAACGAGGCGATCCAGACGAGCGGCGCATTCCAGTTGATGGCGATCTCGTTGGTCGAAAAGGAGCGTGAATCATCGACATAACAGGTCTGCGGCGCGCAGCCCTCGAGTTTCCTTTTGGCAAAGTCTTCGGCCGGCCAGCTGTTCGGGCCGCCGGCCAGCGCGCCCTTGGGCGGCGGCGGATAGGATGGATCGGCGGAAGCCGCAAACATGAAGGAAAACTGGTTGTGCGCATAGGACGTGCCATAACCGGTGACATAGGAGATGCCGAGCGCATTGCGCCCCAGGATATAGTCCATGCTCTCGCGTACCGCCTGCAGATAGCGCCGGTCGCCGGTTATATCATAGGCGGTGGCGACAACGATCATGTTCTGGATCAGCGAATGATTCGAGCCCCAGCCAAAGCCGTCCCCCGGCTGGTACATGAAGCCGAAAGCCTCGGTCTTCTGCGTTTGCAGATAGGTCTCGGCGGCGTCGACCACCGAAGCCCGGATTGCCTGCAAGTCATTTTTTGACAAGGCTGACGGCACCGAGGCCAGCTCGAGCCGGGCGAGCCCCGCCACCCCGCGCCAGTTGAACCCGTCCCTCGAAAACACCGGCCCGGACCAGTGCGGCGAGGCCTTGGCGCGGTCGAGCCAGGCCGGGTCAGCGGTTGTCAGATAGAGCTCCGAAGCCGCCCAGTAGAATTCGTCCGAGACGTCGTCGTCCTGATAGTCGCCGCCGCCGAAACTGCCATCGGTGAAAGGCGCATAAAGCGCCGGATTGGCTTCCGCGGCACGATAGGCGCGAAGAGCGGCGTCCAGCAGCCTGTCCGCATAATCCTTGTCCGACTGCGCGAAAAGCCGCGCGCCCTGCGCCGCGGCCGCCGCCAGATTGAGCGTTGCCGCCGTTGACGGCCGGTGCAGCACCCGCTCTTCGCCATCCCTGTGCGGCAGCAGCGGTCCTGATGGCCAGCTTTTGCTGTGAACCTTGTGATGGGCCATGCCGGCATGCGGCTCGCCTTCGGGAACGGTCATCGAGATCAGGAAATCAAGCTCCCAACGGGCTTCGTCGAGAATATCGGCTATCCCGTTTCCGGCTTCCGGTATGCGCGCAAGCCCGTCGGCCAGCGCCGGCGATGCACCGCGGCTGCGGTTCAGCGCCCGCTCGTAGAGGCCAAGCAATTGGGCGGTGGCAATGCCGCCATTGACCACGTATTTGCCGAAGTCGCCGGCGTCATACCAGCCGCCCGCGACATCGAGCCTGTAGCCGCAACTCCAGGCTTCTCCATAGATCTTGCGCGCGGTTCGAGTGTCGAGACACCCGACCGATGTGTCGCCGCGATTGGGTTTTTGGCCGAGATGGCCCGCGGGACGGCCGTAACCTGTGCCGGCCAGCTCTTCCCTGATCTCGATGCCGCTGCGCACCTTGTAGAAATAGGACAGCGCATCGGCGCGCAATTGGGCGTAGGCGTCAGGCGAGATCGAGAATGGCGGACTGGTCTCACCGTCCGCGATCAGGCGGTAACCATCGCCGATGGTGGCGAAGCTGCTGAAGTCGATCGTCTGCACCTCAAGCCCGGAGGAACTGTCGTAGCCGAAGGGCTCGGTCATGCCGGCGTCGACCCTCATGCCGTCGGAAGCGACGAGTTTCCACTCGATGGGCGCGCTGTCCTTGCGCACCAGGGTGGCGCGCTTCGGACCGTCGGGAAAATAGGCGGTTTGATTGACCCGGATCGCCGGGGCGACACTGGTGGCTGCTGCCGGAGCTGCCTCCTGCCCGGCCAGCAGTGACGCCGCATGCAGACAGAAGCGCCAGGGCCGGTCCGATCCGCCAAGCTGGAAGACCAGCTGCGCCTGAGCATGGGTTTCGCCCGCGACAAAATCCTCGCGCAATGTCTGTCTGTCCGCCCAAAGGCGGCGGCTGATCTCGCCTTCAGCGGTCCAGGGCTCCGCGGACTCCTGCGCAAGCGCCCGCATCGGCCCATCCGGATCCGCCGAGACGGTGATCGACAGGCGGTAATGCTCTCCCTTGCTGAGCGCGAGGCCTTTCAGGCCGACAATGGCGTCCCATGGCTCAACCGTGCCGCCGGCCACCAGGCCGCAAAGTTCCCCCGGGCGGTAGTCCAGTTTAATGTTGGAGGTGACCCACCAGTCGCCCGCCAGCGCTTCCGCGGCGAAGGCCGGATCCGGCAGCATTTCCGCGGTCCGGGCCTGAGACGAGATGGCCTGCGCCGCCAGCAGGGCAAGGAGACCGATCATGGCCTTGGGGTGCGTCATGACTGTTTCCGTGATCGGGACCGGCGGCGATGTCGGCCGCAGTGCACAAGCTGTTCGCTGGAAAACTAAGCCTTCGCCATGTACAAATGCTTAAGGCGCCGCGCCGCCGGTCTCAAGCCAGGCGTTGAACCGGGACCTCAGCCGTCAAGCCCGAGGAACGCCCGGCACAGCGGCGCATCGGGATCGGCAAGCCCGTCAATCACGTTAAAATGGTGCTTGCCCGGATCCTCATGCAGGCGCATCGGCGGCGCAAAGCCGCGCCACATCTCGTAAAGCGCCCGGTTCTGCCGGACAAATTCCGGCCGCTCGCTGGCGCCGACCCAGGCGGTCACCGGAATGGCTTCAAGCGGGGCCAGAAGCACCGGGCTTTCGGCTTGCGCCTCGGCTGCATCGATGTTGAGCGTGTCGTTCATCTCCGTCCGGATCAGCGGCCGCAGATCATGAACGCCGGAAATCGAGGTGACGCCCGCCACACGGCGCAGAACCGCATCAGGCAACAGCGGTGCGCCACTGATCATCCGTGTGACCAGATGTCCGCCGGCGGAGTGGCCGGTCAGACGGATCGGTCCGGCAATTTCGCCAGCCGCAAAACTCACCGCATCGGCAATTTCGCGGGCGATTCCGGCAATGCGGATATCGGGACACAGCGTATAGCTGGGCATCGCCACCGCAAAGCCGTGCGCCAAAGGCCCCGCGACCAGATGCGACCAGAGCGATTTGTCGAACGCCTTCCAGTAGCCGCCATGCACAAACACGGCGAGGCCGCTGGCCGCGCCTTCGGGCAGGAACAGATCGAGCCGGTTGCGCGGGCCCGGCCCATAACCCAGATCGAGACGCGCCCTGCCCGCCTTGCTCAAACCGTCACGGAAGGCGCTGGCCAGCCCTGCCCAACGCGGCGGGTAATCGGCCGCGCCCGCAATATGGGCGCCATTGGCGTAAGCGTCATCATAATCCGTTATCGGGTAATCCGTCACAGGCAGTCTCCCCATGCATGCAAAGGTCTACAGCGACCTTTATGCATCCGATTGGATGCGGGGCGCTGTAGGGTGCTGGTTTTGATGCACTATTGCCGGGCTACGGTTGAAGCGCAATGGCTGGCTGTTGCGTAAAATTTATCATCCGATAAAAAATTTGACCTTTTGATAAAACCGCATCATTCTTTCCGGATGGCGGCGTCGGATGCGCTGAGGAGTTGCTCCGGAAAGACCGCCAGAAGAGGTTCTCGCAACGAGGGGGTCCTGATGCCAGTGTCCGAGACGAACGACGTGAAATCCAATCGTCTTTCCAGCGCCGATTATGCCGACAATTTTTCCGACATCCATCCGCCGCTCACACCCCATGAAGCGCTGGTGGAGGCTGACCGCTGTTATTTTTGCTATGACGCGCCCTGCATGACCGCCTGCCCGACCTCGATCGACATTCCGCTGTTCATCCGCAACATCCAGGCCGGAAACCCGGTCGGCGCCGCCAAGACCATTTTCAGCCAGAACATCCTTGGCGGAATGTGCGCCCGCGTCTGTCCGACCGAGACGCTGTGCGAGGAAGTCTGCGTGCGCGAAACCGCCGAAGGCAAGCCGGTCAAGATCGGCCTGCTGCAGCGCCACGCCACCGACACTTTCATGGAGCGCGAGCAACCGCACCCGTTCAAGCGCGCCGCGCCGACCGGCAAGAGGATCGCCATTGTCGGCGCCGGCCCGGCGGGATTGTCCTGCGCTCATCGGCTCGCAACCCATGGCCACGACGTCACCATTTTCGAAGCCCGCGAGAAAGCCGGCGGACTGAATGAATATGGCATCGCCGCCTACAAGACGACCAATGACTTCGCCCAGGACGAGGTCGAGTTCATCGCCCAGATCGGCGGCATCACCATCGAGACCGGCAAGGCGCTGGGCCGCGATGTGACGCTCGACCAATTGGCCGCCGATTTCGACGCCGTGTTCCTCGGCCTCGGTCTGCCCGGCGTCAACGCCCTTGGCCTGGACGGAGAGGACGCCCTGGGCGTCATCGACGCTGTCGATTTCATCGGCGTGCTGCGCCAGGCCGACGATCTGTCCCTGCTTGAAATCGGCCGGCGCGTGGTCGTCATCGGCGGCGGCATGACCGCCATCGACGCCGCGATCCAGTCCAGGCTGCTCGGCGCCGAGGAAGTCACCATCGCCTACCGGCGTGGCCAGGAGACCATGAACGCCTCGCTTTATGAGCAGGAACTGGCCCAGACCCATGGCGTCGTCATTCGCCATTGGCTGGCGCCGAAGAGCCTTCATGTGTCGGATGGCGCGGTGTTCGCCATCACGCTGGAAAAGACCGGACTGGACAGCGCCACGGGCAAGCTTGCCGGCACCGGAGAGCTGGTGACGCTTGAAGCCGACCAGGTGTTCAAGGCCATCGGCCAGACGCCGGACGCGGGCCCGCTTGAGGGCCTGTCAATCGAACTGGAAAATGGCCGCATCCGCACCGGCGCTGACCGCCGCACCTCGCATGCGAAGATCTGGGCCGGCGGGGATTGCATCGCCGGCGGCGAAGACCTCACCGTGGTCTCCGTCGAGGACGGCAAGATCGCCGCTGAAAGCATTCACAAAGCCCTGATGGCTTGAGGGAGGAAAAGATATCATGGCTGACCTTTCCACCAGTTTTATCGGCATCAAATCGCCCAATCCTTTCTGGTTGGCCTCGGCGCCGCCCACCGACAAGGCCTACAATGTCGAGCGCGCCTTCGAGGCCGGCTGGGGCGGCGTTGTCTGGAAGACGCTTGGCGAGGCCGGTCCGCCGGTCGTCAACGTCAACGGCCCGCGTTACGGCGCCATCTGGGGCCCGGACCGCCGGCTGCTGGGGCTGAACAATATCGAGCTGATCACCGACCGCGACCTGGAGATCAATCTCACCGAAATCACCGAAGTCAAGAAACGCTGGCCCGACCGGGCGATGGTGGTCTCGATCATGGTGCCCTGCGAGGAGCAAAGCTGGAAGGCGATCCTGCCGCGGGTCGAGGACACCGGCGCCGACGGCATCGAATTGAATTTCGGCTGCCCGCACGGCATGAGCGAGCGCGGCATGGGCGCCGCCGTCGGACAGGTGCCCGAATACATCCAGATGGTGGCCGAATGGTGCAAGCATTACTCGAAAATGCCAGTCATCGTGAAGCTGACGCCCAACATCACCGATATCCGCTATCCGGCGCGCGCGGCCAAGGCCGGCGGGGCCGACGCGGTGTCGCTGATCAACACCATCTCCTCGATTGTCTCGGTCGATCTCGACAATTTCGCGCCGGTGCCGACCATTGACGGCAAGGGCTCGCATGGCGGCTATTGCGGCCCGGCGGTCAAGCCGATCGCGCTCAACATGGTCGCCGAAATCGCCCGCGACGCACAAACCCGCGGCCTGCCGATCTCCGGCATCGGCGGCATCCAGACCTGGCGCGACGCCGCCGAATATATCGCGCTCGGCTGCGGCACGGTGCAGGTCTGCACCGCGGCCATGACCTATGGCTTCAAGATTGTTGAGGAGATGACGCAGGGCCTGTCGGACTGGATGGACGAGAAGGGCTACGCCACGATCGCCGATTTCCAGGGCCGCGCGGTGCCCAACGTCACCGACTGGCAGTATCTCAACTTGAACTACATCACCAAGGCCAGGATCGATCAGGACCTCTGCATCAAATGCGGCCGCTGTCACATCGCCTGCGAGGACACCTCGCACCAGGCGATCACCGCGATGGTCGATGGCGTGCGGCATTTCGAGGTGATGGACGACGAGTGCGTCGGCTGCAATCTTTGCGTCAATGTCTGCCCGGTGGACGACTGCATCACCATGGTGGAAATGACCGCGGGATCGGATCCGCGCACCGGCCGCCCGATCGATCCGGACTATGCCAACTGGACCACGCATCCGAACAATCCGATGGCCAAGCAAGCCGCCGAGTGAGGCCTGGCCGCGCCTTTCTGCAAGGGCCCCGTTTTCGATGGGGCCTTTGCCATGCCGGGGGCGCCTTCCGCGCAGCGATCAGTTGCCTCGCGCAGTTCGGGTTGCTATCGTTTGGCCTTATGAGATCGTTTGCCGGGGGGCCCGATGAGAATCCAGACTGTTTTGACGCTGATTGCCTGTCTTGTTCTCTCGTCCTGCCAGACCCTTTCAAAGGAAGAATGCGCCGTCGCCGACTGGCGCGTGATCGGCGAACAGGATGGCGCGGCCGGATACAATCCGCAGGATCGTTTCGCTCGGCACGTCAAGGCCTGCACCAAGGCCGGCGTCGCCGCCGACCAGACGCTCTGGTACCAGGGCTATCAGCAGGGCCTGCCACGCTATTGTACGCCGCTGAACGGTTTGACCGTAGGCAGCCAGGGACAGTCCTACGCCAATGTCTGCCCGATCGATCTCGACCCGGGCTTTCGCGAGGGCTATGACCTCGGACGCATCTACCATCAGAAAAAAGGCGAGATCAGCAGCATGGAGTCCCGTATCAGCAGTATTGAGCAGGAAATCCGGGCTGACGAAGAGCTGGTCCGGACTGGCAAGATCGATCCGCGCGAGGCCTACAGCCGGATCGATGCCAACCGCTGGAAAATCCGGGATCTGGAGCGGGATATCGGCCGATCGCAATCCGATCTGCGCCGCATCGAGGACGACATGGACAATTTCCGCTACAGCAATGCGCCACGGACCTGATGCATGTCCTATGAGATGACGCAGCTGTTGTGCGATCACGACATGTGCATATGAAAAGCCAATGGGGGATGACGCGGCAACCACGAACGGTCTTGCCAGGCAATAGGGCTGGACCAGGCAAGTTTGTGCTTGGCTTGCTGATGGCTGTGATCCTAGTGATGCAAGGCTGCGCCTACAGGGCTTCCGGACCGGTTGCGGCTGAGCCATCGCCGGCTTCGCTTACAGACTGCTGCACCGATCTGGAGGATTATCCGCGTTGGTTTGTCGACGTGTCGCGGACTGTCGCACCCCAGCTTGGAACATTTCTGAGCCATGTCACCTGGCGCGGCGGCCATCTTAGATCGAAACAAGCGGCGCAGAAGGCAGTTCTGGCGGAAATCCGGCCTCTGGACATTGTGCTGGTCAGTTCGAAAGGGCGGAAATCCGGCCAGGTGATTCCCGGCCTTTTCGGCCATGCCGCGATCTATCTGGGCACCCAAGCCGAACTGGAGGATCTTGGCGTCTGGGCTACCGCCGAAGTCGAACCCCATGCAGCTGACATCCAGGCAAACCGGATTTTCGTCGAGGCTGATGCCAAGGGCGTGCACCTGTCCACCGCATCGGTCGTGCTCAACACCGATCGGGTGGTCGTTCTCAGGCCGACGTTTCACAGCTCGACGCGGCGCCGGCAGGTTGCGCGGGCTTATTTCAACGCGATCGGCATGGATTTCGACTTCCTTTTTGACGTGGACTCGCCCGACTGCACCTTCTGCACCGAACTCATTCACCGGGTCATGCCGGAGCTCGGCCTGCCGATCCAGCAGGTCTACGGTATCCGGACAATTCTGCCCGACCGTGTGGCGCTCGCAGCCCTTCGCGGCGAAGTCGGACTGCGCCTCATCGACTATGTCAAGGCTGACAAGGACACCTGGCGGCAGGCCTCATCGCGTGAATTGGCCGATGATATAGCCACCCTCTGGTCCACTCGCAAATCCAAGGTCGGGCCGACGGACCGGGACGGACGGGTGCGCAACGAAGCCGGAATGTAGCGACGCAGGAGCGCCCGGCAACGCCTTCACGGGATGGATTTGCGTCAGTGGCGCGTGACCTAGATCGAACGCTGATTGACACGCAGGGACAGCGCTTCCGCACTTTCCACCCGTTCGGAATAGCGGTCGACAAGATATTCCGCGCGCCCCCGGGTCAGCAGCGTGAACTTCATCAGCTCTTCCATTACATCGACCATCCGGTTGTAGTAGGGCGACGGCTTCATCCGGCCAGCCTCATCGAATTCGGTAAACGCCTTAGGCACCGATGACTGGTTGGGGATGGTGATCATCCGCATCCAGCGGCCGAGCACGCGCATCTGATTGAGCGTGTTGAAGCTCTGCGATCCGCCGCTGACCTGCATCAGCGCCAGTGTCCGCCCTTGCGTCGGGCGCACCCCGCCGATCGGCGCCAGGGGCAGCCAGTCGATCTGGGTCTTCATCACCCCGGTCATGGCGCCGTGCCGTTCGGGCGAGCACCAGACCTGGGCTTCCGACCAGAGCGAAAGCTCGCGCAATTCGGAAACCTTGGGATGGCGTTCGCCACCCTCCGAGACCAGCGGCAGCCCCTCCGGGTCATAGATCCGAACCTCGGCGCCCAACGCCGCAAGCACCCGCCCCGCCTCCTGGGTCAGAAACCGGGAGTAGGACCGGCTGCGCAGTGAGCCATAGAGCATCAGCACCCGTGGCGGGTGGTCCGTCTCACCGGGCAAGGTCAGCCTGTCCGCATCCGGTTGGTGCAGGTTGTGCGGATCGATATTCGGCAGGTCTTCGATCATGGCGCGGTGATCACTTCTCCGTCTTCCTTGGTGTAGGTGGCGCCCGGCGCCACATCCAGAAGCGCAAAAACAGCTTCCGACGGACGGCACAGCGCCACGCCTTTTGGCGAGCAGACAATCGGCCGGTTGACCAGCACCGGATGCGCAAGCATTGCCTCGAGAATGACCTCGTCGCTGACCGACGGATCGGTCAGGCCCAGCTCCTCCGCCGGAGTCTTGGAGACCCGCAATGCATCGCGCGGCGTCAATCCCGCTGCGGCGAACAATCCCTGCAACTGGCCCCGGGTCCAGCCGGTGGTGAGATAGTCGATGACGATCGGCTCCTCGGCAAAGGCCCGGATGATTTCGAGCACATTGCGGGAGGTGCCGCATCCGGGGTTGTGGTGAATGACAATGCTCATGACAAATTCCTGTCTCACTGGCGTTCGAAGTGATCTCCGCTTAACGCAATCAATCGGGCAACGCCAGATATATATCAAGATTTCTTGATTAGTGCGCTGCATCAGGTTCGATGGCTACGCCGGATGCAATTCAAACATGCCCTGTTTTGCCTGTCAGACCGCTTTTCTTGGTGGACTTGGCGTTCACACCTTGATTGCTGATCCCATCCCCTGCAAACAATGCGGCATCAAAAAGGAGACAGCGGATGAGCATCGATCTGACCGGCAAGACAGCCCTGATCACCGGCGCCAGCCGCGGCATCGGCGAAGCCGCGGCGCGAATCTTGGCGGGATACGGCGCCAATGTCGTGCTGGCGGCGCGATCGACCCGGGATACCGCGCGGATCGCGGCGGAAATTGGCGATCGCGCGATTGCGGTCACCTGCAACGTGGCAAATTATGGCGATGTCGAGAATGCGGTCGATCTGGCGGTCGAGAGCTTCGGCGGTCTCGATATCCTGGTCAACAATGCCGGCGTCATCGATCCGATTGCGCGCATCGAGGATTCAGATCCGGAAGCCTGGGGTCAGGTGGTCGATATCAATTTCAAGGGCGTCTATCACGGCTTGCGCGCCGCGATTCCCGTGATGAAGCATCGCGGCGGCGGTGTCATCATCAACATCTCGTCGGGCGCCGCCAGCAGTGCGCTGGAAGGCTGGAGCCATTACTGCGCCACCAAGGCCGGGGTGTTGTCGCTGACGCGCTGCGCCCACAGGGAATGCGCCGCCGACAACATCCGGGTTGTCGGCCTGTCTCCGGGAACCGTTGCGACCGACATGCAGCGTTCGATCAAGTCCTCCGGCGTCAACCCGGTCAGCCAGTTGGACTGGTCGATGCACATCTCGCCTGACTGGGTCGGAGAAGCGGTTGCCTGGCTGACGACGGATGCTGCTCGCGGCTATGACGGCGATGATTTCTCGCTCAAGACCGAGGAAGCTCGCCGCGCCGTCGGGCTGATCCCTTGAGCGATTGTCACGCGGCTAGAGGTTGCGAATGCGCGGCGTTTCGCCGCCTGATGCCTTGGGCCGCAAGCCGTCGAGGAACAGCGTTTCGAGATAGCGCGCGGCATCCTCGAAACGGCCCTCGGCGCCCCGGTCGGGGCCGAGGATGACCTGCACCTGGGCGTCGAAATCGGCATAGTGCTGGGTCGTCGACCAGATCGAGAAGATCAGGTGCCGGGGATCGACCGCATTGATTTTCCCGGCCTTCATCCAGCTGCGCAACAGCTCCGCCTTTTCATCCACCAGCGGCTTGAGCTCGGTTTCGAGCAGCCGCTTGATCCGCGGCGCGCCCTGCAGGATCTCATTGGCGAACAGCCGACTTTCGCGCGGGAAATCGCGCGCCATTTCGAGCTTGCGGCGAATATAGGATTGCAGCTCCGGCAGCGGATCACCGATGGCGTCGAGTTCGCGCAATGGCTCAAGCCAGGTGTCAAGCAGGCGGGCGATCAGCGCCTCGTAAATGTCCTGCTTGCGCCGGAAATAATACAAGAGATTGGGCTTGGACATGCCGGCATGCTCGGCGATTCGGTCGATGGTCGCGCCGCGAAAGCCGTGGGCGGAAAACTCTTCAAGCGCCGCATCGAGGATCTTCTCCTCGTTCTCCATCTGGATGCGCGTTTTACGCTGGGTTTCCGTGGCCCGTGCTTTCAAGTGCTGCGACCCCTTGTCTTCACTGATCCTGCTTCCAATCACCGCATTGACGCTGTCCCGGACAAAGCCGAATTGGCCTTGACCGGATGATTGGCCCTGTTAGAGTTTTATCAAACAGTCAAGATTTCGTAACACAGCTTGCGTGCGGAAACAAAGCCTTCAAACCGGCATTTGACTGAAGCAACGGGAACCCCCACGCGTCAGGAGGCGCGCCAGCCATGTCAAACCGGCTCAACACGACACCCAACGATCTTCGCGCGTTCTGGATGCCTTTCACCGCCAACCGCCAGTTCAAGCAGAACCCGCGTATGCTGGTCGGCGCCAAGGACATGCATTTCACCGCCTCCGACGGCCGCAAGATTCTCGACGGCACCGCCGGACTGTGGTGCGTCAACGCCGGTCACTGCCGTCCCAAGATCACCGAGGCGATCGCGCAGCAGGCGGGCGAACTCGATTACGCGCCGGCCTTCCAGATGGGCCACCCGAAGGCCTTCGAACTCGCCAACCGGCTGGTCGACATCGCGCCGGACGGCATGAACCATGTGCTGTTCACCAATTCCGGTTCCGAATCGGTCGAGACGGCGCTCAAGGTTGCGCTGGCCTACCACCGCGTGAAGGGCGACGGCGCCCGCTCCCGCCTGATCGGCCGCGAGCGCGGTTATCACGGCGTCAATTTCGGCGGCATCTCGGTCGGCGGCATCGTCACCAACCGCAAGATGTTCGGCACCTTGCTGACCGGCGTCGACCACATGCCGCACACCCATCTGCCCGCGCAGAACGCCTTCACCAAGGGCCAGCCGGAACATGGCGGCGACATCGCCTCCGAACTGGAGCGCATCGTCACGCTGCATGACGCCTCCACCATCGCCGCTGTCATCGTCGAGCCGGTCGCCGGCTCCACCGGCGTGCTGATACCGCCGAAGGGGTATCTCAAGAAACTGCGCGAGATCTGCACCAAGCACGGTATTCTGCTGATTTTCGACGAGGTCATCACCGGCTACGGTCGTCTCGGCGCACCGTTTGCCGCCCAGTATTACGACGTCATGCCGGATATCATCACCACCGCCAAGGGGTTGACCAACGGCGTGATCCCGATGGGGGCGGTGTTCGTCACCTCGGAGATCCATGACGCCTTCATGCAGGGGCCCGAGCATATGATCGAGTTCTTCCATGGCTATACCTATTCCGGCAACCCGATCGCTTCGGCCGCGGCCCTTGCCACGCTCGACACCTACAAGGAAGAAGGCCTGCTCACCCGCGCCGCGGAGCTCTCGCCCTACTGGGAAGAGCAGCTGCATTCGCTGAAAGACTGCCCGCATGTCATCGACATCCGCAACACCGGCCTGATCGGCGCCATCGAACTCGATCCCATCGCCGGCGAGCCGACCAAGCGCGCCTTCTCGGCCTTCCTCAAGGCCTATGACGACGGATTGCTGATCCGCACCACCGGCGACATCATCGCACTGTCGCCGCCCCTGATCATCTCCAAGGACCAGATCGACGAGCTGTTCGAAAAACTTCGCAAAGTTCTGGGACAGGTGGCGTAACCATGCAGATCATCGAAAACGCCATTGGCGGCAAGCTCGTCATTTCCGGCTCGGACCGCCGGTCCCCTGTCTTCAATCCGGCCACCGGTGAACAGATCGCAGAACTGCCGCTGTCCACCGTCGAGGAAATCAACGCGACCGTCGCCAATGCCAAGGCGGCCCAACCGGCCTGGGGCGCCATGCCGCCATTGAAGCGCGCGCGCTTCATGTTCAAATTCAAGGAACTGCTCGACCGCCATGCGGCCGACATCGCCCGCGAGATCAGCCGCGAGCACGGCAAGACCCATGACGACGCGCTGGGCGAAGTCACCCGCGGCATCGAGGTGGTGGAATTCGCCTGCGGCATCCCCAACCTCTTGAAGGGCGATTTTTCCCGCAATGTCGGCCCCGGCGTTGATTCCATCGCCGACCGCCAGCCATTGGGCGTCGTCGCCGGCATTACTCCGTTCAACTTCCCGGCCATGGTGCCGATGTGGATGTATCCGATCGCGGTCGCCTGCGGAAACACCTTCGTGCTCAAGCCCTCCGAGCGCGATCCCTCCGCGCCGATGCTGGCCTGGAAGCTGTTCCAGGAAGCGGGCTTCCCCGATGGCGTGCTCAACGTCGTTCATGGCGACAAGCTCGCCGTCGACACCTTGCTCGACCACCCGGACGTCAAGGCGGTGAGCTTTGTCGGCTCCACCCCGATCGCGCACTATGTCTATTCCCGCGGCACCGCCAACGGCAAGCGCGTGCAGGCATTGGGCGGGGCCAAGAACCACATGGTGATCATGCCCGACGCCGACATGGACCAGGCCGCCGACGCGCTGATGGGCGCGGGCTACGGCTCGGCCGGCGAGCGCTGCATGGCGATCTCGGTCGCCGTCCCCGTCGGCGAGAAGATCGCCGATGCGCTGGTCGCCAAGTTGAAACCCCGCGTCGAGGCGCTGAAGATCGGCCCGGCCACCGACGAGGCCGCCGAAATGGGCCCGGTGGTCACCAAGATGCATCAGCAGAAGGTGCTCGGCTATATCGATCAGGGTGTGAGCGAAGGCGCCGAGCTGGTGGTCGATGGCCGCGGCTTCTCGCTGCAGGGCTATGAGAACGGCTACTTTGTCGGCGGCACCCTGTTTGACCGCGTCACCACCGACATGACCATCTACAAGGAAGAGATCTTTGGCCCCGTGCTTTCGGTGGTCCGGGCGGGAACCTTTGACGAAGCCGTCAAGATGATCAACGACCATGAATACGGCAACGGCACCGCGATCTTCACCCGCGACGGCGACGCCGCGCGCGCCTTCTCCGATTCCATCGAGGTCGGCATGGTCGGCGTCAACGTGCCGATCCCGGTGCCGGTGGCCTATCATTCCTTCGGCGGCTGGAAGCGCTCGCTGTTCGGCGACCACTCGATCTACGGCCCGGAAGGCGTGCGGTTTTACACGCGCCTCAAGACTATCACCTCGCGCTGGCCCAACGGCATCAAGTCCGGCGCAGTCTTCAACTTCCCGAGCTGATCCATGCAACGCGAACCTGCCACCGCAACAACCCTGGTCGATGATGATCGCGTCCGCGTGACCCGCTTCGACTTCGCGCCCGGGGCCGAAACCGGCTGGCACGTTCACGCTCATGATTACGTGATCACCCCGGTGACGGAGTGCGTCATGCTGCTTGAAGAACCCGGCGGCACGTCACGAACCGTGACCATGGCGGCCGGTGACGCCTATCGCCGCCCGCTCGGCGTCGAGCACAATGTGATAAATGCCGGGACAGGGCTGATGAGCTTTGTCGAAGTCGAACTGAAATAGGAGACCACCATGTCCGCACCCGCAGCAAACCTCCGCATCAACGCCGACCGGCTGTGGGAGTCGATCATGGAGATGGCGAAGATCGGGCCCGGCGTCGCCGGCGGCAACAACCGTCAGACCCTGACCGACGAGGACGGCGAAGGCCGCAGGCTGTTCCAGCGCTGGTGCGAGGAAGCGGGGCTGACCATGGGCGTCGACACCATGGGCACCATGTTCATGACAAGGCCCGGAACCGATCCGGACGCGCTGCCGGTCTATGTCGGCAGCCATCTCGACACCCAGCCGACCGGCGGCAAGTATGACGGTGTGCTGGGCGTGCTCGGCGGGCTTGAACTGGTCCGGACGCTGAATGATCTCGACATCAAGACGAAACACCCGATCGTCGTGGTCAACTGGACCAACGAGGAAGGCACGCGGTTTGCGCCGGCCATGCTCGCGTCGGGAGTTTTCGCCGGCATCCATGAGCAGGACTGGGCCTATGACCGGGTCGACGCCAAGGGCAAGCGCTTCGGCGACGAGCTGGAACGCATCGGCTGGAAGGGCGACGAGGAAGTCGGCGCGCGGAAGATGCATGCGTTGTTTGAACTGCACATCGAGCAGGGCCCGATTCTCGAAGCCAAGGGCAAGGATATCGGCGTCGTCACCCACGGCCAAGGGCTGCGCTGGATCCAGTGCACGGTGACCGGCAAGGAAAGCCACACCGGCTCCACCCCGATGCCGATGCGCAAGAATGCCGGGCGCGGTCTGGCCCAGATCACCGAACTGGTGCACCAGATCGCGATGGATAACGCCCCCAACGCCGTGGGCGCCATCGGCCATATCGACGTCTACCCCAATTCCCGCAACATCATTGTCGGCAAGGCGGTCTTCACCATCGATTTCCGCAGCCACGAGATCGATACGCTGAACGGCATGGTCGAGCGGCTGATGGCGGAGGCGCCGAAACTCTGCGAAGCGCTCGGCGTCAGCTTCGAGGCCGAGATCGTCGGCCAGTTCGACCCGCCGGAGTTTGACAAGACTTGCGTCAAGGCCGTCCGCGACGCCGCGGAACGGCTCGGCTATTCGCACATGGACATCATCTCCGGCGCCGGCCACGACGCCTGCTGGATCAACCGCGTGGCGCCCACCGCCATGGTGATGTGCCCCTGCGTCGACGGGCTGTCGCACAACGAGGCCGAGGAGATTTCCAGGGAATGGGCGGCCGCGGGCGCGGATGTGCTTATGCATGCGGTGGTGGAAACCGCCGGGGTGGTGGAATAGCGCAAATGGCCTTATGTTGTGACTTCCTCAATCGTCTGGAGCCGCGGCCATGTCGCCGTCAACAGAGAACCTCGTGCTTGAGCATCTCAGAGCGATCAGGTCTTCGATGGATCGACTCACAGAGGACATGCAGGAAGTCAAATCGAGGCTCGGCATTCTCGAAACCCAGTATGCCAGCATATCCAACCGGCTCGACCGCATGGATGAGCGGGTTTCCCGCATCGAAAAGCGCCTCAACCTCGTCGACGTCTGACAGGCCAGGGTTACGCCGTTGTTTTGGCAGACCTGGCTTTGCCAATCCCGATTTGAGCTCATCCATGGTGCGGATCTTCAAAGCGGCGCATCCGCGCCGACCGGCTGTGCCAACAAACACAAATCCGGGAGGATGAAATCATGACCACAGCTGCAAAAATTGTCCCCATCGACCGCCCCGACGAGCGCCAGCTGCGCATCGACCTTGCCGCGGCGCTGAGGCTCGCCGCTTATTACGACTGGCACGAGGGCGTCGCCAATCATTTCTCCGCCGCGGTGTCGCCCGATGGCAAGAGGTTCCTGGTCAACCCGCGCTGGAAACATTTTTCGCGCGCCAGGGCGAGCGAATTGCTGCTGGTCGACGCCGATGACCCGGAGACGATGAAGCGCCCGGATGCGCCCGATCCGTCGGCCTGGTCGATCCATTCGGCCATTCACCGCCGGGTGCCGCACGCCCGCGTGGCGCTGCACCTGCATCCGACTTACGCCACCACGCTCGCCACGCTCAAGGACCCGTCGATCAAGCCGGTTGACCAGGTCACCGCGCGTTTTTTCAACCGCATGGCGATGGACATGAGTTTCGGCGGCATCGCCACCGAGGAGGCCGAGGGCGAGCGCATCGCGGCTTCCATCGGCAATCACTCCGTGGTGATGATGGCCAACCACGGCGTCACCACCGTGGCGCCCACCGTCGCCGAGGCCTTCGACGCCATGTACCATCTCGAACGCGCCGCCCGCACCATGGTGCTGGCCTATTCGACCGGCCAAGAACTCAATGTGATGAGCGACGAGCTGGCCGAATCCGTGGCGCGCGAATGGGAGGTCTACAAGGACGCCGAGTTCTCGCATTTCGAGGAAATGAAAAAGGTGCTCGACCGGGAAAATCCCGGATATGCGGAGTAATCACAGACACATTGTCGAAGGCCGCGGCAAGACGGCCAATCAACATAAAATTTGGAACAGCAAGGGGATGCCGAAATGAGCACCACAGTCATCAAGAACGGAACCATCGTCACCGCCGACCTGACCTACAAGGCAGATGTGATGATCGAGGGCGGGGTGATCACCGCGATCGGACCCAACCTATTGGGCGACACGTCGCTTGACGCCACCGGCTGCTATGTCATGCCGGGCGGCATCGATCCGCACACCCATCTCGAAATGCCGTTCATGGGGACCTATTCGGCCGATGATTTCGAAAGCGGCACCCGCGCGGCGCTGGCGGGCGGCGGCACCATGGTGGTCGATTTTGCCCTGCCCGCGCCCGGCCAGTCGCTGCTCGAGGCGTTGACCATGTGGGACAACAAGTCGACGCGGGCCAATTGCGACTACTCGTTTCACATGGCGATCACCTGGTGGGGCGAACAGGTGTTCAACGAGATGGAGGCAGTGGTCCGCGACAAGGGCATCACCACCTTCAAGCACTTCATGGCCTACAAGGGCGCGCTGATGGTGGATGACGACGAGATGTATGCCTCGTTCAACCGCATCGGCGAACTGGGCGGCATCGCCATGGTCCATGCCGAGAACGGCGACGTGGTGGCGCAACTGCAGCAGAAGCTGCTGGCCGAGGGCAACAACGGCCCCGAGGCGCATGCCTATTCGCGGCCGGCCGAAGTCGAGGGCGAAGCCACCAACCGCGCCATCATGATCGCCGACATGACCGGAACGCCGCTTTATGTGGTGCATACATCCTGCGAACAGTCCCACGAGGCCATCCGCCGCGCCCGCCAGAAGGGCATGCGGGTCTGGGGCGAGCCGCTGATCCAGCACCTGACATTGGACGAGAGCGAATACGCCCATCCCGACTGGGACCATGCCGCGCGCCGGGTGATGAGCCCGCCGTTCCGCAACAAGCTGCATCAGGACTCACTCTGGGCCGGACTGTCGGCGGGCTCGCTGCAGGTGGTGGCCACCGACCATTGCGCCTTCACCACCGAGCAGAAGCGCTTCGGCGTCGGCGATTTCACCAAGATCCCCAACGGCACCGGCGGGCTTGAAGACCGCATGCCGATGCTCTGGACCTATGGCGTGGCGACCGGACGGCTGACCATGAACGAGTTCGTCGCCGTCACCTCGACCAATATCGCCAAGATCCTCAACTGCTATCCGAAGAAGGGCGCGGTGCTGGTCGGCGCCGACGCCGATCTGGTGGTCTGGGACCCGGAAAAGTCCAAGACCATCACCGCCGGAACCCAACAGTCGGCGATCGACTACAATGTCTTCGAAGGCAAACAGGTCAAGGGCCTGCCGCGCTACACGCTGACCCGCGGCCACGTCGCAATTGACGATGGCGAGATCAAGACGCAGGAAGGCCATGGCAAGTTCGTTGCGCGCGAACCGGTCACTCCGGTCAACAAGGCACTATCAGCCTGGAAGGAACTCACCTCGCCGCGCAAGGTCGAACGCTCCGGCATTCCGGCGAGCGGGGTTTGAAGCTCATGAGCAGATCCCGGTTCATCTTTGCATTCCCTACCGCCCTGCTGGCAGGCTTCGTCGCTATCCCGGCATCAGCCGATCAATTGCCGATCGACGGCAATTTCGGCAATGAGGCCGGCTGCCAGGCGCTGGCCGATCCGACATCGGCCGCCGAAACCAAGATCACTGTCACGGCCCAGAAGGTCGATTTCTATGAATCCTCCTGTGATTTTCTTCAAGTTCTGACCGGCTCCTATGGGCGCTCGGTCATCACGGCGCTGTGTGCAGGTGAGGGTGAGGATTGGGTTGCAACCTACCTTGTGACACCAAGTGGGGGCGCTCCTGATCTCCTCCATTTCAAATTGCAGGGCACTGACGAGTTCGAATTCATCGTCAGCAAATGCAAATGAACCGGCACGCAGGTCTCCCCGGCTTCATGCTCCTCGCCGCAGCCGCGCTGGCAGGAACGGGCGAAGCCGCGCAGGCGGAGCTTGCCGCCATCAACGGCGCCTATGGCAATGCGGAGGGCTGCGAATTCGTCAGGACCGGCAGGAGCGTCTCCGATCTGCAGCTGTTGCTGACGCCCAACGAGGTGTCGAGCTTTGCGAGTTCCTGCGACGGACTGACCCTGGCGGGCGAAAACAACGGGGTTCTGACCGTCGACGGGTCTTGCCACGAGGAGGGCGAGAGTGACGCGGCGCCGACCCGGTTCACGATCTCGCGCAATCCGGACGCGACCTATATGGTCAGGTTCGACGATCTCGTCGTTTGGGGTACCTTGGGGAAATGTCCATGACCGCATCGCGGTGTGATGGCACAGTCCTTGCCCCTGACGACAAGGTACGGCATGAGGAACAAGATTGGGGAACGCAATGAAACAAAAAGCAGCACTTCATGCCTGAGACAGTCATCTCCGCCAAAAACCTGGACCTCACCTTCGAGACCAATGACGGGCCTGTCCATGCGCTGAAAGACATCACGCTCGACATTGCCGAGGGTGAATTCGTCTCGCTGATCGGGCCGTCGGGCTGCGGCAAGACCACGCTGCTCAGGGTGATCGCCGATCTCGAAAAGCCCACCGGCGGCACGGTGACAGTCAATGGCATGACGCCGGAACAGGCGCGGCTGGCGCGCGCCTATGGCTATGTGTTCCAGCAGGCGGCGCTGTTTCCCTGGCGCACCATCGAGAAGAATGTGGCGCTGCCGCTCGAGGTGATGGGGCTTGACGCCGCCACCCGCAAAGAGCGCATCGCCAGCAATCTGGAACTGGTCAATCTGGCGGGCTTCGAGAAGAAATTCCCCTGGCAGCTCTCCGGCGGCATGCAGCAGCGCGCCTCCATCGCCCGTGCGCTGGCCGTCGAGCCGGCGATGCTGTTGATGGACGAGCCCTTCGGCGCGCTGGACGAGATCGTCCGCGATCATTTGAACCAGCAATTGCTGAAACTCTGGGCCAAGACCAAGAAGACCGTGGTCTTTGTCACCCACTCGATTCCGGAAGCGGTGTTCCTGTCGACCAGAATCGTGGTGATGAGCCCGCGCCCGGGCCGCATCCACGACATCATCGATTGCGATCTCGGCCCTGACCGGCCGCTCGAAGTCCGCGAAACGCCGGAATTCCTCAAGATCGCCCACCAAGTGCGCGAAGGCCTCAAAGCGGGACACAGCTATGATGAATGACGAGCTTGCAATTGAAGGGCTTTTGAATATCGCCAAAGTTGGGCAAGGTTTTGAGAAGGCAGGAGTAAAAGGTTACTCGAAGATTTGGCGGGACTCAGTTTTCTATTATTGGGAGCAATGGAGAATTCCAAAATTCTCAAGAATGCGCATCCACTCCACGGAATTATCATTAAGAATGATAAATAGCAGCAATAAAAACCCACTTGATAGCGCCTACGATCATGCAATACCGTTTGCTTATTTACGGAAAAAACTAGGTTTTGGTATAGTTGATGAGAATAATATTTACAGTTATTTAAGTTATATAATTGGTGTAAATATCACAAAATCGGAAGATCGAAAGCTTAATGAAAAGAAACTGGGGCAGAGAATGCCAACCGATTGGGATGGCATAGACATTTTTGCTCGCTATGAAAGAGCAGGAATTGAGCTTAATTTTCCGGATGACTGGGAATCCACGTACGGTTTGAGGTTTCTACAAAGACAGGGCGTCGAAAAAATATGATGCTTAGCCCATCCTACAGAGTAGTAGCTCCAACTCCGCCCATCGTGGGCGAACCCACCCTGATGCGCTGGCAGGGAGCTCGCCCATGAGCCCTTCCCTGATGATCTGGCTGGCGGCGGTGATGGCGATTTTCATGGCGGCAGCAAGCAGCCTCAGGGTCTATGTCGACCGGCCTTCGGTCTGGCTGCTGGTCCTGGCCATCGGCCTCTACACGGCCGGCAATCTGATGATGGTGCGGGTGATGCGCGAAAGCGGGCTGGCCGTGGCCATGTCCTTGTCCGCCGTGCTGCAGCTGGTGCTGATCAATGTGATCGGATTGCTGATTTTCGGCGAACGCCCCTCGACCATGCAGGTCGGCGGTATCACGCTCGGAATCGTCGCCGTCACCATGATCGTCTGGCCGCAAGGGAGACAGGGATGAGCGGGCGCGGTTTTATTCAGGACCGGCTGGTTCCCGTCGGCTCGATCCTGCTGGTGATCCTTGCCGTCTGGTACGTCGCCGCCTATTCGATGAATGCGCCGTTCCAGCGCGATTTCGACCGGCGCGCCGGCGAGACCCGGACCAGCGTCGAATTCCTGATGAAGACCATGAGCCAGCCGAAGCCGACCATGCCGGCGCCGCACCAGGTCGCCGAAAACCTCTGGAAGAACACGCTCACCGTCAAGCCCTGGTCGAAGCGCAGTCTGGTCTACCATGCCTGGATCACGCTCTCGGCGACCCTGCTCGGCTTCGCCATGGGCACGGCGCTGGGCGTGGCGATCGCCATCGGCATTGTCTATATTCCGGCGCTCGACCGATCGTTCCTGCCCTGGATCATCACCTCGCAGACCATCCCCATTCTGGCCATCGCCCCGATGATCATCGTGCTGCTATCGGCCATCGGCGTGACCGGGCTTCTGCCCAAGGCGCTGATCTCGACCTATCTGTCGTTCTTCCCGGTCGCCGTCGGCATGGTCAAGGGCCTGCGTTCGCCCGACGTGCTGCATCTTGATCTGATGCGGACCTATTCGGTGACCAAGATGCAAATGCTGTGGAAATTGCGGATCCCGGCCTCGGTGCCGTTCTTCTTCACCTCCATGAAAGTCGCCATCGCCGCCAGCCTGATCGGCGCCATTGTCGGCGAACTGCCGACCGGTGCCGTCGCCGGTATCGGCTCGAAGCTGTTGGCCGGCTCCTATTACAGCCAGACCGTCGATATCTTCGCCGCGCTGATCGCCGGTTCGGTGGTGGCGATCCTTCTGGTCACCGCCGTCGATGTCGTCGGACGCATCGTCAATGCCCGGATGGGAGCGAGAAACCCATGAGTGTTTTCCGCCCCAACTGGCAGGCGCTGCTGTCGCTACTCGCCACGCTCTACAGCCTCACGGCCCTGCCGTTTACCGCCGGCATGAGTCCGGCCTCCTCGCTCATGGTCGTAGGGCTGCTGATTGCCGGTGCGGTACTGTCGATGCTGCGGCAGGGCTTCGCTGTGGAAACGGCAGTGCTGACGCTCGCCAGTTTTGGCGCCGCGGCCATGCTGATGTCTGGTCTTTCAGACGCCTTCGGCACCGCCACGCAGGGCTATTTCGCGGCCCTTGCCGCTGCCTGGCTTCTGGGCTGGCGGCTGGTCACCGTGCTCTCCGGCGACGGCAGCCGAGGCAACCAGAGCAGCACTGTGTCTGTCATCGTCCCCGCCCTGTTCGGCATCTGGGTGCTGATCCTGTGGGAATGCATCGTCAGGGGCGCAGGCGTCCCCTTCGTGCTGTTGCCGCCGCCTTCGGCCATCGGGCTGAGGATCGCCACCTCGACCTCGATCCTGGCGGCGGATTTCCGCCAGACCGTGCTCAAGGCGGTGCTGTTTGGCTATGTCGTCGGCTCTCTGACCGGCTTTCTGGTCGCCATCCTTGCCGACCGCTTCCGCTTTTTCGCCCACGGCCTGCTGCCGATCGGCAACATGGTCTCGGCGCTGCCGATGATCGGCATCGCGCCGATCATGGTGATCTGGTTCGGCTTTGACTGGCAGTCCAAGGCAGCGGTTGTGATCGTCATGACCTTCTTCCCGATGCTGGTGAACACGCTTGCCGGGCTGGCGGCCAGCGGCGACATGGAGCGCGACCTGATGCGCACCTATGGCGCCAGTCACTGGCAGGTGCTTCTCAAGCTGCGGCTTCAGGCCGCGATGCCTTTCATCTTCAATGCCCTCAAGATCAACTCGACGCTGGCGCTGATCGGCGCCATCGTCGCCGAGTTTTTCGGCACTCCGATTGTCGGCATGGGCTTTCGTATTTCGACCGAAGTGGGTCGGATGAACCTCGACATGGTCTGGGCCGAAATTGCCCTTGCGGCCATCGTCGGGTCCTTGTTTTATGGGGCGCTTGCACTTCTCGAGCGCGCTGTCACATTCTGGCATCCGAGCTATCGCAGATGAGAATTCGGGGCCTTAACCAGAGGAGAACGTCAATGAAAAAAACAATTGGACTGACACTGGCACTTGCAATGACTTTGATGGCGGGTGCGGCCCACGCCGCCGACAAGGTGACCCTGCAGCTCAAATGGGTCGCCCAGGCCCAGTTCGCGGGCTACTTCGTCGCCAAGGACAAGGGCTTTTATGAAGAAGCCGGCCTCGACGTGGAAATCAAGCCGGGCGGCCCGGACATCGCGCCGGAACAGGTGATTGCCGGCGGCGGCGCCGATGTCATCGTCGACTGGATGGGCGGCGCGCTCGCAGCGCGTGAAAAGGGCGTGGGCCTGGTCAACATCGCCCAGCCCTACAAGAAGGCCGGCATGCAGATGGTCTGCCCCGCCGACGGCCCGGTCAAGACCGAAGCCGACTTCAAGGGCCACACCCTCGGCGTCTGGTTCTACGGCAACGAATATCCGTTCTTTGCCTGGATGAACAAGCTCGGTCTGTCGACCGAAGGCGGCGCTGATGGCGTCACCGTGCTCAAGCAGAGCTTTGATGTGCAGCCGCTGATCCAGAAGCAGGCCGACTGCATCTCGGTCATGACCTACAACGAGTACTGGCAGCTCATCGACGCCGGCTACAAGCCGGAAGACCTGATCGTGTTCAACTATTCCGAAATGGGCAACGACCTTCTGGAAGACGGCCTCTATGCGATGGAGGAAAACCTCAAGGATCCGGCCTATGTCGAGAAGATGGTCAAGTTCGTCAAGGCCTCGATGAAGGGCTGGGAATATGCCATCGCCAATCCCGAGGAAGCTGCCGGCATCGTCATGGACAATGGCGGCCAGGATGAAAACCACCAGGTCCGGATGATGGGCGAAGTGGCCAAGCTGATCGGCGAACCCGACGCCAAGCTGATCCCGGAGGCCTATGAGCGCACCGCCAAGGCGCTGCTCGACCAGAAGATCATCACCAAGGAGCCGGAAGGCGCCTGGACTTCTGCCGTGACCGACGCGATGTAATCACCCTTTTAGGGTAGACTTGACCGGCCGGCTCTCAAGCCGGCCGGTTTTGATTCAAGCGAACAGCAAGAGGACCTGCCATGACCGACAGACTTGGCGACATGATTGACCAGGGCCAGGGCAAGATGCCCGCCGATATTGTGCTGAAGGGCGGCAAGCTGTTCGACCTCACCACCGGCAATTTGCGCGACGGAGATATCGCCATCTGCGGCGACCGGATCGTCGGCACGCTGGAAAGCTATTCCGGCGTTCGCGAAATCGACATCACCGGCAGGATCGTCGTGCCCGGCTTCATCGATACCCATCTGCACATCGAAAGTTCGCTGGTCACCCCGCATGAATTCGACCGCTGCGTCCTGCCGCGCGGCGTCACCACGGCGATCTGCGATCCGCACGAGATCGCCAATGTCATCGGCGCGACCGGAATTCGCTATTTCCTCGACTGCGCGGTGCAGACAATCATGGATATCCGCGTCCAGCTCTCAAGTTGCGTGCCCGCCACCCATCTTGAGACCGCCGGCGCCCGGCTCGACATCGAGGACCTGCTGCCATTCCGCGATCATCGCCAAGTGATCGGGCTGGCCGAATTCATGAATTTCCCCGGCGTGCTCGGCAAGGATCCCGCCTGCATGGCCAAGCTGGAAGCCTTCCAGGGCGGCCATATCGACGGGCATGCGCCGCTGTTGCGCGGGCTTGGCCTCAACGGCTACCTCGCCGCCGGCATCCGCACCGAACACGAATCCACCACCGCCGAGGAAGCGCTCGAAAAGATGTCCAAGGGCATGCATGTGCTGGTGCGCGAAGGCTCGGTGTCGCGCGATCTCGACGCGCTGATCCCGATCATCACCGAACGCAACTCGCCGTTCCTGGCGCTCTGCACCGACGACCGCAACCCGCTCGACATCGCCGAGCATGGCCATCTCGATTACATGATCCGCCACGCCATTTCAAAAGGCGTCGAGCCGTTGGCGATCTACCGCGCCGCCTCGATTTCCGCCGCGCGCGCCTTCGGGCTCAGGGATCGCGGTCTGGTGGCGCCGGGCTGGCGCGCCGACCTGGTTGTGCTCGACAGTCTTGAGGGCTGCAACGCCGAGATGGTGTTCTCCGCCGGCCGCCTTGTCACCGATGAGCTGTTTGCCAGCCGCACTGTCACCGCGCTTGTGGGCACCGACAGCGTCCGCGCGCCAAGGGTCGAGGCGGCATCCTTCACCGTCCGCAAGAACCGCAGCCAGACACCGGTAATCGGCATCATTCCCGGCAAGATCATCACCGAGCGGCGCGATCTCGATCTCGCCATCGACAATGGCGAAAAGCAGATCGATCTCAGCCGCGACATTCTCAAGATCGCGGTCATCGAACGCCACGGCAAGAACGGCAACATCGCCACCGGCTTCGTTCAGGGCTTTGGCCTCAAGCGCGGCGCCATCGCCTCGACCGTCGGCCACGACAGCCACAATATCTGCGTCGTCGGCGCGAGCGAGGCCGACATGGCGGTGGCCGCCAACCGCTTGAGCGAAATCCGCGGCGGTTTCGTCGTCGCCGAAGACGGTCAGGTGGTTGCTGAAATCGCCCTGCCGGTTGCAGGCCTGATGAGCGACCAGCCCTATGAGTGGGTGCGCGAAACACTGATCCCGCTGCGCAAGGCCGCCAAAGCGCTGGGCGGCACGCTCGACGAGCCGTTCCTGCAACTGGCCTTCCTGCCCTTGCCGGTGATCCCGCACCTGAAGATCTCCGACCGCGGCATGATCGATGTCGACGCCTTCGAGATCATCGATCCATAGCGGATGGCAGCTTACGGCTTGACCGCGATCACCGCAGTTGGGCGCAGAAGGCGTCGAGCCCCGTCAGCAGCACCGTGCCGCCGTCATGGGCCGGGGCAAACCCGTGCAGTCTGACGACCTCGGCGATTTCCAGACCAGACGGCGGCGTCCATTCCGCCGGTTTCCGGTCAAGGTTGAAAATGAACAGGAACCGCTCTTCACCCTCGCCCCGGATGAAGGCCAGCAGATCGCCATTGGTCTCAAGGAAAATCATTGGCCCGTCAATGAGGCTCGCATGGGCTTTCCGGAATGCCAGCGTTTGCCGGTAATGGTTGAGCATCGACCCGCTCAAATGATCCTGCTGATCGACGGCATGCGCGCAATGGCTGTCGGGAACCGGCAACCAGGTTCGCGCCGCATCGGAAAATCCGGCATTGAGCGCCTCGCGCTCCCAGACCATCGGCGTGCGGCATCCGTCGCGCCCCTTGTAGGCCGGCCAGAACCGGATGCCGTAAGGGTCAGTGAGATCCTCATAGGCGATTTCGGCTTCTTCCAGCCCCAGTTCCTCACCTTGATAGAGGCAGATGGAACCGCGAAAGGAGGCAAGCATGGTGATGGCGAAGCGGGCCAGATGATCGGGATCATCTCCCGGCTGCATCCAGCGCGAGACATGCCGTTCGACATCATGGTTCGAGAACGACCAGCAGACCCAGCCGTCTTTGACCACCGACTGGAAATTGGCGATGCTGCGGCGGAAATGGTCGGCCGAAAACTCCGACCCGAGCATGTCGAACGTGTAGCACATATGCAGCTTGTCGCCGCCATTGGTGTAGGCTGCGACCGTTTTCAACGAACGGCGGCCATCGCCGACCTCGCCCACCGACGTGCGTCCTTCATATTCATTCAACAGGGCGCGCAACCGCTGCAGGAAGACGATATTCTCGGGCTGCGACTTGTCGTAAAGATGGTCCTGGAATCCGTAGGGATTGGTGTCGGGCGCATCCACCCCCATGAAATTGCCATCCTCCGTGGATTGGTTGAGTGGCGGGTTGTCGCGCAATTGCTTGTCATGAACATAGAAATTGACGGTGTCGAGCCGGAATCCGTCGACGCCGCGGTCAAGCCAGAACCGGACAGTATCGAGAATGGCGTTCTGCAGATCGGCGGTGTGGAAGTTCAGGTCCGGCTGCGAGGCCAGGAAATTGTGCATGTAGTACTGACGCCGGGTGCTGTCCCATTCCCATGCCGGGCCGCCGAAAATCGACAGCCAGTTGTTGGGCGCTGTGCCATCGGGCTTGGGATCGGCCCAGACATACCAGTCGGCTTTCGGATTGTTCCGGCTCGACCGGCTTTCCTTGAACCATGCGTGCTGATCGGAAGAGTGGGAAATCACCTGGTCGATGATGATCTTGAGCCCCTTGGAATGGGCCAGTCCAACCAGTTCGTCAAAATCCGAAAGCGTGCCGAACATCGGATCAACATCGCAATAATCCGACACGTCGTAACCGAAATCCGCCATCGGCGATTTGAAGAACGGCGACAGCCAGATGGCGTCGACGCCCAGCGAAGCGATGTAATCCAGCCGCTTGATGATGCCGCTGATATCGCCGATGCCGTCACCCGATGTGTCCTGGTAGGACCGCGGATAGACCTGGTAGATGACGCAGCCGCGCCACCAGTCCGGAGATAGTGTCTTGCTCACGGCTTGCTCCACTTCGGACATGACGCATGCTATCGAATTGTTATGATGCTTCTAATCGTTTAGATTAGCCGTCAATGGCTTACAAGCCACCGGCGCCGGATTTCAGGCACAAACCGATGAGGCGGACCAAAAGGGATCACGGAGCAATCAGCGGGGAAGCCGGCATTGGAGTTGCGCCGAGGCCAGTGTCCCGCACCAGCCAATATCCTTGGCGAGAAATACTCAACAATTGTAAGTTAATGCTTACGCTGCCGGCTTGACCGATTTTTCTTCCAGGCCAAGCAGGAAATTGATCGACGGCCGCGCCTTGACCAGATCATCGATCGAATAGGTCGACAACACCTCGAAAAACGCGTTCAGGGCCTGTCTCAATGCGGTGTTCAATCCGCAGGAATCAACCAGCGGGCATTCGGTCGCATCATTCTCAAAACACTCCGCCATAGCGAAACTGTCTTCCGTCACCTTGACGACGTCAAGCAAGGTGATCTTGTCGGCGGCGCGGCCAAGCCTTATGCCGCCATTGCGCCCGCGCACCGATTCGATCAGGCCGGATTTGGTCAGCGGCTGCAGAATCTTGAACAGGAACAGTTCGGATACCGTATAGGCCTTGGCGATATCGCCGATGCGGCTCAACGGCGCGTCATTGGCGGCGCAATACATCAAGATGCGAACGGCGTAGTTGGTTTGGCGTGTCAACCGCATTTTCTGGCTCCGGTCCTCAGGCTGCGCTTCCAATCGGAAGAGGTCCTAGTTTAGAATGCTTCCAGAAAAAGGAAACCCTTTTAATCATGTTTTTACAGCGACACCGTCAGACCCCGCCAACAAGAGGTATATAATGGCATCCGCCACCGAATTCGAGACACGCAACGGCTTTGCCCGTGATTCCATCTCGCTCGCCAATTGGCGGACGCGCCCCTACAGCTTCTGGTCATTCCGAAATGTGGCGGAAATGGTGCGGTCCGCCCGGATCAAGACCGGCGGCGGCGATACCCTGCCCGAGCTTGTGGAGAATCCTGGTCTGCTCGCGCGCCCGGCCGCCCCCGGTGAAAGCCAGACAATTTCCGACCAGCTGACACGCAGCGAAGCCGACAGTTTCATCGTGGCAAAAAACGGCGCGGTGATCTGCGAATGGCACGCACCCGGCGTCGACCGCGGCGATCCGCATCTGCTGTTCTCGATTTCCAAATCGATCACCGCGCTGGTCGCGGGCATTCTCCAGGATCAGGAGATGCTGGATCCCTCGGTGCTGGTCGGCACGCTCGTGCCCGAAGCCGCAAACAGCGCCTATGCCGACGCCACGGTTCAGCATTTGCTCGACATGCGGGTCAGCCTCGATTTCGATGAATCCTACCTCTCCCAGGAAGCCTATGCCCGCTACCGGCGCGCCATGTCCTGGAACCCGCCATCAGACGATGGAAACGATCAGGGCATGCTGTCTTTCCTGTGCAGCCTGCAGAAGGCCGCCGGCGCCCATGGCGGCGATCATGATTATCTCTCGCCCAATTCGGACATGCTCGGGATCGTGCTTGAACGGGCAACCGGCGAGCGCTTCAACGAGCTTTGCTCCCGGCTGCTCTGGCAACCGCTCGGCGCCACCGCTGACGCGTTTATCACGGTTGATCCGCAAGGCGCGCCGCGCACCGCCGGCGGCGTCTCCTGCCGCCCGCATGACCTGCTGTCGCTCGGCCAGATGTTGATTGATGGCGGAACAGCCAACGGACGTCAGATCGTCTCTGAGCGCTGGATCGCCGACATGCAGCAAAATGGCGATGCGGAGGTCTGGGCCCGCGGCTCTCAGGCAGGCTTTCTCAAGACCGGCCGCTACCGCAACAACTGGTACCAGGTCGGCGGCGGATCCAACGCTTTTCTCGCCGCGGGCATTCACGGCCAGTTTCTCTATTGCGACCCGGACACAAACACCGTCATCGCCTGCACCTCGTCCCAAAGCGAGCCGCAAAGCGATGCCCGCGACCAGGACCTGCTGGCCCTGTTCGCCATGCTGAGCAAGGAAGCCTGATCGGCCTACTCGAAAACGATCTCCGGCATGGTCCGCGCGCCATCACCTGAAAGTTCCTCCAGGCGGGCGCGCACCTTGGCGGCGATCTCGAGATAGACCTTGGCATGCGGCCCGTCCGGGGCCGTCGCCACCACCGGCCGGCCTGCGTCGGAGGTCTCGCGAATGGGCATCGCCAGCGGCACTTCGCCCAGGAAGGGCACGCCAATACGGTTGGCTTCGTCTCGCGCGCCGCCATGACCGAATATATCGTGCCGGCCGCCACAATCCGGGCAGATGAAATAGCTCATGTTCTCGACAATGCCCAAAACCGGCACATTGACCTTGTTGAACATGTTGATCCCCTTGCGGGCATCGATCAGGGCGAGGTCCTGCGGCGTCGAAACGATGACGGCGCCGGCCAATGGCACATTCTGCGCCATGGTCAGCTGGGCGTCGCCCGTGCCTGGCGGCATGTCGACAACCAGCACGTCAAGCTCGCCCCAGGCGACTTCGCGCAGCATCTGGTTGAGCGCCGAGATGACCATCGGGCCGCGCCAGATCATCGCCGTGTCTTCGGCGACCAGAAAGCCCATCGACATGACCTTGAGGCCATAATTCTCCATCGGCTTGAGCACCCGGCCTTCGAGCTGTTCCGGCTGTCCGGAGATCCCCATCAGTCGCGGTATCGAGGGGCCGTAGATATCCGCGTCCAGCACCCCCACCTTCAAGCCCGTCGCCTGCAGGCCGAGCGCCAGGTTGACCGCCGTGGTGGATTTGCCGACTCCGCCCTTGCCCGAGGCGACCGCGATGATTGTGGAAATCCCCGGAACGCCGATCTTGGCGCGGCCCTGCGGCTGGCCTGGTTGCGCCGGCGCATGCGAATGAGCAGGTTTCTGGGGCGCCGGGCGCGGCGGTGGCGGCGTTGATCCCGGTTCGCGGCTCGCCGTCAGCGCCACCAGGGCGTCCTTGACGCCAGGCACGGTCTTGGTGGCTCGCTCGGCTGCTTCGCGCAGGGGTTCAAGTTCCTGCGCGCGGGCGGCGGGAACGGTCAGCGAAAAATAGACTTTCGCATCGGCGATGAAGATCTCCGAGACCAGTCCGAGATCAACGATGTTGCCCTCAAGATCCGGTCCCTTCACCGATTTCAGTTTGGCCAGAACCTCGTCTTTGGTCACACTCACTTTGCACTCCGCGGTTTGTCATTTCGGACCCCCTCCACATAGTGCGGATGCGCCCTCAATAAAATGGTGCATGTGCCAAAAAAACTGTCGGCAGAGTTCATTTGCCACGGCCGCGCAGTACAAAAAACGGCACAATCACCGTCAGCATCAACAATCGCGCCACATGATGGGTGGCCACGAATGTCGGATCAATGCCGAGGATCACCGCCATTGCCGCCATGGTTTCAATCCCGCCCGGCGCCAAAGCGACAAACAGGGCGATTAAATCCATGCCTGTTGCCCAATGGGCGAGAACGGCAAATGCCCCGGCCAGAACCATCGCCAGCAAGGTGACCATCACTCCGGCGCCGAATGCCTGGCGGAGTTGCGGCCAGGTGACTCCGGAAAACCGGGAGCCGATCAGGCCGCCCAGCGCCACGAAAGCCGCCGCCGCCACCCAGAACGACATCACGCCGCTGACCAGTCCGCTGACATGGGCGGCAACGGAGACGAGCATGCCGCCAATCAGATAGGCCGCCGGCAGCCGCAGACGTTGCAACACATACCCCACGGCTCCGGCGACCAGAATCATGACAAGCAGCGGACCCGGCGCTGTTTCCACCGGGGTTTCGAGCGCGCGTTCGGGAACCTGGCCGGTCAGAGTGACGGCGACTGGAACCAGCAGCGTGAGCGCCAGAACCCGGATCGATTGTACAATGCTGACGATCGTCAGATCAGCCTTCACCCCTTCCGACAGTCCCAGAACGTAGCTCAGATGCCCGGGTGAAGACGACAGGAACGCTGTCGCGGGGTCCATCGACCAGAACCGCACAAGCACCGCCCGGGTCACAAATATGATGGCGAACAGACTTGCCGCCAGGGCGGCGAGCGTGACCGGCCATGTCCGCATCGCCCCCAACACATCCGGTGTGACGCCTTGCCCGATGGTGAGGCCAAGGATGACGAACACCACGTCGCGCAATCGCGCCGGCGGCGCCGCCGTTCTCACTCCCAACAGGCCGGCGAGGGTGACCGCCATTGCCGGTCCAGTCAGGAACGGCGCCGGAAACGCCAGCGCATAGGTGATGCCGGCGCCAGCCACGGCGATGCCAAACGTGAGCAGTGGGGCCTGCCAGGAACCCTTCGTCATGTCTGCATCTCCCGCATTGGCGACCAATCCTGGCTCACTCAGGAACGGGACTCAGTCCCGGCAATCTCAAGCCTAAGGAGCGTTTTCCAGCCTGACCAGCAATTCCCGATCCCAACTCTCAATCGGGGTCGGCTTCACTGTCAGTGCGTGGCAATTTGGACCGGAAGAAGCGGCCGGCGACGATCGGCAGGATGAAGCCGAAGAAGGCAAACAGCCACAGCCCGATGGAGAGGGGTGACGCAAACAGTGCGCTCCAGTCGCCATCCGAGATGGTCATGGCCCTCCGCATATTGGCTTCCATCTGGTTGCCCAGCAGCACGCCGAGGATAACCGGCACCAGCGGCACGTCGAGCTTGCGCAGGACCCAGCCCAGCACACCGAAGAACACCATCACCATCAGATCGAAGGTGGAGCCGGAAATGCCATAGATTCCGACAAACGAGATCATCGCCACCGCCGGCATCAGGTAGCGCGGCGGAACCAGCAGCACCCGCACGAACAGGCTGACCATCGGGATGTTCATGACCAGCAGCATCAGATTGCCGATGAACAGGGCGGCGATCAGGCCCCAGACCACATCGGGGTTGTTGGTGAACAGCAAAGGTCCGGGCGTGATGTTGAGCGCCAGCAACATGGCCAGCAGCACCGCGGTGGTGCCCGATCCGGGCACGCCGAGCGCCAGCATCGGCACCAGCGCGCCGCCTGCGGCGGCGTTGTTGCCTGCCTCGGGCGCCGCCACGCCGCGCGGATCTCCGGTGCCGAAGGTACCGTGCTTGTCGACCAGCCGCTTTTCCACCGAATAGGCGATGAACGATCCGAGCGACGCGCCCGCGCCCGGAAGCACGCCTGCGATGAAACCCAAGACCGTCGACCGCGCCATCGTTGGCGCTGTCTGCTTGATCATGGACATGGGCGGCGTCAAACGGCCAAGCTTGATGCCGGATGCATCGCCTGTGGCCTTCGCCGTGCCGCGATGCTCAAGAAAGATGAAGACTTCCGACAGCGCGAAAAGTCCGACGATCGCCACCAGGAAATCGATGCCGTCATAAAGATGCACTTCGCCGAAGGTGAAGCGCGGCACGCCGGTCTGGCCGTCAACGCCGATCATGGCGATGCCGAGGCCGAGACCCGCTGCAAGTGCTGCCTTGGCCTGGTTGCGGCTGGCGATGCCGCCGAGCGTGGCAAACGCCAGCGCGAACAGGGCGAAATATTCCGCCGGACCAAACAGCAACGCCACCTTGACCAGCTGCGGCGCCAGGAACACCAGGCCCCAGGTGGCAAAGAAGGCGCCAACGAAGGAGGCAATGCCTGACAGCGCCAGCGCTTCCCCGGCCATGCCCTTCTTCGCCATCGGATAGCCGTCGAGCGTGGTCATCAGCGCCGGTTCGTCACCGGGAATGTTGAGCAGGATCGAGGAGATGCGGCCGCCATACATCGCGCCATAATAGACGCTGGTGAGCAGGATCAGCGCCGGCGTCGCCGGAAGCCCGAGCGAGAAGGCGAGCGGAATGAGGATCGCCACACCGTTGGATGGTCCCAGCCCCGGCAGCGCGCCGATGATGGTGCCGAGAAAACAGCCGATCAGCGCCAGACCCAGATTCTGGAACGTCAGCGCGATGGAAAACCCGTTTGCAAGTGCGGAAAGTGTGTCCATGACCCTGCCTCAAAAGCCCCATGGGCCGCGCGCAAGCGACAGACCCAGGATGAGATGGAAAACGACGTAAATGCCGATGGCGATGACGACGCCCGCGATGACCGCCTTGACCGGCGGCGTGCCGAGCCGCCAGGAGAGATAGGCGGCGGCGACGGCCGTGGAGACCACGAAACCAGCGGTCGGCAGCGCATAGGCATAGGCGATCATTACCGCGATGGTCAGCCCGACCTCAAACAGGCGGCTGAACTCCGGCCATTCCGGCTCTTCATCCGGCCTGAAGAGAATCGCCAGGCTCGAGACGGCAAACAGAACCCCGATGATGATCGGAAATATCTTCGGGCCAACCGGATCGGAAATGAAGCTTTCCTTGATCAGTGTCGCCTGCCAGATGAAAAATATTGCCAACAGAAGGCCCAGGCCTCCCAGAATCCGGTCGCTCATGGCGCCCTCCCCAATGCTTCAGCACTTTGCAGCACAAACCAGCGGTCCCCGCCCGTCAACCGGGCGAGGACCGTCGGGTCGATCTTACTGGATCAGGCCGATTTCCTTGGAGATATCTGTGATCGAAGCAACCGAGTCGGCGACAAAGGCCTCAAATTCCGCGCCGCGCAGATTGAGCGGAGCAAGGCCGTTTTGAGCCATGACGGCTTTCCATTCATCGCTGTCGTAAACGGTGCCCAGAGCATTGACCCAATAGTCATAGGCTTCATCCGACATGCCGCCCGGAGCATAAAATCCGCGCCAGTTGGCGCCGATTACGTCAATGCCCTGTTCCTTGGCGGTCGGGAACGAGGCGAAATCGCCTTCGAGCCGCTCGGGCGCCAGCACCGCCAGCACCTTGATGTCGCCGGAATCGACGAAGCCCTTGGCTTCCGACGCATCGCCGGTGAAGGCCTGCACCGAACCGCCGAGCAGCTGGGTAACGGCCTCGCCGCCGCCATCGAAGGCGACATATTTGATGGTGCGGACATCGTCGATGCCATATTTCTTGGCCGCGATCAGAACCTTCAAATGGTCCCAGCCGCCAACTGCGGATCCACCGGCGATGGAGACTGAAGTCGGATCATTCTTGATCATCTCCATCAACTCGGGCAGCGTATTGATGGCTGAATCCTTGGCGACGGCGACAATGCCGTAGTCAGCGCCAACAGAAGCAACCCAACGGACCTGGTCCATCGTGTTGCCTGGAAAGGCGCCCTGCGCCAGACGCGTCGATGTTGCCGACGAGGCCGCAACGATCAGGTTGTTGGCGTCATTGCGCTTGTTGATGACTTCCGCATAAGCGACGCCGCCGCCGCCACCGGCCATGTTGGTGACCTGCATGGTGCCAGAGACGAGCTTGAGATCCTGCAAGGTCTTGCCGACCTGGCGGCAGGTGAAGTCCCAGCCGCCGCCGGGGTTTGCCGGTGCGATGCACTCGGTCGCGCCCGGATCAAAAGCGTGAGCGGCAGCCGTCAATGAGACAACGGCAACAGCGGTCGCGGCGAACCGCGTGACAAAATTCTTCATGATTTCCTCCACAATGAAACAACCCGCCTTTCCTCAAAGACGGTATGGTGGCTATGCTATCCCAAAAAGCTGTCAACAAGCTGTCAGCCGGATGTTTGGCCGATGTTTGGGAGCGGGAGGAGTCGCCCATGCATTTTCTGGTCGTCGAAGACACAGTCGATGTCGCCGAAGCCATCATTGAACGGCTGGGGCGCGGCGGGCATGCCTGTGACCGTGCGCCATCCCTGGAGGACGCCAAGCATTTCGCCGCCACCTCGGTTTACGACCTGGTGATTCTCGACATCAATCTTCCCGACGGCTCTGGACTGGATTTCCTCAAATGGCTCAGACAGCGCAAGAACGCCGTGCCGGTGCTGGTGCTGACCGCGCGCCTGGCCGTTGATGACAAGATCGGCGCGCTCGATTTCGGCGCCGACGATTACATGGTCAAGCCCTTCGATCTCGGAGAGCTGGAAGCCCGGGTGCGCGCCATCGTGCGCAGGCGCAGCGGTGAAGCGGGCGCGACACTGTCGGCCGGCAATCTGGAATTCGAGATGGCCACGCGGCTGGCAACCGTGGACGGCGAACAGATTCAGCTCACGCCGCGCGAACAATTGCTGCTGGAGATCTTTCTGGTCAACAAGGGCCGTGTGCTCGAGAAGGACGAACTGGTCATCCGCCTGTTCGGCATGGATGCCGACGCCGGACCCAACGCCATCGAGCTCTATGTCGGCAGGCTCCGCCGCAAGGTGTCTGGTTCCGGTCTGGAAATCCGCACCCTGCGTGGGCTTGGCTATCAGGCGCTGACCAGCAAATCCGATACGGCCGCCCGGTGACCATCCTGTCGCCACATCTGGCCAAAAGCCGCTCCCGCTCCATCGCCTGGCGGCTGACGCTGCTGTTGACCCTGTTGCTGACCATCGCCGCGGCCGGAACAGTGGTGGCGGCGCTGAGCTACGGCCAGACCGCCGCCACCCGCGCCTTCGACCGGCTGTTGACCGGGGCCGCGCTGCAAATCGCCGAGCGGATCGGCGTTGTCGAAGGCGAAACCGTGATCGACATTCCGCTCTCGGCCTTCGGCCTGCTGTCGCTGGCTTCCGAGGACCGGATTTTTTACCGGATCATCGGACCCGGAGGCGAGACCCTGACCGGCGATGAAACCTTCCCCCTGCCCGATGCCGCTGGCGGCCGTGACGAGCCGCTGCTCTACGATGCCGTGTTTTCCGGCGAAGCAGTTCGCGCCATCAAGATGCAACGCTTCCTGGCCGAGCGCGCCGTACGGGGTCCGATTACCGTAATCGTGGCGCAGACCTTGCGCGCCCGGTCCGAACTCGCCAACGAGATCGTTGCGCGCGCCGTCATCGGCGTCGTCATCGCAGGCGGCGTCACTCTGGCGCTGGCGCTGCTCGCCATGCACCTGGCGTTAAGCCCGTTGCGGCGGGTGGAAATCGCCCTGCTTGCCCGCGACCCCAAGGATCTCACGCCCTTCTCCACCGCCACGCCGCGCGAGGTTGAGGCGCTTGTGGCCGCGATCAACCGTTTCATGGCCCGGCTCGACAGGCGGGTCAGCGCCATGCAGGACTTTGTCGCCGATGCGGCGCATCAGATGCGCACGCCGATCACCGCGCTGCGGGCGCAGACCGAACTGGCCATGGAGGAAGATGATCCGCGCAAGCTCAAGACACAGCTGCGCCGTATCCGTGACCGGGCGGTTGGCGTCAGCCGTCTGACCGATCAATTGCTGTCACATGCCCTGGTCACCCACCGCGCTGATTCAGCCACCCTCGAACTCATCGATCTCAGGCGCGTCGCTGTGGAGGCCGAGCGCGAGGCAAGGCGAACCGGCGGCGCCACCGGGATCGAGCTTGATCTGCCCGCCGACCCGGTGATGGTGAATGGCGACGCCTTCAGCCTGCGCGAGGCGGCGCGCAACCTGATCACCAATGCGCTTGCGCACGGCACACCGCCGATCTGCCTGAAAGTGAGCATCACACAGGGCGGCAAGGCGTTGATCGCCGCCCATGATCAGGGTCCGGGCATGAACCCGGTTCAACTCGAACGGATCGGCCAGCGGTTTGCCCGTGACGCCGCCAATCCGCAAAGCGCTGGACTTGGCCTGGCGATCGTCGCCGAGGTGGCCGAATTTCATCAGGGGTCGATCAGAACAACGGCGCAAGCCGTTGCCGGATTCGAGGTCGGCATCGAACTGCCGCTCACCCCTGCATCCGTTGTAGCCGAGGTTGACAGCGAATGACCCACCGCGCAGCCCTTCTCCCGATGGCGGTCGCCGCCCTTGCCGCGCTTATACCGGCCACCGAGGCAGCCGAGACCATCACTCGTTTTGAGGCATCCGAAAGTCAATCGGGCGACCTTGTCATTGCCAGCGTCACCGACCTGGATTTCATGCGGCCGCTGATTTCGGCTTTCCAGCACGACAATCCCGGTATTTCGGTGACCTATGTCGAGGACACATCCAACAATCTCGACGCCAGCGTCGCGCTCGCCTGCGCTGACCGCTCCTTCCTGGCCGATCTGGTGATATCCTCCTCGATCGCCCAGCAGGTTCGCCTGGTCAATGGCGGCTGCGCTCGCGAGATTGACAGTCCTGTTCTCTCGATCCTGCCCGACTGGGCGCAATGGCGTGGCGAACTGATTGGCCTGACTTACGAACCGGCAGTCATGGTCTACAACAAGGCGGCCTTCGTCATGGACGGACCGCCGCGCAGCCGCTTCGACCTGATCGATCTGATGCGGCAGTCTGGCGTTCTCAACGGACGCATCGCCACCTATGACATCGAGGATTCGGGTGTCGGCTATCTGTTCGCCTTCCAGGATTCCACCGAGGCCAGCACCTGGGGCCGGTTGATCGAGGGTTTCGGACGCAACAACGTCGCCACATTCTGCTGCAGTTCGGATGTCATCGACCGGGTCGCCGACGGACGTGCCTATATCGGCTACAATGTCTTGGGGTCTTATGCGCTGTCGCGGGCGGAAGATGACCCTCGCATCGGCGTTATCCTGCCGGACGACTACACGCTGGTGCTGGCGCGTGCCGGATACATTCCGCGTGAAGCCCGCAACGCCACCGCCGCCCGGGCCTTTCTGGAGCTTGCATTGTCGCCGCAGGGACGGTCAATCCTCGACGGCGAAACCCGGCTGCTCACGCCGCTGAGCGGACCGGGCGCCTTGGCTCGCCTGAGCGGCGACGAAGAAACGGCGTTCAGACCGATACCGCTGTCACCGGCGCTGCTGGTTTCCCTCGACCGCGCCAAGCGGGCGCGGTTCCTGTCGCAATGGCGCAAATCCGTGACTCCGCCAAACCCTTGAGCCGGAACAGATGCCTTGTCCGGCAACTTGAACAGCCCGCCTGCCGCGCTGAAACAGAAACGGACGGGCTGGATGCTCCAGCCCGTCCGTCTCTTCATCTAAACGTCGTTATCAGTTTACCGCTGACGCGAAACCATCAACGGTGAAGAAAAGGGTTTCGCCGGAGCTGTCATCAATGCCGTCATTGTCGGTCGCAACATAGGCCTTGCCATCGGCGTCGATGGCGAGCCCCTCGACCTTGTCGACAACATAGCCATTGAGCGATTTGAGATCGGGGAGAAGATCGCGGACTTCTTCCTTTTCAACCAGTGGCAATTCGCCACCCAACGCTGCCGGAGCCAACTGGCTGAGCGCCACGCGGTAGATCTTCTTGATCGCGGCCTTGTCGCCGATCTGGTTGTCGCGCTCGACGATGTAAGCGTAATCGCCGTGGATCGCGATGTCGGACAGGCCGACCCAACCCTTGGCAGCCGGCGCATTGAGCGGGTAGCGCACCGCGCCCCATTCTTCGCTCTCGATGTTGTAGGCCACAAGCTTGACCTCACCTTCGGCATCATCCTTCCAGGACCGCTGAACCGGCATCCACAGCACATTGCCTTGGCGCGCAATGCCCTCGAACCCGAAACGGATTTCATTGGCCAGCAGTTCGACGGGAAGCGCTACTTCCTTCTTGATCACGCCCTTGGCGTTGACGTTGTAAAGCGCATGCGGAACCAGCTTGCCGGTGTTGCCTTCGGAGGCCAGCCAGAACCCGCCCTTGCCGTCAAGCGTCACGCCTTCGATGTCGAGCTTCTGGGCCGGAGCGCCGCCACGGGTGATGTCGAGCGCGGCTATGATGCGAGCCGGCACCTGTGTGGCGTCAATGGTGAAGATCCGCGGCTGAAAACCGTAGAAACTGTCATTGATCGCATAGAGCATGCCATTCTTTTCCGGATCCGCTGCCAGGCCGGAAAGAGCGCCCCATCCGATCAGGCTGTCCGCGCCCGCCGAGGTGATCTGCGGATAAGCGGCAGGCGCTTCCTGCTGCTCATACACCATCACATGGCTGCGCACGCCGCCATCTTCGATCAGGTCGGCTTCATTGGCCGAAACCAGCAGATTGCGCGAGGCGATCGCAACAATGCCTTCCGGGGCGATGCCCGACGGCAGGATTTGCTTGAGCACCGGCTGCGCCGGATCGCTCACATCATACACGCCGATAACCGAGGCGCGCTCGGCCCCGACGAAGACATAGGGCACACCATTAAAGGTACCTACTTCGATCGATTCCGGTTCCGCGCCCTTGGCGTCGGAACGCTTGTCAGGATAATGGCCGGCTTCGACGATGGCGTATTCGAACGACATGCCGGAATCGTAGACCACGGTGCCGTCCTTGTTGAAGATGGTCCAGCCGCGCGAACCGCCTTCATAGTCGCCCTCATTGGCAATGGCGAAATGGGTGTCGTCGATCCATTTCACCGCATCGGGTTCGCGCTTGCGGTCTGCCTGGGTCTCGGTAAAGTTCAATGCGCCGCGTTCATCGGTCAGATCGACGTTTTCAAGCGTCACCGCGCCGGCGGAGAAATGCGAGATGACCTTGCCGTCACGGCCGATCACCACGATGTGGTTGTTTTCCTGAAGCGTGACGACGGTTTCGCCAAGTCCGTTGACGTCGACGAATTCCGGCTCGGGATCTTCGGCTCCGATTTCGGCCAAACCGGTCACATCCGTGTACCGCAGGCTGCCGCAATCGGCGGCGCCATCCTTGACGTCGATCATTGCGACCTGGCCGGCCGGCAGTTGCGGCAGCACGCCGTCATTGAGGTCTTCATCCCGCTCGTTTTCAATGGCGATGACCAGGAATGAACCATCCTTGGCTTTGGCGATCGAGTCCGGCTGACCGCCAAGTTCGCACTCGGACGTCACGGTCTTCGCATTGATGTCCAGGGTCACGAGCTTGCCGCCAACCGCGACATAATCCTTCGACGTGTTGACCGCAACAAAGGCGGTGTTGCCAATGATGGTTGTCGATGTCGGCTCGCCGTCCATCGCAATATTGCCCAGCGGCTTGGGAGCGGCCGGGTCGGCGATATCGACGAGGCCAACGACGCCCAGCGGGCTGTCGGTGTAGACGAGCCGCATGCCGTCTTCGGTGGCTGCAATGATTTCCGATGATGTCTCGCGGTCCTGATCTTCGCCCGCCGCCATGTTGAGCGGCGTGGCGAAGGACGACACGCGGTTGAAATTCAGGTCCGCGGCGGATGCCGAAGCGGCAATGATGGCAAATACGGAGGTAAAGCTGAGCAATCGCAACATTTGGAAGTCTCCCGGTTTGATTCAACGGGATGTGGCACAGGCACGATTGCAGGGTCATGACATTCAGATGACGGTTTTATGAAACCGGCGGCGAGCAGACGCCCGGCACAAGACGACTGCCGGGCGGCATGCGCGATCAGGCCAAAAACGGTCTACGCCACTTCACGGATGGCGATATCGTGATCCGCCGCGCCCTCTGCCAGAGAAAAGTTGCGGTCGAGATCCTTGAGGAGGGCCGGCTTTCCATAATAATAACCTTGAAAGGCGTGACAGCCGGCTGCGGTGGCGCGCAGCCTGTCGTCTTCCGATTCAATCCCTTCGGCAACAACCAGCTTGCCGGACCGCCGGGCGATTTCGACAACGGCGCTGACAAACACATCGGTCACGAGATCAGCGCCAAGCGCGCAGATGTAGCTCTTGTCGATCTTGATCACGTCGAATGGCAATGCCCGCAATTGATTGAACTCGGAATACCCCATCCCGAAATCATCCAATGCAATTGAAAACCCGCTGTCCTGCAGCGCCTTCAATTGCGCGGCTATGACCGCGTTGACCGCAAGTGAGGCGCTTTCCGTGATCTCAATGACAATTCGCCGGGGATCGGTTCCGGTTTCCTGAAGAATATCGAGCATCCTGTCGAGCAGGTCGTGGCTCGCAATCTGGGTGGCTGAAAGGTTGATGTTGATCCGGACCGGTGGCAGGTTTTCCATATCCTGGCAAACCTGGCGCAAAACATAGTAGCCGATATCGGCGATCAACTGAGACCGCTCCGCGACAGGAATAAACACGTCCGGGGGGATCTCGCCTCTCAAGACATGCCTCCATCGCAGCAACGCTTCATAGGCGACAAGCCTGCCATTTCCATCAACGATCGGTTGGTAGGCAATACCGAGTTGCTTGAGAAGAATTGCCGCACGCAGTTCCCGCACCAGCGCCTTCTCGTTGCGAAGATCGGTCAGCATCTCCTCCTTGAACAGCGTCGAGCAGGCCCGCCCACCTTTCTTGGAGGCATAAAGCGCCATGTCGGCATTGGCGATCAGGGACCCCCAGGTTTTCCCGTGAACCGGCGCAAGCGCAATGCCGATTGAAGCCGAGACCGGCAACCGCTTCGAACCGATGGTGGCGCCTTGCCTAAGCCCGTCGACAAAACGCATGCAAAGCTCACGCGCAAATGCGGGCGTTATCGGATCGGAGTGCTCTAATAGAACGCCAAATTCATCGCCGCCCAGACGCCCGACAAGAGCATCGGTAAAATGCAATCGCAATTGCTTGGCGAAAAAAATCAAGACCTCATCGCCGGCCGGGTGGCCGTAAGTGTCATTGACATGCTTGAAATGGTCTATGTCCACCAGGAACAAGGTCGCATTGTTCCGCTTCCCGAGCGCTTGCAGGATTAACTTGGACTCGGCGACAAACTTTTCCCGATTGTTCACACCGGTCAGAGTATCCCGCTCGGACTGTTTGAGCACATGATGGTGTTTTTTCTTCAGAACCGCCAATTGACCGCGCAAGGCCAAGACCAGGACTGCAAGGCCGGCAATCAGGACAACCGCAAGCCCGAAAACCGCCAAATCGGCCAGCAGGGACGGCGTATTGCCCGTTGGATCGATTAATCCGGTGACGTAGCCGATCAAAATGGAGAAAAGGAACATGCCTGCAACCATGGCCCCGAACCGGAATTCAACACCCGCGCTCAACAAGGCAGTCTTAATCTGTCTCGACATCGTCAATTCCATCACTGGCTGATTGCCGGTCGGAGCTCCGTCCGCAGTGGACACAGCTTTCCAACCAAGTTTGGTTCATATTGTGAAAAAGGCCGGGTTTGGTGGTCGGTGGAAACATGGGCTCCGCATATCGCGCATGGTGGGCAATTCCAGATTTGGATAGTCATTATGTTGCAATGCACGATGCCAAAATCATATTAAAGTAAAATGAATAAGTGATTGCAATTGTTTGGAAAGATGGCCCAACACACACCGGAGCCGATCTTGAACCCATCCCAGGCACCGGACTCGCTGCCGGCGCTTGGGAGCTACTCGCTCACGCCGTAGCAGGCATAGGTCACATCCATGAACTGCCGGGCGCAGGCCTGCCAGGAAAAATCCATGGCGCGGGCGCGGGCGAGACCCTTGTCAACGTCAAGACAGGCAAGCGCCGCCTTGCGCAAGTCCTGGTCCAGCACGCCTGCGCCGCTGTCTCCGAGAATATCCTTCGGGCCGGTGACCGGATAGGCCGCGAACGGCACCCCGGAGGCAAGCGCCTCGAGCAGCACCAGACCGAATGTGTCGGTCAGCGATGGAAACACGAACACGTCGCCCATGGCATAGAGTGCCGCCAGTTCAGCGCCGGAGCGGGGTCCGGTGAAGCTGACGTCCGGATAACGCCTCTTGAAATCCTCAAGCATCGGCCCGCCGCCGACCACCAGCTTGCTGCCGGGCAGGTCCATGGCCAGAAAGGTTTCGACATTCTTCTCCACCGCGATCCGTCCGACATGCAGGAACACCGGTTTGGCAAGGGTGAGCGGCGCGGGGTAATCGGGGTGAAACAGCGTGGTGTCGACGCCGCGCGACCAGATATGCAGATTGCGAAAGCCCTTGGCCCCGAGTTCACTTCGCAGGCTTTCCGTCGCCACCAGGCAGCCGCGCCCGGCATTGTGGAACCAGCGCATGAATGAATAAAGCCAGCTTTCGGGAACCGGATAGCGCGCCGAGACATATTCCGGAAAACGGGTGTGATAGCTCGAGGTGAAGCCATTGTGCCTGAGCGCGGCGCGCCGCGCCAGCAGGCCCAACGGACCTTCCGTGGCAATATGGATGAAATCGGGGTTCGAACCGGCAATACGCCGGGACACACGCCACGGCGTCGTCAGCGCCAGCCGGATCTCCGGATAACCCGGCAGCGGCACGGTTCGGAACTCGGCCGGCGAGAGAATGTCGACGTCAATCCCGAGCGGCCCCAGGTCGCGCACAAGATTTTCGATTGACCGGACCACGCCGTTGATCTGAGGACGCCAGGCATCGGTGACAATGAGCAGTTTGGGCATGCACCGGTCCGCCTGGCGGTTGGCCTTACAGGTCTTTCACCATCTGATAGCCGCGCAATGCCAATCGAGCAACAGTGGCATCGGCACGGCCGCGGTGTTGATGCATCAAACGCCGCTGAGCAGCCTACAGCGCCAACCGCAATTTGCGGTCCGCCCCGCGCGAGCAGCAGGCCATCATCCGGTTGCCTTCCGCCTTTTCCGTCGACGTCAACACCTTGTCGCGATGATCAATCGCGCCTTGCAGCACCCTGACTTCGCAACTGCCGCACAGGCCTTCCTCGCAATCGCTGGGCACATCGATGCCGGCCGCACGCACGGCTTCAAGCAGCGTCTGCCCGGCGGCGACCGAGAGCGTCAGGCCGGAATCAGCTAGCTCCACCTCAAATGCCGTGTCATCCGCATAGGCGCCGCCGGCGTCCGAGCTGAACGCCTCGCAGCTGAATGCGCCTTCGGGCAGACCGGCACACAGACCCGCGAGTTCATCGAGCAGGCTCTGCGGACCGCAGGCATGAATCCGCGCGCCCTCGGTCCAGGTTTCAAGGATCGACGCCAGATTGGCCCGACCGCCCTCCCCTGCAACATGCAGGACAAGGCGGTCGCCGTGTTCGGTGACGAGATGATCCAGAAAGGCCATGGATTGGCGGCTGCGGCCGGAATAATGCACCACATAGTCGCGTCCCAGCGCTTTGAGCCGGTCAGCCATCGCCACAATCGGCGTGATGCCAATGCCGCCGGCAATCAGTATGTGCCGGGCCGCGTCCTCCTCAAGCCGGAAATAGTTTTTCGGACCGCGCATTCGCACCGTCATGCCGGCCGTCAGCCTGTCATGGATGAACGCAGAGCCGCCGCGGCCTGACTCCTCGCGCAGCACGGCGATGGTGTAGTCCTGATTCGGCGCGCGCCCGCACAGGGAATATTTGCGGGTGAAATCTCCAAGCACCAGATCAATGTGGGCGCCCGGCGTCCAGGCCGGCAGCGCTAGCCCGTCCGGGTCTTCGAGCTTGAGCAGCTTGATCCCCCTGGCGGCATCTTCAATTTTCGCGATGCGGACGGTGCGGGCGATTTCCTTGCTCGAGGGAGCGCCGACCGGGAATGAAATGCTGGACGCTGCAAGGGACGGATCGAACCGCTCCGGATTTTTCGCCGGGTCCCACTCGACCATGAGCTTGTCCGGGCCGTGAAACGCCAGGCTCGGCAAATAGGTGAATTCCTGATCCTCGACCAGCCGCATATGCGGCAGGCGGCGGGTCAGTTCCTCGATGAAGATCCGCATCTCCAGCCGGGCGAAATTCTTGCCCATGCATTGATGGCTGCCATAGCCGAAGGTCAGGTGCTCGACCGCGCTGTCGCGATAGATATCGAGAAAATCACCGTTCTCGAAATGCCTCGGATCGTGATTGGCCGAGGCGCTGACTATAAGCAGCTTGGCGTCCTTGGGGATGGCGACGCCGGAAATCTCGGTATCGCGCGTGGCCTGCCGCCGCCAGGCAACCACCGAGCCGTCCAGCCGCAGGCACTCCTCCACCGCATTAGGTATCAGCCCAGGATCCTTGCAGATCCGGTCCCACACCAGCCGGTTTGACAGCAGTTGCTTGAGCGCGTTCGCGCTGGCCAGCGACGTGGTTTCATGTGCCGCCACGATAATCGCCATCATCATCGAGTGCAGATAGGAATCGGTAACGATGTCGGGAATCTCGGCGTTCTTGCGAATGGCGTCATGCATCCAGCCTTTGCCGTCCGGCTCTTTCCGCATTTTCTCGAGCACCTGCCCGGCAAATTGCCAGAACCGGCCGACGGTATCGGCCACTTGCAGCTGCTGCTCGGGCGTCGGCTTGCCCCAGGTGTTGACGGTATGGGCGACCGAGAATTCCTTGAGAGTGTCCATGTCCTCCTTCGGCACTCCGAGAAAATGCAGCGCCACCGTCAGCGGAATTTCCCACAGCATCGCCTCGACCAGATCGGCCTGGCCGCGGTCGATGAAGGCATCGACTTTCTCACGGGTGAGCCTGCGGATCATCTCTTCGTGTCCGGCCAGATTGGATGGCAGGAAATGATCCATCAGCGCCCGGCGGCGCTCCATGTGCGCCGGTTCGTCCTCGTTCACCAGGGTCCGGTTCATCGCATAATTGTAGCGTTTGAGGGTAGCAAGCGCCTCCGCGCTCGGCGGCACCACCCGTTCCAGCGCAATCGACGGCGAGAACGTGATGTTGTCGCGAAACACCGCCTTGACGTCGTCATAGCGGCTGACCACCCAGTAGCCGAGCTCGGGGCTGTAGAACACCGGCTCCTGCTCGCGCGACCATTTGAGCGCTTCCGCCGGATTGGCCAGATAGGCCGGGGCGAAAGGATCGAATGCAGCCGCTTGCGCCGAGATCGGACACCCGCCCGCGCCCGCATGCGCCGGGCAAGCCATCGCCTTGTCATCCGCCATCGGCATTTCCTCCCCACGTCGCATTTTGCTTGTCTTGATTTGCACCTGAACCCGAAAAGGCAATGGCCGCGGTCTTGCCCCACAGCGGCCATCTCCTTCCAGCCCCCGGATCACACGGGTGGAACCCGCCCGTCAAGCGGCGCCGGCTGTTCGCCTATTCCTTGGTGTAAGGCTGACCATCGGCTGCCGGCGCGCGCGCGCGTCCAATGAAGCCGGCGACCACGACGATCGTGGCGATGTAGGGCGCCATGGCGAGAAACTCCGACGGGATCGGCGTCTGCAACAAGGCCAGCTTCTGCTGCAGGGAATCGGCAAATCCGAACACAAGTGCAGCCATCAGCGCGCCGACCGGGTGCCAGCGGCCAAAGATCATCGCGGCAAGCCCGATATATCCGCGCCCGCCGGTCATGTTCTCATCAAACCGGCCGACCGATCCCAGGGTGAACCACGCCCCGCCAAAACCCGCAACCATGCCGCCGAGCGTCACATTGATGTAGCGGGTCCTGTAGACGTCGATGCCCAATGTGTCGGCCGCGCGCGGATGCTCGCCCACCGCCCGGGCCCTGAGCCCGGTCCGGGTGTAAAACAGGTAATAGGTCGCCACCGCCACCATGATCAGCGCGCCATAGACGAAGATGTTCTGGTAAAACAGCATCGGACCAATGACCGGAATATCTCCCAGAATCGGAATCTTGATCGCCCGGAACACCGGCGCGTTGTTGAGCGACCGGTACTCCTGAAACACCTGGCTGCTGACATAGGATGTGAATCCCAGCACGAACAGATTGATCACCACGCCGGCAATGATCTGGTCCATCCGGTAGGTCACCACCAGCGCCGCCAACACGAAACCGAACAAGCCGCCAACCGCGACAGCCGCCGCCAATCCGGTCACCCCGCCCAGGATCGAGCCCACCAGGGCCCCGGCGAAAGCGCCAGCCAGCAGCATGCCCTCGATCGCGATATTGACGACCGCCACCCGTTCACACAGCACGCCGGCGAGGGCTCCAAGCGCGATCGGCACCGCGCGCACCATGGTTGCCTGCAGCATGCCGGTCAGCGAGAACGCCTTGCCTGCCGTCGCCCAGACCAGAAAGGTCACAACCACCAGAGCCAGGCCGATGCCAAGCGACAGCGACGACCAGCGCATTCCCCCGCGAAGGAACTGGCGGGCGCCGAGGAACGCCAGGATACCCGCGACAATGAGATTGAACTGCGCCGCCGGAACGCTCAGATCGGGCAGCACCAGCGCATCGGTTGGCCGCGACAGCCGGAACACAGCGCTGCCTTCGCTGCCGGCGCCGAACACCAGCGCCACCAGCACCGCCAACGCAATCAAAACGGCTCCGGTGATTCGGGCTTGTTTCTGTTTGCCAAGATCGAGCCTGGCGGGAGAACTGGATGTGGTTTGAGTGGTCATCGCCATGCCTGCTATTTACCCTGCACTGTGGCGGGCTTTCGAAAACCCCAGGGGAATATCGCGCGCACCAGCATCGGCGCCGCGATGAAGACGATGATCAGGGCCTGGATGATGCCGATCAGATCGATGCTCACACCGGCGTCGACCTGCATTTGCCGCCCCCCAGCTTCGAGTCCGCCGAACAACAGCCCTGCCAGGAGCACCCCGAAAGGGTGCGACCGGCCCAAAAGCGCCACCGCGATAGCATCAAATCCGATACCGGCGGAAAATCCCGGCGTCACCCTGTCAAGCACCCCGAGCACCTGCACCGATCCGGCCAACCCCGCCAGTGCACCAGCCGAGGCCATCGCCAGAACGATGGTCATGCCGGACCGGATCCCTGCGAAGCGGGCGGCGTCCGGGCTCGCGCCGCTTGCCCGGAACTCGAAACCGAGCTTGGTTTTGAACAGCAGCCAATAGACAAAGAACACAGCGGCCAGCGCCAGGAAAACGCCGGCATGGACCCGAAGGTTGGGGTCGATCCATTCCAGCAGTCTGGGCAATTCGGCATGGTCCGGAATCGACTTGGATATCGGATCGGCACGCCCGGAGCGCTGCACGAACGGCAGACGCAGCATGTAGTCAATCAGCCGGTAGGCAATCAGGTTGAGCATGATCGTCGAAATCACCTCATGCGCGCCGGTGGCGGCGCGAAGCCAACCCGCGATCCCCGCATAAAACGCTCCCGTCAATGCTCCGCTCAAAAGGCAAAGCGGCAACAGCAAATAGAATGGGAGTTCGGGGAAACTGAACCCGGTGATCACCGCTGCCATTCCGCCCATCAGGATCTGGCCTTCGGCGCCAATGTTGAAAAGCCCGGCGCGGAACCCGAGCGCCAGGCCCAGCCCGGCAAGGATGAGCGGCGTCGCCGCCGTCAGTGTTTCCGAAATCGCATTGAGCGAGCCGACCGAGCCTTGCAGCAGCGCCAGATAGGATCTGGCGATCGTCGCCGGATCCACGCTGGTCGCCAGCATGGTCAGCGCCCCAAGCACCAGCGCCGCGGCAATCGCGAACAGCGGCACGATGACCAGATCCTCGAACTCGCCGCGTCCGGGTGCGGCCCGCTTCAACAGGTTCTGGATGACGATGTCGGTCTTGCTATCGGTCTTGCTATCGCTCATGCCACTGCTCCCGCCATCGCAAGTCCGACGGCATTTTTGTCGACCGCACCCTTGCTGGCGTCAAATTCGGCCACAACCTTGCCCTTGAACATCACCAGAATGCGATCGGACAGCGCCAGGATCTCGTCGAGTTCCGACGAGACGATCAAGACACCGTCCCCCTCGTCCCGCGCATCAATCAAGCGTTGGTGGATATATTCAATCGAACCGACATCCAGACCGCGTGTCGGCTGCGCGGCGATCAGGAATTTGGTGTCGCGCGACATCTCGCGGGCAACGACAAGCTTTTGCTGATTGCCGCCCGACAGGTTCCCCGCCGCGGCGAACACCGACGGCGTGCGGACATCGAACTCGGCGGAATTGCGCGCGGCCGTTTCCTGCACCTTGTCCCAGCGTATCTGCATGCCCGAGGAAAACCGCTCGTCATAATAGGTGTCGAGCACCATGTTTTCGGCAACGCTGAAACTGGTAATGATGCCGGTGCGTTGACGGTCCTCGGGAATATGGGCGATGCCCATCTTGTGGCGCGCGCGCGGCGAGGCGCGGGTAATGTCCTCGCCTGAATAACGGATCGAGCCGCCGACAACCTCCCGCAAGCCAGCGAGAGCTTCGACAAGCGCGGTCTGGCCATTGCCCTGCACGCCGGCGATGCCGACGATCTCGCCGCTCCTGACTGAAAATGACAGATGATCGACAGCCACCGAGCCGTTCTCATTGAGCACCACAAGGTCAGTGGTCTCCACCAGCACCGGACCCGGCTGATAAGGAGCCTTGACCACATCGAAGCTGACCGGTCGACCGACCATCATCTCCGCCAGTTCCATCGTTGTCGCCGTTGCGGGATCACTCTCGCCAACGATCTTGCCGCCGCGCAAGACGCTGATCCGGTCGGCGATTTCGAGGATTTCGTTGAGCTTGTGGGTGATGAACACCAGTGCCTTGCCGGCATCGCGCAGGGATTTGACGATCTCGAAAAATTCCTCGACCTCCTGAGGCGTCAGCACTGCCGTCGGCTCATCGAGGATCAGCACCTCGGCCGAGCGGAACAGCACCTTGATGATCTCCACCCGCTGCTGAACGCCGACCGGCAAATTTTCGATCAAGGCGTCGGGATCAACCTCAAGGCCGTATTTCTCCCGAATATCGAGCACCTGTGCCCGGGCGGTATCGAGATCGAGAAAATCCATCCTGCCAGTGGGTTCAACGCCCAGCACCACGTTTTCAGCCACCGTGAACACCGGCACCAGCATGAAGTGCTGATGCACCATCCCGATGCCCGCCGCGATTGCTTCTCCGGGTCCGTCGAAACTGACCGGTTTGCCGTCGATCAGGATCTCGCCCTCGTCGGGCCGATAGAGACCGCACAGCACATTCATCAAGGTCGATTTTCCGGCGCCGTTCTCACCCAGCAGGCCCAGCACTTCGCCGCTGCGGATGGTCAGGTTGACATCCGAATTGGCCACCACCGACCCGAAGCGCTTGGTGATCCCGCGCAGTTCAACATCCATGTCCCGCTCCCTGGCGTCTGGCGGCGCAGGGCAATGCCCTGCGCCGGTCTTTCAACCGAGCGGATTACTTCGGAGCAACCGTGATTGAACCGTCGATGATGCCGGCGCGGATGGCCTCGAGTTCCTGCTTCAACTCAGCCGGCACCGCCTCTTCCATGTCGTGGAACGGCGCCAGATCAACGCCGCCACTGGCCAGCGATCCCAACAGGATACCGCCTTCAAACTTGCCGTCCATGGCCTGCTTGATCACGTCGAACACCGTCGCGTCCATCCGCTTGGTGATTGAGGTGAGATAGACCTGCTTTCGCTCCGGATCGGTGAGATAGAGATCCGCGTCGACGCCAATGATCTTGAGCTTGTCCGGGCCGAGTTCGGCTGCGAGCGTTGCCGAGCCGAGACCGACGGGTCCGGCGACGGGCACAATAATATCAGCCCCCTCGTCATAGAGGTTCTGGGCAAAGGCCCGGCCATCGTCAAGCGAATCGAAATTGTTGGTGAACAGCCCTTCGCGGGCCTTCGGGTCCCATCCCAGAACGCTGACGGACGCGCCCTTCTGTTCGTTGTAATAGGCGGCGCCTGCGTGGAAACCATCCATGAAGATCGTCACCGGCGGAATATTGATGCCGCCAAACACGCCCAGCACCCCGGACTTGGTCATGCCGGCAGCCAGGTAACCGGCCAGGAAGGCCGCCTCATCGGTGGCATAGACCTGGCCCAGAATGTTGGGGACCACGGGATCATAGGCATAGTCGACGATGGAGAATTTCTGCTCCGGATTGGCTTCCGCCGCTTTCTTCGTGGCGTCGCCAAGCAGGAAGCCGACCGTGATGATCACATCGCAATTGCCGCCGAGCAACGAATTGATATTGGCTTCATAATCCGTCTCGGCCTGGGATTCGAGAAAACGCCCTTCGATGCCGAGTTTCTCCTTGGCGTCCAGAACGCCCTTCCAGGCGGTTTGGTTGAAGCTGTTGTCGTCAATGCCGCCGGTGTCGGTGACCTGACACGCGGTGAAGGCTGAAGCAGCCGTCGCCGAAGCTAAAAAAAGCGCCACTGCGGCGGCGATGCCGGCTGATTTTTTTCCAACAAAGTTCATAATGACCTCCAGTTTGGTTTGCGTGCCAACGAATAGACCGATTGGACAGCATAGGCTGGCATCCAACCTGCGACAATGGCCCTTCAGACCGAAACAGTAGCGACCAGCCACCCGATTCCGTTGACATGCATCAATTGGCGAAAAATATCTTCCGGAATGCGGAACTCATCATCGCGCCGTCCCGCGGAGAATGGTTTCGGCCTCACGTTCAACCGCGTCCATTCCGTTCCGGACGATGTCCTCCAGATCGGTATCGCGCCGGTCGTCAACTCGCGACAGATCGATCATGTCTCCAACGGCAATGGCGACGCGGGAAAACGGCAACGGCGCTTCCTGCCTGTCCCAGCGCGAGCTGAGCACGATCTTGCTGGAACTGGCCACGCCGACGGGCGCGAGCATCACGCCGTGAAGCGCGCTGAGATGCATCGCGCCGGAGCGGATGCGGTGATAGGGGCCGGACGGACCGTCAAGCGCCAGCGCGATCAGGCTGGCATTTTCCCTCACCTGCTGCACCAGCGCCGGAAAACCGTGGGTTCTCGTTTCGGCTGGAAGCAGGACCGGCCGGTATCCGAACCATCGGCTGATTAGCCCGATGACATTTCCGCGAAAGGAATCCACCGTGATCACCACCGCCTGCCTGCCTTTCGCCAACGGGAACAGGGGCAGATATTTGCCATGCCAGAATATCGCCAGAACCTGATGGCCCTCGGCAACATAGCGGTCCAGTTTACCAAGTTGCCTTGTATCCTTGCGAAGTGTCACGCTCCACGCCCACAACACCGCAATGAGGGTTCCGGCAACAACTCGGACGCCAACGGAGACAGCGATTCGCCGCCAAAGCTCAATCATGCTTGTCCACCTTGCTATCCGGGAGGATGGCGTCCGCCGCAGCATGAGCAAAGTTTCCGACAATATCCATTTCGCGTTCAATCAGGCGCCGGACCCGCATCCAAAGGCTCTCGGCCACGCCGGACCGGCGCCGTCGCTCGCCAATGATCCGTTGATAATAGGCCCGGGTTCGGGCAACCGTCACGTCTATCGCAAAGGCGGCAGCGGTCTTGCGCGCCGCCTGCCGCAGCGCTTGACGCCTCTTTTCCCGGGCGCCGCCAATTTCAGCCAAGGCTGCGGCAAACCCGGCCGCGTCCGCATCCGCCGGCAGCAAGCGGCCATTGACCTTGTCCGCCACCACTTCGCGGACGCCAGGCGCATTGAGCGCAACCACCGGGCACCCGGCCGTCATGGCTTCCACGAGCACCAGCCCTTGCGTTTCGGAAAAGGAGGAAAACGCAAAGACATCCATTGCCGCATAAGCGTCAGCCAGGGCCGCACCTTTCAGCACGCCGGCAAAATGAACCCGATCACTGAACTCTTCGTGGCTGAGCGCCCGTTCCATTGCCGGACGGGATGGCCCGTCTCCGACGATCAGCACATGCGCGTGGGAATTCTGTCGAAGAAACAACAGGAGCGCGGAGCTGAGGAAATCGAGATTCTTCTCCGGCGCCAGCCTTCCGACATGGCCGGCCAGAAACGCCTCCGCCGGGATTGCCAAGGCGGCGCGTCCACGCGTGCCCACGCCGCCGGCAAAGCAGGCGACATCGACGCCGGTCGGCACCACGGCGATGGGGGTCCGCACGTCGTGATCGATGAGGAAATCGGCAATGCTCTGGCTCGGCGCGATCACCCCGTCACAAAGGTCGCAATAGCCAAGCGACAGGCTCAACGCCAGACGTTTGAGCAGATCTGAATCCTGGGCCACATAGTGTCCGTACAGTTCGTAGCGGGTGTGGTGGGTGAAGACCACCGGCACATCAAGCGTGCTGGCGGCGCGCAAGGCGGCGTCGCCCAGGAGAAACGGGTGATGGCTATGAATGATGTCGGGACCGAAACTCTCGATCTCACCCGCCAGGCTGCGCGACAAGGGCAACGGCACGGAGAAATCGCTGCCGGCGAAATTCTGCACCGCCGGCATGCGCAGCACACCCGATTCGTTCTCCGGCATGTTGTCAAAGACGGGCGCCACCACCAGCACGTCGTCACCGCCGCGCCGCAAGCCCGCCACGAGTTCGCTGACGCTGCGTGCCACGCCGCCGACATGCGGCGTGTAGGTGTTGGTGAACATCAGGATTTTCATCGCCCTCTTCCGATGTCGATTGCCGTCCGGCACGCGATCCCGGTTTCGGTCATGGCGCGCTCACGCGGAAAATCACATCCTGACGCATATCAGTTCCTTGCCGATTCCGCGCCGATTTCCTGCTCAAGCGCCAGATGGTGCGTGAGATCGGAAAGCGAGATCACGCCGGCAAGGCGGCCTGCCTCCGCAACCAGCAGTTTGCGGCGCGCGCCGGAAGCCATCTGCTTGAACACCTCATTGAGCGGTGTGGCTGGCGTCACGGTATTGTCCGGTCCGGTTTCCACCAAGATCTCCGAGACCCTTCGTGCCGGCCAATCCTGCCGGTCAAACGAACGCGCCCCGGCTGTGTCAACATAGCCCAGCAGCCTGTCGCCTGACAGCACCGGGACGAAACTCACGCCATGGCGCAGCATGACATCGTCAACCAGTTCGGCAATGGATGCTCCATCGTCGATTGTGTAGACCACGTCACTCATCAGGCTGCCGGCGGTCTTGCCACGCAACGCCGTCTTGACCAGCAGATTCTGATAGCTCCCGTTGGAAGCATTGAGGATGAAGAAGCCGATCAATATTTGCCAGAATCCGCCAACACCAGCCCCGCCAAACACCGCCAGGGCGCCGGTGAGCATCAGAAACAGCCCGAAAATAGAACCGATATGACTGGAAATCCGGGTGGCGCGCAGAAGATCCTGCGTCACCCGCCATATCGCCGCCCTGAGCATCCGTCCGCCATCGAGCGGAAACGCAGGGATCAGATTGAACACCGCCAGCATCAGGTTGATCAGCGCCAGATAACCGAACAGCGCGCCCACAAGGCCGATCTCCGGGCCACCGGCCACCAGGTTTGACGCGCCATAAAACAAGCCTGCCAGAAACAGGCTCATCAGCGGGCCGGCGATGGCGATCTGGAACTCGGATTTGGGGTCGCGAGGTTCTTCCTCGAGCTCGGCCACACCACCGAAGATGAACAGCGTGATTCCGCCGACTTTCAGGCCATAGGACCGCGCCACCAGCGAGTGTGACAGCTCATGCAGGATCAGAGACGCAAACATGCCAAGCATCGCGACGATCCCCAGCACTGTGTGGAGCGTGCTTGTCCGTCCTGGTAGCATGTCCGGGAAATAGGAGGTCGACAGGCTCCAGACGATCAGCGCCGCAATCAGCAGCCAGCTCGGATCAACCTTGAGCTTGAAGCCGAATATCTCGAAGAGTTGAACCGAATTCCTGAACATGACATCTCCTGACAGCTGATCCAGCCGGTACATGATGCACCACGCGGCGACTGGCCGTATTGATCGACATCATTCCGGCATGAGGGCAAGTGGCACTGTGAATCATGTCGGCTTGTTCCGGCTGGCGAGCCTATTCAAGCCTGGCCGGGAAACCGGGGGCGCGCAGGTCCGTGCCCAGCGCGTCTTCCAAAAGCTTGACGATCTGGGTCGATTGCGCCTGGCCGCCATAGGCCGCCTTGCCGCGCACGAAGGTCTGGTTGGTCAGCGCCGCCAGATCCATCGGCACGCCGAACTCGCGGCCGAAATTCATCGCAAAGCCGAGATCCTTGAGCGCCAGATCCATGTTGAAGGCAATGTCGTAGCTGCCGTTGAGAATGAGCTGGCCCTCGGTCTCGTGCACGAAGCTGGAGCCGGAACTGGCGGCGATCGCTTCCCAGGCGGTCTTCAGATCGAGCCCGCCGCGCTTGGCCAGCATCAGCGCCTCGCCGTCGGCCACCAGGTGGATGAAGGCCAGCATGTTGGTGATCACCTTGATGATCGAGGCGGAGCCGAGCGGCCCCATGTGAAAAATCTTGTCGCCCATCGCCTCGAACGCCGCGCGATGCCTGTCGAACAGATGCGCCTCGCCGCCGGCCAGCACGGTGATCTTGCCTTGCACCGCCAGATGCACGCCGCCGGTGACCGGCGCCTCCACGGTCTCGATGCCCTTAGCGGCGGCGACGGCTGCGAGCCGGAGAATGTCGTCGCGCCCCAGCGTCGACATCTCGATCCAGGTCGTGCCTGGCTTGGCGGTCTCAAGCATCTGCGCGAGCACCTTTTCCGACACTGCGGGCGACGGCAGGCAGGTGATGATCGCGTCGCAATCGCACGCCAGTTCCGCTGGCGTATCGGCCCAGGCGCAGGCCTTGCCCATGGCGAGGTGCCGTTCGGCCAGTCCCTTATCGATATCGGTGACCGTGACCGCGAAGCCCTCGCGCAACAGGCTCGCCGCCAGATGCCCGCCGAGATTGCCCAAGCCGATGAAACCGTAGCGCATGATTGCCCTCCGAAAATGTCTGAATTGGTAGCCTAACCGTGGCCAACCAGCGCCTTGGTTTCGAGGTAGTCGCGCATGCCCCAATCGGCATATTCGCGGCCATTGCCCGATTGCTTGTAGCCGCCGAAGGGCGCGAACATGTCCGCCTCGGGATAATTGATGTGCACCTGGCCGGCCCGCATCCGCCGGGCAATCGCCCGCGCATGCTCGATCTTGCCCGATTGCACATAGGCAGCCAGACCATACACCGTGTCATTGGCGATCCGGACCGCATCCTCTTCGCTGTCATAGGGCATGATCGCCAGCACCGGCCCGAAGATCTCCTCCTGCGCGATACGCATCTGAGGCGTCACGCCGCCAAACACCGTCGGCTTGATGTAGTAGCCCCGATCCAGGCCCTCGGGCCGGTCGCGCCCGCCGGTAACCAGAATCGCGCCGTCCTGAATGCCGGACGCGATCAGGCCCTGGATCTTGTCATACTGGACCTGGCTGATCACCGGACCGAGGTCGGTGGCCGCATCGCGCGGATCGCCGGTCACGAGCCTCTCCGCTGCCCGCTTTGCAATTTCCAGCGCTTCATCGTGGCGGTCGCGCGACACCAGCATGCGGGTCGGAGCATCGCAGGACTGGCCGCTGTTGCCGAAACAGCCCTCGACGCCGCTGGTGACGGCGGCCTCGAGGTCGGCGTCGGCAAGGATGATGTTGGGCGATTTTCCGCCCAGTTCCTGGGCGACGCGCTTGACCGTGTCGGCGGCTGATTTCGCCACAAGAATGCCCGCGCGGGTCGAACCGGTAAACGACACGACGTCGATGTCGGGGTGGCTCGAGAGCACCTGGCCAACATCGGGGCCGTCGCCATTGACCAGATTGAACACGCCTGCAGGCACACCGGCATCGTGCATGACCTCGGCAAACACGATGCCGCTCAAGGGCGCGATTTCGCTGGGCTTGAGCACCATGGTGCAGCCCGCCGCGAGCGCCGGCGCCACCTTGGAGGCAATCTGGTTCAACGGCCAGTTCCACGGCGTGATCAATCCGGCCACGCCGATGGCTTCATGGACAATGAGCGTTGTGCCGCGTTGTTCCTCGAACTCGAACTCTTCCAGCGCCGTGATCGTCGCTTCGATATGCGCGAGCCCGGAGCCTGCCTGGTCCGACAGCGAAAAACCGTCGGGCGCCCCCATCTCGACCGTGATTGCCTCGGCGATGTCGTCCATCCGGGTCTTGTAGACATCGCGGATCCTGGCCAGCAGCGCGAGCCTGTCAGCGACAGACCACGCACTGAAAGCCGGGAATGCGGCGCGAGCGGCGGCGATGGCCTTCTCGGCATCCTCCCGTGTTCCGAGCGCCACCTGGGCGACGCTCTCCTCCGTGGCGGGATTGATCACATCCAGGAGCGATGTGCCGCCCGAGGGAGCGACCCATTCGCCGTTGATGTAGAACTTTCCGAGATTGCCATAAGTGGCCATGAACGTCTCCTCATACGTAAATATTGAAGGCCTTGCGGATCGCCGCGTCCGTGGCGGGATCGATGAGCGGCCGGGTCGACTGGGCCAGGATCCTGTTCTTACGCTCGATCGCCTTTTGCACCAAATCCGGCTTGCCGATCTCCGCCCATTCCTTCGGGCTGGTCCGGTCGGCGACCGCCGGATAGACATATTCGGTCTGCATCACGCTCAGCGTTTGCGGATGGCCGAGATAATGGCCGGGACCTTCGAGACACACCTCCCGCATCGCGTCCAGGCTAACGCTGTCCTCGGTCACGTCAATCCCCCGCACGCAGCGCAGAACCTGCCCCAGCAGATCGTCGCCGAGCACCAGCGATTCCATGCAGAACCCGAGCAGCGAGGCATGCATGCCGACCGCCTCATAGACCATGTTGAGGCCGGCGAGCCCCGCCATGGTGTTGGAGATCGCCTGCTCCCAGCCCGCCTGCATGTCGGGCAGCTTGGCGTCGGCGATACCGGCGGCGGCGCCGCCCGGCAGACCGTAGAACCGGTGCATCTGGGCGCAGCCCGCCGTCAGCAATGCCTGCTCGCCGGACCCGCCCGACATCGCGCCCGAACGCAGGTCGGAGACGAATGGCCAGGTGCCGAACACCGCCGGATGTCCCGGAGCCATGGCGTTGACATAGACGACGCCGGCCAGGCACTCGGCCACCGCCTGGACGATCGCGGTGGCGAGCGGCGCCGGCGCGGTGGCCCCCGCCTGCCCTGCCGACAAGAGCAGCACCGGCATGCCGGCGCGGATGCATTTTTCCATGGTGATGCAGCTCTCTTCGGCGAACTTCATCGGAGGAACCACAAAGCAGTTGGAATTGGAGACGAACGGCCGCGCGCGCCAGTTGGCCTCGCCGCCGGCGATCATGTGGATGAGATCCATGCAGCCTTCAAAGTGCGACGGATCGGAAAAACTGGTGCCGACATGTTTGGTGGTGCCGGCGCAGCAGGCATAGATGGTGTTGATGTCCATCTCGAAATTATCGACCACATCGCGGCAGACCATGGCGCGCTGAAAGAAATGCACATTGTCGAGCGCATGGGTGATCCGCGCCGCGTCATAGAGATCCCGCGCGGTCGATTCGCGATAGGTCCGGTTCTCGACATCGACCACATGCACGGCGGCGCCGGCGGTGCCGTAATGAACCCGGGTTCCCGACAGATCGAGATCATATTTGGACTCGCGGCCAAACAGCACCAGGTCCTTGTTGGCCAGCGCCAGCATGTCCTCGACCAGCGCGCGCGGAAACCGGATCCGCCCGTCATCGCCGAGAATGGCGCCGGCGCCGGTCATAATCTCGACGCCCGATGGCGGCGCCTGCGACAGGCCGATGGTTTCGAGCGCATCGAGCGCCGCCTCGTGAATGCGCAGCACATTGGCCTGGGTCAGCGGCGAATATTGCCCGCCGCTCATGCCTGCCCGGATCGGCCTCAGATTGTCGGCCAGCGGCGCGGTTCTTACCGCAACCCGGTTGGCGCGGCCGCCGGAGCGGCGGTTCTGCTTTTCGGGTCCGCAAGGTGCGAGTGCCGTTTCAATTTCAATTGCAGTTTCCATCATGGTCTCCATGGGTCCGAAGCAAAATTCAATTCACATCCGGACGCGGAGCGCGCCGGGGTCGTAGAGCGGCTTGAGGGACGCAATCGCGGAATGGCGTTCCCCGGCAATCTCGATTTCATAGGTTGAGGCCAGCACGTCTTCCGCGCTCTCGCCGGTACAGGGCACATAGCCGAGGCCGACAGCGCCGCCGAGATGATGGCCGTAATTGCCCGAGGTGATGATCGAGACGATCTCGCCATCGCGGACGATCACCTCGTTGTGGAACATCAGCGGTTCCGGATGCTTCAGCTGGAACTGCACCAGCCTGCGCGACAGTCCTTCCTCGCGCTTGCCAAGCACCGCATCCCGGCCGATGAATTCGCCCTTCCCGGTCTTCACCGCAAAGCCGAGACCGGCTTCGAGCACATGATCCTCGTCGGTGATGTCATGGCCGAAATGCCGGAACGCCTTTTCGATGCGGCAGGAATCGAGCGTGTGCAGCCCGCAGAGCTTGAGGCCGTGATCGGCACCGGCGTCCGCCAGTGCTTCGAACACATGCGCTGTCTGGTCGGAAGAGACGTAGAGCTCCCAGCCCAGCTCTCCGACATAGGTGACACGGTGGGCGCGAGCGAGCCCCATGCCGATCTCGATCTCGCGCGCCGTGCCGAAGGGATGGGCCTCGTTGGAAAAATCATTCGGGCTGACCGCCTGCATGAGCCGCCGCGCATTCGGTCCCATCACGCACAACACCGATTCTGCCGCCGTCACATCGGTGATGACCACGAATTCATCGCCGAGATGCCGCCTGAGCCAGGCCAGATCCCGCTGCAGCGTGGCGCCTGGAACGACCAGCAGGAACGCTGTGTCCGACAGCCGCGTCACGGTCAGGTCGCATTCGATGCCGCCGCGACGGTTGAGCATCTGGGTGTAGACGATCCGGCCCGGCTCGACATCCATCTCGTTGGCGCACAGATGCTGCAGGAACTGCAGCGCATCTCGTCCCTCGACCCGGATCTTGCCGAACGACGTCATGTCGAACAGGCCGACTGCCTCGCGCACCGCTTCATGCTCGCGCTTCTGGTTGTCAAACCAGTTCTGCCGCTTCCAGGAATACTGATATTCGCGCGCCTGGCCTTCGTCGGCGAACCAGTTGGCCCGCTCCCAGCCGGCCACTTCGCCGAACACCGCGCCATGCGCCTTCAGTTGCTCATGGATCGGCGAACGGCGGATGCCGCGCGAGGTCGCCATCTGCCGGTAGGGGAAGTGATCGGCATAAAGCAGGCCCAGCGTCTCGGTGACGCGGCTCTGCAGATAATGCCGGTTCTTCTGGAACGGCTGCGCCCGGCGGATGTCGACTTCCCAGAGATCGAACGGCGCTTCGCCATCATTGATCCACTGTGCCAGCGCAAAACCCGCGCCGCCCGACGACACGATGCCGATCGAATTGTAGCCGGCGGCGACCCAGTAGCCTTTGATCTCCGGCGCTTCGCCGAGATAGTAGCGGTCGTCGGGCGTGAAGCTCTCCGGACCGTTGAAGAAGGTGTGGATGCCGGCGGTGGCCAAGAGTGGCAGCCGGTTGACCGCTTTCTCCAGGATCGGTTCGAAATGATCGAAATCCTCGGGCAGCTGGTCGAAACAGAAATCCTCCGGGATGCCACCCATTCCCCACGGCTTGGCCACGGGCTCGAAAGCGCCGAGCAGCATCTTGCCGGCGTCTTCCTTGTAATAGGCGCACTCGTCGGGCACCCGGAGCACCGGCAGCCGCGGCAGGCCTTCGATGGCCTCGGTAACAATGTAGAAATGCTCGCAGGCATGCAGCGGCAGCGTCACGCCGGACTGGGCCGCCAGATCGCGTCCCCACATGCCGCCGCAATTGATCACGATGTCGGCTGCAATCGACCCGGTCTCGCCACCCTGCTCCCAGTCGACGCCGGTCACCTTGCCGCCGGCGCTGGTGATCGCCGTCACCTTGACGCCCTCGATGATCCGCGCGCCGTTCTGCCGCGCGCCCTTGGCCAGCGCCATGGCGATGTTGGCCGGATCGCACTGGCCATCGAGCGGCAGGTGCACTGCCGCCTTCACGTCGCTCACATTGAGATGTGGATACATCGCCTTGACCTCGTCGGGTCCGATTTCGCGGACGTCGATGTCAAAGGCGCGGGCGAGCGAGGCCTGCCGGTAGATCTCTTCCTTGCGCTCTTCGGTGAGCGCCACGGTGATCGAGCCGCACTGACGCATGCCGGTGGCCACACCTGTTTCGGCTTCGAGCTTGACGTAGAGATCGGCCGAATATTTGGCGAGCCGGGTCATGTTGAGCGAGGCGCGCAATTGCCCGATCAGGCCGGCCGCATGCCAGGTGGTGCCGCTCGTCAGTTGCTTGCGTTCGAGCAGCACGATGTCGCGCCAGCCGAGCTTGGCCAGATGATAGGCGACGGAACAGCCGGAGACACCGCCGCCGACAATGACGGCGCGGGCGTGGGTTGGAATGGACTGGCTCATGCCCGCAGTCTTTCGTTGCTGGGATCCCATAGGGGTTGATCAGGCTGCACGGTGGCGGCAAAGCGCTCGCCGAAAATCTCGACTTCGAGCGCTGTGCCCGGCTCCGTGAGATCGGTGCGCAGCATGCCGAGCGCGATCGACTTGCCGATGCGGTGGCCCCAGCCGCCCGAAGTGGTCTCGCCCACCACCTTGCCGTCGTGCCAGAGCGTCGACATGTAGGGCGCGTCGCACGCGCCCGCCTCGACCACCAGCGTGACAAAGCGCTTGGAAACCCCGCGCTGGCGCTCGGCCAGCAGCGCCGCCTTGCCGGTGAAATCCGGCTTGTCCCATTTGATGAAACGCTCAAGCCCGCCCTGCAGCATGGTGTAGTCGGTCGAAAGATCGCCCTTCCAGGCCCGATAGCCCTTCTCAAGCCGCAGCGAGTTGAGCGCGAACATGCCGAACGGCTTGAGCCCATGCGGCTCGCCCGCCTGCGTCACCGCGTCAAACACTGCCGCCGTATCGGCGACCTTGGTGTGGATCTCCCAGCCGAGTTCGCCGGCAAACGACACTCGCACCAGCTGGCACCACGTGCCCGCAACCTGCGCGGACTGATGCGTCAGCCATGGCTTACTGAGATCCGCGTCGGTCACGGAGGCGAGGATGTCGCGCGATTTCGGCCCGGACAGGATCTGGCAGGAGAAGGCCTCGGTCACGTCCCGCACGGAGATCTGCGACCCTTCCGGCAGACGCTTCGTCAGCCATTCGAAATCATGCCATTGCGCCGTCGCCGCCGTGATCAGGAAGAAGAAATCCTCATCGAGCGCCATGATCGACATTTCGGTGACGATGCGGCCCTTGTCGTCGGCGAAATAACCGAGCCCGATCCGTCCGGGCTTGGGCACCAGCCCGGTGGTCAGCGACAGGAGCCATTCACGCGCGCCTTCGCCTTCGACCCGGTAGCGGGAGAACCCCGGCAGATCGAGAATGCCCGCGGCATCCCGCACCGCCAGGCATTCCTCGCGGACAGCCTCGAACCAGGCCCCTTCGCGCGCCCAGGTCTGGGTCGCTCCTTCGCTCGTATCGTCGCCGGGGCGCGCATACCAGTTGGCCCGCTCCCAGCCGTTGTAGACGCCGAACTGGCCGCCAAGGGCGGCAACCCGGTCATGCACCGGCGAGAGCTTCTTGTTGCGCCCCGCCGGCCAGGCATGATGCGGGAAATGCATCGCATATTCGTGGCCATAGACTTCCATGCCCTTGGCGACGGTGTAGTCCGGATCGCAGAAGGCGGTGAAGCGGCGCGGATCGCACGACCACATGTCCCATTCGGTCTCCCCTTCCATCACCCATTCGGCCAGCACCTTGCCGGCGCCGCCGCCCTGGCAGATGCCGAAGGTGAAGACGCAGGCCTCGAAGGCATTGGGCACGCCCGGCATCGGACCGATCAGCGGATTGCCGTCCGGCGTGTAGGGGATCGGGCCGTTGATGTTCTTGGTGAGCCCCGCAGTTCCGAGCAGCGGCACGCGCGCGCAGGCGTCGTTGATGTACCATTCGAGCCGCTCCAGATCGTCCGGAAACAGCTGGAACGAGAAATCCTCGGGCATCGGATCGTCGGGTGTCGCCCAATGCGCCTTGCAGTTGCGCTCATAGGGGCCCAGATTGAAGCCGTTCTTTTCCTGCCTCAGATAATAGGAGCTGTCGACATCGCGCATCAGCGGCAGCTTGTGGCCGACTTCGCGGGTCCAGGCCGCCACTTCCGGCACCTCGTCGAACAGCATGTACTGGTGGCTCATCACCATCATCGGCATGTCGCGGCCGAACCACTTGCCAACCTCGCGGGCGTAATAGCCCGCGGCGTTGACCACATATTCGCAGCGGATCTCGCCCTTCTCGGTCGAGATCACCCATTCGTCGCCTTCCCGCCGCGCGCCCGTGGCCGGGCAGAAGCGGTAGATCTTGGCGCCGAGATCGCGCGCGCCCTTGGCCAGTGCCTGGGTCAACTGCGCCGGATCGATGTCGCCGTCATAGGGATCGTAGAGCGCGCCCGACAGGTCGTGCGTCTCGGCGAAGGGATAGCGCGATTTGATCTCGTCGGGCGACAGGATGTCGAGATCCATGCCCTGGTATCGACCCATGCCGACCACGCGCTGGAATTCCTGCAGCCGCTCCTTGGAATGCCCGAGCCGGATCGAACCGGTGACGTGGTAATTCATCGGATAGTCAACCGCTTGAGCCAGCCCCCGGTAGAGTTCAGCCGAATAGCGCTGCATGTTCATGATCGACCAGGACGAGGAAAATGTCGGCACATTGCCCGCCGCGTGCCAGGTCGATCCGGCCGTCAGCTCGTTTTTCTCGAGCAGCACGCAGTCGGTCCAGCCGGCCTTCGCCAGATGATAAAGCGCCGAGACGCCGACCACGCCTCCCCCGATGATGACAACCCGTGCATAGCCTGCGATCTCGCCCACACATCTCTCCCGCAACCGTCAGAATCCGGCGAGTATCGAGCCGGTTCAGGCAATCCGCAATTGATGAGAAAAGCCTTTATTAATCGGAAAATCCGATTAGGTTGCGAGGCAGCAATTTCAAAGGATTGGCCGTGCAAATCGAGCTGTTGGAAACCTTTCTCGACCTCATGGAAACCAAGAGTTTCAACCGCACCGCCGAGCGGTTGGATCTGACCCAGTCGACCGTTTCAGCCAGGATCCATACGCTCGAAACCATGCTGGGGCGCAAGCTGTTCACCCGGAGCCGCGCCGGCACCCAGCCAACGCCGGCCGGGTTCCGGTTGCTCGATCACGCCCGCTCCTTGCGCCACCAGTGGAACGAGGCCCGGCGGTCGGTGCAGAACACCGGCAACTTCGCCCAGTCGATGCGCATCGGCATGCAGCATGACCTGGCGTCCAGCCACATCGCCGACTGGGTCACCGGTTTCCGCAAGGTGCTGCCCGATGCCGCCTTCTACATCGAGCTCGATTTCTCCAACCAGATGAGCATCGACCTGCAGGCCGGCGAGATCGACCTGTCGATCATGTTCACGCCCAAGAACCTGCCCGACCTGCATTACGAACATATTGGCGAACTCGCCTACCGGATGATCAGTTCGAACGCTGTCCACATCAACGACATCGACCCGCAAAGCTACATCTTCACCAACTATTCGCCCGCCTTTGACAAGGCGCACCGGCAGGTGGTGGCGAATCTGGCCGAGACGCCGTTGTCGAGCGGTCAGAACGTCACGGTGTGCGGTCTGCTTTCAGGCCTCGGCGGCACGGCCTATGTGCTGGAGGAATCGGCCGAGGACATGGTCGCGGCCGGCGGGTTCGGATTTGTCAGGGGCGCGCCGCGCATCCCGCAGTCAGTCTATTTCGCGGTGCACCTGCGCAACCGCCACTCCCACATCCATCGCCGGCTGCTCGCCAGCGTTCGCACGCAATTGTCCGGAACCTGAAAGAGCCGATCACGCCATTGTGGCAAGTTTCTCATCGCCGACAGTCGCCTCAGTCGCCGCCTTCTGCCCATAGGACAGACCGGCAATGACGCCGCGCAATTCGGCAAGGCCGCGCATCCGGCCGATCAGCGGATAGCCGGGATGGGTATTGCGGGCCGCATCGTCCAGAAGCTCATGGCCATGATCGGGACGAAACGGGATTTCCCATTCGGGGTCACCGGTCGCCTGGCGGCGCGCCTGTTCGGCAAGCAGGGCAGCGATCAGATCGACCATGTCGGTGTCGCCTGCAAGATGGGCGGCTTCCTCGAAGGAGCCATCGGCCTCCTTGCGGACATTGCGCAGATGCGCGAAGCGGATTTTCGAGGCGAACCTCCTTGCGATCGCCGGCACGTCATTGACCGGATTGGCCCCCAGCGATCCCGCGCACAGGGTCAGGCCATTGGCGGGACTGTCGACCGCATCCAAAATCCAGGCGATGTCTTCGGCATTGGAGACGATCCGCGGCAATCCAAGGATGTCGCGCGGCGGATCGTCGGGATGAACACAGAACCGCATGCCGAGATCCTCGGCGGCAGGGATGATCTCTTGCAGGAACCGCTTGTAATGCGCACGCAGCGAAGCCCGATCTATTCCCTCATACAGCGTCAACGCGGCCTTCAGCCGATCCGCGTCGTAGCGCTCATAGGCGCCCGGAAGCCCGGCCATCACCGACTGCATCAGCCCCGCGCGGTCATCGTCGGATGACGACTGGAACCATAACTCCGCTGCTGTGATAACATCGGCCGGGTAATCATCGCGCGCGGCGCCGCGGCCAAGCATGAAGAGTTCCAATGCCGCCATTTTTGGCGCCGAAAACCGCAGGCAGGTGCCGCCCCGGGAGACCGGGGCTGCAAGGTCGGTTCTGGTCCAGTCCAGCAAGGGCATGAAATTGTAGCAGATCGTCGAAATCCCTTCGGCCGCCAGATTGGCCATGGATTGACGATAATTGGCAAACAGCTCCGACAGGTCGCCGTCATTGCGCTTGATGCGCTCGTGAATTGGCAGGCTTTCCACCACAACCCAGTCAAACCCGGCGGCCATGACGTCGGCTTTCCGTTTGGCGATGGTATCGCGGGGCCAGACCTCGCCATAGGGGATCTCGTGCAGCGCCGTCACGATGCCGCTTGCGCCGGTCTGCGCCACGTCACCGAGCGAAATCCTGTCCAGCGGACCGTACCAGCGCCAGCTCTCCCTCACGTGACCGCCTCTGCGGCCCGCCGCGCGCCGATGCGGCACAAGAGTTCATAGGACGAGCTCACCGGCGCCGCCAGTTGCGCCGCCATGCCGGCACTGAAAATTTCGCGCACCGAGAGCAGCGCCGCAACCTTTGCTTCAGGCGTGTCGGCCGAATCGGAAAGCCCGCGCAATCTTTCAGCCAGCGGATCCTTGACCTCGATCGGTTGCCCGCGCTCGTCGATTCCGCCGACATAGCGCATCCAGGCTGCGACCGCGAGAATAAGCCCGGGGCTTGGCCGCGCCGCGGCAAGATTGTCGGCGATGGTTCCCAGAATCCGCTGCGGCAGTTTCTGGCTGCCGTCCATGGCGATCTGCCAGGTCCGATGCCTGATCGCGGGATTGGAGTAGCGCTCGAAAAGGGCGCCGGCATAGTCGGCCAGATCCACGCCTTCGGGAGGGGCGAAGGACGGGATGATCTCCTCCCGCCAGAGCCGCTTGCAGAAGCCTTCGAACACCGGGTCGGCCACGGTTTCGGCGATGGTCTCATGGCCCGCCAGATAGCCGAGATAGGCAAGCGAGGAATGGGTGCCGTTGAGCATCCTGAGCTTCATGTGCTCGTAGGGCGTGACATCGGCGACCATCTCAACGCCGGCGGCGGCCAGATCCGGTCGCGCATCCGCGCCATAGGCGGGCACGAAATCATCTTCGACCACCCATTGCCGGAACGGCTCGCACAGCACCGGCGCTTCATCGCGGATGCCGGTTTTCTGGGCCAGACGTTCGACATCCTCAGGCTTGGTTGCCGGGGTGATGCGGTCGACCATGGTTGACGGGAACCGGCCTTCCGCCGCAATCCAGTCGGCAAGGCCGGGATCGTGGGCGCGGGCAAAGTCCTGCACCACACCGCGCACCAATTTGCCGTTTTCGGGAAGATTGTCGCAGGTCAGCACGGTGAATGGCGGAGTACCGGCATCGCGCCGCCGCTTGAGCGCACGGACGAGAAAGCCGATGGCCGAGCGCGGCAGCGCATGATCGAGGTCATGGGCAATGTCGGGATGCGCGAAATTCAGCTTGCCCGTCGCGGGGTCATGGCAATAGCCCTTTTCCGTCACCGTCAGTGTGACGATGCGAATGGCGGGATCGGCCATGCGGGCCAGCACCGCCTCGGGATCCTCGGGCGCCACCAGCACCGTCTCGAGGATCTCGATCTTGCGGAATGTTTCGCCGCCATCGGGATCCTGCGACACGGTGGTGTAGACAAAATCCTGCGGCGCCAGCTTGTCGCGTGTCGCCGCACTTTGCAGGCTGACGCCGACAATGCCCCAGTCCCCGCCGGAAATCCGCACCGCGTCGTCGATATAAAGCGCGCCGAACGCCCGGAAAAAAGCGCCCAGCCCGAGATGGACAATCCCGGCCTTTGGCTTTGGGTGGTCCTTCGAGCGGTGGAGTCTTTCCAGCTCAGCGGCCAAGCCAGCCTCCATCGACACTGAGCACCGCGCCGTGAATGTATTTCGCCGCCGGCGACGCCAGGAACACCGCGGCCTCTCCGACGTCGCCGGGCTCACCCCAACGTCCCGCGGGAATCCGGTCCAGAATGGCCTGGTTCCGATCAGGATCGTCGCGCAGCGCCTCGGTGTTGTTGGTGGCGATGTAGCCCGGCGCGATGGCATTGACATTGATGCCCTTCGCCGCCCACTCATTGGCGAGCGTCTTGGTCATGCCGGCCACCCCATGCTTGGCCGCCGTGTAGGACACAACCCGGATCCCGCCCTGGAACGACAGCAGCGAGGCAATGGTGACGATGCTGCCTTTGCCTTTCCGTTCAAGCACGGCGCGGGCAAACGCCTGGCTGGTGAAAAACACCGCCTTCAGATTGACGTCGATCACGTCATCCCAGTCGGCTTCGGTGAAATCCACCGCATCATTGCGTTTGATGATGCCGGCATTGTTGACCAGAATGTCGACGTGGTGCTGCGCAAACACGTCCCGCGCCGCCATCGGATCGGCAAAATCCAGAATGAGTTCGCTCGCGTCCGCGATCTGGCTCACCGTTTCCGCGCACGACCTGCGCCCGGCGCAAATCACCTTCGCGCCCGCCCGCCCCATGGCAATCGCGATGGCCTGGCCAATGCCGGTATTGGCGCCTGTCACCAAGGCGGTTTTGCCAGCAAGCGAGAATGGGTTCACAGCAGGTCTCCCATGGCGACCATGTCCATGTCGGTAAAGTCGACATTGTCGCCGGCCATCGCCCAGCAGAAGGTGTAGGCGCCAGTGCCGGCGCCGCAATGGATCGACCATGGCGGCGAGATCACGGCTTCCTCATTGGCCATGACGATATGACGGGTCTCGTTCGGCTGCCCCATGATGTGGAAAACCCGCTGGTCGGCATCAAGCTCGAAATAGAGATAGGCCTCCATCCGCCGGTCATGCAGATGGGCAGGCATGGTGTTCCACACCGAGCCGGGCGCGAACTGGGTATAGCCCATCAACAGCTGGCAGCTCTCGGCCACTTCCGGATGCAGGAACTGCAGGATGACGCGCTCGTTGCTGGTCGCGGCCGATCCCATCTCGACCCGTCGCGCGTCTTCGATCCGGATCAGCGTGTTGGGGCAGTTACGGTGCGCCGGCGCCGAGAGGATGTAGAACCGTCCGTTGCCGGAGAAACTCACCGGCCCCGACCCCATGCCGAGATAGAGCACCTCGCCCTTGCCGACAGGATAATCGGTGCCACCGACGGAAACGGTTCCAGCCTCGCCGATGTTCAGGATGCCCATTTCGCGGCGATCGAGAATCGAAGGCGTGCCGCATTCCTTGACCCGGTCGAGCGTCAGCGTGCCGCCGGCCGGAACCGCGCCGCCCAGGATCAAGCGGTCGTAATGGGTGTAGACGAGCCGGATCTCGCCCTCGGTGAAAAGGCCGTTGGCATGAAAATGCGAGCGCAGGCCTTCAGTATCGAGTCCCTTGGCCGTGACCGGATCAATCGCATGACGGGTTTCAACTGTCAGCATGGAATGTCTCCCTTCAGGAGTCTGGCGTCAGAAAATCATCGCGCCGTGGCGCGAAGGTATCAATCAGGGTCCCGGGTTGCAGGCAGCGGCAGCCATGCACCGCGTTTGACGGGATGACAAAGCTCTCGCCGGCGGCGACTTCGAATGTGTCTCCGGCCACGGTGAAAGCGAAACGTCCGGATTCGACATAGGTCGACTGCACATGCGGATGATTGTGCAACTTGCCTTCCGCGCCTTCGGCATGGAAACGGAAAGCCACCACCATCAGTTCCGGACTTTCGCTCAACACCTGCCGGGTCACGCCGGGATCGACAGGGACTTCGGGAAAACGCTTGATCATGGGACCCTCAATGGAACTGGGCAGGCAGCCAGAGCGACAGCTGCGGGATGTAGGTGACGAGCATCAGCGTGGCAAAGGCGGCACCATAGAAAGGCCAGATCGTCCGCATCGCCTGCCAGATCGGTATCCTCCCCACCGCGCAGCCGACGAACAGCACCGCCCCCACCGGTGGCGTGCACAACCCGATGCCCAGATTGAGGATCAGAATGACGCCGAAATGCACCGGATCGACGCCAAAGGCGACGGCGACCGGCAGGAAGATCGGAGTGGTGATGACGATCAACGGGGACATGTCCATGAAGGTGCCGAGGATCAGCAGCACCAGGTTCATCAACAGCAGGATGATGATGGGATTGTCCGAGATGCCCTTGAGCATGAGCACCATCGAGGTCGGCACCCTTGTATAGGCGAGCAGCCAGCCAAATGCGCCGGCGCAGCCGATCACCATCAGCACCATCGCGGTGGTGCGCACGGCGGCCATGGTGGCGGCGACGAAATCGCTCCAACTGAGTGAGCGGTAGACAAAGAAGGTGACAAACATCGCATAGACAACGGCAATGTTGGAGGATTCCGACGCCGTGAAGATGCCCGAGCGCACACCGCCGAAAATGATGGCGACCAGGACCAGGCCGGGCATGGCGCTGCCCAAAAGACCGAGAAACGCCCGTATTCCCGGGAACGGTTCGGTGGGGTAGCCGCGGCGCTTGGCCACGAACCAGGCCGCCACCATCAGCGACAGCGCCAGCAGGAGGCCGGGAATGATGCCGGCCGTGAACAGGTCGGCAATCGAGATCTTGCCGCCAGCCGAGATCGAATAGATGATCATGTTGTGCGACGGCGGGATCATCAGCGCGATGATCGAGCCGACGACGGTGATGTTGACGGCGTAGTCGACATCGTAGCCGCGCTCCTTCATCTGCGGCACCATCAGGCCGCCGACAGCGCTGGCGTCGGCCGCGGCCGAGCCGGAAACGCCACCGAACATGACGCTGGCCATGATGTTGACCTGGCCCAGGCCACCTCGAAGATGGCCAACCAGTGCTCCGGCCAGCGCCACCAGACGCCGGGCGATATCGCCACGAACCATCAGGTCCCCGGCGAAAATGAAGAACGGAATTGCCATCAGCGCAAACACCGAGACACCCGAATTCATCCGCTGGAACACCACCACCGGAGGCAGGCCGAGATAGGCAATCGTGGCGAAGCTCGATACGCCGAGACAAAACGCCACCGGCGTCCCGATCAGCAGCAGCACCACGAATGTGCCGAAAAGCACCCAAAGTTCCATCGTTTCAATCCTCCAGCTCGGTTTCGCCGAAACGCGCCGTCGGCATTCCCGACAGTCGCCGCGCGATCCGTTCGATCGAGAACAGGACCACCAGCACGCCACCGGCAACGATGGGCATGAAATCAAACGCTCCGGATATGCCGAGGCTCGGCAGCACATTGGGTGCGGCGTTGACCGCCAGTTGGGTGCCATAGACAACCATGCCGCAGCCAAAGCCGATCACCACTGTGTCGGAAACCGTGTGCAACCACAGCTTCACCCGGTCCGGCACCACATGCAGCAGGATGTCAAAGGAGAGATGATAGCCTTCCCGGATGCCCACCGCGGCGCCGAGAAAGATGAACCAGCCCATGATCATCACCGATCCGGGCTCGGTCCAGGAAATGCTGTCATTGAGCACGTAGCGCCAGAAAACCTGGCAGGCGATCAGGACCGTCATCAGCACCAGACCGGCCCCCGACACCCAAAGCGCCATCTTCGCCATGACGCTGGTCACCCGCGCCACGCTTGTCATCCGGTCCTGCACGACCCACCCTCCATCAAAAAATAGGCCCGCGGGTTTGTCCCGCGGGCCTGCCGTCAGACTATTCGGTTGCCTGGATACGGGCGACCATGTCCTTGAGCTTGTCGGACTTGACGTATTTCTCGTAGACCGGCTTCATCGCGTCGATGAACGGGGTCTTGTCGATGTCGGTGATGATGTCGACGCCCGCGGCGCGGATCTTTTCCTCGGACTTCTTCTCCTGCGCGACCCAGAGGTCACGCATCACCGGCACCGAGTCCTTGGCGGCAGCCTTGACTGCGGCCTGATCCTCCGGGCTCAGCTTGTCCCAGCTTTTCTTCGACATCACCAGAACTTCCGGCACGATCAGATGCTGGTCAAGCGTGTAGTACTTGGCCACTTCGTAATGGCCCGACGTGTCATAGGACGGCCAGTTGTTCTCGGCGCCGTCGATAACGCCGGTCTGGATCGACGAGTAGACTTCGCCGTAGGGCAGCGGCGTGGCGTTGGCGCCGAGCGCGCTGACCATGTCGACAAACATGTCCGACTGCATGACGCGGAACTTCATGCCCTTCATGTCGTCCATCGACGTGATCGGCTTTTCCTTGTTATAGAAGCTGCGCGACCCGCCATCGTAAAACGCCAGGCCGATGAGGTCGTGAGCGGCAAACGCGTCGAGGATTTCCTGGCCGATCGGACCATCCATCACCTTGTGCATGTGCTCAACCGAACGGAAGATGTAGGGCAGCGACGGGATCTGCGTCTCTTCGATAATGTTGTTGAAGGGTCCAAGGCTGATACGGTTGAGGTCGATCGCGCCGAACTGGGTCTGCTCGATGGTGTCCTTTTCCTCGCCCAGCTGGGCCGAGTGATAGACTTCGACGCAGAGACGGCCGTCCGTGCGCTCCTCAATCATCTTGCCCATCGCCTTAACGGCTTCAACAGTCGGATAGCCATCCGGATGCGTGTCGGATGACTTCAGCGTGGTTTCGCAGGCGCTGGCGGCCATCACCATGGCGGCGGTGGCCAGCAGCATGCCGGTCAGTGATTTCATCAGTTTCATGTTCATTCTCCTCCCAGATGTGGCTCTCAGAGCCGATAGGCTTGCTTGGCAAGCCGGTATGCGAGATCGTGAGCGACCTCGAAAGCTTCGTCCCCGGCCAATCGCCCGGTGGCGACCAGCGTGGCGAGATAGGCGCAATCCACCCGCCGAGCCACGTCATGGCGAGCCGGGATCGAACAGAAGGCGCGGGTGTCGTCGTTGAAGCCCACCGTGTTGTAGAAGCCCGCGGTTTCCGTGGTCATCTCGCGGAAGCGGCGCATGCCCTCGGGGCTGTCATAGAACCACCAGGCCGGACCCAGCTTCAAAGCCGGATAGGCGCCGGCGAGCGGCGCCAGTTCGCGGGCGTAGCTGGTCTCATCCAGCGTGAAGACGATGATTGAAAGATCCCGCTCCAGGCCAACCGCATCCAGAAGCGGTTTCAGCGCCCGGACATAATCGGTGCGGGTCGGGATATCGAATCCCTTGTCGCGGCCGAATGTGGCCGCGACCGGATCCGAATGATTGCGGAAACTGCCTGGATGGATCTGCAAAACCAGACCGTCCTCAAGGCTCATGCGCGCCATTTCCGTGAGCATATGACCGCGGAAGGCATCCGCCTCTTCGGCGCTGCAGGCGCCCTTGAGCGCCTTGGCGAAAAGCCCCGCCGCCTCCGCCGGCGCAAGGTTTTCGGTTCGCGCGGTCGGATGACCATGATCGGTGGAGGTCGCGCCAAATTCCTTGAAATAGGCCCGCCGGATCCGATGGCTTCTCAGGTACCCTTCCCAGGTCGAGGTGTCTTCGCCGGTCAGTGCGCCGAGCTGTTCGACATTGGCGGCGAAACCGGGAAATTCAGGATCCACGACGGCATCAGGCCGGTAGGCCGTCACCACCCGCCCCTTCCAGCCGCTGTCCCTGATCATCTTGTGCCAGCGCAAATCATCGAGCGGGCTTTCGGTGGTGGCGATCGCCTCGATATTGAAGCGCTCGAACAGGGCGCGCGGGCGGAATTCAGGCTTTGCCAGGCACTCGGCGATATGGTCATAGGTCTGGTCGGCGGTCTCTTTCGATAACCGGTTTGTGAGACCGAACAGGTCTTCAAAGGCATGATCGAGCCAGAGCCGGGATGGCGTGCCGCGGAACAGATGGAAATTCTCCGCGAACAGGCGCCAGATCTTGCGCCCGTCGGTTTCCGTCAACCCGCCATCGATCCTTGGGACGCCCAGGCTTTCGAGACTGATCCCCTGCGAGAACAGCATCCGGAACACGTAATGATCCGGCGTGATGAACAATTGCGCCGGATCGGAGAAAGGCTGGTTTTCGGCATACCAGCGCGGGTCGGTATGGCCGTGAGGGCTGATGATCGGTTTGTCGGCTACAGTCTGATAGAGTTCGCGTGCGATTCCCCGCGTCTGCGGGTCCACCGGAAACAATCTGTCAGGGGCTAACATTGCCAATCTAATCCTCCCCAGGAGGCCTATCTGGATAGGCCTTTCAATCAAGCTAGTAATGTAATATGCTAGTATTCTGAATGAGTCAACGGAGCGAATGCATGTCCGTATCATCGCCTTTGCGGGTCCTCGAACCGCTCAACCGTACGTCGGTCGCCGACACCGTATTTGATGAATTGCACAGTCAGATCCTGTTGCTCGAATTGCCGCCGGGAACCAAGATGTCGGAGGCCGAGGTCGCCAAGGCGCTCGGCGTGTCGCGCCAGCCGGTCAGGGATGCATTCTATCGCCTGTCGAAACTCGGCTTCCTGTCGATCCGGCCGCAACGCTCGACCATGGTCTCGCAAATATCCTCAATCGGCGTGCTGCAGGCGCGCTTCGTGCGCAACGCCATTGAAGCCGAAACCGTCCGAACCGCCTGCCGGGTGCTTACTGAAGACGACCATGCGGCGCTCGATGTGATCCTCGAACGGCAACGGCAAGCGGTGGAGGACAAGGATCCGGTCAGCTTCCACGGCTATGACGACCAGTTCCACAAGGAAATCTGCGAACGCGCCGGGCTTGGATTTGCCTGGGACATCATCCGCGAAAACAAGGCGCATATGGACCGGGTGCGTTTCCTTTCCTTGTCCTTTGCCTCCCAGGACGCATTCAGTGACCATCTGGAAGTGATGAAGGCGATCCGCGCGCGCGACGAAAAACAGGCGATGCATCACATGCGCATTCACCTGTCGCGCATCAAGGAGCAGATCGTGCGGATCAGGGCGGATCACCGGCGCTATTTCGCCGATGAGGATGACGCATGACGCGGCGTTTGCTGTCGATCGGCGAATGCATGGTCGAAATGGCGCCAACGGCGAATGGCGAGTATCACCTCGGCTTTGCCGGCGACACGCTCAATACGGCATGGTACGCGCGGCGAACTTTCAATCAGGATTGGGACATCGCTTACCTCACCGCCGTGGGCGAAGACGCGATATCCGACCGGATGGTCGGCTTCATTGGCGATGCAGGGATAGAGACCGGGTTCGTTCAAAGACTGCCCGGTTGCACCGTTGGTCTCTACCTGATCCAGCTCGACAATGGCGAACGCAGCTTTGCCTACTGGCGCTCGGACTCGGCGGCGCGCCGGCTGGCCGATGACCCGGAGTTGCTCGATGCCGCGTTTGCGTCGGCGAGTGTGATCTATTTCTCCGGAATCACGCTCGCCATCCTGTCTCCGCAAAGCCGGCTGAGGCTTCTCGGCTCCCTTGCCGCCGCCCGCCGCAACGGCGCAACGGTGGCGTTTGATCCCAATCTGCGCCCGCGCCTGTGGGACACGGCCGAGACAATGCGGCAAACGGTGATGGCCGCGGCAAAGGTGAGCGACATCCTGCTTCCATCTTTCGAGGACGAGGCGACCTTCTTTGGCGATGCAACGCCGGACGATACCGCCCGCCGCTATGCCGGCGCCGGCGCACCACTGGTCGTCGTCAAGAATGGCGGCGGCGACATCCTGTCTCTTTCCACTGGTCAGATCGCAAGCTTCAGCCCGAAGAAGGTCGACAATGTTATTGACTCGACGGCCGCCGGCGACAGTTTCAATGCGGGGTTTCTCGCGACCTATCTCGAGTCCGGAAATCTCGATGCGGCAATTGCCGACGGTGCTGCCCTGGCCGCCAAGGTCATTACGCAGCGTGGCGCTTTGGTGGACCTGTGAGTGTCCAGATTGCCATGAGGCATTTCATTTCACGGGATGCGCGCAGGCCTAATGCATGTCGCACCCAAATGTATTCATTTGGGTGATAACGTACATGCATTATTTCAAAGCGCTACAGCGGCTTGTTGAAAATTCTCTCAAAGCCTTCCTTGATGACCTGCTCCATGGCGGCCGACGCCGCTTCGGGATCCCTGCGTTCAATCGCTTCCGCGATCAATCTGTGCCGGTTTGCGGTGGCAACATGCCGGTCGGCTTCGCCATAGGGCGAGCTCATCTTGAAGCTGGTCACCAGCGCCGCCTCAATCAGATTGCCGACCGACAGCATGAACGGATTGCCCGATGCACCGTGCAGGGCAAGATGGAACTTGAGATCGGCAAGGGCGAAATTCTCGTTGGAATCGGCAGCGCTCATTTCATCGGCACAGGCGTAAAGCAGGCTGATCTCGTCCTTGCTCGCCCGTTCAGCGGCCAGCCGCGCGGCAAACGGTTCGATGGCGTAACGCATGTCGGTGAGATGCTTCAGAAAGGTCACGTCGACGCCGGTTTCGATGTGCCAGACCAGAACATCCGCGTCAAACAGGTTCCAGTTCGAGCGGTTGGTGACGCGCGTCCCGATCCGCGCCTTGGGCACGATCATGCCCTTGGCGGTCAGCGTCTTCATCGCTTCCCGAAGCACCGTGCGGGAAACGCCGTACCGTTCCGCCAACTCGACATCACCCGGCAGCAGGGTTCCACAGGCATAGGCTCCGGTCACGATCTCCTTGCCAAGCCCATTGACTACAAAGGAATGCTGACTGCGATTTGCGCGTCCCGAAATGGTGGAATTCAGCAATCATTTTCTCCTTGGCCGGATCATCCCCCGGCGGCGCGTTTCTTGCCCGTCGTCCAGACAAGGCCTTTCTGCAATACGATGAATGCGAAAAGCAACATGCCGATCAGAATCTTGGTCCACCAACTCGACAGCGTGCCATCAAAGATGATGTAGGTCTGGATCAGACCCATGATCAGGACCCCGATCAAAGTCCCCGCGACAAATCCGCTGCCGCCTGTGAGCAATGTCCCTCCGATCACCACCGCGGCGATCGCATCGAGTTCGACGCCAACGGTGGCGAGCGAATAGCCTGCCGAGGTGTATATGGAAAACACAATTCCGGCTATGCCCGCCAGAAGGCCGGAAAAGGCATAGATTGCGGTGGTTGTGCGACCAAGCGGAACGCCCATCAGCGCGGCCGTGTTCGCGCCGCCGCCCACCGCATAGACGTTCATACCGAAACGGGTGCGATGGGCCAGGCCAATACCCACGATGAACACCACCAGCATCAGCCCGCCGATCAACGTCAACCGGCCTTTGCCCGGCATCAGCCAGTACATGCTCTGCATCTGGTCGTAAAAATCATGGGTGATCGGCACGGCGTCGATGGACAGCACATAGGCCATGCCGCGGGCAAGGAACATCCCCGCCAGGGTGACGATGAAGGGCGGCATTTCAAGCAGATGAATGGTCGCCCCCATCGCCGCGCCAAACAGGGTGGTCAGCACCAGCAGCATGGCGAAAACCGCCATCGGATGCAGCGCCGTGTCCCGCAGCATCACCGCGATGAACACGCCGGAGAAGGCAATCACCGACCCCACCGACAAATCGATGCCGCCGGAGATGATGACGAAGGTCATGCCGACGGCGACGATCCCCAAAAAGGCGTTGTCGGTGAGAAGATTGCCGATCACCCGCGTCGACAGCATCACCGGATACTGGGCGTAGCAGATGGCATAGGCCACCAGAAAGATCACCAGCGTTGCAACGAGAGGCAGGAGCCGCGCATTCATGGGACCACCGTTTCTTTCTCGACTTCACCCGCGCCGGCCGGGTCCCTGGAAAAGAAGATCACCACGGACCGCATCGTCGGCGATTGCAGGATCAGGATGATCAGGATGATGACCGCCTTGATGATGAGATTGAACTCAGGCGGAAAGCCCGAGAGAAGAATGCCCGTATTGACCGCCTGGATGATCAGCGCCCCGATCAGCGAGGCAATCAGCGAGAAGCGGCCGCCAAGCAGCGACGTGCCGCCGATGACCACCGCCAGAATGGCGTCAAGCTCGAGCCACAATCCGGCATTGTTGGCATCGGCGCCACGGATGTCGGCGGCGGCGATGATCCCGGCAAGGGCCGCGCACAGGCCCGAGGTCATGTAGACGGCGATCAGCAGCACCCGCGTGTTGACGCCCGAAAGCGTGCTCGCGCGCAGATTGATCCCGATTGCTTCGATCAGCATGCCGAGCGCCGTCCGCCGCACCACAAGCGTGGCAAGCGCGCCCGCTGCCACGCCGATGATCACCGGCGTGGGAACCGTGAACAGCGATCCCGAGCCGAAGAAGATCAGGCCTTCATGATTGAAAGTTAGGATCGCCCCTTCGGTGATCAATTGCGCAACGCCGCGGCCCGCCACCATCAGAATGAGCGTCGCGACGATCGGCTGGATGCCGAGCACAGCCACCAGAAAACCGTTCCAAAGGCCGCAAACCAGGCCTGCCGACAAAGCCATGGCGAGCGTGGCCGCCAGACTGTAGCCTTCGGTGATCCCCCAGGCGGCCGTAGCGCCGCAAATCGCCATCACCGCGCCGACGGAAAGGTCGATGCCGCGGGTGGCGATGACAAGGGTCATGCCGATGGCCAGCAGCGCCACCGGCGCGCCGCGATTGAGAATGTCGATCGGAATCCCGTAGAGCCGCCCATTGGCAATCGAGATGGTGAAAAACCCGGGAAACATGAACGAAATCAGCCCGACAATGACAGCCAGCGTGATCAGCTGCGGCATGATCCTGCGCAGGAAGGGAAGCATCACGGTCAAATGACGGTCTCCTTTTCGGGTGCGGCGATGGCGGAAACCATGTTGTCGGTGGTGATCTCATTGCCAACCAGTTCGGCCACATGATGCCGGTCGCGCACGACGATGACCCGGTGACTGTAGGCGACAAGCTCGTCAAGCTCCGACGAGATCACCAGCAACGACATGCCCTGCGCGCAAAGATCTTCGATCAGGCGGATGATCTCGGCATGGGCGCCGACATCGATGCCGCGCGTCGGCTCGTCGAGAATGAGGAATGACGGGTTGGTCGCCAGCCATCGCGCCAGCATGACCTTCTGCTGGTTTCCGCCTGACAACAGACCGACGGGTTTCTCGGCGTCGGGCGTGCGGATATCGAGTTTGCGAATATAGTCGTTCGCCATCGCCCTCTGCTCGCGGTCGGGAATGCGGCGCATCCAGCCAATCCGCGCCTGCAGGGCAAGCGCGATATTCTCGCGCACGGTGAGATCGGCGATCACGCCATCGGTCTTGCGGTCTTCCGGACAAAAGCCGAATCCGGCTGCAATCGCATCGCGCGGGGATTTGAGATGCAGGTCTGTTCCTTCGCCCCGGCTGGCCACGCCACTGTCATGATGGCTCACGCCAAACAGCACTTCCGCGGTCTCCGTGCGCCCCGACCCCAACAGGCCGGCGACACCCACCACCTCGCCTGAATGAATGGCGAGATCAAACGGCGCGATGCTGCCCTTGCGGCCAAAGCCGGTGAAGCTGAAGCGGGGCTCGCCCGTGGCCGTGTGATCTTTTCCGTGCGGCCTGATTTCCTCTTCCAGTTCACGCCCGAGCATCAGATTGACCAGACGCAGCCGGTCGATGTCGCTGGTGGTTTCCGTTCCCACCAGACGGCCGTTGCGAAGAACGGTGAGCCGGTCGGATATTTCAAAGATCTGGTCAAGGAAATGCGAAATGAACACGATGCCAAGACCGCGCTGCTTGAGCGAGCGGATGACGTCGAACAGCATGCCGACTTCATGGGAATCAAGGCTTGCGGTCGGCTCGTCCAGGATCAGGACCTTGCCCGACAGCGTCACCGCGCGGGCAATGGCGATGACCTGCTGGACGGCGACCGAACAACTGCCAAGATTGCGGGTGACGTCGACGGACAGGTCGTAATTGGCCAGCACCTCGCGGGCCCGCCTGTTCATGTCGCGCACCGAGATCATGCCGAACCGGGTCGGCTGATGTCCGAGCGACAGGTTCTCAGCAATCGTCAGATTGGGCAGCAGATTGACTTCCTGGTAGACCGTGCCGATGCCATAGGCCTGGGCGTCGATCGTCCCCTTGGGATTGATGATCTCGCCCTCAAGCAGGATATCGCCGCCATCGCGCCGGTAGGCGCCGGTCAGGCATTTGATCAATGTGGATTTGCCTGCGCCATTCTCGCCCAGCAGCGCATGCACCTCGCCGGCCTCAAGCGAGAAATCGACTCCATCAAGCGCGATGGTGCCCGGAAATATCTTGCGTACACCCCGGGCGCGAAGCAGCGGCTGACTGGCGTCGCTCTGCGGCATCTGGGCCTCCCGATCTGGATAGAAATGAACGACCTCGATGCACATCAGCGCATATCAGGTCCGCGGCAAGAAACAGCGGCCGGGGAACCCCGGCCGCCGCTCGCCGATCTCAGTAGCCGAGATCTTTCTTCTGCTCGTAGACGGCCTGCGGATCGTCCGCCTGGGTGTAGAGCTTGGACTCGGTCTGAATGAATTTCGGCGGCATCGTGCCGTCCTTCATATAGGCCGCCAGCGCATCGAACGCCGGACCGGCCATGTTCGGGGTCAGCTCAACCGTGGCATTGGCCTCGCCAGCGGCCATGGCCTGGAAAATGTCCGGCACAGCGTCGATCGAAACCACCAGAATGTCTGAACCCGGCTTCAGCCCGGCTTCCTTGATCGCCTGGATGGCGCCCACGGCCATGTCGTCATTGTGCGCGTAAAGCGCACAGATGTTCTTGCCGCCGTCCTCGGCCTTGAGGAAGCTTTCCATCACTTCCTTGCCCTTGGTGCGGGTAAAATCGCCGGTCTGGCTGCGGATCAGCTTGATGTTGTCATGACCGGCAATGGCCTGCTCAAACCCGTTCTTGCGGTCAATCGCCGGTGAAGAGCCGGTCGTGCCCTGCAGCTCAACCACGTTGCAGTCCTTGCCGGCAAGCTCGTCAACCAGCCATTTGCCGGCAACGCTGCCTTCATGAACAAGGTCGGACCCGACGGCGGTGAGATAAAGATCATCCGACGAATCGACCATGCGGTCGAGCAGGATCACCGGAATCTCGGCTTCCTTGGCCTCCTCGAGAACCGAATCCCAGCCGGTGGCGACAACCGGGGCGATCAGAATGGCGTCGACGCCCTGGGCGATGAACGAACGCATCGCCTTGATCTGGTTCTCCTGCTTCTGCTGCGCATCGGCAAATTTCAGATCAATGCCGCGGTCCTTGGCCTGCTGAAGCGTCAGCGTGGTTTCCGCCGCGCGCCAGCCGGATTCCGACCCAATCTGCGAAAATCCGACGGTCTGCGCCTGAACGCCGGACGAGATGATGAGCATGGACGCGAGTACACCCGCTCCAAGCATGGCTTTGCTAGATTTCATAATTTCCTCCCGAAATAGGGGCTCCTGCCCGGGAGTTAAAAAATCATACTATATTATTTTTGTAAACAGAGCTGGCGCATCTTATCGAAACATACGCCGGGATTATTGATGGCCCTGCCCGCCTGCGCGGCGGACGTGATGACGCGCTCAGGTTGTCCAGCCGCCGTCGATCACATGCAACTGCCCGGTGGTGAATCCGGCCTCGTCGCTGGCCAGATAAGTTGCCAGCGCCGCGATCTCCTCGGGCTTGCCGAGGCGGCCCATCGGCTGGCGATCAAGAAACGCCTTGCGGGCCGTTGCATAGTCGCCCAGGGCGCGCATGCGCTGTTCCAGCGACGGACTGTCGACGGTTCCCGGACAGATTGCGTTGCAACGGATGCCCTCCTTGACGAAATCGGCCGCCACCGATTTGGTCAGGCCCGCGACGGCCGCCTTGGTGGCGCTGTAGGTGAAACGGTTGGGCGGCCCGGTGACGGCGCCTGCCACCGAGGACATGTTGATGATCGAGCCGCCGCCGCCGGCGCGCATGCCCGGCAGCACCGCCCGGATCATGTGAAACATCGATTTGACATTGAGATTGAACGCAAAATCCCATTCCTCCTCGGTCGCATCCAGGATCGATCCGGCATGCACGAAGCCGGCGCAATTGAACAGCACGTCGATCTGGCCGATCTCGGCCACCAGCGCCGCGATTGCGGCCTTGTCCGTGACGTCGAGGCGGCGGGTCTCGATACCGGCCTCGCCGTTCAACCCGGCTAGCACCGCTTCATTGACATCGGTGGCGATCACCCGGGCGCCTTCCATGCCCATCCGCAGCGCCGTGGCCTTGCCAATTCCCTGGGCGCTCGCGGTTGCAAGAACGGTCTTGCCTTTCAGTCTTTGCATGTCTTTCTCCATAAGATTGGCCTGCGCAGCCGAAAGCCGGACGGGCCCGATTGGAACGAGGGACGTGCAGGTTAGAATGAAATCGCGGTGACAAACAATGTCGGATGCACGCCGCCGCCTTTAACAAAGGCGTCATGAATCTGGCGACCGGTCTGCTCCAGGCCGCAGATGCTGCCGGATACACGCAGCCGCCGGACGCAAGCAACCGCTGGCGCCCAACCGGTCGCCTTTGCCTATCGTCGTTGACATCGGCAGCGGTCACAGATATAAATTTATAGTTAAATTTTATGGTCGCAGGCGTTTCTACGCTGCTTATCCCTTCAGGTACGTAAGCTCGCGGCAAGAGCGAGTTCAGTACTGACCGAACTGCGATCATTGCAAGCGCGGTCTACCATGCGCCCCAATTTAAAGCCCACATTGTCGCCGGTTACGTCAATGGCAGACTCCGAGTGGGCTTTGTACGCGGCAGTGCGCGGGGAGACCTGCATGCCCGCGCCTGTGGCGAAAGGACCGTCTTCGGCGTCTCATCCAGTTTAGCCCACGACTGCGCCACGCCCACCGCAATCGGTTTGCGAACCGAATTGGGCGCTCAGGGTCCCTTTTAACTCTCAATTTGACGATCGGAAGGTCGCGATGAAAACCATCATACTCGGAGGCGGCAGCTCTTGTGGCTGGCCCTCGACCTTGCGGCTTTTGCGCGAGGGGCAACGCGCAACGACCGTGGACGACCTCTCGCATGGGCGCATCGTTGTGCCTTCTCGCTCTTTGTGGACGCGCGACACCCAACCAGGCGTGGCGCTGCCGGAATTACTACGGGAGCATACCAGATGAAGGATTTGATACGGCTTCTGGCCGTCGCCGTTCTCGTGTTCGTCATTGTTGGTTTTTCAATGATCTATTCCCGTGACACCGCATTTCGATATGGCGTCAGCACCTTCCTCGGCAATGGCTGGGGCGCTCTTGGACGCACGGTATCGGCGATCCCGGGGCTTGGCGGCATTGCCGGCGAGCCGAAACTGACCGCCACCGAATTGAAATTGCTGCGTCCCAAGCAGAGAAGCTGGATCGGGTTGACCGGCTTTCCGGACCAGACGGAAATCCGGTTTCCCGTACCCGTTGCGGGCGGCTTTCTCGAAGGTGAGTTGGATCTGCGTTTTGATGTTCAACTTGCGCAAAGCGGCGATGGCCTTCTCAGCATCTCTGTGAATGGGACGAGGCGCAGCGAGATCGTTCTTAACACGGGCCATAACGCCTATGATGTGCGCATCCCGCTTGATGCAGGCGATCTCTTGGCCAACCATGTGCTGGTTCAGCTCTCGGCGCGGGGAACCACTAAAAGCGGACAGAATTGCCCGACCGACGCGGCCAATTCCGGAGCCGCGGTCAGCGTGCTGCCCGAAAGCGCCATGATTTTGACATCGATGCGCGAAAGCAAACATCCGGAGACCGTGCTGATGACAATGGCGGAACCGCTCAAGATCCAGCTTGGCGCCGACGAGGAGACCCAGGTGATTGCCGTGTGGACGATGCAGCGAATGAAGCGGGCTGGTGTCGAGGCAATTCTTGTCGACGAGATGCAGGCATCCCCCTCAATCGAGGTGATCGATCACGGCCCCGTGGAAGTCAGCAGGGCGCGCAACGGCAATGTCGTTCTGGCCGGCAATGAGGGCATCGCCCGGGCAATCGCCTTCCACAGAGCCGACCTGCGGCCGCCGGACGGGCTAACCGCTTGGCCCGTGTCTGCCTCCCAACTGACGCCGGAAACAACGGTGCAGAATTTCCTTGGCTCCAAACGATGGACCATCCCCTACAATATCGCCGATCTTCCTCTGGGGCGGATGCCGACGAACTTCGGCCTCGCGCTCAAGACCAGCACGCAGCCCGAGGAGTTCGAATGGGAGGTCCGGGTGTCCCTGAACGGAAATCTCCTTCAGAGCGATCGGTTTCCCGGCAGCATTGCCGATATCAACATGGACATCGCCCTGCCCACACAATTGCAAGGGTTATCAAATACGCTTGTCATCGAACTGATCGACACCTCGCCGAATCAGAGCATCTGCCGTGCAGGCCCCGACGCCCAGGCGCAGCTTCTGCCGGGAAGCCTTCTGACGGCCGACGGGCCGCAACCCACCGACAGTTGGGGCGCGCTCGTGCGCCAGCTTGCCGATGCCGCAATGGTGGCTCCGGGAAATCATGGTCTTGTCGATGTCAACCAGGCCACGCGCGCCGCGACGATGCTCGCCCAGTTCCTGCCAACGCAAGCCAAGACGTTCGCTGCGCCGGACGCTACCGCGGTGACAATCACTCTGGTTGACAAAGCCAGCCTCATCGAACTGCTGGAGGACCCCGGCACGCAGGCCGACTTAGGGCAGGCGCTGCTGATTATCAACACAGGCAGTTCCGTTGTGAATCCGCTGGGCCTGCATCGGCTTGGGTCGGATAGCGACACCACATTGCTTGAGCGCATGCCTCCAACCGAAATAGCATTCGTTGTCCAACGCATCGCCCGGCCCTGACCCGAAGCGGCCCCAGGCCGCCGGCCACCAATACTGGTCGGTCGACAGCTCACCCGCGAGGCTGACGCGGCGTCTGCCGGTAACGGCGGCGCCGATGGTGCTGTTGATCTTCACGCTTGTCAGCACCAGTCTTCTGTTCCTGATCAACGAAGTGCCCGTGCTGGCGCGGCTGTTTCCGCAAAGGGACTTCGTGTTTTCGCCCTATGTCGGGACCCATTCCATCCCATTGCGGATATTCATTCTGTCGTTCTACACCGCTTTCGCGGCCGTGGTGGCGACCAGCTCCATCAGAAAGCTGAAATTCCTCATCGACATGATCGCCTATTTCGTCGTGCTGTGTTGCGCTTTCGATTTGCTCAACGTGGTTCTCTACGAACGATACGGCTTCATCTACTCGCTGCATGTGGTCGAGATCCTGTCGGGGCTTTTCGGGTTCCTGATTTTCTCGGTCAGGCTTCTTGAGCATGGCAGCATGCCGCACCGGGTCCCGGTGCCGTTTAGCTATCGCTTCAAGCTCTTCGCCTTTGTCCGCATCTCGATCGCGGTAACGCTGGCGATTGCGGCATCGGTCATTGTCGATCGCATGGACCTTTTCATCATCGAGAGTATGCGCCGGATTGCCCTGCTCGGTGGAACAGGGCCGGGTGTATTCCTCTTTCTTCCAATGCTCTTTCTTATCCTTTACATCGATGGAACCATCCAGGCCATCCTCCGGCGAAAGCAGCATTTCTCGCCGCCGGTGACGGTCATCATTCCCGCCCATAACGAAGCCCATGTGATCACGCGCACGATCGCCGCCCTTGATGAAGCTGCGGCGGTATATGGCAATTATGTCGGCGTGATTGTTCTTGATAACTGTTCGCAAGATGAAACGGCGGCGGTTGCTCGGTCCGCGTTCGATGCGGCGAGCCATGTGGCGGGAAGAATTGTCGACGTCCCGGTGCCCGGCAAGGCTATCGCGCTCAACCGCGGGATCGAGGAAACCAAAACAGACTACGTCATTCGCATCGATGCCGATACGGAGGTACAACCCGAGACGCTGCAGCATACAATGAGGCATTTCACGCGCAAAGGCGTTGGAGTGGTCGGCGGAATGCCGCTTCCTCCCGGCGGCGGACCGTTCGACCGCGCACGTGAACTCGAAGTGCTTCTCAAGCATGGCTACTATCAGGTAGCCTATGGCGCGACCGACTGCATCGTCGGCATCCCGGGCATGTATGCCGCCTATCGCACCGATTGCGTCCGCGCGGTCGGAGGCTTTGTCACCGGCATGAACGGCGAGGATACCGACGTCGCTGTCCGGATCGGGGAATCCGGCTTCCGGACGGTTGGGGACCCAACCGTGATCTACACCTCCGAGGTTCCGTTGAGCTACCATCACCTGCGGGAACAACGCATGCGCTGGTTTCGCTCGGTCTACCATGTCAGCGCGCGCAACATGGATTATCTGGACGGATGGCGTTTTTCGGTGCGTGGCAAGATCGTCCTGCCCTTCATGCTGATCAATTCCGCGCGTCGCGCCATGATGGTGCCCCTGGTGATCTACAGCTTTATTTACCTCGGTATCGCCTCCGAGGCGGAGGGAGCAGTCACCGTGCAGGCCGCGCTGGCAGTTCTGATTGGTGCACCGGCCCTCATGGCGGCATTTGCGGCATTGGCCAACAGCAGGCCGCGGGCTTTGCTCGGCCTGCCCGAATACATCCTTTTTCGAGTATTGCGCTCTTATCTCACACTGGAGTCGGTGCTGAGCATCGCCTTTGCGGAGACAATTCCGCCCGAAACATAAAAGTGGAACCTTTCCTCCAATGGGCGCTTAATTCGCTGCAGCTAAAAAGAAGTGAAGTTGAGGATCAATTCACTCGAGCCAGCAGGACAGAAGGAAATGCGCTATCCGATATGGATGTTTATATTCGCATTTGTCATGCCGCCATTCGCCGCGCATGCCCTCCTGACGGGCGCGGCCCGGATCGTGCCGGTGGAGCAAAGGGTGACGGTCGTTCGGCTAGCCGGTGAATCCTGCGCAAGCCGTCGTCATCGGATCCGGAGTCCGCTCAATGGGTCGAGTTCAGTTGTACACATCTCGCACTTCGCCGGAGCGGCATGCCTCTGACGTGAATAAAAATGCTGCTGGCCATCACCCGTGATCAGCAATCCAAATCAGGCAATCCGAGGCAATTCAATCCCAGCCGGAAACCGACTTGACCACCATGAATTCCTCCAGGCCCCAGATGCCGCCTTCCCTGGCGCCGCCGGAGTGGCGGACTCCGCCGAAAGGAGATCCTGCCCCGCGCGGCTGGCCGTTCATCTCGACCATTCCCGATTGCAGTCGCCGCGCCATCCGCTTGCGCCGCTCCCCGTCGCCGCTCTGCACGTAGTTCGTCAGGCCATAGGGGGTGTCGTTGGCGATCCTCACTGCGTCTTCCTCATCCTCGAAGGGAATGATCGACAGCACCGGCCCGAAGATCTCCTCGCGCGCAATGCGCATTTCGTTGCTGACATCGGCAAAAACGGTCGGCCGGACGAAGTAGCCGCTGTTGAAGCCCGCCGGACGCCCGCAGCCGCCGGCGACCAGCCGGGCGCCTTCGCCGATCCCCGCCTCGATCAGCGCCTGGATTTGCTCATATTGCCGCGCCGAGACGACCGGGCCGATATGGCCGCCTTCATCGCTCGACAGACCCACCATCGTCGCTTCGGCGACCTGCCGTGCCGTCTCCACCGCCTGCGCATAGGCCGGCCGTTCGACCAGCATGCGCGTCGGCGCATTGCAGCTCTGGCCGCTGTTCATGAAGCACTGACGGACGCCGCGTTCGACGGCCTGGTCATCGGCGTCGGCGAAGATGAGATTGGCGCCCTTGCCGCCCAGTTCGAGGGCGACGCGCTTGAAGTTGCCGGCCGCGCCGATGATGACGCTGCGACCGGCCCGCGTCGATCCGGTGAAGCTGATCATGGTCACATCGGGGTGAGCCACCAGCCGGGCGCCGGCGGTCTGGCCGTCGCCCTGGACAAGATTGAACACGCCTGCCGGCGCGCCGGCCTCGTCGATGATCTCGGCCAGCAGCTGGGACGACAGCGGCGCAAACTCGGACGGCTTGAGCACCATGGTGCAGCCGGCAAGCAGCGCCGGAATGACCTTCAGCGCCACCTGGCTCATCGGCCAGTTCCACGGCGTGATCAGCCCAACGGCGCCGATCGGCTCGAGCAGGATCCGGTCGCCGGGCGCGTGCGGTCCGAGCGGCCGGACAGGTTCGAAATGCTTCATCGCCTCGAGAAAATTGGTCATGTGGCGCAGGGCGGCGGGGGCCTGGCGCGTTCTTGCCAGTTCCATCGGCGCGCCCATCTCGTCCGAGATCGCCTTCGCCATTTCTTCGCTGCGCGCGGCGTAAATCACCTGCATCCGCTCGATCAGCGCAATGCGGTCTGCCGGATCAGTCGCGGCCCAGCCCGGAAACGCCGCGTGCGCCGCGGCCACGGCGGCATCGACATCGCCCGCGCCGGCGAGGGCCACCGTGCCGATCGGTTGTTCGGTCGACGGATTGATCATGGTGTGTGTCATGCCCGAGCGGGCCAACACCCACTGGCCGCCGATGTAGAATTTCCGCAACTCGCGCACTCTTCAAAACTCCTTGGGTTGTTTCGCCGGAATGTCCGCCATGCAGTCCTCAGGCGACGTCTTCCAACTCCGCCACGACCGGCACTGGCGCGGCATCGAAAAAGTGGATGAGCTGCGGATCGACATTGAGATGAATGGTCTCGCCCGGCCGTGTCGACGTTCGTCCGCGAATGAGCACGCGAATGGTCTTTCCCGCGAGGCGGGCGGTGATCTGGGTCTCCGACCCCGTCGGCTCGATCACCGAAACCAGGGCCGGCCAGCCGGTATCGCCAATGGTGAAATGTTCCGGGCGGATGCCGATGGTGGCGCGCGAACGGTTGCTTGAATCCGCGACCGGCAGGGTCAGCACCGTGCCGTCGTCGAGTGCGAAATTGGTCTTGTTGATGAGGTCGCCCTCAAGGAAATTCATCGGCGGCGAACCGATGAATGCCGCCACGAACAGGCTTGCCGGATTGTCGTAGAGCTCCAGCGGCGATCCCACCTGTTCGATGATCCCGCCATTCATCACAACAACGCGATCCGCCAGCGTCATCGCCTCGATCTGGTCATGGGTGACGTAGATGGTGGTGGTCTTGAGACGCTGGTGCAGTTCCTTGATTTCGGAGCGCATCTGCACGCGAAGCTTGGCGTCCAGATTGGACAGCGGCTCATCGAACAGGAACACATTGGGGTTCCGCACGATCGCTCGTCCCATGGCGACACGCTGACGCTGGCCGCCCGACAATTGCCGCGGCTTGCGATCGAGAAGAGGCTCAAGGCCGAGGATCCGCGCCGCGTTGTCGACGCGCTCCACGATTTCCGTCCTGGAAACCCGGCGTTGGCGCAAGGCAAAGCCCATATTGTCGCGAACATTCATGTGCGGATAGAGCGCGTAGTTCTGAAACACCATCGCGATGTCACGATCCTTGGGCGCCACGCCGTTGACCACCCGATCGCTGATCAGGATTTCGCCACCGGTAATGTCCTCAAGCCCGGCTATCATGCGCAGCAGGGTCGACTTTCCGCATCCCGATGGCCCGACCAGCGCAACGAATTCACCGTCTTCGATATCGATCGACACGCCATGAAGCACTTCGACCGCGCCATAGGACTTCCGCACATCGCGAATTTGCACCGTACCCATTCAACTATCCTCCCGTTTCCACCCGCCTGAATGCGGGCCAAGGCAAGCCCGCCGGGCCTACTTTTGTCTCGTCTGGCCCGGCATGCCGCTGATCATTTCGATCAGGAAATCGCCGGTGTTCTTCTCGTGTGTCTTGACCATGTTGGCGGCGCCGGCGAAATCGCCTGCGCGCAACATGTCGCGGATACGTTTGTGTTCCTCCAGCGCCTCGCCAAGCCGGTGGTGCTGCGGCGGGATCCCGTGCCGCTGTGCCGACATCTGCCCATGCATGTTTTCAATGAGCCGGCGGCACCAGGGCGATTGCGGACTGTCGCAGAGAAGCTCGTGGAACTCGTAGTTCTTCTCCGCGACAAGCTGGTAATCCTTCCGTTCCAGGGCGTCGGCATAGGCCTCTATGTTCCGGTCGATCATGCCGAGCCGCTTGTCATCGAAATTCAACGCGCCCAGTTCAATCGCAAGACCGCAGACCAGACCGCGCAATGCGCTGATTTCCTTGATCTGTTCGGTCCTCAGCCCCTGCACGACGGCGCCGATGTGATTCTGGATGTCAAGCCAACCTTCCGAGGCGAGACCGCGGATCGCCTCGCGGATCGGCGTCTCGCTGATGCCGAGCGCGGTCGAGACTTCCCGTGTCGTGATCCGGTCTCCGGGCCCGACGGCGCCGCTGAGTATCATCGATTGGATGTGGTGCCGCGCCAGTTCGGCTTTTGTCATGAAGGTGTTGGAATGATCCATCGGCTCGATCCAGTTTCGGTTGGAAGAGGGAACCCTGTTTTCTATCCTTTCGTCGCTCCTTCCGCCAATCCCTTGATCAGCCACTTCTGAACCATCAGCGCGAAGATGACGACCGGGATCACGGTAATAGTGCCCACAGCGGTCAACGCCGCCCAGTTGGCACCGTTGACGGTGTCGCCGGCAATGCCCGCAATCGCCACCGGTATCGTCGAGGCATGCCTGTTGGTCAGCACCAGCGCGAACAGCAATTCCTCCCAGGCGAGGATCATCGAGAAGATCAGCGTCGACAGCACGCCGGGCAAGGAGATCGGCAGGATGATCTTGAAAAAGGCGCCGTAGCGGGAGCATCCGTCGATCATCGCCGACTCCTCGAGTTCACGCGGCAGCCCCATGAAGAAGCTCCGCATCAGCCACATCACATAGGGGATGAGGAAGGTGGAGTAGGCGAGGATCAGGGTGATGTGCTTGTCGATCAGGCCGAATTTGCGCGCGACAAGAAACATCGGCACCGCAAGCGCGATCGGCGGCACGCCGCGCGACAACAATATGAGCAGCCCGAAGGTGGCGGCGCCCCGCAACCGGATGCGGGCAAGCGCGTAGCCCGCCATCGTGCCGACCACGATCGACAGCAGTCCGGCGCCGGTGGCGACGATGATGGTGTTGATCAGGCGGTTCACGATATCGGCCCGCTGCATGTATTCGACATAGGCCGCCAGCGTCGGGGTGAAAAAGAATTTCGGCGGCGTTGTGAAGATGTCGACCTGATCCTTGAACGAGGTCAGGATCATCCAGTAGATCGGGAAAAGGAAGACGAGGCTGATGGCCACGCCGCCGGCAACGCGCAGCTTGTGGCCAAGTGTGTTAGCCGAGCGACGCGGCATTGATGTGGCGGCCGAGCTCAAAACAGTTCCTCCAGCTTGCGGCTGGCGCGCAGGAATATCCCGGTCAGCACCATGGTCAGCACCAGCACGATCACCGCCATGGCCGCCGATTCCGCAAAACGCAGCGAACGGAACGCCTCTTCATAGATGAACAGGTTGATGACATTGGTGGCCTTGCCGGGCCCGCCATAGGTGGCGGCGAGCACGATATCAAACATCTTCACCGCGCCGAGCCAGCGAATGACGAACGTGGCGGCAATCACCGGCACCAGAAGCGGCACGGCCACCGACCACAAGGTCGACCACCAATTGGCGCCATCGATCTTCGCCGCCTCGAAGACGTCCTTGGGCAACGCCAGCAGAGCGGCTGTGGCGATCAGCACAATGAAGGGCGTCCAGCGCCAGGTATCTATGATGATGATCGCGGCCATGGCCAGGTTCGGATCGCCAAACCAGTCGAGCGGGCCGATGCCGAGAAAGCCGAGCCAATAGTTCATGATGCCCCACAGGGGATCGAGGATCATGCGCCACATGCCGCCGGCGACCACCGGGGCAACGACCATCGGAATGATGAATAGCGCCCGGATGACGCCGCGACCGGACCATTCGGCATTGATCAGATAGGCGATCCCGAAACCCAGGACGACCTGCAAGGGAAGGGCTATGACCAGATAGATCATCGTCACCTTGAGCGACTCCCAGAAGCGGTAGTCGTCGATCACCTCAATATAGTTCTCCCACCCCACCCATTCGCCGGCGCCGAAACTGGCGATGTCAAAGCGCGAGAAGCTGATATCGATCGTGTAGAAGATCGGATAGGCCAGCATGGTGACAAGCAGCAGTATGGCGGGAAACATGAATGACCAGCGGACCAGGAGATCGCTGCTCCGGCCGGGGTGCAGCGCGGGGCGTTGCCTGACGGATTTTCCAGTGTCGTTGCTCATGAGCTTTCCTCCGTCAAATCCGCGTCCCGATAGATCCTGCCGCGCGCCCGCACCGGGTCAAGCAGCGACCAGTCCCCTGGCGTGACCTCATAGCCGATCGGGAACGGCGGCCGGGCCGGCATTCCGATCGAGGCCATGACGCGGTCGTCGCGGTAGTAACAGCACGCAGCCGCCGATTCGACCACGCCAGCCAGCTCCGGTCTGGCGGCGCGAAATTCCAAAAGGCGGCTCGCCTGCATTTCTTCCGGAAGATCGGCCAGCGGGCCGCCGGCGATGGCATCGACAATGCGCAACGCTTCCTGCAGCGCCGCACGGTCGCGGTCGATCGATCGCAGGATGTCGGCGAAGATGACCGGATCATCGGCGCCCGGAACCCCATAGACCGAACTCGCGGGAATCATGTGGCGCACGACGCAGCGGAGCGTCCGTTGCGCATCGGGTGAAAGCTCACCATGGTCGTCATGTTGGTCGGCCATCATCGCAGTCTCAATCGAACAGGGTGTAGATACGGGATTTGATCTGGTCGGCGACATGGAGCGCAAACGCCTGGATCGTCGATGTCGGATTGACGCCTCCGGAGGTGACGAAGACGCTGCCATCGACGATGAAAAGGTTTTTGACATCATGGCTGCGGCCCCATTCATTGACCACCGAGCGTTCGGGATCCTTGCCCATCCGCGCCGTTCCCAACAGATGCCAGCCGGCATAGGGCAGCGGCGCCTTGCTGGTGATGTCGCGGGCGCCGGCGGCCTTGAGAATGTCAATGCCCCTGGCGACAGAGTGATCGAGCATCCGGCGGGAATTGTCCGAGAGCCGGTAATGGATTTTCGCGGCCGGAATCCCGTCCGAATCCTTCATCTCCGGATCGAGCGTGACCCGGTTGGTTTCCTCGGGCAGATCCTCGCAGACCGAAACCATGCCTGCGCTACAATCAAACAGCCGGCGGAAGGCGGCGTGATGCCCCTCGCCCCAGGGCACCAGCCCGTCCGCCATCCCGTTGATGGCCGCGCGCACCGGACCAATGCCCCGCGAAAACTGGAAACAATAGCCCCGAACGAAGTCCCGTGACCGGTCGGTCTCATAGAATTCCATGCTCCAGGTGCAGATCGGCGATCCGCGATAGCCGTCGAGCGGTTCGTCGAAATGACCGCGGATCTGGGCGTAGGGGTGAAGCATCAGGTTCTTGCCAACCAGCCCGCTGGAATTGGCAAGCCCGTCGGGACAACGCGCCGATGCCGAATTGAGCAGGATGCGCGGCGTGCCGATGCCGTTGCACGCCATGATGACGATCTCGGCGGGTTGAAACTGCTCCTGGCCATCGGCATCGAAGTAGAAGACGCCTGTCGCCATGCCCGCTTCGTTGGTTTCGATGCGGCTGACGCGGCACCGGGTGCGCAATTCGATCCGGGACCGGATCGCTTCCGGCCAGTAGGTCACGTCGGTGCTGCCCTTGGCGCCCTGGGCACAGCCCGAGCCGCATTGGCCAAGGTTGATGCAAGGAGCGCGCCCTTCATACTCCTGTGTGGCAATGGCCGCATCGGAGGGCCACCAGTGCCAGCCGAGGCTGTTCATGGCGGTCCCGAGCTTCTCGCCGGTCCGGCCCATGGGAATGGGCGGCATCATCGAATCCTTGGGAGGATAGGCCGGATCGCCGGCGAGGCTTGAAACACCCATCATGCGGTCATTCAAGGCGTAGAACGGTTCGAGCGTCTGGTAGTCGATCGGCCAGTCGTCGGCGACGCCATCGAGGCTGCGGACCCGGAAGTCGGACGGATGCAGCCGCGGAAAATGGGCCGCATAAAACACCGTGCCGCCGCCGACGCCGTTGAAATTGGCGATCTTGATCGGCGAATCATCGTCATTGACCGGATAATCGGCGGGCAGTCCCCGGCGGTTGGGGCTGATGGCATAATCTTCCAGCGTCCGGGCTTCCCAGTCCCGCCCCGTGCTGGGGAGATCGGACGGCCTGGTCCAATCCCCCTGCTCCAGGCAGACAATGCGCATCTTGGTGTCGGCAAGGCTCCATGCCACCGCCGCGCCGGAGGCGCCCGCTCCAATGATGAGGACATCGACAGGTTCATTCATGCCAGTTTTCCATGCTTTTCGACTTCCGGCGCCATCACACCGTTACAGCGACAGGCGGGGGATCGAAACCCGCCTGGGCATGCCGACGGTCGCCAGCGGCGGATATTTGGCCAGGGCCGCCTCGATCGGCTCGGTGCCCCAGCCGGGACGATCCGGCACGATCAGATGACCGTCCTTGATTTCCGGCACATGGGTAAAGATTTCCGTGTCCCAGGCAATGCGGTCAATGTCGATTTCCATGATCCGCATGTTCGGCACGACGGCGCTGAAATGCGCATTCATCATCGTGCACAGATGGCCATAGAAATTGTGGCTGGCCACGTTGACCTCATAGGCTTCCGCGGCCGCGGCGATCTTGAGCGACTGCCACACGCCGTTCCACGGCGTATCGATGATGGCGACATCTACCGCCTGCTCGCGGAAGAACGGCAGGAACTGCTGCAGACCGATCAATGTTTCGCAGGAGGAGATCGGATGCCGGCTGTGGGCGCGAATGTAAGCAAGCGCTTTCGGATCAAGCGTGTCGATCTCGACCCAGAACAGGTCCAGATCCTCGATCTCGCGCAGCATGCTGAGAAAGCCTTCGGTCTTTCCGTTGAAATTGAGGTCGAGCAGGATATCGATATCGGGACCCGCCTCCTCGCGCATGATCTCGAGGTGCTTGCGCAGGTCCTTGCGGGTCTTGCGCTCGACATTGCGGCCTGGCTCATGCGGTCGGCTGAAGCCCGGAGACCAGCCCTCGATGCGGTCCTGATCGTCATAGTGGAAAATATTGGTCTTCAGCGCCGTGAAGCCTTTCTCGCCAACTTCGCGGGCGATCTGGCGGACACCGTGGATATCGACGATGCCCGGCGTGAAATGTTCGGTGCGGGTGCGGTAGGAGACGCAATGCGACCAGTAGACCCTGATCTCGTCGCGCACCTTGCCGCCGAGCAGCACGTGACAAGGGACATCCAGGGCTTTGGCCTTGACATCGAGCAGCGCGTTCTCGATCGCGCCCAGCGCCTGGCCGACAACCCCGCCCGAGCCGGGCCGGGTGACGTTGCGCAGATCTTCCCTGATATGCTCGTGGTGCATCGCGCTCTGGCCGATCAGCCGGTGCGCAAGCTCGTTGATGACGACGCACACGCCGGGCGAGCCAAAATTCTCGTCGAATTCACTCCAGCCGACGATTCCATCCTCGGTGGTGATCTTCAGGAAATAGTAATTGCGCCAGGAGTTGCTGCAGGAGAGCGTCTTGACCTCACTGACAATTGCTTTCGTCGGCATTAAAATCCCCAATCAAGAAGTGGCACGGTTAATCCGTCCATAGGCCTGCAAAGCCGAAGGCGCTGACGAGAGAAACTCTGCGCCGTGGCGGGTGTTGTTGAAATCAGAAACTTCCATCGCGGGATCACCGCGGAGCGAAGGCATGGGCGCGCCAGGCGCCCATGCCCGATTTGCGCCGGCCTATTTCAGCACTTTGGCGATCTTCTCGGCGGCAATGTTGAACGCTTCCTCGGCGCTTGCCTGTCCGGCCAGGCCGCGGGCGACCTCGTCGGCGAGGATCTGCTGGGCAGCGTCGGATTTCGGGCTGCGAATGCGCCACATGCCGCCGTCCCCGGCGACCTCATAGGCGTGCTGCAGTGCCGCATAGACAGGCCCCAGCCAAGGTTCGGCCGGGGTGCCGGTGAGCGTGGATTTGCGCGCCGGGAACGAGCCAACCAGCGAGGCATTGATGCTCTCGCCCTGCTTCGAGGACAGCCACTGAAGGAAAGCCCACGAAGCTTCCAAGTTGCTGGTCTTGCTGCCAATACCGGCAATCCAGATGCCGCGATGGGTTCCGGCCTGGACATCGCCCACCGGCAACACCTGAATGCCGACCTCGTCCACGGTCAGGGTTGTCGACTTCGGATCGACAGCCGTCGACTTGTAGACGCTGCCCCAGTTGAACAAATTGGCGACCAACCCCTGCCGGAACGCCTGCAGCGAATCGGAGAAGCCGTGACCCAGCGCGCCGGGCGGCGCGTAGTCGAGCAGGCGCTTGTGGGTTTCCAGTGACTTCTGGCCGATCTCGTTGGCAAAGGCAGGCGCGCCGCTTGCGTCAAGCAGGCTGCCGCCATTGGCATTGAGGATCGACTGCCAGATCGTCGGCGTCAGCGAATCGCGGACAAAATAGGTATCAACCGCCCAGACATCCGCCTTGCCATCGCCATTCGTGTCGCGCACCAGCTTCTCGGCATCGCTGAAGAACTCGTCCCAGGTTTGCGCCGGTGTCGGCTCGGGCAGTCCGGCGGCCTTGTAGAGCGACCGGTTGTAGAACCGCAGCAGCACGTTGGAGCGGACCGGAACGGCGTATTGGACGCCCTTCCATTCGCCGGCGGCCAGCGGCGCCGCATTGAAATCGTCCCAGTCATAATCCGCATCGGTCAAACCGGCGACTTTTTCGCCTTTCAGGTCGGCAAGGGCGCCGATCTCGGCAAGCTGCGGCACCCATGGGTCATCGACCAGAAGCACATCATATTCGGGCTCCGGGCTGGTCGCGTCGAGCATCATCTTGGCCAACAATTCGGCATAGGGCACGCCATCGAAAGTGACGTGCACGTTCGGGAATACCTTGTTGAACTCGGGCACGAGCACGGTCTGCCATGTGCTGGCGAAGGCCTCATTGGCCATGATCCTGACCTCGACCGGGCTTTCGGCGGTTCCCAATCCGTCCTCGGCCAGCGCGGAAGCCAGCGGCATCGCCGCCAGAACCAGCGACCCGGCCATCCCCGCAAGCACGCGCCTGCGCCCCGCCACAGTCCTCATCTTAACGAATTTCACGATGTCATCCTCCTTGATCGCGGTGTCGTTTTCTACATTCTATATAATATATAAACTGCGGATTATTCCCCTGTCAAGCCCGTGCGGATTCGCCGTTTTGCGAGCTCACTGCCGGGATTTTCACAATAGTTTCATGTAGATAATTCTCGCCCTGACCGCTTTGCGGCCAGACCGGCGACCGCAATCAGGGCTGGCCATTTTGCAGTGATTGTCACCAAACTCGTCAAGCTGCCCCTGCCGTAACCGGCCGCACCGCGCTCGGCTCGACAGCGGCGCGGCCGAGCAACTGCAGACACAGCAAGCATTCAAGAAAGCCGACGCGCCGCTGTTGCGGTGAAGAGTGCTAAACTACTTTTTCATTGAGAAATTTTGGTAGCGGGAGCCCGCTTCAATCATTCCCCCCACCTTGAAATACCACGTTTCTCGGTGTTTCGCTTCATTCCGCGTACGTCGCCGAACTACCGCAGACCAAGTTCGACGCCGATCAAGTGACCGCTTCAGCACAAGAGAAGGCCAGTCCGCTCCACTATGCGAAGGAGCTTGGAATGCGGCTCGAAGCCCTCGGTATCGATGTCCACGCTTCTGAAAGCGAACGCTACCTTGTTCTGCTTCAAGATTCGCCAGGCGAAATCATCGACCTGGGGCGACCTTTGCGGGGATCGCGCATCTTTGGACATGAAGCTATCCGTAGGAATGTGCCAGTTGTCAACGACTTCACAGCCTTTGCGGGGGAAAGCGGACTTCAGAACTGCATGTTCTGGGGAATTGGACTTACTGGCGCAAAGGCTGCCTCCGATGACCTTGTGGCAGCCATGAAGGCATTTAATGCAAGACTTAATATCGAATTTAGCGAGCTACGGAAGAAGCACAGCTTCGAGCTACTTCTGATCGCCATCCATCCGAGGTTTGACATAGCGACAGGGCTATTTGATCTCCATGCGCATTTTATCTGCCGTGTGCCACCAGAACATCGCGAAGCGGCACACCGCAGGCTGATGTCAAAGTTTTCCAAGATCGATCTCAATACCAACCCCATACGCAACCCCGCAGCGGTGGCGACCTACATGCTATGGGGGATTTGGCGGAACGAGGTTATGCTCTCATGGCCAGACCACGCGCTGAAAGCTGCCTGGAGCCTTGCACAACACCGTTTCAGGCTTTTTCGGACAGGCGGAGCTTTTGCGAAGTGGAGGGCCTGTAGGCGATCCGCACCCGAAATGATGGCTAAAGGTATCGACAAGGAAAAGCTCAGGAAAAACCGCCAAGAAACCGCATACATACATGCACCCGTTAAAACTGGCGACAGATTGCTTTCCAAGGTTATGGTTCGCTATGGTGAGAAAAAGGTTGCCGCTCTGCTGTTTGAAATATGTCCTATAGTTGCTACCTCCAATTTTGAATATTCAGAAAAGGCTAAAGATACGTATACCTCGGCGAGTATCCGAATAACTCAGGGCCAACCGATTTCAACGAATACCAATATCGTGGATTCTACCAGCGTTGCTATATCTTCTGTTCCCGCAACAGCCATCGGCAAATCTCCGTGCACGGCAATATCACTCGTCATATTGAAGATGTGGAAGTCATTGGGCAATTTTTCGCACTGCTTCGGTCGCCACTGGAGAGGTCAAAAATATGGGGGCGCGGCCTTTCGTGTGGCCTGGCGGCACGTAAGCGCTCTGTTCGCAATCAAACGAAGGCGTCAATAGCAGTAACAACCAGTAATTTAGTTCACATACTCTAAAATAAAAAATGCTTACGATGGGCGCTGCGAACGCATTCTAATGTAATACACAGAGTCTCGAGTATATCGACCTTTAAAGAACACAGCATCGCGATAAAAGTCCATTTTTTACAAATGACTTGGGTCAAACTAATCAATTCATAGACAATTTGGTAACATTTCTACATTTTGCACCATCATGTCACACATTTTAATTCGCTAACACTACTTAGTTGTGAGAAGCATCTCAACTGAGACGTGGCATATTGTCATTTTCAGTTACAATTTCTATTATCTTTTGTGCCGCAATGCCGGGATCTTCCGCAGAATTATCTACCTCGGCCATACTCAAAAGGCCAAATCCCACCTCCAGTTCATCGATAAATGTCCCGACTCCCCTTTGTTCTTGATCATCCACCGACTTTTGTTGACATCTGCGTCCAATTCTATCTTGACGTATAGATTCATCATTTACCTTTAACAAAACATTCAAGTGGGGTTTCAGAAGACCACTATCTGTGAAGATCGGAGGCGGGATGCTTGCTCCTCGCGCACGGTGGTATGCAAAAGTAGAATAACAATAGCGATCAAGCACCACATTTGAATAGCGCAATAATTTACGCACCAGATCTGCTGTTGCAAGGTTGCTTGCATGATAAAAATGATACCGACTATATACGTTTTCGACCTGCGGTACTTTCATGGCAATTTCAATGTATGGGTCCGGTACACCGTACAATAACTCGCATACACCACCCTGTTCGAGAATACGGTTCTGTACCATTCTGCATACAGTTGACTTGCCAACCCCATCAATTCCCTCAATCACGATGAACTTATTTTCAGACCAGAACATCATTCCCTCGTTAGAAAGATAGAGATGACGTTGACTGCCACTCCGAGAATGAGAAGTATTGCTAGCTCCCGATAGTCAAATCCCTTGATTGCAATGAAAACGCCGATGGCAATCGCGACAAATAGAGCTCTTATTATCAAACTGCTGAAGAAATTTCGCGATGCTGAAATTTGTCCACCAAGCACAAGATCTCGGACCTGGCTAAGCGCCAACACAGAATGAGCAATCCAGTAGAGTGGATATTCTTCTCCAGGCGAATTACGTCTACTACGAAAAGCGCCACGCAAGGGTCCGTCTTTTTGCTGACGTCCAATTACTTGCTTTGTGAGACTGAAAATCGCTTTTGACACCCCATCTCGCCTTCCAGAACTCAGCGAAAGCCTACCGCGGTGTTGGAACGCGTCACACAGTGCGATTAATACGATTGCTTCTAAAGGGTGCTCATGGGCGATTATTCTCTTCCTGAATATCTGATTCTTCGTGAAGATCGCTTGCGCATATCTGTCGAAGGCGTCCTGTTCGCTTGCTCGCCCAAGTTGTTTTGCTTTGGTGTTTTTTAACAGCCAATCCAACGCTCGTATCGCTGCAAACTCGGTGTCCTGATCAGTTGAAAGCAATAAAACTCGAAGGGCCCAGGCGGTATGACCGATCCGCGGAACATCCTGAGCATCCCGACCAAAGCCGCCACTTTCATGTTGGATTTCTTTTAGCCATTGAACGCCATCTAGCTTTAGTTTCTCTAAGGTTGCACGATATTCGCATTCCTCATCTCCGGCAATTGCCTTTAAGAACCTATCAATCGCCAGTACCATCGCCGCCGTTGGGCCCGTGGCAGGTATATACTGCGCTTTGTCGGCCATATAGTCGGAACTCGTGAAGTACCAACCCCTGTCTAACCGATTGGACTTGATCCAAGATACCGTTTGTGACAGCCAGTCAATACGGGCTCTATACGTATTGAGGTTTTCGAACGAGGTTGAAACAATCAGCCACTTCGGAGATATTTCCTTCTCAAGAAATCCGCCATCCAGCAACGCTGTAACCGCAAATATCGTATCATTGACAATTCCCTCCATCTCATCAGCTTGGCCGAGTTGAGGAGCCAATTGAATTGATGGCCAAGAACCGTCGGCTTTCCGGAGACCAATAAGCGTGGACAGGGGACTTTGAGCAAGAAGTGGATTTCCACTCTCCGCAATGGGTAGGCTCTGACGCAACCCGATGAATCCCAAGGATGTGGCACAAGTGTCAATCTCATAAGTCTCGTTGGGTCCGATTGAAGCAGGTGTGAGAAATAATGGCCAAAGAGCGCCTTTATCACCACCCGGAAAAACGAATTCCTGTTGACTTGTCGAAAGAAGACTACGCGCAGATCCCAACGAACTTTCGATCAGCCCCTTGATACCGAAAACCCCTGACTGATCCATCACGCCTACCTCTCATCATACGGAATTTGTTCCCGCAGACTTTTCTCCCCATTTTGGGGCTATCTCGTTTATGCAGACTTTCCTCAAACGCGACAACACAACAGGGGGTCTCGGTAATTGACCCACAATTACATGCTGCGAAATGCAGTCTTTATCTCATCGTCGGTTAGCGTTTTCGGTGCCCCCTCCATATCGGGATTCCGTGATTCAGCTACCAACCTAGCCATTCCCTGTTCCGACAAATCAATTTCAGGTATCCCAACTTTCCTGCTAGGGGCGACGTTATCAAGGAACGCTTCAACCGCTTCAGGAATCCTCATTGATCTCGGTAGGACCAATATCTCACTCATGAGTCCTTCGACGACGTGATAGCGCTCCGCACAAACCTCATAGTTGATTGATAGAACCTTGGGAGCAACAAGCGCTAAAGCGCGACCATGGTGAATATCGTAAATTCCACTCAATGGGTCAGACAACGCATGGATTGCTCCAACCGAAGAATTCGCAACAGCTAGCAAACCTTGAGCACTCGCGTGAGAGAGCTGTTTCCATACCGATGGACTGCTGCCCGAATCTGAGAGCCTCTTTATCCCCTCGAGAGAATTCTTAATCCCAGCCAAAGCATACATTTCCGCCCACAAATTGGCTCTCTGCGACGTTAATGCTTCCAACGAATGAACAAATGAGTCAAAAGCCGCCAATACATTAAGCTCTATGTCGTCGCTTCCGATGTGTTGGAATGAATAATACGCTGCCTTAGGGTACAAATGCGGGCTAAATACGATCCTCTTTTGGTGCCCAATACGAATCAGACTGGCAGGCGAAATCTCCGTCCCTGTTCCCACAATCGACGGTACACAGAATAATGGAACAGTTACATTTTTAATCTTATTATATCCCTGACTCTCAACCGTTAATTCTTCAATTGAAAATTCATCGTTGATCAGCACAGATATAATCTTCGCAGCATCGTGGACGCTTCCAGCGCCAATACTCAGAATGCAATCGGGTCCATGGCGTCTAGCGTCTTTCGCTGCCTGAATTATTTCCTCTTCGCGTGGATTTGAATGTATTCCCTCTATGACAAAAACACTCGACAGTTTCGTACGGAGAGATCGTAGTATTTCTACAAAAAGACTCGAACTTCGCGTTCTCGCTCCACCTGTAATAATTAGACAAGACGAGAAATTGGCGGATATGTATTCGACGACCTTTTCAACTGCGTCGTCAGCAAAGTGAATCTTGGTCGGGAAGTGGATGTCCATTTATACGGCCTCTAGTGAATTGGAGACGCGGGTGCAAGAACAATGGGGCATTCAAAACTACAACGATCGCAGCCCTTTCTTGGGTCGTCAACGCGCTCGTTAAACAACCCACCCGCCACGACGCAACTGACTTGCTTTCCTCTTTGTTCGATAGTCATCCTGTCGACTGATTTGATGCGATCAAATCTAGTCAGATTGACCGAATGTGCTGCAACTTTAGCTGCCTTGAGTCCTTCGACTACAGACTCTAAGCTTGGAACACCGCCAGTGTGTTCTTCTCGAGTGACTGAATTCAAAATGTGTGCGCCTCCGGCAAGTGCCATAGCGGCACCGCCAATTGCGTTGACTACATGATCGAAGCCTATTGCGCTGTCCGTTGTCATTGGACCAAGCGGCATAAAAGGGCACTTTGCCTCAGAAGCTATTGCTATGTACCTCGGAATGTCAGTCAATTGCATATGACCAACACCCTCCATAATCACATTTACTCCTGCCTTTCTGAGTTCCCTGACAATCTGCACCTGCCTTTTTGTTTCGAGCGTGTGCGCTTCATCGAGGGCGGAAAAAATGTCTGGTGGACGGTACGTGGTTCCTACGCTTATCGTTGCATCAAACTTTCGAAATACGGATGCAATATCAGAAATTGCTGAACGAAAAACATTCTCATTTCTGCCTGACCTCAACATGTCTCTGACGACCAGCCCCCCACCACGAGAAGTGACGGGTATTGGTCTCGTCTTTCGAGCAATATCGTAGATATCTAGATCGGACGTAAAATGTAGCGTCATAAATGCTACACCGCCCTCAAGCATTTCTGTGATTCTATCGATCAGCGCAGATTTTTCTACACCGTGTTTTGGATTATATATTGTATAGTGAGGAAGAGTTCCAACAGGTCCGTCAAAATGACCAACCATTGTCTTCCAAAAGTCGCGGTGTTCCCGATCAATCGTGTGATCCATCATCATGTCGGGGCGAAATGAAACCCGACTTAATAGCCTCAATTTCTCCAGTTCAACGTTAGGGTCCGATTTATCAGATATCCCAATGTTGGTATTGATTTTAACAGGAAGGCCATGGCCAACTGCCACTGACCTTTCACGACCGTTAATTAGCACGGCACTACCATCCGCTACAGCGTTGCGAAGAATATCGGCTCTGATATTGCCGCGAAGTACGTCATCCAACGCAAGTAATCTCTCTTCAATCTCCATCGGTGCCTCGCAATCCATTTTCTACAAGCCTCACGCTGATTCCGTGATCTGTAATTTTAAAGATAGTGATGGCTCTTGTTTCTTGCAATGACTTCCTCAGTGATGTTGGACAGCGTCAAGTGGCTTCTTCCAGATCGCCGACGCTTTCCTTCGCACCGTCCGCATGTCGGGTGGCGGGAAATCCTCCTAGCCCGCGAACCAGTCCATCGTATCGCGGACCGGCACGCCCTTGCTGACCGACATGCCGTGGTTGTGCGCACGCCGGGGGATGCGCTGTCGCACCGAAACAACAACACCACCTCCGCGCCCTCGATCTCGACGATCCCGAGGCGATCTGCTTGTCGACTATTTCGACCGTCGGCAGCCCGACGGAGTGCACGATCTCGCCATTGAATTCAGTGAGCTTCGGAAAAAGCACTCTTTCGAATTGCTCTTGATTGCGATTCATCCAATATTCGATCATGATTCTGGCCTATTCGACCTTCATCCCATTTTGCCTGTCGGGTTCGATCGAACAACGGGAAATGGTACATCGCAGACTTTTGGTCAAATTCCCAAAAACGGATCTCAACACCAGACCTATCCGCAACGCTGCGGCGGTCGCTACAAATTCGTAGTGGGACATATGGTGGAATAAAATCATTCCCTCGTGGCCAGACCATGCGTTGCAAGCCGCCTGGAGCCTCACACAGCACCGTTTCAGGCTGTACAGGACTGGCGTAGATTTTGCGAAATGGAGGACCTGTAGGCGGTCAGCGCCAGCAAAGTTGGCCAAAACCATCGACAAGGCAAAACTCGACAAGAACCGCCAAGAAACCGCATACAGCCGCCCGACAGTTGAAATAGGCGATAGGCTGCTTTCCAAGGACTTCGTTCGCCACAACGGTAAAAAGGTTGCCGCGTTGTTATACGAAGTGCGCAATCCGCAAACCCCTGAGTCCGTCAAGATGGGGTGCTCCGATTCAACGGGAGTGTATACTTCAGCGACTATTGTCGTAACTCAGGATTCCCGATCGGTTGTCCACCCCCAAAGTGCTGGCCTCTACAATATGGGAGCACCATCGGCTTCAGAGACCACTGAGAAAGGCATGAGGCGCATTTACGAGAGAATTTCGATCTTGTGGTCGAAGATTGGTCCCCTGACGAGGCGAAGATTGCAATGGCTCAGCCGCGACATCTCTCAACTTCAGAAAACAGTATGTACCTCGAAGCGCTTTGCTCGTCTGATAGCGGGTTTCCAAGTCATCAAGAGAAAGCGACCATAAAATAAATAAAACAGTTGAGCTACTACAACGTGCATTTAAAATTGAATATCCGGGATCGATAGTGACGTTAAATTTGAAAAAAATGAATTACTTAGGACCTTAGCTCTTTTATAATAGAAAATTGAAGAACTCATTTCTAATATTAAATAACACGCGTTAAATCGAGTTCTTGAATTGTTTAGCGCATAATTACAACTATATATATGTTTCATAAATAATCAGGATTGTTAAATTAATCATTGCAAACCGCAATGTTGCGATCGCTAATTTAATAATCGAAGGAACCTTTTGTCTATGTTCAATGAACTCGAAGACGTGATCTTTTCAGAAGGACAATTCCACACAGACGAGTATGGAGTGGAGTTTGTCGACCACATCGAAAATGGGACATCAGGAGACTATGTGGTTTTGGTCTCTCGAGAACACTGGGACGGGGAATACCTTGAACTGTTCGCGCAGGTTCACTTCATAGCCCGCACAAAAACTGGGTTTTTCGCCATGCGCGTTCCTCTAGTCGAATCCTTCAGTGACTCTTTGGATGTAGAACACGGAGCGACCGAACAAAGTGAAATATATCACGTGAAACAGGAATTGCTGAATGTGATCGGCGATCTCGACGACTATCGAAAACGTCACGGGATACGGGCTGAACTCAATCACCCTTTCGTTATGGAAGACGATCCGTGGGACCATTTTCGCAGATGGCTTGATGTCGGCCGCGACGAAGTGTGAACCAAACGGCTTATCTGATCGAAAGTAGCCGAGTGCAGGCGCAATTTGCGGAAAGTTCAGTTCCTCGGCTTGGAGGATTTGCTCTGTTAATCTGGGATGCTCACCAGAAAGTCAGGCAATAGCCCAGACGAAGTTCAGACCTGTCGCAGTCCTCAGCCGCACTAAATCACTGCTGCATGATCGCCAGTGCTACAGCCGTGGCATGTGGACCATGGGTCCTATCCATCATGCGCCACGTCTGCCCATCGGCAAGCTCATCTGCGAGCCAAGAAAAGTCGGCAGCATGGAGCATTGCCAGTAAAACAGGCAGTTCGCCAGTCGAGAGGACACCTTCGATCCGCCGCGCTGCCTGTACCAAATGGCCAACATCTTGGTCATTCACTCGAATGAACTCCGACCTGAAGCTCTGCCAGCTATAGCATTGGGACATATCGAACCCGAGTTTTCGGCTCATGTGGATCACTGGGTCAAGTGCCCGCCATGCCTGGAAGCCAGCTGACCATAATTTTTCAGCGGTCATATCACCATCTCCACTTTCCCGTGCTCAGTGAAAACTCTAAAATGGCTCGGCGGCGCATTCTTGACGGCGGTCCATATCATCTTATCACCACTTCCCTATACCATTAAATACAAATCCACGATCCTATGTCTCGACAGCTGAAGAAAAGACGTTTGTGTGGCGTTTGTCAAGAAATAAAATAGGGTCTATATTTTGTATTACTATAAATATGCCAAGTCTTTCATTTTGAGTTATATGTTTGATTGAACGTTGCTTGATATATTCAATTCCGTAATTAATTGAATTCGGAGTCTTGAATTAATATTTAGGTCTTGTGAATGCAGGAAAAAATTGGGCTGCCTCGGGGGGGCACGATTGAGAACCTGGAGTGGATGAGGATAACCGCCAGCATCGGGTTGGCCCAAAGCACAGGCGAAAGTTTTGATCAGGTGTTTGAGCGTACCGAAGCAGCGCTCAATCAGGCGAAGGATAACGTCGCGACGGGCGCGACCATGTGCATTTCGCCGGCCGCGGAAAAGATTCAGTCGAACAGCAGTACCGATGCAAAATCAAAGCCTCACACGGCTAAGGGTACACTTTTACCACCCACTCCTTTTAACGCATCCACCCTCAGCGCCCCATTCGGCGCAATGTGTCGGTAAAGCGTTTGACGCGATACCCCGAGTTCTTTGCAAAGATCAGCGACAACAGTTTCAGGCTGCCCCATTGCGGCCTGAGCAAGCCGAATTTTCGCAGGCGTCATCGTGGCCTTGCGTCCACCAACTCGACCACGGGCGCGCGCAGACTGCAAACCTGCGATTGTTCTCTCTCGGATCAGTTCGCGCTCGAATTCCGCAAGCGAAGCAAAAATGCCGAACATCAATTTCCCTTGCGCCGACGAAGTGTCAATGGGGGTTTGTCCCGAAAGAACACGAAACCCCACACCCCGTTTTGACAAATCGTCAACTGTGGTCACCAGGTGGCGGAGATCACGTCCAAGTCGATCCAACTTCCATACGGTCAGTATGTCACCCGACCGCAGCGCCTTTATGCACGCATCCAAACCAGACCGGTCATCTCGTTTGCCAGACGCGAAGTCTTGATAGAGCATTTGCGGACTGACGCCTGCAGCAAGCAACGCATCTTTCTGCAAATCGAGAACTTGCGACCCGTCCGATTTCGAAACCCTCATATAACCAATCAATTCACCCATCGTCCCAGTCCTCTTCAAGCTGTCACGCAAACGGTCGTTTATGAGACTAAGGTTGGATCAGCTTTCCATCGGCCACAAGCTGTCACTATTTGCGTCACACTATCTGTGTGACGCAAACGCCTGCGCTCAGGACTCCAAAACGGACGCAAGCTATCACAAGATCGTCGCGGCCCTTTCAAGACGTTAGCAACGATATAAAACTGACCGGATTTGCCGGAAGGCATACACACATTCATAGTAGAAATGATCCATAGAAGCTTGCCAAAGGAATGAGAAAAAAGTCTATCTACTTCCATGACATCGCCGCGCACCAAATTTATCCGTTTACTAGACCGAGGATTCTATCCGGTTGAACTTCCGCCGCCGTTTAGAACCAGAAATTTCAGCCTCGTTGGAGATACCCTACCAGTTCCTGCCAACTATTCCGGGAGTACGACTTTTTTCGATGGTGCGACTTTTCGTGGGCCCCTTCGTACCTTCGGCGTGATCAATCCCGCAAGTTATTTACTTTTAAGCCGATTTATTGCTGATAACTGGGGGGAAATATCTCGAGTTTACCGCCTTAGCGCGTGCTCGGGAGCACGACCGACATTTCCGAATTTAGCAGCCGAAGGTCGAGCTATTAAGGCCGCTTCACTAGCAACCAAGCGTCTTAGTCAACGCCACCTTGCAAGCGTCTACCCAGTGATCCTCAGCCTCGATATTAATCGATTTTACGGGTCAATCTATACGCATTCAATCCCATGGGCCGCACTAGGGAAGCAGGAGGCCAAGCACAGGTATCGCGCTCATACGCTCTCGGCTCATTGGAGCGATAGGTTGGACACTTTGGTTCGAAACTGCAATCAGAGGCAGACGATTGGCATTCCAATAGGGCCGGACACATCTCGGATTCTTTCCGAGCTTATCCTGTCCCGAATTGACTCAGAAATAACTTCGACTGGGACTGGATTAGGTACGCCTCAAACATACCACAACATAGATGACTACCAGATTGGCGTGTACAGACTGAATGACGCTGAAAACGCACAAAGTAACTTTGTGCGAGCAATTAGCCGCTACGAGTTGCGACTGAACGATTTTAAGACATCCGTTGATCACGGATTAGATTTCGCGCCATCAAATTTTCAGCGAAATTTCGATGTACTACAAACTCAAAATGGACAAAATTTCGTCGAACATTTTTTTGAAATTCTTTACTCACAGATTCCCCAGCATCCAAATAGCAACGTTGTAGGCTATGCGCTTAAACGCTTTGCAAGACCGCTTGCGCGAAATCGTGAGAAGGATTTGGTTCGCGAATATCTCCAGCGGCTGATATTTGCGGCTCCGCAACAGGTGCGCTGGATTCTGCCGCTGCTCCTGGGAATATACCGTCAAAAAGGAGTGAATGCTGAAATTCGCCGTTTGATCTGTTGGGGTATTGAGACATGCGCCCGTCGCAATGATGTAGGTAGCCTACTCTGGTTTCTCTATGCTGCAATTTTCTTAGAAATTCAGCTCACCAGCGCCGTCTGTGGTCAATGTCTGGGGATGTCGAATGAAATAGTAGACTTGATGATGTTCCATGGAAGGCATGCGGGCTTGTTCTCGTTCCGCGTGACCGATTTGCGTCAACGTTATGCGGATAGCAATTTTACGTCACCTGCTTGGTTGCCACTTTATGAGATTGGAAGGAGGGGATGGGATAGTTCTGCGGCGTTCAACAAGATAGGCGGAGCTGACGATATAGTCGGTCTGTATGCGCATCTGAATGCAAACGATGTTCAATTCTATAATACTGAACAAGGAAGTTTTCGGCTCGACATGTTCAAAAACTGGAATTTGTCACAAGAGGATTTCGAACAAGAAGAGCAAGGTTTGCCAGAATATGACAATTTTGATTTTGAAGATCATTGGGGTGACTACGAATAAATTTGGAACAAGTGACAGTAGCGGGTAATGGCAGCTGAATTTGCTAAGCGAACGTCCGCTCTTCATCGACAAATGAAGGCATAAAACATGCGCAGCACAGCAAACTCTGACCTTCAAATTGAATGAGAAATCGGCGGCAGTCGGTACCGCGTCCAAGGCCGCTCCTGCGGCTACCGTATTAACCCATTTCTCATGCGCGAATTCCCGCCCTGCCGCTAATGCGTCGCTATGCTCATGGCTCCTATATGCTCTCCCCAATAAAACCCAAGGGCCTTCCCAGAAATTGATTTTGGGACGGCATGAGCAACCCAGGATTTCAGCGCGTCCGATGGACACATGAAAATCCCAGTGCAATACAGGAACCATCAATTCCCGCATTTCGAGAGATTCTATGTCCAGTGCCCTCAGAGACCTTTTCGACCGTTACCGCACTCATTCGAGGGGTGAGCGAGAGAAAGGGACTTATTTCGAGAACTGGGCCAAGGTCTTTTTTGAAAATGATCCGCAATACACGCAGCGATTCGACAAAGTCTGGACATTCAGCGAATGGGCCGCTGAAAGAGGCGTCAGCGGTCAGGACACAGGAATCGATCTTGTAGCTCGCGTTCGCGACGATGGTGGTTTTTGCGCCATTCAGTGTAAATTCTACAGAGAAGGCCATCGTATCCAGAAGGGCGACATCGACTCCTTCTTCACGGAATCGGGCAAAAAGCCCTTTACCGAACGCCTGATCATCGACACCACCAACGCAGCCTGGAGCGAACACGCTGAAGCAGCGCTTCGCGACCAGAACATTGGCACCCTGCGCATCGGCATGTCCGATATCGAACAAAGCCCGATCGATTGGAGCGCATACATCAGGGACGACAAGGTTGTCCTTGCCAGCAAGAAGGAACTTCGCCCGCATCAGCGGGAGGCCGTTGAGGCGGTTCGGGAAGGCTTCACCAAGGCCGATCGCGGCAAGCTTATTATGGCTTGTGGCACGGGCAAGACGTTCACGTCACTGAAGATCGCTGAAGACCTCGCAGGTGTAGGAAAGATGGTTCTCTATCTCGTTCCCTCGCTTGCGTTGATGTCCCAGTCGGTCCGTGAATGGTCCATCGACACGGAAACCCCGCTGCGCTCATTCGCAGTCTGTTCGGACGTCCAGGTCGGCAAACGCAAGAGCGGAGATGACCTCGCTGACATTGATATTCATGACCTCGCTTATCCGGCGACTACCGACGCCAGAACGCTGGCGAGCAAGATCACCGCCCATCCCGATCTCAGGATGACGGTCGTCTTCTCCACTTACCAGTCAATCCAGACGATATCCGATGCCCAGAAAAAGTTTGGGCTGCCTGAATTTGATTTGATCATCTGCGATGAGGCGCACAGGACGACCGGCGCGAAATTCGAAGACGAGGAAGAATCCAACTTCATCAAGGTTCACAGTCAGGACTTCATCAAGGGCAACCATCGACTTTACATGACCGCGACGCCGCGCATCTACGGCGATGGCGTTAAGACCAAGGCTGCCGAGTCGTCCGTTGAACTTTGCTCCATGGATGACCCCGATCTCTATGGCGAGGTCTTTTTCCAGCGTGGTTTTTCGTGGGCCGTCCAGAACGGCTTGCTCACCGATTACAAGGTGATTGTGCTGGCTGTGGATGAGGCCGTCGTCTCTGCTGGCGTTCAGCACCGCCTGGCCGACGCCAACAGCGAGTTGCTGCTTGACGACGCCACCAAAATCATTGGCTGCTACAAGGCCCTGACAAAGGCTGACCTGAAACAAGACGTCACGGCCGATCCGCTGCCTATGAAGCGGGCTTTGGCCTTCTGCCGCGACATCAAGAGTTCGAAGCTGATCACCAACGAGTTCACCAAGGTCATCGATGAATATCTCGACAGCGCTAATATCATGGATGGCGATCCCGCCGATAAATACAGACTCCATTGCGAATGGGATCACGTGGATGGAACCTTCAATGCCAAGACGCGCACCAATCTCCTGCAATGGCTAAAGGAAGACACTGACGGCGACACCTGTCGTATTCTCAGCAACGCGCGCTGCCTATCCGAGGGGGTCGATGTGCCCGCCCTGGACGCCATAATGTTCCTGCATCCGCGCAAATCCCAGATTGACGTTGTCCAGTCCGTCGGTCGCGTCATGCGGCGCGCTCCAGGCAAAAAGATGGGGTACGTCATTCTCCCTGTCGGCATTCCCGCAGGGGTCGCGCCTGAGGAGGCGCTTAACAACAACGAGAAATACAAGGTTGTCTGGCAAATCCTCAACGCCCTTCGCGCTCATGACGACCGCTTTGACGCCACCATCAACAAGATGGAACTGGGGGGCGATGTTTCGGGACAAATCGAGATTATCGCAGTCAGCAATGACCTCCCGAACAGAAACAAGGCCGACGCTACTGGGCTTGGGCTTGGTCAAGGCAGCGATGCCCAGAGCGATGAAGACCTCAACGGACAGACAATATCCGAACCAGTTCAACGGGCGTTCTTCTTTGATGAAATCTCATCCGCCATCATGGCCAAGATCGTCAAGAAATGCGGACGTCGCTCCTATTGGGAGGACTGGGCAACCGATATCGGAAAGGTCGCCCAAACCCACATCACACGCATCAAGGCGCTGGTGGAGATCGCAGGCAGCTCCGAGCGTAAGGCGTTTGACGGCTTCCTTGAAGAGCTTCGCGACGACCTGAACGACAGCATCACCGAAGATGAAGCCATCGAGATGCTGGCGCAGCACATTATCACCAAGCCAGTCTTCGAGGCTTTGTTCGAGGGGTATAACTTCACCAAGGAAAACCCCGTTTCCCGTGCCATGCAGGGCGTGTTGGACGCGCTGGACGAACACCACCTGGAAAAAGAATCCGTCAGTCTCCAGAAATTCTATGCGGACGTCAAAATGCGCGCATCTGGAATCGACAACGCCGAGGGCAAGCAGAAGATTGTTGTCGAGCTATATGACAAGTTCTTCCGCAATGCCTTCCCGAAAATGACGGAAAAGCTGGGCATAGTTTACACGCCAGTCGAGGTCGTGGATTTTATCATTCATTCTGTCAATGACGTCCTGAAATCGGAGTTTGGCCAGACAGTCGGCAGCAGGGGCGTCCATATTCTCGATCCCTTCACAGGCACGGGCACCTTTATTACCCGCCTGCTCCAATCCGGCCTGATCAAGCCCGAGGAATTGGAGCACAAATATGCCCATGAAATTCACGCAAATGAGATCGTATTACTGGCCTATTACATTGCAGCGATTAACATCGAGGCAGTCTATCATTCGCTCTCAGGAGGAGACTACAAACCATTCGAGGGCATTTGTCTCACTGACACCTTCCAGCTTTACGAAAAGGATGACCTCGTAAGCAAACTGATGGTCGACAACTCATCCAGGCGTCAGCGTCAAAAGGATTTGGACATCCGCGTTATCGTGGGCAATCCGCCCTATTCAGCCGGGCAGACCAGCGCGAACGACAACAACGCCAATATCGAATATCCAAGCCTTGATGCGCGCATTCGGGAAACTTACGCCGCACATTCGAGCGCTACACTCAAGAACTCTCTGTATGACAGCTATATCCGAGCGATCCGCTGGGGCAGCGATCGCCTTGGGGACGCAGGCATCATGGCCTATGTCAGCAATGCAGGCTGGATTGATGGCAATGCCACCGATGGGCTGCGTAAATGCCTGGCGGAGGAGTTTGCTAGTATTTTCATCTTTCATTTGCGCGGCAACCAACGCACCTCTGGCGAACTTTCCAAAAAGGAAGGTGGCAAAATTTTCGGCTCAGGGAGTCGCGCGCCGATAGCCATAACCCTGTTTGTGAAAAACCCGAACGCCAAGGAGCGCGGGAAAATCAGATTCCATGACATCGGTGACTATCTTACACGAAATGAAAAACTCGCGAAGATTAAGTCCTTCAGCAGCACTGAAGGCATCAACGAGGGCGCAGGTTGGAGAGGAATCAAGCCGAATGAGCGAAACGATTGGCTCAATCAGAGAGACACTGCCTTTGAAAAATTCATCGCCATTGGCGACAAGAAAAATAGAAATCCAGCATTGTTCGCCAACTACACGCGAGGCTTACAAACGGGACGCGATGTCTGGTGTTACAATTTTTCTGCAGGGGTAGTGAGGAAGAATATGAAAAGCATGATCGCCTTTTACAATGCTGAGGTCGAAAGATTCGATGCTGCCTACAAAGGCGAAGATCAAAGAGTTCGAGAAGCGGGAGTCGAAAAATTCATAGCTACTGACCCAAATAAGATAAGTTGGACCAGAGGATTGAAGCAGGCGCTGGTCAGAAACACAAAATTCAACTTTAATGAAGACCGAGTGCTGGTAAGTTTTTATCGACCATTTACAAAGCAATTATTATATTTTGATAAAGATTTTAACGAAATGATTCTTCAGATGCCGCGTCTTTTTCCAAGCGTCGCATCCGAAAACCGAATGATCATGATTAAAGGGAATTGGCGTGGCAATGGTCAGTTGGCTCTAATGACAAATTCCCCCTCGTCCGATCAGCCGGACGGCGGCGCTCAGTGCTTTCCTCTTCATATTTATCAAACGCCATCCGCAATAAAGGCTCCCTCAAATAACCAACACAGCCTCTTCGACACAGGCTCCGATGGAGTAGGACCTAAGCGTCTAAATGCGATCAGCGATGAAGGGTTGCAGCACTTGCAAACTGAATTGCCGAACGAAATAATTATAAAGGAAGACGTTTTTTATTATGTGTATGGCATTTTGCATTCTGAGGAATACCGAGCGCGCTATGCCGATAATCTTTCCAGAGAACTCCCGCGCATTCCATGCGTAAATAAGTCGGGAGACTTCTGGGCATTCGTGCAGGCAGGCCGTGCGTTGGGCGAGCTTCACGTCAATTACGAAGACGTCGCGCCTTACCCAGTCACCTACAGACAAGGCAGCCTTTCACTGGCCACAATCAAAGACCCCGAGAGCTTCTATCGCGTCGAGAAGATGAAGTTCGGCGGGAAGCGTCCGAATCTCGACAAGACAACTGTCATCTACAACAGCAATATCACCATGACCGACATTCCGCTGGAAGCCTATGACTACGTCGTCAATGGCAAGCCTGCGCTCGAATGGGTCATGGAACGCCAGTGTGTGAAGACCGACAAGGACAGCGGCATCGTCAACGACGCCAACCGCTATGCCATCGAAACCGTGGGTGATCCCGCCTACCCGCTGAAGCTTTTCCAGCGGGTCATCACCGTCAGCCTTGAAACTATGAAGATAGTTCGGAGTCTGCCGAAGCTGGAAATATAAACGTAACCGGGAATTGGCTGCCTTTCCAATTCCAAAACCAAAATCTGGGGGTGGGGAAAATGACAAATCAAAAGCTGGTCTTTATCAATGTGGGGTGGATGGTCCATTACAAGGGACCAGATGGCGACAAGGCTGAGGGCAACTTTCGATTTCTGAAGACCAACGCAACAGCACATGAATCCTGGAATTTTGAAGACCTCAAGGGGAAGCTCTACGGCTACGTACCCAGGTCCGCTAAGGTGAACATAAGAAAGCTGGGAGCGAAGGCGAAGGACGACGTTGCGACCGACGTCACTGTGGTTTGGATTTCACGCAATCCGCGCACAAAAAAGACAACGATCATCGGATGGTACAAAGGGGCCACGATTCACCGTGAGGCGAAGCATCTGCAACTGGAGCGCGCTCCAGGAAAAACCGTCGGCTACCAGATAGAGGCAGCCACAAACAATGGACTTCTCCTGCCTGTAGACGCTCGTCAATTTCTCATCCCCACGGCAAAAGAACCCGGCAATCTGGGCATGAGTCCAATTTGGTACGGAAAAGACGGGGCCTTTAACGATGCCGTTATGGCCTACGTCATTGGCGGCCGAAAATCCACAGGTCGAGGCAAATCACCGCGGCAGACAGACCCAGAACTACGTAGGAAGATCGAACAGGCAGCAGTGGACCATGCCATAGCATATTTCACATCCTCCGCTGGCGGCTCTCGGCGCGTTGAATCGGTAGAGCGCGACGGCGCAGGCTGGGACCTAGAGGCGTTTTCTGACACCGATGAGACATTGAAAATCGAGGTGAAGGGACTTTCGGGCAAAGAACTCGTGGTCGAACTCACGCCAAATGAATATGCGAAGATGCAATCGACCGAGCACCGAATGAACTACATCATTTACATCCTGTCCGAGGCACTTACGAAAAATGCTCAGTCTCATATTTTTCGGCACGATGCGTTGCTATCAAAAGCCAAAAACCTAGTCTGGATAAACGATTCAGGGCAGACCTTGAATATCAAAGAACTGGTGGCGGCTCGACTATCCGTTAATTGACGCGAAGGAGGTCGAATATTTGACCGAGGATACTTCGTTGGAAGAACTCAAGGAACAACTGCGTCAGAGACCACTGAGGATTGGGGTCTCCACGCGCGCCCTATTTGATCTCGAAGAGGAACACGGCGTCTTTGTTGAGGAAGGCGTTGAAGCTTATGCCCGAATGCAGCTGGAGCGCGAAACGATACCCATCGGCAAAGGTGCGGGTTTCGAGGTTATAGAACGGCTTCTGAAATTAAACGAGCCAGCCCAAAAGCCATACGTCCAGGTTGTCCTTCTGTCCAAGAATTCGCCCGATCTTTCATTGCGCGCGTTCCACTCCATCAAGGATTATGGGCTGGCCGTCATCACGGGAAGCTTCACCAGCGGAGCATCATTAGGCCCTTTCATTCCAGCTTGGGAAATCGACCTCTTTCTTTCAAACGATGGCACAGATGTCCAAGCTGCTGTTAATGCGAAGGCAGCAGCAGCGAAGCTTGGCCCTGTGTCCACAACATGGGAATGCCACACTAGCGATGAAGTCCGCATCGCGTTCGACGGGGACGCCGTCGTGTTCAGCGCCGAGTCCGATGAAATCTACAAGGCTCAAGGACTGGAAGCGTTCCGCCGACACGAGCAGGAAAACGCCCTGAAACCGATGGAGGGCGGCCCGTTTGGCGAGTTTTTGAAAAAGCTTTCAATCCTTCGGGCCATCTATTTGGGGGATGACGGGGTCAGCAAGGTGCGTATCGGAATTGTCACCGCCCGCGACAGCGAAGCCCATGCACGCGTGATCCATACCTTGAGGGCGTGGGGAACACCGGCCGACGAGGCCCATTTCGTCGGCACATGGCCAAAGGCCCCGATCCTCAAGGCCTTTGGCGCACATATCTTCTTCGATGATCAGGAAAAGCATGTGCTGGGTGCCGCTGGCGTCGTTCCGTCAGGCCATGTTCCAGGGCCGCATGATCCAGACAAGCCAATTATTCCGGGTGGATGACGTTGCAACGCAGAGGGAATCAGATAGCCTAGTTCAACCTGAAGGGGAGGAATAAGAATTGGCATTTACAAATAAGGACGCATCCATTGTTCTGGGTATGGTCGGACGAGGAGATAAGCGCCACGACATCGCGGCATGGTTCGGTGAAAATCAAGCGCGGATTGCCGAGATTGAACAAGGTCAATATGGTAATTTGCAAGCTGCGCCGGAAATCGATCTGCCGCCGAAGGGCGCACCTGGACCAAAGGGCCGACGGCTAAGAAGCAGGGCGATCAAAGCAGTTGAGGCACTTGAACAAAACGACGCGGCCGCTGCGCTGAAGATTCTCAAGGATGCCTTGGCCGATTTCGCTAAGAACCAAGCCTAAAGATAGTCACCAGGCCGCTCTAACGACCTTCTGCAGGGCGGAATCCATGCCAATCGCGGAGAGCTAGGAGCGGCTTCTTTGTTCCACACGAACCATGCATATCCAGTGGCTGTCGATGCCTTCTGATCAACGCGCCCCCGTACCATTGGAACCCGCTCAGAAAACTGCGCGAAAATGGAAGGCGGATTGCTCCGAAATATCGCCTCGTAGCGCCCTATGCTTTCAAGAAACACGGTTCTCGCCAAAATCGCCACACCGCAACGCGCAACCGTCATTGCGCGCAGCACAAACTCTTCCGCAAGTCGGAACGGAGGGTTTGTTATGACCCAGTCGTGTGATCGGGCCTCGTAGGGGAACGTAAGGAAGTCTCTGATTTCCCCATACCCATATGAGTAGGCGTCGGCGGAATCCACCACCTCAAAGTACTCCGACAGCGGGCGGGACATGTATCCGCGACCACAAGCGGGCTCGAGGCATGTCAGAGTTCGAGCATCTTCAGCTCCTATGACATGTTCAATCAAAGACCTCGTCGCCCATGGGGGCGTTGGGAAATCATCAGGACTATCTGCTGGCTCATTCCGCTGAGCCATAACCGCGTGTGAAGTATTTTGCATCCGTCCTTCTAGGCTCCTATTTCAGATAAGGGAATCTTCTTTTTCTGTTCCGCTGCATCTTCTCAAACATTCATAGTCGCTCGGCATGGCGTGAAGCTGGTCGTTAAGAAGAGCATAAGTTGCCGCCGGCGATTTCCTGGTCGACAATTCCAATGTGGACACAGCGTTTCGAGTGACTTCGGTTGCCAGCCATGCGCGTGTGCCCACACGCGCAGCAGGCCAAGGGGCTAACCCCTGTGGAACCCCAAGAGAAAGGTGACCGGATGAAAGAGAAATCCATACGCTTCAGAGTCTCCAACGATGAGAAGGCCAAAATCGAAGACTTCGCCCTCCTAACAGGAAGGCCGATGTCCGAAATTCTGCGCTTGGCAGTGGTTGACGCAATGCGTGGTGATGTCCCAGGCACAGAGGCACGTCGGATTTGGGCCGACGTCAGACGATACAGCAATGCCCTCCTGCACGTGATTGATACGCGCCCTATCAACATTCTCCACCTCCGCGCAGCCTGTACCAATCTCCGCAATGCAGCGCAGCAGTTGGTGCAATGACGGTGATCATCAAATCACTCCGCATTCGATCGAAGTCTGGAATTAGTCGGATCATTCGGCACCTGCAAAACGGAGATGAAAACGAACAGGTCGCGTTTCTCCGTGGTACCCCCGCGGACATCAGAGACATGCAGCGCGACGCTATGGCTAGGAGTACGACATATTCAGTGCGCCATTGGATCATAGCGCCCCACGAGGCCACGACACGCCCGCAGATTCGGTACGTGCTGATGATGTTGGCCAAGGAGTTTGGATTCGACGCTGATCGTGCTGTCGTTGTTGAGCATTGCAAGAAACGTGCAACGGCAGACGCTGCGGACGTTCATTGGCACGTGCTGGTCGGCGAGATCGATCCCGCTACCGGGCGCGTCCTAAGAACGTCCTTTGATCGCATTATTCATGAACTCGTCGCTCGGGTGAGTGAGTACAAATTCGGCCACGCTTTCGTGCAGGGCAAGCACACCAAAACGGTCATCAGAGGACTGCGCAAACGGAAACTTGGCTGCATTGCCGACAGGCTCGAAACGCTGGTCGGCACAGAGACGACAGTTCCCTTGGAAGCCTTCACTCACGCGCAGCATCAAGAAAAAAAACGGCTCGGCCTAGACTTGCCCGCATTGCGCCAAGCCGTAAAGACCGCCACCGACACCGCCACATCAAGGGCTGATCTCGTGGAGAAACTGGCAGCATCTGGGATGACGGTGATGGTTGGCGAAAAGCCAAACACATGGATTGTCAGAGATGACCAAAACAATCTCATCGGCGCTTTACATCGACTGGCGTCGAAACGAAAATCCGAAATAAACCAACTACTGACAGAAACGCCAGCGGTGGAAGCGGAGCCGATCACAGCGCCACCTCTTGTTCCAGACTTCACGTCTTTTCAGGAATCCGAGACCTCTTTCCAGCGGGCTGAAAACAGCAGTTCACGGTCAGAATTACTCGACCAGCTTAGGAGACTAGGCCGTGGACTCATAATGGCGCAGACGTAGCCTGATGCAAGCGAGCTTGGCCATTGCGAGGAAGGTTGAGCCGAGCTTGTCGTATCGCGTGGCTATGCGTCTGTAAAATTTGAGTTTGTTGAAGA
>Ga0209347_1000086_pt1 | contig 261811 bp, 231 predicted proteins | sample AutmiccommuBRH23_FD_187382 | JGI IMG/M metagenome (GOLD analysis project Ga0209347, IMG submission 187382) | Deep subsurface microbial communities from Mt. Terri, Switzerland - Autotrophic microbial communities BRH/23 (SPAdes) (version 2) | ecosystem: Environmental > Aquatic > Deep subsurface... | reverse complement strand
GTCAAGAAGACATCCTAATCAGGCAGTAAGCGAGGCAAGCTGTGGCGAAAAAGGTGCTCACCAAGATCAAGTTGCAGATCACCGCGGGTGCGGCGACGCCGGCGCCGCCTGTCGGTCCCGCGCTCGCCGATGCCACGACTGCCGGACCCGCCACGAACGACAGGGCGTCGTCGAAGTCCTTGGCCGTGGCCGGGTCGACCGTGAAAGTAAAGAGTCCGCGCAGGTCGACTCGGCCCGTGTCGTCAGCACCCGCGCCCGAGGCGGCCGCGGCCGCCTCGGCGAGCACCTCTGTGTCGAAACCGCGTGCGGGCAGCTTGTCGAGGAGGAGGGCGTCGAGTACGTCGCGCAAGACGTTCGCCCTCCCCACCACCCGCGTGATCAACGCGCGGCGCCCATGCGAGTGCGAGAAGACCACAAGATCACCGGGCCGGGGCTTGATGCCCTCGCGGCCCACGAGCAGGCTCTGGCCCTTCTCGAACAGAGGATCGATCTCGAGGTGCTTGCCCCGGCGGACGACGACGCCCACAGTGGCCGCGCGCTCCTCCTGTCCCGCGCGGGGACGAGGGGCGCCGCGCGCCGGGGGCCGCGCCGGGGGGCGCGTACCGGGGCGTGCCGGCTTCGGAGCACCGCGCCGCGCGGCGTGCTTCGCTCCGCGGCTGGGCCGCTTGGGCTTCGGCACGGTCAGGCCCCGCCGGCCGGCGCGGAAGCGGCCGGCGGCCGTGGCCGTAGGTCCATGCTCACCCATTCCGTCTCGTAGATACGCTCGCAGGCCTCCAGGCCCGCCCGGCCGGCGGCGGCCACCACATCGGCCTCCTGCTCCCCGGCCAGGATGCCCGACACCAGGAGTCGCGGGAACCGGCATCCGAGTTCGGCCAGCCTGGCGATCAGGGCCATGACCGGCTCGGAGGTGAGATTGGCCAGGATGGTCGCGCCCTCGAACCACTCCCGCGGCGCGGAGGCCACATCGGAGAACTCGACAACCGCCTCAACCCCATTCTCGCCCGCGTTCGAGCGCGCGGCGGTGACCGCGAGCGGGTCGTTGTCGAAGGCAAGGACCGGAGAGAACCCGAGCATTCCGGCGGCGATGGAGAGGATGCCCGAACCAGTGCCGACGTCGGTGAGGGGGCCGCCGGGCGACTCGGTCTGCAGCAAGGTCAGCATCCCCCGCGTGGTGGGGTGCAGGCCGGTGCCGAAAGCCAAGCCGGGCGTGAGAACGATGTCGAGGTCCGGTCCAGCGACGGGCGGCGGCTCGGCCCAGGGAGGGCGCACGTACAGGCGACCGAGCGAGATCGGGTGGAAGTGGTCTTTCCATCCCTCCTCCCACCCCCCGGGCACGAGCACGCGCTCAATCACCAAGGCATCGAGGAGTCCGGCGTCACCGGGGAGCATCGCCCGGATCTCCTCGTCGGACACGTATCCGGCCCCATGCCGGAACGGATAGAACACGAGATGAGCGGAGTCGCCCTCTTCCACGTACTCGAACGACCCGAGAAGCTCCCCGAGGATGGCTCCCGCCACCTCGGCCCACGCGACGGGTAAGGAGACGCGGACGGCCGGATCGGCGCCCATCAGCCGCCGAAGAAGGTCTTCAACCGGTGGAGGACGCCCTCGTGCTTCCTCGTGTAGTGCTCGTCACCGCAGCAGGAGTCGAGCTCGCGCAGCAGGTCCTTCTGTTCCGAGGTGAGGTTGAGGGGGATCATGACGTTCATGACGATCTTGTGGTCCCCACGGCCGCTCCGCTGCAACCGCGGCACTCCCCGACCGCGCAGCACCTTCACTTCGCCGGGCTGAGTACCGGGCGGCACCTCGAACTCCACCTCGCCGTCCAGGGTGGGGAGTGTGAGCTTGGTTCCGAGTGAAGCTTGAACCATTGTCACGTGAAGGTTGTAAATGATGTCGTCCCCTTGGCGGACGAACTCCTCATGCGGGTGGACCGCCACCTGCACGTAGAGGTCGCCTGGAGGCCCGCCACGGAGACCCGCGCCTCCCTGGCCGGAGAGACGGATCCGTTGCTCGTGGGCGATACCCGCGGGCACGTCCACCGAGACGGTCTTGGTGTGCCGGGCGCGGCCGCGCCCGGCACACACCGGACAGGGCTCGTCGATGATCCGCCCTTCGCCGCGGCAGCGAGAACAGGGGCCCGACTGTACGAACTGACCGAAGGCGGTGCGCCGCACCGTGCGCACCTGACCCGAGCCGCCGCAGTCGGGACACTCGTGGACAGACTCCGGGTCCTTACTGCCCGATCCCCCGCATTCGCGACAGGTATCGAGCAGCTCCACCTCCACCTCGCGGGCGACACCGAACGCCGCTTCCTCCAGATCCAGCTCTACGACGACGCCGAGATCGTCGCCCCTCGCGGCTGAGCTCCGCGCAGACCGCCCTCCGCCGAAGATGTCACCCCCGAAGAAGGACTCGAAGAGGTCGGAGAGATCCGTGAAGCCGCCGGCTCCCGGGCCCCCGCCCTGGCCACGGAGGCCCTCGTGCCCGTACGTATCGTAGATGCGGCGCTTCTCCGGATCGCAGAGTATCTCGTACGCTTCCGTCGCCTCCTTGAACTTCGTCTCCGCGTCCGGATCGTGGCCGTTCACGTCAGGGTGCAGCTGACGGGCCAACGCCCGGTAGGCCTTCTTGATCTGCTGCAGGTCGGCGTCGCGGGCGAGGCCCAAGACCTCATAGTAGTCACGCTTCATTCATACCGTCCTTCGAGGAACTCGGACAAGAGTTGAGCCGTACCGCGGACGGTGCTGATGGCGTTCTCGTAGTCCATTCGCAAGGGTCCGATGAGACTGACCGTACCGACGCTGCGCTGAGGCAGGCCGTAGGTGGCGGCCACCATGCCGAAGCGACGGAGCGCCTCGTATGGCTGTTCGTCGCCGATTCGGACGACCACCCGACCGGTGGTGAGTACGGATCGGAGTGCACGCAAGAGTAGATACCGCTCTTCGAGGAGCAGCAGCAGATCGCGAAGATCGTCGAGGTCCTGCGCGGGGTGATCCGCAAGCAGGCGCGAAGCCCCGCCCACGTAGAGAGCCTCACCGGCCTGCTCGTCGAGCAGACGGTCGAACGCGGCCCTCAGCGAACGCAAGAACGTCGACTCCCTCTCCTTGAGTTCCGGACTCTCCAGAATACGGCGGACGAGCCGCTCGGTGACGATGTGCTCGCTGAGCGACTCGTTCAGATAGGTGCGCGCCCACTCGACGGTGCCCGGATCGACGGGATCGGGATAGTCCACCACCCATTTGGCCACCCTCCCCGTGGAGACGATGAATACCACCATCACCAAGCGCGGTTGCAGCAGGAGGAGCTCGACGTGCCGCACGCGGGCGCCGCTCGTGCGCGGCGCTATCACCAGGGCCAGCAGATTGGTGGCCTCGGCCATGGCCTCACTGGTCTGACGGAGGGCGCCGTCCACCTCCTTCTCCAACCCCTCGAGGCTCAGGAGCGGCACGGCTACGTCTCGGCCGCCGGTGACCGTCATCAAACCGTCGACGAATTGCCGGTATCCCCGTTGGGTGGGGAGACGACCGGCGGAGGTATGGGGATGTGTGAGGTACCCCTGCTCCTCCAAGAGGGCGAACTCATTGCGCACCGTGGATGGGGACACTCGGACGGAGACGCCGCCTGCGACTTCCCGCGAGGAGATCGGCTGGCCTGTCCGGATGTAGCGCTCGGCGACCAGGCTCAAGATCTCGTTCTGTCGTTCGGTGAGGGTCATACACATCCCCTGGGGCGTCGCGCCCCGCCGCCCGCGGCCCACAGAGGGCCCGGGTGAGGTCGATATCAGACCCGCGGTGTGCTGCTGTGGGACCGGCCCGGCACCGGGGAAATCTCTTCCGGCGAGCGCAGGACGGCAGCCAAGACGGCATTGCCGAGATCCAGGCCCCGCGGGCTCATACGAAGTGTAGCATAGCGCCTTTCGAGCAGGCCGAGAGCCAAAAGCCGCTCCACTTCGGCTGAATGCACCACCCCGGCGGCCTCATCGTCGCTCACGCCTTCGGCCGTCCGCAGCCCCAGCATGACCCGCTCGAGCCGGCGGAGCTCGGGACTCAGCACCTCGACGTCCGGAGCCTGCCCTTCGAGATAGGCGGTCACACCGCGCGGATTCGTCCACCGCGTCATCCCCACGGTTCCGACGGCGGAGGCACCCAACCCGACGTAGTCACAACCGCGCCAATAGGCCAGATTGTGCCGCGACTCGTGCCCGGGCCGCGCGTAGTTGGACACCTCGTATCTCGCGTACCCCGCCCGGGCCAGGGATTCCGAGACCCCGGCGTACGCCTCGTCGGCGAACTCCTCGGCCCGCTCCCGCTCCCCCTGGCCCAAGCGGCGCTCTATGCTCTTGGCGAAGGCCTCCGTATACGTGAGGTCGTACACGGAGATGTGGGGCGGCCCGGCGGAGACGGCCGCCTCCAGGTCGGCCTCGAGGGAGACGGTGTCCTGCCCCGGTATGCCGAACACCACGTCGAGGCTCCACTCCGGCCAGCCGACTTCGCGTACCGTCCGCACGGCCGCCGCGACCGCGCCCAGCGGAGTGCGACGACCGAGATTCCCACGTAGGACGGGCGAGAAACTCTGTACGCCCAGAGACAGCCGGGTGACTCCGACCCCCGCAAGCTCATCCAGCAGGGTCGGTTCCACCGACTCGGGATTGGCCTCCACCGTGAACTCGGTGTTCGGGCCAACCAGCGCCGCCAACCCGGCGAGGAGTCGGAGCAGGGCCGGCCGGGGAAGTGTCGTGGGCGTGCCTCCGCCCACGTAGAGGGTGGCAAGCGGCCGGGAGAGCCAGGACCCTGCGAATTCCAGTTCGCGGAGGACGGCCTCCACGTACGCCTCCACAGCACCCGAGCGCACGTGTGCCGCGAGGGGCTCGGACGCGAAGTCGCAGTACCCGCACCGCGTACGGCAGAACGGCACATGCACGTACAGGTGATCCACGAGGCCGGTGGGGGCGGCCGACAGAGGGTGCGACTCCCACCCGGGCCCCATTCGGGGCCCACTACTCATCGTGCGCGCCAGGATCTTCGTCGCCGCATCCGCCGCGATCGTCCGGCTCGGAGCCGTCACCACGGCCGACGTCGACGCGCCCCGGGCCGAGCTGAGTGTCGGCCGACTCCTCGTCTTCCACGCCATAGTAGGCGAAGTAGCGGGCAAGCCGAAAGATGGCCCACACCGCAAGCACAGCCATGAGCACGATGGGGGCGGCCTGTTGGTCGACCAGGGCGGCGGCGGCCGCCACGGAGTAGAGCACGAGCGCCCAGCCGGCAAGCCAGGCGGCCAGGCTCCCCGCGTTCTCCTGCTCGGCGAGCATCCGGTACAGGCGCGAGATCCCCAGCATGCCCACCCCGGCGAGGGCGCGCACCACGTACACCAACAGGTCCAAGCGAGCTCGGGCGCCAAGCCCCAGGCGGTCGACCGTGAGCGCCACCGCTTCGCCAAGCGCCATGCCGAAGCCCATGAACAGGAACGCGGCGAGGACGGTCCAGGCGACGAGTGCGACGATGCGTTCGGCCCTGCCCATTGCGTGCTCCTCACGTCGGAGCTCGGTTACCGAAGCCTCGGGGACACAGGTAACGTCCGCGATAGGCCACGGCAGCCGGAGGTTCAACGGCCGGCGACCCCGGCCGCCAGGAGGATAATGCCCAACAGCATCGCCGCCCACCCGAGGACCACCGTCCACCAGCCCGGCGCGGGCCCGTCGGTAGGCTCGTCCGCCGCCGTGCTCAGCCGCAACCAGCGCTGCAACGCGCCCCCCACGAAGAGCACGGCACCCACGATGATGTACTCAACGGTCACAGCCACCCCCGCCCGCAGCCCGGCCGAGACGCCGGGTGTCCCCCATCGCACTCTGAAGACACGGCGTCACTTCTCAGCAGCCTCCTAGCGCTTTTCGTCCAGATCGAGGACGGCTAGGAAGGCCTCTTGCGGTATCTCCACCGACCCCACCGTCTTCATGCGCTTCTTCCCGGCTTTCTGCTTCTCCAGCAACTTGCGCTTACGACTAATATCCCCACCGTAGCATTTCGCAAGCACGTCCTTGCGCAGGGCGCGCACCGACTCGCGGGCGATGATGCGCGAACCCACCGTGGCCTGGATCGGGATCTCGAACATCTGCCTCGGTATCTGCTTCCGCAGGCGCTCGACCAAGGCCCGCCCCACAGGGTAGGCCCGGTCTTTGTGCACGATCAGACTGAGGGCGTCCACCGGCTCGCCCGCTATCAGGATGTCGAGACGCACCATGTCTCCAGGCTCGAAGTCCTTCACCTCGTAGTCCAACGATGCGTAGCCCTTCGTCCGCGTCTTCAGGAGATCGAAGAAGTCTATGACGATCTCGGTGAGAGGCAGGTGATACGCCAGACGGACCCGGTCCGCGGAGATGTACTCCATGTCGCGGAAGGTGCCCCGCTTCTCCTGACACAGCTCCATGACCGTGCCCACGAACTCGCTCGGCACCAACACGGATGCCGAGATATAGGGTTCGCGCACCTCGACGATCCGGCCGGCGTCGGGGAAGTCGACCGGATTGCTCACACTGACGACCTCGCCGTTCGTGAGTTCCACCTCGTAGCGCACATTGGGCATGGTGGCGAGAAGCTCCAGCCCGAACTCACGCTCCAGCCGCTCGCGGACGATCTCCATATGAAGCAGACCCAGGAAGCCGCAGCGGAAACCGAAGCCCAGGGCCCGCGAGGTCTCGGGCTCCCAATGAAGCGACGCGTCGTTGAGCGTGAGTTTCTCGAGGGCGTCCTTGAGGTTCGGGTAGTCGTCGCCTTCGATGGGGAAGAGCCCGCAGAAGACCATGGGAACTGCCTCGCGATACCCGGGCAGCGGCCCCGCGGCCGGACGGTTGGCATGCGTGAGCGTGTCGCCCACCCGCAGGTGCGCCACCTCCTTCATACCGGTGATGACGTACCCCACCTCCCCCGCCTGCAGCAGATCGGTCTTGAGCATGTCCGGGCTGAAGATGCCCACCTCCTCCACCTCGCTCCTGCGTTGGGTGGCGAAGGTGCGCAACACATCGTTGCGCCGGAACGTGCCGTCGACCACGCGCACGAAGGCCACGACGCCCCGGTACTGGTCGTACAGCGAATCGAAGATGAGTGCGCGGGCCGGTCCCTCAGCGTCGCCGGTGGGCGGCGGGACGCGACGCACCACGGCCTCCATGACCTCCTGCACGCCTTGGCCGGTCTTGGCGGAGATGTGCAGAATATCCGAGGGCTCGCAACCGATGAGCGCCACGATCTCCTCCGCGCGGAGGGCGGGCTCGGCGCCGGGCAGGTCGATCTTGTTCAGCACCGGGATGATCTCGAGGTCGTTCTCGAGGGCCAGATAGGTGTTGGCCAGGGTCTGCGCCTCGATGCCCTGGCTGGCGTCCACTACCAGTATGGCGCCCTCGCAGGCCGCCAAGCTACGCGACACCTCGTACGAAAAATCGACGTGGCCCGGTGTGTCGATCAGATTGAACTGGTAGTCGAGGCCGTCCTGCGCCCGATAATACACGCGCACCGCCTGAGCCTTGATGGTGATGCCCCGCTCGCGCTCGATGTCCATGCGGTCCAGCACCTGCTCGCGCATCTCGCGATCGGCAACCGTATGAGTGAGTTGCAGTATGCGATCGGCCAGGGTGGATTTCCCGTGGTCGATGTGGGCGATGATCGAGAAGTTGCGGATGTGCGCGAAGCCTTTCATGGGCGACGTATTGTACCGCAGCCCGGCTCTCAGCCTTGGTCCGCATCCTCGAGAGGGGCGACGCCCCGCAGGTCGCGGGGCTCACGGCGCCGGCGGATCACGCCCACCACTTGGCCGAGTTCGTCCATGCGGAGCATACGCGCGGCCAGAACATACGCCGCGAGCCCGACCGCGTATCCCGCCGAAACACTCACGAGTTGGCCGAGGACGGACCGCCCGAGCCAAGCATCCGCCACCCACCAACTCCCGTACCCCGCAGCCGCGAGAGGAAAGAGGGCCACTACGGAGCGGAACACCGAGATCGCGGTCCTCCGCCCGTCCACCCTCCCGATCTCGCGCCGCAGCAGGAAGGTCAAGCCGAAGAAGTTGAACACGGACACCACGGACGTGGCGAACGTGATCCCGCCCACTCCCAGGGGCTTGTACAGAAGCACGGCGAGGGTCGTGTAAAGAATGAGATTGCCTACCCCCACGATCAAGGGCAACCAGGCCTTCTGAATGCCGTAGAAGGCACGATTCAACAAGGTGTTCGCGCTGACGAAGGCCATGCCTACGCTGAAGAAGGCGAGGGCCCACGCCACAGCGGCAGTGTCTTCGGGAACGACCTTGCCATGTTGGAACACCAAACGGACCGTCGGCACGCCGAGCACGACGAAGAACGCGGAGAACGGCAAGGTCACAAAAAAGATCTGCCTGACCCCGCTCGACAGGGTGGAGCGGAAGTCGTCGATTCGCCCGGCCGCCGCGAGGCGCGAGAGGGTGGGGAACAGCACGGTGCCGATCGCGACCGCGAACATCCCTTGGGGCAATTGGAAGAGGCGGAAAGCTTTGTCGATGTACGCCGGGGCCTCATAGCTGATGTAGCTGGCCACCTGCGTGCCGATCAAGGCGTTGAAGTTCACGATCCCCAGGGTGAGCATCACCGGGCCCAGCAACCGTGCCACCTGCTTGAGTGCCGGATGTCGGAAGTCGAGGCGCAGTCCTCCTCGCTCCCGGCGCCGCCACACCGCGGGCACCTGAATCGCGAGCTGGGCCACCGTACCTATCACCGTGCCCCAGGCAAGCACGTAGAAGCCGTGGAGATCGGTGGCGTCGCCGGCGAAGAAGACCACCGAAGCGATGATGATCACGTTCCACAGGATGGGCGCCAACGCGGGGAGGGTGAAGTGGTCGTAGGAATTGAGCACGCCCATGAAGATCCCCGTGACCCCGAGGAGCATCACCGTTGGGAACATGACCTCCGTCAGGCCGATGGTCAGGGCGATCATCTCCGTATCGATGGTCTCCGCGTTGTAGAATCCGGGCGCCGCGACGCGGATGACCTGGGGTGCGAACACCACGCCGAGAGCGCTGATCGCCCCCAGCACCACGACCGCACAGAAGGTGACGGTGGTCACCAGCCGCCACGCCTCCTTCCGGCGCTCCTCGGCCAGGAGTTCCGAGAACACGGGGATGAAGGCGGCACTGAGTGCCGTGTCGGCAACCAGGGTGCGGATGAGACTCGGTACCTTGAAAGCGACGGTGAAGGCGCCCATGGCGGGACCCAGACCCAGGTAATAGAGCATCACCTGTTCCCGAAAGAGGCCGAGCACCCGCGAGCCGGCTGTCGCGGCCATGAGGAAGGCGGCCGCTACCGCCAAGCGTCGTTTAGCGTCGTTGCCCATGGATGGTGCTTATGCTAGACTTCCTCGGCTCTGAAGGGAAGAAGTTACGAAGGTTGAGGACGTGAACAATGGCCAACTCTCCGCAGCAACGCAAACGTGTCCGCATCGCTGAACGCCAGCGCCTTGAGAACCTGCGCTACACGTCATCCGTGAAGACGCTGTTCCGCCGCCTCAAAGCCTCCGTCGCTTCCGGTGACGAAGCGGCCGCCACCCAGGTGGCCCTCAGCCTCACGTCGACGATCGACAAGGCGGCCGCCCACAACGCGCTCCACAAGAACAACGCGGCCCGCAAGAAGGCCAGGGTCAGCCGCCTGCTCAAGCAGGTGTAGCCGCGTGGGGCGCGGCCTGCGCCCACGGCCGGCACGAACACGCCGGAGACGATCCGGCCGCACGTGGATCATCGAAACGCCCCGCCAGCGGGGCGTTTCTTCGTTTTTGCGCTGACCGTCCGGGCAACTCGGGTGGCGTGACCCCGCGTTCATCCCGCGAGCAGCCTCCCAAGGCACACCTCGAGTTCCAGTTCGGCCGGGAGGGTCCCCTTGCCCTTCATGCGGGCGTCCGCCTCCGTCAGCACACCCAGCGCCAGCCCGATCGAGCGCGAATCGTAGGACGTTGATTGCTGAACGATCTTCTTGGCGGGGTAGGGCTTCATCTTGAGCTCCGCCGCCACCTCCGCGGCCGACATGTCCGCCTCCCTCAGGGCCACGGCCTTGCTCAGATGCTGGAAGTGGCGAAGCACCCGGAACAAGAGCCCCGTGGGGCGTTCCCCGGCAGAGTACAACTCCTCCACGGCGGCGAAAGCGGGGGCGGCCCGGCGCGCCGCCACCGCGTCGACCAAGTCGAAGATCGAGGCCTCGACGGTCCGTGACGACAGCAGCTCCACATCCTCCACGCGAACCAGGGCCCGTCCCCGGTAGGTGACGAGCTTTTCGAGTTCCCTGACCAGCAGATGCTGGTCGTCTCCCACGCGCTGCACGAGGGTGCGTGCGGCGGCCGGTTCGATCTCACCCTTCAGCTTGTGCGCTTCCTTGACCACCCACGCCGGCAACTCCGAGGCCCGTGGGGCCCCGTACTCGAGTACGTCACCGATGGCGGCCACCGCCTTCCGGATCGGGTCGGTGGCGGGCAGCTTCTCCCCTACGAGGGCCAAGCAGGAATCGGGGGCCGGGGAATGCAGGTAGGCAGTTATCACGTCCTTGTCCGGTTTTCGCCACTGCTCGACCCCGTGCACCAGGACCAGCCGAATACCCGAGAGAAAGGCCAACGTGTTCGCCGCTCCCACCACCTCAAGGGCGGAGTGCTGACCCGCCGCGAACTCGTCGATGTTCAGTTCCGTGCCGGACTCCTCCATGATGCGGACACGGAGTCGGCGGAGCGCGGTCTCGACCTTGATACGATCGTTGCCGAGGATCAGATAGGCAGCCTTGAGCGGCTGTTTGGTGTCCTTTCCGTTCGTGGACGATCCACTCATCGTGTCTACGGCCTCCCGCTCGCTCACCTCTCCACCGCGACCTCGAAGGCGCCGGCGCCCGCGGGCCGCAGGGCCACCCACCCCGAGTGGTCGGTGCGGAGCACGGCCGCCCCCCACTCGCCTAGAAGCCGCTCCGTCGCCGGTGCGGGGTGTCCGAAGGTGTTGCCGGCGCCGACCGGGACCACCGCCACGGCAGGCGTGAGTCGGTCCAGGATGGGCACGGTCACCGCACCTTCACTCCCATGATGCGAAACCACCAAGGCATCCACATCGGGCAGCGGGTAGCGCGTGAGGGCGTCGGACTCAGCATCCCCGGGGACGAGTATAGCAAGGCCCCCCACGCGCACGACCACCACCAGCGAGGCCTGATTGAGACGCTCGCTCGTCAGCGGGAGCCCGACGCCGATCTCTGTCGCCTCCCCCTCCGCCCACCCTTCCTCGGCAATGCACCAACCACCGGCCTCGCGGCCAACCAGCGGCGCGGAGGGTGCGAGGAACTCCAAGCGCACGTCTCCGATCTCGACGGCCTCACCCGACTGCGGCACGAGGTGTCGCGCCTCGTCATGCAGCGCTGCACGCTGGAGATTCAGGTAGGCGGCGCTCTCGTCGGAGGACGCGAGCGACCCTCCGCCATCTACCACGTGGTCCACCAGGAGACGTGCCGACACGCCGGGGAGCACGTCGCTGAGCCCTTCATAGTGATCGGCGTGAGGGTGGGTGACCACGACCGCGTCGAGTCGCCCTACCCCGAGGCGCCTGAGCTGGCCCGCCAGACCCTGTCCCATCCCACCGGCATCAATCAGCACCGCCACCCGCTCGGGGGAGCGCACCAGAACGGCCGCGCCCTCCCCCACGTCGAGCACCCGCACCTCCCCGCCGCTCGGCCACGCCCGCCCCGCCCACCACAGGTCGACCCCGGCGACTGCGGCCGTGCCGCCGCCCACCAGGCCGACACCCATGGCCGCTCCCAACACGACCACGCCCACCGACACCAGGGCCGTCCCGGGCCCGTTCGACCGGCCCATCGCACACGGCCGAGACCTCCGAAGTCGCACCCGCCCCCACGCGACCCAGGCGCAGGCTCCCCCCGCAAGCGCCACGACGAGCGGAAGCACGTCGCCCCCCGTGAGTACCGGCGCCGCCGCAAAGACCCGCGACACCACTGTGACCCAGCCGATCACCGTACCCGCGATGGTGTTGAGCACGACGCACGCCGCGGGCCACGCAAAGCCGGCGACGATGCTCAGCGTGCCGAGGGCCATGACCAGAGGCACCACCGGCACCACGAGTGGGTTGGCGACCACACTCACCGCCGATACCTGACCGAACGTCAACAGGGAGACGGGCGCGGTTCCCACCGCGGCCGCCACGGAAACACCGACGCCGGTGGCGAGCGACGGCGGGAGATGCCGGGCCAATCGTGTCTCGAGTGGGCGGGCCAGCAACAGGAGCGCGATCACCGCGCTGAACGAGAGCTGGAAGCCCGCACTGCCCACCGCCGGCGGTTCTCGGGCGAGGACCACGATCGCTGCGAGCGCCACAGCCGCCCAGCTGTCACGTCCCCGTCCCACCAACCCCGCGCCCAGCATGACCAGCACCATGACCGTCGCGCGCACGACCGACGGCCCCGCCCCCGTGAGGAGCATGAACAACACCGCGGTGGCTCCCGCCCCAACCGAGCGCAGCCAGGGTGGCGAACCTGCCATTCTGGCCGCCAGAAGCACCGCCGCGGCGAGCGACCCCACGTGCAGACCACTCACCGCGAGGAGATGCGCGGTGCCGGCTCGGCGAAACGCTTCGAGGGTCGCCGGCTGGATGCCGCTCTTGTCCCCGAGGATGAACCCCCGCAGCAGACCGCCCATGGCCGAATCGATACCGAGAGCCAGATGGGAGCGGGCTCGGGATCTCAGCCTATCAAGGAGTCCCGCCGGACCCCTCCGCGCGCCCACCACGCTCGCCTGCGAAGCGCGAACGGTGACCACGACGGCGATCCCTTGGCGGCGCAGCCACGTAGCTTCGTCAAAGGAGGCGGAGTCGGAGCCCGAAGGTGACTTCGGTCGGCGCAGGACACCTTCGACGTGGAGGATCGAACCTTCTTCCACCGGCCCGAGACCTGGGACCTCCCCTCCAGTGGCCGTCGCCGCCTCCTGAGGGATCCCGCCTATCTCCACGAGCAGTTCCTCGCCCCTCCCCACAGGACCGAGGGAGCGCGCGGAAGCGACGACGGAGGAGCCCCGCCCTTGGGGGCGTCCGGTGACGACCACCTCACCCTTGAAGCTGCTCCCCGGCACCGCGGCCGATCGGGCAAGCTCCCCCTCCAGGAGCGCCGCAGTGCGTACCGACCCGAAGGAGACCCCCATGAGAAGACCCAGTAGCACCACGAGAAGAGGTGCGACAGCGTGTGCAGAGGCAGATTCCGCCCCCGGCGGCACGCGCGCGCTGTGTCCGATCTGCACGACGACCAAGATCCCGCTCACTGCGAACGTGCAGGCGATCCAGGGACCGGCCGGCGGGGCGCGCAGGCCGGCGGCGCCCAAGCCGACCGCCATGGCCGCGAGCGCGAGCCGCGAGACGCCGCCCCTCGTCAGAAGCCACTGGGAGAGGGCTCTCACGGCACCACAAGCTCCCGGAGGCGCTCGACCGTGGCCGGCCCGATCCCCGGCACCTCCGCGAGTTCCTCGACAGAACGGAACGGCCCGTGCGCCTCGCGGTACGCAATGATCTGCTGAGCCGTCTTGGGGCCCACGCCCGGAAGCGTGTCGAGTTCCGCCTCCCCCGCGCTGCTCAGCACCACCTTGGCGACGGAGCCTCCGCCCCCGCCGTCACCCGTCCCCGGCGTCCCGGCCGCGGAGGTGCCGGAGGACAGGATCGCGCCGGCACTCCCGGGAGGATCGCCCACGCGCGGCACCCAGATCCGACCGCCGTCGACCACCACGGCCGCCAGTGGCACCGCCTCCTCATCGGCATCCTCTTCCATTCCCCCGGCCAGGAGCAGCACCTGGAAAACGCGGGCCCCCGGTTCCACCTCATACACACCGGGTCTCACCACAGCGCCGGCCACCTGGACGAACAGCCTGATGGTGGTCGTGGTGGCAGCCGGCCCCAGCGCGCCGGTCTCCCCCCGACCTTCTCCGGCGAACGCGGCTCCGGCTTGCGACGCGCCGGTCTCCCCCCGTAGCGTCAGGAGAGTCGCGGCGGGCTCCGGCCCGCCCGCCACTCCGCTCTTCAGTCCCCAGAAGCCCACAGCCGCCACCAGCAAGCCGGCGACGACGTAAGGGACCACCCGTTTTCCCGTTAGAGCAGGCACGGGATCAGAGTACGGCCGCCGGAAGCGGGAGACTACCGGACCTTGGTCCTATCCTGGTACGAGCAACGGGCGGGGGTCCGGGCGCGCAGCGCCCCTACCCCCGCCCGCATCACGAGCGTCGCAACGATGAGTCGTGGAAGTCTGGCAGGCTGTTGAAGAATGACGCTTCGCCGCCAGGGCGCGATGGGCGAGCGCGAGACAAGGACGAGAGGCGCGCTCGTAGCAGCGCTACGGGCGCGACCGAGGACGCCGCATGGCGCTACCCAGTGCGGTCCCGAGGCCGGGGGCTTCGTTCTTCAACAGCCTCCTAGTACGCCTCCACCCACAGCTCGAAATGGGCCTGGGGATGGTCGCAGGCCGGACAGGTAGTCGGCGCAGCGGTGTCTTCGTGCACGTAGCCGCAGTTCTGACACTTCCACTTGACAGTCTCGTCGCGCTTGAAGACCCGACCCGCCTCCAGATTGGCGAGGAGTTTGCGGTAGCGCATCTCGTGGTACGCCTCGACCTCGGCGATCTTGCGGAAGGACGCGGCCACCTTGGGGAAGCCCTCTTCCTTCGCGATCTCGGCGAAGTCGGGGTACAGAGTGCCCCACTCTTCCTTCTCGCCCTCCGCCGCAGCCAACAGATTCGCAGCGGTGTCGCCGATGGGACCGGCCGGATAGCTGGCCGTGAACTCCACCGTCCCACCCTCGAGCAACTTGAAGAAGACCTTGGCGTGTTCCTTCTCGTTGCCGGCAGTCTCCTCGAACAGACCGGAGATCTGCACGTAGCCTTCCTTGCGGGCGGCCGCCGAGTAGTACGTGTACCGGTTGCGGGCCTGGGATTCTCCAGCGAACGCCTTCATGAGGTTCTTCTCGGTCTGCGAGCCTCTCATCTCCACCGGCGGACTCCTCCTTCTGCGCTACTCGTCTTTCGCGCTCGACTTGGCGGGCTCCACTGAGATCTCCCGCCCTTTGAACATCGTTTCGTGCATGCCCTCGATCACCCGGCTGGCCACCGCTTTCCGCACCTCGATGAAGGCGAAGTTGTGCAGCAGATCGACCCGCCCGATGTCGTCCTCGTCGAGACCCGCGCTCTCCCGCACCAGCTGCTCGAGCCCCTCCCGGTTCACACGGGCGCGCCGGCCGATAGAGATGAAGAGACGGGTCATCTCTCCACCTTCGACTCCGGTCCCATCGGAGCGCACGGGTGCCACTTCGCCCTCCACCGCAGCGTCGAAGACGTGCGCTCCGGCTGCGCTCGCGTCGGCCCGGGGCGACGGCGCCGCGTCCACAGAGTCGGTATCTCTCCCCGCCAATTCCTTGATCAGGGCGGCCGCGATGGTGTGGAGATCGTTGTCCATCTCCAGACGGGAGACGATGGCGCGGAAGTCGTCCAGACCCTGGAGATCCAGGGCGGCTACGAGTCGCGAGACCCGGTCACGCAAACGAAGCGCCCGCATGATCCGGGCTTCCTCGTCAGGCTCGATCAGCGTCTCATCGTCGGCTGCGGTCGGTACGACAGGCTGTTCCGCACGCACTCCGGCCTCAGCCTCGATCGCAGCCTCAGCGGCGCGCAACCGCTCGAGCACGTCGGCCCGGCGGACTTCCTCGGCCGCCGCGCGGGCGGCGGCCGCGGCTTCCTCGGCCTCGCCGGTCTCCGGCTCTGCGTCGCCAACGGCGGAGAAGTGAGCCACCTCCACCAGCTCGTCCTTCTCGATACGCGAGGCTTCCTTCAGCGCTTCGTCCTCATCCACCCAGCCGATGCGCTTGCGCGCGTCGCGCAGCACGTAGCGGCGTTGATCGCGCCCAGCCTCCGTGGTGGGCTCCTCGGCCCCCTGGAGGAATTCGGGGAGCGGCAGCTGCTCCGTGGGATCTTTGCGGCGGCGGCGCGTCTTGGGAACCGAGGCCGCCTCCGCGTCCTCGACCGTTTCCACTGCGTCGGCCACCGGCGCCGGCTCCATCGGTCCTTCCTCGACCACCTTGCGGGGCGCGCGCCCGGCCGCCCTGTCGACCTTCTCGACCCGGCGTTTGGCCTTCGAATCGCCTCGAGCCGCACGCCGGCGCTCGTCGACCTCGGCATCCGTCGGCAATTCCCCTTCGGAGATCTGAGCCATCGAGAACTCCTGGATACGCAGGAGATCCCAATACTCGGCGGGAGTGACGAACGTGATGGCGACACCCGAGCGGCCCATGCGTCCGGTGCGTCCGATGCGGTGCACGTAGGCTTCGGGGTCCTGCGGCACATGGTAGTTGATCACGTGGGTCACGTGGCTGATATCCAAACCCCGAGAGGCCACGTCCGTCGCGACCAAATAGGAGAAACGCTCTTCCCGGAATCCGTGCATGATCTGGTCGCGCTGAGCTTGGGTGAGATCGCCGTGCAACCCTTCCACGTCGTAGCCGAGGGCCTTCAGCTTCCGGGTGAGCTTGTCTACGTTGCGTTTCGTGCGGCAGAAGATTATGGCGCTGGCGCCTTCCTCCTCATTGTCGAGGAGTCGGGTGAGAGCATCGATCTTCTCGTCCTCCGGCACCTCGTAGAAGATCTGCTCGGTCTCCTCCAACGTCAGCGTCTCCGGCACCACCGAAACCGATTCCGGGTTCTTCATGTAGTCACGGGCGATGCGTTCGATGTCCGAGGGGATGGTGGCCGAGAAGAGGAGGGTCTGGCGCTCCGTAGCGCACTGCCGGATGATGCGCCGGATATCCGGTAGGAAGCCCATGTCCAGCATCATGTCGGCCTCGTCCAGCACCAACATCTTGATCGAGTCCAGGGACAGCGTGCGCCGACCCAAGTGATCCAAGATCCGCCCCGGCGTACCCACCACGATCTGCACGCCCTTCTTGAGCGCGGTAATCTGTCGATCGATGCGCTGGCCCCCGTAGATCGGGAGCACCTTGTGGCCGGTGAAGAGGGTTAGTTCGTGCACTTCCTCGGATATCTGAACGGCCAGCTCTCGAGTCGGTGAGAGAACCAAGGCCTGCACAACAGTGCCCTCGTTCGCCAGTAGCTGCGCCATGGGAATTCCGAAGGCCGCCGTCTTTCCCGTACCCGTCTGGGCCTGACCTAACAGGTCGCGACCGGCCATGATGAGGGGTATCGCCTTCTTCTGGATGGGCGAGGCCTCGACAAAGCCCATCTTGTTGATCGCTTCGAGGACGGGTGCGCTGAGGCCGAAGCTCTCAAAATCTGCCATATGGTGTCACGATTCCCGGGAATAGAGGTTCGAATACGGGGTAATCACGGGCCGCGCGGCCCTGCTATGGAAGACTATAGCCGAAATCGCCCGATCCGGCTCACGAAATCCAGGAGGCGCCGCCCAGCGCACTCCCGTGGCCGATGCTTCGTTCTTCAAACAGCCATCTGCTAGGTACTCGCAGGCGTTTGGACCCCCGTCACGCGGCGCAGGAAGCCCCGCAGATACAGGTTCGTCTCGTGGGGATTCTCGAGCATGGGGAAGTGGCCCACGCCGAGCAGCGACTTCTGCAGAGCGCCCGGGATCCACCAGGAGAGCATGTTCGCGATCTCCACGAAGTCGTGCATGTCTTCCTGTCCCGAGAGGACGAAGGTGGGCACCTCTATCTCGGCGAGCCGCTCCAGGTCCGTGACTTCCTGCTTGGGATACCTCGCGGTATCGAGCCACTCGGCGCCCGACCACTCCGCCGCCATCGCCAGCACCCGCTCGTACGCCTCGGGCTTGCGCAGCCGGATCCAGTCGAAGATGCCGGCGCCCGACCACACCTCTTCGAAGGCGGCGGCCACCCCCCGCTCGCGCGCCACGAGCGCGGCGGCTTTCATCAGCGACGTGAAGGTCTCCGACCAGGGGAAGCCACGGAGTACGCTGTCGATGAAGAACAGCGACGCCACCCGCTCGGGATGCCGGAGCACGGTCTCCATGAGCACGCCGCCGCCCCGAGAGTGCCCCACGAGGTGGGCCCGCTCGAGGCCCAGCAGATCCAGGAGACCCAAGAGCTCGGCGGAGAGGTCGGCGTAATCGTAGCCGGTGGGCGGCGCCGCCGAGGCGCCGCAACCTCGGGCGTCGTAGGCGATGAGTCGGAACTCCTCCGCCAAGACGGCCTGCTCCTCCCATACACGGTGGCCGCAGGCCAGCCCATGCACGAGCACGACGGGCGGTCCCTCCCCCTCGTCGGTGTAGAAGATCCCGAGTGACTCGTCGTACGGCACCCTACCGCCTCCTATCGCGTTCTCTCGACCGAAGCCCGCAGCAAGAAGTCCGCCGCGGGCTCCGCCACCTGCTCCCCCGCTCCCATGAAGAAGTGATCGACCCCGGCCACCACGACCAGCTCGGGGTCCAACCCCACGCTCCTCAAGAAGGCCTCCGCGTCGGCCGGCGGAGATATGGTGTCGAACTCACCGCACACCGCGATCACCGGGCCCGAGAACTCGCCCAACCGCTCGAAGAAGCCGGGCGAGAACTCGTCCCACTCCACGGGGAAGGCCACCAGGGCGAGCGCGGCGGCGGGTTCGCCGTCGATGGCCGCCAGTGCCGTCATCCAGGATCCGAAGCTGTAGCCCGCAAGGGACACCGGCAGACCTGCCGGGAGTTGTGCGCGCAGGAAGGCGGCGGCGGCCCGCACGTCATGGAACTCCTCGAGCCCGGTGTAGCTGCCGGCGCTCGCGCCGACTCCGCGGAAGTTGAAGCGCAGGGTCGCCAGCCCCTTCCGGCGGCAGGCGCGGGCCACATGGTGCACCACAGGCTGCCGCATCGTGCCGCCGTAGAGGGGGTGTGGATGAGCCACGACCACGCCGCCGAGCACCTCATCGCCCTCGGGCCATTCGAGCAGACCCTCGAGGACGTGTTCGCCCGGGATGAGCACCTCTGCCTGGGCGGCGGCGCCCCCGCCGCCGGTCCGACTTCCGTTCCCGCGCCCGTCACCGCCCCGTGTGTCGCCGGTCACCGCGCCTCAGTCCCGCATGTTGATGTACTGGAGGGGGATGTCGATGTCCGACTCCTTGAGCAAGGCGATGACCTCCTGCAGGTCGTCGCGCTTCTTGCCGGTCACGCGCACCTCGTCCCCCTGGATGGACGCCTGCACCTTGAGCTTGGCGTCCTTGATGAGTTTGACCACCTTGCGGGCGGTCTCGATCTCGATCCCGTTCGCTATATGCACTTCTTGCCGGAGCATGTCTCCGCCGGCCCGTTCCGCCTCGCCGAAGTCGAAGACTTTGGTGTCGATGCCGCGCTTCACCGCCTTCGTGATGAGCATGTCGCGCAGCGCACGCAGCTTCATATCGTCTTCGGTGAGGATCCGGATCAGCGCATCCTTCTTCACCAACTCTATCTCTGTCTTGGAGCCGCGGAAATCGAAGCGGGTGGCCACCTCTTTCTTCGCCATGTTGACGGCATTGTCCATCTCCTGCAGATCCACGCGGCTGACGACGTCGAACGACGGCATGACTCCTCACTCTCCTCAAGGGACTCGGCCGACTCCCGGACCGCGCCCCCTCTCGATACACCGATGATACCAGGCCGCCCGCGGCCGGCCCCGTCCGCCAACGCGGTGCCGATCAGGCTTCATCTCCGTCCCGGCGCACGATCGCCCACGATCTACCCCCGCGCTCGAGCACCTCAAGCCTCACCCCCATGGCCCCCGACACCGAGGCGCCGGTGAGTACGGTGCTACGGGGACCGGCCGCGCTCACCCGTCCGCCGGCCAACAGCAGAGCGTGGGTGAACCCGGGCACGATCTCCTCAAGGTGGTGGGTCACAAGGAGCACCGTGGGCCCGTCGGGCAAGGATACGAGCACCTGGAGCGCTTCCAGCAGGTCCTCGCGAGCGGCGATGTCCAACCCGGCCGCGGGTTCGTCGAGTACCAGGAGACGCGGATCGCTCATCAGGGCCCGCGCCAGGACCACCCGCTGCCGCTCGCCCTGCGAAAGCACGCCGAAGGTCCTCGTCGCCAGATGTCCGCAACCCAGAGCCTCCAGCAATCCGAGGGCAGCCTCCCGGTGAGAGTCGCCGGGCTTTTCGAAGAAGAGGCCGATGGAGGCGAAGGCTCCGCTCACCACCACGTCCAGAGCCGTATCGCGCGGGTGAAGTCGCTCGGCCAATGCCGGGCTCACCCAGCCGATCCCACGACGCATCTCCCGCAGGTCGACCCGACCGAACTCTCCACCCAGCACCGCGGCCGTACCCTCCGACGGATGCAGATACCCTGCGACCACCTGCAGGAGAGTGGTCTTCCCCGATCCGTTCGGGCCGAGGATCGCCCAATGCTCGCTTCGGCGGACGCACCAGTCGACGTTCGAGAGGATGGTGGTCTCCCCCCTGCGCAACGTGACTCGGTGCAGCCGAACTACCTCGGCGCGGCTGAGGGCTGGCGTGATCGCGCTCGGCGCGACGGGTGCCGCGTCCGTGGTGTGCCGCGGCGTACCCTCGGCCTCACCGCGCCCTGCCGTAGCCGTGTCGTCGCGCACCATCCTCGCCGTCCTTCCCCCCTCGCCGTCGCCATGCATGCCGGCACACCACAGCCCGGGTGGACACGTCTGCTCCGGCCGAGTCAGGATAGCAGGCCCCGCCTCCCAACCTTGACCGACGGCGCCGTCTTGCAGCCGACCTCGTCATCCGACCCGGGAGGTGGTAGACTGCCGACCCATGTCGTTCAACACACCCGGCGCGATCGCCACCAGGGGACACTCCACCCCGGCCGGCGGACCGCCTCCCACTCATAGCTCCGCGCTGAACACGGCGCGTCGAGCGACGATCAGACTCCTCGCAGCCTTCGCGGCCGCCGCCTTGGTGACGCTGGTCGGTTTCGCGAACCCCCTGCCGCACGGAGCCTTTGCCACCCTCGCCCCGGCGTCGGCCGCCTCGCTGGCCGAGACGCAGGCGGAACTCGCCGCGGCCAAAGCCGAGCTGAAGGCGCGCCAAGCCGAACTCGACAAGCTGGCCCAGCGCTTCAGCGACGCCGCAGACCGGCTCGCCGGCACCGAAGCCCGCTTGGTCGAGGTGGAGGCCGAGTCGCAGAAGACGCAGGCGGATCTCGAGATTATGCGCGTCCGCATGACCGATCGCCTCCGAGGCATCTACATGAACGGAGGCTCCGGGAGCATGGCCGTTCTTGAAGTCGTCTTCGGGAGCGATACCCTCACCGGCATCATCAACCGACTGGACGCTCTCGGGCGTGTGCTCAGTCGAGACGAGGACGTCTTCTCGCAGGTGGAGAGACAGGTGGAGAAGCTCGACGCGCTGCAGGCCGATCTCGATCAGACTCGTCGCGACCAGACGACGCAGGTTGATGAGTTGGAGAGCGCGAACCAGGTCGCTATTCAGGTCCTCGAGGAGAGCACGGACGAGTACAATGCCCTCCGCGAGCGGGTCCGTAGGCTCGAAGAAGAGGAGCGCAAGCGCAAGGAAGAGGAGGCGCGGCGGCTGGCCGAAGCACAGGCCCGCAAGGAGGCGGCATCCCGCCAGCGGGCCACGCGACCCTCCGCCGGCACTTCGTCGGGGTCTGCTTCAGGATCGTCGGGCGGATCGAACTCTTCTGGCTCGAGCTCCTCGGGCTCGAGCGTGGGCGCCTCCGGCTGGGTGTTCCCGGTACAGGGTCCGAGCAGTTTCATCAACGACTGGGGCTTCGCCCGCTCGGGCGGCCGCAGCCACAAGGGCACGGACATCATGACCGGGCGTAACACGCCGATCGTGGCCGTGGTCAACGGCACGATCAAGCGCGCCAACTCCCGCGATAGCGGCCTTGGCGGCGTCACCCTCTGGCTCACGGGCAGCGACGGCAACTCCTACTACTACGCCCACCTCACCTCGATCGCCGACGGCATCAGCGCCGGCACGAAGGTCTCAGCCGGCCAAGTGATCGGCTACGCGGGCAACTCCGGCAACGCGCGCGGCGGCGAGGTGCACCTCCACTTCGAGATCCACCCGGGGGGCGGCTCGGCCGTCAACCCCTACCCCACGCTGATCGCCCACCGGTAACAGCTCCGCGGCCTCCCCTCAGTCCCAGGCGGCCACGGTCTCGCTCAGGGCCTCCCACTCGGGGTAGATATTCTCCAGTTCCCGCTTGACCGCCGACGCCTCGTCGCTCGTGGCCATCAGGAGTTCGTAGTCGCTGGCGTGGGCCGGATCGGCCAGCAGTGAGGCCAATTCCTCCTGCCGCTGCTCGAGTGCCAGGATGCGCTTCTCGGCCTGGCGGTGGCGCTTCTGAATCTCTTTGCGCTCGCGGAAGGAGGGTGCGGCGACGCCCGGCTTCAACGCGGAACTCGTGCGGTCCGCGGTCGGCGCGACCGGCGGTACCTGCTCGGCGCCGTGCGCTCCGTCTCTGCTCCCATTCTCCGACGCCGACTCGGCCCCGGGGGCGTCAGGGCCGGTCTTCCCCGCCGCCTCGTCCCGCGTGCCCAAACGGGCGGTGGGAGCAACGGCGCCCGCCCGGCCCGACTTCCACTGGTAGTACTCCCAGTCACCCAGATAGTGGGTCAGTCGCCCGGCCTTGACCTCGATGACCTCGGTGGCGATGGCGTTGATCAGATGGCGGTCGTGGCTGATGAAGATCACGCTGCCCTGGAACTGACGCAAGGCCTCGATGAGCACCTCGCGCGAGGCCATGTCCAAGTGGTTGGTGGGCTCGTCGAGCAGGAGGAGGCCCGCCGGATCGAGCAGCATGCGCGCCAGGGCCAGCCGAGCCTTCTCCCCACCGGACAGCACCCCGACCTTCTTGTCCACGTCGTCGCCGGTAAACAGAAAGGCACCGAGGTATCCGCGCACGATGAGCAACTTGTCGACCGGTCCCGCCACGTCTTCCATGGTCTTGAGCACGCTGCGGTCGGGATCGAAGACCTCCAGCTGGTGCTGGGCGAAATACTCCCGGCGCACGTTGTGGCCGAGTTCCAGGGAGCCCCCGTCGGGCGTGATGGCTCCGGCGAGGAGTTTGAGCAGCGTCGACTTCCCGGCGCCGTTCGGCCCCACCAGTGCTATCTTCTGCCCCCGTTCCACGACCAAGTCCAAATGCTTGTAGACCACGGTGTCGCCGTAGGCTTTGCGCACGCGCTTCAACTCGGCCACCACGCGACCGGTCCTTCCCGGCTGGGGGAACCGGAACTTGATCCTCTTCCGCTCGAGGTTGGGCGCGTCGATGCGGTCCATCTTCTCCAGTTGCCGAATCTTCTGCTGCACCTGCTTGGCCTTCGTGTTCTTGGCCCGGAAGCGGCGCACGAAGCTCTCGGCCGAATCGATCTCCCGCTGCTGGTTCTTGGCGGCGTTGGCCAGCGCCTCGTAGCGCTGTTGTTTCTCCACCTCGTAGTGATCGTAGCCGCCGGCGTAGAGATCCATGACACCCCGGTCGAGTTCCACGATGTGGGTGGCCATGCGGTTCAGGAAGTACCTGTCGTGGCTGACGAGCACCAGCGAACCGGGCCACTCCAACAGGAACTCTTCCAGCCAGAGCAGGCTCTCGAGGTCGAGGTGGTTGGTGGGCTCGTCGAGCAGCATCAGGTCGGGGGACTCCATGAGCAACCGGGCGAGTGCGACCCTCATGCGCCATCCCCCCGAGAGTTCGCGGATGGGGCGGTCGAAGTCGTCGTCGCGGAAACCCATGCCGCGCAGGATGGTCTGGGCGCGTGATTCCAGCTCGTAGCCGTTCGCGTGTTCGAACGCGGACTGCAGCGTGCCCAGCTCGTGCATGAGGGCGTCGGCGTCTTCGGTGGTGGTGCCGTCGTATGCGGCGCCGATGCGGTCGCCCAAGTCTTTCAGTCGGTGCTCCATGTCCAGGATGTCGGCGTAGGAGGTGAGCACCTCGTCCAGCACGCCATGTTCCGCGATCTCCTCGATCTCCTGGGGCAGGAAGCCGATGCGCAGGCCCTTGCGGGCGTTGATCTCCCCGTCGTCCAGCGACATCTCCTGCGCCAGGATCCGCAACAGGGTGGTCTTGCCGGCGCCGTTCGGCCCCACGAGGCCGATACGCATGGCGGGGCGGATGTGCAGGCTCGCGCCGTCCAGGATGACCTGGGTGCCGAACGACTTGGAGATCTCGGTGATGTGGATCATGACCGGGGAAGGATAGCAGGATGGGCCCGGTTCAGCCTCGGATGGTCCCCAGCTGATCGTCCCAGAACAGGGGTGACTCCATCAGCCCCGGGGCAGTGCCGGCCTCCTCCGCGAGCGCCAGCAGATGCCGGATGGCGGCCTCACCCTCCTTCCCGTAGTCGAGCGAGAAGTCGTTCACATAGAGGGCGATGTGCTCGCGGCACACGCCCGGGTCCATCTCCTGAGCGTGCCTGCGGATGTAGGCGTTCGACGCCTCCGGATCGTCTCGCGCCAATTCCAGGCTGTGTCTCACCGCCCGGTCCACGCGGCCCGCGATAGGGATCCCGAGGTCTCGCCGCACGACGATGCCCCCGAGGGGGATGGGGAACCCCGTGCTCCGCTCCCACCACTCACCCAGATCGGCCAGACGGCGCAAGCCGCGCTGCCGGTACGTGAAACGGCTCTCGTGGATGATGAGTCCGGCGTCGACCTCCCGCCTCTCCACAGCAGCCAGTATGGTGTCGAACGGCATCACCACCAACTCCCCCACCGTGGGCGCATAGAGCCGCAAGAGCATGGCCGCCGTGGTCAACGTCCCGGGGATGGCGACCCGGCACCCGGCCAGCAGGCGGGCCGGCCCCGACCCGTTTGTCAACCGCAAAGGCGAATCCGGTCGCACGACGATGAGCGGCCCGCACCCCCTGCCGAGAGCGCCCCCCGCGTGCAGCAATGCGTATCGATCGCGCAGGTGCGCGAAGGCGTGGAACGAGACCTTCACCACGTCCGGCTCCCCGCGGAGGGCCATGGCGTTGAGCGTGTCTATATCCTCCAGCACCTCGCGCACCGGCGGGGCATCGGGCAGCAGCCCGTGCGCCCAGGCGTGGAAGATGTAGGTGTCGTTGGGACACGGTGAGTACGCGAGAGTCAGGGGCTCCACGGTGCCTCGCTCTCGGCGATCTCGGCTGGAGTCTCAGGACGGCCGCCGTGTGGCGCATCGTTGGCAGGATCTGCCTCCGGGCCGGCGGCGCCGCGCGCCGGCTCGAGCAGGTCTCCGAGATGCTCACCCAAGATGAGGGCGGCCTGCCCGGCGACCGCCGCCGCCTCCTCCACGCGCCACGAGTCGCGGTCGCGATCGACGACGAGGTTGCTGATCCCGCGCACCTCGAGGAACGGCACACCGTAGAGCGAGCAGATATGAGCGGCGGCGGCTCCCTCCATCGACTCGGCCACCGCATGCCAGCGGTCCGCCAGGGCGTCCGCACGTTCGCGGGAGCCGGTCACGAGGTCGGAGGTCACGAACGGACCCACTCCGATCCGCGGCAGCGGATCGGGCCACTCGGCCGCATGTAGACAGCGAACGGCCGCGTCCACCAAGTCCGGGTCGAGCACGAAGGTGTTCCGGAGTCCCCGGCCGTCCGCGGCCACGGCCAGCGGTTCCGCGAAACCATCGGCCGAAAGCCACCCGGTGGGAGTCTGCACCCCGAGGTCGGTGTAACTGTCCGACGAGGCCACCGCCAGGTCGCCAGGCCCGAGGCCGGCCCCGGTGAAGGCACCCGCGATCCCCACCTGGAGCACGAGGCGCGGACGCGCTGCCTCGAGGAGACAGCTGAGGGCATGGGCGGCGTTCACCCCACCGTAGCCCGACACGACCACGACCGAACCCAGCGGTCGCTCGGATCCCCCGAACCGGCCCAGCCACCAGGGCTTACCCGCGATCTCCAGTGCCTGCACGCCGCTCGCGGCGTCCAACACCGCCCGTATCTCGCCCACGGTCGCGGTCACCACCGCGAGCTGTACCCCCACCAGCAAGCGGTGGAGTTCTCGAGCATCGAGGCGCCGCCGGCGAGTGGCCTCGGTCACCGTCCTCTCACCTCACCCGCGTTCGCGCACCGCTCGTCACGCCCCTTCCAGCAGCAGCAGATCCGGATCCTCGAGGTAGCTGATCACAAGATTCAAGAAACGCGTGGCTTCGGCGCCGTCGATCACCTGGTGATCGTAGGTAAGGGACAGAGGCAGCATCTGCCTCACGACGATCTCCCCTTTGCGCACCACCGGCAGGTCGCGCACACGTCCCATGCCGAGTATCGCGATCTCCGGGTAGTTGGTCACGGGCGTGGCGTAGGTGCCGCCGATGGCACCATAGTTGGTGATGGTGAAGGTGCCGCCACGCAGTTCGGACAGGTCGATACGCCGCTCCTGCGCGCGCTCGACGAGATCCACCACCTCTTCAGCGATCTTGAAGATGCCTTTCGACTCGACGTCCTTGAGGTTGGGTACCACCAATCCCGCCTTGGTATCGATGGCGATACCGATGTTGTAGTAGCGCTTGAGCACAAGTTCTTCGCACGTCTCCTCGAGAACCGAGTTGATGCGGGGGAAGCGTTGCAAGGCGGTGGCCACCGCCTTGATCACGAAGGCCAGATAGGTGAGCCGGATGCCCCGTTCCGCCGCCAGCGTGCGTTCCTTCTCGCGGATGCGCCGGATGATGGTGATATCGACGTCGTCCGTGGTGGTCACCTGGGCCTGCTTCGACAGCGACTCAGCCATGCGCCGGGCCATCGTCCGCCGGATGCCCTTGAAGGTGACCCGCTCCACGACTCCGTGCTCATCCTGACTGAGAGCGCCGCCCATCCAGGCCTCGGCGGTCTCCACCTCGGCCACCGGCACAGCGGGCGCGGACACGGTCGGCCGACCGTACACGGCAGCCTCCGCATGATCCTCCACGTCCTGCCTCAGTATGCGGCCACCCGGGCCGGTTCCGTGTACCACGCTCAGGTCGACGCCCAGCTCCTTGGCCAGCGCCCGCACCGAGGGCATGGCCAGCACCTTGACCGAAGAGGTATCGCCCGCCGCCGCGGCGGCAGCCGCGCCGATCCGGGCCGACGGCTCCTCCGGCTCGTCCGGCGCCTCCTCGAGCTGGCCGATCACCGAACCGGTGTAGAACTCCTCTTCCTCCTCCACCTGGCTGGCGGGCGGCGGTGGAGGCACGGGCGTGGCGCGGGTCGCCGGTGCGGCCGGAGCCGGAGCTGCGACCGCCTCGGGGACCTCGGTGGCCTCGGAGGTCTCAGGAGCCTCGGGGGCCTCGGAGGTCTCAGGAGCCTCGGGGGCCTCGGGAGTCTCACGGGCCTCGGTGGTCTCGGGCGCGGACGCGCCGGCCGCCGCCCCTTCCTCGATGGTCACGATGACCTGCCCCACCTCGATGGTCTCGCCCTCCTCGGCGTGGAGCTTCACGATCCGGCCCGCGCGGGGCGAGGGCATCTCCACCACGGCCTTGTCGGTCTCGATCTCGGCCAGGGTCTGGTCTTCTACGACGACGTCGCCTTCCTTCACCTTCCAGGAGAGGAGCTCACCCTCGGTGATGCCCTCACCCACGTCCGGGAACTTGAACTCGAATGCCATGGCTAGAACTCCATCGTCGCGATGACTTCGTCGACCACCAGGTCGACGCTCGGCTGGTAGTGATCTTCCAGCTTGGAGAGTGGCGGTATGGTGTCGAAACCCGTCACCCGCTTCACCGGCGCTTCCAGATGCAGCACGGCCCGCTCCATGAGCTGGGCGGAGATCTCCGACGCGAACCCACCCGACCGGGGCGCCTCCTGCACGATCACGGCTCGGCCGGTTTTGATCACGCTCTCCGTGACCGTCTCGAAGTCGAAGGGCGACAGGGTGCGCACGTCGATCACCTCCGCATCCACCCCCTTGTCGGCGGCGAGCCGCTCGGCCGCCTCCTTGATCGTCCGCACGTGGGCGCCCCAGGCGATGAGAGTGACGTCCGCGCCTTCCCGCACCACCCGTGCCTCTCCCAGGGGGATGGCGTACTGCTCCTCGGGCACCTCCATCTTGATGGCCCGGTAGACCCGCGCCGGCTCGAAGAACACCACCGGGTCGGGGTCGCGGATGGCGGAGGTGATGAGACCTTTCGCCTCGTACGGGTCGGCGGGGATCACCACCTTGAGGCCGGGGATGTGGGCGAACGCCGCTTCCATGCTCTCGGAGTGGTGCTCCAAGGCCCGGATGCCGCCGCCATAGGGCATGCGCACGACCAGGGGCACGGTCCTCTGCCCGCGGCTCCGGGTGCGCATGCGGGCGGCGTGCGAAATGATCTGATCGTATGCGGGGTAGACGAAGCCGGAGAACTGGATCTCAGCCACCGGCCGAAATCCACCGATCGCCATCCCGATCGCGAATCCCACGATGCCGCTCTCAGCCAAAGGTGTGTCGATCACCCGGTCTTCTCCGAAACGCTCCACCAGGCCGTCCGTGGCGCGGAACACGCCCCCGTCCTTGCCCACATCCTCCCCGAGCACGATGACGGTCTCGTCGCGCTCCATCTCTTGGCCGAGAGCTTGGTCGATGGCCTCCACTACGTTCAAGCGGGCCACGGTTACCTCCCCTCCTTTGACAGCCGGGCCAGGAGCGCGTCGCGCTGCTCCGCCAAAGGCGGGGTGATCTCCGCGAAGACGTGGGCGAAGATCTCCTCGGGGGACGGGGGCTCGAGAGCCTCGAAGGCGGCCACGGCCTCGGCGACCTGCCGGTCGGCATCCACGCGGATCGCCTCTTCCTCCGCCTCGTCCAGGTGGCCGTTCTTCTTCATGTACCGACCCAGCCGCACGATGGGATCGCGCTCGCGCCACTCGGCGACGTCGACATCGTCGCGGTAACGACGCGCGTCGTCGGCCGTGGTGTGGTCGGTCACCCGGTAGGTGTGGGCCTCGATAAGTGACGGGCCCCCACCGTTCCGAGCCAAGTCCAACGCGTCGCTGACGGTCTTATAGACGGCGAAGACGTCGTTTCCGTCCACCTGGACCCCGGGCATGCCGTAGGCCACGGCCTTCTGTGCAACCGTGCAGGCCTCGGTCTGCTTGTGGTAGGGCACGGAGATGGCCCACTGGTTGTTCTGGCAGAAGAATATGGTGGGCGTCTTGAAGACAGCCGCGAAGTTCATGGCCTCGCCGAAGTCGCCCTCGGAGGTGGCGCCCTCGCCGAACACCGTGAGCACCGCCGACTTCTCGCCTTTCCGCTTCATCGCCCACCCGAGGCCGGTGGCGTGCAGCATGTGCGTGCCCACCGGGATGGACGCGGGCAGCATACGCACGCCTTCCGGGAACACGTTGCCGCGCTCGTCACCTCCCCAGTATTGCAGGAAGTCCTCCATCTTCATGCCGCGCAGCAAAAAGGCTCCTGCCTCGCGGAAAGCGGGCACCATCCAATCCTCATCGTGCAGGGCGAAGGCGGCCCCCACGTGGGCGCCTTCCTGTCCCGCCACCCGCGCGAAGGTACCCAGACGACCCTGGCGCTGCAACTTCAGCATGCGCTCGTCGAACTGGCGGGTCAGCACCATGATGTCGTAGAGGGCCCGGATGCGCTCGGGCGAGATATCGGGCATGAGTGACTCGTCGACGTTGCCGTCGACGTCCATGATCTCCACGCGCTGCACGGAGTACGTCACCAGTGTGGTCACCGGCACGGTCTACCTCCTGTCGGTCGCTCGTCATCCGTCACCATATATCACCCGCGAACGGGGCACACTACACACGGTTCCGCCGGAACCTTGGCGGCAGTGGCCAAGACCGCCCGTCGGCGCCCACGGGTCAGTCGCGTGTCGAGCTTGAGGGCGTCACCGTTTCCCCTGCCGTGCTATACTCACTGGCGGTCACCCGGCGCTTGCGCTGGAATCCGTGACCTGGAAGGAGGTGTGTGCGTATGAGACACACACAGACCTGCGTCCATTGTCGCGCCGAGATCCCCCTCTTCGCATGGGTTTGCCCCCATTGCGCTGCGTGGGTCGGGGAGATCACCCGACACTCGGCTGATGGATCGCACGTGGTGCAGATGTCCGGATAACCATCCGGGTCTGCAGTCGGGGCAACCAAGCCCCCGAACAAGGAGAGCCCCGTGGGGGGCTTTTTTTGTTGGAGCGAGGCGGAGCAGCCTACGCTGCAGGGACGGTGACTCCGCCCCCCTACCCCGCCCCCACGTCCTCGCGCCGCACCCCGCCCTTCTCTTCATAGTCATTCTGCACGAACACCGACGGATGCTTGAAGTGTCGCCCCACGTACTCCTCGATCAGGCGGTCGATCAGCGTCGCAGGGTCACGATCGTAGACGAGGAAGGAACCCGTGTCCTTGTCGATGACCTCCACCAACTGTGGGACCATATCCGCTATTCCCCCGCTGCCCTCCACCACACCGATGAGCTTGCCCTCGTCGTAGGCGATGGCGAACTCTCCCAACGTGCCGGAGTGTCCGTTGATGATAACCACCATGTCGCTCGAACGGATATTGACGATCTCCCGGCCCATGAGACCGCTGCCGGTGTAGATCATCACGTCGAAGTGATCGGCCGGTGACTTGTAGAAGTTCACGTGCTCGTCGAGGCTGAGCGCGGGCGAGATGCCGATGGAGAGTCCACCTTCCGCCTGGGCCCCACGCGCCGACTCCCAAGGCAGACCGGGCGCGGCGCCGGTCACCACCACCAGCTTTTTCCGCGCCGCCGCGGCCCCGAGTTCGCGGGCCGCCTCCACCACTCCGGGCGGGAAGTAGCCCGAGGCGGCCCCCATGATCCCGATCCGCAATGCGCCGCTCTTCACCTTCGACGCGTAGGCCTCAGGGTCGGCGTCGAAGCGATCGCGGTCCTCCTCGGAGCAGAAGTAGAAGATCCGCCCGGCGTAGAAGGTGGCCGCCTTGGCCTTCTTCTCAACGATCCACGTGCCGCACACCGGGTCTATGGTCATTCGCCCGTCCTCTCCTCCAACTCCACGATCTCCAGCAGCTCGGGCACGAACACTTCGAAGCCGAGACGCTCCTCGAGCGCCTTCTTCAGCGAAAACGCCGCCTCCGGCTCGCCGTGGGTGAGCAACGTAATAGGAGACGGGGAGAAGCTCGACGCCCACTCCATGAGTTGCTCGCGGTCGGCGTGGGCGGAGAGCCCGGTGATGTCGTGGATCTTGGCCTTCACCGCGATCTCCTCACCGAAGATACGCACGCGCCGCTCCCCGGCGACCAGACGCCGGCCCAGGGTGCCCGGGGCTTGGTAACCCACAATGACCACGTGGGCTTCCGGCTTCCACAAGTTGTGCTTCAGGTGATGCTTGATGCGACCCGCATCCGCCATCCCGCTGGCTGAGATGATGATGATCCCCTTCTTGTTGTTCAAATCGCGCGATTCATCCGCGGACAGCGTGTAGTGAAGATCGGGGAACTCGAATATCGCCCCGTTGTCAGCGATCACGTCTTGAGCCGCCCTGTCGAACTCCTGGCGATGCTGTCTGAACACCTCGGTGGCCTTCGTGGCCAAGGGGCTGTCGACGTAGACCTGCATTCCGTGGCAGCTCGTCTCGCAGATCTCGCGGAGGTAGTAGACCAGTTCCTGGGTCCGACCGACCGCGAACGCCGGAATGATGACGTTCCCGCCGGTGCGGTGCGCCTCCTGGATGATCGCGCGGAGTTCGGCCACCGGATCGCCGTGCTCTTCGTGGTCGCGGTCGCCATAGGTGGACTCCATGACGAGGTAGTCGGCCTCATAAAGGGTCTCCGGATCGCGCAGGATGGGACGATCGGGCCGCCCAAGGTCGCCGCTGAACACGATCTTCACCGCCCCGGCGGCGCAGTCGAGCCACACCTCCACCGCGGCCGAGCCCAGGATGTGCCCGGCATCACGAAAGCACACCCGCACCTCCACCGACGGCCGGACCTCCTCGCCATAGTCCACCGGATGAAAGAGTTTGAGAGCAGCCTCCGCGTCCTTCTGCGTGTAGAGCGGCTCTCGCGTACGCCGCCCAGCGCGCCGGCCCTTCCGCTCCTGCCACTCGGCTTCCATCTCCTGGATGTGGGCAGAGTCGCGGAGCATGATCTCAGCCAGGTCGGCCGTGGCCTCGGTGGCGTAGATCGAACCGTCGAAGCCTTCCTTCACCAGTTTGGGGATCAGTCCGGAGTGATCGATATGGGCGTGCGTGAGGAGCAGGAAGTCTATCTCCCGCGGATCGAAGGGGAAGGGTGCGCTGTTCTGCGCCTCCGCCTTCGGCCCCCCTTGATGCAGACCACAATCCACCAGGAATCGGCTCCGGCCGGCCTCCACCAGGTAGCACGATCCGGTGACCTCTCGCGCCGCCCCGCACAACTGCAGCTGCATGCCTACCTCCATCGTTCTCGCACCGCCGATACGCTCGTCCCGAATCGGAACCGAGCCTTTCCCACGTCCCCTCCCGCCGCGAAAGTCAACCCCGCGCCTCCGGATCGCCGAAACGGGCCACAAGGCTCCGATGGTACAGCACTCCGATCAAGGGTTCGACGCCCGCCCGCCAATCCAACGAATACGCGTTGATCGGACAACTGAGGCACCGGTAGCAGCGGATGCAGACCTCCGGATCGATCACGGGAGCCGGCAGGCCTCGCCCCCCGTTGGCCGGGCGCAGGCGTCGCTCCTCCGTGGGTTCGAGCGCGATGGCGTGGACGGGGCAAGCGCCCACGCACCAGCGGCAGCGGTTGCACACGGCCGGGTCCACCTCGGGCACGCGCAGTACTCGGCGCAGCAGCCTTGGACGCAGCGCCAGACCCACGAGGCCATAGAAGCTCCAAAGCCCGCGGGTGGTGCTCCCAAGGGTAGCGGTGCCCGCCGATCCTGAATCCGCTAAGGCCGCAGCGAAAGCCGCCGCCCGCCGGAGCTCCTCCGATCCGGGCAGACCCTTCAGCCGCCCGCTGAGCGAATGCGCCGGATAGCTCACCTCCCCCGGAAAGACGGCTCCACCGCGGACTCGGGCCCCACGCCGCTCCAGTCCTCGACGGAGATCCCAGAGCGTCCGGCCGGAGGCCCCGCCCGAGGTGGCGAATACGACGGTCGGCACACCCGCGAGCGTCGGCAGTGCGTCCAGGTATTCGCGGATCACAACCGGAGGCCGACCATAGAAAGCGGGACTGCCCACGAACAGTAGATCCGTGTCGGGCAGGTCGGTCTCGTCCGGCCCGAACAGCGCGGTGCGGAGCAGCACGACGTCGTGGTTGCGGGCCTCCAGAGCATCCGCCATGACTTCGGCGACTCTGAGGGTATTGCCGGTCTGGGTGAACACGAGCAAGGTGATCCGCATGAAGGCTCCTGTGAGAAGACCTGTGCGTAGACTTTACACGGACTTTGCACTGCCTTGCGACACTCTCAACACGCGACACGGATACTAGCGACATGAATCACACGCGATCCGCACGGATCTGAACAAGGAGGAAACATGAACAGCAGACTCGCGCTCAAAGGACTGTCACTGATCGCGACCGGCGCACTCGGGCTTGTGGCCCTGGGGGCTCTCGGTCCAGTGTTCAACCCAGGTACCGCCGCGGCCAACGATCCCGCACCGAGTTGGCAGCGGCAGGTGACCGCGCAACCCGCGGCGACCGGCGACGCCACTACTGACGGCACGTCCGACGACGCATTCCGCGACCGCATCACCGACATGATGAGCGACCACATGGGCATCACCGGCGACCAGGCCGACGAGTGGGCCGGCACGATGGAAGACATGATGCGCTCGATGCACGGCGATCAAGCCGACGAGATGTTGAACTACTGCGACGAGAACGGCGGCCCGGGCGGCATGATGGAGGATTGGAACGGCGGCTCCTCTGACGGTTCCGCCGGCGACACCGGCTATGGCGGCATGATGGGCGGCTCCGGCTATGGCGGCATGATGGGCGGTTCCGGCTATGGCGGCATGATGGGCGGTTCCGGCTATGGCGGCATGATGGGCGGCTGGGGCACGAACTGAGCCGGCACATCCGCCGGTCGACGGCGCTGAACGCTCGCACGTGACAGTCACGACGGCGGACCCCTCGTTCTGAGGGTCCGCCGTCGCTGCTCTGCGGCGTGCTACCCTCGCGTCATGACACGCGCGAACGACACCGGGGGCCATGCGAACGGAACGCCGGCCCCGCCCGCTCCCCCAACCGAAGGCCCCTCGGGTTTTCCCGCCAAGACCGCCGCGATCATGCTGGTGCTCTGTTCGATCTGGGGCGCCAACTTCGTGGCCATCAAGCTGGGCAATCAGGGCTTCCCTCCTCTCTTTGCGGCCGCGGTCCGCTCCACCGGCGCCGCCCTCCTGGTGGCGCTCTGGGCCACCGCCACTCGCCGCCGGATCCTGGTCGACCGGCGCCGCCTGCTCGACGGTGTCGTGATGGGCGCGCTCTTCTCGCTCGAGTTCGTCTTCCTCTATTGGGGCACGAGCTACACCACCGCTTCGCGTTCCGTACTCTTGATGTACACCAGCCCTTTCTGGGTCGCCTTGGGCGCCCATTTCCTTCTCCCGAACGATCGTCTCTCCTGGCTCAAGATCGGGGGGCTCGCTCTGTCCTTCGCCGGCGTGGCCGCGGTCTTTCGCGCCCCCGCGGGCAGCCTGGGTTCGAGTCATCTCGTGGGGGACGCGATGGAGGTGCTCGGCGGCTTCTTCTGGGCGATCTCCACCCTCTACGTGAAGCGCACCATGCCCATCCGGCCCATGACCACCTTCCAGGTCCTCTTCTATCAGCTCGCCTTCTCGGCCCCGATCCTGTGGATGGCCGCACTGATCTTCAAGAGCGGCGGAGGGCTCTCGCCGAGCCTGGGCTCAGCCGCCGCCCTGGCGTATCAGACCATCATCGTAGCCACCATGAGTTACCTCGTGTGGTTCTGGCTCATGCGCAGCCGGCACGTGAGCCAGCTTCACTCGTTCACCTTCTTCGCCCCTTTGTTCGGCGTCATCTTCGGAGGTATCTTCCTTGGGGATCCGCTACCTCTGCTGCTCTGGGCGGGACTCGCCCTCGTGGCCACCGGCACGTATCTGGTGAACGCCCGGAGAGAATAGGATCCCACGCCTCCGCGAGTCTTTACGGAGCCCGTCGAACATCCGGTCGTGGGTCGACACGGATCCGGGCGCGATGATAGCCTGGGCGTCGCCTGACCGGCCGCTACGAGGAGAACGAGATGCGTACTGTGGAACCCCTGGGTCCACTCGAGCAGAAGGTCGCCGCCGCGATCCACCGGGGTGAGGCAGAACTCGTGGCGTTGGCCTCCGAGCTCATCGCCTACGACACGACGGCCCGCAACCCGGGCGACCCGCCCCGCGAGGAAGCTGCACTCCAAGCTTCTCTCGCCACCCGCCTGGCCGCGGGAGGCGCCGTCGTCGACCTCTGGGAGCCGGAAAGCACTCCCCCCGATTCCCGCTTCCTGCCGCCGAACCTCGACTTCTCCGGCCGACCCCAACTGGCCGCCACCTTCGCCGGCACGGGCGGGGGGCGGAGTCTCATGCTGAACGGCCATATCGACGCAGTGGATACCGGGGACGTCTCCCTGTGGACGTCACCGCCGTTCCGCCCCGAGATCCGCGCAGGCCGCCTCTACGGCCGCGGAGCCGCCGACATGAAAGGCGGGATCGCTTCCTGCGTGTTCGCCGCCGAGATGCTCTCGCGGCTGGGGATCCGCCTCGCGGGAGATCTGATCGTCTCCACGAACACCGATGAGGAGTCCTCGGGAGCGGGCGGATATGCGCTCGTGGAGCGGGGGATCCGAGCCGACGCCTGTCTGGTGGCGGAGCCCACGGGTTTCGACGCGTGGATCTCCTGTCGGGGGACCGTCACGCCCACGATCATCGTGGACGGGCGCGCGGGACACGCGGAGATGCGGCAACCCCACTGGGGCGAGGGCGGCGCCGTGAACGCCATCGAGAAGATGACGGTGGTGTTGGACGCGGTGCGCCGCCTGCGCGAGGAGTGGCGCGACCGCGCGGACCACAAACACCCCCTCCTCCCCCCGGGCGACATCGTTCCCACGCTCGTCAAGGGAGGAAACTGGATGGTGACCTACCCCGAGCGGTGCGAGTTGGTGGTAGACATCTCCTACCTGCCCACGCACGTGGACGCCGACGGCACCGGGCGCGGGGTGGAGCGCGAGGTCGCGCAGTGGATCGCCGCGGCTGCAGCGGCCGACCCGTGGCTCGCGGCCCATCCGCCCCGATTCGAGTGGACCGTGGACGTGGTGCCGGCGGAGATCCCCGCCGACCACCCCGCCGTGACGATGGCCCTCGAGTTGGGCGCCGGCCTCGGCCGCCCGGGCGCGATCAGCGCCCTCGATTCCTGGCACGACGCGGCCACCTTCACCCGCTACGCCGACACCCCGAGCTTCTCGTACGGCCCGGGCGGCATTATGACCGCACACTCTGTGGACGAGCACGTCCCGGTCGAAGATCTGGTGGATCTGGCGGCGGCGGCGGCCCTGCTGGCCATGCGCTGGTGCGGGGTGGCCGGTTGAGCGCCGGACCGCTCCTCCCCCGCGAGAGGCCGGTTGACCGTCCCCGGCGGCCGCTCGCGGAATGCCATCCCACCGGATTGCCTACTGCGGACGCCGTCTGTATGGTTCTATTGACTTCATCTAGGCGTCCAAGACCCAATGACTGGGCTGGGATAGCGAAGGCCGGCGACCTACGGAGGTAGACCGTGGCGAACGAAGTGTCTCTTGAGGGCAAAGTATTCGACGTGATGCCGAGTTTCCAGAAGAACGCGTGGATCTCGAGCATGGATCAGTACAACGAGATGTACCGCCGCTCACTGGAAGACTCCGACTCCTTCTGGGCTGAGGTGGCGGAACGGGTCACCTGGTTCAAGAAGTGGGACACCGTGCAGAACCACGACTTCGCGAACGCCAAGATCCGCTGGTTCGAAGGCGGCAAGCTCAATCTCAGCTACAACTGCCTGGACCGCCACATGGAGACCGACGTGGCCGACAAGGTCGCCTACTACTGGGAGGGTGACTCCCCCGACGTGAGCCGGGCCATCACCTACCGACAGCTCTGGGAGGACGTCACGAAGTTCGCGAACGTCCTACGGAAGAAGGGCGTCAAGAAGGGCGACCGGGTCACCATCTACCTGCCGATGATCCCCGAACTGCCCATCGCCATGCTGGCCTGTGCCCGTATCGGGGCCATCCACAGCGTGGTGTTCGGCGGCTTCTCCGCCGACTCCCTCCGCGACCGCATCTTGGATTGCGACTCGACCATCATGATCACGGCCGACGGCGGTCTCCGCGGCTCAAAGAGCGTTCCCCTCAAAGCGGCCGCGGACGAGGCGATGGCCTCGTGTCCCAGCATGACCACCTGCATCGTGGTGAAGCACACCGGTCTGCAGGTCGAGTGGTTCGAAGGGCGCGACTTCTGGTACCAGGATGAGATGGCGGACCCGGCCATCACGACCGATTCACCGTGCGAGGAGATGGACGCCGAGGATCCGCTCTTCATCCTGTACACCTCCGGCTCCACCGGCAAGCCCAAGGGCGTGATGCATACCACCGGGGGCTACGCCGTCTACACGGGCTTCACCCACGAGTTGGTCTTCGACTACCACCCCGAGGACATCTACTGGTGCACTGCCGACATCGGCTGGGTCACGGGCCACAGCTACATCGTCTACGGACCTCTCCAGAACGGGGCCACCTCGGTCATGTTCGAGGGTGTGCCGAACTATCCCAACCCCGACCGCTTCTGGCAGATCGTGGAGAAGTACAAGGTCAACCAGTTCTACACCGCGCCCACTGCGTTGCGTGCCATCGCCCGCGAAGGCGACGACTGGGTCACGCAGCACGACCGCTCCTCGCTGCGCCTCCTCGGAACGGTGGGCGAGCCGATCAACCCGGAAGTCTGGCTCTGGTACTACAACGTCGTGGGTGAGGGACGCTGCCCGATCGTGGATACCTGGTGGCAAACGGAGACCGGAGGCATCCTCATAACCCCCCTGCCCGGGGCGATGAAGATCAAGCCCGGCTCGGCCACCCTACCGTTCTTCGGGGTGGAACCGATGCTCATCGACGCCGACGGCGTCGAGGTGGCCGGGCCGGGTGTGGGCAACCTCTGCATCAAGCGCCCGTGGCCCGGCCAGATGCGCGGCGTCTACGGCGACCCCAGCCGCTTCTTCGACACGTACTTCAAGCAGTACCCGGGCAACTACTTCACTGGCGACGGCTGCCGCCGCGACGAGGACGGCTACTACTGGATCACCGGGCGCGTCGACGACGTCATCAACGTCTCCGGACACCGCATGGGCACCGCCGAGGTGGAGTCCGCCCTCGTGAGCCACGACGCCGTGGCCGAGGCGGCCGTGGTGGGCATGCCCCACGACATCAAGGGCCAGGGCATCTATGCCTACGTCACCTTGAACGTGGGCGTCGAGCCGTCGGATGAGCTCAAGAAGGCGCTCGTGCAGCACGTCCGCAAGGAGATCGGGCCCATCGCCACCCCGGACGTGATCCAGTGGGCGCCGGGTCTGCCGAAGACCCGTTCCGGCAAGATCATGCGCCGCATCCTCAAGAAGATCGCCGCCAACGATGTGACCGACCTGGGCGACACCTCCACGCTGGCCGATCCCACCGTGGTGGACAACCTGGTGGACAACCGGAAGGTCTAGCACCGATACACGCCGGCCGCGCAGCCGGACCGCAATATCACGAGAACGAGGGGGCGGCCAACAGGCCGCCCCCTCGTCGTCTCCCCCGTCGACGTGATATACCTGACCCGGAAGCGGGGAGCGCCGGCACTCGAACCGACCATTGGAGACACCGGATGACTGACGATCTCTGGCGCGCTCGCTACGAGGGCAAGCGCATGACGGTGCAGGGAGCGCTCTCCCTGATCCGTCGCGGCGACCGCATCTTCATCGGCGCGGGCTGCGGCGAACCCCAGGCCCTCGTGCGCGGCCTCACCGAGATGGCCGGTCGCCTGGCGGACTCGGACGTGTACCACCTCCTCACTCTCGGAACGGCGCCCTACACCGCCCCTCGCTTCAACGACACCTTTCGCCACAACTCCTTCTTCATCGGACACGACGTGCGCTCCGACGTCGCCGAAGGCCGGGCGGACTACACTCCCGTCTTCCTCTCCGAACTGCCCGCTCTCTTCACCGAGGGTCACATCCCTGTGGACGTGGCCCTGATCCAAGTATCGCCGCCGGACGGACACGGCACCTGCTCTTACGGCGTGGCTGTGGACATCACCAAGCCGGCGGCCGAGAGTGCCCGCCTCCGCATCGCCCAGGTGAACCGCTACATGCCCCGCACTCTCGGGGATTCCTTCGTGCACATCGACCAACTGGACGCCGTCGTGGAACTGGACGAGCCGATCCTCACGGCGACGCAACCCGAGAGCACCGATGTGTCCCGGGAGATCGGGCGGCAGGTGGCCAAACTGGTAGAGGACGGCTCCTGTCTGCAGGTGGGGATAGGCCAGGTGACCACCGCCATGCTCGACTACCTGCACAATAGAAAAGACCTGGGGCTTCACACGGAGATGTTCACGGACGCGGTGATCGAACTCGTCGCCGCGGGGATCATCAACAACAGCAAGAAGACGCTGCACCGAGGCAAGATCCTCGCCTCGTTCTGCATGGGCACCCCCCGCCTCTACGAATTCGTGAACGACAACCCCCAGTGCGAGTTCCGTCCCTCGAACTACACCAACGACCCCTACGTCATCGGCCAGAACGACCGCATGGTGGCGGTGAACGCCGCTCTGGAGATCGACCTGACCGGGCAGGTGTGTTCCGATTCTCTGGGATACGACTTCTACAGCGGCATCGGAGGACAGGTGGATTTCCTCCGCGGGGCGGCCCGCTCCAGAGGCGGAAAACCCATCATCTGCCTCCCTTCCGAGAGCGCCGGACGCAGCCGCATCGTCGCCCACCTCTCCGAGGGCGCGGGTGTGGTGACCACGCGCGGGGGGGTGCACTACGTCGTCACCGAATACGGTATCGCCTACCTCCACGGCCGTTCGATCCGCGAGCGGGCCATGGCCCTCATCGGGATCGCCCATCCGGACCACCGGGCCGAACTGCTGGCGCACGCCAAAGAACGGCACTACGTGTTCCTCGACCAGAAGACACCGCAAAGTGACCGCTACCCCGATGAACTCGAGCGTCACATCACTCTCGCCGACGGGAGCATGGTGCTGTTCCGTCCGATCAAACAGACAGACGACACCCTCATCCGCGACCTCTTCTACGACGCCAACGAGCAGAGCGTCTACCAGCGCTTCATGAACGCCAAGGCCACCTATCCGCGCGGCGAGCGCGACGCGGTGGTGAACATCGACTATCGCACCACCATGAGCATCGCCGCCGCGCGTTGGGGGCCGGCGCCCGACGAATTGGTGGCCCTCGCCGAGTGGCGCCTCGGCCCGGAGAGCACACGAGCCGAGGTGGCCTTCCTCGTACGCGACGCTTGGCAGCACCGCGGATTGGGCGCCAGACTCCTCGACTATCTGATCGAGTTGGCCATGGAACGAGGGATCCTCGGCTTCTCGGCGGAAGTGCTCGCCGTGAATCGCGGAATGCTCCACGTCTTCCAGCAGTGCTCACAACCCGTAAAGACCAGATTGGTGGACGGAAACTACGAGATCTCCGTTGACTTCGACCCCGCGGAGGTGGAGCGCCTCTCTCAGACGGATGTGTCGGTATCCGAGGGACCCGAAGACGACCTGGTTTGATCCACCGTGCGTCCGGGGGTTGACTTGCAGGCCCGGCGGCCGAGGTGTAGACTGACGTTCGTATACCCTGCGGGGTATGCGATGGCACACCGCACGGAGGCACGGAGGAACGGGAATGGCACAGGCAGGACGGCGGAACGGCGAGCACCGAAGCGGCGGCCACCGGGTGGCGGGTTCGGACAGACCCGTGGCACACATAGATCAGAGTCGCTGCGACCACGCCGCCTCGTGTCCGGTGAATCGTATCTGTCCCCGCGATGCGGTGGTACCTGAGACGATCGCCGATGCCCCCAAAGCCTCTTGGTTCCGCTCTCTCATCGGCAGCGACACGCCCACCACCTGGAAGGTGAGCGAAGACCGCTGCTCCGGGTGCCTGCTGTGCGCCCAGTACTGCCCCCACCACGCCGTGCTGCCTCGCGAGCGCAAGCGAGTCGGCTGACACTCAGATCGCGTAACGCGAGAGGCCGCCCCGCGTCCGCCCGCGTCCCTCCTCCCCATCCTTGATCGCGTACGGCTCGCCGCGACGTCGCTTTCGAACACCATCCACTTGGCCGATTCGGCATATTCTGCACATATACTTGACAGAATCGGCCACTTCACGTGTATACTGATGCGACACCGGACGGGGGCACGTGAGCACCAAGATTGACGAAACCGACCGCAAGATCATCGACTGCCTGCTCGATGACGGCCGCATGAGCAGTACGGAGATAGCTCGAGCACTCGGCTCGGCCTCCGAACGCACGGTGCGGTACCGCATAGACAGGCTGATGGAACGGGGGATCATTCAGATCGGAGCGATCGTGAACCCCCGCGCTCTGGGATACATGGTCACGGCAGACGTCTGGATCGAAGCCGCTCCCGATAGACTGCGCGAAGTGGCCGAGACGCTGGCGGAACTGCCGGAGGTGAGCTACGTGGCCTACAGCACCGGCGAGCGCGACCTCAGCATCCAAGTGTACGCGCGCGACAACGAGGACCTCCACGCCTTTGTCAGCGACGTGGTGGGGCGCATCCCGGGCGTCACGCGTACGAGCACGATGCTCGTCCCATGGAAGGTGAAAGACGTACACCAGTGGCGCGTCCCGGCGAACGCGCCCCTCAACCGAGAATCTACCGGACAAACAAGGAGGAGAGCATGAGCACGATCTCGACGAATTCCCAGGTGATCACCGAGCGGGAGAAGGCGCGGTACGCGGCCATGACACCGGGTAGCCAGAAGGCCACGGAGCGGGCCAAGAAGGTTCTTCCCCTGGGCGTAGCCAGCAACTTCCAGTTCTTCGATCCCCACCCGATCGTCGCCGACCACGCGCTCGGCAGCCGGCTGTGGGACGTCGACGGCAACGAGTTCCTCGACTACAACGGCGGCTACGGGTCCCTGTTCGCCGGACACTCGCATCCCATCGTGGTGGAAGCCATACGAGAGCAGGCAGGACGGGGCACGCTGTATACCACCCCCTCGGTGCTGATCGCCGACGTGGCGGAAGCCTTGGTGGAGCGCTTTCCCTTCGACATGGTGCGCTTCACCAACTCGGGTACCGAGTCCACCATGGACGCCATGCGGCTGGCCCGCGGATACACAGGGCGAGACCTCGTGGTCAAACTCGAAGGCGGATACCACGGGCACCACGACCTGGTCATGATGTCGGTCCGGCCGCCTCTCGAGGATGCAGGCCCCGCCGATCGCCCCCACACCGTTCCCTACTACGGCGGCACCACTCAGGGCACGGCCGACGAAGTGATCGTCATCGCCTTCAACGACCTGAGCCAGCTGGAACGGGCCTTCGAGGAGCATCCCGGCAAGATCGCCGCCTTCATCCTCGAGCCGGTGCCGGAGAACATGGGCATCGTCCTCCCCGATGAGGGCTACCTGGCCGCAGCCAAGGAGATCTGCCACAAGCATGGCGCGCTCATCATCTTCGACGAGGTCAAGACCGGCATCACCTCCAACTGGGGCGGCGCCGCAGCAGTCTACTCGGTTGCCCCCGACCTCAGCTGTCTGGCCAAGTCGATCGGTGGAGGCGTACCGATCGCAGCGTTCGGAGGCCGCAGGGAGATCATGGAGCTCATCGCCAACGGCACCGTGGCTCATCAGGGCACCTTCAACGGCAACCCCCTGGTGACCGCAGCGTCCAAGGCCGTGCTCACCCAGGTTTGCACGAAGGAAGCCACCGCCGGCGCCATCGCCAAGAACGATCGGCTCATCGCCGGTTGCCAGGCGATCGTCGACACGGCCGGTCTCCCGGCCCACACGGTCAAGCTCGGCGCCAAAGGGTGCGTCACCTACGTCCCCGAACGCGTCCGCAACTTCCGAGACTACAAGAAGACCGATTTCGAGCTGGCCTACGCCCACTGGATCTACATGATGAGCCATGGCATCTTCCTGCCTCCGGGATTGGACGAGCAATGGCTGGTCTCGGTGGCGCACACCGACGCGGACATCGACCGGCACCTCGAGGTCTTCGAGGACTTCGTCCGTGAGGTTACCGCGTAGTTCTACGTTGAGAGGGTCGGCCGCCACGAGCCCGCGCTTCGGCGCCAGATGCTCGACGGCCAGCGGAACAGACAGGCGGCCCGCCGGAGTTTCCCCGGCGGGCCGCCCGCACTCAGCGCCCCGCAGGTCCGCGCTAGCGGCGCCTCTCCCCCACGCCCTTCCGCACCAGCCACAGGACCCAGAGGATCGCCATCGGCGTCAGCACGCTGAAGCCCACCACCGCGGCGCCGATCCTCACGAGAGTCTCGTGCCCCACGCCGGCTCACCCCCCCAGGGGTGCGGCGCCCGTCTCTCGCGGCTCGAGAGTCGTGGGTAGCGCTTTTTGGTCGTCACTCATTGGGCTACTCTACGGTATGTCGCAATCCTACGCCACGCGCCCTTCGCGCCCTGGCCTACGAGCACTGGAGACTTCCGTGTCTGCACGCGATACCTCACGCGAAACAACAAGGATACTTGTGGTCGGCGCCGGGTTGATGGGGGTGGGTATCGCCCAGACCTTCGCAACCGCGCGACACTCGGTACTCGTCGTGGACACCGACCCGGAGTGCCTCTCAGTGGTCCCCACTCGACTCGAGTCTCAGCTCGCACTCCTAGCCGCGCACGGACTCACGACGCAGGCTGACGCCGTGGCCACGGCCGGGCGCGTGCAGACACGGCAGTCGCTCGACGCAGCCCTCCGCGAGGTCGCCCAGGCCGTTCGTCACCTCCCGGACGGATCGGAGCCCGCCGGTCTCGTTGTGATCGAAGCGATCAGCGAGGATCTGGCCGTGAAGCAAGACCTCTTCCGCCATCTGGACGAGGTCGTACCGTCCTCGGCACTCCTCTGGAGCAACACCTCCGGCCTGTCCATCACGGCCATCGCCCGCGGTCTGCGCCACCCCGAACGCGTGTGTGGAACTCACTTCTGGAACCCTCCACACCTCATCCCCCTGGTTGAGGTGGTGCGTGGGGAACGGACGGCCGAGCGGACCCTCGACGAGACCGCCGCCCTCCTCTCGAGCGCAGGAAAAACGCCCGTGATCGTCCACAAGGACGTACCCGGCTTCGTGGGCAACCGTCTCCTCCACGCCCTCCAGCGGGAAGCCATGGCCCTCGTCTCCTCCGGGGTGGCCTCCGCCGAGGACGTGGACCGCGTGGTGACCCAAGGTTTCGGCCGACGTCTCGGTGCGGTGGGCCCACTCGCCGTGTGCGACCTCGCGGGCCTCGACCTGATCCTCCAGGTTGATTCCTATTTGCTCAGCGACCTCGAACGCTCCCCGCACCCGGATCGACTCCTTGAGGAGCTCGTAGCCCGCGGCGACCTCGGCGTGAAGACTCTGAAGGGCTTCCTACCCTGGACGAAGGAGGCCGTGGACGAGGTGATCGAACGCAGAGATACGGCCTTGATCAAAGCCCTCCGGGGGGACTGACACCGCGGGGGCGGGCTGCGAACCGACTTCGGGGCCGGCATCGCCGGCCCCGAAGTCCACACTACCAGCCGTTGGCGCCTAGGAGGCTAGTGGCCCGACGCCGACGGCGCCCCGATGTACGCGGCCTTGGTATGCTCGTCGGCCAATACCTCTTGGCCGGTGCCTTCCAGAACCACGGCCCCCGTCTCGAGCACGTACGCGCGATCGGAGATCTGGAGTGAGTGGCGTATGTTCTGCTCCACCAGCAACACGGTGAGCCCCCGATTCTTGAGCTCGACCACCACGTTGAAGATACTCTTCACAACGATGGGTGCCAGGCCAAGCGACGGCTCGTCCATCATGAGGATCTTGGGCATCGACATCATAGCCCTACCGATCGCCAGCATCTGCTGCTCGCCCCCGGAGAGGGTCCGCGCCAGCTGGTTCTGACGCTCCTTCAGCACCGGGAACAGATCGAAGACCTCCACCGCCGTGTTGTCACGAACCGCCCGGGCACGCTTGTGGCTGCCTCCCACCAAGAGGTTCTCATGCACACTTAGCTCGGGGAAGAGCTTACGGCCTTCCGGCACCTGTACCACGCCATTGCGGACGATCTCGTGCGCCGACATGGTGGTGAGTTCCCTGCCGTCCAAAGTGATGGACCCCTCGGTAGGACGTAGGAGTCCCGAGATCGTGTTGATGAGGGTGGACTTCCCGGCCCCGTTGGCTCCCACGATACTCACGATCAGGCCCTCGTCCACTTGAAGGCTCACGCCGTGCAGAGCTTTGAAGGCGGAGTACTGCACGCTGAGGTTCTCGACCTTAAGCAACGTACTCCTCCTCCCCCAGATAGGCGTCGAGGACGGCCTGGTTCTTCGAGATCTCCCCGGGAGTCCCCTCCGCGATCAGAGACCCGAAGTTGAGCACCACGATTCGGTGAGAGAGGTTCATGATCACCTTCATGACATGCTCCACCACCAGGAAGGTCATGCCGTCCTGATTCAGTTTCCGCACCAGCGCGAGGATGTCGTCGATCTCCACAGGCGTGAGTCCCGCGGCCACCTCGTCGAGCAGCAGAAGGTCGGGCTCGGTGGCCAGACCCTTTCCGATCTCGAGCTTCTTGAGCTCCATGAGCGTGAGATCGCGACCGAGCACGTCGGCCTTGTGGTCCATGCCGACCGTCTCCAGCACCTCTCTGGCCTTCCGCTCGGCGGCACCTGCCGAGCCGTGTCGAACGAAAGCCCCGATCATGATGTTCTCGAGCGCGGATACGTCTGGGAAGGGCTGTACCACCTGGAAGGTGCGCGTCAGGCCGAGCTTGCACATCTGGTGCGACTTCTTGCCGACCACATCCTGACCCTTGAAACGGATCGCCCCTGAGGTGGGCCGGATCGCACCCGAGAGCAGGTTGAAGCAGGTGGTCTTGCCGGCTCCGTTCGGACCGATGAGACCCACCACCTCACCACGATCCACGTGGAAGGAGAGGTCGTTCACGGCCGTGAGGCCGCCGAAAACGCGGGTGAGGTTCTCTACCTCCAAGAGGTGACTCACGGCCCACCTCCCTCGGCCAGCGGTGCGGACGGTTCGTCACCCGGTCCGCGGGCCAGCTTCCGACGCACGTCGCGCGCCAGACCCACGATCCCGTTCGGCATGAAGAGCATGGTGAGCACGAGCACGGCTCCGTAGAGGAGCAGGTGAGCTCCCTGGAAGGTGGTGCCGAGCTCAGCGCGCGCGAACTCGGCGGTCGGCACGAGGATGATCGCGCCGACGAGAGGCCCCCACACTGTCCCCAGCCCACCGATGATGGCGAAGAGGAGGATCTGCACCGAGACCGTTTCTCCAAAGACCGTGCGAGGGCCCACGTACGTGAAGTATTGGGCGAAAAAGGAGCCGCCCACCGCGGTCATGGCGGCGGACAGCACAGTCGCGTTGATCTTCGTGCCCAGGGTGTTCACGCCCATGGCCTCCGCGGCTTCCTCGTTCTCGCGCACCGCCACGAGGCGGTAGCCGAAGCGTCGACCGTTGAGCCACTGCGTGATGAGGACCGCCGCCAACGTCATGACGAGGATGATGAGGAAGTAGCCGAGCTTTCCGTCGAACTGCATCATCCAGGGTTTGTTTCCGAGGTAGGTGACCTCGAGGCCGGCCGCCCCGCCCATTGCTTTCCAATTGCTGACCACGTACACCGCCGCCTCGGTAAGCGCGATGGTGACCAGGGCGAAGTAGGCGCCTTTGAGTCCGTACCGGAAAGTCGCGAAGCCCACGAACCAGCCCAATCCAGCCGCCAGAATGGCACCGATGATGAGCCCGATCCAGGGGGAGAGCCCGTACGTGATCGCCAGGTACGTGGAAGCGTACGCTCCCACCCCCATGTAGAGCCCGTGACCGAGGGAGTGTTGACCCGCGTACCCACCGAGGATGTTCCAGGAGGTCGCCAAGTACGCCCACACGAGCACGAGGATGGCGATGTGCATGTAGTAGGCGCTGAGCACCAGCGGAAGTATGAGCGCGGCCAGCGCGAATACTATGACCGGGAAGAGGAACTCCTTGTAGCGGCTCATGTCTGCCTCCTGCTGAGAATGCCCTGAGGCTTGAAGAGCAGGAACAGGACGAAGATGCCGAACGTGAACACCCGCGAGAGCGAGCCCGGCATGATAGCTGCACCCAGACTCTCGGTAAGTCCGATGATCAGGCCCGCGATGAAGACACCCAGGAAGTTCCCCATGCCGCCGAGCACCACCACAACGAAGGCGATCAAGCCGAGGAAGAGGCCCACCGTAGGCGACGTGTAGTAGAAGGGCATAAGCAGGGACGCGGCCACACCTAGACACGCCGAGCCGATGCCGAAGGCCAGCAGATAGGTGAAGCGTACGTCGATGCCCATGAGTGTGGCCGCCGTCGGGTTCTGGGCGGACGCCCGGATCCAGCGCCCCATGTCCGTAGTCTTGAGGATGTAGTACAGCGCCGCCGTGGCTACGATCGAGCCGAGGAACGCGATGAGCTCTGTGAGCGAGACCACCACACCGCCCACAGTGTAGTTGATGCCCGTATACTCGGTGCGGATGGATAGGACGTCGGCCTTGAAGAGCACCAGGGCCAGGTTCTGCAGGATGAGTGACACGCCGAGGGTCAGCATGATCTGGTTCATCGGCGGGTGCGTCAGGATGGGTCGGATCGTCGCCTGGAATATGGCGATCCCGACGAGGAACAGCGCAGGCGTGGTGATGAGGACGGTGAGGTACGGATCCATACCGGCCTTGGCCACCAGGAAGTAGGCCAGATAAAGTCCGATCATCAGAAACTCACCATGGGCGAAGTTAATGATCTTCATGACACCCCAGATGAGCGTTAGCCCGACGGATATCAGAGCGAACACGCCTCCGATCATCAGACCGCTTGCGAGCGCCTGGAGGATCACCGGGAGAGAGAAGGTCATGAGGCCTCCGGTGGGTATTACGTAGCTTGAGCGGAACCAGGTGCAACTGCATATCGTCGACCGGCCCTCACGAGGAGGGCCGGTCGATGCATCTCACTCGGGCGGTCCGAGTTCACTTGAAGCCGTCCGCCCGGACGTTGCCTACTGCGGCAGCCGGATCTCAGAGCTGGCGTACTCCGCGGGCCACACCGGGATGAGCTCGCCATCCTGGATCTGCACCACGAACAGCGGAGCGCTCAGGTTCTGGCCGTCGGGGCCGAAGGCAAGTTCGGCGGTCGGCAGGATCATCTTCGGGCCGGCCGGCATCTTGGTGGCGGCAAGCGCGTCACGTACGGCATCGCGGTCAGTCGAGCCGGCACGCTCGAGAGCGTCGGCGATCAGGTAGCCCGCCTGATAGGCGTAGGCACCGTTGCCGCTGATGTCGCGACCGTATTCGGCCACGAACTTGTCGTTGAGCACATCCGCCCCGGAGGCGTACTTCGTGTACTCGATCTCGGTCAGGATGTTCTCGGCCGAATCGGCCAAGCGAGCGACGAACTCCGGGTCGATCGTTCCGCCGGCGGCGTCGAAGAAGAGCTGCTTCATGCCCAGCTTCTCACGAGCCTGAGCGATAAGGATCGAGTCGTTCAGATAGGTCACGGTGAGGACCACGTCCGGATTGGCGGCCTTCACCTTGCTCACCTCGGTGGTGAGATCGGCCTTGCTGGCCGGGTAGGCCACTTCCACGACCATCTCCATCCCGGCTTCTTCCAGGTACTTCTTCTGCCCCGCGGCCGTGGACTCGCCGAAGTCGGTGTCCTCGTGGAGCAGGGCCACTTTCTTGACGTCCAAGCCGATAAGGTCTTTCAGATCCTTCAGCATGGACACCTGGTCTTTCGCGTACCAAGCGGCCTTCGGGCAGATCCGGAACGTGTACTTGAAGTCACGCTCCGTGATGGTGTCCGCTACGGCCATGCTGACGATGAACGGGGTCTTCAGCTTCTCGGCGGCCTGGGTGGAGGGGATGGCCACGCTCGACTGATAGGTGCCGATGATCGCCGAGACGTTCTCCTGCTGCACGAGACGCTCGACCTCGCTGATGGCGACGTCGGGCTTGCCTTGGGAGTCGGCTTCCACGAGTTCGATCTGGGCGCCACCCATGGACTGGATCCCGCCGGCGGCGTTGATCTCGTCCAGCGCCAGCTTGAGCCCTTGGACGTTCTCCTCGCCGAGCTTCGCCAGGTCGCCGGTGACCGGGTACAGCGAGGCGATCTTGATCGTTTCGACCGCGCCTCCGCCGGTGGTCTCGGTAGCACCGGTCGCCGTGGTGTCGGTGGTCCCCGACGCGGCGGTCGTAGTCGTGGTGGCGTCGCCGCCGCAGGCCGAGGCCACGAGTGCTACGAGGAGAAGGAGAGACATCACTACGATCCAACGAGCTTTCATACTAGTACCCCCGAATTGAGATAGATCGACACGACCGCTGCGTCTTCAACGTCAGCCGGTTTTCTCGACGCACACGGTCGCATCGCGGGTTCGATGGTGCGAACCCGCGACCACATCAGTGTACTGCAGGCACCACTCTCTGTACAGTCCCGCGGGAGCGGGAGACACCCGTGGGGATCAGCGCACCACCAGGTTCACCAGTTTGCCCGGCACGACGATCTCCTTGACCACGCTGGCGCCGTCGAGGTACTTGCGAACGCCCGGCAGCGCCTTGGCGGCGGCAAGCACTTCCGCGTCGGGAGCGTCGGCGCCCACGACAACTCGATCGCGCACCTTCCCGTTCACCTGCACGGCGAGCTCGATCGTCTCGTGGGCCAGGAAACGAGGGTCGGGCTCGGGCCACGAAGCATCCCACACCCGCTCGCGCCCCATCATCTCCCACAGCTCCGCGCCCATGTGGGGGGCGAAGGGTTCGAGCAGTCTCACCAGGGTTTCCACGGCATCGGTCAACACCCGACGCCCCTCAGCCGTGGCGGGCAAGCCGGCATCGCCCCCACTCGGGCCCCGAGCGGCCGAGATCTCGTTGTTCAACTCCATGATCGCGGCCAGAGCCGTATTGAAGTGGAAGCGGTCGGCGATGTCCACCGTCACCTTCTCGATGACCTGATTGGTCTTGACCAGCAGCGCCCGGGCCTCAGAGGAGAGGGTGGCCTCATCGGGCGGCCACGCGCCATCGCCGCCGTCGGCGAACCAGCCGGCTTCGATGGCGTCGGTCGCCTGACGCCACACCCTGTTCAGAAACCGATTGATCCCCTCAATACCTTGGTCGTTCCACTCCACGTCGCTCTCGCCGGGGCCCATGAACATGATGTAGCTACGGAGCGAATCGGCCCCATACGTGGCGACGTGCTCGTCGGGGTTCACCACGTTGCCCTTGCTCTTGGACATCTTGGCACCCTTGTAATAGATCATCCCTTGGGTGAACAGCCGGTTGAAAGGCTCCTCGAAACCCACCAGACCCAGGTCGTAGAGCACTTTGGTGAAGAATCGTGAGTACATGAGGTGCAGGATCGCGTGCTCCACCCCGCCGATGTACTGGTCCACGGGCAGCCAGTAGTCCACCGCAGCCCGATCGAAGGCCACATCCTCCCTCCACGGGGAGGCGTAACGCAGGTAGTACCACGAGGAGTCCACGAAGGTGTCCATCGTGTCGGGATCCCGCTGGGCCGCCCCCCCACACTTCGGACATACGGTGTTGATCCAGTGCTCCGCCGCCGCCAACGGCGACTTCCCCTTGGGAGCGTACTCGCTGATGTCGGGCAGCAGCACGGGGAGTTGCTCCTCGGGCACGGCCATCTCGCCGCACTCATCGCAGTAGACGATGGGGATGGGACACCCCCAATAGCGCTGCCGTGAGAGCAGCCAGTCGCGCAGCTTGTAGTTCACGGCGAAGTCGGCGGTTCCGCGTTCCTTCAGCCATTCGGTCACGGCCCTGATGCCCTCGGCCTTCCGGAGACCATCGAAGTCACCACTGTTGACCAGCACACCGTCGCCCGCCCAGGCAGCCGTCAGATCACCGCTCTCGTCCTTGTATTCGGCGGGACTCTCGATCACCTCGACCACCGGGAGGCCGTACGTGCGCGCGAAAGCGTAGTCGCGCTCGTCGTGCCCGGGCACCGCCATGATCGCCCCGGTGCCGTAGTCCATGAGCACGTAGTCCGCGATGTAGATCGGGATGTGCTCCCCGTTCACCGGGTTGACAGCGTGACGACCCGTGAACACACCCGTCTTCTCTTTCTCGGTGCTGGCGCGCTCGATGGACGAAGTGGCCAGGGCCCGCGCCACGTACCCCATGACCTCCTTCTCCGCCGCCGTGCCGCGCACCATCTCTTCCACCAACGGATGCTCGGGAGCCAGAATAAAGAAGGTGGCACCGAAGAGGGTATCGGGACGCGTGGTGAACACGGTGATCCGGCGTCCCGCCAGGGGGTCGTCGTCACCGCCACCGGGGGCGATGGCACCCAGGGAACCGTGCGCCACGGTGCCCGAAGCCCCCGGCGCGGTCGCACGGGGAGCTACCGCAAACGTAACGTCGGCCCCCTCCGAGCGGCCTATCCAGTTGCGCTGCATGGTGATCACCCGTTCCGGCCAGGAATCGAGCTTGTCGAAGTCCTGGAGCAGACGCTCGGCGTAGTCGGTGATACGGAAGAACCACTGGCGCAACTTCTTCGACTCAACCAAAGAGTCGCAGCGCTCGCACTGACCCTGGATCACCTGCTCATTCGCCAACACCGTCTGGCAGCTGGGACACCAGTTGACAGGGGCCTCCTTCTTGTAGGCCAACCCCTTGTCATAGAACTGGATGAAGAGCCACTGAGTCCACTTGTAGTACTCGGGGCGACAGGTGGCAAGTTCCCGGCTCCAGTCGATCGCCACACCCAGCCGGCGCAACTGGCGATTGATCGTGGCGATAGCCCGTTCCGTGAACGCGGCGGGATGCTCGCCGGTCTGGATAGCCACATTCTCCGAATTGAGGCCGAAGGCGTCGTAACCCATGGGATGCATCACGCGCAGCCCTTGGTGGCGGCGGAAACGGGCGATGACGTCACCCATCGTGTAGTTCTTAACGTGGCCCATGTGGGCACTGCCGGACGGATACGGGAACATCTCGAGAACGTACGTGGAAGCCGGACCCTCCCCCGCGGCGAGTTCCTCGACCGTGGGATTGTCCACGAAGAAGGTGCGCTCGCGCTCCCACACCTCCTGCCACTTCGTCTCGATTCGTTCCGGATCGTACGTAGCCGCCATGAGGTCGCGTTCCTTTCGCGGACTGTGGTCAGGGTGCTCAGCTCCGCCGGTCCCAGGCCTCGCCGGCCGCATCGCGAGCGGCCGAACCCAGGGAGGGTCCCGGACGTGATTCGAGCCACCATTCTAGTGGTTGCCGACCCGCCGTGCCACACGCACCAGAGTCGCGATGGATGCCGGGAGGCAGGAGACGCCGGCCGGAAGACGAAGATTGGCCCATGATCGCACACGGAACCCTGAGGATAGCGGCGGCGGTCACCATGGCCGCCCTACTCGCAGCTGCGCTCGCGCTCGCGCCCGGCTGCGGAGACATGCCCGCCCCAGCGACGAACGCGGGCACCTCTATCGATCCGAGTTCACTCGACTTCCCCGAAGAGGTGTCTCGTGAGGGCAGGCCGCTCCTGGAAGCAGCCGAGGGATTCCTCTCCAGCCTGGAGGCGGGATCATGGCCCGAAGCGTACGGCTACCTGGATACCGCCTCCCGCTCGACCGAAACCGAGGAGGAGTACGCGGCGCGCTGGGAGGGGAGTACGATCAGAGTCCGTGGGTACGAGCTCGTAAGCGCCCTCATCCTCCCGGACTCACCGAACCAAGGAGTGGCGCGCGCTGAGATACAGGTGCGCAACCAGAAGTCCGATGAGGTGTGGTTGGAGTATCTCTGGCTCGTACGAGAGGCTGGTGAATGGCGTATCGGTTCCGCCTCGTGGAAATGAGCGCGCGTGGTTTCCGCTGCGACGATCCCTGACCGGGACCTTAGAGGCCTCAGCCGCCTCCGCCCCCGCCCCCACCTCCACGCCGCAACGCCCAGGCAAGGTAACCCACGGCGAGCACCGCGATCAAAACGTCTACCACACCACCCACGCGACCCCTCCTCTGCGCATACCCATTAGGGTATTCTACCATGGCAAGGAGCCGCGCCGTGGACCTGATCGATCTGAGTCAACTCCGCGCTCTCTGCAGATCGCGGGCCAGATCCCGGATCTCATCACGCAGCGAGGCCGCGTACTCGAAACGGAGCTCTTCCGCAGCGGCGAACATCTCCTCCTCCAACGAAGCCATGAGGCGCTCGATCTCCTCGACCGAAAGGACTTCGCCTCCGGGACCCCTGCGCCGCTTCTCTTTGTACGGCACGGTATCCCCGGCGAGTCCGAGGAGTTGGGTGATGTCCGAGACCCCCTTCACGATCGAACGCGGAGTGATCCCGTGCGTCTCGTTGAAGATCACCTGTGCCGCGCGCCGCCGGTCTGTCTCGGAGATAGCCCGTTCCATGGCGTTGGTGAACTTGTCGGCGTACATGATCACGCGCCCGTCCACGTTCCGCGCCGCACGTCCGATAGTCTGCACCAGGGCCGTCTCGCCACGCAGGAACCCCTCCTTGTCCGCGTCGAGGATGGCCACCAGCGTGACTTCGGGCAGGTCGAGACCCTCCCGCAGTAGGTTGATGCCCACCAGCACGTCGAAGTCGCCGAGACGCAGGTCGCGCACGATCTGGATGCGTTCGAGCGTGTCCACCTCCGAGTGGAGGTAGCGCACCCGGAAGCCCATCTCCAGCATGTAGTCGGTGAGGTCTTCGGCCATCTTCTTCGTGAGGGTGGTCACCAAGGCCCGCTCGCCCCGCTCCGCCCGCGTGCGCACCTCGTTCATCAGGTCGTCGATCTGGTTGCGCGTGGGCCGCACCTCCACAGGCGGGTCCACGAGACCGGTGGGCCGCACGAGCTGCTCCACCACCTGCGTGGCCACCGAGACCTCCCACTCGGCCGGAGTGGCCGAGACGAACACCGCTTGGGGCACCCTCTCCAGGAACTCCTCGAAGCGCAGCGGGCGGTTGTCGAGCGCGGAGGGGAGGCGAAAGCCGTTGTCCACCAAGGCCTGCTTGCGGCTGCGATCGCCGTGGTACATCCCGTGCAACTGCGGCACCGTGTTGTGCGACTCGTCCACCAGCACCAGGAAATCGTCGGGGAAGTAGTCGAGCAGGGTGTGCGGCGGGGTGCCCGGCGCTCGACCGTCGAGGATGCGCGAGTAGTTCTCTATCCCCGAGCAGTACCCCACTTCTCTCAGCATCTCCATGTCGTACTGTGTGCGCTGGCGAAGGCGGAAGGCCTCGAGCTGTTTGCCCTGCGCCTCGAGCTCGGCCACGCGCGCCTCGAGCTCGGCCCCGATCTCTCCGACGGCCCGCTCGATGGCACCCTCGGTGGTTACAAAATGCGAGGCCGGATACACCGCCACCGACGGCAGTCGACCTACGACCTCCTGTGTGAGCGGGTCCACTCGTGCTATCTCTTCGATCTCGTCGCCGAAGAGAGTCACGCGCACCGCCAGGTCTTCGTACGCGGGCCACACCTCGAAGCTGTCGCCCCGCACCCGGAACTTCCCGCGCGCGAAGCCCACATCGTTCCGCTCGTATTGGATGGCCACGAGCTTCGCCAGCACCTGATCCCGATCCACCTCCGCCCCCTCGCGCAGCAGGACCACCTGGCGCAGGTACTCCTCGGGAGAACCAAGACCGTAGATACACGACACCGAGGCCACGATGACCACGTCGTTGCGCATGAGGAGGTTGCTCGTGGCTGAATGGCGGAGCCGGTCGATCTCCTCGTTGATGTGGGAGTCCTTCTCGATGTACGTGTCGGTGGCGGCGATGTAGGCTTCAGGCTGGTAATAGTCGTAGTAGGAGACGAAGTACTCCACGGCATTGTCGGGCAGATACTCTCGGAACTCGTTGCACAGCTGGGCGGCCAGGGTCTTGTTGTGGGCGATGACCAAGGCCGGCTTCCCCATGCGGGCTATGAGGTTCGCCATGGTGAAGGTCTTGCCCGAGCCCGTCACGCCGAGGAGTGTCTGGAACCTGTCGCCCCGCGCGACGCCGGCGGCCAACAGATCGATGGCTTCCGGCTGATCGCCCTTGGGTTCGTAGCCGGACTTCAGGGAGAAGACGCTCATCTCCTCATCTCCGGCCTCTGCGGGACGGGACACGGTCGGGTCACCGTTCATGTGAGAAAGGCATTTGGATGGGCCTGGCGGTACAACGTGCGGAACCGCTCGACCCGTTGTACGAAGCCCCGCGTCTCCGGGAAGGGGATGTCGGAGGAGTCGAGGGACAACCGATCGTCGCCGGCACTCTCGAGCCAGGTGGCCACCGTGCCCTGACCGGCATTGTAGGCCGCGAGCGCGGATCGCGTGTCGCCCTCAAATAGGTCGATAAGAAAAGCGAGGTAGAACGCGCCGAGTTCCAGGTTGAGCGTCGGATCGGTGAGGTCGTCCGCCGGTCCGCCCCGCCAGTCGTCCCGCTGCGCTATCCACTCAGCGGTGGACGGCATGATCTGCATGAGGCCGACAGCCCCCGCCGATGAGACCACATCTGAGTCGTATCCACTCTCAGCCCGCGCCACGGCCGCGACCAGGTACGGGTCGATCCCATTACGGGCGGCCGCCTGCGTTATCTCGCTCTCGTAGTGGAGGGGATTCAGCCGACTCTGGATGCTGGGTGGTGCGTCTCCGGACACGAACACGCCTGTGGCCCCCACGAGGACAACAGCTACGATAAGGAGGGCGGAGGCGAACCTCGCCCCGGCAGGCGACGGCCGGCGCCCAGCGCGCGCGGGCGCACGCCGGCCCGGGCGCCCGAAGGCACGCAGCCCCGCCGGTGCCCGAGCGTCACGAGCCCTCAAGGACATCCCACAGCTCCTCTGAGGCCAGGATCCTGGCCCTCTCGAAGACCGTCGCGCAGAATGTGCGGAGCCCCTCGATCGACCCCACATTCTGATAGACGGCGTCGGCCGCCGCCGCGCGCGCGGCTTCGCCCACCAAACGACCGTCGAGCCGGTCGAACACGCCGGTGGGGAGTCTGCCCGCAGCCCGATTCCGGCGCACGTCGACCGGCGCTTCGATGGTGACCACCAGGTCGAACAGACTCTGGGCACTCACGTCCACGAGTAGTGGCACCTCGCACACCACCACACTCCCCGGCGGAGCTTCGGCGATGAAGCGGTTGAGGTCATGTAGCACCCGCGGGTGGACCAAAGCCTCGAGGGCCCGCATCTCCCGCTCATCCTGCGTGACGATGGCGGCAAGTGCGGCCCTATCCACCGCGCCGTGCGGCCCCACCGCTCGGTCGCCAAAACGAGCGTGGATCGCCATCCGCACCTCCGCCCGCTCGTAGAGCTCGTGCACCAGGGCGTCGGCTGAGATGACCCGGGCACCCAGCTCCGCGAAGAACCGGAGCGCCGTGGTCTTACCCGACGAGACGCCGCCTGTCAGGCCCACGGCGGCGCTACCATCGGGCGTTCGCCGTCGTTCCGCTCGAAGGCCGGAGCCGGTTCCATCGAAAGTGGCAGGATCAGTACTCATACATCACCATTGTAGCGCCGGTCTCGGACGGAGAACGAGAAGAGCGCCCGAAGGCGCCCTCCTCGATCACACAGGTCTGTCGACCGTTGTCACTCCGCGTCGAACACCTCTTCGGAGAGCTTGAGGCGGTCGGCGTCGAGTTCGTCCGCAGCCGGCGCCTCGTCGGCGGCGGGAGCTCCGGCCTCCGTCACGGCCGGAGCGACCTGTTCGGCCGCGGCTTCCGGCTCGGCTGTTTCAGGTGTTTCGGTTTCGGGTGCGGCCTCGGCCGACTCTTCGCCCTCAGCTGCCGCAGGCGGTGCGTCGTCGGCGGACGAGGCGGCGTCGGGAGCCTCAGGCTCCTCCGCGTCGGCCGCTACCGGCGCCCCGGTTTCGGGGGCCTCTTCGACGACCCCCGCCGCGACCTCTGCGTCGGCGGCGTCTTCCGCAACGTCCTCCGCGGTCTCGACGCTGTCGGCCGCGGCTTCAACTTCCTCCGCGGTCTCGGTGTCGGCCGCCACTACGTCTTCGCCGCCCACCTCCGAGCCCTCAGCTTCCGAGCCCTCAGCTTCTGAGCCCTCAGCTTCTGCGGCTTCGGCCTCCGCGGCCTCTTCCTCGGCGGCCAGTTCCTGGGCCATCGCGTCCTCATGGATGCGGTACTCGGGCTCGAGGCGCTTCAAGCTGAGGGACAGGCGACGGCGTTCGGGGTCGATCTCGATGATCTTGACGTTCACTTCGAGGCCGTTCCGTAGCACTTCCGACGGATCCTCTACGTGATGCTGGGCCAATTCCGAGATGTGGATCAGCCCCTCGACGCCCTCTTCGATCTCGACGAAGGCACCGAACGACACGAGCTTCGTGACCTTGCCGTGCACGATCTCGTTGACCTGACGGTTCTCGAAGACCTCCTGCCACGGATCCTTCTGGGTCTGCTTCAACCCGAGCGAGATCCGCTGCCGGTCGCGGTCGATATCCAGGACCTTGACCGTGACCTCCTGATTGATCGTGAGCACCTCACCCGGGTGGTTCACGTGGCTCCAGGAGAGTTCGGAGATATGGATAAGCCCGTCGATGCCGTTCAGATCCACGAACGCGCCGAAGTCGACGATGTTCGAGATCGTACCGGTGACGAAGTCGCCTACGTTCATGCGGTCGAGAATCTGCTCGCGAACTCCGCGGCGCTCCTCTTCCAGCACGGCGCGACGGCTCAGCACCACGTTGTTGCGGAAGCGGTTGAGCTCGATCACGCGGCACTGCAGCATCTGGCCGACGAACTCTTCCAAGTCGGCCACACGGCGGATATCCACCAGGGAAGCCGGCAGGAAGCCGCGCACGCCGAGATCCAGGATAAGCCCGCCTTTGACCACTTCGATGACGGTACCTTCGACCGGCGTACCCTCCTCGGCGGCCTTCTCGATCCGTTGCCACGCCCGTTCGAAGCGCGCGCGCTTCTTGGACAGGATCAAGCGTCCGTCCGCGTCCTCTTTGGTGAGGACAAGGGCATCGATCACATCCCCTACCGTGACCTCGTCGCTCGGGTCCACGGACTTCTTGATGGAGAGCTCGTTGACGGGCACCACACCCTCGCTCTTGTACCCGATGTCCACAAGGACCTCGTCCTTGTCGACCCGGACCACCGTGCCCGTGACGATGTCACCCTCCTCAAAGGTCACCATCGTAGCGTCGTAGTTGGGGATCATCTCGCCATCGACCTCGATCATGAGGTCGTGGCCGCCCTGCAGAGTCTCTGGGTTTTCGTCGATCAATTGGTCTGGCATCGTAGTCTCTTTTTCCTCCTCGCAGAAAAAAATGCGCGCGCCATCCAAAGCCTGGCCCTACGCTAGCGGCTAGTATACCTAGGGGCACGGCAATTGCAACCGGCGCCCTCGAGCACCCATCATAGGCTACACGAACCGGCCTGGCCGAGAGGCCCTACTTGGCCGACAACCAATCCTCGCCCACTCCTATGTCCACCACCAGAGGCGGGCTCATCTCGTACGCGGCCACCATCTCGCGCACCACCGACGCCCGAACACGCTCGGCCTCTCCGCGGGGACACTCGAAGATCAACTCGTCGTGCACCTGCAGCACGAACCGCGTGACCGGGGCCTCCGCTTGCAGGCGCGCGTGGCACCTGAGCATCGCCACCTTGATGATGTCGGCCGCGCTCCCTTGGATCACCGAATTGACCGCCAGACGTTCTCCGAGCAGGCGAGTCTGATGGTTATCGGAGCGCAGCTCGGGGATGGGCCGGCGGCGGCCCATCATAGTGGCCACGAACCCCTGAGCGCGAGCGTCGGCGATGGTGGCGTCGATGAAGGCGCGTACCCGAGGCATCCGCCGGAAGTAGCGTTCGATGTACTGCGCCGCCTCCTCACGCCCGATCCCGAGTTGCTGAGCCAGCCCGAACGACGAGATCCCGTACATGATCCCGAAATTGACCGCCTTGGCGTACCGCCGATGCGTCGTGTCCACCTCGGCTTCGAGCATGTCGAAGACCTCGGCGGCCGTTCGAGTGTGGATGTCTTCGCCACGTTCGAATGCCTCGAGCAGGACCGGCTCCGCCGAGAGATGCGCCATGATCCGCAACTCGATCTGGGAGTAGTCGGCCACCACGAGCACGTTGCCCTCCTCCGCGGTGAAACACTCCCGGATCCGCGCCCCGAGATCCGTGCGAACCGGGATATTCTGCAGATTGGGGTCGCTCGACGAGAGGCGTCCCGTCGCGGCCACCGCCTGGTGGAAGGTGGTGTGGAGACGACCGGTGGACGCATCCACGGCCGCGGGCAGGGCGAGCAGATAGGTGGAGAGGAGCTTCGAGAGCTCCCTGTGGGTCTCGAAGCGCTCCACGATCGGGTGCAGACTACGCAACGCCTCGAGTGTGCGGGCGTCGGTGGAATAGCCGGTCTTGGTCTTCCTTTGCCGGGGGAGGCCGAGCTTCTCGAACAGGATCACACCAAGTTGCTGAGGGGATCCCAGGTTGAACTCCGCGCCCGCCAGGGCGTGGATCTCGGCCTCGAGGCCGTCGAGTTGATCTTCAACCTTGGCCGTTATCTCGCCGAGCCGGTAGCAGTCCAGATGGATACCGGCCGCCTCCATGTCGAGCAGCACGCGAGACAGGGGCAACTCCACATCCACGAGGAGTCGCCACATCCCCAACTCGCGCAGGGCGACTTCCTGTACGGCCGCGATGGAGAGCACGGCGACCGCCTCCGCCGCCTCTCGGGACGGACCGTCCGGAAGCGGAGGGAGGCCCGCGGCCGACAGCAGATCGTCCAGGTCGTAGGACCGTCTGCCCGGAGCAAGCAGGTAGGCGGCCACCATCGTGTCGTGGCCGACTTTGCGCACGAGGAGAGGGAGGACCGAGTCACCTTTGAAGTCGTGACAGACCGCGGACCCGCGCTCCAGGAGTCCGCGGAGCACGCCGGCGGCTCCCTGGGGCTCCGCGAGGCTCACGAGTACCGGCACGCCGCCCCCCGGGCTTCCCGCCCCTCCGCTCTCCGGATACTGGGCGCACACGATCAGGGGAGTCCCCTCCCGCACAGCCGAGCATAGGCCCACGAGCCTCCCCCAATCCAGCGCCCGCTCAAGGTCCTTCGGGTCGACCTCCCGGACGAGGAGAGGAGATGCCGCCGCCTCCTCGACACGAGCATCGCGGCCGAGCTCGACCAGTGGGGCCGGCCGAGGCAGACGATCGAGCAGGGTGTGGAACTCGAAACGTCGAAACGCCTCGGTGAGGGCAGCGCGATCCAAGCGGTGGGCGCCCACTTCGGCGGTGTGGACGTCGATGGGGGCGTCGCGGTCGAGCCGCGCCAGCTCCTTCGAGAGACGGGCGTCGTCCGCGTGGGTCTCCAGAAGCTCCCGCCTCTTCGGTCCCTTCACTTCCGCGGTACGCGCCAAGACCTCCTCGAGTGAGCCGAACTGGTCGAGGAGCAGGGCCGCCGTCTTCTCCCCGATGCCCGGGACTCCGGGGATGTTGTCCGACGTATCACCCTTGAGCCCGATGAGATCGGGGATCAATCGCGGCGGGACACCGAAACGCTCCTGCACGGCTCGGGGGTCGTACACCCTGACCTCCGAGATGCCCCGCGTATTCGACATCACCGACACGTTCTCCGTCACCAGTTGGAGCGCGTCGCGGTCTCCGGTGACGATGACCACTTCCCGCCCCTCCGCGTCGCCTTGACGGGCAAGAGTGGCGAGGATGTCGTCTGCCTCCCAGCCCGGCACGTTCAGGTTGACGAATCCGAAGGCTTCGGAGAGCTCCACAAAGTGCGGCCACTGCTCGCGCAACAGGTCGGGCATCGGCTTGCGCTGCGCCTTGTACTCCTCGAACTCCTTGTGACGGAAGGTCTCCTCGCGCGAATCCCAGGCGATGATGACCGTCTCGGGCTCGTACTCCGTGAGCACCTTGATCATCATCGCGCAGAAGCCGTAGAGAGCGTTGGTGGGCACGCCGGCTGAGGTGACGATGGTCTCCGGCAGGGCGAAGAAGGCCCGGTAGGCCAAGTTGTTGCCGTCTATCAGGAACAGCCGGCCGTGACTGTGCTTCTCGGCAGGGACGGCCTCCTCGTCGGCGGTGACTCGGGGCGCGCGGACTTCTGGGTCGTGAGTCTCCATGAAAGTGATTGTACCTGGCACGAGGCGCCGGGATTCGAACCGGGTGTTGGTACGAGAAGCGGGACTCCCGGCCACCGGCCGGGAGTCACGCTCTGGACTGTAGCTCCGCCGGCGTACCGGCGGTGTCGTTCGCGCGAACTAGAGGACGGCCAAGTACCGGTCCAACTCGTAGGGAGTCACGATGGCCTTGTACTCGTCCCACTCGGCCTGCTTGTTGCGGATCAGGTAGTCGAACACGTGGTCGCCCAACGCCTCGCGCATGAGCGCGGAGCCCTTGAACTCCTGGATGGCCTCGTGTAGATCGACGGGCAGCGAGTTGATGCCCGCGGCGCTGCGCTCGTCTTCGGTCATCTCATAGATGTTGTTCGTGGACTCAGGCGCCAGCTCGTAGCCCTCCTCCATACCCTTCAGCCCGGCGGCCAGCATGACGGCGAAGGCCAGGTAGGGGTTCGCGGCGGGATCCGGGTTGCGCATCTCCACGCGGGTGGCGGTCTCCTTGCCCGGCTTGTACATGGGTACGCGCACCATGGCCGAGCGGTTCCGCCGGGCCCAGCAGCAATAGATGGGCGCTTCGTATCCGGGGACCAGACGCTTGTAGGAGTTCACCCACTGGTTGGTGACCAAGCACATCTCCCGGGCATGCTTGAGGAGGCCCGCGATGTACGATTTCCCAGCGGCGGAGAGGTGGTACTCGTCGTCGGCGGCAAAGAAGGCGTTCTTCGAACCCGTGAACAGGGATTGGTGGGTGTGCATTCCCGAGCCGTTCTCACCGAAGATCGGCTTCGGCATGAAGGTGGCGTACATGCCCCGAGCCTGCGCCACTTCTTTCACGGTGAGACGATACGTCATGACTTGGTCGGCCATCGTGAGGGCGTCTTTGTAGCGGAGGTCGATCTCGTGCTGAGACGGTGCCACTTCGTGGTGCGAATACTCCACGTCGATGCCCAGATCCTGTAGGGCCAAGATGGTGTCGCGGCGGAGATCGGTGGCCACGTCCAGCGGTGTGAGATCGAAGTAGCCCCCGCGATCGAGCACTTCGGTGCCCAGGCTGTCCTTGAAGTAGAAGAACTCGAGCTCGGGACCCAGATACATGGTGAAGCCCAAGTCGGCGGCCTGCTTCAGGAGGCGCTTCAAGATATAGCGCGGATCTCCCGGAAAGGGCGTGCCGTCGGGTCGTTGGATGTCGCAGAACATGCGGGCCGTGCCCCCGGAGCCTCGACGCCACGGCAGCACGTTGAAGGTGCTCGGGTCGGGCATCGCCACCATGTCCGACTCCTGGATGCGGGTGAAGCCCTCGATGGACGACCCGTCGAAGCCCATTCCTTCATCGAACGCGGCGTCGAGCTCGGACGGCGTCACCGCGAAACTCTTGAGGAACCCGAGGACGTCGGTGAACCAGAAGCGGACGAACTTGATGTCCTGATCGCGCACGGTGCGCAGGACGTCGTCCTTCGTCATGCCGTTTCCCATTGAGAACCCTTCCTGGAGAGCGATGGATGATGACCACTGCAGGGTACCCCGACTTCGCCACAAGAACAACACCGGCGTGGCCAACGTTCGACCCAAATCCATTGTACACATGTACAAGTTCGTACACCCGCCTCGCCACGCGGCGGGCCCGACGGTGGGCCTTGCGTCGGGCCTGACGGCGACGACGCCCGGACGTCAGTACGCGTACAGCTTGCCGTACGGCCGATGGGTGAAGGGGATGATCTTGTAGAACCGCTCGGCGAGCGCGTCCGCCGCGTCCAGTCTGTGCACGCGGCAGAAGTCGGTGACCAACTCCTTGAGATGCGCCGTGTCGGCCTCGGACGGATCCACCATGCCCACCTCCTTGCCCAGTTGGTGGGCCTCCACCCGACCACGTACGAACAAGACGCCGCCATGCATCCCGGTGCCCACGTACGATCCCACCAACGGCTCCGTCGACTCTCCCAGACCGAGGAGCACCATCTCGCCCCCGGCCATGTACTCGCCGAAGAAGTCGCGGGCCCGGCCGCCGATCACCACGATAGGCCGCTGCTCGTTGTAGGACTTCATATGGATCCCAACGCGGTACCCCACGTCGCCCCGCACATAGATGCGACCGCCGCGCATCCCGTAGCCCAGAACATCGCCGGCATCGCCCTCCACCGCCACGAGGCCGCTGTTCATGGTATTGCCGATGCCGTCCTGAGCGTTGTCGGTGACCACCACCGTGGGACCGTCCATGAAGGTGGCCAGATCGTTCCCGGGGACTCCGTTGACGACGATCGTGAGGCCCTCGGCGTGGATGCCGCCGCCGATGTAGCGCTGACCGTTGATGTTGTCCAAGACCACAGTCGTGACACCTTCGGTCACCAGCTCGCGGATCTGCTCGTTCAGTGTCTTGTAGTAGACGCCGCGGGCGTCGACATGCGCGGTCTCGCCCTCGCGGGACACGGCGCCCTTCTCCAACCCGGGCTGGCCAGCCGTGATTCGGGCGGGCTCGATGCCGGTGGGGCCCCGCCGCGCGGGTCCCGTGGGCACGCTGCGAACGGTCTCGTAGCTCGGGCTCATCGTCGGTCCCCCCGTCTCAGTGACCCATGCCGGCGGGCTTGACGCCCAGCATGTCCATGGTCGTCTGGTCGAGCCCGAGCGCGCGCAGCCGCTCGCGGCTCCCCCGCATGCTCTCGATGGCGTTCACGCCCAACGCACCCAGAACTTCGGCGATCTCGTGGCTCCAGGCCCGCACCAGGTTGGACACGCGCTCCGCCCCCCATTCGGGGTCGAGGCGACGCGTCAACTCGGGGCGTTGGGTGGTGATGCCCCACGAGCAACAGCCGGTGTGACACTTCTGGCACACATGGCAACCGAGGGCCACCAGGAGGGCGGTGCCGACGCCGCAGGCGTCGGCACCGAGAGCGATGGCCTTGGCGATGTCGGCCGAGCTGCGGATGCCGCCCGCGGCCACGATAGAGGCGCGGTTGCGGATGCCCTCGTCGCGCAGGCGCTGATCCACCACCGCGATGGCGATCTCGATGGGGATACCCACGTGATCGCGGATGATGGTCGGCGCGGCGCCGGTGCCACCGCGGAAGCCGTCGAGATAGACGATGTCGGCGCCGGCCCGTACCACGCCGGAGGCTATGGCCGCCACGTTGTGCACGCAGGCTATCTTCACGGACACCGGCTTATAGCCTGTGGCCTCCTTGATGGCGTAGATAAGCTGACGCAGATCTTCGATCGAGTAGATATCGTGGTGCGGAGCCGGAGACAGGGCATCGGTGCCCTGCGGGATCATGCGAGTGGTGGACACCTCCTCGTCGATCTTCTCGCCGGGCAGATGACCCCCGATGCCGGGCTTGGCGCCCTGACCGATCTTGATCTCCACGGCGGCGCCCGCTTGCAGATAGTCGGCGTGCACCCCGAAGCGGCCCGAAGCGCACTGCACGATGATGTTGTCCTGGTACGGCTGGAGGTCGGCGTGGAGCCCCCCCTCACCGGTGTTCATGAACGTTCCCGACTCCTTGGCGGCCATGGCCAGCGCACGATGCACGTTCAGCGACACAGAGCCGAAACTCATGCCGCCGAATACGATGGGCGTCTCGAGCTTGAGTTGCGGGTCCAACTCGGTGAGCAGTCGGGGCTTGGCGCCGGTGCCGTTCCCCCACTCCACCTCTATGGAGTCCGGCTTCCGGCCGAGGAACGTACGGAGTTCCATCGGCTCGCGCAGCGGGTCGATGGACGGGTTGGTCACCTGGCAGGCGTCCAGGAGCAGGTGGTCGAAGATGCGCAGGTAGGGCTTGTCGTTGCCCATGCCCGTGAGGAGCACGCCGCCGGTCTCGGCCTGGCGCCAGATGGCTTTGCGTAGGCCGGTGGACATGCTGTCCGAATCCTTGTACGCCAGCGGGTTCTTCTCGATGGTGATGGCGTCCGTGGGGCAATAGGTGACGCAGCGGTGGCAGGCCGCACACTTCGAGTGATCGGGGATAGGACGACCGTCGTCGTCCAGATGGTAGACGCCCCAGCCGCACTGGTGCACGCAGCGGCCACACTTGATGCACTCCTCCCGGTCGATCCGCACCCGGAACTCCGGCCGCACGAAAGTCGTCTCGGTCATGACGCCCCCCTACGCCGTCACGGCGGCCGAGGTCATCGCGGTGACCGGGTTCACGCCGTCGTGGAGTCTCGCGATAACCGGCTCGCCGGCCCGGGGCATCCAACTCCGCTCGGGCTTCGGACAGATCTCGCGGATGGCGGACTCCTCGCTCGCCACGTACACCTTGTTTCCGTGACGGGCGGCCGCCAGCGGCCGCAGCTTGATGCGATCGCTCAAGGCCACCATGCCCTCGCCCATGCCCAACACCACGGCGAAGGGACCGTTCAGCAGCGCGGGGCCGTAGACGGCACGCAGAGCCGTGTAGAGGCGCCGGTCCTCTTCGTCCATCAGGTCGATATCGTTCCAGAAGGGGCTCGCCAGGGCTTTGCAGGCCACCTCCACCGGCAGACTGTGCCGGCGCAGCATGAGATCGAAGAGGTAGGTGACCACCTCCGTGTCGGTCCGCATGGAGCAGTTGTAGCCGAACATCTCCAGGTAGCGCTGGTTGATGCCGTAGGAACTGATCTCGCCGTTGTGCACGATGCTGAAGTCGAGGAGACAGAAGGGATGCGCGCCGCCCCACCACCCCGGGGTGTTCGTGGGAAAGCGACCGTGACCGGTCCACGTCCAACCCTTGTAGTCATCCAGCCGGTAGAACTCACCGATCTCCTCCGGAAAACCCACACCCTTGAAGGCGCCCATGTTCCGCCCCGAGGAGGCTACGAAGGCGCCGGAGATGTGATTGTTGATATCCATGACGGCGTGCACCACGTAGTCCTCCACGCTCAGCTGGGTCTCGGCCAGCCGCTCGTCGGTGATCTCGAGAAAGTAGCGCCATACGATGGGCTCGCCCTGAATACCCCGCACCGACTTCGTCGGGATGGGCTCGTGGTGAAGAATCACGAAATGACGGGCCAGGTAGTACTCGGTGTCGTCTTTTCCGACGTCGTCATTGAAGAGCATGTGGAAGCAGAATGCATACGGGAAATCCGGGTAGATGCCGTAGCCCGCGAAGCCGCCCCCCAATCCGTTGCCCCGGTCGTGCATCGAGGACATGCTCCGCACCGCCAGCTCCCCGCTCATCCGCTCGCCGGTCTCGTCGCACACACCCATGAGCCCGCACCCCCCGAGGATGCGCTCCTCCGCCTCGGCCGTGTACGCAGGTCGAGGTGCGAGATCGCTCGAGCGCGAACCCGGCGACGGGAGCCCGCCGTAGGGGCGTACGGCACTCCTGCGATCGGCCTCGCCCCTACGGTTCAGACCACGGACGCTCACGACTGACCCTCCCGTCGAGCCAGGATCCGGCCCAAGTCCTCACCGCCGCGACTCGGCAGAGGCGCCAACCCGAGTTTGGCCCGCGCGCTCTCCCGGGGCTCGCCCAGAGAGCCCGTCGAGAGGAACATGTCGTACGAGAAGCGCACGGCTTCGGGCACGTTGTCCTGGTGTACGGCCAACTCCTTCAGCGTGCGAAATACCTCGGCCATGCCCAACCTGCTGTGGCAGCGCTCGTAGCACGTGTAGCAGTCCAGGCACTTCCAGAGAGCACCCCGCTCGATGACCCCTTCCAGATCGCCCGAGAGGATCTCGCCGATGATGGCGGTGGGACTGAAACCGCTTCCGGTCTTGGCCACCGGGCAGTCATCCTCACAGGCTCGGCACTCGTCGCACTTCTGCAACTCCGCTACCGAGAACTCGCGGGCGATCTCACGCCGATCGCCTTGCCGCCGCTCCCACTTGGCGATGAAATCTGCCGCGCTCACCCGGTGCATCGCGATACCGAGTTCGTCAGGCTCGTGGCCGAGGGTCATGGCCATGAGTTCCGTGTAGTAGAACACCGGGATCCCAGGGCCGGCGCCGTCACCCCGGAGGAGCGCGGCCTGGTTCAGATCGAACTGCTGCAGGCAAGAAGGGCACACGACCACGAGACCGTCCACTTCCTCAGAGGCGAGATCGTCGAGCTTGGCCTTGCAGAGTTCGAGGGCGCCCGCCCGCTCGCCCACGCGGTCAAGGGCGCCGCCGCAGCAGGACATCTTCGTCTCGTAGTCCACCACGGTCGCCCCGAGGGCCCGCACCATATCCTCCAACTTGGTGGGGTTGGTGGAGCTGTCCCAACGGATCGCCGGGGTGGGCCGCAGCAGGTGGCAGCCGTAGTGTACGGCCAGGCGCATGCCCCACAGCGGACGAGTGATCCGCTTCGCGATCGCGGCCGGGCCCATCTCGTCGAAGAGCCATTCCGCAAAGTGCTTGACCTCAGGCAGCGCCGGCTCTGACGGCCGGCCGTCATCGTTCAGCAGGGCGGTCACCTTCTCGGCGACACGCCAATCGCCGCGCAGCGCGGCCGAAACCGACCGGAGCGTGGAGTAGCATCCGTTGCACGGGGTCACGAGGGGGACTCCCGCGTCTTCGGCGAGCGAGAGGTTGCGGGCCGCGGTGACGTAGTAGGCGTCCTCGTCCACCGCCTTGACCAGCGTACCTTCCGGGCAGCACGTGTAGCCGTCGACATCCACGAGTTGCGCACCCATCTCGTCCAGGACCACGCGCGTGGACTTCTCTATGAAGGGGAACCGGGCCGGGATGGTGCAGCCCCAGAACATCGAGAAACGCTTGGACATGTCGCCACCTATCTTCGACCGTGGGATGCTCCCCGACCGAGTGACGGCGCCTTCGCTGGGACCCAGCGCGCCTCGGGATCAGGGTACGACAGGATACCAGGGCGAAGCACTCGGCCATGCTGTCCATGTGGCTAAACCGCAGTCCAAAACCCTTAGACACATGGCCCTCTGAGCTGGCCCGCTGGCCTATGCGGACTATGAATGCGTCTAACCACTCCACCCGAAACCGGCCCGCGGGCCGGCCGGCGGGAGCAAAGGGTTGGCCGGTAGGCCGGGGCGTGGGTCCCCCTGATTGTACGGTCGCGGGGCGACGTCGTTCGGGTTGTCTGGGTAGAAGAGCGCGGCGAGCTCCTGGATCTGTCCACGGCCCGGCCCGAGCTCGAATTGACCGCCCCCGTACATCGGTATCCCTTCGTCCAGACAGTACTCGATCGTCTCGAGGAGTCGCCGCAGAGAACCGAAGCGCGATGGCTTCATGTTCACGGCCGCCGGCCGCCATCGGAGGTTCCGTACGTCGGCGACGCTGTGAATGGCTGCGTCCCATGTGAGGCGCGAGCGCGCGGACTCAAGCACGGAGAACGCCTCGTCGATGGGAGCGGGATCCTCGATGAACGCATCGGGGAACTCCCGCGCAACCATCTCATACAGCTCCGGATCGTAGTCCTGGTCTACCGGTGAGTCCTTGTAGAAACCCTTGAGATCGAGCACGCGGACTCGACCCGTGGCCGCCAGACGAGCGGCCATCTCGGGAGTCCACGAGCTCTGAGGATCCAGCTTGAACTCCAGCGAAGGCTCCGCGCGGAGCCAGCCCAGCACTATCTCGGGGTCCGGCGGCGAGCCGAGGCGGGTGGACACGACGAAGCGCAGATCGCTCGGCGGCCGGTCCATCACCTCACCGAGCGTGACCCCCGCCTGCCGCAGAGCCAAGTCGAGCGCCGCGCTCTCGAACCCCCAGCGCGCATGCGGCTCGGTCTCCTCCGGCAGAAGCCCCTCAAGTAGCGCGGAGTGCTCGCCGAGGGTGCGAGAGCCTGCCAAAGGAAAGGCGGTCCGCTCGGGCAGTGCCCGCTCGTGGGCCTCCGCCTCGTAGGTGACATCCTCCCCCACTCCCTCCTGGCCATCCCCACGCACGCGCACCACCGTGGTGACCCGCTCGAAGCCGCTCGAGACTGCCTGTCTCAGGATTGCGAAGTCGTGCTCCTCGATAAGCAGCGGCAGATCTGCGATCGCCGCGTACAAGCGTCCGGGGACGGTCTCCATGATGACGTGCTCCTTTCCTCCGTCCCTGCCACTGTTCCCCGACAGGCGGTGCGGCACTCCCGGTGGGTCAGAGCGCCCTATAGGCCTCCGGGCGGAGGCGGACCTGTGCCGGGTCCTCCAACACGGCGTCCAGGGCCGCAAGCAAGCGGGCCTTGTCCTCAGGGAGACGACCGCCCACGGGCAGGTAATTGGAGGCGTGGTTCGAGCGGAACAGCGCGCCGGTCACATCTGTGGCGGCGATCAACTCCCGCAGTTCGCGCAGGAGGACGAGCGGCCCGGGAACGACAAACTCGCCGAGACGTACGCGCTCGTGCTGCGGCGTGCCTTCCACCACCATGAGGCTCAGCGCCCCGATGAATTCCGGATCGATGGCCGATAGAGCCCGCCCCGTCGCCCGGGCGTGTTCTATCGACCGTTCCTCACCCGCCAGACCCAGGATCACGGTGAGCGACAGCGCTATTCCGGCCTGCGAGGCCCGACGACACCCCTCGATCTGCTCCGCCACCGTCACTCCTTTGGCACAGGCGGCCAAGGTGGCGTCGTCGCCGGATTCAAGGCCAAGGAAGAGGAGCGTCAGACCCTCTTCACGGAGCGCCGCGAGTTGCTCCACATCGCGTCGCAAGAGGGACTGGGCCGTGGCGTACGAGCTCACCCGCTCGAGACGCGGCAGTTCGCTACGGAGCAGGGCGAGGATCTCCCGCAGGCGGCGCACGGGAAGCACGACGGCATCGCCATCGGCCAGAAAGACCCGGCGGACAGACTGCTTCACGTGGCCCGGCAGCCCGGTGACGTCCTCCACTACCTCAGTGAAGGGACGCACGCGAAACGGCTTCTCCAGGTAGGTGCCACAGAACGTACAGTCGTTGTGCGGACACCCGTAGACCACTTGTAGGATGAGGCTGTCGGCTTCGCTCGGGGGGCGGATCACATTGCCCAAGTAGCGCATGTCGGAACGATAGCACAGCTTCCGGACGTGGGCCCTCGCGGTACATCCGGCCTGGCTATAGGCCCCCTCCGGGGCCGCGCCCAGGCCTTTTCACCGCACGTAGCGTATAATCTCCCGCGGCCGCCGCCGCCCCGACGCGAATCGGGGCCGCGGGAAAACTGCGGAAACCGCCCACCTGGGGATGATGATGGCCAAAACGACAGAAGCTGAAAGCTGCCTCCCACCCGGCGCCTTGCCGGAGAGCGCGGAGTCGGCGGTGCACGTAGACGGGGGACGGATGAACGACACATTCGCCATCTTCGAGCAGGTGCAGAAGGACGTGGTGGGACGTACGCGCGAAGTGCGCGAGATCTTCGCCGCCATCCTCAGCCGCAAGCACATCCTGCTGGAAGGGCCTCCGGGCACGAGCAAGTCGACCATCGTACGCTCGATCGCGAAGTCCATGAATGTGCCCTTCTACTTTATCGAGGGTTCCATAGACCTCACGCCTTCGAAGTTGCTCGGCTTCTTCAATCCGGGGAAAGTGCTCAAGGACAGCTACCACCGCGAGTACTTCGAGATGGGCCCGCTCACGCTGGCCATGGAAGAGGGCGGCGTGCTCTATTTGGAGGAGTTCAACCGCATGAGCTCCGAATCGGCCAACCTCCTCATAACGCCGATGGAGGAGGGGATCATCAACATCCCCCGCTTCGGTCAGGTGAGCGCCAAGGACGGCTTTACCATCATCTGCTCCCAGAACCCCTACGACGACGTGGGCACCCTCCAGGTGAGCCGCGCGTTCCTCGACCGCGTGGTGCGCGTGCGCATGGACTATCAGAGCGAAGACGAGGAGATGGAGATCGTCAAGCTCCGCGCCTGTTCGGACGACGACCGCTTGGTCAAGACAGCCACCCGCATCACCCGTCTCACTCGGGAGACCCCGGAGATCAAACTGGGCGCCTCTGTGCGCGCGGCCATCGACATCGTCACCATCGTCGGGAACCTCACCTTCCTCTCGGACGGCGAACTCCAGATGGAAGATCTGGCTGCCGCGTGCAAGATGGCCCTCACCAGCAAGGTGTGGCTCTCCGAGACCATCAACGCCACTCCGGAGGAGATCATCGACAGGGTGATCGACAAGGCCCGGAAGGAACTCGGCGACGAGTTCTACCTGGGACTCGGCGAGGATAAAAAAAAAGCCTCGTAGCAGCGGTCAACGAGTCGGGCCTCCAGGTGCTCAAGCGCCAGTTCGACGCGGGTGAGATCACGGCCTTCGAGATGGCCGAGGCCATCAACCTCGATCCCCAGATGCAGCAGGACTTCATGGCGGACGAGGAGTTCATCAAGTACTTCGCCAAACTGAATCATCTCCTGCGCTCCAACCTGCGCGACAAGGCCTTCGAGCTGGCTAAGCACCTCATCCTCAAGATCGCGTCCCAACTGGTGGGCACCGGCGTGCGCAAGGGCACCCTTCACCTCCGACGCGGCGCCTTCAGCGACGATCTCGATCTGGACGCGACCCTGGAGAACCTGGTGACCAACCCTCTGGACGATCTGGAGGACAACCTGGCCACCTGGGACCGCGAGCGCGAGGAACTCGGCTTCGTGATGATGTTCGATCACAGCTACTCCATGCGCGGCCCGAAGATGGTCCTCGCCGCCCTCTGCGCGGCGGCCATCGCGATCTATTTCAAGCGGAACTACGGGGTGGTGGCCTTCAGCACGAACGTGGAGACCGTGAAGGAAGTGAGCGACAAGGTGCACTACGAGGTACTGCTCGATCGGGTATTCGACCTGCCGATCGAAGGACTCACCAACATCTCGGGCGCCCTCGTCACCGGGCTTCGTCAGCTACACGGCTTCAAGAAGACCTTCGGCCTGCTGCTCACCGACGGCGGCTGGACCACCGGCGAAGATCCGCTCCCGGTGGCTTCCCGCTTCGACCGCCTGAACGTCATCGCCTTTCCGCCGGCCAACCCGGACAAGGTGCGCCTGATCGCCGAAGCCGGGCACGGCACCTTCCAATTCGTGGAGAACGAGGAGGGCATCACCGGCGCCATCGTGAGGGCTTTGCAGGCTCACTGACGCCGCCGGGCCGGGTCGGGCATGGCGCGGGCGCGGGTCGGCCAATGCCGGGCCGCGGGTGGTCATCCACATACGCCCGGCCTGCGTGACTGGTCGACTACCAGCCGGCGTGGTATCCGACGGCGAAAAGCACCACCACGACCAGACCGAACGCCATCTGCGACCAACCCAGGAACTTGGGAGTGGTGGGCGGGCGCTTCACCGAAACCAGGTTCCACAGAGCCACCGCCACCAAAGCCAGAGGGACGAGCCACGGGACCCATGCGGCCCACGCCGCCACCGCCAGCACACCGACGCCGACCCAACTCACGACGTGCAGCGGTGGAACGGAGTACGGGCGACCTCGCGTGCGCCTGATCTGAATGCGCACCAGGAGGATGGAAGAGAGCACCCGGGCGGCCAACGTGAGCCAGGCTCCGGCTGCCACGGTCGCCGCCACGCCGCCGGCCAGCAGCATGGCCGGCGCGAGCGCGGCCAGTGCGAGCGGTCCCAGGATCTCCGGCACGAGAGCCCGTTGGCGGTTCTGCAGGTCGTACCACTGCTGCACCGCGGCGAACGGCAGAGCCACGACCAGCGGGATCCAGAACGGCCCCGAAGCCGAGAGGGCGGCCACCGCGATGCCTGCGACGATCAGAGCGACAAGCACGACGAGCACGCCGACCGCCACCGAGGTGCGCGGGAGTCGCCGGCCGGCCTTCCTGTCGGCTGAGAGCAACCGCACGGGACGTCGCGCGAGGAACACGCTCATGCCCACCACCGCGAGCGCGGCGGTTGGCAGTCCGGGGGCCACCAAGAGCCCTAGAACTAAGGGCTCCGCGGTGAATCCCCACCCTCCGTGCTCAGTGGGCACCACGACTTCTCGCAACGTCTTTACGTCGGCCACGCATCCTCCTTCGCTCTCTTCTCCGGGCGAAGGATACCCGGAAGACCTCCGACGCACGCGCGCCGTGACGGCCCGGACCTACGGCTCGGCGTGGGCGCACGCGCCGTCCCGGCCGGATCTACAACTCTCCCTCCAGCTGTGCGCGCAGCGTCTCCACCGAGGCGATCTGCACCCCCAGGAGCCGACTGATGCGCGCTTTGGCCGCCAAACCGCGGGCGGCGCCCGGCATCGCCGTCACCACGCCGATGTCGAGCTCCTCGCGCACCTCGCGCATGAGCACCTCGTCGGACAGGTCGACGACGCCGACTCCGAGCTTCTCGGCCACGTACGCTTTCGCCTCGGGGATCCGCATCTTGCGGTGAAGCTGCATCCGAGCGACCAGATCTCCGGCCGTGCGGATGCCCCCCATCCCGGAGGCAAGCACGTGAGCCATGGGCATCCCGACGGGATCGCCCACACCCACCTATAAGCCGTCCACCCGCCCGATCTCCACCATGGCTGCACTCGCGCGCGTCACGGCGTCTACCGGCGGGGTCTCGCACATGGGCACGCCGCCCACGCCCATGCCCACGTTGGCGTGGATGGGTATGGTGGCAGCCTCGGAACAGGCCTTGACGAACGTGACGGCCCGCGCCACGTTCCAGGCGGTGGACATGCGGGTGTTGGTGTTGACCACGGGGCCGAAGACAGAGGCGCCCGCCTGCTCCACCAGCTTCACCTGCCGGTGCGGGTAGAGGCCCGCCAGGCGCTCGCCCCTGTAGGACACCTCCCCGTGCATGCCGAGCACGAACTCGGCGGCCATGCCCACCTGGATCGACAGGTGCGTGTTCGCCGAGAGCTCCTCGATCGCTAGGAGCGTGGCCAGGAACTCCGCGTCGCCCGCCGAGGCCGTGGTGTCGAAGTCCAAGCCGTCGGCTCCGGCATCCGCCATCTTCCTACCCACGTACACCATGTCGCGGGTACAGGCCTCGGCCGCTTCCACCTGAGCGGTGCGGGCCGCCTCGATCTTGCCCTGCGGCATCAGGTCGGAGGGGTTGCCGAAGGGCCCGTCGGGGCGTGCGTACGTAGCCAGGTTGGGCATGGCTCCGTAGAAGACGGGGATGATGGTGGCGAGGAGCACGCTCTCCATACATTGCTGCTCGTTGGCCACGATGGGTTTCACCGGCTTGAACGAGTAGTCGGCATGGCCGAGTTCCGTGGTGTCGAAGCCGAAGGCGCGCTCGAAAAGGCGGATCGCCTGCTCTCGCGACACGGGCACGCCCACGCCGCTGTCTCCCTGCTCGGTGTAGAGGGAGCCGGCCACGCCGTCGTCGCTGAGCACGACCTCGCGGCCGGGCTCCACCCCCACGATGCGGCCGGGATGGGCAAAGAGGTCGAAGAGGTGATCTCGCTCTTGCTCCGTGATCGTGGGGATGCCCCCGCGATCAGCGGCGTCTTCAGTGCCGGCCAGGATGTCGGCGCGCAGTTCGTCGGAGGACACTGCCTCCACGCGGCCGTCGCCCATGCGCATGCGGTGTGTCGCCATCAGCGTTCTCCTTGGATCGGGGCCGGACGGCCCAGGTGTCGCGCAATGACCGCCTCCGCTTCCGGCGGCAGAGGCGCCACGGAATGCTCGGCAAGGATCTCACGGGCCATCGCCAGGGCACGCGCGTGGACGTCCTCACCTCCCCGCTTCTCCCAGGCTCCCCGCATCCGCCGGTCGATCAGCCGGACATGAGACTGCTCGCGCGGCGCCAGCTCTCTCGTGCTCTTCTCGCGCAGGAAGTTGCCGTCGGACCCCACTCTCCGGATGGAATCCACACCCATGGAAGGGATGTCGCAGCGGATGCCTTCCAACACCCGCCGGTTCATGCGCGCGATCTCGTCGTCGAGCACCATCTGGCCGAAATCAAAGGTCAGGCCCAGTTCGAGCATCCCCATACCGTAGATCAGGTTGGCCCCTGCCAACGCTGGTAACAGACTGGTGAGGGTCTTCTCGTGGCCCGCCTGCGCGTCGGGCAGCTTGCTGTCCGCCTAGCCGCCCGCCACCCAGCAGGGCAGGTAGTAGAAGTCGCTCATCTCGGCAACGGCGGCGGAGATCAAGGCCAGTTCGGGCGCTCCCACCGGTGCGGTGGCGTGCCGCAGATCGAACGTCGTGGTGCTGCTCCCGTAGATGACCGGGGCACCCGCCGCAGTGAGTTGGGCGAGGGTCAACGCCGAGAGCACTTCCGCATTGTGCGTGACCATGGTGCCGGAGAGGCCGATAGGGCTGGTAGCTCCGGCCATGGCCATGGAGATCACGTTGGCGGCGATGCCGTGGCGCGCGCACCCCATCATGATCTCGGGGGTGGGTGAGTACAGGGCGAGGGGGCTGGTGGGGCAGGTGTCGATAGAGAAGATGGGCCGCTCACGCAGGGCCTCAGTCCCGCCCACGACGGCGGCCGCGATCTCGACGAGGTGCTCGATCTGCCCGCCGGTCTCCACTCCCGCGTGCACGTGCTTGGTGGTATTTCGGATCGCCGCGACGAAGCCCTCGAGGTAGGCGCTCTCGGGAGCCACGTCGGTGGGCGTGACCGCCATCTCGAAGGTCTCGACCATCTCGAGTGCGTCGCACAGCCGGGCTATCAGAGCGAGATCATCCAGGGTGGAATCGCGATGCTCTCCGGTCTCGAGATCGTACACCCTGATGCCCTCACCGAAGTTCGTATAGCCCACCGAACGGCCGCCCATGAGGTAGTCGCGCCCCCCGTCGCGCGAAGCCAGGAGGATCGTGCCGGGGGTCGACTCCAGTGCTTCCTCAACGATTCGCCGGGGGAAACGCACGGTCTCGGCGCAAGCGTCCACGAGGCAGCCGGCGGCGTCGAGGAGGTCGAGCGCTTCCTCCACCGGCACCTTCACACCCACGTTCTCCAGCACGTCCAGGGTGGCATCATGGATCGCCTCGCGGCCCGCCGTCCCCAGCACGTCGAAGCCGATCCGCGGCGCGCCCTCCCGCTCCTCTTCCCGAGGTTTGTCCCTCCACCCCATCGGCTTACCCCTTCCTGTCGACAGCGGCATCATCGGGGATCTCCCACATGTACTTGAACTTCTCACTCCCGAGGATGGTGAAGACCTCCGTGGAGAGGATGCTCCCCCCTGGCGCCAGCGGGCCGCTGAGGAACTCAAGGAGTTCCTCGCTGCCTCGGAACACCGCTTCCACCAGCAAGTTGTAGCGACCGGTACAGTACCCCACCCAGCACACTCGGTCGAGCACGGCGAACGAGCGGGCAACCTCCCGCAGATCACCTGCGACTACACTCACGCCGACCATGACGCTGATGGGATACCCGGTCGCCGCCGGATCCAACAGGCCAACGATCTGCACCACCCCGTTCTCGATCATCCGCTCGATCCGCTTGCGCACAGTGGGCACCGACGCCCCGGTTGCGCGCGCGATCTCGGCGTTCGGCACCCGGCCGTCGTCCTGAAGAAGAGCGAGTATCTTGCGGTCCAGAGCGTCGGGATACTCTGGGAACGACACGCCCGTCTTGTTCTCGTTCACCATCACCCTCTGTCGGTCCATCGTCGCGCAACCAGCGTAGACTTCTCGCTTCGGAAAGTCAATGTACGATTATATTGTCGTTTCGATAAGTAAACCTGGATGGCTATTTGCGTGTCGAGATGTCAGAACCGCCCCCGGTCAGGTTTCTGGGCCCCCACGCGCGTGGCGCGTCAGCCGGCCGATCCCGGCCAAGCACGTGACATGAGACAATCCTCATCGCACTCTCATGCTGACCTCACACCGTCGGCCGATACTGATGTGTGAGGGCCACGTGAAGACCGCACGAGGAGGTGACTCAGATGAAGAAGACCCCTTCGCCGGTTCTGGGGTCGACAGAACTGATCACGCTGACCGCCCTGCTTCGAGAGGTCATAGCCGACGAGCGTGAAGGCGGCATCCGGGCGGTACGGAACAGTACGCGTCCAGACGGCGGCCGAGGCGTCCGGACCCCCACCGCGCCGGAACCCCCCGCCTCATGCCGCCTTCCCGAGACGTGTCCCCGATTCGATATCACGGCCAGGCACGACCACGAAGCAGTGGCATGAACGCGGGCAGGCTTGCCCGAGCCGCCGCGCACCAACTCGCCGGTGTCCGGGCCTACGACCATGAGGCCGCGGCCGAAGTTCGTGTCGAGCTCGAGAGACCCAAGCCGCTCAGTCCGTGGAGGCCGGTCCTCGGATCACATCCGCACCTCTTTCCTTTCGCTCGTTGTGAGCGGCCACCTCATTAGGAAACGGCTTCTTTCGCCTTCTGCACCGCTTCGGTGGCGCTTTCGGCATACACGTCGGCGCCGATCTTGTCGGCCCAATGCTGCGTCGCGGCCGCCCCGCCCACCATGGTTTTCACATCGCCACGGATGCCGGCCTCAGTGAGTGCCTCTTCCAGTTTGCGCTGGTTCACCATGGTGGTGGTCATGAGAGCGGAGCTGCCCACGAGGTTGGCGCCCGTTTCCTTCGCCATGCGGACGAACTCGCCGATCTCAACATCACGCCCGAGATCGTGCACATCGAAACCGGAAACACCGAGGAGGGTGCCGACGATCGTCTTGCCGATGTCGTGCACGTCGCCCTCGACGGTACCGATCACCACGATGCCGAGTTTCTCTTCCTCGGACCCTTCCGGCAAAGCCTCTTCCAGTATCTCCAGAGCCATCGTCATGCAGTCGGCGGCGATGATCATCTCGGGCAGACTCATCTCCTCCGCCTCGAAAAGCTCGCCGGCACGGCGCATGCCGACGGTGAAACCCTCCTGCAGAAGTTGGAGCGGATCGAGCCCGCCGGCCAAGGCGTCCTTGGCAAGCTGCACCGAGCCCTCCTCATCGATGGCCAGTACCACCTCCTGCGCCTGCTTGATCGCTTCTTCCATCGTGAGTGTTGCCATCTAGCGGTTCACCTCCTTCCTTCGATTCTTGACTGTTGGGACATCACGGGGGCCGGGTCACCGAACCGCTCCCGGCTCGGGTGTGCCGCCGCCCACCACTCGCGGCCCGCCGGCGGCCTCGACCGGCCGGGGCCCCGCATCGTGGAGCAGAGAGAGACCCCCGTCTCGGGCGAGACGGGCGGTGGCTTCGTCAGCACGCCTCCGGGCGGCGAGTGCGTCCGCGCCGCGACAGATCAGCGTGGCCGACCACTCAGGAGCGCCGGCCACGCGATCCGTCAGAATCTCGTCGGCACCATATTCGTCGACCACCACCCGTAGCGGGCCCGCCCCCGACATCACATGCTCGCCGAACACCGCGAGCGTGCCCCTCTCTGCGCGCACGTGCTGATAGCAGACACCGCCCGGATGATCGGTGATCAGGGCGGAGGCGAGACACCACGAGGGCCCCTGGGACAAGCCCCGCGCGAAGCTTTCCGCGAAGACACCCACCAACTCCGCTACCAGGTTGAGACCGGTCGCGTGGAAGACCGCGGTCGGAGTCTGGCTGGGCAGACGGGCGTCGATCTCGATGACCCGGGGCACGTTGTCGTCCACCATGACCTCTACGTCCATGAGGCCTATCAGACCCACGCCCTCGGCCAGAACGCGGCCCGCCTCCGCGAGCGAGTCGAGGAGCGTCGTGGAGACATCCACCGGCGCCACCACGCGCTTGCAGTCGAAGGCCTCGTCGAATTCCAGGAGCGTGGGCACGAGCGGCACGACCCTGCCGTCGGGATATCTCAGGATCTCGAGGGACAGTGAGGCGCCGTCCACGTACTGCTGCACCACCACCTCATGACCCGCGGCTTGGAGGCGGGCTCGGACCGCCGCCAACTCCACCTCGTCGCGCGCGATGAAGACTCCTTGGCTCCCGCTGGCGCCGCTGGGCTTCACCACCACCGGGAATCCGCACTCGGGCCACGGCAGCGGCCGCGGGACACCGAGTTCGGCGAACAGTCGGTCGGACCGTATCTTCGAACACGTGACCGAATACGAAGGCAGGTGGAATGCGTAGGGAACGCCCCAGGTTGGGAGGTTGCTGCCGAGCCATTCCAAGGTGGTGGGGTCTTCGCAGGTGGGGAGCACGACGTCGCAGGAACCGAGGACGGCGCGGGCCCTGTCCGGCTCGCAGGTCACGTCGAACACGTGCGTCTCCGCGGCAAGACCGGAGGCGGGAGTCCCCGCGCACCGGTCTACAAGGACCACCTGATACCCGGCCGCCAGCCCGAGATACGCCGCTTCAGTGCCCTGCAGACGGCCTCCTACGATCCCCAGCCGCACTACCGCGCCCGTGCCCTCAGCGCCGGCATCTTCGAGCCTTCGAGCCACCCCTCGTATTCCGCTGTCGTGGCGGTCTGCAGCCCCAAGGGGGCCAGATGTCGTTCCACCCCGGCTACCGTCCGGAACCCTTCGTCGATGTCGAGCTTCGACTGGGAGACACCGGCCAGACCGCTCGCGGGCGGGATGATGGAGGTGACCACGTTCGCCCCCGCCCGTAGACGCGCCTCCAAGCCACGCAGCCCGTCGATGTCGAGAGAAGCGGGAATGAGACGATCGGGCATGGTGAGCCTCATGGTCGCCAGCGTCACCATCTCGGCCAGCAGAGAAGGAGTGTCGAGGTGGGCGAGGGGCGTGCCCGCCTGTGGCACGAACCCCATCACGCGCACCTGCTGCACTCCCTGAGCGCGCATGGTCACGAGCGAGCGGGCGCGATCGGCCACCGATTCACCCACCCCCAACAGGATGCCGTCCTCAACGTGGAGGCCCACACCAAGGGCTTCACTCCGAGCCGCCGCCCGAGCCAGGTAATCCTGCCCTGGGCGCAGCCGACGGTAGAGGTCGGGGGAGTGCGTCTCTTGATAGCACGCGTACCACTCCGCCCCTACCCCTCGTATGGCCGCGAGAGTCTCCCTCGGAACCACTCCGGGGGAGACCATTACGGGCACTCCCGCCTCGGTCCGCACTCGGCGGACCAGATCCACCACGGCGCCGAAATCACCGGTGTCGTGGATGTCCGGGTCTTCTCCCATGGTGAGGTCCACCAGGTGAACGCCGGAGTGGGCGAGGCCGCAGGCGATGGCCACCACCTCGTCCGGCGACTTGCGATAGCGGGGGCTCGCGTCGTTGCCCCGGCGGTAGAAACAGAAGGTGCAACCGTTGCGACAGTATGTGGAGAAGTAGACGAAGCCGTAGAGGAACACCTTGTTCCCGAAATGGCGATCCCGCAGGGCCTGCGCCCCTTCGAAGAGGAGGCCGGCGACGACCGCATCGTCCACGGCGAGCAGGGTCTCTATCTCAGGACGGCGCAGGCGCTCTCCGCCGACCGCCCGCTCGACGAGTCCCCCCACCTCCCTGTAGCTCGCGGACGTCAAGTCTCTCCCCTTTCTTCATCGTCCCGCCTCGTGCCACCCGCCGCTCTCGCTCCCTGCACGTTCAGTCGCGACCCGTCCAGATACACCAGACTCCGCGCCACCGGATGGATGCGCCCCGCCCCGGTACGCAGCATCGCGAGTCTCTCGATCCCGAAACCCCAGCCCGCCCACGGAGCGGCAATGTCCCACTCCTCGTCGAGCGGGTGAGGCCCGGCGACCCCGGACGCCACCTCCACGCCGAGCACCTCCACATCCAGGGTGTCCCCGTACACCTCCGAGTCGGTCTGCACCAACTCGTACTCCAGACCCATGCCTTCCATCACCAGCCCGGCTAGTTCGCGCAGACGCTCCGACGCTCCGGCCTCAGGCTCGAGCTCCACCAGGTTCAGCATGGTGAACTCCGACAGATGGTTCGACCCTTTCGACTCCTTGCGGAAGCAGGGGCCCACCTCGAAGATGCGCACCGGCGGAGCCCAGAGACGCTGGAGGTGGCTGAGCATCTGGTACAGGCTGGGAGCCAACATAGGCCGCAGACAGCGGTCACGGTCCACCCAGTACACCTGACGCCACAACGGATGGCCGTCTCCCAAGCCCACCTTCGCCAGCGAGCCCTTGCCGATGATCAGGGGCGTGGTCACTTCCACGAAGCCGGCCGCCACCAGCACACCGACCATCTGTGCCTCCACCAGCCGCGTCTCCGGACGCCTGGGGCCGGTGCGCAGCCGTTCGAGCCGCTCGAGGTTGCGCTGCGTGAGCTCGCGGCTCAGCTCCTCAAAGCATCGGTCGCGCTCGACCAAGGATCCGAACGCGTGACCGTCGGGATCGTCCGTCAACCCGATCTCGACCAGACGCTGCCGCTGCGTGGGCGAGAATCCCACCGACTCGTCTGTCTGCCGTTGATCGTGCACTGCGCTCGACTACCCCCTCAGACGAAGGACGTCTCTCCGAACTTCTCGAGCTTCCAAGCCGGGATCCGGCACTTCGAACACGGCCTCTCGTAGACCTTGTTCCGCAAGTGACGGGCCACCCGGCTGTTACGCGAGTTGCGGATCTTGACGGCCTGTCCGCAATGAGTCTGCAATTCTACGAAGCCGCCCCGCAGTTTCACCGAACGCACTCCGTGCAGCACGCCGGTCTTCGACGGCCAGAGCTTCACCTTCTCGACCACGCTGTATGGATCGGCATGTCTGCGGACGGTGCGCTTCTTCGACTTGGCCACGGGTGTGAACACCCATGCGGGCAGCTTCCCCGCCTCGCCTCCGTGCGCCTGTTCCCCGTCCGGGTTGTTCCGCGCTGCCACCGCGCGCCCGCCTTTCACCGCGCCCGCCGCCCTCTAGTGGAGGAGAGTCCGGGAGTTCAACCCGGCTACGGAGATTTAGAGTCTCCGCGGTCATGCCGACCAACCCTCCCCGGTGCCGGCCGCATGCGGCGGCCGGTCAGAGCCCCGCATCGCCCGCTCCAGGTGACCCGGGGGTGCTTCAAGTGCCCATCCCTACGACGCGGCCTCCTCGACCGCCTCCACCATGGCCTTCAGATTGGCGGTTTCCGCCGAAGGCGGCACCGAACAACCGGGCGCGATCATGTCGTAGCCGTCCGCCAGCGCCTTGCGGACGTCGTTCTTGACGTCTTCCGGCGTACCCGAGAACAACGTCTCCACAGCGTCCACGCCGCCGATCAGCGCGATGTGACGCGGGAAGCCTTTCAGCACGTCCTTGGCCGCCACGGCGTCGACCGAGGGTTCGACGCTGATGCCGGTGACACCGGTCTCGGCTACTTCGGCCATGATTGGATTCAGTTTGCCGCATATGTGCATGATTGTCGGCACGGAGGGCAGATTGGCGATCTGCCTCACCTCGTACGGCTTGGCCAGGTTGCGGTAGATCGGCGGGCTGATGACGTCGATCGAGGCCATCATGTCCTCGATGACGATGATGTCCGCACCCGCGTCAACCAACGCCTTGCCCAACAACGTACCCGCCTGCTCGGCCACGTCCATGAGTTCCACCAGGCTCTCCGGCTTCTTGAAGCTGGCCTTGAGCGCGTCGGTGATGCCGATGAGATTAGCCACGATGGAGAACGGCCCCACGACGTTGCCCATGACGGCCACCTCGTCGCCCACTTCCCGCTTGAGGATGCGGACGGCCTCGATCAACTCGGGCAGCCGGCCCCGCTCGAGGAAATCATCGGGCAGACTGATGGGATCGCCGATGTGGTAGGCGTGCACGTCTATCCGAGGGATCCCTTCGCGGCCCGCATACTTGATCGTGCAACCGAGGGCTTCGCTCTCCATGGTTTGGCAGTAGGGCACTCGGACAGCGTCGAAGCCGAGTTCCGTGTACGCCGCCAGCGCCAGCTTGGCCATGGGCTCTGCTTTCTGGTGAGCGTCGGGCCACGCGGCGCCGGAGGCATCCATCTGGTCGTATGTGGCGGTCTGGTTTGCCGAGAACACCGGCACCCGATCCACCGGCTTCCCCGCCAGTGCCGCCAGCATCCGTTCCTTGTGCGTCATCGTGGACACCACCTATCCCATCTTCGTATTCAGTCTGCTCACACTGTTGATCTCGATGCCGGCCGAGATGAGTCCGGCAATCAGGGTACCACTCCCCCAGTGTTTGGACCGGCACCCAGTACAGATGCGTTCACGCAGGGGAGCACCGCTCTTAGGGCCGAGCAAGATTGGCACTGCTCACGCGCCACCGATCTTCTCCCGTAGGCGTCGCACCGAGGGGATGCGGACCTCGAGCAACGCCTCGATCCTCGCCTTGGCCTCCAGCCCGCGCGCCGCTCCCGGCACCGAGGTGATCACGCCGATATCCAGTTCCTCGCGAAGTTCCCGCATGGTCACCTCGTCGGAGAGATCCCGCGACGAGACCTTGAGTTTGCCGGCCACATACGCCTTTGCCTCGGGAAGTCGCATCTTGCGGTGGAGTTGCATCCTGGCGACCAGATCTCCGGCCGTGCGGATGCCCCCGATCCCGGAGGCGAGCGCATGGGATATGGGCATCCCGTAGGGATCGCCCGAACCCACCTATAACCCGTCCACCTTGCCGATCTCCACCATGGCCACGGAGGCTCGGGTCACCATGCTCGTGGGAGGCGTCTCGCACATGGGCACCCCGCCCACCCCGATGCCCACGTTGGCGTGGACGGGGATGGAGGCCGCCTCCGAGCAGGCCTTCACGAACGTGACCGCCCGGGCGACGTTCCAGGCGCTCGAGCGGCGCGTGTTGGTGTTGACCACGGGTCCGAACACGTGGGCCCCGGCCTTCTCCACCAGCTTCACCTGCTTGTGCGGGTAGAGGCCGGCAAGGCGCACGCCGTCGAACTCCACCTGGCCGTGCATCCCCAGCACGAACTCGGCGGCCATACCCACCTCGATGGTGAGGTTGGTGGTGCGGGCCACCTCCTCCACCGCGAGAAGGGTGGCCAAGAACTCGGCATCACCCGCCGAGGCGGTGGTGTCGAAGTTGATGCCGTCCGCACCCACATCGGCCATACGCTTAGACACGAACACCATGTCTCGGGTGCACATCTCGGCCGCTTCCATCTGAGCGGCCCGCGCCTCGTCGATCTTGCCCGCGGGGAGCAGGTCGGCCGGGTTACCGAAGGGACCGTCGGGCTTGGCGTAGAGGGCCAAGTTGGGCATGGCCCCGTAGTACATGGGGACGATGGTGGAATGGAGGACGCTCTCCATGCACTGCTGCTCGAGGGCGATGATGGGCCGCACCGGCTTGTAGGAGTAGTCGGGGTGACCGACCTCCATGGTGTCCATGGCGAAGGCCCGCTCGTAGACGCGGATCCCCATCTCCCGGCTCACCGGCACACCCACGCCACTCGAGCTCTGGGCGCCGTAAAGGGCGTTCACGGAGCCGTCGTCGGTGAGAACGACCTCGTGGCCGGGTTCCACCCCCACGATCTTGCCGGGGTAGGTGAAGAGATCGAGCAGGTAGTCCTGCTCTCCCGCGCTGAGCGCCGGGATCTTGCCGCGGTCGGCGGCGTCCTCGGTGCCGGCAAGGATGTCGGCGCGGATCTGGTCGCTGGTCATCTCGACCGCGTGTCCATCGCCCATTCGTGTGTGGATCGTCGCCATCGCTAGCTCCTCGCCGTGGATGCCATGTCCCAGGATGATGAGCCTAGCACGGGCGCACGCGAGCATCCACATACCCGGACGATGCCCGCCGTCCGATCACGCACCACCCAGGTAGGCCTCCTGCACCTGCGGGTTCGAGAGGAGCGCCCGGGCATCATCGGCCAGGACGATGGTCCCGGTCTCCAGCACGTAGCCGCGGTGCGAGATCTCCAGGGCCACGTTGGCGTTCTGCTCAACCAGCAGGATGGTGGTGCCTTGTCCGTTGATCTCCTTGATGATCTCGAAGATCTTCTCCACCAACATGGGCGCGAGACCCATCGAGGGCTCGTCGAGCATCATGAGCTTCGGCTGGGCCATCAGCGCGCGCCCTATCGCCAGCATCTGCTGTTCGCCTCCGGACAGAGTGCCGCCCGCCTGCGTGCGTCGCTCGTGCAGAAGTGGAAACAGCGAGTACACCCTCTCGAAATCAGCGGCGAGATCCTGCCCGACCCTGGAGAAGGCGCCCATGGACAGGTTCTCCTTCACCGACATGCGGGGGAAGATCTTGCGCCCTTCGGGCGACTGGGACAACCCCAGCTTCACCGTCTCGTATGGCGGCACCTTGGTGAGATCGATGCCGTCGTACACGATCGAGCCGCTGCGGGGCCGCAGGAGCCCCGAGATGGTGTTCAATGTGGTGCTCTTGCCGGCGCCGTTCGCACCTATCAGCGTGACGATCTCGCCGCGGCCGATCTCCACCGACACGCCTTTGAGAGCGTGGATGTTGCCGTAGTACACGTGGATGTCGTCCACGCGAAGAAGGAGCGTCCGGTCGGGTGAGGCTGAGGGGGCCTTCAGACCGTCGTCGCTCATCACGCGCTCTTCCCTAGGTAGGCTTCCACGACCTTCGGATCGGCCCGCACCACGTCCGGGGTGCCCTCCGAGATCTTCTCCCCGTGGTCGAGCACCACGACGCGGTCGCAGATACCCATCACCATGCGCATGTCGTGCTCGATGAGCACGATGGTGAGCCCCGAGTCCCGGATCTGCCGCACGAGGCGCACCAGCGACTGGGTCTCCTGGGGATTCATGCCGGCCGCGGGCTCGTCAAGGAAGAGCAGACGCGGTTCCGTGGCCAGAGCGCGGGCTATCTCCAATCTTCGCTGCGAGCCGTACGGGAGGTTGCGCGCGAGCTCTCCCTCTATCCGACCAAGACCCACATACTCGAGCAGTTCCAGCGATCGTTCTCGCACCGCTCGTTCCTCCCGGACGGCGCCGGGGGTGCGGAGCACGACCCCGAGCGGCCCGGCTCCCGTGCGGCAATGACGGCCCACCATCACGTTCTCGAGCGCGGTCATCTCCCCGAACAGCCGGATGTTCTGAAAAGTGCGACCGATCCCGAGCGCGGTGATCTTGGAGGGGCGGGCGCCGTCGATGGCACGCCCCTCGAAGCGCACGTGCCCCGAGGTGGGCGCGTAGACCCCGGTGATCACGTTGAAGAGCGTGGTCTTCCCCGCCCCGTTCGGTCCGATCAACCCCACGATCTCGCCCGGGTTCACGTACATGTCGACGGCGTTCACCGCGACGAGGCCCCCGAAGACCTTCATCACGGTGTCGATCTCGAGGATCGGGGCGGGCGGGCGGGCGGTCCCCGTCGCGTCGGCGAGAGGAGTTTCGACCCTACTCGACATCCGACCCCTCCACCAGCGCCTTCCCGACCGCTCCCGGTGGAGCGGGGTGCATCTCCAGCGCCACCCGGCGCGATCCGAACAGGCCCTTCGGTCGGAAGACCATGAGGGTCACCAGGACGAGGCCCATGAGTATGCCGCGCACCTCGGGATGCGATTGCACGAACTCGAAGTCGCGCAACCACTCGAGAAGAGTCATCCAGATGACGGCGCCGACGGCCGGCCCGGCGAGGTTGCCCATGCCGCCTAAGACCACGAGGCTGAGCACGGTGATCGATTCCATGAGCTTGAAGTTGCTGGGGTGGATGAAGTTCAGATAGTGACCGAGGAAGGCTCCCATCGTGCCGGCGAAGAAGCCGCCCGCGGCATACGCCAAGAGCTTGTAGCGCGAGGTGTGGATGCCCATGGCTTCCGCGGCCACCTCGTCCTCGCGTATGGCCGTCCAGGCCCGCCCGATGCGAGAGCGCACCATGCGCGAGATCACGAACAGCGAGAGTAGGGCCATCCCCAGAGCCAGGTAGTAGAAGCGGAATTGGGTGTTGAAGTCGAAGCCGAAGATGCTCGGCTTCGGAATGCCGGAGATACCGGAAGGTCCCCGGGTGAGACCCACCCAGTTGTTTGCCACGATGCGAATGATCTCGTGGAATCCCAGGGTCATGATCGCCAGGTAGTCGCCGCGCAGTCGCAATGTGGGATACCCGAGCACCGCCCCAGCCACGGCCGCCACCACGCCCCCGAAGAGCAGGTTGAGCCACACCAACCACCACACGGAATCGAGTTCGATCCCCCAGCGGTTACGTACGAGCTGCACCATGATGATCGCGGTGAAGTAGCCCCCGATGGCGTAGAACGCCACATACCCGAGGTCGAGAAGTCCGGTGAAACCCACCACGATGTTCAGGCCCGACGCAAGGACCACGTAAATGAAGACGATGGTGAAGAGGGTGAGCCAGCGGTTCGACTGCAGTAGGAACGGCAGCATCAACGCGAACGCGACCACGGCTCCCAGTATCGCCCGCTGCACCCACGACGGACCGCCGCCCGCAAGGATGGCGGCCAGTGGATTCAGCTTCCTGGTGCCCGCGTTCTCGTTCACAGGCTCAGGCCTTCTCCGACACGGTGCTGCCCAGGAGCCCCGAAGGCTTGAAGGAGAGCAGCAGGATCAGGATGACGAAGGCGAAGGCATCCCGATACTGCGAGCCCATGGGCAGATACGCCGACCCGAGAGACTCGATCAACCCCAGCACCAGCCCACCGAGGAACGCACCGGGGATGTTGCCTATGCCCCCGAGCACGGCCGCGATGAATGCCTTGAGGCCGGGGATGAAGCCCATATCCGGACGCGCGAAGTGATACACGGCACCGTAGAGGCCGCCTCCCAGCGCTCCCATCGCCGACCCTATGATGAAGGTGATGGCGATGACTCGGTTGACGTTCACGCCCATGAGGGCTGAGGTCTGCTTGTCCTGAGCGGAGGCGCGCATGGCCCGCCCCATCCGGGTGCGCTGCACGAACAGGTTGAGCAGCACCATGGCCACCACGGTGATCGCCACGACGAACAGCTGCAGGTACGTCACCTGCGCGCCTGCCACCGAGAAGGTGCGCGCAAAACCGTCATCTGTGGTGAACAGCGGCACGTCGGGGAACAGCACCTGCTTCGACCCGAAGATAGCCTGAGCCGTGTTCATGAGGAAGATGGACATGCCGATGGCCGAGATGAGCGCCGCGAGACGAGGGGCGTTGCGCAGTGGGCGGTAAGCCAGTCGCTCGATCGTGACCCCCATGGCCGCCACGATCATCATGGCGACCGGCACTGCCAGGAAGAAGCTGAGGCCGGGCATGCTGACATTCCGACCGAACAAAGCCACCTCGTCCACCATCAGGGCGATGGAGATGAAGGCTCCGAACATGAAGAGCTCACCGAAAGCGAAGTTGATGAGCTCGATGATCCCGTAGACCATCGTGTAGCCCACCGCGATCAGCGCGTAGAGGCAACCGAGCATCAAGCCGTTGAGTAGCTGTTGGGCGAACTGTTCCATCGGGCAGATGCGTCCTCGACTACTCGCTATACGTTGAGGGATACTCGGCGAACGACCAGCACGTTACCAGCTGGCCCAGGTACGGGCAAGGACGTGTAACAGACGGCGGCGAGGGCCGGAAGGCCCCCGCCGCCGCGGTATCACTCGAACCATGCAGCCCTGGGAGCTACTTCGGCTGGATCGGAGCGGTCTCCAATGCGCCGTCCTTGACCACCACGATGTTCAGCGGTTTGAGGACGTCGCCGTTCTCGTCGAACGTGATCGTGCCGGTGATGCCCTGGTAGGAGCCCAGGCCGGCGAGCGCTGCGTTGATAGCCGCCCGGTCGTTGGAGCCGGCCTGCGTGGCCGCTTCCGCGACCATCATCACGACGTCGTAGGCCGACGCGGCGAACCAGTCGGGATTGGCCCCGGCGAACTTGGCGTGGTACGCGTCCACGAATGCCTGGATGGCCGGCTCTTGCTTGCTGTAGTCGAAGAAGGTGGAGACAAGCATGCCTTCCACCGCGGCGCCGCCGAGCGTGGCGAGTTCGTCGGAAGCGTAGCCGTCCGAGCCCAGCCAGGTGACCTGGATGCCGAGTTCAGCGGCCTGCTGGACGATCTTCGAGCCCTCGGGATAGTAACCCGATAGGAAGATGAGTTCCGGACCGGCCTGCTTGATCTTGGTGAGCTGAGCCTTGAACTCCGCATCGCCCGCGGTGTACTGCTCGCGCGCGACGACCTCGCCGCCGGCGGCTTTGAAGGCGGCCTCGTATGTGTCGGCCAAGCCGCGACCGTAGTCGCCGTCGTCGTAGAAGATGGCGACCTTCTTCATGCCGAGATCGCTGAACGTGTAAGTCGCGAGCCCCTCACCCTGCACGGCGTCGGTCATGCAGATGCGCCAGATGAAGTCGCCGAGCGTGGTGATGTCTGGGTTCGTGGCCGACGGGGAGATCATCGGCATGCCTACGCCCTCGTACATGGGGCCGGCGGCCAGCGTGGCACCGGAGAACATGTGCCCGTTGACGAAGAGGATCTCGGGATCGTCGATGTATTTCTGAGCCACCAGGACGGCTTCCTTCGGGTCACCGAGGTCGTCGCCGCTCTCGTAGGACGCTTCGCCGCCATTGACGCCGCCGGCGGCGTTCAGTTCCTCGACGGCAATGTCGGCGCCCGCGGTATGCGAGGCACCATAGGTGGCGTACTGTCCCGTCATGGGACCGGCCAGGCCGAATTTGAACGGCGCCCCAGGTTCCGTGGCGGCGGTCGTATCTGTCGTGGCCTCCGTCGTGTCGGTGCTACCGGCTGTGGTGGTCGTGGTGGTTTCGTCGCCGCCACAGCCGACAAGCGCGACCGCGAAGACCGCGAGCGCCACGACGAGCAGCACTGCCAGTGCCTTGTAACCCTTCATTCGTCTCCTTCCATAGGGATATCCCCTCTCGGCATGCGTCCCCTGAGCGGCGACGGGCCAAGCTCAGCGGACTCCGCCGCCGAGTACAACCGAGGAGTGTATAGCCCCACACTCTCGTTCGCAAGCCTGACACCTTCGGCCTCCTCGACTATACTAGGAACCCGTCCGGAAGGGCGGCCGGCCGAAGTGGCGGAACTGGCAGACGCGCTGGACTCAAACTCCAGTGAGGCTCACACCTCGTGCGGGTTCGATCCCCGCCTTCGGCACTCTGTACGAATTGGCCCGTGGGCGCTCTCGGCGCGTCCCTGGATGAAGGAGGGACTCCCATGGACGGTTCAACCAGGCCCACTCCCTTACCCCAAGATGCTCGATGCGTGCCTCTGACGTGAGCGCAACCACCGAACACGCGCTGGCACAGGCAGTCTAGGCAGGAGCCGAGGTGCCTCGCGCGAAGGACGAGACGGCCCAGGCCGGACGGCCGCCCGCCTCGCGCGTCCTACTGGTCGCCGCCGGCATGACTCCCGTCCTCTTGGGTGTCCTGCACGGCGGCTACTTCGCCGGCACCTGGCTCTCTCTTGGCGCGGCGGGCGGAGCGGTGTTCCTCATGGTTCGGGCGGCGGGCGGCCCACGTCATCCCTGGTTCCACGACGTCATCCCTCGAGCGGCCGTCGTCGCCATAGCCTGTCTGGCTCTGTTCGCCATGTGGAACCTGGCCTCCGCGCTGTGGGCCACCAACGCGGCCGCGGCCGCACTTGAGGGCACCAGGTCGTTTCTGTATCTCTTCGCACTCGCCGCGACACTGACGGTTGTCCGGGACAACCGGGACGCCCGCGTGCTCCTCTCCGCACTCGCGCTCTCAAGCGCCGTCGTCGCCCTCGTCACGATCGTGAGTCTCGCCCTGAGCGGATCACCGGAGAACTACTTCCGCTTCTTCAAACTGAACGAGCCCGTAGGCTACTACAACGCCGAGGCAGCCTTCTTCGCCATTCCCGCGCTCGTATCTCTGCATTTGGCGTCCCGGCTGAGCACAAGCCGACCGCTGCGTCCCCTGCTTTTCGCGGCAGGTGTGGTGCTTCTTGAAGCCGGAGTACTCACACAGAGCCGCGGCGGCTTCTGGGCTTTCGCGGCCGCGGTCGCGGTGTACATCGCCCTCGTCCCGAACCGACCGCGGACCTTCCTCTGGTGGGGTATCGCCTTCGCCATCGTGGCACTCGCTTTCGGCCGCCTCAACGCACCCCACATCGACCTCCGCGAACACGACATCGATGCACTGATGCAGAGTTCCCGCGGAGCCGGCGCGGCGGTATCGGCCAGCATGGCGGCGGCGCTGGCTGCCGCCGCCGCCCTGGTGGCACTCGAGGCGCGGGTGGTCGTCGGACGCCGAGGTTCGCTGCTCGCGCGCGCCGCCGCCGGCGCGGTGGCTCTCGCCGCTGTGGTGTTCCTCCTCGTGAGCTTCCCCGCGCTGCGGAACCCGGTGCACGCCCTGGATGCCGGGTGGGCACAGTTCAAGGGTTCGAAGAGCACGTCGTCCGACGTGCGCATACTCGATTTGAGCGGCTCTCGCCGCTACGAGCTGTGGCAGGTGGCGTGGCGCGCCTTCGAAGAATCACCGGCTCGGGGAGTCGGCGCCGATAACTACGTCATCGAGTGGAACCGTTGGCGACCACTGGCGCACGACGTCAAGCAACCGCATAACCTGTACCTGCGCCTTCTCGCCGAGGTTGGGGCACCTGGACTCGCTCTCTTCCTCGCCGCCGTGGCGATCGCACTGGGAAGTGGTGTTTACAAAGCGTGGAGGCGCTCGCAGCACGACCGCGCGCTCGCGGCCTGCCTCGCCGCCGCATGCACGGCCTTCCTCGTGCACGCGGCGGCGGAATGGGTGTGGCACGTTCCCGCAGTGGCGGTCACCTTCTTCGTGATGTTGGGCCTGCTGCTCAACAGCGGAGCACGGGAGCACCAGGACACCGAGACGTCGGAACGCTCCGACCCGGCCGCCGGCGGCCCGCCTCGCCCAGCCGCCCGGGTGGTCGCCCGCGTCACTCCGCTCACCCTCACCGCGGCACTCGGACTGGCCGTCGTGGTCCTGACAACGCCGCAGTTGATCTCCGCCCGACTCGAGGACCGAGCGACTTCGCTCCTCGCCCAGGGAGAACCGGCGCTCGCTCGGCAAGCCGCCACCTGGTCCACCCGTTCCAATCCTCTCTCGGGCGCACCTTACGTGGTCATGGGCAAAGCGGCGGCGGCCGAGGGTGACGTCCCCGGTGCCGAAGAAGCCTTCTTGGCGGCCACTCGGAAGAACCCTGCGGATTGGCACACGTACGTGCTCTGGGGCGACACGATCCGAGAGGCTGGGGCCGATGCCACGCCCCTATACGCGCAAGCCGCTGAGCTGAACCCGCTCTCGTACGACGTGAAGCAACGTATGCTGGACACCCGCCCCTAGGCGGTAGTCCCGCTTGTACGGGCGGCGGCGGCCTGTCAAGTGACAGCCGCCCTTACAGGAGAAAAGGAGGCGGCGCCCGCGTGGGCTCCCCCCTCCTCTTCTATCTCTGTAGGCTCAGACTGACGTCTGGTCTCTACGACCTCTCCTGAGGAACAACCCGAGAAGCACGAGGGCGACGCCACCACCGAGAATTGCGAGCATCTCAGCACCGGTGAAAGGAAAGACGGTGCGATCGGTTCCGCTACTGCGGATCAGGGTCTTGAGCCTGTCAAGCACGGAAGGATCACCGTACTGAGCTAGGGTGGGATCCGTCAGGGCGGCATCAAGTTCCGCCTGGGTGTAATTCCCGTCCAACTTGCCGTCTTCCGCGAAGTCGTTGTAGATGTCCTGGGGGGTCGCAGCCAAAGCCGTACCCATCAGCACCATCACGAACAGCAGGGTCAACGCCGCCCCGACGCCCACTACCCCGAACCTCGACCTAATTACCCGGTCCATCATCCACCTCCCAGGCGGCGAAGATCCCGCCCCGTTCGAAATACACCGCCGTGTTGCGGCCACAAGGAAACACTACCCGACACACGCAGGTTGCACTCCTACATACAGTACGTACACTATCCTACCCCGAGTAGCCTCTAGTCAATCGAAACATACAGGATTATCAACGTGGGGCGATTTTGACCGCCACGTCCGGCTACGAGGATGTCCCGGAAGCAGGCAGGGCCCCACGATAGAGGGCCAGAAGCGTAGCCGCGTTCGCCTCCAGGCTGTGGCGTTCTTCCACCAACCGCCTGTTGCGGAGGCCCATCCTCCGGGCCCTTCGGGGGTCTGACACCAGTGCCGAAACAGCCTCTGCGAGCGCCCGCGAGTCCGCAGGCGCGACAAGAAGACCCCCGACGCCGTCCCCCACCAGATCGGGCACCGAACCTACGCGCGTGGACACGATGGGAAGACCGGAGGCCATTGCTTCCAGTACGGCGAGAGGCAATCCCTCCCATGCGGAGGGGAGCACGAAGGCATCCAAGGTGCGGAGAACAGCGGGCACGGCATCGAGACTCCCGGCAAACCGCACGCCGGCTCCAAGCCCGAGGGAGGCGGACTCCGCCTCGAGTGCCCGACGCGAGGAGCCATCGCCAACCACGACGAATCCCACGGGCACACCGCGGCCGTCCAGTATCCGAGCGGCGGCGAGCAGGTTGTGTATGTCCTTTTGCGGCTCCAAGCGGCCCACGAAACCGAACACGGCACACGCCGCGGAGAACCCCCACGTCGACCACGGGGGCACGCGATCCGGGCGTGCAGGGTGAAAACGCGAGGCGTCCACTCCGTTGGGGACGACACGCAGCTTCCGCGAGTGGGCCACGCCCGCCTCCAGCATGGCCACAGCCACCTGTCGCCCGATGCAGACGTCGTATGTAGTGAGGTGATCGGTGGCCCGTAGCGACTCGTACTCCCAACGGTTATCGAAGCGCTCGTTGTGGATGGACGACACCTCCACCGGCACGCCCGCGGCCTTTCCCAAGATACGACCAAGAAGGTTTGCGTGGACGAGGTGAGAGTGGAGTATGTCCGGCCGGAATCCGGCGATGAGCCGCCACAAACGGGCCGGGCCCTGAGGGTCGTACTTCAGTGCCATCTCGCAGGAAGCCACCGCGCAGCCCGCCTCCCGCATGCGCCGACCGACGTCGCCAAGGGGGCGCAGGCTCACCGTGAGCGTGTCTACCTCACGTTCGAAAAGCGGCGTGAGTCCCTCGAGGAGTATCTCCGCCCCACCGGTGCTCAGCGAGGTGATCAGCGAAAGCAGGCGTGGTCTCCGTCCGGCCTCCGCAGCGCTCGCGCCTGCGCCCGCTCGTTTCTCCACGCATCCTCCCTGAAAAAGAGAGGCGGACCGCCGGCCAAGGCCGGCGGTCCGCCGAAAATCACCCGGTCTCGCCGAATCTTACTCTACGTACAGCACTCCGGTCGAGTTGAGGAAGGCGCTCGCGCCGCTGAATCGGTACGAGGAGGCCGCGATTGCAGCTCGGTACGTCGCCGTGTTCGAGGTGATGCTCTTCACGGTGATGGCAGTGCCGGCAACGTTGCCCACTCGATCGTAAGCAACAGCCAGGAGAGTGTGGTCGCCCTCGCTCACCTTGTCCGCGTTCCAGATGAACCGGTAAGGAGATGACTTATCGGAACCCACTGCCTTCCCGTCCACGAGCAATTCGACCTTGAGGATCCCCACCGTGGAGGTAGCCTTCACCTGCACGGTCACGCGACCCTTGACGAGCGCCCCATCCTCGGGCGACACGAATTGGATCACCGGGAGCGCTTGAGGCGGTACCGGGGTCTTGGAGGGCACGGTCGTGGTCGTGGTCGGGGTCGGCGGAGTCGTGCTCACGGTGGTAACCGTGGTCGTGGTCGACGTAATCGTGGTGGTCGTCGTGGTGGGAGCCTTGGTGGTCGTCGTTGTGGGTGCGACCGCCGTGGTGGTCGTGGTCGGCGCCACCGTGGTCGTGGTGGTGGGTGCCACCGTAGTCGGGGTGGTAGCCGTCTTGAAGAGGAACACTGCCCGGTGCGGCGCCAGGGTGACGCTATTGACCGCAGTGCCTCCCTCGTTCACGTAGCCACTCACGGAAACCGTACGGGTGTTGCTCTTACTGGGGTTGACGATGACCTTCCCGCCGGCGAAGTTCCGCGAGTACAGCCCATCGCTGCTAACGGTGTACGAACCTTGCGCAGCACCCAGATCGCGTGCCCAAAGGTCGAACCAGGTGGCCGTGTTCAAGGAGCCGCCGAGTTCGTGATAGTACCGGCCGTTCCCACCCGCCGCCAGCATGTAACTCCCGTACCCGAAGAGCATGGTCTCGTAGTCGGTTGCGGCGCCATGGCTGATGAAGAGGGCGCGCTTGCCCATCTGCTCCGCGACCGTGACTTCGTCAAGCTGCAGCTTCCACCAGTCCTCGATGGACTTGTAGCCGGTGGTGGTGCTTTCGCCCGCATGAACGAACTGTTCGTCCATCAGACCGTCGGAGACTTTGAGCCAATCGGCAAACAGACCTGGGAACCACAGGTGATCCACAAGGTTGCCGATTACCAGCAGCTGGGAGTCGGCGGCTTTGGTCTTCGTGTACGTGTTGGCGAGGAACCCGCGCACGGCTGCCTGTAGTTGAGCCTCACTCGTGTAGTTCAGCAGCGGGCGGTCGATCTCGCCCCACGGCTTCGTGTACAGGTCGTCGAGGAAGAGTCCGTCGAACCCCAGAGCCTGTACGCGGCCCACAGCCTGAGCGACCCAGTAATCACGCCACGCCTGGTTGCCCCAGTCCATCGCGTAAAAATCTATGCCGGCGTAGTACTGAAAGACGATCCGATTGCCGGATGCGTCCTTGAGGAACCAGTCCGGGTGGGTGCTGTTGATGTTCTCGCCTGTCTTGAAGCCTCCCACCGTGGACGAGTTATCGTCGGAGCGGAGGAAGTACGTGTTCTTGTAGAGCAGCACCTTGACCGCCGGGTTGGCAGCCTTGAGCTGAGCGATCTGCGAGGAATTCCATTCGTTGAGGATCACTACGTCGTAACGTTGCGCCGCTTGACTCGCACTGCCGACCTGGAAGAGACCGGTGAACCGCTGACCGCTCTGGGGGGCGGCGGTCGCCACACCGGTCGCCAAGAGGAACGAGAAGACGAGAACCAGAACCGCGGTCGCCAAGGCCGGCGGAGAGACGAGACGCTGTGCGCCCCGCTGCGGCTTGTAAATCCAAGCCATGTGTACTACCCCTTTCTTTCGGTAGCTCGGCCACCTGGCGCTACACCAGGCCCGGAGCTTTGCGCCCCCACCTCGCGATGGGTTTGCCTTTGTCGAGACAGGACGGGCGTTTCCACCCGCACATGACTCTGGACTGCATTCTTACTACCTTCCCTATCGTCAAGAACGATACGGAACTTGACTGATACAACGTCCGAGGAAGGGAGGGGATACGGACGCCCGACGTTCCCTTTCTTCGAAACCACACCGCGTTCAATAACCATCCTCCTTGTTCGCTGAGGCGCTCCCTTCGACGACGCACCGCCCAGTGCCGTACGCTGCGGTTCCGGTGTCGGGAGAGCAGGACAGCGCCATCTTCACGCGCATTCCTGATATGGGAGTTAGAAGGAGGTGAGAGTTCTCTCAGCCGGCGAATCGTACAGCGCGACCACTGCCGAGGATCAAGAAGGGAGGGTCGACGTCTTCAGCGACGCCACGATGCTCCACGGTGCTGGGTGCCGTTGCCCAAGGCCTGCCGGCGAGAGGGTGGGGAGCCGGCCGGTTCGCGCGGGGTTCAGCCGAGCGCCAGCGCTCTGTAGATCGAGGCGAACGCCGCTCCCATGACGTCCGCGGACAGGCGCCCACGGGCGACCCGGGCTCCCGCCTCGCTCTGGGCAGCCCTGAACTCAGGCGTACTCAGAAGGGCGATGAGTCGATGAGCACCCTCGGCTTCGTCCCGCACCAAGGCCGCCGACAGGGGGCCTTGGAGCATCTCATCGCTGCCGGCGGTGGGCAGGGCGATCACCGGGGTGCCCAGACCGAGTGCTTCGAGCAGCACCATGCCGTACTCCTCGAGTGCGGACGGGTGCACGAGAGAGGAAGCTCCGGCGATCACACCGAGCGTCTCCTTCTGTGGGAGACGGGAGAACCGCCGATAGCCACCTGGAGGCAGCAGGGCGACCGCCCGCCGATCGATCCGCGTGCCTTCCGGTCCATCGCCGATCAACACCAGAGTGGCGCTCTGACCGGCGGCGGCGGCGGCGGCGCTCCACTGGAGAGCCCAGGGCCAGCGCTTGCGTTCGACCATCGCCCCCACGCCCACTACGTACGGCGGTATGAGACCCAGACGTGCCGGGGCACCACGGTCGATGATGGAAGCGATGTAGTCCGCGTCGAACCCCACGGGTATCACGCGCGCCGGCCGGTATCCCCACTCAGCCAGGCGCGCCGCAGCAGCATGGGTCTTCCCCACGGTGACGGCCCGAGAACGGAGACGCGCCCCAAGGCTGAAGCGGAGCAGACGTTTTTGGGCGTCGGCCGCCCGTGAGGAGTCGATGTAGGCACCTTGGTACAGGACGATGGGAGCGGGGCTGCACCACCCGAGCAACGCGTTCGTCACCTGAGACTCCTCGTGCACCTGCACGACATCGAACGCCCCACGCGCGACCTCGACGACGCGGGCGACATCGAGTGTCTGGTGCCGGGCAGGCGCAGGGCCCCGAATGGGTCGGAGCGCGATTGCGGCCCCTTCATATGACGGATCGCTCAGCGCCACGCCCTCAGCCCACCGGGAGAAGACGGTCACCCCTATGCCGTGGCGCGCCAAGGCACGAGCCAGGATGAGTTCCTGCACCTGATAACGATCGGGATCGAGCGCGCTCGCGTAGGGTCGATGAAGGGCGACTCGGAGGTCTCCGTCGTCTCCCGGCCGCAGCCCGCCGAGTGGCCTGCCCCTGCTCATTTGACTCCTCCTCGGCCGCTTCGGTAGCGCCCGCTTCCCGCCACCGACGAGACGACGTTCAGTAGCTCCGCGAAACGGGCGGACACCGGCTCGATGCCATAGCGGAGGGCTTGGTCACCCCTCCGGGCGCCCGGCGAGGCCGCCGTCCGGCTCGCCCCCCCGAGCAGGAGCGGAACACCTCCACCAAGGGCGCTGCCGAGCGCGTCGGCGAGCGAGGCGGGGTCCCTTTCTCTCACGATGTGCACCGACTGCTCCCCGCGCAGTGCCTGCTCCAGTCCGTACCCGTCATCGACGGCCACCACGGGCACACCTAGGTAGGCGGCTTCCAGCGCCACAGTGGGCAGCCCCTCGTAGTGGGAGGAGATCACGAGCGCCGCCGCGCGCGCCATCCACCGGTACGGGTTCGAGTCGTGACCCGGGAGAGACACACGGTGCGCCAGCCCCAGGGAATCCGCCAGACCCTCGAGAATCCGGCGCTCCGGACCCTCGCCGAGCACCAGCAGATGAGCCTGTGGATGACTCAGCAGGGCGAAAGCCTCGAACAGCAGCGGGTAGTCCTTCTCGGGGGCCAACCGTCCCACCGCCACCACCAGTGGTGTGCCCGGCGCCCTCGCGGGCTCCGTCGCCAATACTCCGATACGGTCGAAGTCGATAGGATTGGGCAGCACCCGCACAGAGTCGCGAGAGAGCCGGAAGGCTCGGCACACATCGTCGGCTACCGGCGCACTCACAGCCACCACGCACGAAGCTCGCCGGTAGGCGGCGGCGGCCGCCGCCGCCAGAACGATCCGATATCCGCGAGACCCCACCTGGGAGAACACCGTGTGCTCCACAACGACGGGCGCGGGGCCGCCACCTACTATCGTGGCGACCACGGTCACGATGTTCGCGTGCGTGAGGGCGGACAACACGGCGACCGGCCGGAGGCGGCGGATCAGGCGCGAGAGAGAGGGCAGCGACGCACCCATGCCGCGCCGAGAGAGTTCATGTACCGTCACTTCATCCGGGATCTCCGCGCGCAGCGGCCCATCGGCGCGCGCGACCGCCACGTGCACCGACATGCCGCGCTCTGCCAAGCCCCGCACCAGGAGCACGGTGGAACGCTCGGCCCCCCGAAACCGCAGGTCGGGGAGGACCACCAGGACGTCAATCACGTCGGCCCAGCAACTGCTGGTACAGGTCGAGCGTCTGCGCCGCGAAGATCTCGGGCACGAAGAGCTCCAAATAACGATTGTGGGCGGCCTCGCCGAACATACGCAGTTCCGCGGGAGTCGAGAGGAGACGCACGACGGCCTCCGCCGCGCCGTCCGCATCCCCGGGCGGCACGAGATAGCCGGTGACGCCCGGCACGACAATCTCTCCCACGCCGCCCACGAGAGTCGCCACCGTCGGAAGTCCCAGTGCCATAGCCTCGAGAACAGCCAGGGGGAACGACTCCTGTCGCGAGGTGAGCGCGAAGACATCGAATACACTCAAGAAGGAGGCGACGTCGGAGCGGAACCCCACGAGGTGGAGCCTCTCCGCCACCCCCAGCGACGCCGCCAGACGTTCACACTCGTCGCGCTGCGGCCCGTCGCCCACGAGGACGAAGTGCGCATCTTCGTTGGCGGCGGCCACGCGCGCCACAAGGCGTACGAAGTCGGTGGCTCCCTTCTCCGGCCGGAGACGGGCGACGGTGCCCACCAGGGGGACCGAGAAGCCCCCGAGGTCATCGCGCGGAACGGTGGCAAGGGCCTCCACTACCCCCGGGTCGGGGAGTTTCGGCCGCCCGAGACCGAGACCGTCCACTCGGCTCCCACTCTCACGGCCCAACACATCGCTCGGCGCCTTCCCCCGAAACGGATCGGCTCCATTATGGATAACCCACGAGCGCTCCTGGGCGATAACGCCCGCTGCGAGCGAGGCATCTCGTTCCCAGGAACTCACGAGGATCACGCCCTCTCCGAGCCCGCGCAAGGTACGCTCGATGATCTTGTACACCGAACGTTTGCGCTCGGACATCTGCGCCAGGAAGGCGAAGCAGTGCGGCGTGTACAGGACGACCGCGGAGGTGCGGATACTGGCGGCCGCGACTCTTCCGACGAATCCGGCCTTGGAACTGTGGAGGTGGACGACATCCCACGGGTGCTCCGCCAGCAGACGGCGCAGCGCCCACGACGCCGAAACGTCACTCAGAGAAGGCTCACGACGCAGAGCCGGGACGGGTACGAACGAACAGTCGGGAAGCCCGGCGCCAGGCGGGGCGAGCATCGAGTCCGGTGGGCCGGCCACCGTGACCTCGTGCCCTCGGCCGACAAGGTGGCCGCAGAGTAGCCGGACGTGCTCGGCCGCACCGCCATCCCGAGGCTGGACCACCTGGAGGATCCGCAAGGGGCGCGTCACCAGGGGGCCCACTTCGCCGGGTCGTGTGCGGGCACGTGGACAGCGTCCGGTTGCTCTCCCGCCCCCGCGCCGACCGCGAGTCGGTTCAGGCCCATCACCAACCCCAAGAGGATCCACAGGGGCGCGAAGTACTGCTCGGTGAGGAAGAGACTGGCAACGAGCAGGGTCACCATGGCAGCCGAGGATCCATCCGCGAGCGCCAGGAGACGGGCGACGGATCGGCCATCGTCGGGATCCGTCCCCTCCTCGAGTCGCTCCCGGCGCTGCAGGCGGCGGCTTGAATCGACTGAGTACCAGAGCCCGAGGCTCATGAGTGCCATGAAGGGCACGAAGCCGAGGAGCCCTGTCTCGGCAAGAACCTCCAGATACATGTTGTGGGCAACGTGGTGAGCTGAGCCCGCGGCTTCGCCGACAAAACGTACACCGCCGTACTGTTCGTACAACACGCCGTAGTGCCCCACGCCCACGCCGGTCACAGGCTCGCTCGCGAACATGCGGAGGGCCACGTACCAACGGTCGAACCGTTGGTTCACGGTGGTATCCCCGTAGCCCTGCTTCATACCGACGGCGAAAGAGATGCGTTCAGGGTTGGCCGCGTAGACAGCGCCCACCACGAGGCACACCGCCAGCAACCCAAGCATGAGATAGCGCACACGCACTCGCCCCAAAAGTACTCCCCACAGCACGCCCGCGGCTATGCCCGCAAGGGCTCCTCGCGAGAGTGTGGCCGCCACGCCGCCCGCCATGACGGCGAGCGCTACTACGAGAAGCAGACGCGAGAGCCCCTTCTTCCGCACCATCAAGAAGAATCCGATCATCACCCCGAAGCTCAACGCGAACGCCAGATCGTTCGGGTCGCCGAGGGGGCCCTGCGCTCGATACTCTCCCCCGAACAAGAGGTACCAGATGCCCACGCCGGCGGACGCCGTCGCCGCCGCCACCACCGCCCCGGCCAATTGCTCGGCATCATCCAGGCTCCTGACCTGGTCCGCCACGAGGATCGCGAGCGCGAAGAACATCACGTATCGCAGGATGAAGCTGCGGGCCGTTGCTCCGTCCGTGACTCCCACCATCGAGACCAGAAGTGCCCCCGTAAAGGCGAGCATGAAGATCTCAAGAAGACCGAAGGCCGGGGCTGCTTCCCGGCTGTTCACCAGGCGCTTGAGCACCCAACTGCCTATGACCAGTGCGCCCACCAGTTTGATGGCAGACACTCCCCCCGCGAGATCGGGGAGAAGGTCTTCGAAGAACGTGAGAAACACCAGAGCAAGGAGGGCGCCGCGCGAACTGAGCACGAACAAAGCCACCGCGAACAGAGCCACCACCAGCATGAGCGCAAAGGAAGGAGAGACGGACGCAGCGTAGCCGACGGCGAGCGCGCCGGCCACGGCGCCCAGCACGAGGGCCGGATACCAGGTGCGGACGGTCACGCCGACGCCCTGGGCCCGCTGGCCGACGCCCCGACGAGCGCCTCGGCGAGGTACTCTTCGAGGACATCCACCCTCACGGCCCAATCCTCCTCGGACGCGCGCGCCGAACGGCGGGCAGCCGCATCCGCGTCACCTACCCCGGCCACAGCCTTCTCCACGGCGGCCACGAACCCGTCACAGGTATCGGCCAACAACGCATCCCCCCCGGCCCTCTCGACTTCGGGCAGCCTGCTCGCCACCACCGGCTTCCCCGCGGCTGCATACTGCCACAGCTTGGCCGGGTTCGCCCCGAGGGCGGCACCGGTGCGTCGCCACGGGAGCACGGCCACGTCGAAACCCGCCACGAAGGCGGGCAGTTGCTCGTACGGCCGCCGGCCGAACAGGTGTATGTTCGGAAGACGCCGCAGCGCCGAGATGTCCACTTCCGCCGGCCCCACCACGACCACCGAGTACTCCGGGTGCTGTTCCGCCAGTGAGCACATCCACTCCTGCTCGAAGAAGCCGTGCACGACCCCCGCAAATCCGACCACCGGCCGTGGAAGTCCGGCGATCTCCTGCGCCGGCGGATACTGCGAGGCCTTCCGGAAGAGCTCCGCTTCCACTCCATTGGGCAGATGCAGGATGTGTCGCGCCAGGGGGGCATACCGCTCCACCAGGTGCTGGGAGACGGCGAAACACACGTCCGCCCTCCTTACCAGGTTCTCCATTTCGCGAGCGGCCAGCATCTCCGCCGCGCGAGACTGACCCGGCCAACCGGCGTAGTCGTCGGCGAGATCGAAGGCCACAGCAGCCGGCTGGAGATGGTCGAGCAGTCTCCCCGCCGACGGGACAAGGCAGAGTACCGCCGCGTCCAGGTGTCCGGTGACCTCGGCACGCGCCCTCAAACCGCTACCCACGAGGGAAGCGTTGACCCTCCGGGCCACCGCCGACCGGTTCGACCAGGGCGCGATCAACGGAGGGCGGAGGACTGTCAAGTTCGGTCGGGGTCTCTCCTCGCCCCACCAAGGAGTACGCAGGCGGTCGCGGCGCTTCCGCAGCGCTGTCCCGTAGGAGAGGGGCATCTCCACGTACAGCACGTCGTGTCCCTTGTTCGCCAAACCGGTGGCAAGCTGATGGGAGCGATGCCGCAGTCCGTGCCACTCCACGTGATTCAGAAAGACTATGGGAAAGGGCACGGTGGTCATGGCGCAATCCCATCCGGACTCCGAGTGACCGTCGACACCCGGCGCCGCGTCCGAGCTCGGATCGCCCCGTACATCGCGAGCGTATCGCGGGCCACCGAATCCCAGGAGAGCGCCGCCGCGGACGCGGCGGCGCCCCGACTCAACCTCGGCAGATCGGACCGGGTGAACAGACGCACCAACTCGCGTGCCAGCCCCTCGGGGTCGTCGGCGGGGGCAAGCAACCCATTCCGCCCCGGTCGCACCTGTTCCGGGATGCTGCCGACCGCCGTGCCCAGAACCGGCAGCCCGAAGGAGAAGGCCAAGGGAACGATGCCGCTCGTGTAGCAGAGTCTGTAGGGAGCCACCACCGCGTCGGCCGCCAACAGATACTCGGCCATGGCGGCCTCGTCGGCGTATCCGGGAAACGCATGAAGGCGGCCACCCACCGTGCGCGAGAGCGTCTGGAAATGCCCTTCGGCGTCGGCCGCCACCGAACCCGCGACCACCAGATGCACATCGTCCGGCAATCCCATCCGCTCCGCCCTCCACCACGCTTCCGCCAGCAGATCCAGCCCTTTGTAGGGGCGCACGTAGCCGATGAAGAGCGCCAGCCGCCGGTCGAGGGGGAGTCCCCGCGCAGCACGAGCGGAGGCGCGATCCACGTTTTGCGCAGGGCGGAAGAAAGAGTAATCGCCATGGGCGATCACAGACACGTCACGACTCCAGCCGTACTGCCGTGTCAGTTCTCCGGCTACGAACCGGGAGTGCACGACGAGACCGTCTACCGCTTGATAGGAGGCGGACCATGAACCCCGAAAAGCCTCGGGCCGTTCGTAGGGGATCACCTCGTGAACGGTGGAGATCACGGGTGGCCCGGATACCAGCCGGGAGACACGTACCAGCGCGGGTTCGTATCGGGGACTCACGTGACCCTGCACGTGCACCACATCCGGCCGCAGTCGGCTCACCAGGGCCCCGAGGCGGCCGAGGTTCAGGAGGTTCGCCACGGCACTCGCCCCACGCTCGTGTGTGGCCATGGCGTTCGACACCGGAGCTGAACGGAACACGGGATGCAGCTGGAACGAGCGCTTGTGCTCCTCAAGCTCATACCGCTCAGCCGTGGCTAGGTGGACCGACGCTCTCTCCGCCAGAGCCTCACAGAGATTGAAGGTGTAGTGGGCCATGCCTCCGGCACCCGATGTCTCCACCATCACCACAGAGGGTCGGCGACTCAGTATCATGGGCGCATGCGCACCGGAGCTACGCTGATATTCAGGAACACTGCCGCCAATTATGTCGGGACTCTCCTCGCGCTGCTCGTTTCGTTCTTCCTGACGCCTTTCATAATATCCAAGCTCGGCCAGCAAGGTTTCGGCCTCTGGGCCCTGGTGGGGGCCGTGATGACCTATGGCAGCCTCCTAGACCTCGGCATCGACCACGCGCTCACGAAATACGTGGGCGAGCACTCCTCCCTCGATGACGTGCCGTGGCTCGAACGCGTGATTCACACCACACTCACCATATACCTCGGCATCGGAGCCGCAGTCCTCGCATTCACGGCGTTGGCGGCGTGGCTCGTGCCGCTGGTGTTCGCTCTCCCCGAGGACCTCGCGGGCACCGCCCGCACCCTCGTCCTGATAACAGGTACGTCGCTCGCGATCAACTTTCCCCTCGGCATGTACAACGGAATCCTACAGGGGCTGCAGCGCTACGACATCGTGAACGCGGCCAACGTGTTGTGGAGCCTCGGCACCGCGACGGGAGCCGTGATCGTCCTGTCGAACGGCGGGGGCCTCATCGGCCTCGGGCTCGTATACGCCGTGGGGAACACCCTCGGTCAGGCGGCGCGCATCGGATACCTACTCCGCCGCCATCCGCACGTACGATGGATGCGCGCTCACTACCACGGGGACCGCGGGCGCGAGATATTCTCCTTCAGTTTCTACGCGTTCCTGATCCGCGGAGCGAATCTCGTCAAACACAAGACCGACGAGATCGTCGTGGGTCTGTACCTGCCGATCCACGCCGTGGGGCACTACTCGGTGGGCATCCGGCTCACGAGCATGCTCGACAAGCTCGCTTCGCAGCTGGCGATGGCGATCTACCCCTACGGTTCCAACCTGGACGCCGGCGGCGAGCGCGAAGCCTTGCGCCGCCTGTACGTCACGGCCGGACGCCTGAACCTGGCGATCGCCCTGCCCATGGGATTGTTCATCGGACTGCAGGCCTCCCGGTTCATAGAGGCGTGGGTAGGCCCCGGCTTCGAAGACGCGGCTCTGCCCGCACGGCTGCTGATCGGAGCGCTGGTCGCCCTCGTGGCGGGACAGATGGGCAACACCCTCCTCACGAGTATGGGGCGCCACCAGACTCTCGCTCGGCTCTCCCTGGTGGAGGCGGCCTGCAATCTCGCGCTCAGCCTCGCCTTGGTGAGACGGTGGGGACTGACGGGAGTGGCGGCGGGCACCCTCATCCCCGCCGTCGTCTTCAATCTGGGCTTCGTCATCCCGCACAGCGCCCGGCGCATCGGCGTCGAGATGCGACAGGTACTCACGCGCATTCTCGCCCCCCAGATACCACCCGCAACCGCAGCCATTCTGGTTTCCCTCGCGCTCGCCGCCCTTCCGGGATCGACGGGCTTGGTACGTCTCCTGGGTGAAGCGGCCGTAGTAGGCGCCGTCTACTGGACGACGTACATAACCATAAGCGCCGACGTCGTGGAGAAAGATATAGTCCGTACGGTCGCGTCGCGGGTGGGGAGAGCGATCGCGCGTCGCTCCCCTGCCGACGGCGAGGATGGCTGAGTGGAGGAGAGCAGGATGGCATCGACCAGGACGGTCGCGTCGCCTCGGCACATCGGGGTGCTCATGTACACGGACGCCCAAGGCTTCGGCGGTGCGGAACTGCACTTGGCGGACCTGGCGGCGGCACTGGTGGGCACCCGGTATCGGCCGACCGCCCTTCTTCACAACGGGCAGACCGACTCGCGCCTCCTGGCGCTGCTTGAACAATCCGGTATCCCTCTACTCACGACTGGTCGGCCGAGCGGCAAGGTGGACGTGACGGCACTCGTCGAAATCGGCGCGGCTTTGACCAACCATCGCCGCAAGAGCGGGCCGTTCCTGATGCACTGTCACCAAGCCACGCCCTACGCGAACCATCTGGCTTTGGCGGCTGCCCAGGCGATGGGGATCCCCACTGTGATCACGGACCATGGGTACTATCCACCCACTTCCATGGCCCTCAGGCTCCGCAGGCGGTGGATCAATTCACTCGCGGACCACGACATCGCGGTCTCTCGAGCAGTCGCTGAGTCGGTCATCAACGAACTTGGGCAATCGCGAAAGAAGGTCACGACGGTATACAACGGAGTCGTACCCCAGCCACCTCTCACACCAGCGGTCCGCGCCGCACGCCGTGACGCCATGCGCACTTTCCTCGGCATCCCGCCCGACGCCTTGCTGGTGGGCACCGTCGGTCGCCAGGCGCCTGAGAAGAACCTCCCGACTCTAGTGCATGCCATGAGTCTCGTAGCCGCGCTGGACACCCGTGTCTACGTGGTCCTGTGCGGTCAAGGAGGGGAAAGCCTGCACCGGGACCTCCGCGCCCTCGCCGCCGAAGGCGGCTGGGCGGATCGGCTGGCTCTCCCCGGCCGCCTCGAAGACCTCCAGGGGTTGCTAGCCGCCCTCGACGTGTTCGTCTTGCCCTCGCTGACGGAAGGCATGCCGCTCTCTCTCATGGAGGCGATGGCGGCCGGACTCCCCGTCGTGGCGACCGCCGTGGGTGGAGTCCCGGAACTCGTGACTCATGGGGATGAAGGGCTTCTGGTAGACGATCCCCGGGACATCACGCCACTTGCGGAAGCGGTGAGAGTGCTTCTGGCCGACGCACGACTCCGGGCGCTCATGGGTGCCCGTGGTGCTCGGACCGTACGCTCGCGTTTCGTCTTCGAGCGCACCGTGAGCCGCATTCAGCAGGTGTACGATCACGTGACACGAAGGAGAAGTGTGGGATGAAGATCATCGTGACAGGTGCGGCCGGCTACGTCGGGTCTGTCGTGGTCCGCCGCCTGCTGAACAGCGACCACTCGGTCGTGGGCGTCGACAACCTGCGATACGGCGGCGAAGCGCTCCTCGAGGTGCTCGACCACCCTTGCTTCACCTTCGTGCGGGCCGACGTCCGCGATCTGGAGGCCGTGGGCCCCGCACTGACCGACGCCGACGCCGTGGTGCATCTGGCGGCCCTGGTGGGCGACCCCGCCTGCGCCCGCGACCCCGAGTATGCAAGGGCGGTGAATACGCAGGCCTCGATGGCGCTCTACGAGGCCTGTGACAGCGCCGGCGTGCCCCGTCTCGTGTTCGCCTCCACATGCTCCAACTACGGCAAGATGGAAGGCGACGAACCGGTGGACGAGACCTCTGAGCTCCGGCCGGTCTCTCTGTACGCCGAAACCAAGGTGGCCTTCGAACAATACCTCCTCTCGCAGTCACGAGCCGCCGCATGCAAGCCTACGATCCTGCGCTTCGCCACCGCCTTCGGACTCTCTCCGCGCATGCGTTTCGACCTGACCGTGAACGAGTTCACACGCGACCTCTCTCTGGGCCGCACGCTCGAGATCTACGGCCCCCGCTTCTGGCGCCCTTACTGCCACGTGACCGACCTGGCGGCCGCCGTACGCGCGGCGCTGGACGCCGACCCGGAGACCGCCGGCTTCCAAGTGTTCAACGTCGGCGATACCGGCGAGAACTACACGAAACGCATGCTTGCCGACCTCATCCGCGAACTCATACCGCAAGCCCGGATCGACTACGTGGAGCGGACGGAGGATCCGCGCGACTATCGGGTGAGCTTCGAGCGGATCAAGGAGACCCTGGGTTTTGTGCCACGGCAGCGCGTACGCGACGGCATCGCGGAGATCCATCGCGTCGTGACCGATGGGTTCCTCTCGAACCCGGACGACCCCCGGTTCACCAACACCCCGTGACCGACCCGACCGGCGCCCGATCAACCGAGGAGGGAAGCGATCTGATGACCATACCCCTTGTTCCGCACGGACGATTCGAGGGTGAAGCTACGGGGCTCCGCACGGTCATCCTGGCCGGGGGCAAGGGCACTCGCCTCCACCCCTTCACCGTCAACTTCCCGAAACCGCTCATGCCACTCGGTGACATACCGGTGATCGAAGTACTCATGCGACGCCTCATCGCCTTCGGGCTCACGGATATCACCATGACTCTGGGCCACCTCGCCGAGTTACTCAAAGCGTATTTCATGAACCGCGAGGAATTGACGGGGCAGATGCGGCTCGACTATGTGGAGGAGACGGTGCCGACAGGCACCGCCGGCTCCCTGGCCTCCGTGCCCGGACTCGACGACACCTTCCTGGTCTTGAACGGCGACCTGCTCACCGACCTCGACTTCCACAGCCTCGTCCGCTCGCACAAAGAGCGCGGGGCGATCCTCACGATAGCCACCCACGCCCGCACCGTGAAGGTGGATCTGGGCGTCCTCGAATATGACGGCATGCAGAGGATATGCGCCTATCGGGAGAAGCCCGAGACCACCTACGACGTCAGCATGGGCATCTACGTGTACGAGCCGGAAGTGCTCGAGTTCATCGAACCCGGCTCCTATCTCGACTTCCCCGATCTCGTGGGCCGTCTTCTGAACGCGGGCAAACCCGTGTACGCCTTCCCCAGTGCCGACAGCGTGTGGTTGGACATCGGGCGCCCGGATGACTACGCCGTTGCCCAAGAGATCTTCACCGCGGCTTCCAACGGGATCGATCATGTCTGACTGGCGGATTCCCCTCAGCGATCTCGCCTACGACTCTCGGGAGGAGGAGGCCGCCCTGCGCGTGATCAGGAGCCGCTGGCTCTCCATGGGCCCCGAGGTAGCCGCGCTGGAAGAGGAGTTCGCAGCGTTCGTGGGAGTGGAATACGCCTTCGCCGTCTCGAGCGGCACGGCGGCCCTCCACCTGGCACTCCTGGCCGGCGGTGTGAGGCCGGGAGACGAGGTGATCCAGCCGGCCGTCAACTTCATCGCCGCCGCCAACATGACCGTCGCGGTGGGTGCTACGCCTGTCTTCGCCGACGTGATCGCCCTCACGGAGCCCACACTGGACCCGGCCGCCGCCGCCGCCGCGGTCACCGACCGCACCCGCGCGCTCGTGGTGATGCACTATGGGGGTCACCTCTGCCGAATGGCTGAGCTGGCGGCCCTGTGTCGCGACCGCGGCCTGTTGCTGATCGAGGATGCCTGCCACGCCATCGGTGCGCGGTTCGTAGAACCACACGGTCGCGGTCCCCACGGCTGCATGGCGGGAGCCATCGGAGACGTGGCCTGCTTCAGCTTCTTCAGCAACAAGAACCTCGCCACCGGAGAGGGCGGCATGGTGGTCACCGACCGCGCCGACATCGCGGAACGCATCCGCGCGTTGCGCTCCCACGGCATGACCACCCTGACGTGGGACAGGCACAAGGGCCATGCGACGGGCTACGACGTGGTTGCCCACGGCTACAACTACCGCTTCGACGAGACTCGTGCGGCCGTGGCTCGAGTACAGCTGGACAAGCTCCCGGGAGGAAATGCACGACGGTTCGCGCGCGTAGCCTCCTATCGCGAACTCCTTACCCGTGTCGACGGCCCGGCCGTATCCTTTGCCGACCGAGGGGAAGAGAGCGCGCACCATCTGATGGTGGTGGTGGCGGCCGACCCGGCTCAACGGACCCTCTTGGCGGACGCTCTCAGGCGCGCCCGGGTGCAAACGAGCCTCCACTACCCGTGCGCAGCGGATTTCACCGTCTTCGCCGGCTCCGCCGAGGCGATGGTCCCTATCAGCAGAGACTTCGCCACCCGAACGCTCACTCTTCCACTCTATCCCGACCTCTCGCTCGATGACGTACGCTTCGTCTGCGAAGAGATGATCGACGCCCTCGACGGATCGAGTGGGGACGCCAAGGACACCCGCATGCGATGATCGACACGCACCCCATCGACTGGCGTTTCTACTTCCGACCCGGCCCATGGCACAGCGTCCGCTACGGACCAGACCTCCCGACTTCGACGAGCGCGGCGTTGCAGACGCTGACTCCGGACAGCGCGGTTCTCGAACCCGGTGGCGCGTGGATTCCGCCGGTTCCCGACCCGGAGCGCACACTCGTGGTACTCGCCCGCACCGATGTCCAGGCCATGGAGCCTCGCGCCTTTGCGCGTATGAGCGCCGACGCGTGTCTGGTTGTGGTGAACCCGCCGCCGCGCCCGCGAGACGGCCGAGTGTTCGGAGCGACAGACCTGGCCGCCGCGCACACCCTCAGCCTGAAACGAATACCACTTGCCGGCCGCCGCGCCGTACACTACCCCGCTGGCAACCCCCGCGCCCGACGTCTGGTGTGGGAAACCGTGGCAAGACCGGTGTCTCTGCGCGGGAAGATGGCCCGCCTGGGTGCCATTTCCAGCGATATCAGCCCCATCATGCTGATACGGGGCGAGACGATACAGATACACTGCCCGCCGAATCGGCTGCTGCCCGTGGCCCCAGAGCTCGTGGTTCTTTCGAACGGCATGACCGAATCGAACCCGGCGATCTTGATACTCACCGGCTCCGACACCGGACCGGCCACGCTGGTCAAGGTGCCGCGGTCGAGGGAGCGCGAGCGCACGCTGGCTGCGGAGGTCCGAAAGCTCGCGAGGTTCTCGAAGCTGCAACCCGGCTCCCACCCACGTCCCCTCCCCATCCCGGCTGGAGTCGAGTGGCCCGGGGCCGCCCAGACCTTCGTTGCCGGACAGATGTTGAGCGGTCACTCAGCCGCGGAGCGACCGGAAATCGTGTACCGCACGGCCTCCGCTCTCTTCGATCTCGACGTCGCATCCATCCGCGCGACTCGTGACGGAGACGTGCGCCCGCCCGACCCCCGACGCTTCCTCGCCAGCCTCGTCTCAGTCGCGATACGCAATGAGCTTCTCTCGACCGAATACGGAGAAGAGATGCGGAAACTCCTGGACACCCTCCTGCGTACCCCGTTGAAGCTCGTCCTGTGCCACAGGGACGCGGGTGCTTGGAACATCGTGGTGCGTGACGGCAGGCATCCCCATCTGGTGGACTGGGAGTCGGCGGCCTGGGGCCTGCCCGGCGAAGATCTGATATACCTGCTCCTGTTCCTCGTCTATCAGGAGAGCGGAGCGCTCGCGGCCGGTGAGCGGGTCGAGGTGTTCCGGGCGAGGTTCATCGAGCCATCTGGTCGGCCCACGTGGCTGCGTGAGACCCTGCTGCGCCTGAGCCGTCAGCTGCGGATGGAGGGGTCGACGTTGCAGGCTCTCGTGGCCATGGTGCTGTTGCGCCACGCGAATGATCAGTACATCCTCACTCGCTACGCGGCCAAGAAGGATGCACTCGCTGAGCCCTTCAGCGCATTGCTGACCATCGTCATCGAGGGGGGCGCGGACCCCTGGTCGGCGCGGCGATTGGCTGCTACGTGCGCCCGTAGCTCGCGTACTGGAAGTACGCCGAGGGGCCGGTAGCACGGTTCACCACCACGCCGAGTAACTTGCTCTGCACCTTGCGCAACTGCTCGACGGTGCGTCGCAGCTCTCTCCTCCGCGATCCCTTCAGGTTGGCCACGACGATGACGCCGTCCACCATCGTGGCCAGGATCGAGGCATCCGCAACCGCCAGAACCGGCGGCGAATCGACGATAGCGAGCGCGTAGGACTCCCTGAGGGCCGACACGACGTTGCTCATGCGGGCCGAGGCCAATAGATCGGCGCTCGAGGGAGGAGTAGGGCCACTCGGGAGAACCCAGAGGCCGGTGGTGGTGGTTTCCAGCAGCGGCCGCGACTCGGAATTCTCGGGGGACACCAAGAGAGTGCTGAGCCCCGGGTAGCGTCCCAGTTTGAAGTGCCGGGTGATCGCCTGCTTGCGCAAATCCCCATCGATGAGCGCAACGGTCTTGCCGCCCGCCGCCGAGAAATGGGCCAGGTTCAAGGCCACGGTGCTCTTCCCGCAGCCCTCGGTGGGACCGGTGATCAAGATCGTCCGCACCTCCTCCCCTTTCCCGGCGAACGCAATATTCGTGCGCAGGGCCATGTAGGCCTCAGCCGCCGACGAGTTGGGCGGAGCCAGCGCAAGACGCGAAGAATTGCTCATCACTTCCCTTCGGAGCCGCCGTGCATCACTGGGATCACCCCCAGGATGGGCAGCCCTGTCATCGACTCGATCTCGTCGTTGTCGACGATCCGATCCTCGAAGTAGTCGAGCACGAGCACGGATCCCACGCCGAGCGAGAGGCCGGCGGCGAAAGCCACGATCATGACCACCGACGGAGACGGTCCGGCCGGATAGCGGGGCGGGACCGCCGGGTCCACGATGAGGAGTCGCTCACCTTGGGTGTCGGCGCTCACTTCTTCCACGTACTCCTTGAGCACCGCCGCCGTGGCATTCGCCACCCGCGCGGCCTCCTCCGGCGACGCGTTTTTCGCCCGGATGCGCAGCAGATCGAGGTTCTCCACTTGTTGCGCCGTGAGAGCCCCGAGCACGTTGAGCGTGGTGTGGGGCGCGCCCAGCCGCTCCGCCACCTTACTCGCCAGAGAACGTGTGGTCACGATACGGGCATACGTCTGCGCCAGACGCTGGGACACGGAGAGCGCGGCCAGCGCCTCGCCGATATCGTTGGAGCTCCGATCCACCCGGACAAGCGCTTCGGCCTCGTAGACCTCAGGCGTGGTGAAGGCGAAGTATGCGGCAGCGGCCAGCGCCACCACGGCGATCAGCGCAATCGTGAATTTGTGTCGCCAAACAATGCGAATCAGGTCGCGGACATTCAGCATCGCCCCTCCGGTGGGGTTCCCCGATCCTTGGTCGAAGGATCGGTCACTGCTGTCCGATCCCCCTCAGGTCCCGATAGATCTGCTGGATGGTGAGCAAGATGATACGCACGTCCAACCAAGGAGACCAGTTCTCGATGTAGTGGTTGTCGTACTCCACCCGCTCGGCGAGCGACCCGTTGTTGCCCTTGAGGCCGTGGACCTGCGCCCAGCCCGTCATACCCACTTTCACCCGCATGCGATCTCCGTAACGATAAATGTCGTGGACGAAGCGGTTGACAAAGACCGGCCGCTCGGGTCGCGGCCCCACCAGACTCATGTCCCCCTTGAAGACATTAAGCAACTGTGGGAGTTCGTCGAGGCTGCTCCGGCGCAGGAAGCGGCCCGCGCGCGTCACGAGATCCCGCCCGGCACCGTTCTCGACGCTGTCGCTCCACATGGCTTCCCCCTGACGCTTCTCGGCATCCGCCGCCAGGGTACGGAACTTGATCATGAAGAAGGGGCGGCCGTCACGACCCACCCGTTCCTGCCGGTAGAACACAGGGCCCGGTGTATCGAGCTTCACGCACGCGGCGAGCACGACCAACAGCGGAGCCGACATCGCCAACAGGAAGGCGGAGCCGACCAAGTCGATCATGCGCTTGGTCCACCAGAGCCCTCCAGAAAGGCGGATGTGCCCCACCTGGATCACCGGGATGCCACGCATCCGTTCGAATGCCCCCGGATGCGTGATGGTCTCGAAGAGGCGGGGCACTACAGTCAGTTGGACACCTCGCTCCTGGCACGTGGTCACAACACGCAACAGCACCTCATGTGGAGCTGTGGAGAAAGCCAAGACCACCATCCCCACGTTGTAGTCGTGGATCAAGCGAGGCAGATCCCGACTGTTCCCCAGTACGGGGAGACCAAGGCGCTCAGCGGCGTCCGTGAGGGGTTCTTTGTCCACGAAACCCACGGGCAGTAGACCATGCTCCCGGTTGAAGAGCAGTCTCCGGGAAATCAGAGTGCCGATGTTCCCTGCGCCGACGATCAGAGTGTTGCGCAACCCGATGCCCCGGCGCCGCAGATAGCGCTGCAGGGCGCGCAGAAACGCCCGCTCGAGCAGTAGTCCACCCGCCAACGCCGCGGCCAGATACACGAAGGGCCAGACGCTCGCCGCCGGCGCCACCATGGCGACCATGAAGTAGACCAGGATGGAGGGCAGCAGCCCAGCTGCGATCAGGCCGGGAGTCTCGTCCAATACGGAGAGTTCGATGCCTACCTGCCAGAGCCGGCGAAGACGCAGATAGGCAAGAGCGAGCGCCCCGATGAGGGCGAAGGCACTCCCATATATCAACAGGTCGCCCTCCGGCCGTAAGGCGCCACCCACTATCACGGATATGATCACAATCACGAGGACATCCGCCACCACGACGGCGCCTCGCTTCAGGAGCCACTCCCCGAGGCCGACCGTCCGAGTACGAGGTCTAGGGATATCGAGGACGTTCGCACGATCCGTGACTCCGCGACTCGACTCCACTTCCGCAACTCTACCCATGATCCTCACTCTCCTGAAGCTGCTCTCCCGTGCGCTTCCTGGGGAGTTCATCGGCGGCAGCGCGAAGCACCTTTACCCAATCCACCGCCAAATTTACCCAATCCACCGCCAAAAAAACGGAACCGTGTCGCGCAGCACTCCAGTGCGCCATACATTTCAGTCTACTCTAAGCCTACCTTAGTATCCATATACCGTGACGGATTCCACTGTGAACGCTCTTGTTGGTCTGGATTTCGGCCCAGAACCCTGGTAAGTTGAGTGTATGGATGGGGACAGAGAATCTCGGCACGAGAAGGACGTCCGGGAACGGCGCTACGCGGAGCTGGTTGGGGAGAAACTCCGGCGCCTCCGGCAGGATCGCGGCATGAGCCTGCAAGACGTGTGCGATCGCTCGGGTGGCTCTTTCGTCGTATCCACGCTCAGCGCATACGAGCGAGGCAAGCGGAGCATCAGCTTGGAACGGCTCCTCGAGTTGTCGGACATCTACGGGCTCTCGCCCACCACCCTGCTCGAACTCGAAGACGACGGCGAGTTCCAGGGCTCTATCGGCCGCAATCGTCCTCTCAGGATCCGGGTCGAGCACATCGACCGCCTGAGCGAGAGCGAGCGGAAGCCCTTGGACACCTATCTGCAGTTCCTCAGGAACCTACGCAACGACCCCGCGCTCGAGGTGTTGACCATCCGCAAGGACGACCTGAACTATCTCTCGTCGCTCTACGGGGTCCGTCCGCACGCTCTCAAAGAGCGGCTGAAGGCGGAAGGCATCCTCGACTGAATCCCGCCGCCGCGGGCCACTCCGGGCCCGCCTGTTGGTCGAGCGCTCCGGTTTCCTCAGAACGCGCAGTAGCCGGGAAAGACCGGAGTGCGAACCTCGGTGGCCGCGACGTCCACCGTCAGGCGAGGAGCACGGGCACGCCGATCTCGCGCATCAGTTGTTCCGATGTGCTGCCCAGGATCAGGCGGCGGATCAGCGAGTGGCCTTGCTTGCCCATCACGACGAGATCCACAGGCTCGTCTTCAAGGTGCTCCATCGTCGCCGCGACCACCTCGCCCGTGGCCAATCTGAATTCGCCCGCAAGCTCGAAGGCCGATAGGTACGACCGTGCCCCCTCCTGCACCGCGGCTGCCTGACCCTCGTCTTCCCCCACAGTCAGTATAAGAAGGGCCGATCCGAGGTGAGTGGCCACATCGGCGGCCAGCTTGAGAGCGCGACCCGCCGGAGGACTCCCGTCGAACAAGAGGAGGATCCTCTCGATCGCCCCGGCCTCCTCCTCCGCCAACCACACGGGGCTGGAGGCGCGCCGGACGACGGCCTCGGTGGTGGAACCCAAGAGGTCGTGTCCGTAGCGTGCGTGCTCCCCGCGTTTGCCGATGACGATGAGGTCGTGTGTGCGACCCAGATCGGCGATCACCTCCGCCGGGATCCCCTCTTCGAGGCGCGACTCCACCACCACTCCGCGGCCCTCCACGCTGCGGCGGAACTCCTCAAGAACACGCTCCCCCTTCTCCCGGAAACCCTCCAGGATCTCCACCGGCATGGGGATGAGGGGGATGCCCTCGTACGAGTATTCGAGGTACGGCGGCATCTCCAGCAGTCGTACGTCAAGGACGTGGAGGCCCACCACGCGGGCCTTGTATTCGCGCGCGAGTCGCAGAGCGTGTTCTCGAGCGGCGGCCGCCGGCGCCGACGCGTCCACTCCCACCATGATCGACTTGATCAAAGGTCCGCCTCCTTCAGCACGTGAGGACACCGACCGCCACGGACTCCCGCTCCCGGGGCATTCCCTATAGTCCTACCCCCCAGCCGCAGATCCAATCGAGGACGCGCGCATCGCAGACCGGACGGCCAAGAAGTTGCGAAGGATATCCTTGCCCGGCACGGTAAGGATACTCTCCGGGTGGAACTGAACACCCTCCACCACGCACTCCCTATGCCTGATGCCCATGATCACACCATCCTCCGTCCACGCGCTCCGTTCGAGCACCGGCGGCAGATCGCGCACGACGAGCGAGTGATAGCGAGTAGCCGTGAACGGGTCGGGGATGCCGGCGAAGATGGTGCGCCCGTCATGATGCACCTCGGAGGTCTTCCCGTGTACGGGGTACTCACCCCTCGTGACTCGGCCCCCGAACGCCTGGCCGATCGCTTGATGCCCCAGACACACGCCCAGGATCGGCACCACCCCGGCCAATTCCGCAATCACTTCGAGACTAACCCCCGCCTCGTTCGGAGTGCAAGGCCCGGGAGAGATGACGATGTGGCTGGGCTCGTGCCGACGGATGGCCGCAACGGTTATCTTGTCGTTGCGGAAGACGCTGATGTCGCCCGCCGAGATCTCCCCCAGGTATTGCACGAGGTTGTACGTGAAGGAGTCGTAGTTGTCGAGGACGAGAACCCGCACAACGTAGGGCCCACCTTCGAGCGACTCCTCCACCACGGGCACCGCCGGAGGGATCGGCACGGCGCCTACCCCTTTCTGCGTTCGAGTTCCGTCCACACGGCGACGAGAGGTATGTCGAGCTGGGCGAGCAACACAAGCAGATGGTACAGAAGGTCTCCGGCCTCGTACACCGAGTGGGGCACGTCACCCTCGGCCGCCGCCTCCACCACCTCGGCGGCCTCTTCCTCGACCTTGGCGCCGATGGCAGGAACGCCGCCCTCGAAGAGCCGGGCCGTATAGGAACTCTCGGGAGGTGACGCCTTGCGCCCCACGATGGTGCCGTACAAGTCGGCGAGGGTCTGGAAAAGGGGGCCGGTGAGGGCCCGGTCGGAGAGCAACCGCCCGTCGAAGCAACTGTGGTCGCCGGTGTGGCAGGCGGGGCCGGTCTGCTCGACCAGCGCGAGCAGCGCGTCGGCGTCGCAGTCGTACCGGAGTTCGCGCACCCGCTGCACGTGGCCGGAGGTCTCCCCTTTGTTCCACAGCCCCGCGCGCGACCGACTCCAGAACCACGTGTAGCCGGACTCAAGGGTCTTCTCCAGCGCCTCCACGTTCATGTAGGCGAGCATGAGCACTTCGCCGGTGCCCCATTCCTGTACCACGCAGGGCACGAGTCCGTGCGCGTCGAACACGATATCGGAGGCTTCCATGTATCCCCATCCCCTCAGGAGGCCGTGGCTTCGATCTACAAGTCGGCTAGAACAACTCCAGGATCTTGCCGAACCCGTCGGTGACCGAAAGCCCCTCGTACCGCTCCGTCCCCTGCACGATGGTGACGCGGACACGCTGGACGCGGCGGAAATCGTCAAGCACCACGCGCGCGGCCTGCTCGAACTCGCCCGCGTACCGTTGCTGTTCGTCGAAGTACGATTGCCCGGTGAGATCGTAGACCAGCACGGCATCCTTGCCCTCGATGCGCGTTTCCGTCAAAGCGTCCGCGTGCGGCGTGCCGACGAGTGCACCCTGGATCGTATCCACATCAGGCATCGCCGAGAAGACCTCTTGCCACGCTACCCATCCGAAGAGGGCGATGACGAGAACAAGTACCAGGTTGACGGCCACGTGGGCGGCACGGAAGGAGCGGCCCTCCCGCTCGCTCTCGGGTGCACCGACGGCATCGGTGCTCGGCGCCGACTCGCCATCCGCGTAGGCAAGCCCAGTCACGCGGAACTCACCCGAGTCCACGCTCGATCAGAACTCCTCCCAGCGCTCACGAAGAACGAGGAACAAGACGGCCACATCATGGTACTCGTCATCGGCTGTCTTGAAGTAGTCCTTGAACACGGCTTCCTGACGAAAGCCCACCTTTTCGAAAGCGCGTTGGGCCACGGCCGACCCCACGGGCACCTCGGCTCGCAACTGTTCCAGACCCAGTTTGTCGGCGATGGCCACCAATTCTTCGAGCATGACGAGACCCAGGCCCTGACCGCGGGCCCGAGATCCGATGGCCACGCGCACTTCCGCGGTGTGGCGCAGACTGGTGCCCGGATTCTGATGGAGAGTCGCGTCGGCGACGATCTCGTCATCGATCTGCGCGACCATCGGGAAGACTGTCTCGAAGTCGAGGTGCTCGGCCCAGACGGTGACCAGCGCCGAGTCGGTGACGTCGTGCTTCAGGAGTCGGCGGTCACCTTCCGGGATGCCGGCGAACATGGCGGCAAGGCGTTCGCCGTCGTCCGCCGTGAGCGGGCGCAGGACGACCAGAGTCCCGTCTTTCAGTTTGACCACCTTGCGGAATCGCCTGAGTTGTTCCAGAGGCATGTGCAACCTCCCCGCATTCGACTGCCCTGGGCAAATAGGTATGATACAGACGGCATCTCGGGATTGGAAGGTGACATGCGCGGCACGGCGGAACTGATCTTCACCGGCGACGAACTCCTCCGGGGGGACATCGTCAACACCAACCAGGCGTTTCTCGGCGCGCGGCTGATCGAGCTTGGGCTCTTCACCACGCACGCCGTTTCCGTCACCGACGACCAAGGGGCGATCTCCTCGGCCGTGGTGTCGGCGCTCCTCCGTCACCCCGACGTGCTCATACTGTCCGGGGGTCTGGGGCCCACAGAAGACGACTTGACGCGGGAAGCCGTAGGCGACGCCGTGTCTCGGCCTCTCGTGCTCCATGAATCGCTCCTCGATGAGATCCGGGATCGTTTCCGCAAGCTGGGCATGCACATGGGCGACAGCAATCGCAAACAGGCGCTCTTGCCCGCCGACGCCGTCGCGATCCCCTTGGTCGGCACCGCGCCCGGATTCTGGTTCGAGGACGGCGGCACCCTGATCGCGGCGCTACCCGGGGTGCCGCGCGAACTGGAGACGATGTGGCGGGACACGCTGGCGCCGCTCCTGGGTGCCAGACTTGATGAGACCGGCAACACCGGCCGGGAGCCGGCCGTGCGCAGATTGCGCCTCCACGGGATCGGAGAATCGACACTGGCCGACCTGCTGAAAGACATTCCGTGGCGCGGCGAAGGAGTAGAGATCGGCACCCGTGCGGCCCTGGACGGCATCACGCTGATACTCCGCGCGCAACCGGACGAACGAGCCCGGCGCCGGCTCGCGGAGTTGGAGGAGTTGGTGCGCGACGTGCTGGGCAGCAAGATCTACGGCACGGACGACGACACCCTCTCCGGGGTCGTGGGAGGGTTGCTGCGCGACCGAGGTCTCACCATAGCGACCGCCGAGTCGTGCACCGGCGGTCTCCTGGCGAAACGACTCACCGACCACCCGGGGAGCAGCGATTATTTCGTTGGCGGCGTAGTGGCCTACGGCGACCGGCTCAAGTCAGCGCTCCTCGGAGTGCCGCCGGCGCTCATCGCGGAGCACGGCGCCGTAAGTGAGGAGGTGGCGGCGGCCATGGCCCGGGGAGCGCGGGAACACCTGCGGGCGGACTGCGCCATCGCCACCACGGGCATCGCCGGGCCCGGCGGGGGGAGCGACGACAAGCCCGTGGGTCTTACCTACGTCGCGACGGCGGTGGACGGCGTCGTGGAGGTGCGGCGTTTCAACATGTTCCGCAATCGCGAGGAGATCCGCGAGCGCGCGGTCTACGCCGCACTCGACGTATTCCGCCGGCGATTGCTGGACCCGCTGGACGCCTAGGAGGCTGCGCCCCGGGTCGGGCTCGCCGTCAACGGTAACGGGCGGCGGCAACGGGCGGGGGTTCCGCGCCGCCTCTCAGGGAGTGCGGGGCCTGCAGATCACCTCGAGCACCTCGAGGTCGAAGAACGTCTGGGCGTGGGTCGGTTTCAGCACGAGAGCAGTGTCGAGTCCGTGTCCGCTACCACCGCAGGCGACGATCTCTCCCGCCGACACCAAACCCGCGTCCGCGGCCATCAGAGACACCTCGATAGCCACTTTCGTACCCTCGCCGAACCGTTTGAGCGTCTGGGCGATGATCTCCTCCACCTGCCAGGTGTCGAACTTCTTGCGCACGGACCGGCCCACGCCGCCGAACGCATGGGTGGTGGTGAGCACCCGGGCCCCCTTGGCTTCTATGCCGGACCGCACGGCCTCCGGCATCTCCTGGCTCCCCGGTCCGCCGTATCCGGTGGAGTGAGTCACGATCACGACGTCGAGACCAGCCAGGGCATCCACCGCTTTTTCGCCCGTGGCGCCGCCGGTGGAAGGAACCACAACCTGTGTGATGCCCAGTTCCTGGGCGCGGGCTCTCGCAAGTTCGAGCACCTTGGATGTGTTCGCTTTGCCGCGATGCTCAAAATATGTGATCGTCTTCTCCAAGGAGGCCCTCCTCGTGTCTCGGGCGAATATCACTGCCGACCGACGAGTAGTATAGTGCGGTGAGCCTGATGACGTTCCGTCGGAAACGCTGCACGAGGAGAAGGCGCTACCTAATGGACGCGACCCTGCTGGCGGTATTGCTTCCACTCATCCTCATCGAGGTGGGACTCCTCGTATGGGCCGTGGTGGATCTGGTGAAGCGCGAGCACGTACGGGGCGGCAACAAGCTGATCTGGGCCCTCGTCATCATCTTCATCAGTGCCCTCGGGCCCATCCTGTATCTGGTGTGGGGCCGCGAAGAGTGACCACCCCCACGAAAGAACTATCCTCGGCCGGCTCGGCAGCCATAGAGCTGGACGGCCTCACGCGCGATTTCGACGGCACCCGCGCCGTCGACGCCCTCTCGCTCCGAGTGCCACAGGGAGAAGTGTTCGGCTTCCTCGGTCCGAACGGAGCCGGGAAGACCACGACTCTCAAGATGCTCGCCGGACTCATCTCGCCCACGTCGGGCCGGGCGATCGTGGCCGGTGAGACCGTCACCCCCGGTACCGCGAGCCTCGCACTGCGGCGCAAGGTGGGATTCCTCGCCGAAGAGCCCCGGTTCTACCCCTGGATGACGGCGCGGGAGTTCCTGGTGTTCGTGGGCCGGCTTTTCGGGCTCAAGACCGGCGCGGCCACGACCAAGGCCGACGACCTGCTGGCGGCCATGGGTCTCGCCGACCGGGCAGAGGACAAGATACGTGGTTTCTCGCGCGGTATGAGACAACGATTGGGCATCGCGCACGCACTCATGGGCGACCCCGAAGTACTGCTCCTGGACGAGCCCGCATCCGCCCTCGATCCCATCGGCCGTAAAGAGATCCTGGAACTGATCGGCGCGCTCCGCGGCCGCGCGACGATCGTCATGTCGTCGCACGTGCTGGAAGACGTCCAGAGGGTGGCCGGCTGGGTGGGAGTCATCCGGAGAGGACGCCTCATGGCGGAGGGATCTCTACACGATCTGCTCAACCTCTACGCGCGGCCCGCCTATCGGCTCGAGGTGAGCGGCCCCGAAGAACGGGCCGCCGTCGCGAAGGTGCTGTCCGCCGAGCCGTGGCTGGTGGAGACGGTCGAGGAGGGCGCGGCCCTCCGTCTCCTGGTGGACGATCACCGGGCGGCCCAGGCACGGGTACCCGTCGTGCTGGCTGAGGTTGGAGCCCACCTCACCGCTTTCGCCACGGAGACGCCGTCGCTGGAGGACGTGTTCATACGTCTGGTGACCGCCCCGGAATCGGGAGACGACGCGTGATGGGCGTGCTGGCGGCCAAAGAACTGCGAGAGCTCCTGAAGACACTGCGGGTGATCATCCTGCCGGCCGTCTTCCTCCTCTTCGGCATGGGAGGGCCGGTACTGATCCGGTTGCTGCCCACATTGTTGGAGAGTGCCGGAGCTGAGGGTGTCGACATGTCCCTCCCCGACTTCGGCCCGGCGGACGGCTTCGGTCAGTTTCTCGAGCTCAGCCGTCAGATGGGACTCCTGGCGGTGATCGTCGTGTATATGGGGATCGTGTCCGGCGAGCGGCGCGACGGCATGCTCGCCACCCTGTTCGTGACGCCCGTTTCGCGGCTCGCCTATCTCACCACTCGCTGGCTGGTGAATGGGGCTTACGTGGCGCTCTCCTTCGTGGCCGGCGGCGCCGTCGCCTATCTGTACACGCTGCTGCTGCTGGGCCGGATCGGCTTCGGGACGGCCGCGACCGCCACGGCCCTTTACCTGACGTACGTGCTCCTGGCTTTCTCCTGGACGACGTTCTTCTCCGCTTGGATGAAGAGCCCACCTGCAGCCGCCGGTCTGAGCATCCTACCCCTCTTCCTACTCCCGATCATCGGAACGCTCTGGGATTCGCTGGGCGAACTGGGGCCCTACGGCGCCGTGGCGGCCGGCACCGCCTCGCTGGGCATGCTCGGACTCCCCGCCGTGCCCGTGCCGGGCACGGCGGTACTCAGTGCGGCGCTGAATCTGGTGTGGTGCGTCGCCTTGTTGGGCGGTGCTTACTCGTTCGTACGACGCGCGGAGCTCTGACCCCGCAGCCCACGCCTCAGCGGCCGACCCTCGCCGGGACCCGACGCGCCGCCGGCGCGGCCGAACGTCATTCCCCCACTTTGGCGAGCTCCTCCGCGAGCCGGGCGCCTTCCGCAGGCGAGGCCACGATCTCACGGGTCCACGACTCGTCTGGTGCATATGCCCGCACGGTCACGGTGGCACGGTCGCGACCTTGCCCGTAGCGGGCCACGAGCGCCGCAGCTTCGTGCAGAGTCTCTTCGGCGGCCGCGCCGAGAGACATGACACCCGCGACCGGACCGCCGACGTCCTCCGCCTCGAGTACCGCCACGAGCACATGCCGCAAGTTATGAAGGCGGCGATTCTCCAAGTCGTCCCGCGGCACGATCACCCACTGTCCGACCGAGGAGCGGAAGTGGCGGCCGGCTTTGAGCAAGGTCACCTGCGGCATCGAAGGATCACCGAACTCGTCGAGGAGCGCCTGCAGCCGTGAGGCGAAGCCCGGGTCGGTGAGTAGACAGCCGCCCGCCGGGCAGGGGTAATCGTTGATGCCCATCTCCTCGGCCAGAGCCATCTGCTCCTTGCGGCCGCGGCCGCTGAAGGCCAGGAGCTTCGCCCGGTCGACGATGCCCGCCAACTCCGGCTCGGTGGGCGGGAAGTGCTGGGCGGACAGAGGACGCAGGATCCGACCTGTGAGGCCGGACTCCGCCTCGATGATGTCCATGGCCTTGCGCCGCTGCGACATCGGTCGCTGGCCCACCACCTCGCCCGTGACCAGGAAGGTGGCACCCACTTCGCCCATGTGCTCAGCCGCCTTGAGGAAACCCAGAATGCGGCAGTCCAGACACGGGTTGAGACCACGGCCGCGCCCGTGCTTCGGATGCTTCACCGCCTCCAAGAGGGCCTGCGAGTTGTTCACCACCTTGAGCGGCACGCCGAGTTGGAGGGAGGCCTCCCGAGCTTCGGACCGGCAGCCCTGTGCGGTACACGTGCAGAAGGGCGTGACGAAGTTGATGGCCGAGACCTCGATGCCCTGGTCCACCATCAGCTTCACCGCCAACCTGCTGTCCAGGCCTCCCGAGAGGAGTGCCACCGCTTTACCTCGCGCCATCGTCCGATCGACTCCTTATTTGTTCGCGGACCCGGGGCCGTTGGGCCTCCGTCCAGCCGCGATGTCTTCCTCTGTGTACAGCTCCAACCCCTCACGCCCGAGAAGGTCGGCGGTGATCCCCGAGCTCGCCCGCAGAGTTCTCGTGAAGGTGCCGTCGTACGTTTCGCCCACGCCGCAGGAGGGGCTCCGGGCCTTCAGGACCGCCGCTTGGGCGCCAACGAGCCTGGCCACGGCGACCACGGCCTCGGCACCTCGGCGGAACTCATCCGAGACATCGGCACCGTCCCGGCGGAGCACCTGAGCACTCCCTTCCGCCCCCGCTACGTTCTGTACCTCAGCCGGCGGCCGTGGGGTTCCAAGCCCGCCGAGCTGCTCGGGACACACCGGTATCAACGTGAACGTCTCGGCCAGTCCGAGCACGACCGGATCCCGGTGATGCCCCCCGTCGAACCGCGTGGGGAGGCCCAGAAGGCACGCGCTGACAAGCAGCGGTGTCCGCCGGCCCTCGGGGCTGTCGGCGGGCACGGCGGAGAGTGTCACTCGCCGCCGGGGGGATCGGGCACGGGTTCCGCGCCGACATCTCCGGCGCCCTCCCGTTCATCCAAGGCCTGCAGTATTTCCTGCAACTCCATCACCTTGCCGCTCAACGACAGGAGTTCGGCAGCCAGCCGCTCCCCCGCCTGCCCCACGCGGACACCGGCCTCGGCGTCCATGGGGTCCTCCTGAAGGAGCTCCTCGATCTCGTCGAGGTAGAAGAAGGCCTCGTCGAGTTTCAGCTTCACCTTCTCCAGATTCTCGATGATGCGTTCCATCGCTCCCCTTTCGGGCTACGGCCGCCCAACGCTCTCGCCGAAGACGATCAGGGACCGCACGCCGGACCCTACGGCCCGCCCGCAGGCCCGCCCGGGCTGCCACTGTTCTCTTTTCTACCGCAAGAGGTTACCATCCTACGCGGAAGATTGAGTCCCTCTCCCCGCCCGCGCGCCGCTCCGCGCTGGCGACGGACGGATCGACACGCGACCGACAGGAGGGTATTCGTGGAGAAACCGACACCGGACCGAGCGCCCATCACCCATCGCTTCCGCATGGTGCTCTGGGTGGCGATCGCGGTGGTGCCCGTTTTCTTGTACCCGCTGCTGGCCTGGATCATCTCGTCCCGGGGTTACGAAGGACAGACACCGTACTCCGACTCCATCATCGGAGCCTTCGTCGCCCTTGGGATCATCGTATTCTTCTCCGTGCTCGCTCTCATACGCCGGGGGGTCCCTGACAGGGACGACCGTGGCTTCGTCATGTCCCTGGCCATGGCCGAGGCGATCGGCATCGAAGGATTCGTCCTCTACCTCATCATCGGCTGGAACTGGGGATTCTGGGCGATGCTCATCATGTCGCTGCTGGCCGGACTGCCGTTGCGACCGCGCCGCGAGAAGCCGTGACGCTCGAACACCGCATCCGCGTCGAAATCGATGCCGGCGACCACCTCTCGGCCGTCGTGTCGCGCCCGGAAGCGTGCCGCCGCGGAATCACACCCGGCTTGGTGCTCGCTCACGGAGCCAAGAACGACCTCCACCATCCGCTGCTCGAAGCCGTAGCATGTGGACTCGCCGCGTCCGGCGCGGCGATCGTCATGCGCTTCAACTTCGCCTACGCCGAGCACGGCGGGGAGACACCCGACCGCATCGAACGCCTCGAGTTGGCGTATCGCCGTGCCCACGACGCCCTGGTGGACGACGCCGTCTGCCCCCCCGGGCCGGTCTTCCTGGGAGGGAAGTCGCTGGGGGCCAGGGTTGCGGCCGGCCTAGCCACCCGCCACCATGAAGGGGAGGGACTCCTCGCCGCCGGACTGGTGTTCCTCGGCTACCCCCTTCACGCGCCGGGCAGGTCGGAGAAACCCCGTCTCGACCTGCTGCAACGCTTGGACGTTCCCAGCCTCTTCCTCGAAGGGACGCGCGACCCGTTCTGCGACCTCGATGCACTCCGACCGGCCCTCGCCGCCATGCCGCACCCCGGTGAGTTGTACGTGATCGAGGGTGGGGGCCACTCTCTTGAGGTAGCGCGCTCCTCGGGCGCGAGTCAGGACCAGGTGAACGCCGAGATCGTGGAGGCCGTCGCCCGCTTCATAGCGGCCCATTCCTGACCGGCGCCGCCGCTACCGACCCGGAGTTACCCCGGCCCCAGGGGACACGACGCCACGCAGACGCCGCACCCCGTGCACCAGGCCGCGTCGAACGAACCGGGGAGTGTCGCCGGGCAATCCTCCGTGCAGAGACCACACGCGCCACAGATACCGCCGACCGCCGACGGCGCCGAGGGCGGCACGAGCGCGGCGTCGGTGACCAGGCCCACCAAGGTGAGCGACAAGCCGTACTCCTCAGCGACCAGGGCGCCCACCGGGCTCACCTCGCCAAGCCCCGCCGCAACGGCGGCTCGCGGCAGGGAGACGTCCCCGCTCACGACGGGCCGCACCTGGTAACCCGCCCCCTCCAGATGTCCCCGGACTATCGCCAAGGCCTCGGACAAGACGGTCTCAAGGAGCACGGGACCGTACGGCCCCGATGAGGTGACCAACTCCGGGGGTGCGGCCAAGACCAGAACCGCGCGGTACCCCTCGAGTATCCGCCTGGGGTCGGCTCGATCCGGGACCCCATCGAAGGATCCGCTGGTCGCGACGCCGCACCCAACGAAACCGGCTTCCAGTGCGGTGGCGCACACCTGAGAGAGCAACTCCTGGATCGTGTCCGTCATCCGGGAACCCATCCTCCACCCGTATACAGCGGTATCTTGGCGTTGCCGGGGCGCACCGCGCGCTCCGGTTTGCCTCACACGTGCGCCCATACTACTCTTACACCGTACCAGCGATTGGTGCTGGACGACGTAGTCCCGTCGAGCGGAGGGCGCGCGGATGATCGAATGGCTGGCAGACGTGCACCCGGTGCTCCAAGCACTGCTGGCCACTCTCTTCACGTGGGGGGTCACAGCCCTGGGAGCCGCCCTCGTCTTCGCCGCCCGCGATATCGGCAGGCGGACCCTCGACGGTATGCTCGGTTTCGCCGCCGGAGTCATGATCGCAGCCAGTTTCTGGTCGCTTCTGGCACCCGCGATCGCCTTGTCTGAAGGAAAGTCGCTGCCGGCCTGGGTGCCCGCGGTGGTGGGGTTCATGGCCGGCGGGCTCTTCCTCTTCTCGGTCGACAAGGTGCTGCCCCATCTCCACCTCGGGTTCCCGGTGGCGGACGCGGAAGGACTCAAGACCGGCTGGCATCGGAGCGTGCTGCTGGTCTCCGCCATCACCCTGCACAACATCCCTGAGGGACTGGCCATCGGGGTGGCTTTCGGTGCGGCCGCCGCCGGATATCCGGAGGCCACCCTCGCTGCGGCCGTCGCGCTCGCCATCGGCATCGGTATCCAGAACTTCCCTGAGGGCACGGCTGTTTCGGTGCCGCTGCGCCGGGAGGGCATGGCGCCGGCCAAGGCATTCGTCTTCGGCCAGGCGAGTGGTGCCGTGGAACCCATCGCCGGGGTCCTCGGCGCACTGGCGGTGATCGTGGCTCAGCCGCTCCTGCCCTACGCTCTGAGCTTTGCCGCGGGGGCGATGATCTTCGTGGTCGTGGAAGAGCTCATCCCCGAATCGCAGCGAGGCGGCAACACCGACCTCGCGACGATGGGAGCGATGGGCGGGTTCACGGTCATGATGCTGCTCGATGTCGCTCTCGGTTGAACGGAACGTCTGCACGTACGGAAGACCGCACCGCGGAGGATCGACACATGCTTCCCCTGTTCTTCGAGTTCCACAACCCCACCAAAGTGGTGTACGGCCCGGGTCTCGTAGCCGATCTGCAGGCCGAACTCACCCAGATCGGAGCGCGCCGGTACCTGCTCGTATCTGACCGCTGCCTCGAGGCCCTCGGCCTCCCTTCGCGAGTCGCCACCTCCCTGGAGGAAGCGGGGGTCGAGGTGGTCGGGACCTTCCTCGACGTACCCGAGAACTCGGAGGTAGGAGCGGTACGGGCCTGCGCGGATGCAGCCCTGGCTGCCGGGGCCGACGGCCTGGTGGCACTCGGCGGCGGGAGCGTGATAGACACCGCTAAGTGCGCCGACATCCTCATCACAGAAGGCGGCGACCTGGTGGACGACCACTCCGGGGCGGGCACACTCACGCGCCCGCTGAAGCCGCTCGTGGCCATCCCCACCACGGCGGGCACCGGCAGTGAGGTCACCCGGGCGGCGGTGGTGCTGGACGAGGCCAACGCGGTCAAGTTGAGCTTCTCCGACACGTTCCTTCTGCCCACGCTGGCCGTACTCGACCCGGAGCTCACGGTGTCGCTGCCCCCGGGCCTCACCGCCGGCACCGCCATGGATGCCCTCACTCACGCGGTGGAGTCGTATGTGAGCCCCCAATGGTCGCCCGTCAGCGAGTCTCTTGCCGCGGGAGCCGTGCGCCTCATCTTCGCCAACCTGGAGAGCGCCGTTGCGGACGGCTCCGATCTGGAGGCCCGCGGAGCGCTGCTCATCGCCGCGGCGATGGCAGGTATGGCCTTCTCGCACGCCATGGTGGGATGCGTGCACGGCATGGCACACGCGGTGGGCGGCCTGTACCACGTGCCACACGGAGCGGCGAACGCCATACTCCTCCCTCACGGGCTCGCCTACAACCGGAGGGAGATCGAAGAACGTCTGGGCGGATTGGCCCCCTTCGTGGGCGGCCTCACACCGGGCGAAGACGCACTCTCCCCCGCCGACCGAGTGGTCGCAGCCATCGCCGGCCTCACCGAACGCCTGAACGCGGCGGGTGTCCTGGCCACTCGGCTGCGGGACGTGGGAGTGCCGGAGGAGGGCCTCGAGGCGGTCGCGGAGGCCGCCGTGATAGACGGCACCAGTTTCTACAACCCCCGAGAGGTGGTGGCGGAGGAGATCCTCTCCCACCTGAGGGATGCGTACTAGCCGAGAAGCAACAGAGTCGAAGGAGGTCCGGATGGGATCGTTCAAGTCGGGGCAGGAATTCCAGGACATGCTGGCCGGCTTCTTCGAGCACCTGACCGTGGTGCCCTCGATCTCCGAGAAGCTGCTGGCCTCGAAGCTGATCATCCGGTTCACCTACACGGATCCCGACGTGGTGCTGGTGGTGGACTGCACGGGCGACACCGTAGAGATCCGCCCGGGAGACATGGAGACGAAGGCCACCGTGGACCTGTCCATGACGGCGGACACAGCCCACCGCTTCTGGTTCGGCAAGGTGAATCTGATGATGGCCCTCACCCGCAAGCAGATGGTGGCAAAGGGCCCCGTACCCAAGATCCTCGAGCTCCTACCGGCCATCAAACCTGCCTACGCGCTCTATCCCGAGTATCTGCGCGAGAACGGCTACGCACACTACGTGATCGACTGACTGGGGGGCCGACCATGCGCGGCGGGTACATGGGGCGCGTGCTCCACATCGATCTCACCACCGGTCGCCACGAGGCTCACCCCCTCGATCCGGGGATGGCCAAAGACTACCTGGGAGGCAGCGGGACCGGGGCGCGACTCTACCTGGACCTCATCAAGGGCGGATCTCCGCCCGACCCCCTCTCGCCCGACAATCCCGTGGTGATCATGACCGGCCCCCTCACGGGGGTGAAGGCCGACGCTGTCGCCCGCTGGACGATGAGTTCCCGATCGCCCCTCACCGGCTTCTGGACCGACGCGAATGTGGGTGGCCACTTCGGCGCCCAGCTCAAGTCGGCGGGATACGACGGTCTCGTGCTCGCAGGCAAGGCCCCTTCGCCTGTGTACGTGACTATCGATGACGACGCCGTAGCGGTACGCGACGCCTCGCCATACTGGGGCTCCGACGTGTACGAGGTCACCGATCGTCTTACCGAGGACCTCCTGAGTCTCGACGGGAGGCGCGGCGAAATGCTGGCCATCGGCCCCGCGGGCGAGAAGTCGGTGCGCTTCGCGGCCGTGGGCACGCGCAAGCGACACTGGGCGGGGCGGGCCGGCCTCGGAGCGGTATGGGGATCCAAGAACCTCAAGGCCGTGCACGTACGGGGCTCGGGCTCCGTACCCATCGCCTCTCCGGAGCGCTTCCAGACCCTCCGCTCGGAGCTGAAGATCCTGTACGCCGAAGACCTGCTGATCGAAGCCCTCCGCGCCTTCGGCACCATCGCCTCGATAGATCTCGGGACGCTCACGGGCGACGTTCCCTATCAGAACTGGCGCACCGGCGCGTGGTCCAGCGTGGATGATCTCTCCTCGGTCGCCTACCAGGAACAACTCCTCAGCGGCAACGCCACCTGCTACGCCTGCGGCGTGCGCTGCAAGCGCGAGGTGGAAGTCTCGGAGGGCCCTTACGCCGGAATAGCGGGACCCGGCCCCGAGTACGAGACCCTCTGCGTCTTCGGCCCCCTGTGCCTCAACACCGACCTCCCGTCGATCGCCAAGGCGAACGAACTCTGCAACCGCTATGGCATGGACACCATGAGCTGCGGATCCACCATCGCCTTCGCGCTCGAGTGCTTCGAGGTCGGTTTGCTGAACGCCGAGCACTGGGACGGCCCGCCGCCACAGTGGGGCGACGCCGCCTCGATCGTCGAGATGGTGGACCTCATCGGCCGCCGGGAGGGCATCGGTGCGCTGCTGGCGGAAGGGAGCGCCGCCGTGGCCGCGAAACTCGGTGGCGGAGCCGAGGAGTTGCTCTCCACGGTAAAGGACCTGGAGTCCCCTATGCACGACCCGCGCTCCGCCCACGGACTGGGCCTCGCGTACGCCGTCTCGCCGCGGGGCGCCTGTCACAACGCCAGCCTGCAGTACCCCATCGAACCGGGGGGGATGTTCGTGGCCGACGTGCCCCAACTCGCGGTGGAACTGGAGGAGCAGAGCAGCGTGGGCAAGGCGGCCCTGAATGTGGCGACGCAAGACTACGGCGCCTTCTTCGCCGGCTGTGCCGGCTTCTGCAATCTGGGCGCACGGCCCCTCTCCGCCGCCCAGGCCGTCGAGTTGGTGAACGCAGTCACCGGTGCCGACTACACGCTGCCCGATCTGCTGGAGGTGGGGCGCCGAGTCTGGTTCCTGAAGCGCGGCCTCAGCAACCTCTTCGGAGCGCGAGCGGATCACGACCGCCTGCCGCTCCGCCTCCGGGTCGCGCTGGACGACGGCCCTACGGCCGGCAGCGCGCCCGACATGGAGCTCATGATGCGCGAGTTCTACGAACTCCGCGGGATCGATCCCGCCGGACTGCCGCAGCGGGAGATACTGACGGGCTTGGGCTTGACCGACCTGGCGGACCTGCTGAACCTGTAGCAGGCTGTTGAAGAATGACGCTTCGCCGCCAGGGCGCGATGGGCGAGCGCGAGACAAGGACGAGAGGAGCGCTCGTAGCGGCGCTACGGGCGCGACCGAGGACGCCGTATCGCGCCGTCCAGTGCGTTCTGGCGGCCAAGGCTTCGATCTTCAACAGCCTCTTAGAGCCATCGTCAGCCTGCTCCAACGGCCGAGGCTTGCTCGGCAGCCCCCTAGCGCAGCTGCGAGAAGGTCCCGAAGCTGTCGGCGGCCAGGCGGACGAGCGGCCGCTCGGTGAGGGAGCGGATGGAGACGTAACAGTCCCGACATTCTTCGCGGATGGTGAAACCCCGCACCGCTTCCTTCCTCGAATGGTAACGATAGTCGGGGTGCATCGAGCATGGATTCAAGTCGCCGTCCGGGCGCACCACGAGGAAGCGCACGCCCGCTTGACAACCACCCCGGCCCTGTTCCCGGAAGAAGTCCAGGGTTGTGTCGAGCACGTAGTCGGAGTTGAGCACCGATCCGGTGCGCCGACGACGCTCTCGCAGGTATGCGAAGCCCCGGTCGAGTTCTCTCAGATCCTCCGGGTCGGTGATGCAGAACCCCCGCTCGCCGGTGCGCAGGTGACTGTAGGCGGAGAAGGAGATACGGACACCCCACGACTCCGCCGTCTCCACGAGAGCCGGGATCTCCCGGAAATTCGCGTGCGTGAGCGCGGTGTTCAAGACGATGCCGCCGCTGATGCCGTTCGCCCGGTCGATCGCGGCCAGGCGAGGCACCACCCGCTCCAATCGAGCAAACAGCCCTCGGAGTTGGCGGAACGAGTCATGCCTGATGTCGGGGAAATCGAGCGACACCGAGAACATGTTCACGCCGGCCTCGCGCAGCGACGTGAATCGTTCCTCGGAAAGAGCCCATCCGTTCGTGATACACACGATCAGCGGCAACCCGCTCGGCCGACGTATCGCTCGCGCTATGTCCTCCAAATCGGACCGGGTGAGCGGCTCGCCTCCGCTGAGCTGCGTCACCGCCGGCCGGAGTGCCCGCGACCACCGCCCGTAGTCGGCGGGGAGAATGCGATCGTCCTCCCGCTTCATCCGGCCCTTGTCGCAATGCAGACAATCGGCGGAGCACGAGTGGGTGACCTCGAAGGAGACGCAAATAGGCCGTCCTGCGACCCGGTTCGCGAAGGATCGAGCCCCGAGCAGAACGGCGAGCTTGGTCTTCACGCTCTTCCTCTCCGCACGCGCATCCGCCTCACGGCCGGCAGTCCGTGCTCGGCCACTTCCTTCAGCGCCGCCACCGCCAACACCGCCGCGAGTATGGCGAGCAGCAACCAGGCAGGCGGATCCAAAGTCGCCCCCACCCACGCGATGGCCAGGTACCTGGGAGCCCGGGCGAGCGTGAGTGCCAGCAGGTAACGGCGCAAGGGGTAGTCAACGGAGAACGCCATCATCTTGAAGGGGAAGAAGGGGACCGGGCTGGCCGCCGTGACCACAAGGACGGTGAACGGCGCCCGCGTGAAGCGCGAAAGCAAAGCACGGATCACAGTACGTTGCCGGTAGGGAGACAGCCTCTCGGAGCTGAGGAGCGGCACGAAGAAACGCCAGTCGATGACGCCGGCGATCACTGTGCCCACCGTGGCGGAGAGCGTCGAGAGCACCAGGGCCTGGCGAGCGCCGTAATCGAGGAGGGCGACCTCGTGGGAGAAAAGCGAAAGGCCCGTATTCGCCGGAATCGAGTAGAGCAACAGCGTGGCCTGTGCGGCCGCCGTGGATCCGCTCCCGTACGCTCGAAGCGCCACCGCCAGTAGACCGATCGCCGAAGTAGCCAAGGTGAACACGATCAGACGAACGGCCGGAGAAACAGACGAACGCGAAGCCGTTGACACCTACCCCCCTCGATGGGTCGATCATGCCCGCTCACACTACCAAGACAACCGCGAGACGGAAACCCCCACCGGGTTCCGGCGCCTCTACAGCGGTTGCACCTCACCGGTAAGCTCGATCTCCGGTGCGGTGGAGTTGTTGACGATTTCGAGTTCGTACGGGAACCTCTCGCCCTTTATCCACTGACCGCCGACGAGCGGCGTCTTCGACACGTTGGGAACCGGGCCCGTGGACCAATCGACCGGACCGGCGATGGTGTCTATCTTGGTTTCCTTGATGGCCGCCACGATGGATGCCTTGTCGTCGATGTCGGCCGTGCGGCTGAGCGCGTCGACAGCCACCTCGTACACCGCGTAGTGCAGCAGAGGCTGAGTCCACTGTCTGCCGCTGCTCTCGTACTTGGCCGCCAGATCGCCGCAAGGCTCACCCGTAAGCGAAGACGTGAAGGGGTGGCTGGGCGTCCACCACACCTCGGTGGTGAGTCCGTAACCGATGTCACCGAGTGCTTCCATCGACGAGGGGAAGAGCAGGCCCTTGCCCACCGAAGCGACCTTCGGCTTGAATCCTTGCTGCGCCGATTGCTTCCAGAAGGTGGCGAAGTCCGGAGGGACCATCACACCGGTGGCGATATCGCACCCTGCCTCTTTGAAGCGGGAGATCTGCGCCGAGAAGTCTTCTTTAAGCTGCCGGAACCGGCCCGGATCCACGAGCTCGAAGCCACCCTCGGTCAGAGCCGGCGGGAACCCGTTCACCTCGTCGGCCCACGCGTTGCCGTCGGCGTCGTTCGGCCACATCGCCCCGACCTTGGTCGCGCCCAATTTGGTCCACATCGCGGTGTAGTTCGCTATGACGTCCTCAAGACCCCAGCAGAAGTGATAGGTCCAGTCGAAACCCACCGCCGGATCGCCGCCGCGGCCGAAGAAGAAGGGCTGCCACGGGGTATCGTTCGAGATGCAGGGCACACCGTTGGCTTCGCACTGAACGGCCACCGGGTTCACGGTATCCGGGGTGGAGGCCACAAGCATCAGATCGATCTTGTCTTTGCTGATGAGGTCGCCCGCCACCTGCGCGGCTCGGTTCGGATCGGATTGGCTGTCCTTGACCACCAGCGTGATCGGGTGAGTCTTGCCACCGATATCCACGCTGGGTGCCGCGGCTTTCCACTCTTCGATGCAGAAGGTGTCGGCCTCACCGAAGCCGGCGATCGGTCCGGTGAGCGGGGTGACGAACCCGATCTTGATCACACGGCCCGCACCGCCGCCACGGGCGCTGGTGGCCGTGGTCGCGGTCGCGGGCGTGGTGCCCGACCCGGCGATCCTGGTGGTAGTGGCGGTACTGTCGGCGCATCCGGCCAGCACCCAACCAAAGCCCACGCCGGCGCCGGCCACGCCCGCGGCTTTCAGGAACTCACGACGGCTCAAAGGACCGGACACGATACGCTTCTCGTCCTCCATCTGGTGACCCCTTGCTCGTACGGCGCGACGACCACCGCGAGACGCAGTGTCTCGGTGCCGACCACGTCGAGCCGATGCTCGCAGCCTTCAGTCGTGAACAGGGCAGTCGAGCGGGATTCAGGTCGAAGATATCATCTTCCACATACGCCGGAGACGGGTATAGTTCGACGATGAAAAGTGGATCTCACACACAGGCGCGGGCCCAGGGGTAAAGCGTGGTGTCACTCAACGACATGGAGACGTCAGGCAGATCTCCCCTCCGTTCCACACGCGGTCTGTGGTTGCTGTGCCTGATCGGCGCCCTCGCGATCTTCGTACCCAGCGCTGTCGGTCTCGAACGGATACAGACGGGCTATGCGATCTCGAGCGCCGAACTCGACGCAGTGCGAGTCAGCAGGGGGATCGTGGCGAGCCAGGCCGACCAGCTCCTCTCCATGGGTGCGCAGCGGCACTTGGTGCTCGACCCCAGCGACGAGGATACCGCCCGCCTCCACGCGGCGCTCCGCGGCTTCTCCTCTTCCTACGACATCCTCAAGGTGAAGCTCTACTCACCCGATTGCCGCATCGTCTACAGCAGCGATCCCGCGATCGTCGGCATCGTGGACGCTGAGAACGAGCGCCTCGCTCGCGCACTCCTTGGCACGATCAGTTCGGATCTCGAGAGTAGTGACGCGATGGTCGATCTCCGGGAGGAGACCCACTTCTCGGTGGAGGTCGTTGAGACCTACGTGCCTATCTACAACGTGCAGGCCGAGGTGGTGGGTGTCTTCGAGATGTACCAGGACTTCGCCCCCTACCGGGCCGCCGCGAGGGCCCGCTACTACCGCTCGGTGGCCCTGATCGGCGCGGTTGCGGGGCTTGCAGCGGTCCTCGCATTCGTCGTGCTGCGGCGCAGAGAGTCTGGGTTCTCCGCCGAGTATGCGACCGCCCTGCACGCGGCCGGGGTCGATCCCCCAACCGGCCTCAATACGAGCGCTGCCGCGTACGCTCGGGCGGTGCAAGAGTGCAACCGCATGAAGCGCCGCCGGCAAGGAGCGCTCGAACCCTCGCTTGCCATACTGCTTGTGGAGATCGACGGGTTGGAGGAACTCATACAGAGGTCCGGGCGCACGTCGGCGGACCAAGTCCTCCTTGAGGTGGGCCGCCGCCTGGTCGAGTCGGTTCGCTCGTACGATATCGTTGGATGGTCCGGCCCCCGGAGGTTCATGGTCGTGCTGCCCGAGACCTCGTTGTCCGACGCGCCCGCACTGGCCGAACGCCTCCGGCTCGCGGTCGCGTCGACGCCCATAGAGGCGGCACCACCTGGGGCGCCAACGACTGTGAGCCTGGGGGCGGCCATCACCTTCGGGCCGACGCCCAGTGTGGATGTGGTTCTCAGGCGGGCCGAGATCGCTCTCCAAGAGGCCCAGGACGGCGGAGGCAACCGGGCCATCTACCTCTCCGGCGGCGAGGAGTCTTCGGCGCGGGATACCCCGCCCCCAATGTAGAAAGGTTGAAGATATGGATACGAGAGTCGCCTCTGCCACGCGCGCGGTCATCATCGGCCACGACAGGCCCACGGTGCTCATCGGCGAGCGCATCAACCCCACGGGCAAGAAGGCCCTGGCCGACGCCTTGCGCGCCGGAGATCTCGACGCTGTGCGTGAAGAGGCGCGCACGCAGGTGGCGGCGGGTGCGGACATCCTGGACGTGAACGTGGGTGCCACGGGAGTGGATGAGACCGTCATGCTGCCGCTCGCCGTGCAGGCGGTGGCCGAAGTGGTGGATGTCCCTCTCTGCCTCGACAGCCGCAACGCCGCCGCCCTGGCCGCGGCTCTCGAGGTGTGCCCGGGGCGACCCATCATCAACTCGGTCACCGGAGAAGAGGGCTCCCTCGAAGAGATACTGCCGTTGGCCAAGCGGTTCGGGGCGCCCGTGATCGGCCTCACGCTCGACGACGCCGGCATCCCCAGCGATCCGGAGAAGCGGGTGGAAATCGCCCACCTTATCGTCGAACGCGCCGCCGCCCTGGGCATCCCCCCGGAAGATGTGATCATCGATTGCCTCACGCTCACCCTCGGCGCGAATACGAAGGCGGCGCTGGGCACGCTCGAAGCCGTGCGCCGGGTGAGAGCCGAGCTTGGAGTGAACCAAACCCAGGGGGCCAGCAACATCTCTCACGGGCTGCCGAACCGCCCCCACCTGACCGGCGCCTACCTCGCCCTCGCCATCGAAGCAGGCCTCACCTGTCCAACCGTGGACGTGGCACAGGTACGGTTCGCGGTCGTCTCGACCGACCTGATCCTGGGCCGCGACGACTACGCGCTCCGCTACATCCAGGCCTTCCGGGAGGCGTCGGCGGGTCCGGCCTAGGAGGGCTGTCGTTTCGTGCGGCGCTCCGTCTCCGAGTTGGCAAAGCACTGGAGATACGGACCCCTTCCATGGCGGAGCCGGCTGGAACGCGTGCTCAGTCGGTGGCCGCGCACGCCGACGACACCATGACCGCTGCCGCCATCATCGCCTGCGAGATGATCGAGGACGAGACCCGCCTGGCCATCGCCCAGGCCTTCCCCGCGGGCACTCATCCGCCCGTGGTCTGGATCGAGAGCGCCCTCCACGAACGGCCCGGCAAGCTGCAGGCCGCGCTCGACGGGCTGATCGTTCGTCTGGACGAGGGAGCCGGCGGCGGCGAGACAGTGGCCGTGAAAAGCGTGCGACCGGGCACCGGCCCTGTGAGTTCGCGCACGGAACTAGTGGAGGTCGGGCCTTCCGGCGACCTCCTCCTCGGCTTCGGCTACTGTGGCGGTGGACTGAAAGAGCTCGTGTCGCACCACCGCCGCTTGGTCTTCCCCCGCTCCGACGACTGCATCTCCCTCTTCCTCGACGGCGGCTGCGACCGGGGCAAGGCCACCCGCGACGCCCACTCCTACTACCTCACCAAGGGCTGGTTCTGCCACCAGAGCAGCATGACCGACAGCTTCGACGACTGGGTGAAGCGCTACGGTGCGGAGCGGGCCGCCCAGCTCCGCGGCTTGATGTTCGCCAACTACAAGCGCATCTCGCTCATCGACACGGGCGCCTACCCGGTGGACGAATGGCTCGAGCACAGCGAGGCCCGCGCCGACGAGTTGGAGCTGGAACACGAGATCGTGCCGGGCTCGGTGGATCTCCTGGCTCGCCTCTTCGCTGGGAACTGGGACACCACCGACATCGTGGTGCTCGAGCCGGGACAGCCCATCGGGATCGGGTACCTGTTCAACATGGGCGAGTAGGCCCTGGTCAGGCCGCCGCGAAGACCGTGGCTCCGAGCACAAGCATCACGACGAGGCACGCGCCCGCCACCGGCCAGTCCTTCTGCGTGACGTAGAGAACGAACGCGGCGCCGAGAGCGAGTGCCGGAGCGGCCAACAGTACGATAATCCCCACCTCCTGGGCCACCTGCACCGGCAGCGCAAGGCCAGAAAAGAGCAGCGCTCCCGCGAGACCCACGCCCGCACGAAGGATCCAGGCAACTACCGTGGCCACCGACCGTCCCTCCGCCCCGCCTCCCGGCGCCTCCTGTCTCATCGCAGCCGCACCCCGAACGCCGCCAGAGCCATCTGCATGGCGAGGAGGATCAACACCGCCGAAAGAACCCTCCTCAGCACCGTTCCACTGAGGCGGGAGGAGAGCCGAGCGCCCCCCGCAGCCCCCAACAAGGCGCCGAGAGCGACCGGCGCGGCTACGGCGGGGTCCACCAGGTCGTGCAGATAGTAGACCGTTGCCCCGGCGACAGCTGTCAGACCGATCATGAAGCTGCTGGTGGCCGCCGCCGCCTTCATGGGGACACCCATCAACATCGTCATGGCAGGGACGTTGACGACACCGCCTCCGATCCCGAGCAGGCCGGACATTCCCCCCGCGACGAGCGAGATCACCAACCCCGCCGGCACTCGAGCGACCGAGTAGGACACGTGGCTCCCAAGATGTTGGTCGAAGAAACGGCCGGATAGTCGGCCCGCCGGCGCACCGCCCCCGGAAGCTGAGGCATCCGCGCTTCCCGGCCCCTCAGTCCGCCGAAACAGTGAGAGAGCCATGAAGCCGAGCAGCACTGCGAAGAGGGCACTCAAAGCCTCCTGATCGAAAGCGACCGACGCGAATCCTCCGAGCGCAGCCCCGAACGTCATCGTGGTCTCGAGCGTGAGACCAAGCCTCAGGTTCACGAGACCGCGACTCAGGAAGCCCACCGTCGAGCTGGAAGAGGTGGCAACCACCGCCACCAGACTCACCGCGACGGCCTCGTGTATGGGCACCCCCATGAGCAGGCTCAGGAACGGCACGATGAGAATGCCTCCCCCCAAGCCCACGAGGGAGCCGAGAAGCCCCGCCGCCAGACCAACACATCCGAACGCGAGCAGCTCCACTACTACGCGCCGACCCGCAGGACGGTCCTGGTCTTCACCGCGCCGCGGGGAAGGTTGCACTCGGGCGTTTCGGCACCGATCATGAGTCCGGGCCCCGCAACTCCTCCACCATCCCCTCATAGAAATCGAGCGACTCCGGGTTGATGAGCGCGTCCCGGTTGGTGACCGGCCTCCCATGCACCAGGTTGGTCACGGCCGTCTCCACCTTCTTGCCGTTCAAGGTGTAGGGGATATCGGGCACGGCGATGAGCTTGGCCGGCACGTGCCGGGGGGAAGCATTCTCTTTGAGAGTCTTGACCACGGCCGCGCGGAGTTCGTCGGTGAGTTCCTCCCCAGGCGCGAGCTTCACGAAAAGGAGGATGCGCTGGTCGCCCTGCCAATCTTGGCCGATGGCCAGGGAGTCGGCGATCTGGGGCAGCTTCTCCACCTGGTTGTAGATCTCAGCCGTGCCGATGCGCACGCCTGACGGCTTCAGTACGGCGTCCGAGCGGCCGAAGAAGGTGATCCCGCCCGTCTCGGAGTCGAACATGACGTAGTCCCCGTGGCGCCAGATGCCCGGGAAGACGTCGAAGTAGGCGTCATGGTAGCGCTTCCCTACGGGATCGTCCCAGAAGTACAACGGCATGCAGGGCGCTGGGGCTTCGCACACGAGCTCGCCCTCCTCGTCGCGCAGCGGCCGCCCCGCAGGATCGTAGCACTCGATCTTCATGCCCAGGCCCGGTCCCTGGAGTTGGCCCGCGTAGACGGGTTGGGTGGGGCTCCCCAAGGCGAAGCAGCCGTTGATGTCGGTGCCCCCGGAGATGGAGTTGAAGTGGACATCGGCCTTGATCGCCTCGTAGACGTAGGCGAAACCCTCAGGCGACAGAGCCGAGCCCGTCTGCAGGATCGAGCGCAAGGCCGAGAGGTCCGCCTCGCCTCCGGGCCGGTAACCCTGGCTCTTCAGGAGCCCGATGTAACTGGCGCTGGTGCCGAAGATGGTGACGCGCAGATCGGCGAGGAGGCGCCAGAGCGCCCCGATATCGGGGTAAGCGGGGTTGCCGTCGAAGAGCACGACAGTGGCCCCCACCCCGAGGGCCGACTGCAGCCAGTTCCACATCATCCAGCTGGCCGTGGTGACGTAGAAGATGGTGTCTTCGCGCCGCAGGTCGGAGTGCAGCACGAGTTCTTTCCGCTGGTTCAAGAGGATGCCGCCGCCGCTCTGCACCAGGCACTTCGGCTTGCCCGTCGTGCCCGAGGAGAACATGACCACTGCCGGGTGGTCGAAGGGGAGTTGCTCGAAGGCGATGTCCCCGCCAGGCTGTCCGATGATGAAGTCGTCGAAGGAGACGGCGCCGCGGATGCCGGACAGGTCGGCATCGGGGTCGCCCGCATAGTGGGCCACCACCACCCGCTCGATGCTGGGGATGGCTTCCACCACCTGGGCCGTGTTGGCCAGGCAGTCGAAGATTCGCTCTTTGTAGCGGTAGGCGTCCACCGCGAAGAGGACCGTGGGCTCGATCTGACCCAGCCGGTCGGCCGCGGCGGCCGGGCCGATGTCGGTGGCGCAGCTCGACCAAAGGGCGCCGATGGCGGTGGCTGCCAGCATGCCCACGGCGGTCTCGATCATGTTGGGCATGTAACCGGCCACCCGGTCACCGACGCCCACCCCGGCGGCGCGCAGGGCCCCTGCCACGCGGGACACCGTCTCGTAGAGCTCCGCATGGCTCATACGCCGCGGCGCCGCGGTCTCCCCCACGAAGATGAAGGCCGTCTGCTCGTCGCGGAAACGCAGCAGGTTCTCGGCGAAATTCAGCCGGGCGCTTGGGAACCAGTGGGCGCCCGGGAACACCGAGAGGTCTTCCACCGGCGACGTGTAAGGCGCCGAGGCTTGGATCTCCAGGAAGTCCCAGGCGGCGGCCCAGAAGGCGGGGATGTCGTCCACCGACCACCGGTAGAGGGAGTCGTAGGAATCGAGAGCCAAGGCATGGCGCGCGTTCACGTACTCCCGGAAACGGGTCATGTTGGCGGCGGCGATGCGCTCCGCCGATGGTTGCCAGAGCAACGCGGTCAACTCCTGCCTCCTCTGATTCGCTCGCGCACCAGATCTATGTCCAGCACGCCGTGTTGCTCACGTATCTGCCCCCTCGTTGTCGAGGCACCGCACCTCACCGGATCCCAGCCCCCTCGCCGCCACCCGGTCGCGCATGAACGCCCGGGCCTGCCCGGCGGCCGACCGGTCGTCCGGCAGGGGCAGGATCTCCGCCGACACCCAGCCGCGGTAGTCGACGGCCTCGAGCGCCGAAAAGATCGACCCGTACTCAACGTGGCCGAGGCCGGGTGCGCGGCGGTTACTATCCACCACGTGCAGGTAGCCGAGTTGCGAACCGGCTGCACGGACAGCGTCCGCCATCGTCACCTCCTCGATGTTCATATGGAACACATCCAGCAGCAGCGCCACGTTCGGGCGCCCGACGGCGTCGAGCAGCTCCAGGGTCTGCTGCGCGGTGTTCAAGAACCGGGTCTCGTAGCGGTTGATGGCCTCCACCACCACGCCGGTGCCCAGGGCGGCGGCGTGGTCGGCACACTCCCGCACCCCCTCGGCAAGAAGACGCATCTCCCGGGAGCCGTCGCCCGCCTCGGAGCGGGCGCCGCGCGCCAGACCCACGATGATGAGGGCGGAGAAGTGCGCCGCGAACGCCGTCAGGTCGAAAAGACGCTCGAGGGCGTGACGACGCACCGTCTCGTCCGGCGCCGTCAGACTCAGCCCGTCCTCCAGGAACATCCGCCCGCTCGCGATCGCGCTCAGCTGGAGCCCCGTCCGGGTCAGCTCGTCTTCGAGCCACCCCGCGTCGAGCTCGGTCACCGACCGGAGGCTCACCTCGATCCCGTCGAACCCCAGCTCCGCCGCGGTGCCGATAGCCGTAGCCACGTCGCCCGCGAACAGCAACGGGCCGAACACCGACGGCGCCGGCGACGTGGCAAAGGCGAACTTCCACTCGGTCACAGCCGCCCCCGATGGCCCATGCGACGAGAGAGCATCGCTCCCGCCCGTACGATACTCTCCGCCGTGTTATCCGAAGAAGGTCTGCGCTATCTCATAGAGTTCCAGAGGTACCGTCTTCAGTTGACTCAGCGCCTCGGTGAACGGCACCGCCACGATCGAGTCGCCCCGCAGCGCGGCCATCATGCCCCACTGTTCGTCCTTGACCATCTCGGCGGCCTTGACCCCGTAGCGGGTGGCCAGGATGCGATCGTGCGCGGTCGGTCCTCCGCCTCGCTGGATGTAGCCCAGGATGGTCACGCGGGTCTCGAAGCCGCTTATGCGCTCGATCTCCTTCGCGAGAACCGAACCCACACCGCCCAAGCGCACGTGCCCGAAGGCGTCCACGTCCTCGGAACTGAGGATGGTCTGCTCGCCGCCCGAGCGCCAGGTGAGGGTGGTGCCCTCACTCACGACCACGATGGAGAAGCGCTTCCCGCGGTCCGCGCGCTGTTGCACCAGCTCGCAGACGTCTTCCACCGTGAGAGGGAACTCAGGGATGAGGATGGCGTCGGCTCCGCCGGCAATACCGGCCATCACCGCGATCCACCCGGTGTGGCGGCCCATCACCTCCACCACCATCACTCGGTTGTGCGATTCCGCGGTGGTGTGAAGCCGGTCGACGGCTTCCGTGGCCACGTGTACGGCGGTGTCGAATCCAAAGGTGTAGTCGGTACCCGAGAGGTCGTTGTCGATGGTCTTGGGCACGCCCACCACGTGCAGTCCGTGCTCCTCGTGCAGGCGGTGCGCAACGCCCAGGGTGTCCTCGCCACCGATGGCGACTACGGCGTCGATGCCCCGGCCATGCAGCGTGGCCATCACCCGCGCGGCCCCGTCTTCGGTCTTGAAGGGGTTCGTTCGAGACGTGCCCAGAATGGTGCCGCCCTGGTTGAGGATCCCGCTCACTGCACTCGGCCCGAGGGCCTTGATGTCATCCTCCACCAAGCCGAGCCACCCATTGCGGACCCCGTACACCTCCCAACCGTACTCGGCCCCCGCCCGACGGGTGATGGCCCTGATGACCGCGTTCAGGCCCGGGCAATCACCCCCCCCTGTGAGTATGGCTATCCTCATCTACTCCTCCTTCGCCGATGGAACCCCCCAACACCCGTGGGGTTCCATCCAACGGAATCAGGTCACGTCTCATGGAACGGCACCATTCCTACCACAGGGTGGAAGGGGTGTCCAGCAGCCACGTTGGAAGGAGCGCACACCTCGGACGGTCCACCACGGACCGACGGACCGGCGGACCGGCGGACCCGGTTTCAGCGCCGGCGGCCCTCCACCCTTCGGCGGAGAAGTTGGACGCCCGCGGGTGTGAGCCCGAGCCTCTCGCGCTCGCGTTCCAGGAGTTCCAAGCTGCCATACCCGTCGAGATACCCGTTCACCCGCGCCGCCGCCGTGGAGTCCACGAACTCGGAGACGCGCGGGTACATCTCGGCGAACTCGGCGGCTAATTCGCGGACCCCCTGCAGCCGATACTTCTGGTGATAACCCTCCGCCAGGTAGAAGCGTTCGGCGGGGAGTATCTCCGTGCGCGCAGGCCGGCCCAGCACTGATACGGTTCGGTCGCGACTCCGCTCGGCAGCCTGTTTCTGCTCGCTATCGTGCACGAAGACGGCCGCTTTGTACTGCGCCGACCACGACCCACGGAGTGGATCGTGACTCGCCCAGAAGATGTCGAGGAGTTCATCGTACGCTATCTTCCCTGGATCAAAGTCGATCTGGAGAGTCTCCGTGTGGTCTCCCATGGTCCGATACGTGGGATCGCGGGTGGTCCCCCCGGTGTAGCCCACGCGCGTCCGAATCACACCGTCCAACGCCCCAAACTGGGCGTCCGGGCCCCAGAATCAGCCCAAGGCAAAGGTGGCGGTTTGGACCCGCTCGGGCGCCTCGAGATCGAGTAACGGCAACTCGCGGGCGCCGATCACGCCCGGCTCCCGCCCGGTGTCGTCACGTACGTCCTCCACAGCGGACGCAGCGGTGTTACGAAGTCTACCCATCAGGCTCACTTGTCCTCCTCGTCGCGTGCCACGAACGAGAGTGCCGCCGAGTTCATGCAGTACCGCATGCCGGTGGGAGCCGGGCCGTCGGGGAACACGTGACCCAGGTGCGATCCACAGCGATTGCACACCACCTCTGTGCGGCGCATGAAGAGGCTGTTGTCCGCGTGCTCATCCAGCCGCGCCCGCTCGATGGGCTCAACGAAGCTGGGCCAACCCGTGCCCGAATCGAACTTGGCCCGCGAGTCGAACAACTCGTTGCCGCAGGCCACGCACCGGTAGATTCCGTCGCCCTTGAAGTCGTGGTACTCACCGGTGAACGCGGGCTCGGTGCCCTGCGCGCGGGCGACCCGATACTGCTCCGGAGTCAGCAGCTCGCGCCACTCCTCCTCGCTCTTCATCACTTCTCGCTTCGTCATCTCTCTCTGCGCCATCGCGCCCGCCTCCCACGTCCGCCGCCACGCATGCAGCCTTGAACGACTGATTGTTCGCGTCATGGGTAGTTTTTCCCGAGAAGGCGGACGGTCAATCCTTCGAGCTGGAAGAGACGTCCTCGAACCCGACGGCGGCGTGGTACGAAGCCCGGTCGAAAAAGGAGCCCATGAGACTCACGAGTTCAACCACACGATACAGGTCGGCCGGCCGTTCCCACACACCCACGTCCCGTGCATGGTCGTAGACGCAGCGCTTGAGAAGAGAGAGCGAACTGAGCACCTCGTGCACAGAACACCCGGCACGCGCCCGCTCCGCCCCCCACTCCCGGTAGAAGGCGCGCACCTCGGAACCGCCGCTCCTCGAGGCCCGCTCGGATCCCTCCGCATCCCCGTCGACCTGCAGCCAGACGCCGAGCCGCGAGAGCGCGAGAGTGGCCTCCTTCTCCAGGTGTTCTCGACCGAGACTGCGCAGGCACGACGTTGTGTGATGCCCAAAAACCTCCTCGGCCCAGCGCACCGCGATGTCGGCCGCGTGCTCCTCGATCAAGTGCACCAATGGGTCGGACAAGAGCGCCCCGCTCTTCTCTTGCAGATGACGGAACGAGTCCTGGATGCGCCACTCCTCCTCGTGCCGCGCCACGTACACCTCCAGTGCACGCTCGTTCGAGGCGAACGCGAGTGGCGGAAGTCCATCGAGGTGGAAGTAACGCACGTCGACGGCATCGTCTCCAGGCGTCTCCACGCCCCCCGTCTTCTCCACCTCGAAGCTGACGATCAGAAGATCGCCGTAGTGGCCGCTCTCGAAGGAGTCGGCGTCCAGGAGGGCGATCACCTCGCCCTCGATGCCCGCCTCCTCCCGCAGTTCTCGCAGGGCCGCCTCGTGGATCGTCTCCCCGAGCTCGGCAAAGCCAATCGGCAGACACCACATGCCTGCGTGGGGCTCCTGGCCACGTTTCACCAGAAGCACTCGGCGTTCCCTATCGATGACCACCGACGCGACCACCGGCAGGGGATTGCGGTAGAAGACCGTGGCGCACGCCGAACACACTTCCCGTTCGCGCCCGTCCTCAGGGCGCACCACCACTTCTTCGCCACACTGAGAGCAGAAACGAGCCTTCATCCCGATCCCCTCCGCACGCTCGCTCCCTTCGGTTCCCCGGCCCAGAAAGCCACGTCGTCCTTCCGCAGGACGACGGGTCCGCAGCAGGCGAGTCGTTCCTCGAAGTCACGCTCATGGAGGCGATGCAACTCCGGCTCCGACTCCGGCCAATCGTCCAGGAACCGGAACTTGAAGCGGAGGTACGTGAGAAGGTCGTCGAGATCTCCCTCCTCGAACCGCAGGGAATTGGGATACTCGGTGTGCTCGATGCTTTCGAAACAGGCGGACAGCACCCTCGTCCCCGACTCGGCCGAGAACCTCCGCACGAGCGTCAGAAGGACCGACTCGCCGGGCTCGATCCCCACCAGGGCCAACATGTCTCGCACGCTCTCCTCGCTGTGCGTGACGGCGAGCAGGTGTCCGTCGGGGCGCAGTACGCGGGCTGCTTCCGGCAGAATCTCGGGGAAGAAGTACAGGGAGTAACTGGAGACGACCAGATCGAAGGTGTCGTCAGACCACGGGAGGCGGCCGCCAAGACGCATGCGCCGGAAATTGGCCTCGCGACCGGTCGCCCGTACCCGCAGCACGAAGGGCCGCCAGTTGGCGGCGCAGGCGTCAACACCGGTCACCACGGCCTCCGGATGGGCCCGCCCGGCCACCTCCTGCGCCATGAAGCCGAAGCCGCACCCCAGGTCGAGCACCGTGCGCACGTTCGAGAGGTCGTGAGGCTCGAGAGCCTGTTCCCGGACGCCCCGGGGGTTCGTGGAGTGCTTCCTGATGAGGTCTGAGACGGCCTCATGCGTGGATGGAATCCCGTATGGCCAGAGCCGTCTACCCGGCATGACCGCCCCCGCTTCCCCGCGCTGGTAGTGCTTACAGCCTGCATACCCCCGCAACCGTCCTCCGACTCCCCGAGTCTCCTCTTCCGCGTGCCTCGAGGCTACGAACTCCTCGCCACCGGCCGGCCCCGGGTGTTGACGATGAAGACCCCGAGCACGGCCACCGCTCCTCCGAACACCGTGAGTGCGGTGGGCAACTCCCCGATCCACACCCACGCGATGAGAATGGTGAAGACCGGCGGCAGATACAGGAAGCTGGCCACAAGTGAAGCCGGCGAGCGGGCGAGAGCGTAGTTCCACGTGACGTATGCGATGGCCGCGGGGAACACCCCCAGGTATGCCACCGAGATGGTGGCGGCCGTGGAGGCCGTCCCCAGACTGCGGAGCATCCCCGGCAGGAACACCAGCAGAGGCAACGTGCCCGCCCAGATCGCGAACGTCGTGAGGCGGAGGGCACCGTACACGCGGAGCAGCGGCTTCTGCAACACGAAGTAGTGAGCGCCCGACACGGCCGCGAGCAGCACGAGGACCGCACGGGGATCGAAGCTCAGGCCCTCGCCTTCGCCCAACGCCACGAGGGCCACCCCGAAAAAGCTCACGAGGATGCCGATCCACCCCAGCACGCGAAGCCGTTCCTTTAAGAACACGATGGCGAGCAGCGCGGTGAACATGGGCACAGCGGCGATCATCAGGCTGGCCGCCCCGGCGGAGACGGTCACCTCTCCGTAGTTCAGCCCCAGATGATAGACAGTGACGCCGAGGAGCCCCAGGAGGAAGATCTTCGGCAGATCTCGGAGGCGCGGAAGGGACATGCGCACGACCGCGGCATAAACGCCGAGGACCCCCGAGGCCACGAGGAAGCGGAGCAAGGCAAGCTCGCCCGGCGAATACTCGCCAAGGACCGCCCGGATGCCCACGAACGCCGAAGCCCACAGGAGCACGGTGACCATGAGGGCCAAGAAGGCCCGCGGCTCGATCCGCCCGTCGGCGCGCCCGGGGCCCGCCGCGGCGGCCACGGAGTCCGTGGCGTCCGCGATGTGCTCGGCGGCCGCGATGTGCTCGGCGGCCGCGGAACCTGAAGCGTCCGCGATGCCGTTCGACCCCTCAGCGTCTTCGGCCGCGTTCAACTTTCCTGCTCGGGAATGATCTCCGTCCAACCGTACGGGTCCTCGGCCTCGCCGGTCTGCACCGCACGCAGGCGCTCGTAGAGCTCGGTGACCACGGGGCCCGCTTTACCGCTCGTGCAGTAAACGTGGTCCACCCCGCGATACGTGACCGCCTCCACCGGGGTGATGATGGCCGCGGTTCCCAGAGCGCCCGCCTCGTCGAAGGTGGGGAGCTCGTCCACCGATACGGGGCGCTGCTCCACGGTGAGCCCCATGTCGCGGGCGATCTGCTGCACGCTCATGTTCGTGATGCTGGCCAGGATCGACGGGCTGGCCGGGGTAATGAAGGTGTCACCGCGGATGGCGAAGAAGTTCGAGGTGCCCGATTCATCGATGAAGCGGCCCTCCGCGGCGTCGAGATACAGCACCTCGGCGTAGCCGTCGGCTTTGGCGGCCATGGTCGCCCGCATCCCCGCGGCGTAATTGCCGGCCGCCTTGATGTCACCCACGCCGCCGGGTGCTGCGCGGCGGATCTCCTCCTCCACCCTCAAACGCACCGGGGTGAAGCCGGCCTTGTAGTAGGGGCCGACGGGTGTGACCAACACCGCGAACAGATACTCTCTGCTCGGTTTCACGCCCACCTCGGCGCCCGAGCCGATCTCGAAGGGCCGCACGTAGAGGGTGGCGCCGCTTTCGTGCGGCGGCACGAAACGCCGGTTGGCCCGCACCACGCGGTGGACGGCCTCCTTGAAGACATCCACCGGCACCGGCTCCATCAGCAGCTTGCGGGCGGAACGCTGCAGGCGGTTCGCGTTCTCCCCGAGCCGGAAGGTCTGCACGCGGCCGTCGGGCCGTTCGTACACTTTCAGCCCTTCGAATATGGCCTGGCCGTAGTGCAGCACGACGGCGGCCATATGCAGCGAGAGGTACTCGTCGGACGTCAACTCCCCGGCCGACCAATCCCCGTTGCGAAACCAGTAGCGGATGTTCGCGTCGGTCTTGAGATAGGCGAACGGCAGGTTGGCGAAATCCAGGTCGGCCCGCTCCATGATGACCCCTCTACATCGGATGACGACATGACTCCAACCGCGTCAGGGGCGCCGTGGGCTCACCCTATGCGATGGCATTCCAGAGTGCTGACTGCCTGCTAACAGGCTGCTGAAAAGTGACGCCGCGCCTTCAGAGCGCGATGGGCGAGTGCGAGACAAGGACGCAGGAAGCGCTCGTAGCAGCGCTACGGGCGCGACCGAGGACGCCGTATCGCGCCGCCCAGTGCGTTCTGGGGGCCAAGGCTTCGCTTTTCAGCAGCCTCCTAAGGCTACCCCGGCGGGAGAGGCGGGTGCAAGTGCCCCGACCGTCGAGCGCGCAGTTCCTCCAGACTCTCGAGCACCTCGTCACGCGGTAGGCCTCCGCTCTCCAAATCCGCGTCCGAGCGTTCGAGGAGCGCCTCGTACGCCTCGACGCCCGCCGCCACCAGTCCATGCCCCTGCCTCCCTCCCTCTACCGCTGCCTCCAGAAGCGGGAACAGAATGTCCTCGGCCGCCGCGTACCGGCCCATCCGCAGCTGATGTCTCCACAGCAGGACGAGAGTGTCACGGTCGAGATCGGCACGCAGGATGCGAGAAGCCGCCCGGTCCAGCCGGCCTTCGCGTTCCTCGACCGCACCACGCCCCCGGCTCTCCCCGATCTCAGCCAACAATCGGAACGAGAGAGCGTAGACAGAGAGCGCTGCCTCCGACCTCCCCTCCGCCTCCATGAGCAGCGCCGTCTCGTCGAGAAGGTCGGCCGCGATCAGCCGGCGATCGAGGTCTCCTTCGTCGCCCACGGCGATGCGGGCGGCCAGAGCTCGGTACGAGAGCGCTGCCAGTTCCGTGGCACGCACACCGAGGAAACGCTCGGAGAGGTCGTCGAGGACGAGCGCGGCCGTCACCTCCCGCTGTGCTTCGCGCAAGAGGACCGCCTGAGCCAGCCCTCTCATGAAGGTCTCGAGCTGGCGGACGAGATAGTCCCTCTGGACCACTCGAATCTCCGATCCTGCCGACGTTTCCGAACCTCTCACAGACTATCGCGGATGCGCGGACGGCGTCACTCGGGGGCCCGAAGTATTTGCTTTTCCACCCGCCGTCTGTTCTGCTTCCAAAGTAGGCTCACGGCGAGGCGGTCACGCAGCGCCCGGAGTACCGACACTCGACCGGACGGGGGACACTGTGGGCAGCGGTTCGACCGCAGAGGGCTGGCATGTACTGCGCGGGGAGACCCAGGCTGGGCCGTACTCGTGGGCACAACTGCACGCATTCGCGCGCGACGGGCACGTACGCCAAGACGATCTGGTCTGGCACGAGAGCCTGACCGATTGGATCGGCGCAGGCACCGTGCCGGGATTGTTCGCGCCGCCCGAGGCGGCGGGGCAGGCGCGCGTCGCGGACCCGTACGTCCATCCCGCTCCCGACGCGCTTCCTGTGCGCCCGGCTTCGGCACGAGCGCCGAAGTGGGTGCTCCCGCTGGTTGCCGTCGTGGCCACGATCGTGGTGCTCGGAGGCGCGGCGGCCGGCTTCTTCTTGTGGCGCGGCGGGGACGAGGGCGGCACCGGACGTACCACTGGTGCCGACCTCGGAGCGGCTTCCTATACCACCCCCACGCCCGCCGATCTGGTCGAGACCGAGACCTGGGGGCGCGTGCCCGTCAACCAGATGGGCGTGGTGCTTCTCGACGGCAAGGATCGCGGCGACGCGGACAAGCTGGCCACCGACCTCGGCGGCACCGTCGTGGGCGAAATGGAGTTCGTCAACCTCTACCAGCTCCAGGTGCCGGCGGCCTCCGAGGCCGACCTCGCGGCCCTCATCGATCGAGCCGCGGCGACGGAGGGCGTGGAGTCCGCCTTCCCCAATCAGGAGACCTTCAGCGACGAAGAGATATGGGGAGTGCGCTCCAGCCCTCTCGACGATCCTGTCTATGCGGGGGAGAACGCCAAGCCCTACAACATGATCGGCGTGCAGCGCGCGTGGGACCTCATCCGCGGCTCGGGGCGCGACCTCACTGCAGTACAGGTGGGCGTCGTGGACGACGGCCTGTACAAGGGCCAGCAGGAGTTCGACGGCACGAGCACGATCGCCGGCGGGGAGCCCGGCGACGAACTCGGCGCGCCGGGCAAGGACGAGGACGGCAACGACACGACGTACGGCAGCCACGGCACCGCGGTCACCGGTATCATCGGAGCGAACCCCGATAACGGCGGGCAGAGTGGGGTAGCCTCGGTGCTCGGCGACAAGCTCAAAGTGGTGAACACCAACATCTGGGGGCCTAAGTACGGCGTCAATGCGCCCGCCGCCCCTGATCCGAACGACATCACGCAACACCAGTTCGCAGACGGCACCTACAGCCTCGGGGACCTCCAGGCGCTGAAGTACCAGGTGGAGAAGGGTTCCAAGGTGATCAACTGCTCCTGGGGCAATTCGAATGCCCACCCCGGCCTCGCCGCCACCTACAAGAAATTCTTCGAGAAGATGGCAAACGATCACCCCGACGTGATCTTCGTCTGCTCCGCCGGCAACAACGGGAAGGCACTCGACGGGAAGAAGCGCTATCCAAGCGGTCTGAACCTGCCCAACATGATCACAGTCGGCAACCTCGACAACGACGGCTCGAAGTGGAAATCGAGCAACACCATCGGCGAAGACTTCGAGGTGACCCTCGGTGCGCCCGGCCACCGCGCCGTCTCGGGCGTGGACCCGAACACCGGTGAGGTGTCGAACGAGTATGGCGGCACCAGTTTCGCCACGCCCCAGGTCACGGCGACCGCGGCCATGATGAAAGCACTCAACCCCAAGCTGACCGCCGCTCAGATCAAAGACATCCTCACCCAGACGGCCGCCCCGGGCGTCACCGACAACGAGAAGCAGATGAGCGTCCCCTTCCCCCACGACGAGCTCGGAGCGGGAGTGCTGAGCACAGACTTCGCGATAGCCAAGGTCTTGTACGACCTGAAGAACCCCGACGCGGCCGGACAGGTCACCGACAGGGCGACCCTCGAGAAGTTCGTCGAAGAGATGCAGAACAAGGGCGTGATCGACGCTGTGGCCGTCACCACGGCCGATCCAGACACCTACGACGTGCGGGGCATCGTGAATGCACTCGGCGACAAGGGCACCGACGTCTCCATCGCGCTCTCAGGCCAAGGAGCGATCGGAGGCAGCACCAGCCAACGACTCGACGCTCCCGGAGAGATCACGTGGAGCGTCACCGTGACCGACGAGTGGGCCGCCATCACCGTGCGCCGAGGCGACAACGGCGCGGCCAGCGTCATCACGATCGAGACGATCGACCTGAACGGCCACTGGGTAGGCACCTTCACCATCGGCGCGATCACTCTGCCGGAGGGCGCCGAGGAGCAGGCGGAGGAGGAGGGCTGCGACCTGAGCGTCCTCAAGGAGCTCGAAGGGACGAGCATGCCCATGACCATGGACATCACCGCCGACCCCGGTGGTGGCGGAATGGCGACCGTGTTCGTCGACTCTTCCAGTATCTCCGAAGACGGTGAAGGCGGAGAACCCCAGACGAAGGCGATCCAATGGAACGGCAACAGCCTCACGATGGACCTCTCCGACGACACAGGGATCGGCACGCTGTCGGGGCGGGCGAGCCGCCAGGGGAACGCCGAGGTCATCGTCGGTACGTGGTCGTCGAGCAATGAAGGTATCACGATGTCTGGGAGTTGGACCGTCACCCGACAATGATCCGCTCGCAGGCGAGACGCGGCCGGTGGTGAGACCCTGGGCAACGCACAACGGAGGAACAGGATGCACCCGGTACTCCTGAGTGTCGAGATCTTCGGCCGGACAGTGACCCTGAATGCGTACCCGGTCATGCTAGTGGTGGCCGGGCTGACCGCAGCAGCGGTCGGCATCCTCACGGCTTCGTTCGTCGGTCTCCCCTCGAAACGGGCGGCCGTCGCGTTCGGAGCGGCCCTGGCCGGCGCTATCGTCGGGGCCCGCCTCCTGCACCTGTTCACCAACGTCCACCTCTACTCGGCCGAGCCGGCGCGCATATGGGCCCTCGAGGCCACGGGGTTCTCCCTGTATGGCGGACTCCTGCTGGGCGGGCCCGCCGGGCTCCTCGTCGCCCACTCACTCGGCCTTGGGCTGTGGCGATTCGTCGACGCGGCGGCGGCGGGGGCGGCGGCGGGCGTCGTCCTCAACCGGGTCGGCTGCTTTCTGCAGGGCTGCTGCTATGGACTCCCCACGGACCTCCCCTGGGGTGTGGAGTTCCCTCCGGGCAGCCCGGCGTGGGTACGCCAGATAGTCGACGGGGCGCCCGACGGAGGCGGCGGCCTGCTGCTCTCCGGCCTCCTCGGGGGCGGAGGAGCGTTCGAACCAGGCGCGGTGCACCCCACTCAGCTCTACGAGTTGGGTGCGGCGTCCGTGGGGCTCCTGGTCGTCGCGGCCCTCTTCCGCCGCCGCGTGCAGCCGGGGACGGCCTTCCTGGTCGTCGCGGTCTGGTTCACCGCCTTCCGGCTGGCGAACGCGCGACTCCGCTGGCCGCCTACCACCCTGACGGCGCCGGTCTGGTTCTACCCGGCGGTCTACGGAGCGCTCCTGACTGTCCTGGGAGCCGTTCTGATTCGGAGACTCCTCCGAGGAGAAGGGCGGAGCAAGGTCGCCGTGAGCGCCGGCGGGCCCGCGTCCGCCGCCTGAACACACCCGCTGGGGGTGAACGCCGAGGGTCTCCGCCACCCAACGGTCGAATCATGGGGTTGCCGGAACCCGGTACCCGGACCCGCCGTCACACAGTTGACTATCCATCGGGATAGCAGTCACACGATGAAACCGGGAGGCGGTAATGAAACGTTGGATGTGGTCTGTGACTGTGGTGACAGTGATCGTCGTCGCTGTTCAGGTGCTCTCGGGCTGCGGCTCCGCCGCCGATCCGCCCCAACCCGCAACCATGAAGCTCGGCGCGGAGGCTAACGGCTCCTCGAAACTCCTCGCGCACGGCCAAATGCTCGAGATCTCGCTCGCCGGCAACCCCACCACCGGCTATTCCTGGACCGCGAAGGAGGGCGGAGCGCCCGTGCTCCGTTCGTCGGGCGAGCCCGTATACACGTCTGAAAGCACAGACGCCACGCTCGTGGGCGGCGGCGGCACGTACACCTTCAGTTTCGAAGGCGCCGAGTCCGGCACCACCCGACTCGAACTCGAATACCACCGCGCGTGGGAGACCGGAGTCGCCCCGCTGGAGTCGTTCACCCTCGATGTGACGGTGGAGTAGACAACGGTGGGCCGTCGGGCGCCGAACCGTGCGGCGTCGGGTACCCGAGATCTCCCAAGCCCAGAGCCGCGGCCGGGTCCGCCATGAAGTCGCGGTACAGGCGGTAGTGCCCAGTTTCCTCGAACGTGGTCTGCCGAAGACCCGCGCCGTCCAGCGCGAAGATCTGAGCCCCGGGCACCGCCATGAGTATGGGCGAGTGGGTGGCGACGAGGAACTGCGCGTGACCGGCGGAGGCGTACCGGTGCAGCAGACGCGCCAACTCCACCTGGCTGACCGGGGAGAGCGCGGCCTCCGGCTCGTCAAGGGCGTACAGACCGCGGAGCGCGTACCTCCCCTGGAAGAACGTGAGCATCCCCTCGCCGTGTGACTGGTTCAGCAGAGTGCGGCCCCCGAAGTACTTGAGCTGCCCCGGATCGACCAACGAGACATCGTCGAGGAACTCCGCCCGCTGCCGGAAGGTCTCGGCGTTGAAGAAGCTCCCCGACACGCGCCCGGAGGTCCACTCCACATCGAGGTACTCGTAGAGCGTGTTCTCGTACGGGTTCCGGTGCGCGATGTGGCGCTTGGATCGATTCCACACCGGGATGTCGGCCCGCATCACGATGGCCTCGAGGAGGGTGGACTTGCCCGACCCGTTCTCCCCCACGAACATGGCTATCGGCGACTCAAAAGGCAGCTCGAGCCGCTCGCGCAACCAGCTCAGGTCGAAAGGGTAGCAATCGCGGCGGGGGAAGTCCTCCACACGCACTCTGACCCGGTCCATCCACATGACGCCTCCGTTCCGCTCAGGGACCGCGCCCCACCCTATCGCTTCACATCCTCCTAACAAAGACGGACGCAGGTTCCTCACACATTCTCCGTAGCCTGCACCGACTGCGGTCGCTGCGACGCGGCCTGCGGCATGGGATTGGACGTGTCTCGGGTGGAGCGCGTGACCAGCGGTCAATGCAGCCTATGTAGCGACTGCACGGATGCCTGCCCGGTAGAAGGGGCCCTGCACACCTCATGGTCGGGGAAAGCGAAGATCGCCGGCACCGGCACACGAGTCCGTGGCGCGGCACCCACTCAGGTCCGCCGCCCTCTCCCTCTGTTCGGCTCCCCCCTGCGGCCTCTCATGGCCGTCCTCCTCTTCGGCGCCGTGATCGGGATTTCCATCGTCGGTGGGCTGTGGCAGACGCGGGCGGAGGCGGGGAGCGGAGCGAGCGCGCAGAGCGGTGACTCGGCCGGCGCAGGCGTCGTCCCCGAATCCGACCACGAGGGCGAAGCCCTTCCGCTGGACGGGAGCGCTCTCCCCGAAGAGGTCAAGGGTCGGATGACCCTGAAGGAAGTCGCCGACGCCTTTCACGCCGATCCGGCGGACGTGCTCGCAGCGCTGGGCGCCCCGCCGGACACCGATACCAGCCTGAGCGTCAAAGCCATCGCGGGCACCTACGGGGGCTCCGTCGACGATCTCCGGGTCTGGCTGGGAACGCGGAGCGCGCCCGCGAAGCCCTGATCCAAGGCCCAGAGTCCCGGGCTGGCGTCAACGCCCGGGTGCCGCTGTATCTGAAGGCGCCCCTCCACCCCCCCGTCAGCCAACTTTTTTTTCGATCCCCTGTAATACCTGCCTCCTTTCTCAGTTGTACGAGTAGGACCCGATGACAACGAACCGGAAAGGCAGGTCCATGATGAAAGCGAAACGGAACATAGCGAAGGCGATGACGGCGACATTCACCCTGGCGGCCGCGACGATCCTGCTGCTGGCGCCCGCCGCCCCCGCCGCGGCGGGCGGGCTCTCGCTCTCCGGCCTGCACCTCAGCGAAACGGGCAAACAACTCGCGGACATCGCACGCTTCGCGGACCAATTGGCGGTCCACGAAGCCGACGAGAGCAGCGACGCCGTTCTCGACCTGGTCCTCGTCGGCCCGATGCACGCAGTGCCGATGAACCCGATCGGCGACGGCGGCGACTGGGAGATGGTGGAGCCCGTGCCCGCCGTACCCGGCGACGCCGGTGACGAAGAAGTGGTCCCCGACGACTGCGACCTCAGCGACGAGGTTCCGGGCGACGCCGGTGACGAAGAAGTGGTTCCCGACGACTGCGCCCCCGGAGATGGAGCCGACGACGCCGATCAGCCCGCCGACGACGCCGAAGGCGAAGAGGACGAGCCCGCCGACGCCGCGCCGGATGACGGTGCCGACGAAGCCGACGAGCCCAGCGACGAGCCCGCCGACGAGCCTCAACCCGAGCAACCGGCCCAGGAGCGGACGCCCGACGAACAGTCGACCCTGCCCTTCACCGGCGGCGACAACACCCCGTACTTGATCGCAGGAGCGGCCCTAGCCCTCTTCGGGATCACCAGCCTCCGCCGCCGGCGGGACGACTCCGAGCGCGACTGACCACACAGGCGGCATCGCACCCTGGGGGGCGCCCTGAGCGCCCCCCAGGGTGCGCCCGCTCTTCAGCACGCGAGACCGCGGAAACCGTTTCTTCTCCAAACACCACGGAATCAAGGGGCGATCATGAGCACCACCGCCACACACATACAGACCGCAGCCGACATGAGACGCGTCGAGCGAGTCCGCCGGGCGCGGAGGCAGAGGCGGAGGCGGCGCGATGACGTGCTGCTCGCCGCCTTCCTGCTGATCGCCGGTCTCGCCGTGATGCTCTACCCGAAGTACACCGACCTCCGCTACGAGTTCTCTCAGTGGAGCCTCGCCCGGGCCGTGGCCTCGGCGCCGCTCACGTCCACGGAATCCGCCGACCCGTCGGCGGCCGGCATCATCCTCCCCGAGGGGGCCGTGGCCAGGCTCACCATCCCGGCCATCGAGCTCGACGCCTTCGTGGTGGAAGGCACGTCCACGTCGGCACTGGCCAAGGGCCCCGGACACTACCCCGGAACGCCCCTGCCGGGCGAGAGCGGCAACGTCGCCATCGCCGGTCATCGCACCATGCACGGGCACGTGTTCCACGATCTGCACGAACTGGAGCCCGGCGACGAGATACACACGGGCACGTCCACCACCATCGCCGTGTATCGGGTCGTCGAGGTCACGGTGGTCAGACCCCGCGACACGTACGTGGCGGACGCCACCTTCGACGACCGTCTCACCCTCACCACCTGCAACCCCATCGGCAGCGCGGCCCAGCGGCTGGTTGTCGTAGCGGAGAGGGAAGACTAGGATGGATACCGTGGGAGCCTTGGTCGACAGAACCGCAGCCACCGCCGACACGGCACTGCTCGCGGCCGCCCGTGGCGGCGACCAAGCGGCCTACGGAGAGCTCTTCGAGCGCTACCACGCGCGGATCTACAACTACGCCTACGGCATCGCCGGCAACCCCGACGACGCCGCCGACATCGCCCAGGAGGCCTTCGTGCGGGTGTTCCAGGCGCTCCCGCGCATGACCGGAGAGCTCAACTTCTCCGCCTACCTCTACCGCACGGCCCACAATACGGCCATCGATACGGTGAAGCACCGCAACCGCTTCGTCACTCCCGATCTCCTCGACCTGCAGGCCGAACCCGCGCTGCGGGCCGACCCCGAGCGCGTCGCCCTCGTCCAAGAACAGCAGGACCAGGCTTGGCGTGCGGCTTTTGCGCTCCGCGACAACCACCGCGCGATCCTCACTCTGCGTGAGTTGCACGACATGTCCTACCAAGAGATCGCCGAGGTGCTGGACATGCCTCGCACCACGGTGGGAGTCCTGCTCTCGCGAGCGCGCTTGAAGTTCAAGGAGGCCTTTCGGATGTCCTCCATCGACACAGAGAGCCTGGTCAAGGAGTGCCGCGACATGCTGCCGCTCCTTTCGGCCTACATCGACGAGGAGCTCGATCGGGCCGCGCGCGACCACGTGCACGCGCATCTGGAGCAGTGCGCCTTCTGCCGTCTGGCCCTCGAGGAGATGACCGAGGCCTCTCGCAGTTACCGCGTGATCGTGCCGCTGATCCCACCGGACCGCGCCGAAGCCGCGACATGGGCCCGGCTCAGCGAGGCGCCGGCTTCAGGGCGACTCGGATCGGAAGCGACGACAGGCTCACAAGGGAGTGCGGCGCCGGCGACTCCACGGCGCCTCTGGTCGAAGCTCGTGGCCGGCGGGCTGGCCGCGGTGGCGATCGTGGTGCTCGGCGTATCGGTTGCCGATGGGATGTCGGCGCTCAGCGCCTACCGCGCCACGTCGACGACCACGGTCGCGTCCGTGGTCGCCCTGGCGGCGGACACCGACCCGTCGACCGGAGCGACGGCCGCCGTCTTCTCCGACACGTCCACCTCCGGCGAGCCGTTCACGACCGAACCCGTGACTACGGAACCGCCCACAACGGAGCCCCCTGCGACCGCCCGCAGCACGCAGGCGCCCACCTCCACCGCCCGCGCCGGAGGCACCACCGGGTCATCTCAGACGACGTCAACGGCGTCGACCTTGATCGTCACCCCCACACCGCAGGACACCGCCCCACTCGACACCGAGCCCCCGGCCACGCCGGCCCTCGCTTCTCCCGCGAATGGAGCGGTCGTCGACGGGGGCAAGGTGAAGCTCGTGTGGCGCGGGGTCAAAGACCCGAGCGGGGTGTCCTACCGAGTCGACATCCAGAGGTTCGACGGCACGTCGTATCTACCCCTCCAGACGCTCGAAGGGCTGACCGGCACCGCCGTCGGCCATGCCATGAAGTCTACGTTGGAGCGCTGGCGCGTGACCGCCGTCGACGGCCGCGGGAATGCGAGTGCCCCCAGCGGATGGTGGACCTTCTCGCAGCCACTCACGCTGCTGAGCCCCTCCACCGGCCTTACCCTGCTGACCCCCTCCACGGGTCTCATTCTCCAGACCACGTCTACGATCGTTCTCTACTAATCCCCTGGGAACCACTTTCAATCGCTTCTCCCCGTGGAGGGACGCCACCCGGGCTCAAGCCGTCACCATGGCCGTGAGAGGGGCCAGGAGCCGCCTGCCCGGGACGCTCGCGGATCCGCCCGCAGTCTTCACCGGCACCCTCGGCACCTTCGACGCCACGCACGGCCCGTTCATGCGTGCCGCCCAGGCCGCGGGCCTCCTCGACGGGCTGACCGGCTTCGGGCCGGACTGGGACCCGTGGGCACCGGCGAGTCGAGGAGAGGTGGCGCAGATCCTCTGGAATCTATGGAGGCTGAGGGACCGCTGAACCGCCGCCGCACGCGCACTCTCGAAACGAGCTGAGACCGCGGATTCCGCGCATCGGAGAACCAGCCGATCTCTGCGATACGATGTGCGCCTGGATACCCTACACGCCGAGCGCCCGCCCAGCCGCGCCGACCCGCGCTCCCGACCGACGGAGGCCGATATGCCCCACATCACCACCAACGGCATAGACGTCAACTACGACTTCGCCGGCCCGGAAGACGCGCCGGTGGTCACGCTCAGCCACTCCCTGGCCACCGACTTCACCATGTGGCAGCCCCAGGCGGTCGCCCTGCGCGACGCGGGCTACCGGGTGCTCCGCTACGACACGCGCGGGCACGGCGGCACCACCGTCCCTCCCGGCCCCTACTCCCTGGAACTCCTGGCCGAGGATGTCCACACCCTCCTCCACGACCTCGGTATCGAACGCACTCACTTCGTGGGCATCTCCATGGGCGGCATGATCGGCCAGACCCTGGCCCTGCGGCACCCCGAGTTCCTGCTGAGCCTCGTGCTCTGCGACACCGCCGCCTCCATGCCCGCAGAATCCGGTCCGATATGGGACGAGCGGATCGCCACGGCCCGGGCCGACGGGATGGAAGCCCACGTGCTGGGTACCAGCGGCCGCTGGTTCACCCCCGCCTTCGCCGCCACCCGTGCGGACGTGATAGAACCCGTCCGCGAGATGATCCGAGCCACGCCGGTGGAGGGCTACGTCGGCTGCTGTGAGGCCATCAAGCGACTCGACCTGCTCGGGCGGATCGCGGCGATCTCGGCGCCCACCCTGGTCATGGTAGGCGCCGACGACCCGGGAACCACCCCCGCGGCCGCCCGAGCCATCCAGGAGCGCATCTCCGGCGCCGAACTGGTGATAATCGAATCGGCGTCGCACCTCTCCAACCTCGAGCAGCCGGAGGTCTTCAACCGGGCACTGCTGGGCTTCCTGGAGCGGATCGGCTGAAGACCGGACGGCCACGATGAGGGTTCCCGACCGCGGCCCTGAAGCTCATACGAGACCCGTCGCTCGTCGCGCCCCGTTCTACGCGTTCCTCGCGGCCGGTGCCGTCTCCTTGGTGGGCAACAACATCACCATGGTCGCCGTGCCGTGGTTCGTCCTGGTAACGACCGGGAGCGCCACCAAGACGGGACTGGTGGGCTTCTTCACAGCGCTGCCGGCCGTGATCTCCGGGCTCTTCGGAGGCACACTCGTGGACCGAGTGGGCCATCGGCGCATGAGCATCGTCGCCGATCTGGCCAGCGGAGCCACAGTCGTGCTCATCCCCCTACTCCACAACACCGTGGGACTCCGATTCTGGCAGATGCTGCTCATCGTCTTCGCGAGCGCGCTGCTGGACGTGCCGGGCAACACCGCACGCTACGCACTCCTACCCGACGTCAGCGCCGCCGCCGGCGTCTCTCTCGAGCGCGCCAACGCGGCGCAACAAATGATCCACCGCGGAGGGATGCTCGTGGGGCCGGCGATCGCCGGGGTCTCGATCGCCTGGTTGGGCGCGAGCAACGTGCTCTACATCGATGCGGCCACCTTCGTGTTCTCCGCCGGCCTCTTCTTCCTGGCCGTGCCCGCTCCGCGCCCGGCCCCGGGAGCACCGGAAGCGGCCGGGGAAAGCTACCTCTCCCAACTCAAGGCGGGCCTGAGATATCTCCGCGAAGATCGTCTGATCCGGGCGATCGTCATCATGGTCTCCATCACCAACTTCCTCGACGCCCCGGTGTTCGCGGTGCTACTCCCCGTCTACGCTCGAGACACGCTGGGCGCCGCCACCGGCCTCGGATTCATGATCGCGGCCTTCGGTGCGGGAGCCGTCCTCAGCGCCCTCGCCTTCGGCGCGATCGGGGCGCGCCTCCCTCGGAGACTCACCTTCATCACCGCGTTCGCCGTGGCCAGCACGCCCTTCTGGGTGCTCGCCGCCTCACCGCCCTACCCGGTGGCCGTCGCGTCGCTGTTCGTCGGCGGCTTGGTGGCCGGCTCGCTGAATCCGATGATCCTGACCGTAGCCCAGGAGCGGATACCCCGCGAGATGCGCGGGAGGGTCTTCGGCCTGATGATGGCCGTGGCGTTCGCGGCGGCACCGTTGGGCATGGTGCTGGCCGGGTACCTGGCCGAGACCATCTCCGTCACCACCACCCTGCTCGTCATAGCCATCGCCTACGTCGTGACAACGACCGCCCAGTACGCCAACCCGGCTCTGCGCGAGATGGACCGTCCGCGAAGGGCGGGGCCGGACGAGGCAACACCGGAGTAGCCGCGGGTGCAATGACTCAGGCGGGAGCCTCACTCTCTGCGGGTGCGAACTCGACCGAGGTTAGAGGCATCGCCCGGATCACCAGGCGAGTCAGATCCACCACTGACGAAGCATGGTCGATATCGATCCCCACCACGCCACCGTCCTCGTCCAGATCGAGGACCACACCGGGAGCCACCTCCCGAGAATCGGCGCCCGGTTTCTCGGCAAGGTCGATGTAGAGGGAGTCGGTGTCCTGGTAGTAGTGGAACCTCATCGCGGCACCCCCGGGAAATCGCGGTCCGGAAAGGCGTTGTGTACTGTCATACCGTCGTCATACCGTCTTCTAGTGTAACAACTCTCAGATACTTGCCGAGTTCATCCACGAAGACCCAGTAGCGCCAACGACCATCGGGCTGAAGTTCGATATGTACCGGGCTCTTGAGCGCCCCCTCACACCAACCCCTCTGCAGGTAGGGACGCTTGCGCATGACCTGCTGCTCGAAGTACTGGGTGGTCTTCACCCCCGTTCACCCTCCACTCCCTGGTGCGGAACCCAGACTCGAACTCTGTCACCAAAGCCCATTCTGCCGAAAGCTGGGCACCTGGTCACTCGGACCTTGGTCGCATCTTGGCAGCGAACAAATGTTCGTGTAGACTGCTCTCCCCCACCCTTCCGTCCGAGGGGAGCGGTACAGTGCTCTAGCGAACATACGTTCACTATAGGGAGCAAACTCTAATGCATTCTTCAAGAATTGCATGTTTATTTGCTATGCCAACATACCGCTCGTGAGAGGGCCGGAAGACACCCACGGAGCCCGGCCATGAGCGATCCCGGACTGAACGGTTACCCGATCCGACGCATCCAGCCCAGTCACGACTACATCCGTCGCGACGGCACGGGTCCCAAGGACGGCTGGGCGCGCGGTCCGGCCGATCCCGGCCCGGCACCCGCCTCCGACGACCTCCCTCCCGGCGACCCCGGCACCGACGGCTCCTTCGAACCCGACCCCTCGCCCGGCCCCTTCGTGCACCTGCACGTGCACTCCAACTTCAGCTTCCTCGACGGTGGCAGCCGCATCGGCGAACTGGTGGATCGCGCCGCCGAACTCGGCCAGCCCGCCCTCGCCCTCACCGATCACGACGGCCTCTACGGCGGCATACGCTTCGCCAAGGCCTGTATGCGCCGCGGTATCCAACCCATCTTTGGGGCCGAGGTGTGCGTGGAGCCCCTCGCGGAAGAACCGACGGCCGGAAGCACCAACGGGCGGAACGGGGCGCCGGCGGGCGCGAACCCGCTCTCCAGCCTCCACCACCCTTACCACCTGGTGCTCCTGGCCGAGACCCGCGAGGGCTACGCCAACCTCTGCCGCCTGGTATCCGCCGCCCACCTGGCCGTCCCCGAGCGCGACCACCCACCCACCCTCACCGCCGCCCAGCTGCGCGAACACGCGGAGGGGATCATCTGTCTCACCGGTTGTCGTCAGGGGGAGGTGGGTCGCCTGGTGGACGCCGGACGGGAGACCGAAGCCCGGCACGTGCTCGCCGTGCTGCGCGGCATCTACGGCCCCGAGCATCTCTTCGTCGAAGTACAACATTTCGGCTACACACCGCACCGGGAAGCCGAAGCCGGACAGGACGGCGCCCCCGTCTACCACAAGGTGCGGGGCGAGGACGGGCGCCTGCGTCACTTCCGCGACGACGGCCATCCCGCCGGGCGCCCGGGGCCGGGCGTCGCCTCCGACAGCCGTGCCACCCGCGACCCCGGCGGCGTGCGCCCCCTCGCCGGTCGGGACTCCGAGCCCGAGCCTGCGTATCGTGCAAGCCTATTGCGTAATTCTATCTCTGCAACTTCTTGTGCACATAGCGCCCGCCCGGGAGGCCGCAAGCGCCCCCGGCCCGACCTCCCGGCGGGCCACCCCCAGCGCCTCAACCCCGCCGACTACGACGTCGGCTTCCACCCCGAAGGTACCGCCTGGACCCTGGCCTGCCTCAGCTACTGCGACCGTTTGCTGCACCTGGCGCGGGGTTCCAGTCTTCCCGCCGTCCTCACCACCGACGCCCACTATGCCCGACCCGAGGATCGGGCGGTGCACCTGGTGTGCCGCGCCGCCGGCCGCGATGAGCCGCTCTCCGGATATCCTGCATCTGTAGCTGGAGTCCGCTGTCTCCGCCCTCGAGCTGAACTCGAGGCTGAACTTCAGCCCCTGATTGACTTGCATTGCCACTGTAGTGCAATAGAACTTGCAAATAGAGGAGGCGAAGCGCCTCCCGGCGGTGTGGCGGCGGAGGCGGGCGATCCCGGTCTCGACTCGGGCCCGGCGGCCGGAGTGGGCGCAAGGGTGGCGGCGGAGGCGGGCCCAGCTCTCCTTCTTCACTCCCCGTTGGACACGCCCGGTGTGATCGCCGCCCGCTGCCACGTCGACTTGGAGCTTGGCACCTACCACTTTCCCGAGGTGGCCATCCCCCCGAGCGAGACCGCCTACTCGCTGCTGGCCAAGCGCTGCTTCCGGGGTGTCGAACGCTTCTACCGGCCGGTGCCGCCCCGGGCGGTGGAACTCCTCGACCACGAACTCGCAATGATCGAGCAGATGGGCTTCGCCCACTACTTCCTGGTGGTGCACGATATCGTGCGCTGGGCCCGGGCCCGGGGTATCGCCTGCAGCGGCCGCGGCTCAGCCGGCAACTCCCTGGTGTGCTACGTCCTCGACATCACCGCTTCGGAGCCCATCCGCCACAACCTCCTCTTCGAGCGCTTCCTCAACCCCAACCGCCGCGAGATGCCCGACATCGACGTCGACTTCTGCAGCACCCGCCGCGACGAGGTGATCGACCACATCTACGACACCTTCGGCGAAGCCAACGTGGCCGTGGTGGCCAACGTGAACACCATGTCGCCACGCATGGCCGTGCGTATCACGGCCGAGGCGGTGGGCTTCGCCCCCACCGAGATCAACGCCCTGGCCAAGAACGTGCCCCGCCACGGCGACGCTGCCAAGATGCGTGACTACCTGGCCGGCGAGTGGCCCGAGCTGGCCGAGAGCCCGCTGCAGGACGAGTCCCGTTACGGCCCCCTCCTCGACCTGGTGGCGCGCCTCGACGGCTACCCCATCCATCTGGGCACCCACCTGGGAGGCTTCGTCATCGCCGACCGACCCATCACCTACTACGCCCCCCTGCAATGGGCGGCCAAGGGGGTGGTGGTGATCCAGCTGAACAAGGACGACGTAGCCGACCTGGGCCTGGTCAAGATGGACATCCTCGGCCTGCGCACCCACTCGGCCGTCTCGGAGACCGTACACATCATCCGACGGCGCACCGGCCTCAAGATCGACCCCTACGCCCTCGCCCCCCGCGACGATGCCGCCTACGAGATCATCTCCAACGGCGGGTCCATCGGCCTCTTCCAACTGGAGTCGGCCGGGCAGCGCAACCTGGCTTCGCGCCTGCAGGAGCGCACCTTCGACGACATCATCGCCGCCATCGCCCTCTACCGTCCCGGGCCTCTGGAGGCGGAGATGATCGGTCCCTTTGTCGACCGGCGCTGGGGCTACGAGAAGGTGAGCCTGCCCCACCCTTCCATGGCCGAGGCTCTGGGCGACACCTACGGGGTGATCCTCTACCAGGAGCAGGTGCTGCGCGTGGCCCAACTGGTGGCGGGCTTCTCCCCCGCCGAGGCCGACTCCCTGCGCCGCGCCATGACCCGCGACAAAAGCCGCGAGGAGATGGCCAAGATCGGCGCCACCTTCGTGCACCACGCCGTCGAGCGGGGCGTGCCCGAGGAGGCGGCCCGCGAGGTGTTCCGCCAGCTGGAGGGCTTCGCCGCCTACGGCTTCAACAAGAGCCACTCGGTGTGCTTCGCCGTCATCAGCTACGCCACCGCCTACCTGAAGGCCCACTATCCGGCCGAATTCCTCTGTGCCGTGCAGAACAACCAGCCCATGGGCTTCTATACCCCCCGCACGGTGCTGAACGACGCCCGCCGCTTCGGCCTGGAAGTGCGCCCGCTCGACATCAACCTCTCCGGCCGCGGCTTCACCGTGGAGGACGAGGAGCCCCCCGACCCCCGAACCTACGACCCCTTCGCCGTCGCCTGGACCGCCGCCCACGACTGGGGCCTCACCCCCGCCGACCTCACCAACCTCGAGGCCGTCCACGGCGAAGGAGGCACGGGCGAGCCGCCGCCTGCGCCCGGCGGTCACGCCGGCCCGGCCACGAACGCCGGCCCCCTCCCCGGCGACGCACTGCCGACCACCGCCGCCGACCCCTGCCCCGGCGACGCACCGCCGGCCACCGCCGTCGACCCCCCCGCCGGCGACCTCGTCCTCCCCCGCGCCGACCGGGCCCGCGCCCGGGCCGGCGTGGCCCCCGACGCCTGCCTGGCCCCGGCGGGCGCCCTGGCGCCCGGGGCGGGGCGGGCCCTGCGAGTAGGCCTGCGCTACCTCAGACAAATGTCGGGGCGGGCCCTGAAGGTCATCGAAGAGGAGCGCCGCTTCGCCCCCTTTGCCAGCTTCGAGGACTTCTACCTGCGCACCCGGGTGGAGCGTCCGGTGGCCGAGAACCTGATCCGTGTGGGCGCCTTCGACTCCCTGGAGCCCGACCGCACCGAGCTCCTCTGGCGCCTCCCCCTCCTCCACGACCGGCGGGAGGCACTGGCCGGCGCCGGGGGCGGCAACCCGGGCCAGCTGCGGGCCTTCTTCGCCCAGCCGGTGCGTTCCGGTCTCACCCGGGATTGGTCGGTGGAAGACAAGGTGCGGGTGGAACTCGAACTCCTGGGGCTCACCGTCACCTGCCACCCCCTGCAGCTCTACGCGGAACAGTTGGCGTCCCTGGGCGTCACTCCGAGCTATGGCCTCCCCACCCTCGGCGACGAGGTGCCGGTGACCGTGGCCGGCGTCTACGAGCGCGCCCAGAACCCCTGGATGCGCTCCGGCCGCCGCACCATGTTCCTCACCCTGGAGGACGCCTACGGCCTCTTCGAGTGCGTGGTGTTCGAGAGCAAGCTGGCCCGCTACGCGCCGGTGGTGGCCCGCGCCACCTACTTCCTCATCCGCGGTCGCCTGCAAAACAACCGCAAGCGCGGCCTGGCTATCGTGGTGGAGGAAATCCGCGACCTGGAGGAGGTGCTGGCGAAGATGGACAGCCGGTCCGCCGACACAGTTGTCGCGACGGCTCGCACGGCGGAGCGGGCGGCCACCACGGCCGTCGCCGTGGAGGGCGGGGGCGGAGCAGCCGGAGGCGCCCTCACCTCAGGCACACGCCCGGCCCGCCTCGGCCAGATCGTGGAGCGGCCCACCCTGGCCGAGCACAAGATGTTGGTCACGGAGCGGAAGCAGGCACGAGTCGGGCGCCCGCCGGAGGTCTACGGCCTGGGCGCGGCCGACGGGCGCAAGCGGCCGCCGGGCGCGGGCACGGCGGCCATTCCCAAGAAGGTGGGGTGAGGGCAAGCCCCGGCCGAAGCAGACGCCCCACCCCTGGCGAGCATGCCGGCACCGCAGCCCGGGCAGACAAAGATGACTCCTGGGCGCTCATACTGGGCATAGTTAGATGCGCCTGTCCATCCGCGGAGGATCACTTGACCCGACACCCCCAACCCCATCCTGTCGGCCCCGGCCAGGAATCGGTCTGGGCCTATCCCCGCCCACCGCGAGTCGAGCTCACCCCCCGGCGTGTGCGCGTGTTACTAGCCGGGATCGTCATCGCCGACACCACCCGCGCGCTGCGCGTGCTGGAGACCAGCCATCCTCCCAACTACTACATCCCCCGCGCCGACGTCCGCCTCGACGCGCTCGTGCCGACGCGGAAGGTCACGTACTGCGAGTACAAGGGCCACGCCGGCTACTTCACGGTGATGGCGGGAGACCGGCGGGAGGTCGACGCCGCCTGGCACTATCCGGACCCCTCCCCAGGCTACGAGCCGCTGATCGGCCACGTGGCCGTCTATCCCGGCCGCATGGAGGCCTGCTACGTGGACGATGAACTCGTCCGACCTCAGCCCGGGGGCTTCTATGGAGGCTGGATCACGTCCGACGTCGTGGGGCCGTTCAAGGGGCAACGCGGCACCGAGTGGTGGTAGCCCACCCTCAGCGGCGCCGTGTTCGTACTCTGCGGCGCGGCCATGGCCGGCGTGCTCTCTGGCCGCGGGCGGACTGCTCACTGGGACCTGAGGCTTCTCCCGCCGCCCACGGAACGCCTCGAGAAGCTCGGGCAGCCGTTCGAGAGGAGGGAATTCGTGAGGTGACACCCCGGCGGCAGCCGACGGGCGCGATGCTACCGCCGGCTGCCGCATCTTGTAAAATGGCCACAAAGAGGGGATGTACTGTGTGTTTCGGACGCGCCCACCCCAGACGGATGGCCGTGGAACTGGCGCGGCCGGTGCGATGCCGGGCCGGTGAAGGGAGACTGAGGCAGTGACGGAGCGCATCGCAGAACCAGGGCGTCTTGTGGCCGCCGCCGAGACGAGAGCGGACTTCGCCAGCTTCGACGTGCCTCTGTGGCTGTGGGCGGCCCTCGTGGCCGTGATCATCACCCTGCTGCTTGTCGACCTGCTCCTCGTGCACCGCAAGCCGCACGTGATCTCGTTCCGGGAGGCCGCCGTCGAGAGCGCCGTCTGGATCGGGCTGGGCGTCGGGTTCGTCCTCTTCGTCTACCTGTGGCAGGGCGGCCAGGCGGCGGGAGAGTACTTCGCCGGCTATCTCATCGAGAAGAGCCTCTCCATCGACAACGTCTTCGTCTGGGCCGTCATCTTCTCCTACTTCGCCGTACCGCCGCAGTATCAGTTCCGCGTCCTCTTCTGGGGGATCTTTGGCGCGCTCGTCTTGCGTGCCATCTTCATATTCGCCGGCGTGGCCCTCCTCGAGCGGTTCGACTGGATCCTCTACGTCTTCGGGGCTTTCCTGCTCTACACGGCCCTCAAGATCGCCCGCCACTCGGGGACCGAGGTGCACCCGGAGCAGAACCCGGTGCTGAGGCTCGTCCGTCGATTCGTCCCCAGCACCAACTGCTACGACGGCCAGAAGCTCTTCACCCTTGAGAACGGGAGACGCGTGGCCACTCCCCTCTTCACGATCCTCGTTCTTATCGAGGCAACCGACGTCGTCTTCGCCGTCGACTCGGTCCCCGCTATCCTCGCGATCAGCCGCGAGCCCTTCATCGTGTTCTCGGCGAACGCCTTCGCCATCCTGGGGCTGCGCTCCCTCTACTTCCTCCTGGCCGGCATGGCCGGCCGCTTCCGCTATCTGAATGTGGGGCTCGGCGTGATCCTCGGCTTCGTCGGCGTCAAGATGCTCCTTGCCGACGTCTATCACCTGCCCGTCTGGGCATCGCTGGCGTTCATCGCCGTCACGCTCGCCGTGGCTATAAGTGTCTCTCTCTGGACCGACGCGCGAAAGGCCGGGCAAGGCCCTGAACACGAGGCGCCTCGCCCCGCGCACCCCGGGGAGTCGCTTGAGCCCGGCGTCGCCGATCCGGCTACTGCACCCCCCAAGGCCAAGGAGCCGTTCCTGGAATAGCCGTTCCGTGTCGCGCCGACCGTCACCGGTGTGTCGGCGCTCCGAGTCGATGAAGAAGTCGTCGACCTCCCGCACTGACTTCGAGGTCGGGTAACTCCCGCGCCGGGGGGCCTGCGGCCTGCCCCGACCCGCCGTCTTCGCTCCTCACCCCAAGTCGGGCAACGGATTCGCCACCCCCCGCCGCATGCGCACCGCGACCAGGAAGCTCAGGCCGGCGCCCACCAGACACACCACGGCCACCTCGCCCACCGCCATCCGGATCCCTTGGTGCTCGGCCAGCGTGCCCACCAAGAGGCTGCCGAGAGGCGTGGTCCCGATGAACAGCAAGGCGTACATAGACATCACCCGTCCGCGCAGCTCGCCGGGAACGATCAGCTGCAGGCGGCTGTTGGCCCCGGTATGGAACAGGATACCGAAGAAGCCCACGGCCACGAGGAGCGCGAGAGCCATCGTCTGACCGGGCGCCAGCGCGAGAAGGAAGAGCACGACGCTGAACCCTCCGGCCCCGACAAGGACCGTCCGCCGCGTAGGCCGGCCCCGGGAGGCGACGAACACCGCCGCGCAGAGCGACCCCGCCCCCATCGCCGCGGTCAGTGCGCCCAGGCCTTCGGGGCCCGAGCCGTACGCGTACCGCGCCAGCAGCGGGAGCATCACCGTGAAGTTGTACCCGAAGGCGCCGATGAAGGCCACCATGCCGAGGATCAGCGCCACGTCCGGGGTGCGGGCGGCGTAGCGGAAGCCGTCACCCAGCTGTCGCGCGACCCCGGCCCGCGCCGACCGCGGGCCAGGATGGAGATCCGCCGTGCGCAGCAGCGCGAACGCCGCCAGCACGGGCACGAAACTCACCGCGTTCAGCCAGAAGCAGATCGCGACGCCCACCGTGGAGACCAGGACACCCCCCACGGCCGGCCCCACCATACGAGCCATGTTGAACTGCGAGGAGTTCAGGGCCACCGCGTTCTGCACGTCGGCCGGGCCCACCATCTCCACCACGAACGCCTGGCGCGTAGGGATGTCCACCGCCTCGGCAATCCCTCGCACCAGTGCCAATGAGTAGACGAGGAACAGGGTGATGGCGCCGGTCGACGTGAGTGCCGCCATGGCCAAAGCCTGCAGCATCAGCACGGACTGCGTGGTCATAAGGAGAAAGCGCTTAGGCAGCCGGTCCGCCAGCAGACCGCCGAACAGGGACAGCACCAGCGTGGGTCCGAAGCGCATTGTCATGGCCAGTCCGAGTTTGACGGGGGAGCCGGTCAGGTCGAGCACGAGCCAGGCGAGGGCCACGTCGGCCATCCACGTGCCCACCAGACTTACCAACTGGCCCGTCCAGAAGAGGCGGAAGTTGCGGTGCTGCAGCGACCGCGAGGTCACGACGACATTGCGGCGCACGCGGGCGGCAACGCGGGCCGCGACGCCCGAGGGCGCCGTGGGGGATTGAGGGCAGATGATCACGGAAGAGAATGATACTCCCGGTCATCCGATGGGGCCGGAGAGCACCAGGTACGTCAGTCCAGCGGAGCGTCCTCGCCGGCGATCTCGCGTTCGAGCTGGTCGAGCGGCGGCAGGAGCGACGCGAGGCTCATCACGAGCGGAGACAACTCGAGTTCGACGACCCGCTTCGACGCCTCGCCGATGACCTGGTCCTTCGTCACAGCGGCACGGCTTCCCGCACGATCTTCCGCCGGAGCAGCCAGTAGATGCCTTGTTCGGTGACCACGTCAACATCCCGGCCGAGCAGCCCTCAAGTTCGGCGATCAGCGCGATGCGGACCATTAGGCCATGTTGGCTATCGAAATCGACGAGCAGATCAACATCACTGTCTTCCGTTTCCTCCCCGCGCGAGTGGGAACCGAACACGCGCACGTTCGTCGCGCCGTGGGAGGCGGCGATGTCGATGATCTCGGCGCGACGCGCCTTCAGCAGACTATCCGGAGACAAAGAGGCCGCCACTTCGGTTCGATCACGATTCCAGGCATCTCGCGGCGCCACACACTGCGGCGCCCCCAACAGCCCGGCTTCTCGCCCCATCGTAGCGACAGAACCATCGCCCCGACAACACGCCTACCCACGAACATCATCCACCCGCACCTGCCGCCCCGACTTTTTCCGCGAGAGCTACCTAGGGTTTCTCCTCCGATCACTCGTGGTACCATATCGATACGCAACCGTTCCGTATCTAAAAGGAGACGTGATGACCGAACCCTACCCCCGCCGACGCCAGGCCCTCGCCGTCTTGGCCTTGAGCCTGCTCGTCATCGGGATGGATAACACCATTCTCAACGTGGCTCTGCCGACGCTCGTGAACGATCTCGGCGCCACCGCCAGCCAGCTGCAATGGATCGTGGACTCCTACGTGCTGGTGTTCGCCGGTCTCCTCCTCACCATGGGCGCGCTGGGCGACCGGTTCGGGCGCAAGCTGGCGCTCAACGCGGGGCTCATCATCTTCGTGCTCGCCTCGATCGCCTCCGCGTTCGCTCCGACAGCCGGCGCCCTGATCGCCACCCGGGCCCTCATGGGCATCGGCGGAGCGCTCATCATGCCTTCCACTCTCTCCATCATCACCGCCATCTTCCCGCCGAAGGAGCGGGGCCGGGCCATCGCAGCATGGGCGGCCACGGCCGGGCTGGGAATCGTGGTCGGGCCGGTGGTGGGCGGCTGGTTGCTCGAGCACTTCTGGTGGGGATCGGTGTTCCTGGTGAATGTGCCTATCGTGGCCGTCGCCCTGTTGGCCGGATGGCCGCTCGTGCCGGAGTCCAAGGACCCGCACTCCACGCCGCTGGATCCCGCCGGAGCCGTGCTCTCCATCGCCGGGCTCTCCGCCCTCGTGTACGGCATTATCGAGGCGCCTAACGCCGGCTGGACCTCCGCCGCCACCCTGATCGCATTCGCCGCCGCGGTGATACTGCTCGGCGGATTCGTTCTCTGGGAGCGTCGGACGAAATACCCCATGCTGCAGATCGACTTCTTCCGCAACCCCCGCTTCAGCGCCGCGAGCGCCGCCATCACCGTGGTCTTCTTCGGCCTGTTCGGTTCGATCTTCGTGATGACCCAGTACCTGCAATTCGTCCTCGGCTACTCGACGCTGCAGGCCGGCCTCCGCGTCACGCCGATCGCGGCCCTGGTGATCGCCGCCCCGACGGCGGCCCGTGTGGTGGAGCGCATCGGGACGAAGGCCGTTGTGGCCGCGGGGCTCACGATCGTGGCCGTGGGGTTGACGATCGTCAGCCGCGTTCAAATCGGTGACGGATACGGCCTCCTCGGCGTTGCGTTGGCCGTGATCGGCATCGGCATGGGTGCGACCATGGCTCCGGCCACGGAATCGATCATGGGATCGCTGCCCCTGGCGAAGGCAGGCGTCGGCTCCGCCATGAACGACACCACCCGGATGGTCGGCGGGGCCCTGGGTGTGGCGGTGATCGGCAGCGCGCTCTCGTCGTCGTACAACTCGACGATCCAGCCGGCGCTGACCGGCCTTCCGCCGCAGACCGCTGCCCTTGCCGGTGATTCGGTGGGCGCGGCTCTCGAGGTGGCGCGCCGCACCGGGCCGGCGGCGGACGCCCTCGCCGAGGCGGCGCGGGCGGCCTTCGTGCACGCCATGGGCGACGCCCTGCTCATCGGGGCCGGGATCGTCATGGTGGGCGCCGTAGCGGTGGTGGCCTTCCTACCGTCGCGGGCGCGAGACGAGCGACCGGCAGACGACGTGCCCGAAGCGCCACAGGACCACGCAGCCGCCGTCGCGAGCGCGATGGACCCCTGCTTCGACACTCATGGCTAGAGAATCCGTACGCCCCGCCGGCCTTGGTCCCCCGAGCCCCGGCAGCCCCGCTCCCGGCCGCCCTCCCGGGCGGCCGCGGAGCACGAGGGCCGGCCGTGCCATCCTCGAGGCCGCTCTCGATGCCTTCATCGAAGAGGGCTACCAAGGCATGAGCATGGAAGGCGTCGCCGCGCGCGCCGGTGTGGGCAAGACCACTCTCTACCGCCGCTGGCCCCGCAAGGACGACCTCCTCCTCGCGGCGATCGAGAGCCTGTTCGAGGACTTCCGCGTGGACGACACCGGGGACGTGCGCGCCGATCTCATCTCGGTGGTGCGGCAGGCCCACCACTTCGTCACCAAGACAAGGGCCGGCGATGTGCTTCCGCGCATGCTGCCGGAGGTGACGTCCAGGACGCCGCTCGGTCGCGCCTACGCAGAGAGGATCATGGGACCCCGGGTAGAAGCTGCCCGCAGGGTGATCGCCGGAGCGAAAGCCCGAGGTGAACTCCGACCGGATCTCGACGACCAGCTGGCCGTCGCCACCATGGTGGGTTCGCTGATCTTCCTGCGGGTCACGTCGACCCTACCCGACACGGGTGACGCTCTCGCCGAACGGTTGGTGGGGCAGCTGCTGGACGGGATGGCGGCCGCAGGGTAGGAGGCCTTACCCTATCTCATCGGGCAGCAGGGGCCGCAACAACAGCGAGTAGATGCTGCCACCGCTGCGCCAGAACGTGAGCGTGTCCGCCTGTTGCACCAACGGGCGCAGGGTCTCCAGGTCGGCGCCCGTGATCACGGCGCGCCGGCCTTGGGGCACCTCGTTCGGCTCACCGAGCGTGGCCAGGTCGGCGAGCGGCCAGTCCACGATGCGCGGCTCGATGCCGGAGTCGTCTTGGCTGCCGGGATCGCCCGGCATGATCAGGATGGAGAGCGCCTGCCACTCGTAGGGTTGCTCGGGCCCCAGGTCGTCGCCGAGCCAGCCGGCGAGGTCACCCAACTTCGTCTGGAAATCCAGGACACGCGTACGGCGCTCCACCTGGTCGTCACTAAGGCCGAGCCCGGTCGAGTTGTCCGAGGCCAGATGGTAGATGGAGGTCTCGAAGACCCTGCCGTCCGCAGCGATCGTAAAGATGGTGGTGGAGCCGTCCGCCACAGTGGGTTGGCCGTAGTCGACGTCGGATTCGAACAGGCCGGCATCGCGCGCCGCGGCGAGCAGCTTCTGTATCCCGGGCTGCGAAAGGGTAGCCACCTGCAGGTTCGGCAGGGCGGGGCCGGGATAGATCTCGGGGATAGGCCCCTGAGTGATCACGCGCCCGTCGCCGTAGAGCGAGAGCGCGGGCAAAGTGGTGAAGATGAACTCCACCGGCACGAAGCCGCCGCCATACTCGATGCGGAACACGACATCATCGGGGCCGGTGGGATACGTGAAGCCGCCGTCGCCGCCGACGTCCGAGCCGGTCGTGGTAGTACCTTGCACGTAGCCACAGCCGGTCATCAGAGCTGAGACGGCAAGCGCCGCCATCACCACGACGGCGGCGGCGAGCAACAGTGCCCACCGTGGGCGCCAAACCGCGTGGGAGACGAAGTGGCCGCGCCGCACGTCCCGCGGTAGCGGCCGGTGACGTACCCGCGAGCCCGCGGGGCGGCGAGAAGAGCGAGGGGATCGGTCCGTGTACATCGATACCTCCGGGGGGCCGGTGCTTCCGGCAAGAAGGAGTGTGCTTCCTTGGATACGAGGAACCGCCGGAAGGTTCCCTCGAGACGGCCTGACGCGAGACCTCGCCCCTACCCTACGGCTACAGCCGCTCCACCCGCCGCGAGAGCTCTTCGAGCTCGCGAGCGGAGACGGCCAGTCGCGTGCGCATCTCGTCGAGCCGCTCCCGCTCCGAGCGGACGAAGCGCGTGTAGGGCGCGATTGCCTCCCTGATGCGGAAGACGCTCCGCTCGATCTCCTGATCGAACTGCTGGGTCACCGTGCTGGTGAGTTCCTCCCGAAGACTCGCGATCTTCTCCTTCAGCTCGCTCTTGGCCTTGCGCCTCCGGGCGGGGAGCACGAACAGGCCGAGCGTGGCCAGTGTGCCGGCGGCCAACACCCCCGTGACATCCACCAGCTGAGTGGTGGCCAGTATGGTGATCACGGCGCCCAGGCCGAGGGCGCCCACTTCGAGCACGGCTATACCGGCCACCGCGCTCTGGACGGAGTCGGCCAGGCGGGTGGACTCGGCGTCGCGGTCGTAGGCGTCGACGGTGCGCTGGGCGGCACGGCCCACGGTCTCGAGGAGCTGGCGGCGGTCGTAGTCGAAGCTGCCGATCTCGCCGATCACCCGGTCGGGGTGGTGGGCGCGCCGTCGGTTCAGGTGCTCGCCCACCGTCTGCCACTGCCGTAGCTCGGCCCCCACGACCCAGTCGATCACCTCCTCCACCTTCTTCTCGATCTGCTGAGGGGTGTCGGCGACCACCTTGCGCTCGAACTCTCCCTTGATCTTCGACTTGTTGATCAGGTCGAGGGTTCGGGTGAGACGGATGGTCTCCTCGAAGAACTCGTTGCCCCGCTTCTCGAACTCGTGGAGCACGTTGTCCACGTCGGTGAGGCGGAAGCGGAACTCGCGAGTGAGGTCGGCCTGGTAGAGGTCGAGCTGGCGTTCGATGTCGTCGAGAGCGGTGAAGTCGCCCGCCAAGAGCTCGATGCGCCCCCCCACCGCCTGCGAGTAGCGGCGGTTGAGGGTCAGGCCCACGCCCAACGGGTTGAGCAGCTTGAGACGCACGCGCTCGGCCTCGTCGAGGGTCTCGACCAGGTACGTCTCGAGGGCCCGGAAGCGGCTGCGGGCCAGGAGGTCGGCGGCGGAGTCGGCGGCGGGTGTGCCCCTCCGGCCGCCGGAGGCGCCGTCTTCGGCTGAGCTGGACCGGGACAGCTTCGACTCCAACGCCAGCCGGGACGACACGGGGAACACCACCGGCGAGAAGCCGAGCAGGCGGTCGGCGTTCTCGACGATGAAGCGCTCGATCTCGGCGATCTCAGCGTCACTCGCGAGGATGTCCACCTTGTTGACAACGAACACGACCTTCTTACCCCATTCGCGGATCGACTCGATGAAGCGACGCTCGCTCTCCGTGAAGGGCCGGTCGGCAGAGGTGACGAAGAGCACCAGGTCGGAACGCGGCACGAAGCCGTGGGTGATGGTCTCGTGGTCGCGGTCGAGCGCGTTGGTGCCGGGCGTGTCCACTATCCGCACCTGGCGCAGCAAGTCCACCGGAGCGGACACGCGGATGATGCCGTCCGCACCCTCTTCGCGGGTGACGGTGTCGGCGTAGGAGAGAGTGTGGATGCGGGTGGTGGTGGGCGTGACCCCCTGCTCGAGCAGATCGCTCCCGAGGAGGGCATTGATGAACGTGCTCTTCCCCGCGTTGAACTCGCCGGCGACCACGAGCAGGAAGAGCTCGTCGAGTTGGTCAAGGGCTGTGGCGAGCGTGTCCTGGTCGGAGGAAGCGGCCTCGAAGCGCGCCAGGTCGACCCGGAGGGCCCCGAGCAGACGACGCACCTCCGCGAAGAGCTGCTCATGGCTTTCGGCGAGTATCTTCTTGAGCACCTGGTGGACTCCGGGGCGGGCGGGCCTGACAATCACACGATACCACGCCGCCCCCGAGCGCCGGCGGTCCACCCTGCGCCGGGCCGGTCATGCCGAGGATGCCCCCACGGCCGGGCGGCCGCCGCCACGCTGCCCGTCTCTACTACTACGAGCGAACAGTGGACGCTGCGTCCACCAAGGTCGATGCCCATCAGAAGAGCGCTCACGAAGGCGTCCCCTTCCCGAGGACGGCATAGCGATGCGGTTTGCCGCATCCGGCCGCCAGCAGTATTCTTTCATGGAAGGCTACGAAACGAACGACCCTCGCAGGCGCCCGGAATAGACGGCGGGTATGGCTGCATGGGGGGGACGTTCCACTGAAGCGCGGGCGAAGGGAGGGCGCGTGGAGAGCCTCGTCGGGCGCATGCTGGGGAAGTACCAGCTCACCGAGATGATCGGTGGAGGTGGGATGGCGACGGTGTACGAAGCCCGCCACCCGGGCCTCGATCAACGGGTCGCGGTGAAGGTCCTCCACCCGTTCCTCGCCACCGACAGCTCCTTCGTAGACCGCTTCCGCCGTGAAGCTCACGCGGTCGCCGCCCTTCGGCACCCCAACATCGTGCGCGTGTTGGATTCCGACCATGAGGAACATCTGTACTACATGGTGATGGAGTACATCGGCGGCCCGACACTGGCCGCGGTACTCTCCGGGCGCGCGACCGGTGGGGGACTGTCGCTCCCCGAGGTCAGGCGCATCATCCCTCCTCTCTGCAGCGCCATCGACTACGCGGCCGGCCGAGGCATGGTCCACCGGGATATCAAGCCGGCGAACATCATCATGACCGACGACGGCGAGCCGATCCTGACCGACTACGGGATCGCGAAGATGGTCGGCTCGACCTCCCTCACCTCACCGGGGACGGTGGTAGGCTCGGCGCACTACATGTCCCCCGAGCAGGCGCAGGGGCAGGAGTGCGACGTGCGCTCCGACCTCTATTCACTCGGGATCGTGCTCTTCGAATGCCTTGCAGGCACCGTGCCCTTCGCCGGTGACACAACCGTGACGGTGTTGGTCAAGCACATTTCCGCACCCGTCCCCTCGATCCGAGCCCTGCGCCCGAATCTCCCGTTCACGCTCGAACCCGTGCTCACCCGCGCGCTCGCGAAACTGCCGCGGGATCGATACGAACTGGGGTCGACATTTGCCGAGGAACTGGTGGCCGCTCTCGCGCCGAGCAAATCCACCGCCGTGGTCACCGAGTTCGCCGCGCCGACCACACCACCCACGCCGCCGACCACACCACCCACGCCGCCGACCACACCACCCACCCCGCCGACCACACCACCCACGCCGCCTCCGGACTTCGCCCCGGCCGAGCGCACCCCGTCGGGAAAGACCGGGCCCAAGGCTCCGATCGTCGTCCCGCCGACCCCTACCTTCACAGTGAGGCAGGCACCGGGATCCTCGCCGCCGCCTGCCCAGTTCACCCCATCACCTTCGCCGCCGACCTCGCCGGCAACGCCGCCCCCGCCGCCGCCCACGCCGCCACCGGAGTCCCCCCCGGCTGAGAGCGCCCCGCTTGGAGCGACGGGGTTCGAGGCCCCCATCGCGGTCGAGCCTGCTTCGACTACAGCCCCGGCATACCGGAGCGCGCCCCAGGCTCCGCCCGCGTCGCCGTGGGCCGAACCGATTGCGCCGTCCCAGTGGACGGCGCCGGTCGGTCAGTACGGTCAGTATTCGCCTCCGCCTCCCCCATTCCCCGGAACGCCGGGCCCAGCCGCTACGCAGGGAGGGGCGCCGCCCCGACGCGGCGGCAACCGAACGCGGATCATTGTGATCGCTGCAGCGCTGGTGCTCCTCATGGCTGCCGCCGCGACCGCGGCGGGCCTGGCGCTACGAGGCGACTCCGCGGATACGACGACCACCACACAGAACGTCACGACGACAGGCACGACCGCACTGCCGACGACCTCTTCGTCCACGACCTCGACCACCCAGAGACCCACGACGTCTACGACGAAGCCCACCACGACCACGGCCAAGCCGACCACGACGACCACAGCCAAACCCACGACGACCACGAAGCGCGTGACGACCACTACGAAGCGGAAGACGACCACTACGAAGAAGCCCATCACCACTCAGCCGACCAGCCCTCCGGGGACGATCGGGCCGGGGACGACCAGCCCTCCCGGGACGATAGGGCCGGGGACGACGACCACGCCGGGGACGATCGGGTCTGGGTAAGGAGCCGTCCCGGCGCTTGACACGTCCGCGCGCGTCGTTCAGTCTAAGAGGAGAGAGCCTACACAACTCGCTGGTTAGGGGGAGTTAGCATGAAGCATCGGACACGAGTATCCCTTTTCGGGTCCAGTGTGTTGATCGTGCTCCTACTCTGCGCGGGTTTCGCCCTCGCTTTCACGGACGTGTCGCCCGGTGACGACTACTCCCAGGCTATTTCCGACCTCACCGGCCTCAACATCATCAACGGTTTCACCGATGGTAGCTTCCGCCCGGGGGAGCTGGTGACCCGGCAGCAGTTCGCCAAGATGATCGTGCTTTCTCTCGGCCTACCGGTGACCGAGGGCGATATCTGCCCCTTCTCGGACGTTGATTCGAGCGGTGCGAGCAACCTCTACCCCGACAACTACGTGGCCGTCGCGGCCGCTCGGGGCATCACGAAGGGAGTCTCGACTTACTCCTTTGCTCCTTTCAGGAACATCACCCGCGCCCAAGTGGTCACCATGGTGGTGCGCGCCGCGCCGCTGGCGGGAGTCACACTCAGCCAGCCCACGAGTTCGTACTACAACGACCCGAAGTACACCATGCGAAACTTCAATGACCCCACGCATGGTCGGAACGCCCAGATCGCCGAGTTGAGCGGTCTCCTGTGGGGCATACGCCAGGACCCCGGCGGCGGCTGGGACCCCTATAAGAACGCCACTCGGGGCGAGGTGGCACAGATACTGTGGCGACTTCGACAGAAGATGGCACCGCCGACCACGACACCCCCGACCACCGAGCCCCCCGCTACGGACCTTCTCGCATACGACGACTTCTCCGACCCGAACAGCGGTTGGGCCGAGGAGACATACAGCAACTCGCGGATCCGGTACTCAGGCGGAACCTACCGGATCGACGTCACGGCTCCGCAGATCGAGACCATGTCGTGGTGGGGCACCGTCTACGACGACGTGAGTGTGGGCGTCTTCGCCAAACCATCGACTCGATCAGGGAGCTGGGAGTACGGCCTCGTGTTCCGACTGCAGGACATGCAGAACCTCTACCAATTGAGCATCACAGGAGATGATTACGCGCAGCTGTGGAAGCGGGTCGGTGGCCAGTGGTCGCAATTGTCCGCGCCCGTCGAATTGGACCCGGCCGCGAGCGACGGTTGGCGCGAGCTCTACGTCATGATGCTGGAGGACTCCTTCGTGGCGTACGTGGACGATGTAGGGATCGGGCCGGTGTACGACAGCACGTTCACGCAGGGGAAAGTGGGGTTCTACGCGGGTACGTTCGACGCTACGACCTTCTCCGCAAGCTACGACGACTTCGCCGTTTGGTCGATCTTCTTCTGATCGCTCGCTTCTGATCACCGGCAGCGGGCTTCGAGGCTCGTGCAGCACTCGCAGCCCGAAGTGGATTCGATAGGCCCTTGGCATTTCGCCACGATGGAGCCCTGGATCCACCTTGTCTGACTCAGGGGGAGGCTGACTCATGGAAGACAGTCATCGGCGAACTCGAAGGTTCGCTGCCATGATCCTGCTGTCGACAGCCGCGGCACTGCTTATGTCGTGCGGCTCGTCGGATTCGTCCGGAACGCAGACCACCGCTCCGTCGGCCGCCACCGCCACGACGTCGACGACCGTCACCACCGCTTCGGCCGAATCCCCCTCCACGTCCGCCACGTCATCCACCGCGTCACCCACTTCCACCGCTCCCTCGGCCGCCGGTGCCATCTCCGACGCGGATGCGCACTCCGTCCGGGAACTTGTCTCCGCGTACTGGGAAAGGTACAACGCCTACGACGCCGACCGGGCCGTCTCCTACCTGGACGAGAGCTACCGACCTGTGAAGGAGGCGCTCGTTCGCCAAGAGATAGGTCGCATCAAGGCTTTCAGCGTGACGCTGGGCGTCAGCGAGAACACCCCGCCCGTTCTCAAAGGTCCGGACGAAGCCGAGATCCATCTCAACATGAAGGAGCCCATCGGCACGCGGGAGATAGCGATGAAGTTCGCCAGGCACGGCGACGCCTGGACCATCACCTACTCGGAAGAGGTCAAGTAGGACCAGCCTGACCGGGCGCGCCGAAAGGCGTAGTCGTCTCCGGATTGCCGGGACAGCCGACGCTCACCTGCCGTGGAGCGCGGCCCAAGCGGCCGGGTCTCGAAAGCAGCGACGCCACGGCTCCCGCCACTGCCGCCACAACACCGATCCCGAGAAGCACCCACCCCCAGAGCCGGAGATTCCCGGTGACTACGGCCCACACCGCGGCTGAGGCCTCGTGGGGGATACCGGCGGTGTCGGTGACGTCGAGGTAGTACGCGCCGGCCCACACCGCCCCGGCCTCCAGCGCGGCCATGCCCAACCCGAGGCCAAGCCCCGCGCCCATGACGGCACGCGACCGCCTAGAGGCGACGAGCACCGAGGACAGCAGGCTCGCGAATCCTACTACAGGAAGCAGCCAATACAGGAGGGCCAAAGCGCGGATGACCGCTCCGGCCCGAGCGAGTGGGCGCGAATCCAACAGAGCCACGTCGCCCGTGGTGAGCGCCTCGGGGAGGATCTCGGGGAGGGCGATGCCCGACGAAGAGAGCAGGTCGGTTACGTTTCGGGTCACGTCCACCAAGTCAAGATTCACCGGCCCGCCGGCTGTCGGCGCGAGCTCTCCCTCGCTCTCGATGGCCTCAAGGATGAAGGGATGCGCCTCGCGGTTGGCGGCCGCCCAGAACCCACGAAAGGCCCCGCTCGACACCGCCTCCAGCGTCAGCCTTCGTGTGAGGCCCTTCAGACCTTTGGCCGTCAGAGATCCGATGATGTCCAGCTCCTCGGGCAGGAGACCGCCGAGCGCCCGGTTCGCATCGAGTGCGGTGAACACCTGGTCGGCCACAACGTCGGCCACGGCTTCCTGGACCGCGGGCTCGTCGGCAACAGGCGCCATGGCCGCCACATAGCCATCGACGTCCAAGATGGTGGTGTGGAACCACACCCCGGCAAGGGCTGCGGGCGCGATGAGACAGCCAAGCACCATCATCACCGTGGAGACAACCGGGCGCCACGTCCCGACGCCCCGAGGCCGCGGTGCGCGCACGGGCGGGTACGGGATGCCCGAGGAGCTTCCAGCTGACGAATACCCGTAGCGATCCATCGCACCGTCCCAGCGGGTGCCGCAAGAGAGGCGCGCCCACATGGCGCTTTCGTAGAATATCAGTAGAGACGCGACGCGGGCAGCGATATGATCGTGCGAGACTCTCAGAGTCGAGACGCTGATGCCACGAGGGGAGGCCGGAAGCCAGATGTTCGGCTCGTTCACCATTCAGGGCAGAGACAAGGAAGAGAAGTTCGTCGTCGCGCAGGCAAACGTCGACCTGGGCCGAGCCGAGGACAACGACCTGACCCTGCCCCACCCTACGGTGTCCCAGCACCACGCGCGCGTGCTGGCCGACGCTTCCGGTTGTCGGATCGTGGACCTCGGCAGTTCCAACGGTACGTCCGTCAACGGCATCGAACTCGCCGTGAAGGTCGAACACACGTTGCGCAACGGCGATGAGGTACGGATAGGCCCGTACGAACTGCGCTTCCGCGACCACCCGGCTCCGACTCCGAGGATCGGCGACACGGCCCCGGCGGCCGCGGCCGGTCCGGCCACCGCCGGCCCCGGGCACACGGTCATCCTCCCGCCATGCCTGCCCCCACGCCTCGTGGTGAGTACGTCCGCGGGGAACCACGAGTTCCCACTAGAGAAGGATACGCTCACGTTGGGGCGCGAACCGGACAACGACATCGCGATCGACGCGGATGTCGTATCCCGCCATCACGCGACACTCGAAAAGCGCGGGGCCGGCTACCTCATCAAGGATCTGGGGAGCACCAACGGCCTCAACGAAGCCGGGCGCCGGATAGAGGAGCGACTCCTCACCCCTGGCGACTACGTGTGTATTGGCCACACCGTCACGCTGGAATACCGGGGCGCCGAGGATCTCGCGGCCCAGGTGGCGCTGGCGGTGCGCGCACAGTCTGAGCCGGCGCTGGCCCCCGCCGGGCGGCCGATCGTACCGGACGCGCCCCCGCCGCCCGCCTATTCCATCCCCGAAGGAGAGCCGCTGGTGCTGGGCCGTAGTTCCCAGACCGGGGTCCATCTAGCCCACCCACAGGTGTCCAGCGTACATGCCCAGGTGGAGCGGCGGGCCGGGCAGTATGTCATCCAAGACCTCGGCAGCAGCGCCGGCACCTACGTGAACGGACACCAGGTGAATCAACAGGCGCTGCGCGAGAACGACGTAATCCGCATCGGCCCCAACCGGATGGTCTTCGAAGCGGGACAACTGCGCCTGGTGACTGAGGAAGGTTCTCTGCGGCTCGATGCCTTCCACCTGACCAAAGTGGTGGGCAAAGGCGTGCGCATCCTGCGAGACATCTCCCTCTCCATCAAGCCCCAAGAGTTCGTGGCCGTGGTGGGCGGCAGTGGCGCGGGCAAGTCCACCCTCGTGTCGGCCCTGTGCGGCTTCAAGCCGGCCACGGAGGGGGCCGTGTTCCTGAACGGCGTCGACCTGTACCAGAACTTCGACGCCTACCGCAACGAGATGGGCTACGTCCCCCAGGACGACATCATCCATGTGGACCTTTCCGTGGTCAAAGCCCTGGAGTATGCAGCCCGTCTACGCATGCCGGCCGATACCACCCGCCACGAACGGGAGCAGCGCATCCGCGAGGTGATCGACGAACTGGATCTCCGGGCCTGCGCCGACCGCACCATCAAGCAGCTGAGCGGCGGTCAGCGCAAGCGCGTGTCCATCGGCGTGGAACTCCTCACCAAGCCCAGTCTGTTCTTCCTCGACGAAGCTACGTCCGGCCTGGACCCCGCCACGGAAAGCGGGATGATGAGACTCCTGCGGAAACTCGCCGACCAGGGGCGCACCATCATCCTGATCACCCACGCCACCAAGAACGTCATGGCCTGCGACAAGGTGGTCTTCCTCACTCGCGGCGGCCTCCTGGCCTACTTCGGACCGCCCGAGGACGCTCTCACGTACTTCGGAGCCACCGACTTCGACGAGATCTACGAGCGGCTGGAGTCGGGGGGCACTCCCGAGGAGTGGGCGCAGCGCTACCTGGCCTCTGCCCAGATCCAGGAGTACGTGGTGCAACCACTGAACGAGGTGGCTTCCACGTGGTCCGGAGCCTCGGCTGCCGGAACTATGGGCGGAGGGGACGGTGGGGAGTACGGCGGAGGGGGGTATGGGGCCGCCTACGCCCCAAGCGGCGCGGCACGCCCGGGCGCGAAGACCCGTCGGTCTTCGTCACTGAGTCAGTTCGTCATCCTGTCGAGTCGCTATTTGAACATCATCCGGCAGGACAAGAAGACGGCGCTGCTGCTGCTGCTCATCTCACCTTTGCTTGGGGTGATGGACTTCTTGTCGTGGAAGCGAGACCTCTTCGATCCTGCGACGGGCAGCGCGACTAAGGTCGTCACCATGCTCTTCATGACCTGCCTCGTGGCCGTCCTCGTAGGCACCATCACCTCCGTACGCGAGATAGTGAAGGAGGACGCCATCTACCGGCGGGAACGCATGGTGTGCGTGCGTGTCTTCCCCTATGTGGCCTCGAAGGTGGCGGTGGGCTCCTTGTTCGCCGTGTACAGCGCGATAGTGCTGTTCGCCTTCAAGATGGCCGCGGTGAGCTTCGGGCATCTCAACACCCCGGAACTCACCGAGCTCTTCGTACCCTTCCTACTCGGGACGTTCGCCGGGCTGATGTGGGGCCTGCTCGTGTCGGCAGTGGCCCCCACCGAGGACCGAGCCATGCTCCTGGTGATCCTGGTGCTCGTGCCCCAGTTCATCTTCTCCGGGGGCATGATGCCCATGTCGGATCTGGGCGCGGCCGGCAAGGCACTGGGCGCGCTCACGTCGACGCGCTGGGGCTTGGGGGCGTTGGCCACCTCGGCCAAGATCAAGACGGGTGCCGGTGTGGAGCCGGATATGTCCGACATCTCGTTGCCCGGGCTCGAGGGGATGGACAACCCCGCGGAGAAGGCCGCACTGGTGAAGTCCTTGGATAGTCAGTACGGAGCGATCTTCGATGTCAACGTGCCATTCTACTGGGCGATGGCACTCGTCCTCACTGTCGTGCTCTTCTTCCTGATCCTGTGGCTGCAGAAGCGCAAGGACACGCTCTAGCCGGCCCCGGCATGACAACACCCAAGGCTGATCGAGGGCTTTGCGCCGGGACCGAGCCGATGGTGGCTCTCTTCGAGAGCCTGGCCGCACGGCGATCACGCACGGCGCGATTTGCCGGCCCCCGCGACTCCGTCTCCCGGATGAGGGCTGGTAGAATCGGCTCATGATGGGATTGACTCTTCTCACCGACCTCGTCGTGATCCTGGGCGCGGCAGTGGTGGTGGCCTTCGTCTTTGCGAGGCTCAAACTGCCTGTGATCGTGGGCCTTTTCGTCGCCGGAGTCGTCATCGGGCCCGATGGTCTGGGGCTCGTGTCGGACGTACACGAACTGGAAGCGGTGGCCGAGATCGGCGTGGTGCTCCTGCTCTTCGCCATCGGGATCGAGTTCTCGCTGCGCGATCTGGTGGCCATCAAGGACATCGTGCTGGTGGGTGGAGCGCTGCAAGTGGGGTTGACCGCACTGGTGGGGTTCGGAATCTCGGCCGCCCTGGGGCGCACCGTGACCGAATCGGTATTCCTGGGCTTCCTGATGGCGCTGAGCAGCACGGCCATCGTGCTCAAGTCGCTACAGCAGCGCGCGGAGATCGATGCGCCCCACGGCCGCGCATCGCTGGGCATCCTGATCTTTCAAGATCTCATGGTCGTGCCCCTGACTCTACTCGTGCCGCTCCTGGCCGGCGACCTCTCCATGGACTCCTCCCCTCTGACCCTGCTCGCGAAAGCAGTGGGCGTGGTGGTCGCGGTGTTCGTCGGAGCCCGCTGGGTGGTCCCGTGGATCCTCCGCGAGGTGGCGCGACTCGGCAGTCCCGACGTGTTCCTGATAGCGGTGTTGGTGATCGGGTTCGGCGTCGCCGCGGCGGCCGGACACATCGGTCTCTCCATGGCCCTTGGAGCGTTCGTCGCCGGGCTGGTGATCTCCGAGTCGGAGTACGGCCACCAAGCCCTCGGCAACGTGCTCCCGTTCCGCGACGTGCTCCTGAGCTTCTTCTTCGTGTCGGTGGGGATGCTGCTCGACGTGTCGTTCCTCGCCTCGTACTGGTGGATTCTGGTGCTGGCCGCTCCCGTTGTCATGTTCGGGAAAGCCGTGCTCTCCACGCTCGCCATCCTGGCTCTGCGGTTCCCCATGCGCACCGCGCTCCTCACGGGCTTGTCCCTGGCCCAAGTGGGAGAGTTCGCCTTCGTTCTCGCCGCCGTGGGGGCGCAGGAAGGCGTCCTACGCGAGGACGTGCGCCAGGGGTTCCTCGCCGTGTCGGTGCTGTCCATGGCGGCCACCCCGTTCCTGATCGCGTCGAAAGACCGGATCGTCGAATCATTGCTCCGTCTGCCGCTGCCGAGCGGGCTCCGCGGCGGGCGGCGGGCGGAGGCCGAAGTGGAAGTCGCTCCCCTGCGAGACCACCTGGTCATCGTCGGCTTCGGACTCAACGGCAGGAACCTGGCCCGGGCCGCCCGCGGATCTCACATCCCCTACACCATCGTGGAGCTGAACCCCCAGTCGATCCGCAGCGCGCGGGCGGACGGTGAACCCATACTCTACGGCGACGCCACCAGCGAAGCCGTGCTCGAGCAGGCCGGAGTCCCGCACGCCCGCGTAGTCGTGGTGGTGATCAGCGACCCGGTGGCCACCCGGCGCATAGTGGCGCTGGTACGGAGGGTCTGCCCCAACGCCTACCTCATCGCCCGCACCCGCTACGTCTCCGAAGTGCCGCTGCTCATGGAACTCGGCGCCAGCGACGTGGTGCCCGAGGAGTTCGAGACGGCCGTGGAGATCTTCGCCCGCACCCTGCAGCAGTATCTCGTGCCGCTCGCCGAGATCGAACGGGCGGCGGCGGAGATACGAGCGGACGGCTACGGCCTTCTCCGTCTCCCCCCGGACGAGGGCCGCCCGTGGAAGAAGATCGAATCAGCACTGCCGGGTGTGGAGGTGGCGACCCTCGAGGTGGCCGAGAACGTGGCGGCAGTGGGGCACACTCTCCTGGAACTCGACCTGCGAAGCCGTCACGGTGTCACGGTGCTCGCCGTCAGCCGCGACGACGAGCTCACACCGAACCCGGCCGGGGATATGCTCATCCTGCCCGGCGACGTCGTGGTCCTCCTGGGTCGCGCGGAGGCCGTATTCGGGGTGCGGGAACTCTTCTCGCCCTGCGATCCCTCTGGCGGTACCTGCTAGGCTGCTGAACAGCGAAGCCTTGGCCCCCAGAACGCACTGGGCGGCACGATACGGCGTCCTCGGTCGCTCTCACCCATCCTTGCGCACGCGCGTCGTGCCCACGACCATCTCCTCCAGATTCCGCCGCCGCCGAAAGTTCAGCGCCTCCACCCCCAGGGCGAAGATGATGGCGAAGTAGACGTAGCCGCGCTCGATGTGGCGGCCGAAGCCGTCCATGAAGAGCATGATCCCTATCAGCAGCAGGAACGTCAGCGCGAGGAGTTTCACGCTGGGGTGCTTACTGATGAACCGGGAGAGGGGCGTGGCGTAGAACATCATGACCGCGATGGCGCAGGCGATGGCGATCACGATGATCGCGATCTGCGTCGTGAGCCCCACGGCCGTGAGCACCGAGTCGATGGCGAAGATCATATCGATGAGGAGGATCATCGCAATGACACCCGCGAACGAGGCCCGCTTCTTGCCCGCCACATGCCGCTCTTCAATCAGCTCGGTGGTATTGAAGATCTCCCGCACCGCCTTGTATACGAGGAACAAGCCGCCGGCGATCAGCACGAGGTCGGACACACTGAAACTGTGGTCGAGGGCGGTGAAGAGCGGTTCTTCCAGCTTCAGCAGAAGCGAGACGCCGAACACCAAGGCCACGCGTCCGAAGAGCGCAAGCCCCAAGCCCAGCCTCTGCGCCCGAGGCCGCTGCTCCTCGGGCAGGCCCTCGCTGATGATGGCGATAAAGATGACGTTGTCGATACCCAGGACGATCTCGAGCACGATGAGGGTGAACAGGGCCACCAGGCTCTGCGCGGTGAGCAGCTCTTCCAACACTGAGACCTCCATCGGCGGGCGTACGAACAGGGCGTGGTTCCTGCAGAGGGTAGGTGCAAACGGATGGAGCGTCAACCTGGATAGAGAGAGTCCGACCCGATCGCGACGAGGTCAATCGCCCTTGCCGTTCCCCCGAATCGCCTCACGACGGGTCTCGACAAGCTCGAGACGGGGAACGAGAGTCTCCAGGTAGCCGATGAGGAGGGCGAGCCGCTCCGACTCCCGCCGGGATTCGAGGAGGCGCTCCTTGAGAGCGACTTCGAGGTGGAGGTCGGCGGCTATCCGGTAGGAGCGCGGTGCCCGAACCGGGTCCCCGGTGTCGACGGACCGATCCGGATCCTCGTCAGCCGAAGAGTCTTCGCCGGCCATGAGTTCGTCGTCGCGGACGACCCGCAGCCGCTCCAGCAGCTCGTTTAAGGAAGCCCGGGTCGGCGGGGCGCCGTCGAAAACTGCTTCGCCGCCGCCCGTCCACTCAGCTCCGTCGATCTCCGTCACGTCGGAGACCTCATCCTGTAGGTAGTAGATGGCGGCCACGATCGGTTCCCGATCCGCATCCTCCGGAACGGTGATCGTCCCGATCCTGAAAGGTCTATCCCCGCGCACCACGATATTCGAGCGTCCATCGGGAGTCTCCTCGAGCACCGCTATCAGTCGCGCCGAGCAGCCCACGACGGCAACGCCGTCACCCAGCCGGAGCACGATCCCGAACGGATCGTCGCTCTCCCGGCAGCGGGCAACAAGCCGCTTGTACCGTTCCTCGAAGATGTGCAGGGGCAGGAACTCACCCGGAAGGAGCACCAGCTCCAAGGGGAACAACGGCAGCGATTCCTGCGAAGAACCCATGCTCGGTCACATACCCCGCGGCACGCACGGACACACCCCGCCACGGCCCGCCTACAGAGCCCGCATCCTGTTGTTGCGCGCGTTGTGCGCGAGTTCGGCCAGACCGAGAGCCTCCAGGAGAGGGGGCATGTACAAGTCGCGCCTCGCTGGCGACTATGAGGCCTCGGGGTACAGCCCGCGCACCCGCGCGTGCAGACGGGCGAAACCGAGAAGGGTGTCGACGTGCGGAGTCGCGACCCCCACCTTCCGACCGATCTCGCTCACCACGGTGACGAGCGCGTCCAACTCGAGAGGCCGACCTGCCTCCACATCGCGCAGCATGGACGTCTTGAAGGCGCCGAGTTCGCGAGTGAGCATGTTGCGCTCCTCGCCGCTCTGGGCGATGGGGCACCCGATCCGCGTACCGATAGCTCCCGCCTCAGCCATGACGTTCAGGCAGAAGCGGTTCACGAGCGGGTCGTCGAGGATGCGGTCGCACGTGGCACCGGTGAGACCGGAAATGGGATTCATGGTCATGTTCCCCCACAGCTTGTACCAGATCTCCGCCTGGATACACGGCGAGACGGTGATCTCCAGCCCGGCCGCCCTGAGGACGTCCGCTACCCGAGCCACCCGATCCGACGCACTACCGTCGGGTTCGCCGATGATCAGGTGGTTGCCAGCCACGTGGCGCACCAGCCCGGGCTCGATCACGGCGAAGCTCCCGTGCACCACCCCGCCGAGCAGATGACGCGTGGGGATGGCGCGGGCGATGGCGCCGGTCGCATCCACCGACTCAAGCCGCATCCCCTCGTACTCGCCGCCGAACCCGTCAAAGAACCACCAGGGAACGCCGTTCATGGCCGTCAGCACGATGGTATCGGGTCCCAGTAGGGGCGCGATGCCCGCCGCCACCTGCTCCATGGCCGTGGCTTTGACGGCCACCACGACCACATCTTGCGTCCCGAGCTCGGCCGGATCGTCGGAGGCCCGGACCGTCTCCGCGACCAACTCCCCACCCATCTCGAGTCGCCACCCGTCCCGCCGAAGGGCCTCCAAGGTCGCCCCGCGGGCGACCGCGCTGACCTCGCACCCGGAGCGCGCCAGACGCACGCCGATGAACCCACCCACGGCGCCCGCTCCATACACGCAGACTCTCACCGACTCCTCCTCTTCTCCCTCGCGCCACGTCACCCCGAAATCGCCTCTCGCGCCGTCCGCCGGAAATCCGACTCCTCCTGAATGCCCCCACCCTACCAAGCCGGGAGCCCGCACCGCCAGCACAGTCGTCCGCATAGCCGCGTCTGCGAGTGCGGCCGGCGACGCTCTTACGAAGCGGCCCGCGCCGGTACAGCACCCCGCTGGTGTCTCAGCAGGAGCCCAGCGGCAAGGACTATGGGAATCACGGAGAGTGCGAACACGCCGCTGAGGGAGACCGCCGCCGCCAGAAACCCACCCGCGATGGATCCTGTGGCCATCCCCAAGTCGTAGGCCGTGAAGAAAGTAGCGGTTGCGGCCCCGCGCCGCGCTGACGATACTCGGTATACAGCAAGCGCCTGCAGGCTCGGCTGACAGGTGCCATAGCCCACGCCATAGAGCGCGGCGGCCACCAGGAGCAGCCACAACGTGCCGGCGGCCGCCAGGACGAGAAGACCCGCCGCGGCAAAGACCAGCCCGGCCACCACCGTAGGTTCGTACCCCACGCGATCGGCCAGCGTCCCGCTCAGCGGCCGCACCACCGCGAGCACCAGCGCGAAGACGGTGAAGAAGACGCCGACCCCACCGATGCCTCGCTGTTCCCCATACAGCGCGATGAAGGCCAGGATCGGCCCGTAGCTGAGTGTCATGAAGAAGAGGATGAGGGAAGGGAAGAGGGAGTCGCGCTCCACGAACGAGCCCAAGGTCATCCGCCTGCCCTCCCCGCGAGTAGGACGTTCCCGCTCGGACATGCGCAGCATCGCGGCGAAGACCAGCGAGCCGATGGTGAGAAGTCCCGACAGCACGAAGAGGGCCGAGAAATCGCCTCCCCCGATCATCCAGATGCCGAGGGCGGGGGCCACCGCCAGGGGTAGGCTCATGGCCAGCGTGAAGAACCCCATGCCCTCCCCCAGACGGGAACGCGGTACCAGATCGGACGCGATCGTCCCGCCCGCGGTGGTGGACAATCCAAAGCCGACCCCATGGATCAGACGCAGGATCAGCAGCAGGCCGACCCCCGCCACCCACTCATGGGCGAAGATGGTGAGCAGCGACAGCACCGCCCCGAGGAGGTAGAGGGCGCGACGGCCGTAGGCGTCGAGGGCCCAACCGCTGATCGGCCGCACCAGCATGGCCGAAAAGGTGAACGCCCCGAGCACCAGGCCCGCCGCCGCCTCGCCTCCCCCCAACTGTACGGCGTACAGAGGGATCGTGGGGAGAAGCAACTGGAAGCCCATGAAGTAGAACGCGGTCGCCCCAAGAAGGAGAAGGAAGCCACGCGTCCAGAGACGGGGGCGAGTTCCCGGTGCTTCGGCCCCGGACTCCAGCGGTGCGTCGCCCCCGGTGGAGGGCCCGTCAAGACTCGAAGCTACGGGCACGGGCGGCATCTCGAAGGGTGCGGACATCAGCGCATTGTATCCCAGGCCGGACGGGCCGGTCCCTGCAGGGGGGCCGCCCGAAGGACGGATAGCCCGCCCGTTGACCAGGTTGAAGACCCACCGGCTGACTCGTTCACAAAGACGTGCGTGTCGATTACGATGGAGGTGTCGGGCCGGGTCCGAGTCGCAGTGCGCGCGGATCCTCAAGTCGCTGAGGCACGGGGAAGCGAGTGGACATGAAGTGGATCGGTAATCTAATTGGGTTGGTGGCTTGAGTGGCGATCGTGTACGCCGTGTGCGTATGGATCTTTCATCTGACGCCCACCACGACCTACTACATCGCGGGAGGCATAGGCTTCCTCGCGGTGGCGAGCTGGTTCATTCCGAAGAGGGTCAAGCAGGGGTAGACAGCGACCGAAGGGTCCGCTTGAGGGCCCACCCCGGGACAGCCGACGCTATTACCGCTCAGACAGCACGGCCATGCACTCGGTAGACCACCAGAAGGGGCGCACCGCGACACCCGAAGTGTTGTAGATTTTCTCGCCCACGTCGCCGAGCACCACGTCGGCCACGGTGTCGATGACGACGGTATGCCGGAGGGCGCCGCCGCTCAGATACGCCTTCGTGCCGTCCGACCGGACGGCGATCTGCCGCGGTCAGTAGGTCTCGAGCGGTATCCGCTTCACCACCTCCTCGGTCCCCACATCCACCACCGCGCAGAAGTAGTCTTCAGCCGAAGGGAGATTCACCTGTCCGCGCTGCGTGGCGGCGGCGTAGACATCGGTGGTGTCAGCGCTGCACACCACATATGCCTTGCTCCCGTCGGGGAGCACGCCCACTCCCACGGGGAACGAGCGGCCGAGCGGCACCAGACCCCGGTCTTCGAGCGTAAGCGCGTCGACCATCCGGAGTGCCTTCTGGGCATGGTCGCTCACGTATACCTCAGAGTCGTCGGGTTTCATCGCGATTCCGTTCACGAATCCGATCTCCCGCACGTGGAGCACCATCCACGTCTGTAGATCCAGCGCCGTCAGACTGCCGCCGACACCCTGGTTCCTCAGCTGGATCCATTCGAGGGCGCTCCGCGGATCACGTGTCGCCCAGTCGTAGGTTCCGAGATAGGCGCGTCGGCCGTCGAAGCTCACTGCTATGGCGGATGCCTGGATGTCGGCCAGCGTCCGCACCACGGTCTCGGACGAGGTATCCACTACCATGAGGCCCGAATGCGTGGCCACGAGGAGGAGCGCGCCGTCGGGAGTCGCCGCGATGGCACCGCTGCAGCCGTCGACCCAGTCCCACGGGACGGGAGCGTTCGGATCCATCACGTAGGCCTGCATCTTCGCCAGATCGGGAGCCCTGAGTCCGGGGAGTTCGATGTCGCGCAGGTGCGTCTTCGTCTCCGCGTTCAAGACATGGATGACGGGTTCGCCCCAGTCGGTCACGTACACGAGCTCCCCGTCCGGGGCCACCGCCACATCGATCGGATGACTCGCGCACTCGGGACGGGCGGCCAGAGTGTCGACCAGCGAATCGACCACGGCAAAGGCCGCCGTGTACACTGCCGAGGAGACACTCCCGGACGCCCCCGGTTTGACGTCGGCTTCGGCCACGTACGCAAACGGCGGCAGCGCGAGACGTCGTTCGATCTCCGCGCGGTCGAAATCCGATGCAGTCGTGGGCGAGGTGGTCGCTGAACCTCCGGAGGAACCGCCGCCCTCGGAACCCTCCCCCTCCCTGGGACCGGCTGCCGAGCCGTCCGCCACGCTCGTCGACGTGACTCCCGGTTCGGTCTCCTTCGTGATCGTGTAACCCATACACCCCGTGAAGACGACGAGGCAGAGCGCGACCAGGAATGTTGCCGCCCCCGCCGCCCGCATCCCCGGCAGGCCCACATTCGTCGCGCCGCAATCGTCGCGCCGCTTTTCCACCCCGTTCCCCTCCCGAGTACCGGAAGAACCTGTTAGAAACGTAGACCTAATCGTCCTCAGAAGCAAGCTCGGCTACCGAGATGATCTCACGGTTCGAGCGCCGCCTCTACGAACGCGAGCACGTTTTCGCGCGGCGCATAGTCGATATCGTATGCGGGAGAGAACAGCAGACCGGACGGTCCCAAGGCATCTTTCCGCAGCCGCACCTCGGCACGCACCTGGTCGGGCGTGCCCTGATCCCAGAGGACGGCCGTGCCAACCGTCCCCCAGAAGGCGAGACGGCCCCCGAACTCCCTCCGCACGGCGGCGGAGTCCATGCAGTCGGGAGCGAGTGGATTGACGACGTCGACCCCCACCTCGACGAGTTCGGGGAGGAGCCGCGAGAAGTCGCCATCCGAGTGAAAGAACACGATGATACCGGGAGCGGCCTCGCGCGCGGCCGCGATCACGGACGCCATCCGATCGCGGAAGAAGCGACGCCACGTGTGCGGCCCCACGATCAGGCCGTGAGAGGCCGCCACGTCATCGTCCAAGAGGAGGATGTCGACACCCGCTTCGACGAGGGTCACCGCGTTCCGGATGAGCATCGCCGTCAACTGGTCGAGAAGGTAGTGCACGAGAGCCGGGCGTTCCAGCAGATCTTCCATGAAGCGCTCAAAACCGCGCAGTCGGTAGGCGGACTCGAAGAGCTCGCCTCCGAGAGCGGGAGGAGCGCCGGCCGCCGCCAGTCCGCGCCTGTGCAGGCGCTCCACCTCCTCGCGCAGGCCCGCTGAGCGGCGGGCATCGGTGAGATCGGGGAGCAGTCCTTCAGATATGTCGGCCGCCGACACGGCGCGAGAGAGAGGGTGTGGCTCCCCGCTCTCCGGCCGGTAGCCCCATTCCTGATACGTGTGGAGTTGCGCGGTGCTGCCCACGTGCACGTCCGCCGGCAACGACTCCAGGTACGTCTGGAAGGCACCCTGATCGGCCGGAGGGTCGAATTCGACGAAGCGGACGTCCGTACCGAAGAGCTCGTCACCGTCGGGAGCTCCGAATAGACTCTGCGAGAAGAACCCCAGAGCGAACGGTATCCGCTCGGGCCGTCCTCCCGTCAGAGCCGTCCGTACAATCTCCCGTGACTCCATTCCGCTCCCCGCCGTTCGCCCGACTGCACGCGGGCTTGTCGACCGTCATGAGTGTTCCCCAGCCCGGCTCCGGCCACACCGCGAGGCACCAACAGTGCGGGCAACACGAGCACGTCCAGCACAGCACCCCAGCCCGCGTCGGGCCACACAAGTACCGTGATGCCCAGAGAGAGCACGAGTCCGGCGGACGCGACCGCACGCCACCGGTGCCAACCCATGTGAAGACCGGCGGCCCCGCCGGCGATGAGGACGGCCGCGACCAACCACGCCGCACCGAACCCCACCGCCCCAAGATCTCCGATCTCCACTCCGCCGAGGAGCTCCGTCCGGTACGTCATACCTTCCGGTTTCCCGAGCCTCCAATAGACGACAACGCCCAATAGATGGATCGCAGCGTGGACTCCCAACAACGCGACCCCGAACCGGCGAAGCATGACCCCTCCTTCATCCAATCCCGCCTGACTCTCATCGGTACTGAACCATCCTGACCGACGGCGCCCGACCACGCATCGGCCGACGGTAGGGATCGGACCCTGCCTTGTGGGCGGTTTCCACACTGGCCGGCCGGACAGGTTCGTGCGCCAACCTTCGGGTACCATAGGCGCATGAACGACATCGCTCCCATCGACACATCCGCGGTCTCTCGTTGGACGGAGGCCGCCCACATCCGCAGATCGCGGCGCGCCTATCTCGACGACTCGGTCTCGGGTGCCCACGCCGACGCCCTGGAGGTCCACTGCGCCGGTTTCGCCCCGTTCGCGGGAACGCGTGTCATCGTGCTGCGCCAGGCCCCCAAAGACATCTTCACGGGGGTGGTGTTGCGGATGTACGGGAAGGTGGTGTCGCCGTCCGCCCTGATCTTCGTGGGCGACCGACGCCTCCATGGTGCGGCGGCCCGGGCCGGCTACGCAGGCGAGGCCGCGATCCTGGAGGCCACGTCGCTCGGTTTCGCCACCTGCTGGATAGGCGGAGGTGTGCGCCGGGACAAAGTGACCACGTTCCTCGAGCTTGCAACGCACGAGCACGTGTACTCGATATCCGCCCTGGGCTACGCCACGGATCAGCAGACCACCGGCGAGCGCGCCACGGCCGGCCTGGTGGGCGCCCGCACGAGGAAGCCCATGGGAAAGCTGGCTCCCGGGTGCGAAGCCTGGCCCACCTGGGCGCGCACCGGGGTCGAACTCGCCCGCATCGCTCCCTCAGCCACGAACCGTCAGCCCTGGCGCTTCGCCTTGGAGCCAACGGGCGTTCGCGACGGCAACGTGCGCCTCCTCTTCGAAGGCAAAGACACCCCGGTGATCTCGAAGCGGTTGGACTGCGGCATCGCCATGCTGCACTTCGAGCTCGGGGTCCGGAGTGCGGGAGGCACGGGCTCCTGGTCGCTGCTCGAGGGGAACGACGTGGCCCGCTGGGTCGGGGGTTGAGGAGGGATTGAGGAGCCACCGGTCCCGCTACGACCGGCGCCGGTTCTCCAGCTCCTCGATGGTCTTCGGCCAGCTGTCCTTGAGGAGACGTGACAGGGCCCGGTCGGCGAGCACCCGACCCTCGGTCTGGCAGCGTGGACAATAGTTGCACTCGTTCTCCGCATAGCGTATGCGCTGGACGGACGTGCCGCACACGGGGCACGGCTCCCCGAAACGCCCGTGCACGGCCATCTCCTCTCGGAACGCGGTGACCTTCTCCGGGAACCCTTCCCCCATGTCGGCGATCAGTCGAAGCTTCCACTCATCCAGCACCGTCACCGTCGCCTCGTGGAGCCGCAGCCATTCGTCGTCGGCGAGGGTCTCCGTCTGCTTGAACGGCGACAGACGGGAGCGATGCAGGATCTCATCGGAATAAGCGTTGCCGATGCCGCTCAGGATGTGGGGATCGGTGAGAGCCCGCTTCAGGGTGTGGTTCTCCCGGAGCAGAGCGCCGCGAAACTGCGCGAAGGTGGCCTCGGCCACCTCGAGTCCTCCCGGGTCGAGGGCGCTCAGACCCGCCCTCCCTACCACGAGGTGGAGCGAAGCCCGCCGTTTCTTGCCGGCCTCCGTGAGCAGGAGGCTGCCACCCGGGAAGTCGAAGGCCGCAAGCCCCCGCCCCTTGGGGACCGAGGCCCCCGCCTCCCTCCAATGGAGCCGACCCGCGACCATGAGGTGGATAACGACGAAGAGGTCGGGCTCTGTCGGGTTCCCGCCGTCGAACCCGAACACGATGCGCTTGCCCAGACGTTCCACCGCCGAGACCCGCCGGCCCTCCACCGCGGCCAACGGGGGCTCCACCGTCCGCAACAAGAAGGGATTCGCCACGCGTACCCGGAGCAGCACCACGCCCACTACCCGCGGCCGCAAGGCCGCGAGGTAGGCTTCCAGATCAGGTATCTCCGGCATCCTCGAGAACCTCCAGCACCTCGGAGAGAGAGGTCAGGTAGTGATCCGGCGGATCGGCTTCCAGCGCGAGCGGGTCGCTCTCCCCGCCGGCGATCACCGCCACCCGCACACCCGCGGCCCGAGCCGCACGCACATCCGTGCGGCTGTCGCCCACGAAGAGCGCCCGGCTCTTGTCCACGCCAAGCAGTTCGAGCGCACGGCCCAGCCCATCGGGATCGGGTTTCATGAAGCGCACGTCGTTCCGGCTGAGAACGACGTCGAAATGGTGGGCAAGACCGAGCGCGTGAAGAGTGGCGACGAGCGCAGACGAGCCTATGTTGCTCACCACCGCCAGCCGCAGGCCCCGGTCGCGGAGGCGCTCCACCGTCTCCACAGCCCGAGGACGGAGTTGCCAGCGCTCGGACGCGTCGAGGTCGTAACGCTCGTACACGGGATCGAGGTGCGCTCTGAGCTCGTCTTCCGATACGGGCGCGTCCGGCATCCGCACAGCTCGGTTCCACATGCTCGAGTAGCTATCGTGGGCGAAGACCCCCGGGGCGAAGCCCACCGCGAGCAGGGCGTCTCTGAGCGCAGCCTCTCCCTCCTCCAGCCGCCACTCGAAGCCGACGAGAGTGCCCTCCATGTCGAAGAGCACAGCCTCCGTAGGTTCCACGCCCCCTCCTCCTGTCCGAGCCATCACACCCCCGCGAGGCCCCCGATCCGGATCGCGGCCCCGCACTCAGTGCAAGCATATCCCGGAACCGTCCGCTCGCCACCCCACCCGGCAGGCAAGAAGCGCTCGTAGCATCAGCCTCCCGGCGCCGCCACCACCTGTCGCCGCCGAGCGTCATGAACGAAAAGGAGGAGCGCACCCAACAGCACCGGGAGGGCGGAGACCAGGAAGACCGCTCCCAGCGAGAACGCGGCCGCGACGAGCCCGCCGCCGATGGACCCCAGTGCGATTCCGAGGTCGAACGCCGTGAAGAAGGCGGCCGTGGCCGCCCCTCGGCGGGCTGGGGAGACCCGGTTGACGGCCAGCGCGTTGAGACTGGGTTGGGCGGTGCCGAAACCGATGCCGTACAGGACCGCTGCCGTCAGAACCCCCAGCAGAGTGTGGGAGACCGCTATGGTCACCACGGCGACCGCCGTCACCATGAGGCCCACGGCGGCCATCCTCCCGTACCCACGGCGGTCGGCGAGCCGGCCGCTCACCGGCCGGATGAGCGTCTGCACCACGGCGTAGACGGTGAAGAACAAGCCTACACCGGCGATGTTCCTCTCCTCGGCGAACAACGCGATGAACGAGATGACGGGTCCGTATGTCATCGTCAGGAGCAACATGAGGGCCGATGGGAACATCGCCGGACGCTCGTACAACACCCGCAGGCCGAACGGCCGGCGGGACCGCTGGTGGAGCGGCACGCGCAGGCCCAGCAGCAGGAGAAGAGAGATGGCGGTGAGTCCCCCGCCCAGCATGAACAACCAGGTGAAGTCACCGCTCGCGATGAGCGCCAGGCCCACCACCGGACCCACCGCCATCGGCAGACTCATCGCCTGCGTGAAGAACCCCATACCCTCCCCGAGGCGCTGCCGCGGGACGAGATCGGACGCCACGGTCCCGCCGGCGGTGGTCGCCACGGCGAACGTGGCCCCGTGAGCGAACCGCAAGGCCAGGAGAAGAGGGACCGCCGCCACCCACTCGTGCCCGATGATGACAGCCAGGGTGAGCACGGTACCGGCTGCCAGCAGCGCGTACCGACCGTAGGCGTCGAGGGCCCAGCCGGTCACCGGCCTCACTATCACCGCCGCCAAGGTGAAGAACCCGACCACCAGGCCGGCAGAGCCGGCGCCTCCCCCCAGACGGACGGCGAACACGGGAAGAGTGGGCGAAAGCAGCTGGAATCCCAGGAAGAAGAAGAGGTTGTACAGCAAGAGCATTACGAAGTCGCGGGTCCAGAGAGGGGCCTTGGCACCGGTGGCGTGGTCCGACGCCGGGTTCGGCGCCACTGAGGGCTCGTGTTCCTGAGGCGACATCGGGGGAATTCTAGCGCAGAGCGGTGCCCCCGATCCGACGACGGTCCCGCCGACCCGGGGCCCCGCCGACGGACACTCGGGCCGACGGGCGGCTAAACCGTGACGGTCGCGGCCCTCTTCCGCAGGTGCCCCACCTGCAGGGTGACGGCGATCGCCGCGGGCACGAGTGCCACCCAATAGACGCCACTGAGAGACACCCACGAGGCCAGGAAGCCGCCGCCGATGGAGCCCACGGCTATCCCCAAGTCGTATGCGAAGAAGAAGGCCGCCATCGCCGCCCCCCGGCGCGCCGGGGCGACCCCGTGCACCGTCAGAGCCTGGAGGCTCGGCTGCGAAGTACCATAGCCTGCCCCGTAGAGCACGGCGGCCACAAGTATGAACAACAGATTCCCAGCCAAGGCCAAGACCACCAGGCCCGCGGTTACGAAGGCCAGACCGAGCGTGGCCGTGCGCAGGTAGCCCCAGCGGTCCGCCACCCGTCCGCTCAACGGGCGCACCACGGCAAGCACGACCGCGAACAGCGCGAAGAACGGCCCGACGTTGGAAATCCCACGCTCCTCCCCGTACAGGGCGATGAAGGCGAGGATGGGGGCGTACGTCATGGTCAGCAGGAAGACGGCGGTCGCCGGTAGGAGCGACGAGCGCTCGAAGAGGGTGCGCACCGACAGGCGGCCACCGCCGCGTTCCACCCGCGGCACGCGGATGAGGCTTGCCAGCAGCAGGGCGGCGCCCGTCAGACCCGCGGCGAGGAGGAAGAGGATGGTGAAGTCGCCGTCGTCAGTGAGGGCCAAGCCGATGGCGGGCGCGACCGCCATCGGCAGCCCCATGGCCAGCGTGAAGTAGCCCATGGCCTCGCCCAAGCGCGCCTTGGGCGCCAGGTCGGAGGCGAGCGTGCCGCCCGCCGTGGTCTCGAAGCCGAAGCCCACGCCGTGTAGCAACCGCAGCGCCAGGAGCATGCCGATACCCGCCACCCATTCGTGGGCCAGGATGGCGAAGAACGTCAAGGCCAGCCCGATGAAGAGGAGGGCACGGCGTCCGTACGTGTCGAGGGCCCATCCCGTCACAGGCCGCACCAGCATGGCGGCGAACGTGAAGAACCCGAGCACCATCCCGGCGGAGGCCTCACCCCCACCCAACCCCACTACGAAGAGCGGGAGCGTGGGTAGGAGGAGGTAGACACCCACGAAGTAGAGCACCTGCGAAACCAGGAGGAGGGCGAAGTCGCGGGTCCAGAGTGGTTGACGAAGCCCGGGGATCGCGGTCGACCCGCCGGTCGCCGGCGGGAGGAAGGGGGCGACCGGACTCAGATCGGGGACGGCGGACTCGGGAGTGCTGGGCGGCATCGGGCGATTCTATCTCACAGCGTCCGTTTCGCTGCGGCCGGACTCAGGACCCGCGCGGGTCCTCGCGCATACTGAGGGAGATGCGCCCACGCTGCAGGTCCACACCCAGCACCGTGACCATCACGCGCTGTTGCACTGAGACCACCTCCGCCGGATCCCGCACGTAGCGGTCGGCCAGCTGGCTGATGTGCACCAGCCCGTCCTGGTGCACTCCCACGTCGACGAAGGCACCGAAAGCGGTGACGTTGGTGACGATGCCCGGCAGCCGCATCCCCTCCTCCAGGTCGTCCAGCGACTCGACCCCCTCCGCGAAGCGGAACACCTCGAAAGCCTGGCGGGGATCGCGGCCCGGCTTCTCGAGTTCGGCCATGATGTCGCGCAGCGTGGGGAGACCCACCGTCTCGGTGACGTAGCGGGCGAGGTCGACACGGGCGCGAAGGCCCGCGTCGCGAAGGAGATCGGCCACTTTCACGCCCACGTCGGCAGCCATGGCTTTCACGACACCGTAGCTCTCGGGGTGCACGGCGCTCGCATCCAAGGGATCTGCACCGTCGCGCACTCGCAGGAACCCGGCCGCCTGCTCGAACGCTTTGGGCCCGAGGCGCGGCACCTTCTTCAGCTGAGCACGCGAGCGGAAGGGGCCCTCCTCGTCCCGGTACGCCACGATGTTGGAGGCGAGCTGGGGACCGAGCCCCGAAACGTGGCTGAGCAACGACGGGCTGGCCGTGTTCACCTCCACGCCCACCCGGTTGACGGCGCTCGCCACCACATCGTCGAGGCTGCGACGCAGCGCGGCTTGATCCACGTCGTGCTGGTACTGCCCCACGCCGATGGACTTGGGGTCGATCTTCACCAGTTCAGCCAGGGGATCCTGGAGGCGGCGGCCGATGGATACGGAGCCCCTCACGGTGACATCTTGGTCGGGCAGTTCCGCACGAGCCACCTCCGACGCCGAATAGATGGAGGCACCGCTCTCGTTCACCATGACCACCATCACGTCGCGCCCCAAGTCGAGTTCGCGCACGAACGTCTCGGTCTCCCGTCCGGCGGTGCCGTTGCCCACGGCCACGGCCTCCACGCCGAAACGGGCAACAAGGCCGCGGATCGCGAGCCCCGCCTGCTCCCGTGCGCCCTTCGACTGGTGAGGCTGTACCGTCTCGTGATGCATGAGCTTGCCCTGCGGATCCAGCACCGTCACCTTGCACCCGGTGCGGAAACCCGGGTCGACCGCCAACACCGTGCGGTTGCCCAAGGGTGGAGACAACAGCAACTCGGCCAGGTTGGCGGCGAAGATGCGGATGGCTTCCTCGTCGGCGCGTTCCTTCAACTCCGCCCGAGCCTCGCTCTCCATGGCCGGACCCAGCAGCCGCTTGGAACCGTCGCGGAGGGCCGCCCGCACTTCTTCCGCGGCCGCGCCGGATCCCCGCACGAAGGGCCTCTCCAAGATGGCGAGCGCCCGCTCTTCCGACACGCCCACCCCCACGCGGAGAAAGCCCTCCGCCTCGCCGCGCAGAAGAGCCAACACCCGGTGCGACGGAGAGCGCCCGGCGGGCTCCTCCCAGTCGAAGTAGTCGCGGAACTTGGCGCCCGCCTCCTCCCTCGTCTTCACCACTCGGCTCCGCAGCACGGCTTCCCGCCCATAGAGCGCCCGCGTGCGGCTGCGCACCTCGGCGTCCTCACTCGCGGTCTCGGCGATGATGTCGCGGGCGCCGGCCAGGGCTTCGTCCACCCCGGGTACGTCCTTCTCCGGATCCACGAACGGCTCGGCGGCGACCATCGGATCGAAGTGCGCGTCGCCGGCGGCGGCCGCGAGGAGGAGGTCGGCAAGCGGCTCCAGCCCCCGCTCGCGGGCGGCGGCCGCCCGAGTGCGCCGTTTGGGCCGGAAGGGCAGGTAGCGGTCCTCCAGTTCCGCCATCGAGGCTGCCCCGCGCACGGCGGCCTCGAGTTCGGGTGTGAGGAGATCACGCTCGGCCAACGACCCGAGGATGCTCTCCCGGCGTCTCTCGAGGTCTTCGAGACGGATCAGCCGGTCGCGAACAGCGGCGATCTGCACCTCGTCCAGCGACCCCGTGGCCTCTTTCCGATAGCGCGCAATGAAGGGGACGGTGGCTCCCCCGGCCAGCAACTCGGCGACCGCGATCGCCTGGGCCGGCCGGATGGCGAGTTCGGCGGCGACGACATGCGTAAGAGCTGTGTTCGGTGCACTCATGACGAGGTAGGTTCGCAGACCCGAGGCCCCGCGGCAAGGGGGACGTACCACCACCCTTCCCCGCGGGAAGCCACAGACGACCGCTATGTAGTGTACAATTCCCTGTCTCCCCTGCCGATCCGTTCCCCTGCCAGAGAGGTCCAAGAAGAACGCCCATGCCCGTCTCCTCTGATCACATACGCAACCTGGCGATCATCGCCCACATCGATCACGGCAAGACCACGCTCATCGATTCCATCTTCCGCGCCGCCCACACCTTCCGCGACAACGCGCGTGTGGAGGATCGGGTGATGGACAACAACGATCTAGAGCGCGAGCGCGGCATCACCATCAGAGCCAAACACTGCACGGTGGAGTGGGGCGGCTACCGCATCAATCTCGTGGACACGCCCGGCCACGCCGACTTCTCCGGCGAAGTGGAGCGCGTGCTCTCCATGGTCGACTCCGTCCTCTTGCTGGTGGACGCCAACGAGGGTCCGATGCCCCAGACGCGCTACGTGCTCACCCGAGCCCTGCGGCTCGGCTACCGGCCCATCGTGATCGTCAACAAGGTGGACCGCCCGAACGCGGATCCCGTCCGCGCCCTGGAAGAGACCTTCGACCTCTTCGTGGAGCTCGGCGCCAACGACGAGCAGACGGACTTCCCCGTGCTCTACGGATCGGGTCTCGAGGGCTGGTTGGTACGCGACCTGCAGACGGCCGGGGCGACCGGAGGCATGGGCGACCTCTTCGAGACGGTCATCGAGCACGTACCCGCCCCGATGGTGGACCCCGATGCCCCCTTCCGCATGCAGGTGAGCACCCTGGCCTGGAGCGACTACATCGGTCGTATCGGCTGCGGTCGTGTGCTTTCGGGCGCCCACCGGCGAGGCGAAGAGCTCTTGCGCACCAGCACGGCCCACACATTGGGTAGGAATGAAGGCGAGTGGACCGTCACCGGCACGGAGACCTCGCGTTCCAGCCATCTCTTCGTCACCGAGGGACTCGAGCGCGCCGACACCGACGAGATCTCCGCCGGAGACATCGTGTGGCTGGCCGGCCCTGAAGACCTGCGCATCGGCGACACCCTGAGCAGTCTGACCTTCCCCGAGCCGGCCCTGCCGCCACTGGAGATCGAAGAGCCTACCGTCTCCATGTTCTTCCTGGTGAACACAGGACCCTTCGCGGGAGAGACGGGGCGGGCGGTCACCCTGCGCCAGATCCGCGAACGCCTGGAGCGCGAGGCGCGCGTGAACGTGGCCCTGCGGGTGGAAGACCTGGGGCGCTCCGACGGCCTCAAAGTCTCCGGACGGGGGGAGCTGCACCTGGCCATCCTCATCGAGGAGATGCGTCGGGAAGGCATGGAACTCTGTGTCTCTCGGCCGGAAGTGATCACCAAGCTCGACGAGGACGGAACCCTACTCGAACCCTTCGAGGACTTGGTGGTGGACGTGCCCGGCGAGTACCAGGGAGCCGTGATCGAGAAGCTCGCCCGCAGAAAAGGAGAGCTCACGGGCATGCATACCGAGGGCCACGGGTTGGTGCGCCTCGAGTTCAGCATACCCACCCGCGGCCTCATCGGTTACCGCACCGAATTCCTCACCGACACGCGCGGCTACGGCATCATGGCCGCCCGCGTCAGCGGATACCGCCCGTGGGCGGGCGGAGTCGCGGCGCGCGACCGTGGGTCGCTGGTCAGCACGGAGACCGGCATTGCCACGGGCTACACGCTCGAGAGCCTACAGGCTCGAGGCGTGCTCTTTCTTTCGCCCGGCGAGCGGGTGTACGTGGGGATGATCGTGGGCGAGCACGCGCGCCCCGAGGATCTCGGCTGCAACCCCACGAAGGCGAAGAAGCTCGGAAACTATCGCTCCGAGAACAAGGAGATCGATGTGGGCCTCAAGGTGCCGCGCAAGCCCACGCTCGACCAAGCGCTGGAGTGGATCGCCGCCGACGAACTGGTGGAAGTGACTCCCACCTCCATCCGCATGCGCAAGGCCATACTCGACGCCGAGGCACGCAAACGCGATGAGAAACGCTCAGCGGCGGCCCGCGCGGAAGCGACCGCCGCCCGCGCGTAGAGACCGCGTGGCGTCACCCCTCAACAACCGACCGCACCTAGACCAGAAGGGCGGCCACCACCATCACGGCCAGGAGCGAGCCGCACCAGAGCACGAGCTCTGCCAGTCCGCGCACCGCTACCTTGCTCGTCACCGTGCTGATGTCGTAGGGGGTGTTGGAGTTCGCTACTTCGGGGGAATGCATCGCGTCGCCTCCTAAGGGCTCCTGGTTCTCACTGTGGTACGTCGCCTCGTTCGCCCACGGAGATTTGTGAATCTCCACACAAGTATGCTCCTGCGAATGACCCGGGGCAAGGGCCGACCCAGACGGATACCTTCTAGCACCAATAGAACTGGACTATGGATATCCCCTGATTGATCCCGTCAAGCGCCGGGCCGGCCGTACGCAGGGTGGCGCGACGGTCGCCGCCGTCGCGTCCTGACGGCGCAGCGCCCTTGCGGCGATAGCCCTCTAGAGCGTGTCGGCTGAGAACGTATCTCCCTGGGAGATGTCCCCGGTGTCAAGACCCTTTTGGAACCAGCGCACGCGCTGCTCAGAGGTGCCGTGTGTGAAGGAGTCGGGAACCACCCGGCCCGTGGCCTCGCGCTGCAGGCGGTCGTCGCCGATGGCGCTCGCGGCCGCAAGTGCCTCTTCGACGTCCCCCGCCTCGAGCACCTGCCAGTTCTGCTGCGCGTGATGGGCCCACACACCGGCCAGGAAATCCGCCTGCAGCTCCATGCGCACCAGCAGCTGGTTGTACTCGGTCTCGCTCACTTGATCGCGCTGGTCGTTCACCTGGTCGCTCACGCCGAGGAGCTTCTGCACGTGGTGACCCACCTCGTGGGCTATCACGTACGCCTGGGCGAAATCCCCCGGAGCCCCATGACGCTCCTTGAGCTCGTCGTAGAAACTGAGGTCGATGTACACCGTCTGATCGGCGGGACAGTAGAAGGGACCCACGGCCGAACTCTGCGTACCGCACGCCGATTGAACGGCACCCGTGAACAGCACCAGACCCGGATCCCGATACGTGCGCCCCGTCTCCCGGAAGACCTCGGCCCACACCTCCTCCGTGTCGGCCAAGACGACGGCAACGAACTGGGCCAGCTCGTCGCTCTGGGCGCCCACCGTGCCGCCTGTCTGCGACGGGGCCCCCGAAGGAGCGCCCACCTGGCCCGCGATCTGGCTCGGATCGCCGCCAAGGAGAAGATAGAGCACCACGATGACCACGGTGCCCAAACCGCCACCCACGGCCAACCCGCCGCCCTTGCGCGACATCCCACGCCGATCCTCGACGTTCGCGCTGCGTCGTCTGCCCTTCCACTGCATCCGACGATGCCTCCCTTTCTACTTCATATGTTGATGCTGCTACCCAATGTGGGTAGGATGGTACGTGTAGGTACGCGAATCGTGCCAAGGAGGAACGAAAATGGATCTCTTGGAACCCCTCACAGAAGCATTCGAACCAATCACACTCCTACTGGGCGCCGCGTTGGCCGTCGTCACCTTGGCCCTCGGCACGTGGGTCTTCCGCATGCGCAACCACTGATCGGCGGGGCGCTCCCGTGAACAACCGCTTTACCTCACGACGGATCTAACCTACCCCCACCCCCGGTCACCGGAACATATGCAAGCGGCGGGCGTCGCGGTACCCACCCTCGTGGAGCAGCCTCACCGCGCACGTCGCTCTCGAGAGCGCTCTTCAATGAGGAGCCGTGGACGCCCGCGCATCCCGCACAGACCGGCGTCGATACCAGGCCAGGCTGCCGAGGATGACGAGCACCAGAGGCAGCACGCCCAGGTTGACGGCGCGCCAACCCAAGGACGCCTGCAGGACACCGGCCGAGAGAGAAGCCAGGGTGACCGTGGTGAAGATGAGGAAATCGTTCATAGCCTGGGTGCGGGCCTTTTCCGCTTCAGTGTGGGTGCCGGTGAGCATGGTCGTCGCGCCTATGAAGAGGAAGTTCCAGCCCACGCCCAGCAAGACCAGCGAGGCCCAAAACTGACCGATGCCCTCACCCGTGAGGTTCACCACCACACAGGCGGTTTCCAGAATGGCTCCCACCAACATGATCCGGGTGACACCGAAGCGGGAAATGAGTCGACCGGTCACGAACGAAGGCGCGAACATCCCCACCACGTGCCATTGGATCACGAAGGCGGTGCTCCCAAACGAGTACTGGCCCGCCTTCATGGCAAGCGGAGTGGCCGTCATCACCAACGACATGACCCCATATCCCAGCATGCCCGATAAGACGGCCACCACGAAGGCGGGCTGACGGGCCACCACCCGGAGCGGCCTCGACGTCTCCGCCACCGCAGTGCGGGCAGGGCGCGGGATGTCGACGAACAGCACGGTGGCGAACGCCGCGAAGTAGACGGCGATCACGGCCAGGTAGCTGCCCGCGAATTCGAAGGATGGGAGGAGGGCGCGGGTTGCCGCCGCCAGATTCGGGCCGGCGAACGCGGCCACCACGCCTCCCGCGAGCACGTACGACACCGCCCGCCCTGCAAACGCCTTCCCGGCCGTGTCGACCGCCGCGAAGCGGTAGTAGTTGCCGAATGCGTTGAACGTACCGACGAAAACGGCACCCACGCAGAAGAGGGCGAAATCAGCCCGAAGTATGCCGATCGACGCGAGTACGCCCGCCACTATCCCCAACGCGGCGCCCACGAGAAAGCCGCCTCTCCGACCGATGCGGCCCATGAGCAGAGACGCGGGGATCGTGGCGAGCATCGTGGCGAGAAACTGGAGAGCGATGGGGAGCGTCGCCAGGCCCGGCCGCGACGCCAACGCCACACCCACCAGTGCCGACGTGGACAGCACCAGGGAGTTGGCCGTCATCGCCAAGGCCTGGCAGACGGCGAGAAGGCGTACGTTGCGACGGGCTACCGGCGAAGGCCGCTCTGGGGGCTCGAGCCGTTCCCGGTCAGTGAGCGGGAGGACGCAGGCCTCAGGAGGCTCGGGACAGACGTCGCCGGGCTTGCTTGAATCAGCCGGCACGGAACCCCCCTCCACCCCCGCCCCGAGAGAACCCGCGGGACGACCCGCCGGACGAGCCCCGAGAACTGCTGGTCCAGCCCCCGCTCCGGCTGGACGAGCGGAATGTACCGGACGAGCTCCGTGACGAACCGCGCGAGGAAGTGCTCCGGTGCCCGCCGCCGGCGCCCCGTCCCGAGCCCGTGCTCGAGGGGGAAGACAGCAAGGTGCTGGTGACGCGGTCGAGGCCGCCAAAGATGGAGTCGGAGAGCCCGTCGAGCGTTAACGGAGGGCCACTCCGACCGCCGCCCGCAGGGCCGGCGGGGGCGGACCCGGTGGGTGCCGGCCCGGCGGTGCCGGTTCCGGCAGGCCCCGCCAGTGGGCCTCCGGGGGAAACGGTACCGCCGCCCGAGGGCGGTGAGTTGGGCACGGGCACCGGGACCATCCAACCGGGAGCCGGAACCGAAAGCCCGTCGAACCGCCGGGCCCAGTCGCGCTCCACCCCGAATGCTACGGCATACGGGAGGAACCGCTCGAACGTGTCCCGTGCGGTCTGCAGATCCTGGAACCGGTTCAAGTCGCGCAGGTAGTTGTGGAACGCCTCCCACTTCCGCTGCTCCTGCGCACCGGCCACAGTCCGCTGGGGCATGCGACTCACGAAGCCGGCCATGACGGCCACGCTCGCCACTGCTCCAACGAGGAAGTAGCCCCAACCCCCGATGTCCTTCGAGATGAGGCCCACGGTGGCTGCGACCAGGAGCAGGCCGAACAGCCAGGTACGGTTCGACCACGAGCGACGAGCCGCCTTCGGGCTGGCGCCGAAATAGCCGGCCTTCACGAGCGCCGCGAAGACCGCATCCTCGAAGGGTTGGGTGAGTACACGCAACCGCTGGCCTATAGCTTCCCCCTGCGCCTTCACGTCTCCATTCGGGAAGAGTGCCGATACCACCAGGGCTTCCAGTCCCTGGAGGTCGGCCGCCGGCTTCAGAAGACGCATACGTAAGGCGGATGTCTGAGTCGAGCCGCTACCGTGCGGCAGTTCGACGTAACCCCGGCGCGCGAGTTCGGCCACGGTGGCCAGGAGTTCCCGGCGCCCCACCTTCTCGTCGAGCAGAGCCCCCGCCAATGCCGGAGGCAGTCCGGACGGAGGCTCCGCGATGTAGCGCGCGTACACCGCCGCGGGTTCGTCGCGGCCCCGCCGCACCCAGATGAGGAGCATCGCGAGCATAGTGAAGATCGGGAGGGCGAAACCAACCCGGGGCGTGACGAACGCCGCGATGCGACGGGGGGTCCAGGGACGATTCACCACGCCTTTGGGGAAACCGCCCGCGACCCAGAAATGAGTGTAGGGGAGGACGTCCTCAGCCGTGAAGACGATCACCGAGGCGCCCGGACTGGAGATCGTGTTGTATACATCGGGCCCGGTGTCCACAGCCGCGGTCAGGAGGTCCGGTGGAACAGCCCCCGGCAGGTTCATGGTGACCCGCACCGATCCGATGGGCACCGGCGTGTCGGCGTCGAACACGCGCCACACCACCTCGTCCACATCGTCGTAGTAGGAGGGCGCCCCCTCGGCGATGTACCGGATCTCCCAAGTGGCCGTGGTGTCGGCGAGGGCGAAATTGATCTGGACGATCAGATCGCTACCCTCCATGAAGGTGCTGTATGAATCGGGCCCGTCGCCGACCGGAAGGGCCACACCGTCGCGGAGCACCTGCACGTCATGCAGGGAGTCCACGGAGCCGGTGGGGATCACGCGCCCCACGAAACTGTACGATCCCTCGAAGGTGAACGTGATCTGCTCGGTGACGAACACCCGGGTATCGGACTGCACGTCGAGCACCACGTCGAGCGAGTCGATGCGCCAGTCCTTCGCCTGCGCCCAGGGGACAACGAGCAGCCCGAAGGCCACCGCCACGACGAGACTCGCCACGAGGAGGACGAGGTTCCGGCCGGTTGACGCGCCGGCCTGAGGCCGGCGCCGCGCGCTCTGGCGCGCTCTGGCGAGTGGCGGCCTCAGATCACATCATCCCGGCCCAGGGCGTACCGTACGAAGCGCGATCCCACCTGTTCGGAGGCCAAGACTCGGTCGGCGGCCGGGAGCGCCGAGAGACCGCGCAGCACCTGGCCGAGGAACCGGCTGCCCCTGCCCGCGCCTTCGTCCACAAGCAGGTCGGCCAGCCGTCCCTTCTCCAGGCAGGCCCGGATCACCCGCTCGATGGTGTTGGCGGGCACGTGCCGGGGCTGCGCCCGCTTCACCATCCCCATTGCGTCCTTGCGGCAGGCTCCCACGCAGACGCCGCACCCGATGCAACGCTCAGCGTCGACGGAGCTGCGCAGCGTGTTCTTCGGCGAAGCCGTCACCCATACCGGCTGGAGACTGATAGCGCCGACCGGGCAGGCCTTTGCGCACCGGCCACATCCCGTGCAGGTCGTGGCGTCGGCGGCGGCTTGGTAGCTACTCGGCACGACCGCCGGCAGATCGTAGCGGCGAATGGTCATGAGTTGCCCGCAGCAGCACCCGCAGCAACTGCAGAGGTAGGTGGGCTGGGAACGCACGTTGTCCGCGATGTGAACCAAACCGAGTTCCCGTGCCTGGGCAACGAGTTCGAGGGCCTCCGCCCGCTCGACCGCCCGACCAAATCCGTGGCGCACCACGTAGTCGGCTCCGCCGTTCAGGCTGAGACAGATATCGGCGGGGTTCTCGCACGCCTGCCCCACGTGCTCGGCCTCGTGCCGACAGTAACAGAGCGACACGGAGTGCTGGGTCGCTTCGGCCACCACGCTTGAAGCGCGCTCCCAGTCGAGCACCTCCGGGAGATCGTCCACGCCCAACGCCGTCTCGTGCACCAGGGCCCGACCCACGACCGTGTCCACGCCGAAGACCTCTTGGGCGAAGGCCCGGTCGCCGCGGGTGTACGCGTGCATCGCCTCGGCCAGACGCTTCTGGGGTATGGAGTCGTCCACCCGCATGAGAGAGAACTCGAAGAAGCCCACAACGGGCGGGGCCAGCAGATAACGGGGCTCTTTTCCGTCGCTGCCGGGGAGGTCCAACACGAGGCCCCGGTCCGCCAGCGCGTCCAGCCGAGGTTGCAGTTCGGCTCCGGGCATGCCCAGGCGGTCGGCCAGCACGCTCAGCTTCGTTGGCATGAGGGGCAATTGGGCGGCGAGGGCGGCCTGCTCGGGAGAATACAGAATCTCGAGGATGTCCTTCCACCCCGCGCGCGCGCCGGCGTCTTCGGGGGCGGGCAGCGCCACGGGTCCCTTCTGAAGCCGTCTCGAGAGGGCCTCATACTCTTCGCGTAGGTGTCCCACGTGTCCCAGGAGGACCGCCCCCCTTTCATCGGCGCCACCATAGGCCGAACCGCCCGGCCGCCTCCCTCTAACACTACCACGGCCCGCGGCGCCGGCTCCATCCTCACCGACTCGGGGCCGCCCGTACTCCTGGGACATCTACGTCACGCCGACTCCGCTTGCGCGCGCAGGGCCTCGTTCATCTCCCGGAAGCCTTCCTCCATAAGGGGGGCCAGATACCAGCCGAGCACGGGGAGCAGGAGTCCGCTGAGGACCTCGCGGTGTACCAGGAGGACGCCATCGCCCGCCGGAGTGCCGCCGGCTGCACCGACGACATCCTTGGCGGCTCGTACCCTCGCCTCCCCTCCCACCCCATGCACATTCAGGGCCGGCTCCAGAACGAAGCTGTGCACGCCTCCGAAGAGCCACCGCGAGAGCAGCTTGCCCATCCAACGGATCTCGCGGCACGAGTCGCACCTGAGCACCTGAGCACGAAAGCGCAACGGGATGCCCAGGAAGCCCCGAGAGAACCGCACTTCGGCCTGCACCTCACCGCCGGCGACGAGGTCACCCCGAACACGCGGCATGAACCGATTCCAGGAGGGATAGGACGCAAGGTCCGTCAGCAACGCCCACACGCGCTCCGGCGGAGCCGCGATCAGAGTCTCGGCACGCACCTCGCGCCGCCAGAGCCGGGAACTCCACGCGCGGCCGTCCCGAAGCATCATCCGGAGCCTCCTCATGGACGCGGAGATTCCGCGAGCACGCGCCGCACCGCCTCCTCATAGCTCAGCGGTTCGAAGGGGAACACCTCGCGGGCGGCCGGGTCGGTGACCACCACCTCCGATTTCATGCCCTGGATCAACGGGATGGCTATGGAGCTGGAGATGGGGGTGACCAGGCCGACCCAATAGGAGGAGAGCTTCGGCGTGAGCACGGGCACGGGGATGAGCGCCCGGCGCAGCCCGCGCATCCGCGAGTAGACGCGGATCATGTCGCCGTAGGTGAGCACGTCGGAGCCGCCGATCTCGAAGGTGCGACCCAGGGAATCCGGGGAAGAGAGAGCGTCGGCCAGGTAGCGGAGAACGTCGTCCTGGGCTACCGGCTGGATGCGCGTGCTTACCCAGCGGGGCGTGATGAGCACCGGCAACCGCTCGGCCAGATAGCGGACCATCTGGAAGGAGACGCTCCCCGCTCCCACGATGACGGCCGCCCGGAACACCGTCAGCGGTACGGCCGAGCCGGCGAGGACGCGCTCCACCTCACGCCTGCTCGCCAGGTGCTCGGAGAGCTCGCCCTCCTCGGCCCCGAGCCCGGCGAGGTAGAGGATCCTGCCCACGCCCTGTTCGCGGGCCACGAGAGCCACGTTCGACGCTGCCTGGCGGTCTCGGCGGGCGAAGTCGGCGCCCGCACCGGCGCCCATGGAATGGATGAGGTAGTAGATCGCCTCGATCCCGCGGAAGGCGGCGGGCAACGATTCGAGATCCAGGGCGTCGCCCTTCAAGACCTCCACATCGGCGGCCCAGGGTCGCCCGGCAAGCTTCGCCGGATCGCGCACCAGACAGCGCACCGCGTGACCTCGTTCCAGGAGCACGGGCACCAGAAGGCCGCCGACGTACCCCGTGGCCCCCAGCACCAAGACCCGCCGTGCCGGCGCGCCGCCCCCGTCCTTCGATCCACCGCTCGGCTCCAGGTGTTCGTGGGTACTCATGCCGCCCCCTCCTCGCGATCTCCGGGTCCGGGTTCAAGCAGCACCTTGCCGATGGTGCCGCGGCCTTCGAGGGCGCGGTGGGCGTCGGCGGCGCGCCCCAGCGGGAACGTGGCCGCGATCCGGAGCTGCAGCCCTCCCTCGGCCACCCATCCGAGCACCGCACCCGCCCGCTCCAGCAGGTCCGCCCGCGTGACGACGTGGTGGAAGAGCGTCGGCCTCTGCAAGAAGAGCGATCCCTTGGCGCTCAGCACGAGAGGATCGACGGGCTCCGCGGCCCCGCTCGACTGTCCGAAGAGGATCATCGAGCCCCGCAGTGCCAGACAATCGAGACCCTTCTCGAACGTGTCGCGCCCCACGCCATCGTACACCACGCGCACGCCCCGCCCCTGGGTGAGCCGGCGCACCTCGGCGACGAAGTCCTGGCTGCGGTAGAAGATGACCTCATCGGCCCCGGCGCCGCGCGCCGCGGCGGCCTTCTCCTCCGTGGACACCGTGGCCAACACCCGCGCGCCCGCCCGTTTCGCCATCTGGCAGAGGAGCAGGCCCACGCCACCGGCCGCCGCATGGATCAGACACTCGTCGCCCGCCCGCAGGGCGTGCGAATCGTGGGTGAGGTAGTGGGCCGTCATGCCCTGGAGCATGGCGGCCGCCGCCTCGCGCGGCCCGAGCTCGTCCGGCACCGGCACCACCTTGTCGGCCGGCGCGAGCACGTGGGTGGCGTACGAGCCGGGGACGCCGGCCCAGGCCACACGCGCACCGACGGTGGCGGATGTCACACCCGTGCCGACCTCCTCCACCACTCCCGCCCCCTCCAATCCGAGAGGAACGGGCACGGCCGTCGCATACTGACCGCTGCGCTGATAGACGTCGATGAAGTTGACGCCCGCCGCCTCAACGCGCACCAACACCTTGTCGGCGCCCGGCGCGGGCGTGGACGACTCGCGCACCTCCAGCACCTCCGGCCCTCCGTGTCTCGCTGCCACGATCGCCTTCATCACCCCTCCTTGCGCAGCTTCCACACGTGTTCGTACGGCCAGCGTCGGGCCCATTCGAACCCCGCGTCCATCGTGTACGTACTGGAGGCATCCGCCGGAGGGCGGATCTCCACCAGGTCTTCGATCGCGAGGCCGTTACGGCGGAACAGCCGTATCCACTCGCCGTAAGGGAGCATGAACTCCACGTAGTACTCGTCCTCTACGAACCGATGCATGCCGAAGTAGTCGTGCACGAGTCGCTCTCCGGCGATCTCCTGATCCAACTCCAAGCAAAGCCGGTAGAGAGGCGTGTAGCCGCTGAAGGCGAACAGCCCACCCGGACGCAGCAGACGCGCCGCCTCCGGCACCGTCAGATACGGGTCGGAGAAGGTGGTCGCCCCCCAATCGCAGAAGACGATGTCGAAACTCGCATCGGGCAGGGGGATGGACTCGGCGCTCGCGTGCACCAGCGGGAAGGAGACCCCGGCCTCCACCATCAGGTGACGCGCGTGACTCAGCTGGACGTCGGAGAGGTCGAGCGCCACCGGGTTGGCCCCTCGCTTGGCCAAGGCGATGGACCACTGGGCCGCCCCGCAGCCAAGTTCGAGGATGTCGAGTCCGGTCACGTCGCCCAGGACGCCGAGTTCCGACTCGGGCACCTGCCACACGCCCCAGGCCAGGCCGCCGGAGTCGCGGAGCTGGTCTCCATGACGCTCCTGGTATTCGTCGCTGTCGCGGTTCCAGGCCGCACGGTTCGCGCGGGCGTGCGCGGTCAGACCCGGAGGCTCCGCAGCGGACCTGCCGGTCGGAAGGTCGACACCGGGAGCCGCGGCGGCGGGCGGGCGGAGTCGTTCTTCTGTCATTCTGCTCTCCTTCGTGCGGTACTCTGGTCTGGGAGGCTGCTGAAAAGCGAAGCCTTGGCCCCCAGAACTCACTGGGCGGCGCGATACGGCGTCCTCGGTCGCGCCCGTAGCGCTGCTACGAGCGCTTCCTGCGTCCTTGTCTCGCGCTTGCCCATCGAGCTCTGAAGGCAAAGCGTCATTTTCCAGCAGCCTGCTTGACGGTACCATGTTCGCAAGGTCACAGGGGTGAGGGGGACGCACGGCATGACGCGCACCACGGACACGACACGGGCGCCGGTGTACGAACGGCTCGCGCTCCACCTTTCGGCCATGGCCATGGGCCTGCCGGCCACTCCCGCTCTCGTGGAGATTCTCGAGCGGCTCGTCTCGGCCGCCGAGGCGGAGGTTATGCTGGCGCTGCCCGCGGCCGTCGCGCCACTCACGCTCGTCACCGCAGATGCCGTGGCGACCCAGGCCGGCGCCGCACCTGAGGCCGTGAAGCCCATACTCGATTCTCTGCTCGAACGGAACCTTCTCTTCGGCGGCACCACCGCTGCCGGAGAACCGGGCTACGCCCTCCTCCAGGCGGGCTTCGGCTTCCCGCAGACCTTCTTCTGGGCGGGGGACGAGAGCGACGAGGCCCGGGAGATGGCCGGTCTGGTGGCGAAGTACGCCAACCGCCACGTACTCCGCGAGATGTACGGGGCCACCCCCACCAAGGCCTACCGTTACGTACCTCTGGACCGCACCCTCTCGGCCGACCAACAAGCCGTGTTCCCCCACCACGCCATGGGCCCCGTGCTCGACGGAGCCACCGCCTTCGCCGTCGCCCACTGCCCCTGCCGCATGGCCGTGGGCATGCGGGGGAAGAGCTGCGACCACTCGCTCGAGGTCTGCCTCAAGTTCGACGAGATGGCCGAATACGTCATCGACCGCGGGCTGGGGCGGCGTCTCACCCGAGAGGAGGCCACGGCCGTAGTTCGGCAGGCAGCGGACGAAGGTCTCGTGCACTTCGTGGACAACGCCGCCGGAGACGCGAAGCACAACTGCAACTGCTGCGGCGACGCCTGTTGGAACGTGGGCACCATCCGCCGGAGGAAGATCCCGCGCGACGCGCTCATGGCCACCTACTTCTTGCGGATCACCGACGACGAAGTCTGCACGGGGTGCGGCATCTGCGCTGAGGTCTGCCCGGTGCAGACGGTGGCGATGGAGGGTGGGAAGCCGGTGGTCGACCGGGAGTGGTGCATCGGCTGCGGAGTCTGCGTGGCCCGCTGCGCCGACGCGGCGGCGGGGCTGGAGCCCCGCGCCGACGTCGATCAGATCCTGCCGGCCGACTTCGCCACCCTTCACCGGACGATCCTCGCGGAGAAGGACGACGCCTGAGCGGCGACCCGCCGCGCCCTAGCCGGCGCGCTCCGCTATGACCTTACCGAACTGCTGGCACGCCTTGAGCCCCTCCGGAGTACCGATCACCTTCTCTTCCATCTTGAAGGGGCCGAGGTCCACCATGTTCATGTTGAACACGTGGAGCATGGTGTCGAAGAGGATGCCCGGGGCCTCGCCCGAGTGGGTGTGCGAGCCGAAAGCGCCGCCCACCTTGTCTTCCAGACCGCCGTCCTTCGCCTTGAAGAGCCAGGCCTTCATCCCGTGGAGAAGGTCCTTGTGGTAGGTGGGTCCGCCGAACACGTAGCCATCGTACCCCGCGAAATCCTCGGGCTTGCGAACATCAGGGAACGACTTGACCTCGGCTTCATGTCCTGCGATACGGATGCCCTCGGCGATATAATCGGCCATCCGCTCTGTGTTGCCGTTGATGCTGCCATAGACGATCAGAAACTTCACCTTCGAACACCTCCACTTGTGGATCGATCGGCGTTCACGTCGAGGCCCCCGTGCAGGTGCCAGGCGCCGCGCTCCTCATTACCCAGGCCCCACGGGCTCCAAACCGCGACGGGCCACGGGGTATGATTCTCACTATCGTGGACGACTCCCGGAGAATGATCGAGATAGCAGACCGACTGGCCGAAATGGAGCGCGGGCTGGAGAGTCTGCGCGCTCGGAACGACCGGGTCCTCCACTATCTCCACCGGGAACTCAAGGCCTTGACGGAGGAGTGCCGGGGACACCGCGATGCGTGGACCGAGGTCACCTTGCGGGCTGAATCTCTCCTGGTGACGCTGAAGCGGGAGTCCGAAGCACCGTAGCTCGAGCGGCGCCACACTTGCCCTGTACCCGCTCCTCTAGTAGCGTGGATGGGTCGGCACGCACACCACAACCGCGGAGTGGACGATGGAAATCAATGGACTCAGAGTCAATGGGAAGCGGCTCCAAGAGAGCCTGGAAGAAATGGCCAAGATCGGCGCCACGCCCGGAGGCGGCGTGCAGCGCCTCACCCTGTCGGACGAAGACAAGCAGGCCCGCGATCTGTTCGTGAAGTGGCTGAAGGAGATCGAACTCGAGGTTACCATCGACGAGATGGGCAGCATCTTCGGCCGACGCCCCGGCAAGAACAACGACCTCCCGCCCGTGTTCAGCGGCTCGCACATCGACTCCCAGCCGAAGGGTGGCCGATTCGACGGCATACTCGGCGTGATGGCCGCCCTCGAGGTGATGCGCACGCTTCACGAGAACAACGTCGAGACGGAACGGCCGGTCTTGATCGTCGATTGGACGAACGAGGAAGGCTCGCGCTTTGCGCCGGCCATGGTGGCTTCGGGCGTGTGGGCCGGCAAGCTCGACCGCGACTGGGCCTACTCGCGCACCGACCGCAACGGCAAGGTGTTCGGGGAGGAACTCGAGCGCATCGGCTACAAGGGCACGGTTCCGGCGAAGGCCTGGCCCTTCCACGCCTACTACGAGCTGCACATCGAGCAGGGTCCTATCCTCGAAGGGGAGGGCAAGATCATCGGCATCCCGAAGGGTATCCTGTGCCTGCATTGGTACGACGTATACCTGGAAGGCAAGGCCAACCAGGTGGGCCCCACCCCCATGGAGGGCCGCAACGACGCCCTGGTTGCCGCCGCCGAGATGATCCTGGCCGTACAGGCCGTGCCGGCGTTCATGGGCGGCAACATGGTGGCTACCGTCGGCGAGATCCAGAACTACCCCAACTCCCGCAACATCATCCCCGACGGCGTGCACTTCACCGTGGACATCCGCTCCTGGGACGACGACCTCGCCATCCGTGCCTGGGAGCAGCTCAAGCTGGACTTCCAAGCGGCCGCCGACAAGAACGGCTGCCCCATGCGTCTCGAGGAGACGTGGCGCGTGGAGCACACGCCCTTCGCGGAGAAGCTGGTGGCATTCCTGGCGCAGAAGGCCGAAGCCCTGGGCTACTCCTCTCACCACATGGTGAGCGGTGCGGGTCACGACGCCAGCTACATGAACATGCTGGGCGACGCGGCCATGATCTTCATCCCCAGCATCGGTGGACGGAGCCACGTGGAGGTGGAGAACAGCCGCTGGGAAGACTGCACGGCCGGTGCGGACGTCCTCCTGCACTGCGTACTCGAATCCGCCAACGAACTGTAGTCAGGCCCTCCCCGCATGCTTTCGTCTCGGGCCCCCGCGGGGGCCCGACCCGCATCGCGGATAGTCGGCCGCTCTCCTGGGTATAGCGCCGACACACCGGTCACGACGGGCCGCGCGCAACGCCGCGGAAGGGGGATGTCGCGATGAGCAGTATCGACCAGATTCTGGCGACCAAAGGTCAGGACGTATTCACCGTCTCGGCCGACGAAACCGTACTCGACGCCCTGCAGACCATGGCCGAGCGGAACGTGGGCGCCTTGGTGGTGCTGGACGGCGAACTGATCGTCGGGATGTTCTCGGAGCGCGACTACGCGCGGAAGGTGATCCTCCATGGGTTGTCTTCGCCGCGGACCACGGTACGGCAGGTGATGACGAGCTCCGTCATCTACGCGACGCCCGACCAGAGTGTCGAGGAGTGCATGGCGGTCATGACAGACAAACACGTCCGCCACCTGCCCGTCCTCGACTCCGCCGGGCGCTTGGCCGGTGTCATCTCCGTAGGCGACTTGGTGCGGGCCTCCATAGCGGACAAAGAATTCCTGATCAGTCAGCTCGAGAAGTACATCGTCGGACACTGAGGGCCACCAGACAAGGGCGGCGCGAAGCCGATCCTAGCGCCCGGCGTCCGCCCAGAAGTCGCGGGCCGGACGCTGTGTGCCGTAACCGAGGGCGTCGTCGATCCGGACGAGTGCGCGGTTCAGCGGGGAGCTCCGGCGACGTATGAGGCCACGCGCGACGTCGTGGATGGCACCGGGTTCCTTGTTGAACGGGCACACGCGGATGCACGTGGCGCAATCCATGCGGTTCTTGGCCCAGTAGCCGAAGCACTTCTCGGCGTTCACATACCATTTCCGCGGGCCTGACTGGTTGCAGATGTTCGGGCCCTCCGTGGTCATGCCGCCGGCGGGGATGGCCCGCGACGGACACTTCTCCGCGCACTTCTCGCACGACTCGCAGAACTCCACCACGCCGAAGGGCCGGTAGCTGTCGTGCGCCAGGGGCAGGTCGGTGAGTACCTTGCAGAGCCGCACCCGCGGACCGTACTCGGGCGTCACCATGAGGCCCATGCGGCTCCACTCCCCCAGCCCGGCGGCCATGGCCAAGGGCACACTGAGCGCCGTGTCGTTGCCGCAGGGCAGGGCCCGGTAACCCAGGCCGCGGATGAAAGTGGCGAGCAGATTGGCCGCGAAGGCCATCTTGGAGTAGCCGAGGCCGGTTGACGCGCCGCCCACACCCGAGGGGGCGGAGCGCATGCTCTCGTAGTCCATCGCCACGGCAATGACGATGGCGTTGTCGATGCCCTCGGGCACCTCGAGCTTCCGGTGCTCGCGCTCCAACAGGTCGAACTCGTGCGAGTACACCCAGTTCGGATGGAGCGCGCAGATCCCCACGAGGTCCGCACCGACGAACCGCGCCACCTTCTTCACCACCGCGCTCATGCCTTCCGGCGTATCCTCCACCGGGGGACCGGCCTCCAGGTAGGGGAGCATCTTCGGGTTGACAAAGTCCCACGAGTACAGGCCGTGGTTACTGCGCGAGTTGCCGCAGGCGGCGGACCACTCCAAGTTCCACGTGGCGTTGCGGAAGGAGTAATCGAGGCGGCGGAAGCCGGGCTTGTCCTGGTAGACGATGTCGCGGTAGAAGCGCTCGGCATCGGGCTTGAAGCGCTCATCCCAGACGCTGCGCTTGAACATCTCGTTCTTCTGGTCGAAGCGGTGGTCGGCGACGGGAAAGGGCGGAGGTTCGGGCAGATTCAACGGATCGGACGTCACCGGCGCCTCCTCATCATGCATCGTCGCTGGAAAGGTGGGGACAGGATACGTCATGGGCGCCTGACAGGGGAAGCCACCTCCAGAACGCAATGCCGATCGACTACCGCGCACGAGCGAGCGGCTCACATACGCCATTTGCACCCTCCACGGCGCTCGGCGGATCGCTCGTAGTCGTGGTCGACAACGCCGTCGTATTCCAATCTGGTGCTAGGAGGGCCATCGCGCGCTGGCGCCGAACTGCAAAGTAACGCCCACGGCGATACCCCATATCAGAGTCCACGATCCCCAGTGAGGGAGCCGAAACGCGCCCCCGGATCAAGGCCACGGGAAGGAAACGAACGGCATCCATACCGCCCAGGCGGCCTCGGATGACATCAGGACCCGCATCGCGCCGTGCGCGGCGGGCGGTCGCCGAGATCAGCCTCTGAAGGTCTCCCGCGGCGGCGTCGTTCGGCGGCCCTTCCCCAGCAGAAGCACCACGACCACACCCGCCCAGCTGAGCAGGAGGCCCAATGCCAGGCCGAGTACCGGGTGGACTCCACGTGTCCGGCCCACGTGCAAGCCGACCCCGGCGGCAGGCACCAGAACCATCCCCACCACGAGCACCATGGTCAGGAGACTCCAGATGAACAACCCCGGGTCGATCGGCAACGCCACCATCCGCCTGTCCGCCTCTCGCATGGCTTCAGTCCTGTTTGAACGAACAATAGCCCGACGAAAGACACGTCGCAAGCCGCCCCAGCCCTACTCCACCGCCACCGGGAAGAACAGCGGGTGCCGATCCTCCTTGGGGATCAGACTGAACCCCTGCCGCAGCGCGCGCTGGTTCCCGTCGAGCAACCGGGCCTTGTCTCCCTCGAAGAAGTGCGAAAGCTCGGCGAGCAGGGGCTCCCGGGGCAGGGCGCCGGTGGCCGCGGCTAGCGCCCCCACCATCACGATGTTGGCCATCCTCTCGTTCCCTAGTTTGCCCGCCACCTCCACGGCGGGCACGTAGAACACGTCGATGTCGGTGCGGAAGGAGCGCTCGGGTACCAGGCTGGAGTTCACGAGGAGCGCCCCATGCGGCACCACCCGGGGCTCGAACTTCTCGTAAGAAGGAGTGTTCATCACCACCGCCACGTGCGGCCGCGCCACGATGGGTGAGGCGATGTCCGCGGTCGAGATCACCACCGTGCAGTTGGCCGTGCCGCCGCGCTGCTCCGGCCCGTAGGAGGGCATCCAGGTGACCTCCAGATCCGACTTCATGGCCGCGTAGGCCAGGAGCTGGCCCATCACCATGACGCCCTGCCCGCCGAAGCCGGCGATGATGATCTCCAGGCGACGGCGGGGCATCAGGCGTCCTCAGGGCGGCCGGCGGGGTCGGCGTCGCCTGCGCCCTCGCCGTCCGCGCGGCCAGCACCTGCCGTGTCGGACTCAGGAGACGCCTCCGCCTCCTCCGGCTCGTCGTGGTCGGTGGGCTCGTAGTCGAGACCGTCCACCGACACCCAGCGACCCCCGCGGCGGCCGAAGGGATGCGGCCGGCGGGTGGGCCTGCCCAGCTCGTCCTCGGTGGCGTGCGTGACGGTCTCGTAGCGGAAGCCGTGCATGTAGTCCTCGCGGAAGGCGGTGGGCGGCTGCTCCACCAGGTGCGCCAAATGTACGGGCTCCTGGTCCTTGATCACGCCGAGCGGGTAGTAGCGGGACACGGTCTCGTCGATCCAGCGCATCGCATCGAGCGGCTTCATCCCCCAGTTGGTGGGGCAGGGTGAGAGGAACTCCACCAGGCTGAAGCCCTTCCCTTCGAGCTGGTACTGGAAGGCCTTCCGCACCGCCCGGTAGGCCACCTTGACGTTCTCCGGGTGGGTCACCGAGACGCGCTCCAGGTAGACAGCCCCATCCAGGGTCGCCAGCATCTCCGACACCTTGATGGGGTGCCCCTGTAAGGCGGCGTCGCGGCCCTGAGGGCTGGTCTCCGAACGCTGGCCGATGAGGGTGGTGGGCGCCATCTGCCCGCCGGTCATGCCGTACACGCAGTTGTTCACGTAGATCACGGTGATGTTCTCCGAGCGGGCGGCCGCGTGCACGATCTCGGCGGTGCCGATGGCGGCGAGGTCGCCGTCGCCCTGGTAGGTGAACACCACCGACTCGGGCCGCACCCGCTTGATACCCGTGGCCCCGGCGGGGGCACGGCCGTGAGGCAGCTCCTGAAAGTCCACGTCCAGGTAGTTGTAGATGAGGATGGCGCAGCCCACGCCGGCCACCCCGATGGTCCGCTCGCGGATGCCGAGTTCGTCGAGGGCGTTGGCCACCAAGCGGTGGATCAGCCCGTGCCCGCAACCGGGGCAGTAGTGGGTGGGCACCCCCTCCCACGCCTCCGGATGTTGGATCACTATGGGGGCGGTCTGCAGTGACGGAGCGCGCACCGCGGGCTCGTCGAGGACCTCGGCAGGGTCGGGCATCGGCCACCGGCCGTCGGGCGCGGTCACGCCGTCACCGCCAGTCGCCGCACGGCTTCCAGCACTTCCATCGGCGCCAGGACGCTGCCCCCGGTGCGACCGAGGAAGTCGATGGGGCAGCGCCCCTCCACGGCCAGCCGCACGTCCTGGATCATCTGGCCGGCGGAGAGCTCCACCACCAGGATGTGCTCGATCTCCCCCTCCTCCACCACCGTCCGCAACGCTTCGTAGGGGAAGGGGTAGGCGGTGAGCGGACGGAACATGCCCACCGGCAGGTCGCGCTCCTCGGCGAGTTCCATGGCGTGGTAGGCCACGCGGGCCGTGGTGCCGTAGGCCACAAGGAGCACCCGGGCGCCGTCCAGATCGTACGTCTTCCAGCGCGTCTCCTCCCGCTCGATCCGCCGGTACTTCGCCTGCAGTAGCTCGTTGTGCGCCTCGAGCGCGTCCGGATCCAGATAGAGGCTCTTCACGATGCGCTTCGGCCGGCCGGAGGCGCCGGTGGTTGCCCAGTCGGCCTCGGGGAGGGTGGCTGGGTCGACCTCCCGATGGAAGGTCACCGGTTCCATCATCTGGCCCAGGATGCCGTCGGCCAAGATCATCACCGGGGTGCGGTAGCGCTCCGCGAGGTCGAAGGCGTCGAAGGCGAAGTCGGCCATCTCCTGGATATTGGCGGGAGCCAGCACGATCACCCGCGAATCGCCGTGACCGAGCCCTCGGGTGGCTTGGAAGTAGTCGGACTGGCTGGGCTGGATGCCCCCGAGACCCGGACCCACCCGCATCACGTTCACCAGCAGGCAGGGCACCTCGGCCCCGGCCAGGAACGACACCCCTTCCGACATCAGGCTGATCCCCGGACTGGAGCTGGCGGTCATGGCGCGCACGCCCGTACCAGCGGCGCCGAACACCATGTTGATGGCCGCCACCTCCGACTCCGACTGCAGGAACACACCCCCATCCTCACGCATCCAGCGGGCCATGTAGGAGGTGATCTCGCTGGCCGGCGTGATGGGGTAGCCGAAGAAGGCACGGCACCCGGCCTTGAGGGCGGCTTCGGCCAGGGCCTCGTTGCCCTTCATGAGCACGCGCTCGCCGAGGGGTACGCGTCGACGCATGTTGCGGTCAGGCATCGCGGTCGCCTCCTCCGTGGTCGGGCCCTCCGCCGACGTGGCCCCGGCCGACGGTGTGCGCCGCGCCCTCGTCTTCACCCCAGTCTCCATCGTAGCCCGGAGTGCCCTCAAGGCCGGCGACATCACCCGCGAGGCGGATGGCCGCGTCCGGGCAGACGATCTCGCAGTAGCGGCAGCGTAGGCACCAGTAGCCGAAGTTGTGCTCGTAGCCCTCCACCTCGACCGCCGCGCCGTGTTCTTCGTCCGGGCGGAGTTCCGCGAGCGCTTCCTCCGCCGCTTCCGGCCCGGCCGGATGGTAGCCGGCCACGTTCAGCGCCTCGTCCAGGTGCAGATGGCCGAAGGGACAGAACTCCACGCAGAGGCCGCAGCCCTTGCAGCGGTCGCGGTCTACGACCGGCGTACCGGGGGCGGGTCTCGCGGCGGCCGCCACCTACGTCACCCCCCCGAGCTGGGGGCCGGCCACCTGGGCCGCACCGCCGGCCGCGGAGTCTGCCGGTTCCGTCTCTCCCCCCGTCCCCAACATCCGGGCGATCACCATCCGCTGGATCTCGCTGGTGCCCTCGCCGATTTCGAGCACCTTGGCGTCACGGTAGAAGCGGGAGACGGGATACTCATCCATGTAACCGTAGCCGCCGTGGATCTGGAGCGCCTGGTCGGCGGCGCGGACGGCCAGACGGGAGGTGGAGAGCTTGGCCATCGAGGCGAGAAGCTCGAAGGGCCGGCCCCTGTCTTTCGCCACGGCCGCCTTGTACAGGAGCAGGCGGGCGGCCTCGATCTCGGTGGCCATGTCGGCCAGCATGAAGGCGACGGCCTGGAAAGAGCCGATGGGCCGCCCGAACTGGCGGCGCTCGCGCGCGTAGCGGAGCGCCATCTCGTACACCCCTTGGGCCAGACCCAGGCCGATGGCGGCCACGCTCACCCGGCCCGCGTCCAGCACCGTGAGGAACTGGGAGAGACCCTTGCCCCGCTCGCCGAGCAGGTTGGCCTCGGGGATGCGGGCGTCCTCGAAGTGGAGTTCGTGGGTGTCGGAGGCGCGCCAGCCCATCTTGCGGTAGGAGGGGGCGCGGCTGTAGCCGGGGGTGCCCTGGGGCACCAGGAAGTTGGAGATCTCGGGGCGGAAGCCGCCCTCGTCGGTGGCCGCGCTCCCCGGACGCCCGTCGCCGGGGGCGGCGCCGGGCGTCGGCGTGGAGGCCGGCGTGGCGTCAGCACTGACGGCGGCCACCGTCACCAGCGCGGTGATGTCGGTGCCCGAATTGGTAATGAAGGCCTTCGTGCCGTTCATGATCCACTCCCCCGCCCCAACCGCGCACCCGGGCTCCAGCCGAGCCCGGGTGCGCAGGGCCCCCGCGTCGGAGCCGGACTCCGGCTCGGTGAGGCCGAAGGCGCCGAGCTCGCGGCCCGAGGCCAGGCGCGGGATCCACTCCCGTTTCTGCTCCTCGGTACCGAACAACCAGATGGGATTGGTGCCCAGTGAGGTGTGGGCGGCGAGGGTGATGGCCACAGACGAATCCACGCGGGCCAACTCCTCCACCGTCAGTGCGTAGGCGAGCGTGTCGCCCCCCGCGCCCCCGTACTCCTCCGGGAAGGGGATCCCCATCAACCCGAGGTCGGCCAGTGCGGCCACGATCTCGTACGGGAAAGAGGCGGTTCGATCCAACTCCTCAGCCTTGGGCGCGATCTCCTGCTCGGCGAACTCGCGGACAGTCGCCCGGATGAGCTTGTGCTCGTCGCTCAGGTCGAAATCCATGCGTGCCTCCGAAGGGTCGTCGCGCTTTGCGGCGGTGCGTCGGGTCCGGGCTACCTGCGCGACTTACGACGTCGGTGTCGCGCCGGCCGGTGCGTCCTGGGCGCCAAGACTTCGAGTGTCGGCAGCCTCCTGGTCGGCCGGTACGAAGTACACGTCGGTGGGCTTGAACTTCGAATTGCGCAGGAAGCGTGCCTTCACCGGCATGCCGATGTTCATCCGCGCATCCTCCACCCCCACGATACGACTCAGGAACAGGGTGTCAACCCCCTCGAACTCCACAAGAACGAGAGTGAACGGAGTCTCGGCGAGGAACGCCTCACCCCCGAAGTAGCAGGTGGTGAAGGTGTGGACACGGCCCGTCTGTGGCAGTTCGTGCCAGTCGGTGGGGCCGCCGCACTGCATGCAGTGACTCCGCGGCGTCGCGTACACGTATCCGCACCCGGCGCACTTCGATCCCAGGAGCTTCCGCTCGGAGAGTCCTGCGAAGAAGGGCGAGTCCTGGGCGTAGGAGTGGACGTAATCCACCTCCCAATGCCACTTCATGATGATCGGGTCGAGATTGTAGAGGACGGTGCCATCCAGGGTCTCGGGCACCTTGATGTCCGCTGCCGGCCGCGCCGGCACCGGGGACCCGCTCCGGACCGGACCGGACCGCGGATCGCTCGGCTTCACGCTCATGGTCGGACCTCCTAGGGGCGCTCGAGGATGGACACAGTGACGTACGTGCCGGTGCCGGCGTGGGAGTGGATGGCTCCCCGACGTGGCAGTTCGCGGCCGCCTTCGGCGACGCCTGCGCCCCCTCGCTCAGCCCGATCCGCAGAGTCCCGCGCGTACACCTGAAGCGTGGGATCGTCCAGGTGCTTCCCGGTGGTACCCTGAAGCTGCCACAGTGCGAAGACTCCCTGCATGAGACCGGTGGCCCCCACCGGGTGACCACACGCCAGGAGGCCGCCGCTCGGGTTCACCGGCAGGTCCGGCGCTTCGACCAGATCCAAGCCGTAGTCGACCCCAGGCAGGAACGTGGCCCCGGCGGACGAGTAGGGGCCTCCCTCCCCGTACTTGCAGAGCCCCATGTCCTCCACCGTCTGGATCTCGGAGGAGGTGTAGGCGTCGTGGAGTTCCACGAAGTCGAGGCTCTCGCGCGGATCGCCGATGCCGGCCATGGCGTAGGCGGCTTTGCAGGCGGCGCGTCCCGCCCGGAAGGAGTGCACTCCCGGGTACTTGAGGCCCGCGTAGTCGGCGGCCGACTCGTGCGGCAGCAGGAGGACGTCACCGTGGGGGCGGTCGGACATGCGCATGGCGTCGGTGCCCGTGCCGATGCCGCTGATCCGGACCGGCCGGTCGCACACTCTCTCGGCCACCTCCTCGCTCGCCACGATGAGGCAGGCGGCGCCGTCGGACATGGTGCAGATGTCCAACATGGTGAGGGGCGTGGCCACCATCTCAGCCGCGCGCACGTCGGCCACGGTGAGCTTCGCTGGGAACTGCGCGTAGGGATTGTGGACGGCGTTGGCGTGGTTCTTCACCGACACCTTGGCCATCTGCTCGACCGTGGTGCCGAATTCGTGCATGTGGCGCTGCACCATCATGGCGTAATACCCGGAGTAGAAGCCCCCCACGGGGAAGTCGAAGTTGGTATCGCTGGCCAGGGCGATGAACTCGTTGCCCTTCCAGGTGGTCACGTGGCTCATGGTCTCGAAGCCCACCGCCACGCAGCACTCCATGCGGCCCGATGCGACCTCCTGGTATGCGTTCTGCAGGTTGAGGCCGCCGGTGGCGCCGCCACCCTCGATGCGACGCGACGGCTTGGGACACAGGCCCAAGTAGTCATGCACCATGATGCCGGCCATGAGTTGCCGCGTGAAATGATCGGAGAAGTAGGAGACACTCGATCCGTCGATCGTGTCGCGCGTCAGGGAGGGCACGTCGGCCATGGCATAGTCGAAGGCCTTCTTGCACATCAGGCGGAAGTCCATCTCCGGGTGGGCCTTGGCGAACTTGGTGATGCCCCCGGCGATGACGTACACGGGTCGCGTCACGGTGCCTCCTTCCCGCCGGCTGCTCGAGCCGGCCTGTGTCCGGTCGGCGGATGAACGTCCACGGATCCCAAGGCTGCGTGCGACTCAGGCCGCGGTCCCTCGGACGGCCCGCTCGACGCCCCTATCGCACCACCTTCCCCGGGAGGATGTAGGGGTACTCCTTCCCGAGAAGCCTGTGCAGTAGACGGTCCACCTTGCGGAAGGCGAGGTACACCCGCCAGATACGCGCGTCCTCGCGATAGTAGGCACGCACTTCCTCCTCCGTAACGGGCGCGGCTCCGGACGGAGAGAGGAACTCGTTCACCAAGCGTACCGCGCCCGGCACCAGATCGGCCCGTTGCTCCTTGCAAAGGTTGGCCACCAGGTCCACGGCCACCTTGCGCCGGTCGTAGTAGCGCTCCATCACGTCTGTGAGCATGAACCGGCGGATGATCCACACGAGGAACGAGGGCGCACTTCGGAGGAAGAGCTCGGGTTCGAGTTGCTCCACGCCGTCCCGACGTAGGAGAGGAGTACTGGTGTCGAAGTAGCGGAGGCGCGGCTCAGCCTCCGCGCCGTCCGAGTCGCCCGTGCCCGAAACCGCGGAGGTGTCGGTGGCGTCGCCCACGTCGTCCAGGACGGCCCAGTTAGAGATCTGGCCGTCGAAGCCCACCTCGAGGCGGCCCTTGTTGGCCTCGTTGAAGGTGAACACCTTGTCCATCTCGCGCAAAGCGGCGCGCAGTAGCAGAATCGCCTCGTCGAGGCCCAACCGCCGCAGCAGCACGTGCCCCACTGATGACGGATCCAGGAGCTCCTGGACGATGTAGAGGACGATGGGGCCGGCCCCCGGAGTGGCGGCGGCCGCCCCCGGTGAGAGCCACACGAGTTCGCTCTCCACCACATCCAACCCCACCTCTTCGCGCAGCACCCGCTCGTACTCGCCGTAAAGCGCGTCGTAGGCCGACAACTCGGTGGCGCTGCGGAACATGGGCATGCGCTTGCAGGCGACACCTGCGCGCCGGCCCACACCGGCGCCGTCGACGTCGGAGCCGCCGTCGCGGACGGGAGGAACGATCTCGAGCACGGTGGTGATCTCCCCGTGACCAAGGATGCGGGCCGGGATCGGGCCTGTTTCGGGACGCCGCGGGTCGAGCCCGAACTCGAACTCGCGCAGGAAGGAGGCATCGATGCCCGACTCTTTCAAGCGCGTCCCTCGCGTCTCAGCTCAGTTCCACGACCGTGGGCGCGATGCGCTCGAGGGCGGTCAGGGCCACTTCCAGACGTTCGAGTATCTCGCCGGCGAGGCCGGCGTCGATCACCAGCGGCGGCAGGAGCTGCACCACTCCCGGGTCGTTGTTGGCGAACACCGCGAGGAGGCCGGCGTCGTACGCGGTCTTGGAAAGAGCGGGGCCGAGAGCCGGATGCACCAGCTCGATTCCCATCATGAGCCCAAGCTGGCGCAGCCCAACCAGCACGGTCGGGTGGCGGCCCCGCAGTTCCTCGAAGCCGGCGGCGAAGACGTCCGCGAGGCACCGTACGTGCTCGAGGAAGGCGGGCTCGGAAGAGATCTCCAGCACCCGCGTGGCCACCGGACACCCCACCTCCGCCCCGCCGAACGTGGAGATGTGGATGAAGGGATCAGCGTCGAACACCGTTTCGAGACCGCGGCGTAGGCAGGTGGCCGTCATGGGGTAGACGCCACCCGAGAGACCCTTCCCGACCACCAAGATGTCCGGCCCGACGGCGTAATGCTCTATGCCCCACAGGCGGCCGGTCCGTCCCAGCCCTGCCTGCACCTCGTCGAGGATGAGCAGCGCCCCCGCCTCGTCGCAGAGTTCGCGTACTCGCGGGAAGTAGTCGTTATCGGCGATGGGCATACCCAGGGTCGCGGGCACCGTCTCGAGCAACACGGCGGCCACGTCGCCGGCGAGGGCGGTCCCCAGGGCGGCGGCGTCGCCAAACGGCACCTGGTGGAAACCGCACGCGGGCGGCCCGAAGGGCGCCCGGTACTTCTCGTCCCCCGCGGCCAGAGCAAGACCGGTATGCCCATGGTAGCCGCCACGCGCCGAGACGATATCCGTGCGGCCGGTGAAGGCGCGGGCCACCTTGATGGCAAGGTCGACGGCCTCACCCCCGGAGACACCGAACACCGTGAAAGGCAGCTCGCCGGGAGTGAGCCGGGCCAAGAGTTCGGCCAGTCGGGCGCGCCGCCCGCTGACGAGGTGGTGGTTGCCGATGTCCAAGGTCTCGAGCGCCCCGCCAAGCGCCGCCACCACCTCGGGATTGCGGTGCCCGAGGTTGAACACACCGCCGTTGCAGTGGCAGTCGATCAGCCGCCGGGCACCCTCCACGTCCCACAGGAAGGCGCCCTCGCGCCTGCCGAGAGCGAAGTCGATGCCGGCCCGCTCGAAGAACGCCGCCTTGCCCGGCGAGACGTGCCGGGCGAAGAGCTCGAAGTCCGCCCGCCGCGCGCCGACGCCGGTGTCACCCACGCGGGCGATGCCCGTTCATCGCGTCAGCACGTTCCAGAGGATCTGTGCGCACTCGCCACGCGACGCGGCCGGCCACGGGTCCCAGCCCATGCCGAAACCCTGCAGACCGGTCAGGAGACCATTGTACTCGGCTATGCGCATGTACTGGGGAGCAGCAGGCGCCTCATGTCATCACCTCCCGCGGGAAAGCGCGCCTGTTGGGCGACGGGTACCCTCCCGTTGTCTTGACTCTACGCTTCTCCCCACGGGCAAGCAAGCATGAAGCCAAACACCCAGAGGGCGCTGCTCCTCTGTGCGCCATGCTGCCTTCTTGGCCCATTCATGTGCATCCGCATACTTGTACCCACGCGCAGGCGGGCGGAGTATCGAATCGTGTGGGGAGTCGGCCCGCCGGCGCCGGTGGCAGCCGGGCCCGCGCCGAGAAGGGCGGCGGCCGCCTTGTGCGTTCTGACAACGCAGACCAGCTTCGCGGTCAGCTGCCCACAATGACACGCCGCTCGAAAGCCGCCTATGATAGACGGTGCGGATCGAGCGCACGACCGGACGAACACGCACGACAGGGAGGCGGAACATGCAAGACTACGTCGCGTCGGTGATGGCCCAGGTGAAGGCCAAGAACCAGGCCGAGCCCGAGTTCCATCAGGCCGTCGTCGAGGTGCTCGAATCCCTCGAGGTGGTGCTCGACCGGCACCCGGAGTACCGGGCCGCCAAGATTGTGGAACGCATCGTCGAACCCGAGCGCATCATCATCTTCCGCATCCCCTGGGTGGACGACCAGGGTCAGGTGCAGGTGAACCGGGGCTTCCGCATCGAGATGAACAGCGCCATCGGCCCCTACAAGGGCGGCCTGCGTTTCCACCCCTCGGTGAATCTCGGCATCATGAAGTTCCTGGCCTTCGAGCAGGTGTTCAAGAACTCCCTCACCACCCTGCCCATGGGCGGGGGCAAGGGCGGCTCCGACTTCGATCCGAAGGGTAAGAGCGACAACGAGGTGATGCGCTTCTGTCAGAGCCTCATGACCGAGCTCTTCCGCCACATCGGCCCCGATACCGACGTCCCCGCCGGCGACATCGGCGTAGGCGGTCGCGAGATCGGCTACCTCTTCGGCCAGTACAAGCGTCTGCGTAACGAGTTCACGGGCGTCCTCACCGGCAAAGGCGTGGGCTGGGGCGGCTCTCTCATCCGGCCCGAGGCCACGGGCTACGGCACGATCTACTTCGCTCACGAGATGCTGATCAACAAAGGCGACAGCCTCTACGGCAAGACCTGTCTGGTCTCGGGCTCGGGCAACGTGGCTCAGTACGCCACCGAGAAGCTGATCCAGCTGGGCGCGAAACCCGTCACCCTCTCCGACTCGAACGGCTACATCTACGACGAGGCCGGCATCGACGCCGAGAAACTGGCCTTCGTCATGGACCTGAAGAACAAGCGCCGCGGCCGCATGAAGGAGTATGTGGAGAAGTATCCGTCCGCCGTCTACACGGAAGTGCAGATGGGGGCCCCTGTGAACCCCCTGTGGAATCATACGGCCGACTGCGCCTTCCCCTGTGCCACCCAGAACGAGATCAGCGCCACCGACGCCGCCAACCTGCTGGCGAACGGCGTGAAGCTGGTGGCGGAGGGCGCCAACATGCCCACCCACCTGGACGGCGTCTACCGGTTCTTGGACGCGGGCATCCTCTTCGCTCCGGGCAAGGCCTCCAACGCCGGCGGCGTGGCCGTCTCCGGCCTCGAAATGACGCAGAACAGCATGCGTCTCGCCTGGAGCCGAGAAGAGGTGGACGAGCGCCTGCAGCGGATCATGCGCGACATACACACGGCCTGCGTCACCGCCGCGGAGAAGTACGGGGTGCCCGGAAACTACGTGGCCGGGGCCAACATCGCCGGATTCCTGAAGGTGGCGAACGCCATGTTGGATCAAGGCGTGGTGTAGCAGAAGCGGCGGGCGGCCCCCCGGCCGCCCGCCTAACTCCATCTGAGCCGGCCACCCCGCGCCCTGCTATGCTCTCACCTCACGCCTCGGGCGCCGACGGCGCCCGCGCGGCAGCCGAAGTCTCGCTAGGGGGGCCGATGCCGTCGATCCACGAGCTGCTCGCCGATCTCAGTAATCGCAGTCGCTTCCAGGACTTCGAGGTCCTGATGTCCGCGCGCGTGGAGAACATCATCCTCGTATCCAGCCTCTACGATAAGTTCATCCTGCAGGAAGACGGTCAGCTCAGCGAGATGATCCTCGGTGAGTTCCTCGATCTGCATCTGCACCACACCACCGGTCTCACACACGTCTCCACCGGCACCGAAGCCATCGAGTTGGCCCGCTCCAACCCCACCTTCAACCTGATCATCACCGCCCTCAACGTGGGCGATATGAATGCGGTGGAACTGGTGGAGAAGGCGCGGGACGCGGGGCTTGAGATCCCCGTAATCGTCCTCGCATACGACGGGGGCGAACTCTCGGACTTCAGCATGCGCCACGATGTGAGCACCATCGATCGCATGTTCCTGTGGCAGGGAGACGTGCGCATCTTGTTGGTGATCATCAAGTACATCGAAGACCGGCTGAACGTGGAGCACGATACGCTTGTGGCGGGCGTGCAGGTGATCCTGGTGGTGGAGGACAGCATCCGCTCCTACTCCTCCTTCTTGCCCATGATCTTCACGGAGCTTATCCGCCACTCGCAAAGGCTCATCCCCGGCGGCATGAACATAGCCCACAAGATCCTACGGATGCGGGCTCGCCCCAAGATCATCCTGTGCACCACCTTTGAAGAGGCCTGGGACAATTTCACGCGCTACCAGGAGGACGTGCTCGGCGTGATCACCGACATCGAATTCCCCCGCAACGGGGAACTCGATCCTGAGGCGGGAGTGGAGTTTGCTTCTCGAGTACGCGATCTCTGGCCGGACGTGCCGATCGTGATGCAGTCCGGTCGAAAAGAGAACGAGAGACTGGCCACGAACATGGGCGCCTCCTTCCTGCTGAAGGGCTCCTCCACCCTGGTCCACGACCTTCGCCGGGTGATGATCGAGCAGTTCTCCTTCGGCGATTTCGTGTTCCGCCTGCCCGACGGCGCCGAGATCGACCGAGCCAGCGATCTGCGCATGTTGGCCGAGAAACTCGGCACCGTGCCCATCGAGAGCGTGGCCTACCACGCCGAGCGCAATCACTTCTCCCGCTGGCTCAAAGCGCGCACGGAGTTCGCACTGGCCCACCGACTCCGGCCCCGCAGGCTCGCACACTTCTCCACGGCTGAAGAGATGAAGGCCGACCTGATCCAGACGATCGAGGAGTATCGGCGGGAACAGGGCCGCATGATCATCGCCGACTTCGACCACCGCTCGTTCGACACGACCAGCAGCTTCAGCCGCATCGGCGGCGGATCCCTCGGCGGCAAGGCGCGGGCCCTGGCCTTCGTGCGCCACCTGCTCGGGGCGTTCGACATGTTCGCCCGCTTCCCCGGCGTCCAAGTCTCGGTGCCCCCCTCGGTGGTGCTGGGCACCGACGTATTCGACCAGTTCCTCGATCGAAACGACCTGCGCGACTTTGCCATCAACTCACACGACGACGACGAGATCCGGCGCCGCTTCCAGAGCGCCCCTCTCCCTCACGAAGTGACGCGCGACCTGGCGTCGTTCCTGGAACTGATCCGCTACCCCCTGGCCGTCCGTTCCTCCAGCCTGCTGGAGGACTCTCAGTACCAGCCTCTGGCCGGCGTATACGAGACCTACATGCTACCGAACAACCACCCCGACGCAGGCTTCCGGCTTCGCAACCTCGAGACGACCATCAAGCGGGTGTACGCCTCCACCTTCTCCACCCATGCCAAGAGTTACCTCGAGGCCACCCTGTACCGGCTTGAAGAAGAGAAGATGGCGGTGATCATCCAGAAGGTGGTGGGCGCACCCCACGAGGAGCGCTTCTATCCCGAGATCTCGGGCGTGGCCCGTTCCTACAACTTCTACCCCACCGCACCCATGACCGCGGACGACGGGGTGGCGGTGGTAGCCTTGGGGTTGGGGCGCACGGTGGTGCAGGGCGAACGCGCCCACAGCTTCTGCCCGAAATACCCGCGACACCAGCTCATGGCGGGCTCCCTCGAGGACACTCTGAAGAACTCCCAGCGGAACTTCTGGGCCGTCGAGCTCGGCCCGGCCACCGATGGGTCCGCACCCGATGTGTGGGAGAAGCAGTACGACCTGGACGTGGCCGAGTCCGACGGCACCCTTGCCCACCTCGGCTCCACCTATTCTCCCGAGAACGAAGCCCTATACGACGGCATCTCCCGCCCGGGAGTGCGGTTGGTGACCTTCGCACCTTTGCTCAAGTTCGAGCTCTTCCCCCTCGCCGAGATCGTCGACCTGCTGCTCGAGATAGGCGCGCAGGGGATGGGAACCCCCGTTGAGATCGAGTTCGCCGTCTCCCTGAGCACGGATCGCGGCGCACCCAAGGAGTTCGCCTTCCTGCAGATGCGGCCCATGGGCCTGTCCCGCGAACTCGAAGAACTGGTGATCGACGAGGTGGAGCCCGACCGCGTCTTGTGCTGGAGCACCAGCATCCTGGGGAATGGACGACTCGACTCGCTGCAGGACGTGGTGGTGGTGGACATCGAACGCTTCGATCGCGCCCGTAGCGCGGACGTGGCGCGTGAGGTGGCGCAGATGAACGCCACCCTCACGCGGGCCGGCACCCGCTACATCCTGATCGGCGTGGGCCGCTGGGGTTCCGCCGATCCCTGGCTCGGGATCCCCGTCACCTGGGATGAGATCTCGGGCGCCCGAGTGATAGTGGAAGCGGAACTCAAGGATATTCCCGTGACCCCCTCTCAGGGGAGCCACTTCTTCCAGAACCTCACGTCGTTCCGCGTGGGCTATTTCACCGTCAACCCCGAAGCAGGCGAGGGGTCGGTGGATTGGGAATGGCTCGCACGCCAGGAGGCCACACGTGAGGGCGAGTTCGCCCGACACGTGCATTTCGACAAGCCACTGCTGGTGAAGATGAACGGTACGAAGCGAGCAGGGATCATCTTGAAGCCCTCCGCTTAGCGGGCTGTTGAAGAATGACGCCTCGCCTCGGGAGTACACTGGGTACGCGCAAGGCAAGGACGCAGGGAGCGCTCGTAGCAGCGCTACGGGCGCGACTGAGGACGACGCATGGCGCCGCCCAGTGCGGTCCCGGGGGCTTCGTTCTTCAACAGCCTCCTAGATCTGCGACAAGGAGAAGACGGTATGTTCGAGGTCATTCGGGCGGTTGCTTCGTTGCGAGAGGAGGAGGAAGGCAAGCACCTGGGCAGAGTGGACGACCTCCTGAGCTTCGTGAAGGAGAGCGGACTCTACCTGCCCTTCCACCGAGTGGAGGAGGGGGTCAACGAGCCCGAGGCCGTCATCGAGGGGCGGCCCTACCTCATGTTCGGAGCGAACAACTACCTCAGCCTGTCCGAAGACGAGGCCGTGAAGGCGGCCGCAACGAAGGCCATCGCCCGCTACGGTATCGGCCCCGGCGGTTCGCGGGCCATGAGTGGCAACGTCGACATCATCCTGGAATTAGAGAAACGCCTCGCCGACATCACGGGCATGGAGGCCTGCATGACCCTACCCACGGGCTACATGGCCAACGTGGGGGTCATGCGCTCGCTCACCTGTGAATTCGTGGGCCGCATGCCCTACTCCGACCAGGAGAGCGTCATCTTCGTCGACGAGTACATACACGGCTCCGTCAGCGACGGCTGCCGCTTGGCCGGAGTGCGAACGGTGAAGTTCCGGCACAACAACCGGGCCGACCTGCAGCGCAAGCTGGAAGCGAACGCCCAACGCACCAACCGGGTGATCGTGACCGAAGGGGTGTTCTGCCTCGAAGGGGAGATCATCGACATACCCGCCTACGTGGACATAGCCCGAGAGTGGGGCGCCAAACTCGTGGTGGATGACGCCCACGCCATCGGCGTGCTCGGATCGCGCGGCGGCGGCTCGCCCGACTATCACCACTGCGCCGACGGAATCGACCTGGTGATCGGCAGCATGGACAAGGCCCTCGGGGGCACGGGCGGCTACATCGCCGGCAGTCGCACCCTGATCGACTACCTCTGGCTCACCATGAGCTCTGCCATGCTGTCCTCCGCCCTACCGGCCGGGATGGCGGGAGCCATGCTCGAGGCCCTCGATCGCTCCGAGGCGGCGACCGATATTCGCGCCCAATTGGCGGCCAAGACTCGCTGGCTGCGCACCACCCTCCGCGGGCGGGGCTTCACCGTCCTCGGGGCTCATGACATCCCCTCCGTACCCCTCTTCATAGGCCCGGAGGAAACAGGCATAGCCTTCGCAGCGAGTCTCTTGGAGCAGGGAATCTTCTGCCCGCTCATGCGCTGGCCCGCCGTGCCGCCCGGACGCAGCCGCTTCCGTCTGAGCCTCATGGCCCGGCACGAGCAGAAGCATCTGGACGCTCTGGTGGAGGGCTGCACCGTCGTGGGACGGGATCTCGGGGTGATCTAACAGGCTGCTGAAAAGTGACGGCGCGCCTTCAGAGTGCGATGGGCGGGTGCGAGACACGGACGCAGGAAGCGGACGGATCAGCCGCCCTCGAGCATGGCGGCGACCTTGCTCACCAGCTCGGCCGGCGAGAACGGCTTGTCGATCATCTCGACGCCCGGTGGGAAGGCACCGCCCTCGTTCAGATCGTTGGCGGCGTAGCCGGACATCACGAGCACCTTGACGCCGACGGCGCGGACGGAGAGTCGCTCTGCGAGTTCGCGACCACCCATGCGCGGCATGACCACGTCTGCGAGCACCAGGTCCACCGCGCCGTTGGCCTCGAGGAGCGAGAGGGCTTCGGCGCCGTCCCGCGCACCCAGGACCGAGTACCCTTGCTCGCCCAACGCCCGCATGGCAAGGCGGCGCACGGCATCCTCGTCCTCGACCACGAGGATGCGACCCGTGCCGGCTATCGTATCGACCCGCTGCGGCTTGACCTCGACTTCGACGGGACCGTCGGCGGGGCACAGGAACACCTGGAAGCGAGTGCCCCGGCCCGGCTGCGAGTCCACCCGGATGTGTCCGCCGCTCTGCTTGACGATGCCGAACACGGTGGCGAGCCCCAGGCCCGTCCCCCCCACGCCCTTCGTGGTGAAGAAGGGTTCGAACAGGTGGCTTCGAGTGTATTCGTCCATGCCGTGTCCGCTGTCGGAGACCGTGAGGCAGGCGTAAAGACCGGAGGCGAGCCCCTCGCGGCCCGCCGGGTGATTCACGTCCACCCACACGGGCGCGGAATGTAGAGACAACTTACCGCCGCGAGGCATGGCGTCCCGCGCGTTGACGATGAGATTGATGCACACCTGTTCGATCTGGCTGGGGTCCGCCTCCACGGCGGGCAACTCCGGATCGAGTTTAACCTCGAGCTCGATGTGTTCCCCGATGAGACGTCCGAGCATCGACTGGATCGCCCTCACCACGTCGTTCAGATCGATGATCCGGGGCCTCATCACCTGCCTGCGGGAGAAAGCAAGGAGCTGGCGCGTGAGGGCCGCGGCCCGCTCGGCCACGTGGTGGATCTCGAGGACGTCTATGCGCCGCTCGTCGTCGGTGTGAAGACTATCGGCCAGCATGTCCGAGTAGCCCAGGATGGCCGTGAGGTAGTTGTTGAAGTCGTGCGCCACTCCGCCGGCGAGCAGGCCCACGGCTTCCATCTTCTGCGACTGGCGGAGCTGCTCCTCCATCCCCCTCTGGCGTGTGACGTCCACGAGGATACCCACGACTTCGAGCGGGATTCCCTCGGCGTCTCGAACCAAAGTCATCTCATCGTGAAGCCAGCGATAGTCGCCCTCGGGCGTGCGCACGCGGTAGTCGCACGCCTCGTGGCCGTCCTTCAGCACGGCGGTCATGTCGTTATAGGTATCCCGATCGTCCGGATGGACGTGGCGTTCCCAGAAGTCCTGGTCCTCCAAGAAGTTCGATGCAGCGTAGCCAAGACGACTCCTGGCGTTCTCGCTCATGAAGGTCACGAGATAGGGAGGAGAAGCCCCGCACGTGTAGATCACCGCGGGGCTCAGATCCACCAGGAACTGCATGCGCCGCTGACTCCGCGTCACCTCGATGTTCGCCGCCCGGAGGTCCGCGGTCCGCTCCGCCACGCGCAGCTCGAGTCCGGCGTTGACCCGCTGCAATGCTTCCTCGGCTCGCCTCTGTTCGGTCACGTCCCGCATAGTGACCAGTCTCCCTCGCGTGCGCCCCCGCCGATCTCTGATCTCACGGACAGTAGAGTCGAACACTCGGTCCCCACGGTGAGGTCGCCACTCACGGACCTCCTGTCCGCGAGGGTTGCCGGCCAGTACCTGCAGGAGTTCGGGATGATCGGCGAACACTACCTCGTAGTGAGCGCCGAGCGCGCGGACCAGATCGATCCGCGCCATCGCGCCGACCACCGGGTTCGCGTCCACCACGTTTCCCAAAGAGTCGAGCACGATCAGGCCGTCGTCCATATGCTCGACGATGAGGTCGTGCGCGGTGGGCACCACCTCCAAGAGGCCGAGCCGGAAGAAACCGAAGAACAGCACCAAAGCGGAGGCGGCAAACGCCACGGGCGTGAGATTGACGAGAGTGAGGTGCCCGATGTAGGCGATATCGGAAATCATGGGGAGCACTATCGCCACGATCAACGAGATCAGTTGGCGCTGGTACAGGTGGGGCGTACGCACGAAGGTGCCCCCGAGCACCACGAGAGCCATCACCACGAGCGAATACGCGTAGGCGGTGTCTATCCACCACCACGAAGCCCCCGCCTCAACGAGCACCGGAGCGCTGCCCGAGACGTCGAGGCTCAGCTCGGTCCAGAAAAGCCCGTGCAGCTCGTTCGTCCACGCGAGGAGCACGGTTACGACCGGCACGATCGAGAGGAGCAGCACCTTCCGCACGGTGACCAACCGCTCCCTGCCGGCGTACTCGGCGGCGAACATGAACCAGGCCGGTCCGTACGCGACCATTCCGAGCACCTCGACCTTGTGCAACCAGACGGCCGTTCCCAGATCCCACACGTCCACCCGGAGACCGCTGCCGAGGGACCAGACCGCCGCGCTGAACGCGATCACAGCTAGAGGGATCGCCCCGGGGGCGGGGCGTCGACGTAGGATCACACCCCCCACAGCCGTGGATAGGAAGGCTGTGACAAACATGGGCAGCATATAGAAGAGCGGGGTCATGTCCTCCGCAACGTTCCGGGGCTTCCAGGTTTCGTCGCCATGTGAGCCTGTGTACTCCTCTCCCCGGCCGCAACCACCATCGCTACCATATCGACATGATGCAGGCATCACTAAAGGCCGGATCGAGGTGACGAAGGTACGACCGCGGGCCACTCGCTGGAGATGTGCCGGGCCGGACCGACGCGGCCGGCGGTTTAGGACCGGAGCCACAGCGGGCATCCTCAGGTGACGGATCACTTCAGACATCACTTCAGACCGGGAGTCATACAATGGCCCAACCGCCAGTCAAGCTATACGCCCTCAGCACCTGCGGCCACTGCCGCAGCACGAAGAAGCTCCTGGAAGATTGCCACGTCGAGTACGACTGCGTGGAAGTGGATATGTGCACCGGAGAGGAACGCCAGGCGATACTGGACGAGGTTCGCGAACTGAACCCGAATTGCTCCTTTCCCACTATCGTCATCGGCGACACGGTCATCGTCGGATACAAGGAAGCCGAGATCAAGGAGGCTTTGGGATTGTGAGGGAGGACGTCCGGGTGCTCTATGAGCGACTACGCGCTCACCAGGAGAAGAAGGGCTACCACTTCAGTCGCGACGAGGAGATGGTGGAGTCGCTGCTTGAGGGCCTACTCGTTAACAAGGAGCGCTACGGCTACATGAGTTGCCCCTGTCGGCTCGCCGTGGGGGATCGCGAGGTCGACCGCGACATCATCTGCCCGTGTGACTACCGCGAACCGGACGTAGCGGAGTTCGGCAGCTGCTACTGCGCCCTCTACGTGTCGCGGGAGTGGAACGAAGGCGCCGTCCCGCACGTGACCGTGCCGGAACGACGCCCGATGTCGCGCCTGCGCTACTAGGCGGCCGGCCTACCAGCTTCTCGCTCGGGACGGCGCCGATACCGGCGCCGTCCCGCCGCTGATCAGGCGCCGTTCTTGACCTCCTGGTAGGCCCAGTCCAACCACGGGAAGACGGCCTCCAGATCGGCCGTCTCGACCGTTGCTCCGCCCCACAGGCGCAGGCCGGGAGGGGCGTCGCGATATGAGGCTATGTCGTAGGCAGCACCTTCAGCATCCAGGAGCGCTGCCACCTTCTTGGCCGCGGCCGCTTGGTCGTCGGACGAGAGACCCATGAACCACGGATCCACGATCTTCAGGCAGATGGACGTGCAGGAGCGCAGTCCCGGGTCCTCGGCCAGGAAACCGGCCCAATCGCTGCGCTCCACCCAGTCTGCCACGGCCGCGAGGTTGCGCTCGCTCCGCGCCACGAGTCCGGCGACGCCTCCCACGCTCTCCGCCCACGTGAGACCGTCGTGGGCGTCTTCCACGCAGAGCATGCTGGGCGTATTGATGGTGTCGCCCTTGAAGATCGCCGCGTCGAACGCGCCTCCCTTGGCCATGCGGAACACCTTGGGCATCGGCCAGTGGGGCTGGTGACTCTCCAGCCTCTCCACCGCGCGGGGACTGAGGACCAGCACGCCGTGCGCCGCCTCTCCGCCGAGCACCTTCTGCCACGAGTAGGTGACCACGTCGAGCTTGTCCCAGGGCAGATCCATAGCGAACACCGCCGACGTGGCGTCGCAGATGGTGAGACCTTCCCGGTCGGCCGCGATCCAGTCGCCGCCGGGCAGACGCACACCCGAGGTGGTGCCGTTCCAGGTGAACACCACGTCGCGCGAGAAGTCGGCCTGCGCGAGATCCGGGAGCGTGCCGTAGTCGGCTGTGAAGGTGCGCACGTCGGTCAGTTTCAACTGCTTGACGATATCGGTGACCCACCCGGAGCCGAAGCTCTCCCACGCGAACACGTCGACCCCGCGAGGGCCGAGCAACGACCAGAGCGCCATTTCCACGGCCCCCGTATCCGAGCCGGGCACGATACCCAGGTGATATCCCTCGGGCAAGCCGAGCACCGCTTTCGAGCGCTCGATCAACCCCTTGAGACGCGCGCGGCCTTCCTTGGAACGATGCGAGCGACCCACGAGGGCCCCGGCGAGTGCGCCGGGTTCCCAGCCCGGACGCTTGGCGCAGGGACCCGACGAGAAGTTCGGGTTGGCAGGCCGTGCGGACGGCTTCGTCATGGTTACCTCTCCTTCTACGGGCTCCGCGCGCCGCGCGCGCCCCGTCATCGCGCTCCAGCAAGACTCTCGCAGCTTAGTCGGGAACCGACGGCCCGTCAACGCCAGCGCCGTCCCCCGTACAGGGTTCAGCGTCGGCCGGTCAAGGACGGGAAGCCGTCGGCCGATAGGAGGGGTGGTCCCCAGAGCCAAGCGACCGACGGAGGCTGACCGGTCTCAATGAGCTTCTTGACGCGCTTCTCCCTACTCGGACTCGCCGTAACCCTGACCGTGGGAGCAGCCATGGCCTTTGCTGTGGCCCAGCAACTCACCGCGATCGAAATAGACCAGCTCGCACGCATAACCGCCCGGCATCTGACGACCGTGGTGCAGGCCGCGACCGCGGAGCCCGACTTCGACGGCCCGTGGAGCGAGGAACGCCTCGACGCCATGGACGCGCTGCTCCTCAACGAGTTGCCCGGCACCGGAGTGGTGCGCGTGAAGATCTGGAGCCTCGACGGTACCATCCTCTACTCGGACGAACGCCGGCTGGTGGGACGTCGATTCGACGTGACCGACGACCTGGAACGTGCCCGGTCCGGGGAGGTGTCGGGTGAGCTCTCCTCCCTCCAGGACTCCGAGAACACGATGGAGGCCGAGGAATACGGAGAGCTCCTGGAGATCTACGTGCCGATGCGCGGCTCGGACGCACAGGTGATTGGAGTCTTCGAGGTCTACCGCGACGCCGGTCGGCTCGAGGCCAACATCTCGAGCATGGAGAGACGTGTGTGGGCCGGAGCCGGTCTTGCCTTCCTGCTGGTGTACCTGGCGCTGTTCGGCCTCGCCAGCCAAGCTTCGCGGCGACTGATCGCCGCCGAGCGTGAGGCTCGCCGCCGAATGGAGGAGACACTGCTCCTCGACCGGGTACTCACGGCCGCGGACGCCGGGCCCGATCCCCGGAGCACCATGAGGATGGTGTGTCGAGAGCTGGCTCTGACCCTCTCAGCCCCACGATGCGGCGCACTCTGGCCGCGAGGCGAAGAGGAGATGGTCTTGACCGAGTGGACGGCGCCGGGGGCGCACCACGGCACGGCGAAGCGCCCGCCCGAGGAGGTCGCCCGGAGCTCGAGCGGGCACCTTCCCGAGGCCCCCCGTTCCGAAGGCGACGTACCCGCCTGGAGGGAGGCGCTTCGTACACGGGGGCCGGTGGTGGTGGAGGACCCGAGTGAGAACCCGAGCGCGGGAGCGCTCCGGCAACGGTTTCGGGAAAACGGGACGACGTGCGCTCTCTTCCTTCCGCTTCCTCTGGAGGGACGCCGAGGCGGCGCACTGTGGGTGGAGACCGACTCGCCCCGCGTTTGGAATGAGGCCGACCTCACGTTGGCCCGGAAGGTGGCGGCGGCGGCCGACGTGGCCATAGACAACGCGATGCTCCTCGAAGAGCTCCGCACGTCGAACGAGGAGCTGGGTGCCGCCTACGAGAGCACGATCGAGGGGTGGGCTCGCGCCCTCGATCTACGCGACCGGGAAACAAAGGGCCACAGCCGCCGGGTGACCGAGCTGACCGTCTCCCTGCTGCGCGGAGCCGGCTGCTCCGAGGCGGAACTCGTGCACGCCCGACGCGGAGCGCTGCTGCACGACATCGGCAAGATGGGAGTGCCCGACACCATCCTTCTCAAACCGGGCCCTCTCACCGATGAGGAGTGGGAGATCATGCGCCTCCACCCGGACTACGCACGGGGGATGCTCGATCCCATCCCTCATCTGCGCCCCGCTCTGGATATCCCCTACTGTCACCACGAACGCTGGGACGGCGCCGGGTACCCTCGGGGGCTCCGCGGCGAAGACATCCCACTCGCGGCGCGTGTGTTCGCCGTGGTGGACGTGTGGGACGCCCTCCTCTCGGACCGCCCCTACCGCCCCGCCTGGCCGGAGGAGCGGGTGCTCGAGTATCTGGAGTCCCTCGGGGGCACCCACTTCGATCCGTACGCGCTGAAGCTCTTCACGGACCACCGGGCCGAGGCCGGATCAGCCAGCACGAGTGGATCCGAGGGCTCCGCTCGAAGTCCGGGGGGATCGTCTTCGCGGTGATTTCCTCCACGTCCAGGCCGGTGAGTGCATCCGCGTCGAGACGGAAGCGCCGGTTGTTGGTGGAGAAGAGCAGGGTGCCCGCAGGCTCGAGGAGCCCGGCGGCTAAGGTGATGAGTTCCACATGGTCCCGCTGCACATCCAGGGTGTCGTCGCCCATCCGCTTCGAATTCGAGAACGTGGGCGGATCCAGGAACACGAGGAGGTACCGGTCGCTCCCCCTCTGCGGTTTCCGCGCCTCGCGCAGCCACTCCAGGCAGTCCGCGCGCACGAGCGTATGTCGCGAACGGCGGGGATCGGTGGAAAATCCGTTCAGCTCAAGGTTACGCTCCGCCCACTCGAGATACCGCGCCGAGAGATCCACCGACACGGTCTCCGTCGCGCCGCCCGCGGCCGCGTACACCGTGGCCGAGCCCGTGTACGCGAAGAGGTTGAGGAAACGGCCGCCGCCCGCCAGGTCGCGAATGAGGGCGCGCGTGGGCCGATGGTCCAAGAAGAGGCCGGTGTCCAAACGGCCTGTGAAGTCGACCAAGAACCGCAGGCCGCCTTCGCTCACCTCGTGCAGATCGTCCCGGGGGGCGAGCCGTTCGTACTGCGACGCTCCGCGCTGGCGGCGCCGCACCTTCAAGAACACCCGGTCCGAGGGAGCCTCGAGCACCTCGGACACGGCGTCCATGACGTCGCGGAGTCGCGCCTGCGCTCGAGCCGGGTCCACCGACGACGGTGCCTGGTACTCCTGCACGTGCACCCACTGCTCGTAGAGGTCGATGGCCACGGCGTACTCGGGGAGGTCGGCGGCGTAGAGGCGATAGCAGGTGACCCCCTCACGTCGCGTCCAGCGGCGCAGCCGGCGGAGGTTCTTGCGCAGACGGTCGGCCAGCATGTCCACTCCGGCACGCTCTCCCGACGGCGGTGGTGGAGGCGCCTGGACGGACAGGACTTCCGGGGCCCCCCGAGTGCGGCCCGGCCCCGCGAACCGGGCGGGCTGAACGTGGAAGAGCAGGAGCTTGACTTCGAGCGCCCCGTTGTACAGGGCGTACTTGCGATGGGCGCGCAAACCCGTGAACCGGGCGAGGTCGAGATCGCTGGTGAGCACAGCCGCCGTCCACCCGAGGAAACCGTCGCGCAGAGTGCGCCCGAGTTCCGCGTACAGCGGACCGAGCGTCTCCTTCTCCCCCAGTCGCTCGCCATACGGAGGGTTGACGGCCACCAAACCCGTCTCGACGCCGCGCCCGCTCCGCGGACCCGATATCTCCGCAAGCGTCCGCCGCTCCACATGGACGATCCCGTGAAGGCCCGCGCGTTCCACGGCGGCTTGGGCAAGTCGCACCGCACGCTGGTCCGCGTCGTAGCCGGTCACCGACGGCGCGCGCTTCATCCCTTCCGTCCGGCGTTCGAGGGCCTCCGCGACCAGCCGCGCCCACAGCGCGGGATCGTGTCCGAGCCAGCCCAAGAAACCCCAGTACGCGCGCGCCAACCCGGGCGCGACGTCGGCGGCCATCAACCCCGCCTCTATGGGCAGCGTGCCCGAGCCGCACATCGGATCGAGGAACCCGCCGCCGGCCGCCGCCGTCTCCAGCCATCCGGCGCGCAAGAGCACGGCCGCCGCGAGGTTCTCTTTCAGCGGCGCCTCCACCTGCACCCCCTCTTCACGATAGCCCCGGCGGTGCAGCGCCGTTCCCGACAGGTCGATGCTCACCACGGCCGTCTCTCCGTGGGCGTGAACGTTCACCCGCACGTCGGGTCGCACCACGTCGACGGAGGGTCGCACGTCATACAGCCCACGCAGTCGGTCCACGACCGCGTCCTTCACACGGAGGGCTCCGAAGTGCGTGTGCGTGATGGGAGAGCGGGTGGCGGTGAAGTCCACCGCCATGGTACCCGTCGGCGAGAGGTGATGTTCCCACGGGAGCGCGAGGACGGCCGCGTACAGGCGGTCGCTGTCCGCCGCGTCCACCTCCGCCAGCGGAATGAGCACGCGACTGGCCAGACGCGACCACAAGCAGGCTCGGTAGGCCGTCTCCAAGCCTCCCGCGAAGTGGCAGCCCGCACGCACCTCGCGCACACCCGAGGCTCCCAGCCTCCCGAGTTCGGCCGCAAGGACAGGCTCGAGTCCCTTCGCGGCCGTGGCGAAGAAGACGAGGGCTTCCGGAGTCGCGGGGGCGCCGGCCGCACCCACTTCCTTCTCGTCCGCTTCCATCCACTTCCCTTCCGTTAGCTCAGAATCCACGCGGATCCTGCCGCGATGCGCCTATGATACTCTCGTGATTGACGACGATCATGGGGAGACCGAGTGACCACTCCGGACGAGAGCCGCGGATCACGTTGGACCAAGCTGCGACCGGTCGTGTTCGCCGCCTCAGGAGTGGGGACGCTCCTGGCGCTCTACATGATCTCCTGGAGCAATTACCTGCTCTTCCACGTGCTGGCGGAGATCTTCACCGTCGCAGTGGCCTTCTCGATCTTCATCATCACCTACAACACCCGTCACCTCCTCGAGAACAACTACATCCTTCTCGTGGGAACCGCGTACGTGTTCGTCGGGATCATGGACATGCTCCACGCTCTGGCCTACGACGGGATGGGCGTCTTCGCGAACGGAGGGGCCGACCTCCCCACCCAACTCTGGCTGGCGGCGCGCTACCTTCAGACGGGCGTGCTCGTGGCCGCCCCCTTCTTCCTGGGCCGTCCGCCCCTCAAGACACGTCGCGTCCTGCCCATCCTGACCGCTCTGTCGGCCCTGCTCCTCGCGTCCATCTTCGTATGGCCGGTGATGCCCACAGCGTTTGGAGACGACGGCCTCACCACATTCAAAGTGGTCAGCGAATATGCGATCTCAGTGGGATTGCTCGGCGCCCTGTACTTCCTCGTGCGCAAACGCAGGCACTTCTCGCCCCAGGTAGGGATGCTGTTGGCCGGCTACATCGGCCTCTCCATCGCCTCTGAGCTCACTTTCACCCTGTACTCGCAGCCGTTCGGCGTCGCCAACTTGACGGGACACCTCATCCGCATCGTCGCCATCTACGCCGCCTACAAGGCCATCGTCGAAACCGCCTTGGTACGGCCCTACACACTGCTCTTCCGCGAGCTCAAGGTGCGCGAGGAACGACACCGGGCGGGCAAGGAACGCTACGAACACATCGCCGACGTGCTGCAGGGGGCCCTGCTCTCGGTTCCCGACGAACTGCCGGGCGTGGAGTTCGGGCACCTCTACCGCTCGGCCACGCAGGCCACCCGGGTGGGGGGCGATTTCTATGATCTCTTCGCACTCGATGGCGACCGCGTAGCCATGCTGGTGGGCGACGTGTCGGGGAAGGGACTGGCCGCAGCCACACTGACCTCCCGGGTGAAGGACACCATCAGGGCGTACTGCATCGAGGGCGATTCCCCAGCGCGGGCACTCGAAAGGACCAACAATATCCTGATGCGCTCCACCGACGTGACGTCGTGGGCCAGCGTATTTCTCGGGATCCTACACGTGCCCTCCGGCCGTCTCGTCTACTGCTCGGCGGGGCACCCACCCGCGGCCATACGACGGACCACAGCCGCAGACGGCTCCCACACCAGTTTCCTCCTCGAGACCACCTCTCCCATCGTGGGCGCTTTCGAGGTGGCGCGATTCAAAAACGAGGAGGAAGTCCTTCACCTCGGGGATGTATTGCTCATGTACACCGATGGGGTTATCGAGGCACGCCGCGGAAAGGACCTCTTCGGCGAGCAGCGCCTCCTCGCCCTCCTCTCGGATCTCGACGGCATCGGCACCGCGTCCATACCGGGCAGGATCTTCGCCTCGGTGCTCGCCTACACATCGGGCCGGCTCTCCGACGACATCGCCCTTGTGGCCCTCGCCCGCCGCGAGCACTGAGCAGCCTCTGGTGGGATAGAATCGGGTCTCACCACCCCAGGGGGATCAGTGGACGACAGGATCGAGTTCATCATTCGGAACGACACGATGATCGAGCACTTCGGCATGCGGGTGGAGGAGGCGCACGAAGGCTACGCCCGCGTGTCGGCCACAGTCATGGAAGAGTTCTTGAATCAGCACGGGGTGGCGCACGGGGCCCTCATCTTCGCGGTGGCCGACGTCGCCTTCGCGATCGCCGTCAACGCCGCGATCGACGCCATGGGCGTGCAGTGGAGCTTCAACATCCTCCGGGCGGCCAAGCAGGGGGAGCTCATCACCGCGGAGTGCACGACCATCCACAAGGGGTCCCGTCTCCTGGTGGTGGAATACACGGTGCACAGCGATAGCGGGAAGCTCATCGCAAAGGGCCAGGCCACCGCTCTGCCGGTGGAGAACACGGCCCGAATGTAGCGTTCGCGCGGGAGAACAGGCCCGGTGGGCGGCGCGAGCGATCAGGCCGGCGGCGGCGCGCGTGATCAGGTCGGCACCAGCCCGCCCGGTCAGTGCTCCGGGGCCGCGTCCGCCTCGGGTTCGCCGGCGCCGCCCGCACCGCAGAGCCACTCGAGCATCCCGTTCTGCCAGTCCTCGGCGTCTATCCCAAGCGAAGCGAGCTCCGCCGTCGCCCCCGCCCTGAACTCCTCCACGCCCTCCTCGACGGCCAAGGCGCGAGCCACGATGGGACGTGCGATCTCCCACGGCAGGTAGCCGCCCTCGTGGATCAACCGGCCGCCGACGATTATCGTTGGAAGAGTCGGGATCGAAGGAGGGGGCTCCTCCCACACCACGTGCAGACGGTCGCCGAACTCCTCGAGAAGCCGGCCAAGGGTGCGTCGCTTGAAGGTGCGCCGGTCCAGAGTGGAGCAGCCTCCGTCGGCCACACGCTTCTCCAAGACCTCTATCACCACCACCATCGCAGGCACGCCCTCCGTACGATCGCGAACCGGTGCTGAGCCGCTTCCCCGCCAGCAGTATAGCGAATAAGGAGCCGGTTCCGTGGTAAGCTGGTACGCGATCACGGCACGAGTAGGACAACCGCGGTCGTGGGTGACTCCATACGCGAGCGCTCCGCGCACTCCGGCGGAACGCAGCGAACCCCGATCCTCCCGATGCCGGCCCGCGGACAGCGCGGGACGGGTGGTGAGAGAGCGGGCCGCACGACGAGACCGTCCTGAGTCCCTACGCCGTTTTCAAGTAGAAGGAGACAGGCGACGTATGGCCACGCTCGGAATCGACATCGGTTGTATCAGCATAAAGATGGCGGTTGTGGGAGAGGAGGCTGATCGAGAGAGGTTCGAGCGGCTCGCCTGCGACCACCCCCTCTTTCAGCGCACCGCACTGGGTACGAAACCCGTCGCGGACTCCACACCCCCACTTCTGGTTGCCGCGTATAGGCGCATCATGGGCAGTCCGGTCGAGACGGCTCGAGCGCTGCTCTCCGAAGTACTCGAGATCCTGCCTCCTAACCTGGTCACGGGCATACGCGCCACCGGTTCGGGGGCGCGCCTCGTCGCGAACGGGCTGGGCGCCGGCGTGGAGAACGAGTTCATGGCCATCGCGCGCGCGGTGGGGACTCTCCACCCCGAGATCGAGTACGTCTTCGAGATGGGAGGAGAGACCTCCAAGTTCATACAGTTGGAGACCGACCCCGAGACCGGCCGCGTGGGCATCGCCGACTACCAGACGAACGGCGATTGCGCGGCGGGCACGGGTTCCTTCATGGATCAGCAGGCCAACCGGCTGCTGTACGACATCGAGGACGTGGGCGGCATCGTCTGCGGAGCGGGCAAGGCGGCCTCGATCGCCGGCCGCTGCTCGGTGTTCGCCAAGTCGGACATGATCCATGCCCAACAGAAGGGCTACCAGCCCCCGGAGGTATTGAAGGGCCTTTGCAACGCGGTCATCCGCAACTACAAGGGCACCATCGCCAAGGGCAAGAACGTGGACGGCAAGGTGGCCTTCGTCGGTGGTGTGGCCGCGAACGAGGGCGCCGTGGAGGCGCTGCTCGAGGCCTTCGAACTGCCGCGCGAACGCCTTCTGATCCCGCGCGACTACGCGTGGATGGGGGCCATCGGCGCCGCGCTCATCGAGGCCGACGAGGCCGCCGGTCGGGAGCCGATGGTGATCGACATCCAGTCCCTGGGCACTCTCCAATCCGGGGGCCTCCCGATCTCGGAACCTCTTACCATGGATAGAGTCGTGCTCCTGCGCGACCGGGTGAAGCCGTACTCGCTCCCCGAAGAGGGGGTGATCGACGCCTACCTCGGCATCGATATCGGTTCCGTCTCCACCAACCTGGTCGTCCTGGACGACACCGGCGAAGTGGTCAAAGAGATCTACATGAAGACCGACGGGCGCCCGGTCGAGGTGGTCAACAAAGGGCTCGCCGAGATCTGGGACGAGATGGGACCACGACTCAACATCAGGGGGGTGGGTACCACCGGTTCCGGCCGCGAACTCATCGGTGAACTAGCCGGTGCGGACACGGTGAACGACGAGATCACCGCGCACAAGACCGGCGCCACCTTCATCGGGCGGAAGCTGTTGGACCGGGTGCCCGACACCATCTTCGAGATCGGCGGTCAGGACTCCAAGTTCATCAGCCTCCAGGACGGCGTGGTGGTGGACTTCGCCATGAACGAAGCCTGCGCCGCGGGCACCGGCTCCTTTCTGGAAGAACAGGCGGAGAAACTCGGTATCAACATCATCGATGAGTTCGCGGAGATGGGTCTCGCGGCGGTCTCGCCGGTGCGCCTGGGCGAGCGCTGCACTGTCTTCATGGAACGCGACGTGAACTCCTACCTGCAGCGGGGCGCCGAGAAGCAGGACGTGGTGGCCGGCCTCGCCTACTCCATCGCCTACAACTACCTGAACCGGCTGGTGGGCACGCGCCACGTGGGCGACACCGTCTACTTCCAGGGGGGCACCGCTTACAACGACGCGGTGGCCGCCGCTTTCACCAAGATCCTCGACAAGGACATCATCGTGCCGCCCCACAACGGGGTGGTGGGCGCCATAGGCATGGCCCTGCTGGCCCGGGAGAAGATGGAGGCCACGGGCACCGGAACGCGCTTCCGCGGGTGGGATCTCGAACAGGTGGACTACTCGATACGCGAGTTCACCTGCAGGGGCTGCACGAACGAGTGCGACATCCGCCAGTTCACCATCGGCGACGAGAAGACCTATTGGGGAGACAAGTGCTCGGACCGCTACCGCAAGCGGGCCAAAGTGGACCGCACCCCGGTGATCCACGACCTACTCGCCTTCCGGGAGCGCGCCGCCTTCTCCTACGTGCTCGGCGACCAGGCGCTGCTCGCGATCACGCACCACGAAGCCGGCGATCCGGGATCGGAAGGATCCGGCGCGGCGGAAACCCTGAACACCGCCGACAACAACGTCGCGAAACGCTCGGGCGGCCTGGATCTCAGCGGCCACGTACGGAGCGGTACGGGTTCGCCGCTCGGCACCATCGGCATCCCGCGGGCCATGTACACCTACGACCGCCTCCCCTTCTGGGCGGTACTCTTCCGTGAATGCGGCTTCGACCTGCTTGTTTCGGGTGAATCCGACAAGCACATCCGCGAGGCCGGAGTGGACCACTCCGTGGCCGAGCCGTGCTTCCCCATCCGGGTGGCCCACGGACACGTTTCGGACCTCTTCGACCGCGGCGCGGACCACGTGTTCCTGCCGAACATCCTGAACGAGGAGACCGACCACCCCGAACTCGAGTCGCACGCCTGCCCCTGGGGCCAGACCCTGCCCTGGGTCGTGCGGGCCGCACCTCATCTGGAACAGTACGCCGATCGTCTCCTGGCCCCCACCGTCCATTTTCGTCGCGGGCCCGCGTACCTCAAAGAGTCGCTGCGCCCGCACCTCAAACGGTTGGGTGTGCGCGGCAAGACGGTGGACACGGCGGTCGACCGAGCGTACGCCGCCCAAGCCGAGTTCCGTCAGGCCCTGGCCCAGGCGGGGAGCGACGCCCTCGCCACGCTGGCCGAACACGACGAACTCGGCATCGTCCTGATCGGACGCGGCTACAACGTGTACGACGCCGGGGTCAACATGGACATCCCCACGAAGCTGCGGAAGTACTACGGCGTGAACGTGATCCCCATGGACTTCCTGCCCCTGTGGTCGGTGCCGACCACCGACGTGGTGCCCAACATGTTCTGGAACTACGGGCGCCGGATCATCCAAGCAGGCAAATTCGTGAACGAACACCCCAATCTGCACATCATCTACATGACCAACTTCAAGTGCGGCCCCGACTCGTACATCAAGCACTTCATCCGGGAGGCGACGCCGCAGCCCTTCCTGACCCTGCAATTCGACGAGCACACGAACGATGCGGGGGCCATGACGCGCTGTGAAGCCTACCTGGACAGCAAGGGGTTCCTCCGCTGGTGGGCACGTGACAAGACCCCTTCAGTACGCGAGGCCCCGCCGTCCGAAGCACGGGTAGGGAGACCCTGATGTCCACGGAGACCAGGGAAGCCGGCGGCAACGGCAAAGCGACGCGGTTGGAGGCCCAGACGGCGTTCGCCGCCCTCCCCACGCCCGGCAACCTGCGCAGCGCCGAGGGCAGTCCGATGGCCACGGCCGAGATCGACCTCACCGGACGCACGCTCTTCCTGCCCCGCATGCCTTTCGGCGGTTCGCGTCTCCTGGCCGCCGCCATGCACTCGATCGGCATCGAAGCCACGGTGACCCCGGAGTCCGACGGACGCACGTTGGAACTCGGGGGACGTTTCACATCGGGGGACGAATGCTATCCGCAGAAGGTCGTCATGGGCGACCTCATGAAGCTCCTCGTGGACGACAAGCTCGCCCCCGAGAAGGTGGCCTTCATGATCCCCACCGCCAACGGCCCCTGCCGCTTTGGGCAGTACGCGGCGCTCCAGCGTCAGGTGCTCGACGAGAACGGGTTCGAAGACGCGGCGATCCTCTCTCTCACCTCGGCCGACGGCTACGCCGGCATCGGTGAGCACGCCCCCGAACTCATCCGCACCGGGTGGCGGGCGGTGATCGCCAACGACATCCTCATGAAGATGCTGTTGAAGACACGTCCGTACGAAGTGGAACCGGGCCTGACCGACCGGGTGTACCTGGAGGCTCTGGAGACGGTGGCCGCCGTGATCGAGCGCCCGGGCGTGAGCAACAAGGAGAAGTTGGCCGACATGAAGGCCGCCCTCTCACGGGCCAAGGACGCCTTCGTGGCCATTCCCGTTCGCGCCGAAGACCGGCCGCTCATCGGGGTGGTGGGCGAGATCTTCTGCCGCTTGAACACGTTCTCCAACGAGGAACTCATCCGTCGCATCGAAGCGAACGGCGGCGAGTGCTGGCTGGCCGGCGTGGGCGAATGGATCTGGTACACGACGGAGGAGCGTTTCCGTCGCTACCGCGAGGAGAAGCGCCGCGTGAGCACGGACTGGGCCAAGACCTATCTCACCCAGCGGGTGCAGCTCAGGGACGAGCACGCACTCATGGCCGAGTTCGAGGACGTCTTCCACGGCTACGAGGAGCCGCACGTGGCGGAGGTCCTCGAGTACGCTAAACCGTATCTGCCGCAGTCGGGCTCCATGGGCGAGATGGTCCTGTCCACGGGTGGCACCATCTTCTTCCACAAGAAGGGCGCAGACGGGGTCGTGGACATCTCCCCCTTCACCTGCATGAACGGCATCATCACCGAGGCGGTGTACCCGAAAGTGAGCCGAGAGCACGACAACATGCCCATACGGGTGTTCTACTTCGACGGTACGCAAAGCGATCTCGACCGAGATGTGGGGATCTTCCTCGAGCTGGCCCGAACCTACAAGCGCCGCAAGCGCGTGGTCCGTACCTAGCTGTATGTTCACTCGTCTGGGTAGACTGGCGGCGCGGCACCGCTGGCCGATCATTGCCGTCTGGCTCGCCCTCGCGACGGTCGTCACCGCCCTGGCTCCAAACATCGACGACGTCGCCGTGAACGACACCCGCGCCTTCCTTGCAGCGCGCGCACCGAGTCTCGAAGCCGCCAAGGTGGTGGACGAAGCCTTCCCCGGAAGGATCTCGCCCTCCAGTACGGTCATCGTGGTAGATGCAGGCGTCGGGAAACGGGTCGACGAGGGGCCGGCGTGGCAGCTCCTGCAGACACTGGACGCCTGGTTCGCCGGTCCGGAAGTGCCCGAAGTGGTGGAGCGCGTGGTGAACCCCGTCTCCGCCGAGGAACAGACCGCCAAGGCCCTCGTCAGTGAGGATGGCCAGGTGGCCCTCGTGCTCGTGACGTTCAGCGCGGGCGGCACCGAGGACCCCACCAAAAAGGCGCTGACCCTCATAGGCGCGGAGCTCGCGCGGGCCCCAGAGGGCGTCGAGACCTACATGACCGGGGACGCCAGCATCATCGGCGCCTACGACGAGGCGACCCGCAGCAGCATGGAGTCCACCACGTGGATCACCATCCTGCTGGTGGTCCTCATCCTGTTGGCCGTGTACCGCTCCCCGGTGAGCCCGATCATCCCCTTGCTGACGATCTCCCTCGCCTACCTCGTTTCGCGAGGGATCGTGGCTTTCCTTGGCCAGGACATCATGGTGGTGTCGGGGTACACGAACATCTTCCTCGTGGTCGTGCTCTTCGGGGCCGGCACCGACTACTGCCTCTTCCTGATCAGCCGCTTCCGCGAGGAGATCGTGGGGCACACGGCTCCCCGGGAGGCCGTCGCCGAGACCGTGCGCACCGTGGGCGAGACGATCGCCTCCAGCGCCGGCACCGTGGTGGTGGGCCTCTCGACCATGGCCTTTGCGGAACTCGGCCTCTTCAACACCACGGGGCCGGCGGTGGCAATAGGCGTGGTGGTTGCCCTTGTCGCCGGACTCACCTTCACCCCCGCCCTGCTCTCGCTCCTGGGCACCCGGGCCTTTTGGCCGCGACGCACACACCGCGACGAGCGACGACGGTTTTGGAACACCTGGGCCGCAGTGGTCACCGGCCGGCCGCGCACCGCCCTCCTCGTGACGCTGGCGGTGCTGATCCCGTTGGCCCTGTACGGCCGCGGTCTCTCCACCGACTTCGACCTGCTTCAGGACCTGCCCGAAGACACGAGCGCCCGCCAGGGATTCGCGGTGCTCGCCGAGCACATGGGAGCGGGCACGATGCAGCCCCTCACCGTGGTGGCCCAAGGCGAGGGAGGCTACGCGACCGCCGCCGGTCTGGCGAAACTGCGCGATCTGAGCACTCACATCGCCGGTCTCGAGGGGGTGAGCGTCGTGCGGAGCCTCACGTCGTCCTTGGACGAGCGGGGTACTCTCTCTGTGGAGGAGCAACTCGCCGATCAGCTGGCCGGCGTCCGGGAAGGCCGCCTCGCTCTGGAGCAGGCGGCGCTCGCCGGGGCCGCGGGCGGCGGCGCCGTCGGCGCGGCTCTCGACCCGCAGATGCTCCAGCAGGCTCAGCAGGGACTGCTGGACCTCTTCAGCTACCTGCAACAGCTGGGACGGGAGATCCCGCGCGCGGCCGCCGACCCGGGTTACGGCGAAGCCATGGCCGCCCTCTCCTCTCTGGCCGAGGCGGCGCAAAGCGGCCGGATGGACGCGGGGACCATCCCCGGCTTCCTCGCCGATCTCGACCGTCTCGGCGACGGGCTCGAGCAGCTGCAGGCGGCCTTCGCGGAGCAGGACGAGTCGATGCTACCGGCCACGTACGTGGCCACCAACGAGGGTCTGCGGTCACTCCGCGACGCCTACCTCTCGGCCGACGGGTCAAGCGCCCGGTTGCAGGTGGTGCTTGCCGACGGCCCCTACACGCCGGAAGCCCTGGAGACCGTGGACGCGCTCAGAACGCTGGTGGAAGACGAGGGCCCCGGCTACGTGGAGGGAGCCTCGGCGATCGTCGCCGACCTGCGCGACGGATCGAACAGGGACATGATCCGCGCCATCGTGTTCGTGCTGCTCGGTGTGTTCCTCGTCTTGCTGCTCCTCCTTCGGGCCCTCGTGGCCCCCCTCTATCTCATCCTCACCATCTTGATCTCCTACGGAGCCACCCTGGGGATCGTACGCCTCGTATTCGGCGGGATCCTCGGTGTCCCCGGGGTCACCTGGTGGGTGCCCATCTTCATGTTCGTGATGCTCGTGGCCCTGGGGATGGACTACAACATCTTCCTCATGGGGCGCGTCAAGGAAGAAGTGGCTCGGAGCGACCATCACACCGGTATACGGATCGCGGTGTCCCGCACGGGTGGGATCATCACCTCCGCGGGCATCATCATGGCCGGTACGTTCGCTGCGATGATGAGCGCCAGCATCCTCGGCCTGGTGCAGGTGGGCTTCGCGGTGGCGGTGGGAGTGCTGCTCGACACGTTCGTGGTCCGCACGGCTCTCGTGCCGTCTATCGCCGTCCTGTTGGGCGACTTGAGTTGGTGGCCGCGCCGCGTGATGCGGGGCGCGGTCGAGACTCGAGAACCGCAGGAAGACGGGGCGTGAACACCCGCGGCCCGGCGAGTCCGCGCAGGGCCGCTCGTCCGTATGCGGCGGCGCTCCTCGCGGCGGCACTGCTGGCGGCGCCCTTCGGTTGCGGCACCGACGACACCGATCCGGGGTCCACCCTGCCCAACACCGACGGCTTCAAGGGGCGCCCCACCGTGCAGATCGAGGTGGTCTCCGCGACCGACTCCAGCCATCTCCCCGACGTGGGCGCCATCACCTACGACGCCGCCAACCTGATCGACGGAGCCCTCTCGACCGCCTGGAACGTGGGAGCGGGCGTCGAACCGACTGGGGAGACGGCCACCCTCACGCTCGCCGGCCCGTCGCTCATCGAGAGGGTGGAGATCGCCAACGGGTATCAGAAGTCGCCGGATGCCTTCCGTCGCTCCGGCCGGGCGGTCTTCCTGCTCCTCACCTTCGCCGACGGTACGTCGAGCAGCGTCTCTCTGGCTGATCGCGACGGCTGGCAGCTGTCGGACATCGCCGACGTGGTGACGGACACGGTCACGCTGAAGCTCGTGGACATCTACGAAGGCAGCGACCGAAACCTCGGGTCGGCGGCCGTCTCCGAGATCCGCCTGTTGGGAAAGGATCTGCCCACGGCGGAGCCGTGATCAGGCCAGGATCTGGCCGGCCCGCACGGCGTCAATATAGTCCATGCAGTATTCGTCGTTGCCCCGAAGCATCTCGGTGGTCTTGACCACGGCCATGATCGCGTCGTCCAGAGGGTCGATGATCGCCCCGTCGAGGCCCACGCCCATGAGCAGCGTGAGAAAGGCTCGGTTGACCACCTTGCGCTGGGGTAGACCGTACGAGATGTTCGAGAGACCACAGGTGAAGTGGATGCCGGGGAGTTCAGCGGCGATACGGCCGACAGCCTCCAGGGTCATGAGACCCTTGGTCTGATCGGTGGAGATGGGCTGGATCAGCGGATCCACGAAGATGCGGTCTCGGGCGATACCGGCGTCCTCCAAACCGGCGGCCAGTTTCTTGGCTCGAGCCACCACGTCGTCGGCGTCGAGGGGCAGACCGGTGTCGTCCATGCAAAGGGCGATGACGGAGACGTCTTTGCCTTTCAGGAAGGGGAGCATGGTCTCGTAGCGCTCGCTCTCCAAGCTGATGGAGTTGATCATCGGCGGCCTCGTCACCATACCGTAGGCCGTCTCGAGCACCGCGGGGTCGGGGCTGTCCAGGCAGATGGGGATGTCCACCACCGGCTGGATCACTTCGAGCAGCCACTTCATGTCCTCTGACTCGTGACCGATGCGGGCGCCCGCGTTCACGTCGATGAAGGTGGCTCCAGCCGCCTGCTGCTTCTTGACGTCGTCTTGGATGTACTCCACGTCACGCTTCTCAGTCGCCTCGCGAACCGCGGGGCGCGAGGTGTTGATCCGTTCTCCGATGACCACGAACATACTCGATCCCTTCTTTCATGTGACTCAGTGTCGACTCGCGGGGCCCGGTGCTCCGCACAGGTGGTTCCGCGGGGCCCGGTGCCCCGCGCAGGTGGTTCCGCGTGTGCCTCTACTCCGCCAGGCGGCTGCGCACCAGAGGATCTCCCTGTCGGCGGACTTCCTCGGCTGTCGCGCGCAGTGCCGCGACCTCTTCCTCGACCGCGGCCGTGTAGGTCGTGTCGGAAAGACCGCCCAGGTTGATCTCCACGTTGTAGAGGGCGCCGTTCAGGCCCGCGTAGGCCACGAGTAGACCGACCCCCGCGTCGGTGACGGCCCCGCCGTGCCCGAGACGGGCGGCATCGAGACACCCCCGCATCACTGCGCTACAGAGCCGGGCGGTTTCGAGGGGCACCTCGGTGGCCGCACGCGTGGCCTCCTGTATGGCGACGCGGCGGGTCGCCTTCTCCTCCTCGGTGGCCTTGGGCAGACGCAGCGCGGCGATGACGCCGTCGTAGGAGGCGGCGTCTCGGTCGACGTTGGCGGCCAAGGCGGTCCCCAGGTGGCCCAGATCGGCGATGAGGTCGCCGAGCCGCTCGTCCGACAGGTCGGTCGAAGCCTTGCTCTGCGTGAGCCGCCACACCATGGCGCCCAGCGCGGCTCCCAGGCTCCCGACCAAGGCCGATACGCTGCCGCCGCCCGGGGTGGGGTCCCCCGACGACACCCGGCCGGCGAAGTCTTCGAGCGACAGATGGCTGAGGGGTCTCTCCATGGGGTCTCCTAGCTCAGCATGTGGGTCTCGATGACCTGGTCGGTGCTGAAGTCGTGTATCTGCAGATAGTGGCGGATGGTCTCCTCGAATGCGGCCAAAGGCGCAAGTCCGATGAGTTCGCAGCCGGTGATCGACACTCCGTGCCGAGCCGCCTCGGAACGCACGGTCTCCACGACCCGGTGGATCGGGGTCTCCCGGTAGTTCACCAGGTTCATGGACACCTGCACTTGCCCCTGATCCTCGAGGGCGAGGCCCATGGCCTTCACGTGCCGGTAGCCGCCCCGGACGTGGCGGACGGCGTCGGCGATACGCGCGGCCACGGTGACGTCGGCGGTGCCCAGGTTGACGTTAAAGGCGATCAGCGGAAAACGCACGCCGACGACGGTGGCGCCCGAGCGCGGGTTGAGCGCATTCGGGCCCGCGTCGGGCTCCCAACCGGGAGTCGCCAGTTTCACCGCCAAACCCTCGTACTCACCTCGGCGCACGTCCGCCAAGTTGCGGCGCTCCGACCGGGTGGCCGCGTCTTCGTAGAAGTACACAGGCACGCCCATCACGCCGAGGGCCTCGCCCAGCGCGTGCGCGTAGGTGACCGCTTCCTCGGTGGTGAGTTCGCCCAACGGGATGAAGGGGATCACGTCCACCGCACCCATGCGCGGATGGCCGCCGCGGTGCACGGACATGTCGATCTCGGCGTAGGCCCGCTCGCACAGCGCCAAGGTGGCCTCCACCACCTTCTGGGGGTCGCCCAGGTAGGTGATGACCGACCGGTTGTGGTCGGCGTCGGAGGAGTAGTCGAGGAGCGTCACGCCGGGCGATTCGCGCACGGCGTCCACGATTCGCTCCACCTTATCCAGATCTCGGCCCTCGCTGATGTTCGGCACACACTCCATGAGTTTCATACGATCACCACGCCGTCCTTTATGACTGTGGCCACCGGGTTCACTCCCCAGTGGTATGGGATGCCCAGATGACTCGAGGCATCGAGGATCAGCATATCGCCGCGCTTGCCCACCTCCAGGCTCCCCACCTCGCCGCCCAGATCCACCGCGTGGGCGGCGTTCAGCGTGAGGGCCAGGATCACCTCGGCGGCGCTCATCTTCATGTGGGTGGAGGCGATGGTGCCCATGAGGAACACGTTCTCCGTATAGCAGGTGCCCGGGTTGAAGTCGGTGGAGAGGGCCACCCGCACGCCGGCATCCAAGAGGCGACGCGCCGGGGCGTACTCGGTGAGTCCGAGGAAGAAGACGGCCCCGGGCAGGAGGACGGCGGTGACGTGTGCCGCCGCCAGTGCGGCGATCCCGGTGTTGCTCACGTGATCCAGGTGGTCGGCGGAGGCGGCACCGAGCTCGGCGGCGAGCTCGGCGCCGCCGCCCGCGGAGAGCTGATCGGCGTGGAGTTTGGGCCGTAGCCCGTGAGCCACACCGGCCTCGAGTACTCGGCGGGCCTGTTTCAGGGTGAAGGCCCCCTCCTCCACGAACACGTCGCAGAAGCGGGCCAACCCCGCCTCGGCCGCCCGAGGCACCATCTCCCCCACCACGAGGTCCACGTATGCGTCGCCCCGGCCGGCGTATTCGGCCGGCACGGTGTGGGCCCCGAGCAGGGTGGGCACGAGGGTCTGCGGCACGGCCTCGGCCAGATCGCGGCAGACCTCGAGGATGCGAAGTTCGTCTTCCACGGTGAGACCGTAGCCCGACTTCACCTCCACCGTGGTCACCCCGTAGCGCAGCAACCATCCCAGGTGCCGCAGACCGCGTCCGAAGAGCTCCTCCCGCGACGCCTCACGCGTGGCGCGTACCGTGCTCTTGATGCCGCCGCCCGCGGCGGCGATCTCCTGGTAGCTCTTGCCGGCCACGCGCATCTGGAACTCGGCGGCCCGCTCGCCGCCGAAGACCACGTGCGTGTGGCACTCCACCACCCCGGGCATGACCACGCGGCCCGCCGCGTCGATCACCTTGGTGTGCGGGCCGATCGTGGGCGTCGCATCCAGGGCCGAGTCCGGCCCCACCCACACGATCCGCCCGCCCGACACGGCCACGGAGCCGTCCGGAATGATCCCCAGGCCGGTCCCCACGCCCGAGGCTCGACCCCCACCCGGATGATCGGCGACGCACGTGACGAGCTCGCCTGCCTTCCGTACGACCAGGTCGGCGGCCGTCGGCGTCTCCGCCACAGTATCGGTATGGGAGGGTCGGGCGGCCACCGAGTCGACTACTGAAGCCTGATCCGCGGGTTGAGAACCACGTACAGGAGATCCGCGATCAGGTTGGAGACTGCGAAGACGGCCACGATGACCATGCTGGTTGCCTGTATCACCGGAAGATCCTGCTTCTGCACCGCCCCGATGAGGAGCCGACCGAATCCCGGGTAGCCGAACACTTGCTCGGTCACGATCAGGCCGCCGATGAGCCAGCCGATTCCCATGAAGATCACGGTGACCGTGGGCAGCAGGGAGTTGCGCAGTACGTGCTTGAGAAGCACCTGATGGCGGGGCAGACCCTTGAGGTACGCGGCCCGAGTGTAGTCGGCGTCCAGCACCTTCACCGTGCTCGCCCGCGTCATCCTGGTGATATAGCCCAAGTTGCCCAAGCTGACGGTTATCGCCGGCAGTATCAACTGGGGAAAGGCGTCGACGAAACTCGTGTTCGGCGCGAATGAGGAGTTGGCGGGCAGCCACGTGAACGAGAAGGCGAACACCGAGATCAGCACGAGCCCCGTCACGAACTCGGGAAGCCCCGCGAAGGTCATGCCGAAGGCGGTGATCACGCTGTCGGATGGCTTATCCCGGCGCAGCGCCGCCAGCACACCGAAGAAGATCCCCAGTGGCACGTAGAAGAAGAAAGCCACGAACGCGAGCCACGCCGAATTCCACAGACGATCGAAGACCAGTGGACGGACGGGCACCTTGTTGATCAGCGACGTACCCCAGTCGCCGGTGACAAAGCCCGACAACCAACTCGCGTACTGGACGTAGATCGGCTTGTCCAGCCCGAGCTCCACGCGGACGTTCTCAACCGCCTGCTCCGTGGCGAACTGTCCCACGATCAGGCGGGCCACATCCCCGGGCAGGAGCTGGGTAATCGCGAAGATGATCAGAGACGCCGCGAACACGGTGAGCACGATCAGTCCGAGCCGACGCAAGAGATAGCGCCACATCACGCACCTCCGCCTTCGGTGGCGGTGTCGGCGTCGGCAGTGTCGGCGTCGGCGCTATCGGCGACACCGGCGTCGGTATCAGCGCTGTCAGCGCCGAGGCCTCCAGCCGCAGAGCCGACGGACGGGCCACCGGCTGCGGCGACACGGTACAGACCGTCGAGCGCGTGTTGTTGAGCCACGGCGAGCTCCTCGAGGGGGATATGGCAGCAGATGCTGTGGTCCGTCTGGCCGTCGCGCCACGGCGGTTCCTCCCGCTCGCAGATCTCCCCGATCTTCCGGGGACAGCGGGTGTGGAAGCGGCACCCCGAGGGGATGTTCACCGCACTCGGCACGCTGCCTCTCAGACGAACGCGCTCCCGCTCGATCTCCGGATCGGCTATCGGGATGGCCGAGAGGAGCGCCTCGGTGTAGGGGTGGAAGGGCGGCTCGAAGATGCGAACCGTCGGCCCGACCTCCCAGAGACGGCCGAGATAGACGACGGCGATCCAGTCGGAGATGTGCCTCACGGCGGAGAGATCGTGGGAGACGAACACGTACGACGTGCCCGCCGACCACTGGAGCTCGGCCAGGAGGTTCAGCAGCGAGGCCTGCACCGATACGTCGAGTGACGAGATGGGTTCGTCGCAGATCACCAGAGCCGGCTCGGCGGCGAACGCCCGGGCGATGGCGACGCGCTGCTTCTCGCCTCCGGAGAGCTCCATCGGCAGCCGTACGGCGTAGGAGTACGGGAGGTGCACCGCCTGGAGCAGTTCGGCCACCCGCTGCGGCACCTGGTCCTTGGGCGCCGCGCCCAGTTGCTGTACCGGTCGGGCGATGATGTCGCCCACGGTGCGCTGCGGATTCAACGACACGTCAGGATTCTGGAACACCATCTGGATCTGCTTGAGAGCGTCGCCGGGACGGTCGGTCACCGAAGGGGCGAGGCGCTCGCCCCGGAGCAGCACCTCGCCGGACGTGGGTTCCTCCAAACCGCAGACGCAGCGGATGAAGGTGGTCTTGCCACAGCCGCTCTCGCCGACGATACCGAGAGTGAAGCCCTCGGTGACGCGGGCGGAAATCCCGTCCACGGCTTTCACGGCCGAGCCTCGGCCTCCGCCGGCGCCCCGGCCGCTGAAGTACTTCTTGAGATCGCGCACGTCGAGAAGCTCCCGACCGTAACCCCCGAAGGCGGGAGCCGAGTCATCCCGCACCGGCCGAGGCCGCTCCCCCTCCTCGGGCACGTCCGCCCAGCGGATGCAGGCGCTTCGATGACGCGTGCCCACATCCGTCAGCGGCGGTCGCTCCACCCGGCACGCGTCTATCACCATGGGGCAGCGGGGTGCGAAGATGCAGCCCGGAGGCAACTGGTCCGGCCGCGGGATGAAACCGGGGATGGCCACCAATTCGAGGTCGGCCTTGCCGGCCGTAAGCCGCGGCACCGCGCCGAGGAGTCCGACCGTGTACGGGTGGAGAGGCTGCTTGAAGACGGTCTTCACCGGACCCTCTTCCAAGAGTTCCCCGGCGTACATCACTCCCACCGTGTCGCACACCCGGGCAACAACGCCCAGGTTATGGGTGATGAACAGCACCGCATGCTGAAGGCTGTCTAGGAGTTCCTGCACGAGGTCCAAGATGACGGCCTCGGTGGTGACGTCCAGGGCCGTGGTGGGCTCATCCATGATCAGAAGCTCGGGGTCGGTGGTGAGGGCGCTCGCGATCAGCACCCGCTGCAACATCCCGCCGCTCAGTTGATGGGCATAGCGCTCCGCAACGGCTTCGGGGTCGGGCATGCCGACGTGGTTCAACATCTCCAGGCTCTTCACCCGTGCCTGAGCTTTCGAGAGACCCAGGTGGACGCGTCCCATCTCGTCGAGCTGCTTCCCCACCCTCATCGCGGGGTTCACGGCGGCGCTCGGGTCCTGATGCACCATGCCGATCCGACCACCCCACATCTTCCGCATCTGCCCACGAGAGACGCCGAGGAGGTCGGTGCCGCTCAGGCGCACCCGCCCTTTGGTCACGCGCCCGTTGTTCGGGAGGAACCGCACCACGCCGCGAGCAAGGGTGGTCTTGCCCGAGCCCGACTCCCCCACGAGCCCGTAACTCTCGCCCCGGGCGATCCGCAGGGAGACATCGCGGACGGTGCGCAGGGGGCCGCTCGCCGTCGTATAGACGACATCCATGCCCTCGACCTCGAGGACCGCCTGGTCGGTCGCGTCGGCGCCGGCCCCGCGAAGAACCGCGGCAGTGCCGTCGTCGCGGGAGACCGGGGCGTCCGCGGCGGGGCTCATTCGCTCACCCCGGTGGGCCAGAGAATGCGGCGCATCCCATCGCTCAGGAAGCCCACGCCCACGATGAGGAAGGCGATAGCGCCGGCGGGGAAGAAGAGCATCCAGGGTGCCTGGGCGAACCAGGACCGAGCTTCGTTCACCATGAGACCCCAATCGGGCGAGGGAGGCTGGACGCCGAGACCCAGGAATCCCAAGGAGGCAACCAGGAAGATGGCATAGGAGAAGCGCATCGAGCTCTCCACCGCCAGGGCGGGCAGCGCGTTGGGCAGGATCTCACGCGACATGATGTACGAGCCCCGCTCCCCCCGGAGCTTGGCCGCTTCTACGAATTCCCGCGTCTTGATCTCGAGCACCACGCTGCGCACCACCCGCGCCACCATGGGAACGTAGAGGACTCCCACAACCAAGATGATGTTGAGCCGCGAGGGGCCCACGCTTCCAAGCAGTACCATCGCCAGGAGCAAGGGTGGCAGGGAGAGCAGCACGTCCAGGAAGCGCATCACGCCCTCGTCCACCCAACGCCCCGCGTAGCCGGAGAGCAGACCAAGCACGGCTCCCAGGAGCACAGCCACCGCCGTGCCGAACCCCGCGACCAAGAAGATGTCACGAGCGCCCCAGAGCAGGCGGCTCAGGATGTCCCTCCCGAACTGGTCCGTCCCGAACCAATGGGCCCAGGAGGGCCCCTGCAGACTGTCCGCCGGAACCTGGTCGCTGAACTTGAAGGGGGCGATGATGGGTCCGAAAACGGCCATCAGGAGGAAGAAGACGACGATCGCCAGGCCGACGACCGTGGGCGGATGCCGCTTCACGCGACCCCAGACATCGGCCGCCCGCTTGCGCCGGCTTGGCTTGGTGATGAGTACCACTTGTTCCTGATCCATGGGGGAAGACGTCCTTCCGTGGTGGGCGGG